>Ga0308160_10000247_pt1 | contig 131212 bp, 107 predicted proteins | sample PhyFR1_FD_201036 | JGI IMG/M metagenome (GOLD analysis project Ga0308160, IMG submission 201036) | Phyllosphere microbial communities from UC Gill Tract Community Farm, Albany, California, United States - DLSLF.R1 | ecosystem: Host-associated > Plants > Phyllosphere > Unclassified | place... | reverse complement strand
TATCGATTATTATAACAACAAGAGGATAAAACTCAATTTAAACGGAATGAGCCCGATGGAATATCGAGCTCATTATTATAACAAATCTAATAACTAAATTTGTCTAAACTTTTGGGGGCACTCTATAGCCTACCCTTTTGTCAATGAGTGATGATATTTTAACGTATGATTGAGTGAATGTGCCGTTTGACGGGCATCTTCCTGATAAGAAGATAAATCCTGACATTTCCGGATATCTGCTACATCCACCTTGTTTCTCACTTTGCTGATGACCTGATTTAATTCGGATTTCCAGTTGCCCGGATCCCCAAAATCGTCCACCCAATTTTTGTTAATAAACCTTTTATAGTTCAAAAGCAAAATATACAATTCCTCACCACTACCGGCGCGATTGATTGACGTGCGCCAGTTCTCTAATTTTTCTTTAAAACTCATAACCAGCAATATACAAAAAAAATATTGCTTTCCCAAATAACAGCCCCAATAACCCGTTTCATTGACATCGATATGACGGGATAAACGTTTTTGTTGATTCAGCCAAGTCATTATGCCCAGAATCCAGCATCGGTAGCAGTCCCCTAGCAAGGGTAATATTAAAACTAATAAAAGCTTATCGCCGGTATAACAATCTATCTACCAGCTACGAAGCAGAATGCTCCACAAAAAGTTCCTCGATGACTAAACTTTAATGCTACAATATGGTCTCATAAATAAATAACACAGCAAGATTTTTCGCATTTAATTTTAGCCCGAAGCCTTATATGATGATATCCGTTCCGTTTAAAATCATTCTCGTCTCTCTTTTGTTAGGCGCAGCCACCAGTTCTGTCCGTGCATACAGTACGCAAGACGACAGCCGTAAGCATTTACTTCAAAATCAGCCAGGAGATGGCTATGCCAAAATTGACGGCCGCGTTTATTATCGCGGGAAAGAGATTTCTAACGCAAATGCAGCAAGTTTTCAGTTTTTAGGTGAAGGTTATGCAAAAGATACGTGGAAAGTCTATTTTCGAGGAGCAGCTGTACCCGATGCAAGTCCTTCTACTTTCCAGTCGCTGGGAGCTGGCTACGCCAAAGATGCCTGGAATCTTTTTTATCGCGGGGTGAAAGTTGAGGGCGCTTCTGCATCTACATTTAAAGCACTTGGGGGCGGATATGCAAAAGACTCCTGGACAGTTTTCTATCGCGGCCAGGAGCTAAAGGGAGCAGGTGCTACCACTTTTGAGTATTTAGACAATGGCTATGCACGGGATGCTTATTCTAAGTTTTATCGCGGCGAAAAATTGCAATAAATTATTCGATAATAATGTTAATACCGACCATCTTCGCTTTGTATTTAATTTTTTCGATAAGACCATAGTAGCTCCAGTTTCGCAAAAGGAATTCATCACCTTTGGCAATTTCTTCCTTATTGGATTGGTTGACCAGTAAGAGTGTACCCGCTTGTGCTTTCACACAAAGTTCTATTAACCTGCGGCTATACAGGTGGAGCTTGGTGTCTACGTAATTTTTCTCCTTTTCATTGTAGTGTTCCAAGCTTTTCATTTTGCGCTTACGCCCACGTCCACCTTTATCAAATGCGGCCGCTTTTTGTAAGCGATGCCGTGCAGCTTGAATGGCCATACGACGGTAAGTAAATTCTTCCTTGTTGCCGATCTGAAAGGATTCCTTACCGATGGTCACTGCTATAGGGTGTTCGATAGAAAGCGACGCTTCGGCGATAATGTTATCTTTCAACTCTTGGATCTTTTTGGGAAGTTCCAGAGCCAAGAGCAGAAAGATTTTACCTTTAACAATTTTGATTGCGCTGCTGCAGATTTTGATCTGCCCAACAAGTGCCCGTTGGAGCAACACTCTTTTATCCGATCGGTCTTTACCGAGGTATGTTCGAAAAGGTATTTTGAATAGTGTGAATTTAAAATCTCTATTATTCTCATCTTTACTCAAGTTAATTCGTCTACCAGGAAAGGGAATGGGCATATCCTTTTTGTAATTTCGAAGTGATTTTTCACCCTTCCAGTATGAGAGACGATCTGCCTGAAAATATTTGATTAAAGCCGTGTTTATCTGGGATAGAATATCCGTAGGAATTCGTCCCTTAAAATAGCTGGACAGCAGGCGATAAGTTGTATTCATCCGTGAAGTATTCAATACACCTTCCGGGTCTTTTGCCTGATCGGCCAGTTTGATTTTCACATCTTCTTGTAGATAAATCAGATCTTTCAGATTTTCCTGTACATATTGATGGGTGATGACCATATTGGCAGCGCGGAAAACAAGATCCTGCCATTCAAAGAGCTGTTTAAAATACTCCGATCGTTTTTCTTTATCATCACAATCTACAAACACCTGTATTTTGCGGGTCAATACCATTGTTTCAGCTGCCATATCTTTTTATATTTAGTTATGCCGTTTTCTTAGCAGATTTAATTTTTGCATGTGCATTAATAAATAATGTACGCACCTGTCCCCCATCCAATTTTAAAGCTTCCGAAATCTTGTCAAAGGAATATTGCAATTCATAGCGCATGCGGAAGACTTCCGCTTCTTCTTCGGTCATTTCACCATATTCAATTTAAATTCAACAGGTTTAGCCATCAGCTGCATTTTTTCTTCACTATGAATGATGGAGCGCAGGTATTCGATGGTTTTCTCCATTTGAAGACCAACCTCATAATCTGAGATATTCCCCATATAGTAGGCGATACGTTCATAGTTAAAGCTATATTTGAGGCACAGGCGAATAAAGAGCTGTTGATCGTTGTTGAGGTTAGGCAGAATGGCATTGAGCTGATCCATTTTCTTTTTCTTTTCCAATTCCAGTTGCTCGATATAAAGCACATCGTCTTCGCTTTCCTCTTCCAGTTCATAGCCCAGCATAAATTCCTGATAGTCCTCAATGCTATCGAGGCGGAGTAAGCTTCGGTGAAACCTATTGCGCGATTTTTGATAAAAAGCGTGAATGGCGGACTTCACCTGGCCTTTCAGAAAGTCGAAGACTTCAGTTTCGGAATGTACATTTTCGCGAAACAGCCAAAGCCTTAGGAATGCTTCCTGCGCGATACTTTCGCCTGCACATTCATCATCGGTTGCACGGCGCGCACGAAAAAGGAAGTGTTCATAGAATTTTTGGTAGAAAAATTTAAGTCCTTTTTCATGACCATTGTGCAGGTGTTCAATGGCCGTTTTAATGTCCTTGTTTAGTAAAAATAGTTTCATAATTCGTTTTTTATGGTTAGCAATACATCAGCAACGTACCACAGCTCCGACAAATCGAAAAGATCTTCAGGAAACCGAAGCCGAACACGTGTAAATTGATATTTGGTTATAAAGACTTATTGGTATTGAATGGGAAGTATTGACGTGACGCGGTCCAGTTGTGTATACCCTATATATCTTGAGATTATTAGCATAGGAAAAAGTGCTTGCATTTGTTTGGAACAAGTTGTGTACACCCTACTTTTGGGGGGCATTAACATCTATTAGGGTCTGTAAACCAGAATTTTAAGGATTATATATATGTGTGTGTGTGTCCTACATTTTGAGATCATTAGCATCGATCTCAACGAACAAAACAGGAAAAGAAAGTCGTGTATACCCTACATTTTGAGATCATTAACATCTGTCATACCTGGTCCAAAAATCTTTAATAGTTGTATATACCCTACATTTTAAGATCATTAACATCGGGGCGGGCATTGCGTTTTTGGCGGTCTTGTTGTGTATGCCGTGCTTTTTGAAATCATTAACATCGATAGTTTTCTTAAATGTCATGAATGGTGAGTTGTATATATCCCACATTTGATATTATTAACATGCTACCTCCTATTATCCCAATAATAATCAAGAACATAGCGTAGGATGCAACCAAAGATTTTATTAAAAAGGGGTATTCAGTGAGTCGCCATTGCGCTCACCCTACGGCATAACAAGAGGCCTCCATATATAATTTTGAAAATTCTAATATCGCGTAGAAAACAGTAGTAGCCCATGCGCCAGTTCCTTATACTCTACATTTTGAGATCATCAACATTCGGCATCAGAAAACACAGACACAAGACTCTGTTGTTTATACCCTACGCTATGAGGTCATCAAGATTTTGATTAATTAGAGAAGCTAGAATTCTCTGTTGTGAATACCCTACTTTTGAGACCAATAATATCTTTTACGCCAAATAATCGTATCTTGTTTGTTATACCCTACATTTCGCTATCATTAGCATCTAGTCAATGGTTATTTAATACGGTTCGCCAGTTGTGTATTCCCTTCATTTCAATATCATTAACATCAACGAGATCCTAGTTCCACGAAGACTGACAATTGTATATACCCTTCTTTTCGGTATTTGGTTATTTAAAACGAATTGTGAATACCTTGATAATGAAATTATCTACATTTACTATTTCAACTAATCACAAATATAAATTGTCAATCCCCCACTTTTTAAGGTCATAAATCAACCAATGCTGCATATACTTAACATTTTTTGAAAAAGGGTATTTAGTGAGTCGCCATTGCGCTCACCCTACGGCATCACAAGATGCCTCAATATCTAATTTTAAAATTCTAATATCATGTAAAACACAGTAATAGCCCACCAACTAGTTGCGTATAACACCTACATTCTAAGATCATTAACATCTCATAAGACTTACACAAAGTCCGCCCTACTTTATATGCACCCTAAATTATGAAATCATTAACATCTCATAAACCGCTATTTGTTAACGAGTCTCTAATTGTGTATACTCTATATTCTGAGATAATCAACTTCAAGAATTAAGAAAAGTCCGAAAAGCGCCTGTAGTATATATCCTAAATTTTGAGATCATCAACATTTTATACTCGCTTTGGATCTATATTTTCAATGTTGTGTATACCTCACAATTTGAAGTCATTAACATCTCAGCTTTTTATTGGGAGCCTGATGTTACCGTTGTGTATACCCCACAATTTGAGATCATCAACATCACTAGCGTATCCTTCTTAAATGACAGAACGGTTGTGTATACCCCACATTTTGATATTATCGAAATCCAACCTCATAGTACCATAATAATAATCAAGAACATATAGTAGGATGTAAACCAATATTTTTTAAAAAAGGGTATTCAGTGAGTCGCCATTGCGCTCACCCTACGGCATCACAAGATGCCTCCTGTCATAATCAAACCGGTCGGCAAAACTGCCTATCAGTCTATATTTTTATATTCTCCTTTTTCAATACCAATAAGTCAAAGAACATCCTTAACGCAAAATAATTACTTTATTTTTGCGCAAAAACAGCTTTTAAATAAACTCAACAACAAGTCTATTCAACGATTCAGATAATTTTATTTTTTATTCATCCTATGCTTTGAATGGCAGTTACAAGTCAATAATAGGGGTTATCAACATAGGATACTAGATACAAGTCCAATAAATTGAAATCAATTTTATTCCGGTGACTTTGCGATATTTTTAATGCTTAATTTTCTCATTATTTAGATTTTAGTCGCACAAAGCAGTTTGGCCCTAGTCTCCGATCCTGCTGTTGTCGTTCATATTTAGTTATCGGCTTTCGTTGAAACAAATATAAAAACAAATATCTATTTGCGCAAATAAAATACAAATATTATTATTCTAAAAATGCGCAAATAAGTTTTCCATTTGTATATGGGATATACCAATGAGAATATACTAGAGGAAATTGGGGAACAATTGCGCATTCAACGTGAAAAAATATACTACACCCTGAAAGATGTAGCCAATATGACGGGCTTAACCACCAACACAATAGCGGCTATTGAAAGAGGTAAAGGCGCCTCAATGAACAATTTTATCCTGATCTGCCGCGCTTTAAAAATTCAACCGCACACCATATTCAAAAAACAGATAGATTTAACACCGCTCTACAATATTCCCCCTGAGTCAAAACGTCGTATTGAACTAACGAAGGAACTGGATGACCTCGTTTATAATTCCGATTTTTTCGAAATACCCCGTCGTGTTTCTGACATCATCCAACAGCTGCATGCAAACAAAGAACAGAGCAATAAATTTTCTGTTTATCTCAGCAGCTACTGTGCGGAAGGCACATTGGAATACGAAAAACATGGAAATTATAAAGAATATCGAAAAAAGCATTCTCCAAAACCTGTCAAAAAATATAAATGAGAATTGCCAAACTTGCTATCTGTGAGTGCAAGAGCTTTATATACCTTTCCCAGCATCAAATGTAACAACGGCCAATCCGGTTAAAGACGGGCCTTGGGTTCTTTTAGCTGCTGCAAATCAGAAACAGGTAGTAACCAAATTAGGCCTTTTGACAGTGCTTGTTCAGTGCTCGTTCAGTGATTGTTCAGTGCTTGCTCAGTGAAGACTGAATAAATAATGAGTGAATACTGTCTAAATACTGATTGAAATTTGTCTTTAGGTATAATTTGGTATCAGTAGGTTTCCGTTTATATGCGGTAAATACAAGCATTATTGACCGCAAAAAAAGCGGAGAATAAATAGTTTATTCTCCGCATAAAATAATATTTAGGATCATTTAAGGATTAATGACCAAACTATTCCCCAGACCTGTCATAAATACAGGCCCTATATTCTGGGCTTTTAGCAGATCACGATGTTTCGTATCTAATTTAGGTGCTCCCGCATCTGCTGCGGCCGCAAATGGATAATTCCCCACAAAAGCTCCCAATACCGGACTGCTGCTTGTTGGCTCATAGATGCCGTCTGTTGTTAGCGAATACTGCGGATTTACGCGCGTAAATCCAGCCGGAAGCTGTTGACTTGTCGGCACATCAAATACAATGTTTCCCTGATAAACAAAATTGACCGGTTGATCGGTAAACGTTAACATGGTAGACTGCGCAGATTGAGACACCACGTTGTTTGCAATATGTCCATCCGTCGGTGGCAACGTCCGACTATTTCCGCCTTTTCCCGAACCGATATCAAACGACTGTTTACATTTGATCATGGTGTTTGCAACAACTTTCACCCGTTTTACTTGAAAGTAACCACTCAAAGGAGAATTCGGCACACCATCCATGATTGCCAACGCGGCTTTTTGCCCCGTACCGGCCATATTCTGAAAGTAATTGTTATACACAAGATGATCTTCCCCTATAATGCGGATACCACCAGCGGCACTATTTCCATTCCCGACAAAATAGTTTCCATAGACGGCTGATCCATTGCCGTGCCGCAGGCATAAAGTTCCTTGACTTTCGTAGAAATAATTGTTCCGAATGGTATCAGCCCCCATCTTATTGGATATAATTTCCGTTTCACCGTTACAGCGCTGAAAGATATTATCTTCAATGGTTGTAAGTGCATTTGTCATGGACCAGTCGCTGGTTCCGACGCGTATGGTCTCCCCACCATTGTCGGGCACCGCAGCGCGATCGCCAAAGAAGTTATGGTCGATCCGATGTTTCATTGGCTTACTGGTTCCCCATACGACCATTGTCGGTCCCTGATGGGTCTTTCCTTTTAAATAGCAGTGGTCAATGCGGTGGTAGGAACCGTTAATGGAAACCCAACGATAGTCTGTTGTTGCCGCCGGAGGATTGTAATCCACAATCGCCGTATTGGTCAGGCGGCAATTGGAAGATGATGAAGTGAAATCCACCACATTTTTCCCTGAGGTATACCCCTCCTGAAAGACAAGCCCATCTACAACCAGCCATTGTCCAGTGATACTAATGGAAGAAGTTCCTTTCATAATGACAGCTCCACGCTGCTCTGCCATCAATACAATAGGCTGCTGTTGAGTCCCCAGAGCACTGAAGGTTAGTTCCTGATTGGTCCATTGACCGGACTTCATGATGACCGTATCTCCGGGCTGCAAGGTCAGCGCCTGAAGATCCGCTGCCGACTGAATGGTGTGACATTGCACACAGGCAATACTGTTTAAAGTGAGTTTTTCGCCTGGTGATTTCTCACAGCTGCTTCCCACCGCCAGCAGCAGCAACAGTGAAGCAATAACTGAATTCTTCTTGATCATATTTTAAATTTGTTTTAAAAGGTTCTCCGTTAAAGTGCTCCCGCAAAAGGATAAACAGTGGTATTTCCTTTCGTACCGAAAACATGCACTATACCATTCGTAACAACATATCCTCCCGACCTATTTGCTGTTTTATCATTAATTTGAATAGGAGCTAGATCATTATTATTGACGAGTTTTAAATACATTATCCCTTCCTGATCAAAACCTTTTCCCTCATGCATGTAACCAAGTAGAGAACTTTTACTTGCAACAGTACCAGCGGGCAGCAAGGTCTTTGCCTTGGTATTGGTGATACTCAACTTATCGAAGTTGTAATTACCTTGTAGCATCAGGTAAAGGAAATAGTTACGGACATCATCTTTATTGTAATCTTCCCATTTTGTCGCCGGTCTAGTAATTGGCTTACCTGTTCCATCCACTCCGGTCACAATCGGAAAATCGAAAAAGAGTCCACCAGTAACTTTTTTTGCCTTAGCATCCCACATTTTGATTCCATCATTGTGCAAAAAGATAAAAGTGCGATCTGACTTCTCAAATTCATCCAGACTGATTTCTGCATATTCCAATCCTTTGCGCATCCATTTAAAAACAGTGTCAGTAGGAGCCTCTTCTTTTCCATAGGAACGGTCTTCTAAAAACTTTCTAGCGCTAATCCCGATATTAGGATCCAACGTTTTGTGTTTATAATCATAGTTTTCCTGCAGTTCCAGGTCAAAAAGCGAACAACTGCTCAATAAGGAGCTTGCTATGATGATGACATATTGCATCCATTTTATATTAGATATTCTTTTCATGACTTGTTGAGTTAACTTAATCTGTATATCCTGGGTTTTGAACGAGCAATGTATTGGAGTTTAAAACATTCCGGTGAATAGGCCAATACACTCTATTTGTTGGATCCAGGAACCCAGGTTTTTCTAAATTGCCCGCTTCTTCCTGTCTTCGTTTCAAGATCGGATCCATCACATCCTTCACGCGTCCCGTCCGTATCAGGTCAAACCACCTTTTACCTTCACCAAATAGTTCCATGCGACGTTCATCTAAGATCGCTGTCTCCACTTGGTAAGCAGTTGTAAGTTCAGGACTATTCGCATTATACGCAGGAAGCTGCGCACGTTTGCGGACAAAATTCAAATACTTCACTGCATTGGTTTTATCTCCCAAGCCATTAAATGCTTCAGCATACAACAGATAGATATCGCTCAATCTATAAATTGTCAAATATACTGGGAGCATCTGATTGGTCGCTGGCCAGGGGTCTTCTTTGGTCGGTGTTGCACTAGTAGGATACCATTTTATAAATCGATCCCGCTTATTGTTTGGCAATCCAAAATAAACATCAAGTGTCTGTTGCGGACGAATATCAGGGCTAGGCGATCCCGTAGTTTGGGGCAGAAACCAATTTGCCCACACAGTTTCATCAACAACGATCTGTTTATTATTTGGTGCCCATGATGTCTGCATACAGGCACAGCCATTTTTCGCATAATCCCAATGCATACTCCAAATAGTTTCCTTACTGGTCGAAGGCGAAGTAAAAATAGTTTTCCAGGTGGCCGCTTCCTGTAGGTTTGCTTCATTGGTTCCTGCATAACTCGTCCCGGTCGCGGTCTTCGCCAAAAATAATTTTTCGATCCAAACCTTCGCATGCTGATAGTCTTTTTTCCACATATATGCATCAGCCATAATAGCACATATCCCCGCACTTCCTATTGTCCACAGTGGGTTTCTAGCATTATTATCTGCTTGAGCATATGCTTTTTCAAGATCAGGGATAATCACCTCATCCATGATCTTCTCCTTTTTGTCTCTTGCTCGTGCCGCCGGTTGATTGATATCCTCATAGGGTTCCAACCAAATTGGCGCATCTCCCCACACACGTACCAAATAGAAATAACACATTGCACGAAGTGCATAACACTGCGAGAGGTAATCATTGACCATCTGCGCTGTAATTCGACTATCCAACTTCGCCGCTTCTGGAATATATTTAATATTCAGGTTGGCCCGACCGATTACTGTATAAAGACCACTCCAATCTGAAAATTGATTCGTTGGTGTAATCCCATTTAAAACAATTTCATCTACGTAATCCTTGGTGTAGCTAATAGCACGGTCAAAATTATCCGCACGATACTCCCCCCAATACAAGTATTTTTCCAAAAAATTATCCTTTGCATTGCCAACACCTATCATTTCAATCTGAAAACCGCTATACATTCCTGCCATTGCGGCCTGTACATCGTATAAATTTTTATAATGCTGGTCTAATGCTACTTCTGCCAATGGTTTTTCCTCTAGGAACTTACTACATCCCCCTAAAGTAGTTGAGAACAGTAATAGTGCTAAAATCTTTGTTTTCATAATTCAATTTCTTCTAAAAGTTGATATTTACCCCGAATCCAAATTCTCTTCTTCTAGGATAACGGCCGTCATCCTCACCAGGGGTCAATGGATTTGTTGAGCTGAATTCTGGATCATACCCCCTATAATTGGTCCAGGTCAACAAATTCGTGCCATACACATAAGTTGTTAGCCCTTTCATTTTCAGTTTACTGATCAATTGTTGGTTAAATGTATAGGACAAGCGCGCACTTGCGAGACGCACAAAGGATCCATCCTCGATGTACAAGCTATTTTGATTCGTTTTCATGTTTCCGCGATTGTTTTTTTCCATATAATATGGATACTTCGCCACGTCTCCTGGTTTACGCCATACATTATAGACCATATCAGGTGATCCTGCGCCAGTATTTGTAGGGTAATTCTGACGTTGCAATAGCGCATTGTAAACCTCTCGGCCAAACGAGCCATTGAAAAGGACATTTAATGAGAAGCGCTTATAGGTAAAGGTCTGCATAAAACCAAAATAAAAATCAGGTGTAGCGTTACCAAGAATCATACGATCTTCATCATTGATCAAACTATCTTTTTTATTGTTTAGCCATTCGGCATCCCCTCCTTTTAGCTTACCGTCTGGAGCATACATCTGGTGCACAGCCCCTTGATAGTCGCTACCATTAAATGTATATACGGCTTTTCCATCCCGATATAAAGGTTTTCCTTGATCATCTAATACCAGTGTTAGCTTTTCCCAATTGTCGTTGTAGGCATTGGACTCATCCCAGGCATAGACCCCTAGATTGCGCCAACCATAAAAGTTTCCGATACGACCACCTTCTTCGACATACCATTTTGTACCAACAAAAGTTGGGATCCCATCAGCTAGCTTCAATATTTTTCCACGTTCAAAGGAGACGTTGCCGCTAACTTCCCAGCTAAAATCAGGTGTCGCCACAGGTTTGGCATTGATAACTAACTCCATTCCTTTTGAACGAATCGAACCAAAATTTACGTTAACTTTCGAATACCCCGTTTCCTTTGACAACTCTTTTGGATATAATAAATCCGTTGTTGTTTTCACGTAATAATCAGCTGTAAAACCTAAGCGGCCATTCAAGAAGGTCAGATCGAGACCTACGTTATGTTGTGTGGTCCGTTCCCACTTGATCAGATTATTTCCAAATATCGGAGTTAAAGAAGCTCCGCCGACACCATTGTAATTACCGCCAAATTTCACTTTCGTATAGGATTCATAATCACCGATCTGATCATTTCCAAGCTGACCAATACTGTACCTTATTTTTGCATCCTGTAAAGCTGGTTTTGCCCATTTCATAAAATTTTCGTCGGAGAAGCGCCAGGCAGCAGATCCAGAAAAATAGTTACCCCATTTGTTTGCCTGTGCAAACCGTGAGGAACCATCTCTTCGGAAAGAACCCTGAATCAAATAGCGGCCTTTATAGTTGTAACCAACCCGACCAAAAACGGATGCCGTAGCATTTGCTGTAGCCCAGGTATTTGTATTGGCTGAAACTAAATAATCAGGCAAAGTGACACGAATCTCCTCATTCACACTATTCATATATTCTGAATGAAAACGATCTGTCCTCCTACGATCTGCGCTAAACCCAAGCAATGCATAAACGTTGTGATCTTGCGCAAGGGTTTTATTATAATTCAGGTAGGATTGAAATTCCCAGGTGAAGATCTTGTTAAACTCGTTTGTTCCATAATTCTGATCCAGCTTGGCAGACAAAAAGCGAGGTGAGAATTCCGTACTTTGGGCATTATCCAGTCGTGCATTAAACAAGGTTGTAAATTTCAAATCGTCCCTGATTTGATAATCGAGTTGGTTGTTAAATTGCCCCGAGTATGTTTCCGTTAAATTCTCTTCATAAAGTGCATTAGCAATCGGATTTCGTTTAGATCCAATATAGCTAGTTAACGATCCGTCTGGATAATAAATCAAGGAATAGGCAGGTCTATCCATGAGCACACGAATGGTATTACCAATCGGGGTTGCATTTCCCTTTTGCCAAGAAAAAGAAATGTTATTGGAATAGCGTAATTTGGGGGAAATTTGATATTCGACGTTGATACGTGATTGCAATCTCTTCGCATAGCTATTCAACATAATGGATTTATCGTCCAAATAATTCAGACTGCTGTAATAACGAAGGTTTTTCTGACCACCGCCTATACTCAATTTAATCTCTTTTTTCTGAGCAAGGTTCCCCAACAGTAAATCTTGGAGATCATTATCAGCATTAAAACTGGGATTTAGGGAATCTGTGTTCGTTGAATTACCCTGTATATTTCTAAATTCACGAACTTCAGCAGAATTATTAACGGGTATATAATGAGACAAACGACCAAAGAGATGGTTATAGTTGACATTGACCAATGGCCGTCCTTCGGAACCGCGTTTTGTTGTAATCAAAATAACTCCATTTGCCCCACGGGTGCCATAGATAGATGCCGAACCAGCGTCTTTTAGCACCTCAATGCTTTCAATATCTGTTGGGTTGATATTTGCGCCTTCAGGATTAAGCACGCCATCTACCAAATATAAGGGACCATTTCCGCCATTCAAGGTTGATGTTCCCCGTATCTGAATGGAACCAGTCGCACCAGGAGCACCGCCGCCATCATTGGTAATGAGCACACCCGCCGCCTGCCCCTGTAGGGCATCAAATATATTGATAGGCTGACGTTCCTGAATTTTTTTTGCCCCGACGGTAGATATAGCGCCTGTAAGATCACGTTTTTTGACCACACCGCCGTAGCCCGTTACCACAATTTCATCCAATGTGTTGTCGTTGTCTTCCAACACGACATCAATTTGTTTTTGCCCCCCAACCGCTCTTTCTACTTCTTTCATGCCCACCTGGCTAAAGACAACCGTACTTGAGGCTGTGACATCCAGCTGGTACTTCCCCGCAGCATCAGTACTTGTTCCCTGACTTTTCCCTTTGACACGAACATTGACTCCCTGCAGAGCCACTCCTTTCGTGTTGGTCACCTTTCCTGAAAGCCGAATGTTTTGTTGGGCAAAGACCGGTAAGCCTATACTCCCCATAGCAAGAAACAGGAAGAGTACAAAGCATCCCATTTTAGTGATACTTTTTATCATAATAAATCAGTTTTTATGGCGGTAGCCTACCCTAAGTAGATTATTGATGGCTAGCCATGCATTTAATAAATTGGTTATTTTTATAATCAGTTATACCTCAAATATCAGTCAATCCTCGAGGTTAAACAGTGTATTTTTTGATCTTTTTAGCGGTAAAAAATGGTTTTTAGGACCGTAAAACACCTCATATGAATCAAAATAGCATCATTGGCCCATCCATTCAAACTTTACCGAACCGAGATTATCAGGCTTATTTTTGATTGCCGGAGACATCTCTCCCACGAATTTTCCATCGGCATTTCTTTTAATTTGTATCCTACGCCAAGAATAAGCACCTTTCTCGTAGTCGAAACTCACACCATCATCATCATACAGGTTATACATTCCCTCTTTTTCGCCATAATGCCGAATGACAAGATTTACTTTTTCTCCTTTTGCCGGGGCATGAAGCCTTGCTGTTGTCATGGGAATGATTCCACCATCTTTAACATATACAGGTATCCGATCGTCTTCGGGTTTCACAAAGATTTCCTCATCATTACCGGCATAACGTCCTGAATAGAAATCGTACCAGTTGCCCTTAGGCAAAAGCACCTTGCGGGAGGACTCGCCCGTAAATAATGGTGCAACCAAAAGATATTCTCCACACATGTATTGATCTTTCACCTCCTTGTTCACCGCTTCCAGATAAGGATTTGTTTCCAGGTCCTGGTTACCTAAAGTCAAATTTGTATGCCCCTGGAATCCATCTTCCAATACCATTGCCCGGAAAGGAGGTGCTCCCTCAAAATGATATTTTGCAAATTCTGTATACAGGTAAGGCATCAATTCCATTCGCAATTGCGCATAATACTTCACTTTGTCGGCCACTTCGGGAAAAGACCAGGGTTTGGTCCCACTAGACCAAGCATTGATCATAGCCATTGGTGAAAACACCACCGTTTGAAAACGGCGTAGCCACTCTTCTCCGGTTTTGGAGCCCCTAACCTCTGGTGTCCATAGCACACCACAAAAGCCACTATTGACCAGTGCTGTAATAAAATCCTGATGGCTATAATAGTCGTTGTAAATGACATAAGGCATATTGTTGGCTCCGGCGTTGGAAGCACGCACAAGTCCGAAAGTTCGTTTATTCTGTTGACGGTATAGACTATCGGTCAATCTCTGGGCAAGCACGCCATAGGTTTGCCGCATCTGTATCCCGCTGATGCCTGAAGGAAATTTGGCCATGTCTGGCCACAGGTAGTAGTCGTAACCGTCTACTTCATCAATCTTATAACCACTGATTCCAATATTGATCTGCGAACGTTTCAGCTGCTCTGCAAGAATACGTTTTGCATCCTGGTGATACAGATCCGGGACGGTGCCGTTCCACACGGTGTGAGATCCTGTAAAAGGCTCAATTGATTTGCTAATCGGAGCGTCGGGTGAAACATAGGGGTTTGTCCAGAGATTTAGACGGACACCTTTATCAGCCAGCTTTTTTACCAAAGCTGCCGGGTTTGGAAAGCGTCCAGCATCCCATTCAAATGAACAGGGATACGCTTTGGACTGCCACCCCGGTTCAAGGCCGATAAAATCGAGCGGAAAACCATGTTCTTCAAATTCAGCTGCTTCTTTGACCACCTCATCTGCTGTATAGAGCTTCTGCACACGTTGTGTGAAACCAAGTCCCCACTTTGGCGGCAATGTGCCACCGCCACAAAAGAGGTTATAGCGTTTTATGGCATCGAGTGGGTTGATACCTGCGAAAACATAAATTTCGGCACCTTCTGTGGGTACATATACCTCCACAGCATCCGAGTAGGGGCGGGAGTTCCAACTTTTATCGGTATTACGATCTTTTACTTCTGCAGGAACCTTGGCATCTTTACGTACCCCCGTTCCGACATAATACGTTAAATATTGCGCCGAATTGATCAATACGCCGTAGCCTCTCGAAGAAACATAGAATGGAACGGGTGCATGGGTACGGCCATTATCCTTGCCGCCATAATGATCGACATGCAGATTAAGAATCTTACCCCGCTGATGTACAGTCTGAAAATTGAGTCCCAGTCCGTAGATCTGTTCGTTTTTTAGCAATGGGAATCGCAGGTAAGTTTTACCATCGATCAGCTCGGCATGCACTTCCATCTTGGGTAAGGGAAAATCAACAGATTGCAATCGCTCGAGCGTTGCCGCCTGAGGAGTTGCTCTGGCTGCGCCAAGCAAGGTATATTTATCAGGCTTACCAAATGTCCCCTTCCACACTCCGGGATATTGTTCTTGCCAACGAATGCTTTGTGCTGGTGCTTCTATCGCGAGCAGTAGCAGCAAAATCGTCCATAATCTTATCATAATTGGCTTATTTTTTTAACAGAGCATACACACACCACAGTACAGGAGCCTGACCGTGCATATCCCCTGTTTTCTGTTTTCGATCTAAATAATACTGGTAATCGTTCTTTCGGTTGGTGCCTTCGCAGACATTGGCAATATCCCCTTCCTTATTGATATAACCAGTCAAAGCTATCCAGGCCTTGCGCGCGATCGGCGTATATTCTGTGGCATCGAGCCAACCATTTTTTATACCCATGATAATCGCATAGGTAAACATGGCTGAGCCCGAAGTTTCCACCCAGGATTCAGGTTTATCGATCAATTGCCCCCATAGGCCATCGGGACGTTGATACTTCTTGAGACTTGCTATCATTTTGTGATAAGAAGCCAATATTTTGGGTCGATTGGGATTATCTTTCTTTAATGAAGATAGCAATTCGCTCATTCCCGCTGCCATCCAGCCATTGCCACGCCCCCAAAAGAAAGGTGCATCAGGCGCATGATAAAAAAGGCCATTTTCCTTTTGAATGGTATCGAGGTAGACAACCATTTCATGCGCTGCCCGATCAATATATTGTAGATTTCCCGTCACTTGAAAAGCTTTGGACTGAATCATGGTAATCATATACATGTCGTCGATCCAGTAACGGGTCTGCCAAGTCAGGCCTTTATCGAGGAATTTTTGATAGTTGTCTCTTACAACTTGGGGAGAATCAATCGGAATGGTCCATTGTGAATTTGCAAAACGCATTCCCATGGTATAGAACTCTCTGTTTTTTGTTTGCAAATAGAGTTCCAGTGGCACTGTTCCAAAGACGCAAAAATCTACATGCCAAGGTCGGGGGACCAGGTGCTTTTCGGTGTCAAAGAATGGCATAAACCGATGCGTCAATTGCTCCAATAATTTCTTGTTGTTACTGACCTCGGCATACTTCAGTGCACCATACCAGGTACAGACTTCGGGATAGGTAATTGATTTTGGGGGAGCGGGAGGTTTGAAACTATTATGTGGGCTTGCCACAAAACGTTGTGCCACCAGATCACCTATTAATTTGGGGTCAGCCTGCTTTGGCCAATTGACCAAGTCCGTGCTTTGTGCGAAAGTACAAAGAGACATGCAGACGCCAATACCCAAGAGTATGGACATACAGAACTGCTTCATCATCAGTCGGGTTTATAATTTAGTTATAAACCAAATATCGGAGCGCCGGTCTGTTTTGAGGGGGTAGATTTTGTTCTTTTAGGTGGAAATATCGGTATTTACCTAAGCGCTTTCCGTAGTTAGTTGTACTGGATAAGCACTTTTATTGTACTTTTCTCTTTTGTCAATATCCTTATGCAACGGTTGCATAAACAGTGCTATATCCGTGCTTCACGAGTGCTTTATCTATACAGGGGGAGTAAAACTTAAAAATAATATAAAGTATGTTAAAACAAATGAAGAATAGTTTAAAAAAAATTCCCGACCTATAATAGATCGGGAATTTTTTTCTAACGTTTAAATTAGGTCGGTATAGCTTAATTAAAGATATAGCGAATACCTAACTGCATTTGGTATCTAGAATCAATACCGGTATTATTTCTGAAAGTCTGCTCTTTAAGATTTTGACTAACAGTATAGGTTGGTTTGTTATCAACTACACCTTGATATTGCATAAAGTTGGTAATATTAGGTGTTTTTGTAACACCCCATTTGCTACTCAATAAGTTACCTACATTTATAATATCAAAGGAAACCTGTAACCTGTGATTGTCTTTTGTTTTTAATACTTTAGATAATTCTTGCATGATACGAATATCAAAACGGTTCATCCATGGATATTCAGCACCATTTCTTTCTGCGTATTGTCCTCTTCTTGTGCTTAAATATTTATCTTGGCTAATATATGCATCAAGTCTTGCCCATTGTGCATCTGCAGTTTCAGCTCTAGTTTTATCCTTAACTTCCTTGATATCAACTAAAGCAATATCTGCACGATCTGTTGGAACATACATCAAAGCATTAGAGAAACGTCTATCTGCATTAAGTATATCGCCACTTACCGTATAGTTGAATCGTGTTGCACCGAAGTTATCGCCGTATGGTCTGCCCTCATAAACCAACCCTATTCTCGTTGGAAGTTGCGGTGTAATATTAAAGTTAACGTTTACAGCAGCAATAATTCTATTTCTAACCATAAAACTTGAATAAGCTAATACCGGAGAATTTGGATTACTTACAATGGCATTACCTGTATACGCAGAGTTTGCTTGTGAACCAGGATTGGAGGTAATATCTTTAGCGCTGCTATAGGTATAAGCTACCATGGCATCGCCATATTTTCCAAAACGTTTTTCCAACTGCGCAGTAAGACTATAAGCATTTCCTTTAGAAGTATTATCCAATACGATCGCACGAGTAATAGAAGGATTTATCTGTCTTGCATTACCAGTGGCTAACCAATATGCTCTTGTATCACCTGTACCCGAAAAATTGCCTTTTGGATCAGATAAGTTCGCATCTCTATGATAAACTTCATTGATCGATTTCGTATAAATTCCCTCTAAGGTTGCTTTCATATCCCAAGGAAGACGGTATTCCACAGCTAAGTTTGAACGCCAGATTTGAGGCATTTTAAACTCCTTAGAAGTAACGTCAATCTCATAAGTCGCTGGATTTTGCGGATTCGCAGGGATATAGGCTGCAGGATCAGGATTAAACGGTTTGTCTGTTGGATTGGCAATAAACATATTTCCAAAGGTCATACCCGTTTGTCCAGCTTGGTTCGTTAACCACACTCCTGGGACACCACCTGTAAAAATTCCAGTTCCTCCACGCAATACAAAAGATCTATCTTGTCTGATATCCCAATCAAATCCCGCTCTTGGAGAAACTAATACACGAGTTTTCGGTAAACGTGAAACATCAAGCTTTTCTCCGTTGGCAAATGTCATTCCCAATACTTTTTCATTGGTGACAATATCTGTTGTATATACAGGAATATCTGCTCTCACACCATAGCTCAATTTAAAGTTTGGCTTTACAAACCATTCATCTTGTGCATAAAGTGCTATTGGCATCATGCTGAAATCAGCAGATGGACGACTAACACCTGGAACCACCGAATAGGTCAATTGATATAAGGAAGGGTTTACAGTTTTATCGCCGTTAGCTGCGGCAATAAAATCACTCATGCTCTTGTATCTAAACTGACCATTGATAAATTGAGCAAAAGAGTTACTAAATTTTTGATAACTTAGGGATCCACCGAATGTAAAAGTATGTGCACCGGCAAAAATATTGAAGTTATCAGTGATACTGAATAAATTTTGATTTAGCTTATTCAGACCAGAAAATGGTTCCTGCCCAAAGGAAATATAATTCGCTCCATTACCGTTCTCAATATCAACAGTTGGAAAAGCTGTACCCATTGGCTCTCTATAGTCTCTAAAAGCAGAATAAACAACCTGGATTTGATTCGCATACTTGCTGTTAAATGTCGAATTTAACTCAGCAGTAATGGAATTGATATTATTATTCTGACGATATCTTAAGTTAGAAAAGATCATCGAGTTAAGACTTGGTCCACGACCACTATTACTATTAGACCCACTTGGATTAATATCTCTATAAGAATCTAAGTGATTATAACGAAGGGTAAACTTATGTTTTTCGCTAATGTTCCAGTCAATCTTAGCTGTAATATTATTAGCCTTTTGCTCATTGTTAAATCCTTCATAAACACCTGGATCGTAGCCATAGTTATCGATCAGGGTTTTCTTTACTAAATCTAAATCAGATGCTTTAACATTTGACTCATTTGCAGCACCAGTACTACGGTTAGCAAGGATATTAGAGCCCGGCGTAGTACGTTTTGTTGTCTCACCATTTAAGAAAAAGAATAATTTATTCTTAATGATTGGACCGCCAACGCTAAACCCAAGCTGATTATTTTTGTATGATTCTGTTTTTGGTAATTTTTCACCATCGACTTTATAGCCTTGAAGATCTTGATTTTTGAAATACCAGTAAGCCGATCCAGTTACTGTGTTTGTACCACTTTTTGTAATCGCGTTGACACCTGCTCCTGTAAAGCCACCTTGTTTTACATCATAAGGAGAAAGGTTGATCTGAATTGCTTCAATCGCATCCAATGAAAATGGTTGAGCTCCAGTTTGACCACCAGGAAGAGAAGACAATCCAAATGCATTATTCATTTGAGCACCGTCCAATGTTAATGAGTTAAATAAACTATTTCTTCCGGCAAATGAGAAACCATCTCCTTGTGAGTTTGCCTGCGGATTTAATTTCGTCAAATCGGTGATACTTCTAGAAATAGCCGGCATTTCCTCAATTTTCTTTCTACTTACAATAGTAGAGACCCCAGTTTTAGTTGCACCTCTGCGAGCCGTAACTGTAACTTCTTCCAAAGTTGTGTTTTTATCCGCAAAAACGGGATTTAACACAAATGGCTGTCCCAATTGTAAGTAGACATCATTATAGATAATAGGGTCTTGTCCAACATAGGTTACTTCAATTTTGTAAGGTCCACCAACACGCATGTTAGCTAAGTTGAACCGGCCTGCAGCATTTGCCGAACCGGTATAAACAGTTCCTGACGGCACGTGCGTAGCCTTAATCGTAGCACCCGATGTTAAACTGCCGTTTGCTTCTTTTACAATACCTGTAACGCTACTTGTCGTAACCTGAGCTTGTACAGCACCATAACTAGCCATAACAAGAGCGAAAAAGAGTAAAGATCTTTTCATATAATGTGATTTGTTAAAAAATGTTAAGCAAAATTACTAAGAGATTTCAAATTACAAAGGACTTAATATAAACTTAACACACTAAACCACACATACTTCATGAAATACTCAGGAAAATTACTATATTAACGTACAATTTATCAGCAAAAAAAACGTTGTAACATGTTTTAAACCAGCATTCCACTCTATACAAACCGTTCAAAAATAGTTTTCCACATCAAATCCACGAAATTCTTTTGTAACAACATTCTTCCAATCTTAATTTAAGTTTTTTAAAAAAATTACCTAATTTCCTGTCGATCGAGAATTTTATTAAACAACTCAACTTTTTGTAGCATTTGAGCTACTGTAAGCCTAATCTTGTCAAAAAATCTAAACGATTGTAGTTGCTTAATGGTTTCTTTAAAAACTTGTTTCAAAAGCCGAGAACTTTTCAGAAATTCGCACACCTAATAATTTATGCTTCATGGAAGACGGTATTCAAAATTCTTCTTTTCAAGAACCTGCAGACGTTAGATTGTCTCCTGCAGGCCTTTCATTTTTGGCTTCAGCGGCCAAATGGGCCAATTTTCTGGCCGTTGTCTGTTTTATTTTCATTGGAATATCGGCCATAACCATGGTCAGCCTTATCTTTGGAGCCAGTGCGCTGTCGCTTGGTGCCGACGAATATGTAACGGCAGGGGCTTTATCCACATTCGGGGTGCTCTATCTGCTGTTTCTGGCTTTCTTCTGCCTTCCAATTTATTTCCTGTATAACTTTGGTTCTAAAGCAAAAAAAGCAATCGAGAACCGCGACAGTATACAGCTGGAGCTATGCTTAGATGCGCTCAAAAAACATTATAAATTCATTGGAATCATGGTGATCATCACCATTGCATTTAACTGCATGGGCTTGATATTTGGAGTTATACTTGGTATCAGTGACGCCATAGCTGGCGTATAATATAACCATACATAAGGCTCATAAAAAAAGAGTCGTCTGCCAATGGCAGACGACTCTTTTTCTTTCGTATGGACTATCTATTTTTTATAATATTTCATTGCATTGGGAATCAATCGCTGAATGTCCGCAATACGTCGCTCGTCACTCGGGTGTGTACTTAAAAACTCAGGCTGCCCTTTTTGGCTACCCGATGCCATACGTTTCCAGAAATCGACCGCTTCGTTTGGATTGTAACCCGCCAAGGCCATAATAATCAAACCCGCCGCATCTGCATCCGACTCATCACTTCTTGAAAATTTCAATTGCGCTAAATTACCGCCTAAACCATAAAGATTATTGAAAACACCCAGGGTGCTGTTTCCCGATACACCTGCTGCCGAACCCAAAATCTGTCCTCCCAACTGTAAGGCGATCTGATTCGATGCCTGAGCAACAGAGTGCTCCTCAATAGCATGCGCAATCTCGTGTCCCATTACTGTTGCCAAACCTGCTTCTGTACGTGTTACTGGCAATATTCCGGTATACACCGCAACCTTACCACCCGGCATACACCATGCATTGACATCGTCGCTTTTCACCAAATTAAACTCCCAGTTGAAGTTAAACTGATTCGCGCGGCCTGTACTTTGTAAATACTGATTAACCGCTGTCGCAAGCTTGTTACCAACACGTTTTACCATCGCGGCATCTGCAGTACCGGTCACTACCTTGGAGTTATTCTTCGATAAAAAATCTTTATAAGCCAATGCAGCTTGCTGGTTGACTTGATCAGCACTGACCAATTTTAAATATTTTTTGCCAGTAACAGCTGAAGTTGCACAGCCCGACAACCCCGATGCCAGTGCTACGCACGCTAATACCATAGCCGAATACTTAAACATTCTGTTCATAATCATTAATTAAATACACGCTAGAGAATGCAATTATTGTGCCTATTCTTTTTCTTTCGCTTTTTTCTTAAAGAGATAAATCTTGGATTCATGCCCCTTTAACAATCGCTCGATATTCTTTTGATGGGTAATTAACAACAGGACACAAATGGCGATTCCGTAAAGCAGAACCGAAGGTATCGTTGTTTTAAAAATAAATGCCAAACTAAAGGGAAATGCAAAACCCGCAGAAATGGAACCCAGTGACACGTAATGTGTCGTCAATAAAATAATGACAAATACAGATACACAGACTAGAGCAGCGGGTGTATGGATGGCGAGAATCATACCACACAGTGTGGCCACCCCCTTCCCCCCTCTAAATCCCGCAAATACAGGAAACAAATGTCCCAGTACCGCGATAACACCCAGTGCCAACTGAAAATTGACAAACTGCACATCGCTCGTACTTTGTCCCAGCTCTATTAAATAGGCCAGGTTCGTTGCTGTCCAGCCCTTGAATATATCTACAAACATCACGATCGATCCCGCTCTGGGACCCAATACGCGAAAGGTGTTAGTTGCTCCAGCATTACCGCTTCCATATTCACGAACATCTACCCCATAAAATGCTTGACCCAACCAAACTGCTGTAGGTATGGAACCAAACAAATAAGCTAGTAATACTGCAGTTACTAAATAAATCGATATCATTAATTAAATCAGTTCTTATATTAATTTGGCCTTTAGACTAAGATCCAAGCTCTTGACACTATGTGTTAAAGCGCCTACTGAAATATAGTCTACCCCGGCTTCCGCATATGACCGAATGGTGTCAAAAGTTATTCCCCCAGAAGCCTCTGTCTTGAATCGATGGTCAATAATCTGAACAGCTTTGGCTACATCCTGCGGCGAAAAATTATCTAACATGATTCGGTCCACTTCGCCAAAGTTAAGAACTTCATCAAGCTCCGCAAAATTTCGGACTTCAATTTCTATCTCTATTGGTTTATTTAGGTTCTTTCGGTAATCATTTGCGCGCTTAAGTGCCTGCACAATACCACCACTATAGTCCACATGATTATCTTTAATCAGAATCATATCAAAAAGACCAAAACGATGATTGGTACCTCCGCCTATCCGAACAGCTTCCTTCTCCAGTACACGCAATAGGGGTGTCGTCTTGCGTGTATCTAATACCGCTGTATTTGTTCCTTTTAAAAGGTCTACATATTTTCGGGTTGTAGTTGCAATACCACTCATACGCTGCATGACATTCAGCACTAAACGTTCCGCTAATAAAATACTTTGAATATTTCCCTTTACATAGAATGCAATATCCCCCACTTTAACCTGACTTCCATCCTGAATAAATACCTCACAGGTCAGGCTATCGTCAACGTAGTCGATAATCGCCTGCGCCACTTCAACACCTGCCAAAATACCGTTATCTTTAACAATCAATTTTGCTTCGCCCTGTGCCCCAGCCTCGATTGTAGAAAGTGAGGTATGATCACCATCTCCCAAATCCTCCGCAACAGCCTGTTTGACAAATTGGGCTAGATAGTCCTTGATTTCCTTCTCCATAAATACTATTTATTGGGCTAAGATGTGGAATAATTTTTTAATCGGAAAATAGATTTATAAAAAAAGCACCGCAAATATTAATTTTTGTCGATTCTTAGCTCTTCAATAGAATGGTTATTATTTCCTACGCCTATCTTAATAAAGACACGGTAATTGGTTTGGTCTGTTGTCAGTGTGAAGGTAAAATATTGATAGCCATTGTTTGCATTGCTGGCTTGTGTCAATTTAACGGTCTTGGGTTTATGTTGATTAAAAAATGTCCCCAACATGATTTCCGATTGGTATTTTGTATAGACGCCATTCTCCCCTAAAATAGACAGGGTTAAATTTGAACCAAAATATTTGGCCATATTTTTCGCACTCCCCTCTTTTAGATACGATTTCAATTCCTCCGATATGCTTCCCAAAGAATCATCATCACCCGACAAAGTTACCTCTATCCCCGTATTGACTTCTCTTAAAAAATGCCCAAAGGCCGCAGTGTGTACAAAAAGACTATTAATAAGTATAAATGCGCAATAGCTTAAAAATTTCATATAGCTCAACATATTATAGAACAGCTTCTATCATCATTAGGTAGCTCCGTTTTCTTAACGAACATAAACTATGCCACAAACCTATAAAATTATTGGGGATTAACAAGGGAAGTTTTTAAGATGCGTTGATAGATTCTAAAATTAAGATTATCTTTGTTATACGATGAATAAGAAAAAAGTTGCACTCATGATCCTAGACGGACTAGGATATGGAAAACATGATAAATCAAATGCAGTTGAAGCTGCAAACACTCCATTTTTAGATCATTTATTAGAAGCATATCCAAATTCAACATTAGAGGCTTCTGGTGAAGCTGTGGGACTTCCTGCTGGACAAATGGGTAACTCTGAAGTCGGCCACATGAATCTTGGCGCTGGCAGAATCGTGTACCAAGAGTTGGGACGGATTCACAAAGCTGTAAATGACGGCGTATTCAACACGGACCCGATTATTCAAGATGCGTTTAAATATGCCTTAGAAAACAACAAAAAAGTACATTTTATCGGATTACTTTCCGATGGTGGTGTACACGCACATACAAAGCATTTAAAAGGTTTATGCGATGCAGCAAAACATGCTGGACTGATCAGTGAACAAGTATTTGTGCATGCATTCTTGGATGGCCGTGATACCGATCCAAACGCTGGTATTGGCTATGTAAAAGACCTACAAGCTTATTTAGAAACGACAACAGGTACTTTCGCCTCCGCAATAGGCAGATACTATGCCATGGATCGCGACAACAGATGGGAACGCGTAAAATTAGCGTACGATCTTTTGGTAAAAGCTGAAGGTGAAAAATCCAATGACCTTGTTGCTTCCATCCAAAAATCATACGACGAAGGCGTAACTGATGAGTTTGTGAAACCAATCGCATTGGTAAACTCAAACGGCGCTCCTGTAGCAACGATCCAGGAAGGCGATGTTGTATTCTGTTACAATTTCAGAACGGATCGTGGCCGCGAGATTACAATCGCTTTAACGCAAAAGGCATTCCCAGAATATGATCTAAAACCATTAGATCTATATTATGTAACAATGACTTCTTACGATGAAACATTCCAAAATGTCAGAGTTGTCTTCCAAAAAGATAACTTAACAAACACTTTGGGTGAAGTATTGGAAGCAAATCATAAAACCCAAACGCGTATCGCCGAAACAGAAAAATATCCGCATGTGACATTTTTCTTTTCAGGAGGCCGTGAACAACAATTTGAAGGTGAAAACCGCTTATTGGTTCCATCACCGAAAGTCGCAACCTACGATCTTCAGCCAGAGATGTCTGCCAAAGGAATTACAGAAGCTATCGTCAACGACATGGAAACAGTGCAGCCTGATTTTATCTGCCTGAATTTTGCAAATCCTGACATGGTAGGTCACACAGGTGTTTTTGAAGCAGTGATAAAAGCCGTAGAAACGGTAGATCAATGTACAAAAACGGTGGTTGAAACAGGCCTTAAAAATGGTTACTCCTTTATTATTTTGGCGGATCATGGCAATTCAGAATTTATGGTTAATGAAGATGGATCGCCAAATACGGCACATACAACCAATTTGGTTCCATGTATCTTGATTGACGATCATTATAAGAAAATAGCAGATGGTAAATTAGGTGATATTGCCCCAACCGTCTTACAACTTTTAGGCGTCAATATCCCCGTTGAAATGACAGGAAATGTATTGGTATCAGAATAGTAATTTATTAAAAAATAGCAGCAGAGCACTTTCCCTTTTCTTGGGCAGTGCTCTGCTTTTTTGGAGCTGCGGATCATCCTCTGCTACAAAAAACTCTAAAAAATCCACAGATATATTTTCTGTTGATTCTTTTTTTACTGCCGAAGTCAGCCGCCTCCAGCAGCTCAATCCTGCTGTACTGAAATCAGTCAAGAAAGATGGTGAGAAAGAAGAACGCGAGCTAAAAATTGGCAGCTGGAAAAATGAACTGTCGGCTTTTCAATCGGCAGACATCAGTAAAAATTTCGACCCATCACTGTATGAAGTCAAAGCTATCGACTGTGTGACAGAATTTACAGCTAAAAAGAAAGATCTACAGATACAGAAACTACGTATCGAATTTGACAGGAACGAAAAGGTGAAGCACATCCATATCGACAAAAAAATAGCTAATACCTTATACGATAGTCAAGAAAAATTAGACTACTACAGCGACTCGCTCTATCGGATCGTCAAATTGCAAGACGTTCAAGGCTTGGACGCCAACCAATATGAAATTGTAGGGAAATTTATTCCTTCAAAAAAATAAATAATGGGTTCAGTCCCATGCACAAAGCCCTCAACAATGTCACTCATTTTGGGGGCTTTTTTTGTAAATCCATTTTATCCTTTAAATCTATTTCGGTGAAATGTCACAACAATAATAAATGCAACACAATTGCTTTATATTTTATTTTGCTTATATTTGTCCAGTTAACAAAATAACGCAAAGGACAAATGGGTTTAAACGTAGTGATTTCGGCGTGAAAAGTACCTCATTGAACAAACTGGCAGCTTTAGTGCTTTTAATGACCTTTCTAATTGGTCAGTTCATTGTGTATACCCATGCGCATCCGCAAACCGCCCTCAGCATCGTAGACAGCCCTGCAAAAAAACACCATGCAGATCATCCTAAGTGTTCCATTTGTGATCAAAATTCACATCCTCAGATTGTTTTTCATTTTACGCTGCCTGAATTAATTCTTCCGGCACGCCAATTTGAATTTGGCTTATTTATCGCCGGAGACCAAACCATCAGAGCACTGCTTTCTGGCAATCGTGGTCCCCCCATCTGTTAGTTTCACGTTAATTCCAATAGTGTTATTGATATGCTCTTAACGCTATTGCCATAAAACAACTTTAAAAGAGTTTTTAGAATTCAACAATCAAGTGATTTCCGTTATGAATTATTTAATTGCTAAGCCAATGACCGGCACCTTATGGTTCCGCCTAGCAACGTAATTTATACTATCCTTGACATTACATACGTAGAAATTATCCGTACAGATGAAAATTAAAATTATAGGCTGCATTTTTATGCTTGTCTCCTATTTCTCCATACTTCCGGCCCTTGCTTCAACCATCAGCGGCAAGGTAACGGATGCTAAAACAAATCTTCCAATTGCTGGCGCCACGATCTCATTGCAACAGCTTCGTTCGAGCACCTCATCAGACCAACAGGGCCACTATACCTTTAAATCACTTCCTTCAAGCGGACGCTACTTAGTTGAAGTTCGTTTTTTGGGCTACCAGTCTATTGTTAAGACTGTCGATTTAACATCAGAAAATATTTCCGTTGATTTTTCGCTGACAGAAAGTATTATTGAAACCAACGAAGTTGTCGTTACGGGTACACTGGTCACTTCACAGAGCCGCCGCAACAGCACTTCGGTTGCCGTAATATCCAAAGATGAACTACAGGGCAATGCAACAAACCTGATTGATGCACTTGCCCGACAAGTACCCGGGCTAAGCCAGATCACCACGGGACAGGGTATCTCAAAACCTGTGATACGGGGCCTTGGTTATAACCGTGTCGTTACGGTGAGTGATGGTGTAAAACAAATGGGCCAGCAATGGGGTGACGAACATGGTATAGAGATCGATCAAAATCAACCGGATCGTGTAGAGGTCCTCCGTGGTGCAGCATCCCTGATGTACGGATCTGACGCTATTGGCGGTGTGATCAATGTACTTGAACCAAACGTCCCTACAGCAGGTCAAATTAAAGGCGAAATACTGAGCAGCTACTCAACAAACAACGGACTGACAAATAGCTCTGTCATGCTGACCGGTAATGAGAATGGATTTGTATGGCGTGGCCGTGGTTCCTATCAAAATGCCTATTCTTATAATACACCGGCGGGTCGATATGGCAATAGTGGCTTTAACAACAGCAATTTCAGTGGTATGCTCGGGCTAAATAAGCAATGGGGCTATTCACATCTTAATTTTTCATACCTGAAAAATAATATCGGTTTTTACGATGCTGAGCCTGGCGACCCGCTTTACGTCAATTCTAAAAGCCGTACGCTTGATTTTCCAAAACAGGATATCCGCCACTATAAACTCGCCCTCAACAATAACTTTGTTATCGGCTCCGGCAATTTAAAACTTGATCTTGGCTATCAAAAAAATCAACGTCGGGAGCTCGAAGAAGCGACACCTTCCTTATTCTTCGATCTGAATACCTATTCCCTTGATGCAAAATATTCTTTAAGCGAAAAAAATGGCTGGCAACATGTATTCGGCATTAGCGCAAGTCAAGAACACAGCGTAAATAAGGGTGTGGAATTCTTAATCCCTGCCTATGATCAGCTGGAGCTAGGTGCCTTCGGATATGCAAAGAAAAGCTGGGGCGAAAACACCTTCAACGTTGGACTACGCTATGACTACGTCAACAACAAAGGCAAGCAGCTCTTTATTGAAGACGAGGAGCGATTTGCCGGTTTCAAAAATAGTTTCAGCAATGTAAGCGGTGCACTGGGATACACCCATATCTTCAACGAGGACCTCAACTTCAAAGCAAATGCAGGTTCCGCTTTTAGAGCTCCCAATCCAGCCGAACTTGGCTCGAACGGTGTGCATGAAGGAACCTACCGCTATGAGGTTGGTAATGAAAACCTCAGACCCGAAAGAAGTTACCAAGCGGATGCTACCCTGGAGTTTGGACATAGCATCGTGACAGGAAGTATCGGAATCTATGAAAACTATATCCACAACTTTATCTACGCCTCAACCACAAAAGGCGACACGAAAACTGTCGTCAGTGACAATGGTGACTCACATACTTATGACGTATACCGATATGGTCAGGTGAATGCTAATCTATATGGTGTTGAAGGAAGCCTGAACTTTCATTTGCTAAACTGGATTCACCTAGATAATACATTTAGCTATACCCACGCACAAAACAATACATTTGACAGACCATTAGCCTTGATTCCTGCTGGAGTTGTACACAATACATTACGTCTTGAACCTAAGATTAGTGGATTGAATGCTTTCTACGTTTCTATCGGCCTGGACAATTACTTCAAACAGAACCGCATTGACGAAACCTTCGAAACTCCCGCAAATTCATACTCATTATTGAACGCTGGAATCGGTACAACATTACATCTCGGATCACAGCAATTAAAAATATTTGCGGCGGCCTCCAATTTGACCAACAAACGTTATTACGACGCGCTGAGCAGATTACGTCCAGGACGTCTATCACAGGAAGATCCCAATTTTGGGGTCTATAATATGGGAAGAAACATCACCTTCGGTGTTTATCTCCCTCTTAGCATAAAGTAAATTAAAAAAGGCGGGATCTTAAAGTTCCCGCCTTTTTTATAGCATTATTTAGGGTCATCTGCCGTTGCCTCTCTTGCCAATGGCACATCGTCGGGCATTGCTTCCAGTGAGGAATCTAAGGCAAACAAGGATTCGTCTGAAGCGCGGTCGCCACCGGCAATCTTCAACTTATCGATCAATTCCAATGCTAATTTTTCTTCTTCAATCTGTTCTTTGACAAACCACTGTGCAAAATTCCAGGTTGCCCAGTCCTTCTCCGCCATCGCTAAATTGACAATATTATAGATCGCTTCCGTATTATCTACTTCGTGTTTAAAAACTCGATTAAAACACTCTGTCAAAGACTGTGGATCTGCGGGTGGCTGCGCGATAGCTTCTATTCTCGGCCTGCCGCCTCTTTCCAGGATATAGCCCATAATTTTAGTCATGTGATTTCGCTCTTCCTGTGCATGTCTATACAGAAAGTTGGCAATTCCGCCATAGCCTTGGTCGTCTGCCCACACACCCAAAGCCAAATATATCTGAGCAGCCTCAGCTTCTTTAGTCATTTGACTGATTAAAGTATCCTGCATTTCCTTTGACAATCGATTCGTTTCCATATTTAATCTTATTTGTTTTAGAGGAATAACAATCTCGCAGGACTTTTCGTTTGAAATTTCCATTTCATACATGCACAAAAAAAGGGAAAACCTGCTGGAATTCCCTTTTCTACATTCTTAATAGCGATACTATTTCAAGTTATCTCTATATATCTTCGCTTTTTTGATTTCAGTTTGGATATCTTTCTTAGATGAATCAAAGCTTAACACTTTTTCATAATCCTTAATTGCATTATTATAAGCGTCAGTTGCCATCGCCTTATTGTAATTAGGCGTACCTTCCGTTCCGATCAAAATACCTAGATCGCGACTAGCGATCGCTCTATTTTGATAAAATTTCGAATCATTCGGTGTGATAGCAATTGCTTTTGAATAATCCTCGATAGCTACTTTCAACAACTGCTCTTTGTTAGCAACAGATGTCTTATTTGTAGATTGAATAGCAAGATTGTTTGTTGCTTTCGCTTTGAAGTATAAAGCATTGGCATTTTTACCGTTTAATGCAACTACTTTTCCAAACGTCTCAGCTGATTTTTTATAGTCTCCATTTTGAAACTGAGAATAACCCAACATATATAATACATCCGGATCTTTCCCTTCCTGAGGTAAGGCTTTTGTCAAGTATGACTCAGCATTCTTGAAATCACCATCCAAAAGAGCCTTTTGCCCCATTCTCACATTAGCGTTGCTATGTTCAGCCTGTTTTGGTTGTTGTGCATTTGCGCTAAAAGCAACTAAAGCAAAAACCCCTGTAAACAAACCCAATTTAAATGATTTTAAATTCATATCTAAATAGTTACGTTTTTATATTCACTCCTTAATGATCACAAGTGATCGATTTCACATTAAAAAAAAAGCCGCTGACACTGCCTCTGTCAATCAAAAACTGCCATCAGCGTTCTTTCACATTCCAATATTACAATTATTATGCCTATTTCTCCAACAAATGGCAGATAAATTTTATTTAACCTGCCTTTTTTTCCTATTCTAGGAAATAGATTTGTAATTTTGCTGACTTTTAGCAATTGGCACTTCCCTTGCAATATAGGGGAAACATTAATAGAAGCTTAAAATTTGAAAGTCAGCCGTCAACATGTCAGCGACTGCCAAATACACAAAATAAATACTATGAGCAAATTCGAAACTTTTGATTTCAGTCAAGCAATTCCAATCGTTGCAGAGGATACCGAATTCTTTCCCTTACTCACTCAGGAGGATGAAGAGAACATGGCGAATGCTGAAATTCCAGAAGCATTGTCTATTTTGCCTTTACGTAATACCGTATTATTTCCCGGTGTTGTCATTCCGATTACCGTAGGTAGAGATAAATCCATTAAATTGGTCAAAGAAGCCTACAAAGGCAGCAAGACTATCGGTGTGGTTTCTCAAAAGGACATGACTGTAGAGGACCCAGGATTTGAAGAACTAAATAAAGTGGGCACCGTAGCTCATATCATTAAAGTACTCCAAATGCCTGACGGTAATACCACTGTCATCATCCAAGGAAAACAACGGTTCAACTTGTTGGAAATTGTAGATACCGAACCTTACCTAAAAGCACGTGTTGAGAAATTCAACGAGGCTAAACCCAAGATGACCAAGCACTTTAAGGCGACTATTTCTACCCTAAAAGAAATGGCGCTGCAGATCATCCAACTTTCGCCAAACTTGCCAAGTGAAGCTGGTATCGCTATCAAAAATATTGAAAGCCCCTCGTTTCTGATCAACTTCATTTCGTCAAATATCAATGTCGAAATGATCAGAAAACAAGAGCTCCTTCAAATTCCGAAAGTTGAGAATAGGGCTAAACTTTTACTAGAACTGTTGACGACAGAAATCCAGATGCTGGAATTAAAACACCAGATACAAAATAAAGTACGTGTCGACCTCGACAAGCAGCAACGCGATTATTTCTTGAACCAACAGCTTAAAACTATTCAGGAAGAATTAGGCGGAAATACCCCTGATCTTGAATTGGAAGAGCTTAAAAAGCGTGGTAAAACAAAGAAATGGAGCATTGAAGTAGAAAAACATTTCACAAAGGAACTCGAAAAGCTTTCCCGCATCAATCCTGCAGCTGCTGATTATTCGGTACAGCTCAATTACCTTGAGCTGCTCCTGGATCTGCCCTGGAATGAAACAACAAAAGACAATTTTGACTTAAACAAAGCACAAAAAGTACTCGAGAAAGATCATTACGGGCTGGAAAAAGTAAAAAAACGTATCATTGAATACCTTGCTGTATTGAAATTGAAAAATGATATGAAAGCGCCAATCCTTTGCCTGGTAGGCCCTCCGGGAGTCGGTAAGACTTCTTTGGGAAGATCTATCGCTAAAGCTTTGGGCCGTAAATATACTCGCATGGCTTTAGGTGGTGTACGCGATGAAGCCGAAATCAGAGGCCACCGCAAAACCTATATCGGCGCAATGCCGGGCCGCATCATTCAATCCTTGAAAAAAGCAGGAGCAGCAAACCCTGTTTTCATCCTGGATGAAATCGATAAAATGAGTGCTGACTTCAAAGGTGATCCTTCTTCTGCCTTATTGGAAGTGTTAGATCCGGAACAAAACACACATTTTTACGATCATTATGTGGAAATGGAGTTTGACCTTTCCAAAGTGATGTTTATCGCAACGGCCAACTCACTAAGCTCTATTCAACCAGCTTTATTGGACAGAATGGAGATTATCGAAGTGAATGGCTATACCATCGAGGAAAAAATCGAAATCGCGAAAAAACACCTATTGCCAAAACAACGCGAAATGCACGGAATGGCTTCTAAAGATGTGGTTCTAAAAGGCAAGATCATCGAAAAGATAATCGAGGATTATACCCGCGAATCTGGTGTTCGTGGATTGGAAAAAAAGATCGGCTCGGTTGTACGTGGTATCGCGACACGCATTGTCATGGAAAAAGATTACAATCCGAGTATCAATGAACAAGATCTGCTAGACATCTTGGGCGCGCCAATCTTCGATAAGGACATTTATGAAAACAACAACGTTGCCGGCGTCGTTACAGGTTTAGCCTGGACTTCCGTAGGTGGCGATATCTTATTTATAGAATCTTCTTTGAGCCCCGGAAAAGGGCGCTTGAGCTTAACGGGTAATCTAGGCGAGGTCATGAAGGAATCGGCATCCATTGCATTGGCTTACCTTAAAGCACATGCTTCAGATTTTGGCATTGACTACCGCATATTTGATCATTGGGATATTCATATCCACGTCCCTGCTGGTGCTATTCCAAAAGATGGCCCTTCAGCTGGTATAACCATGCTCACTGCACTGACATCGTTATTTACACAACGTAAAGTGAAGGAGAAACTCGCCATGACAGGTGAAATCACATTACGTGGAAAAGTATTACCTGTAGGTGGTATCAAAGAGAAAATTCTTGCCGCTAAACGTGCGAATATCAAAGATATTATCCTTTGTAAATCCAATGAAAAAGATATTCTAGAGATTAAAGAAGATTATATAAAAGATATGCAATTCCACTATGTGACTGAAATGTCGCAAGTGATCAAACTCGCATTATTGGAAGAAAAAGTACTTGGCGCCATCAATTTGACCCAAGATATTGAAAATACAAAAAAATAACGTTAACGAGTATTCGAAAGAATTTGAATAAAAAAAGAGCCCGGCAATTATAGATGTCGGGCTCTTTTCAGTTGAATCTGGCCCTCTTCTACCGCCAGCTCTAGATTAAGAAGTTCATCGTTTAGACCCTAACTTTTCATGTAAAAGATCCTCGTCCAGACTGTTTTCATATTTAGAGATCACCAGTGTCGCTGCCGAATTTCCGATTAAATTGGTAATCGCCCGGGCTTCACTCATAAAACGATCCACACCAAAGATCAATGCGACAGATTCCACAGGTACATGCCCAACAACAGGTAAGGTTGCTGCAAGGGTAACAAAACCGCTCCCAGTTACACCAGCAGCACCTTTGGAAGTCAGTAGCAAGACCAGCAACAAGGTAATCTCCTGCTCCAGGCTGAGATGCATATTAAGAGCCTGCGAAATAAATACGGCTGCCATCGTCAAATAGATACTTGTCCCGTCTAGATTGAAGGAATAGCCCGTAGGAATAACTAAGCCTACCACAGGCTTAGCACAGCCAGCGTCCTCCATTTTCTGCATAATTCCTGGCAATGCTGACTCCGAGGAAGAAGTCCCCAACACAATTAAAATTTCCTCCTTAATATATTTTAAAAACTTAAAAACATTGACCTTAAGATAAAAATACAAAACCGCCCCAATCACAACGATCACAAAAATAAAACAGGTCAGGTAGAAACTTAACATGAGCATACCCAGTTTAGATAAGGCCTGAATTCCAAACTTACCGATCGTAAAACCCATGGCACCCATAGCACCCAACGGAGCTAAATACATAATCATTTTGATAATGGAAAAGAGAACCTTTAGAAAAGACTGCAATACATTGAGTACTGGTTCGGAAGCTTTCTGCCCTATCTTTGTCATACCGATCCCAAATAGAACTGCAAAAACGAGTACCTGCAACATATTGTCCGAAGCCACCGCAGCAATTACATTACTTGGAATGATCCCAATGATAAAATCCATAAAACTATGTGGTTCCTTGGATTCCGAGATATAGTGAGATACCGAAGATACATCAAGGCTCGCCGGATCAGCGTTCATTCCGGTGCCAGGCTGTATTAAATTAACAAAGACCAGACCGATAATCAGGGCGATCGTTGTCATAATCTCAAAATAGATAATCGAAGTTAAGCCGATTTTGCCGACTTTTTTCGTATCCTGCATCCCGGCTATACCAATCACGATGGAACTGAAAATCAATGGCGCAATAACCATCTTGATTAATTTAATAAAAGCATCTCCCAACGGCTTCAGCTTGACCGCAAAGTCTGGATAGTAGATTCCGCAGATAATCCCCAAAAGTATGCCCAACACAACTTGAAAATAGAGGCTTTTAAAAATATGTTTCATGATTGATTGATTTATTGACAGCGATGCCCTTCGCTATTAATCGGTTTTTTAATTTAGGATTCAGAATTTTCTGAGTACGAATATAAAAAAAAAGGGATGCATAAATGCATCCCTTCCTATGATAATTTTCAACTTAATTACTGAAATATGCTCTCACATTTTTCCCTTCAATCCAGTTCATATAAGCTTTATTAACAATTTTGTTTCCTCCAGGTGTAGGATAATCACCCGAGAAATACCAATCACCTTTATGTGCTGGACAAGCTGTATGTAAATTATCCAATGTCTGGTAAATTACTTCAAGCTCAGCTTTCAGATGGTGAGGTCTTACAATACGAGCAATTTCTTCGGAGATCTCTTCTTCTGTAAAAGGTGCATAGATGGCTTTGACATAATTTTCAATATCATTGACATCTTGTGTCATGGATAACACACATTTTTGATAAACTTCATCAATGATATGTGCCATACCGCGTTGTTTCAAAAGATTAATAGCCGCTTCGAAGGCAACAAATTCACCCATACGTGACATATCGATACCATAACAATCGGGATAACGAATCTGAGGAGCCGATGAAACAATCACAATTTTTTTCGGATTAAGACGATCCAAGATCGTTAAAATACTTTGCTTCAATGTTGTTCCCCTAACGATAGAGTCGTCAATAGCAACAATGGTATCTTCGTGATCTTTTACAATACCGTAAGTCGTATCGTACACGTGCTGTACCATATCTGTACGATCTGCATCTTGGGTAATGAATGTGCGCAGTTTAGCATCCTTCACATTCAGTTTTTCAAAACGAGGTTTAATACTCAAGATTTCATCTAATTCCTCATCAGAAATTTTCTCTGAACGATTCAATAAGGTCTCCTTTTGAAAGTCCCGAACATAGGTGTTGATCCCATCCATTAGACCGTAGTAAGACACTTCGGCGGTATTTGGAATAAACGAGAATACTGTATTTTTGATATTATTTTTGACAGATTCCAATACCTGTGGCACTAGCAATCTACCTAATTCTTTACGTTCTTTATAGATATCAGCATCCGATCCACGTGAGAAATAAATCCGTTCGAAAGAACAAGAACGTTGTTCTACGGGCTGTCTAAACATCTCTTGTGATACGGTGCCATCTTTTTTTGCAATCAATGCATGTCCAGGTTTAATTTCCTTCACAGCACCAATAGGAATATTGAATGCAGTTTGGATGACAGGTCTTTCCGATGCTACAACCAGGATCTCCTCATCCTGATAATAAAACGCCGGACGAATACCTGCGGGATCGCGCATGACAAAAGCATCACCATGACCAAATATACCGGCGATGGTATAACCGCCATCCCAAGTTTTGGCTGAACGCTTCAATATCTTGGCAACATCAATATTTTTAGCAATCAGCGAGCTGATCTCTATATTAGAATGACCTTCTTTTTTGAACTGATCGAAAAGCTCTTGGTTCTCATCATCCAAGAAATGGCCAATTTTCTCCAAAACGGTTACTGTATCCGCTTTTTCCTTTGGATGTTGTCCCAACTCATATAATTGTTGCAACAATTCATCCACATTGGTCATGTTGAAGTTACCCGCTACAACCAGATTACGGGACATCCAGTTGTTTTGTCTCAAAAATGGGTGACAGCTTTCGATACTGTTCTTTCCATGCGTTCCATAGCGTAAATGTCCTAAAAGTACTTCTCCTGTAAAACTTACGTTATCTTTTAACCATTGTGTATCTTTTGACTCCTCTGGAAACGCTTTCTGAACAGAAGCGAATTTTTTCTGTACATATTCGAATATATCTGCCACAGCAGTTGAGCCCATAGCTCTGTAACGCGAAATGTAACGATTTCCAGGTTTAACATCAAACTTAATGGTGGCAATTCCAGCCCCGTCTTGTCCACGGTTGTGCTGTTTTTCCATTAATAGGTACAATTTGTTAATGCCATAAAATGGCGTACCATATTTTTCCTGATAATAAGATAAGGGTTTTAACAGGCGAATTAGTGCGATTCCGCACTCGTGTTTAATAGCGTCGCTCATATCTTGATTTGATGTCGCAAAAATAAGAATTATTTAGCACTTCGTGACCCCTCCCCTTACTTTTTCCGTAATAAAATTACAGTGAATAGACAGTGGCTCTTTAGGATAGCTCCTTAAGGCCTATTGCGCTATGAAAACAGGTACTTTCACTGCATGCCGCAGCTTGTTGACGGTCTCGCCAAAAACAAAATCCTTGACACCACTGTGACCATGGCTTCCCACGACCAACAAATCGGCCTTGTACTTTTCACAAACTTCGGCAATACTCTTGATCCGGTTATTGTAGCCCAATTCATATTCCGTTTGATGTCCTTGCGACAATAGAAAGTCAGCATATAATTTTAGCCGTTCCAAATCCTGCCGTGATTCAAAATCATCCGTTGACTCTCCAGTATATTTTACAGATGCACTTTCGACAATATGTACAACTACAAATGTGGTATCCGCATGCGACAGCTGTAAGGCATATTGAATGACTTTCTGATCAGAATTTGAGAAATCCAACGCAATCACGACTTTCTTAAAGGAGCCCTTATGTTCAAAATGCAATACTTCAAAAGGTGGGTGAACCTCCAGTTCGGTCGGTTTCGATTTTAGTAAAATTGGATATAATACTGTCATGACAAGCAAAGCGAACAAACCGATAGCCCCGAGTATAAGTAGGACCGTTACCAAAATATTATTTGCCTCTCCAATCCAGCCAACAATCTCGTCGTACACTAATTTAAAATTCAGCACAGCAATAATGGCTGCGATCAACCAAGCAAATACTTTCGTCAAAGGTTTGATCGCAAAAACGCCCATCTTGACCTTATCACTTACAAAATGGATCAACGGAATGACTGCAAACGCGAGCTGCATACTCAGTATCACCTGACTAAAAATCAGCAGCTGTCCAACACGACCTTCCCCCGAGATCAAAATCACCAATACTGCCGGAATAATAGCCAATAGCCGGGTAATGATTCTTCGCAGCGTCGGGCTGATCCGCAATCTCAGATATCCCTCCATCACAATTTGACCAGCTAAAGTCCCCGTAACCGTTGAGCTCTGCCCTGCAAGGATCAATGCAACAGCAAATAACTTAGATGCCCATTCCGTCCCAAGAAGATTACCCAATAGATGATAAGCATCTTCAAGTTCGGCCACATCATGCATGCCATTCTTATGAAAGACAGAGGCTGCTAAAATCAGTATCGCCGCATTTACGAGAAAGGCCAAGTTTAAAGCAATGGCGCTATCCCAAAAATTATACTTGAGCGATTTGCGTATAGAAAGCTCATTCCGATCAATTTTCCGCGTCTGTACAAGGGCAGAATGCAAATACAAATTATGCGGCATGACGGTTGCACCTATGATTCCTATGGCAATATACAGTGCAGCGCTATTCGGAATACTGGGTATAAATCCTGTCGCAACCTCCGCAAAATCGGGTTTCGCCAAAAACATTTCCACCATAAAACACATGCCAATCAGCGCGATCAGCCCTATGATAAAAAGTTCCATTTTTCGCATCCCCAGCTTCTGAAGATAGAGCAGCAGGAAGGTATCTGCAAAACTGATCATTACACCCCAAAGCAAATCGATACCAAAAAGCAAATTAAGACCGATTGCCATTCCCAGGACCTCAGCCAGGTCACAGGCCGCAATAGCAATTTCAGCAAGTACATAAAGGACAAAATTCATCCTTTTGGGATAGGTTTCGCGGTTACATTGCGCAAGATCTTTACCGCGTACAATACCCAAACGGGCACACAGATTCTGCAGCAATAAGGCCATGATGTTACTCATCAATAAAACCCAGATCAGGGTATAACCAAATTGGCTTCCCCCCGCAAGATCCGTAGCCCAATTGCCTGGATCCATATACCCTACACTAATGAGATAAGCTGGACCAAAGAAGCTAAGTATCTTTTTAAATTTGGATTTTCCTTGATGGACATCTACACTTTCGTGAATGTCAGATAGAGATTTATGATGAGATTCGTCGTAATGCATAAGGTGCTGTAAGTGCAATATCGCTTATTGTCAGCGTTAAAGATAAAAAGCTTTACATTATTAGGCAATTAAACCGCGATATAATTAGAATTTAAATGCCAATTGGCCAGAATTTTCCTTTGACTGGTTGCCAAATTGAATAAAATCGATAACCTCATACTGGCCTAAATCAGGCTTAAACTGTCTAACATGAACCCCCTTGCACATAAAGCTTAGGTCGACCGACCGCAACAGTTCCTTTGCAACCTCAAGCCGTTCTGGCTCCAGCTGCCGCCCAATCGAAATATGCGGTTCGTCACTAATATCAATCAAATCAAACTGAGCTAATGTCTGAACAACTCTCTTCGCTCGGTCTCTTAAATAACTTCGCGCATGTACGGTCGGTGCAATATAGAAAGCTCCGCCAGCAAACGACGAAAAATGATCAAAATAAACATACTGACTCCGCTCATAGGCTAAGGACTCTTGCAAAGCCTCAATTGCCAAGGCTAGTTTATCCTCCTCCGCTTTAAAAGCACATATAGTCACGTGGGCCTTGGAATTGCAGCTAGGGTACCAGCCCTTGTTTTCGTCGGGGAACAGTTCGGCTAATGACGCACGCAATCGCCGTTTCAAGCCATCCACCAAAACAATACCAGCTTCATCAGGTTGAAAAACAAACGAATATTTATTGACACTACCCTCCATATAACAAAATCAGTTTTCGATCAGTAGGTAAGATAACAAATAGAGCGGAGATAACAAAACCTAAGTTCAGCGTTTAGGCAATAGGAGAAGCTACCATCCGATCCCATAATCTTCACCATTATTGCTGCTGCCGCCCCAGAGTGTATGATGTTGCTGATCGAAATAAATAGCGTTGATCGGTCCACTGGTACGATCCCCTAACTGTATGCTGTAGCCCATTTTCTTTAGCTGCTCAATGACGGCAGGCGCTGTATTTTTATCGAGCAGCAGACTGCCTGACCGTGGTTTTCGATCGTCAATTTTCGTCCCGCCCAAGGATAGCCAGAGCTGGTTGCTATTTATATTGGCGGCCTCACTGGCTTGCTGTGGAGTCATACCAAACTCAACCATATTCAAAAAAAACTGAAGCAGGTTTTGATCCTGTGTATCTCCGCCTTGCACAGCAAAAGAAAGATAAGGTTTTCCATCTTTCAAAGCCATCGAGGGAGTAAGTGTGACACGTGGCCGTTTACCCGGCTCGACTACATTGAAGGGATTAACCAACGAATCCAATACAAAACTCTGTAACCGCTGGCTCATGCCCACACCGGTATTCCCTGCAATACAGGCCGGCAACCAACCACCACTCGGTGTAATCGAAACCACCCACCCTTCTTCATCAGCCGCTTCAACACTTGTCGTCCCCCGTAAGAGTCTATCAACATAGGCGCTATCCACCGATAACGATGCCCAAAGCGCTGTCGCCGGTAATTCCGTTAGGGAAGAACTCGAACGGGCATCATGTTTAGGGACAAAATCATTTTTTAGTTCTGTGTTTGGTGTATACTGTTGACGACGTTGTTCCAGCAGTGACAAATACGGGTTTTGTTTACCTTCATATGGATAAGGGTCTCCCGGAAGCACATTGGGATTATTCTGGTGAAGATCAATTGTTGCGGCCCTCGCTTTGGCATAGGACTCCTGTAGAAGACCGCGGATAGGTGTCTTGGACTTACCGTAGGGATCGCCATAATAAAAATCCCGATCTGCAAAGGCTAAATTCATCACCTGATAGAGTGTATGAATATAAGAAGCGGAATTATAGCCCATAGCCTTGAGATCAAAGTTCTTTAACAGCTGTAGACTCTGCAGCATTGCTGGCCCCTGGGTCCATTCCTGCAATTTATACACATCAATACCTTTGTAATTAACATGCAAAGGCTCCTCTTCAATAGGCTTCCAGTTGGCTAGGTCTGCTTTCGTGATTAAGCCTCCTTGTTCTTTACTGCCACGAACAAACTCATCGGCAATATCGCCTTTGTAAAAGCGATCGTAGGCAGCCATGATTGCCGCTTTTCGATCTTTACCAGATGCAATAGCCTGCTTTTCGGCTTCCACCAGCTTGGATAATGTCCGAAGCAAATCCTGCTGTACAAAAACCTCCCCTGCTTCGGGTGCCTCCCAGGATTTTCCTGCATGCACTAAAAACACTTTTTTACTGTAGGGCCATTCCCTGATACGGTCTTTGCCCCGCTCGATACTTGTTGCCGTTTGTGCGTCAATGGGATATCCCGCGGCCATTTCAAGTGCAGGTGCCAGTACCTCAGCCAAGCTTTTGGTGCCATACTGCGCCAGCATATAACATAATCCGCCAGGTGTACCTGGAGTGACCGCTGCAAGAGGACCATATTCGGGCGGAAATTCATAACCTTTTGACTTAAAAAAATCGACTGTCGCTCCAGTGGGTGCTACTCCCAACGCATTTATAGCAATGACCTTCTTTAGTTTCGGATGATAAATTAAGGCCTGCGTCTCCCCACCCCAACTCAGGACATCCCACATGGTACAAGTCGCTGCGAGCATTGCGCAAGCAGCATCCACTGCATTTCCGCCTTGTTGAAATAATTGCGCACCTGCAGTTGCCGCCAACGGTTTACCGGTAATAGCCATCCAATGTTTTCCATGTAATGGTGGTTTCTGTGTACGCTGAGCGAAACTCACAAATGGTGTGCATGTACTCAGTAGTCCAAATAGTGTCGTCAATAGCCTGGTGTATCTTCTTTTCATAGCAGCAATCTTTCGTTAAACAATCGTTTTAGTAAAAGCAAGATAGGGATTTTTAGGGCAAACAAAAAACTCCCATCAACCGTAGTTGACAGGAGTTTTTATTATCTTTTGCCTATTGGTTTTACCAATAAATGGAATACAATGCTGTAACTAATAATGCTACAATCAACGCAATGACCAAAAATGCTCTATGCGGTTTAAACATCGTTGTATCAACTTCCAGTCCTGCAGGTACTACACCACGTTTATTGTCGATGATACTGATCAGAATCATACCTACAATACAGATGATGAAGACGAATCCCATTCTATCCAAAAATGGAATTTCGTAGACTCCTGTCGTTGGATTCGCGACGGAAAATCCTGTCGATGATAAGAAAGAAAGATCGACCCAGTCCGGTAATTTTTTGAAGATAATGGAGAAAATAAAACCACCAATTGTTGCAAATAAAGCCGCATTGGAAGTTGCTTTTTTCCAGAAGAATCCTAAAATAAACATGGCAAAAATACCCGGAGAAACGAAGCCTGTGTACTCTTGGATGTATTGGAATCCACCTTTTTTATCAATTCCCAAATGCGGTGCAATCAGAACGCCCAAGATCATGGCAACAACAACGGTAAGCTTACCAATATTGACCAATTTCTTATCAGATGCCTCTGTATTGAATACTTTCTTATAAATATCCAACGAGAAGATTGTCGCGATGCTGTTTGCTTTACCGGCCAAAGAAGCCACCACTGCAGCTGTCAAGGCTGCAAACGACAGTCCTTTCAAACCTGCTGGTAATAAATTCAACAAGACTGGATATGCATGATCCGGATTTACCTCACCATGTTGCATCATTTCATTTTGGAATAAACCATCTTTCCACATCACATAAGCTGCAATACCAGGCAATACCACAATGATAGGCATTAATAACTTCAGAAATGCAGCAAACAAAATTCCGTTTCTCGCTGTTTTCAAATCCGCTCCCAATGCGCGCTGCGTGATGTATTGATTACATCCCCAATAGTTCAAATTAACAATCCACATCCCGCCAATCAATACCGTCAGACCCGGTAAATCAAGATAATTCTCGTTTTTACGATCCAGAATCATATGGAAATGGTCAGAAGCTTTCTCAGTCATTAAGTGATAGCCTTCCAATACGCCTGAGCCACCGTAGTGTTCCGAAACAAGGTTCAAGGCCAGATAAGTTGTCGCCAAACCACCCAATACCAAAAAGAAAACCTGAATAATATCGGTATACCCAATTACCTTCATACCGCCCAGCGTAATGATAACAGCAAAAATCGCTATGGCATACATACAGGCATCTAGGCTGATACCGGAAATACTGCTTACGGCAATGGCCCCCAAATAAAGAATGGATGTCAAGTTGACCACCACATACAGCAATAACCAAAAGACAGCCATGATCATCGCAACAGTTCCATTGTAACGTTTATGGAGAAACTGCGGCATCGTAAAGATCTTATTCTTTAAATATACCGGTATAAAAAATACTGCAACGACAATCAACGTGATGGCAGCCATCCACTCATAAGTCGCAATAGCTAGTCCCATCTTAAATCCGGAACCGCTCATACCGATAAATTGCTCGGCAGAAATATTGGATGCGATAAGTGATGCTCCAATCGCCCACCAGGTCAATGAACCCTCAGCCAGAAAATAATCTTTGGAACCTACAGATTCAGATTTCTTGCGATAATACACCCATAATCCATATCCTGCTACAATAACAAAGTATATCAGGAAAACGATGTAATCTTTTGTGCTTAAATAATTATTCATGTATTGGTAATTGGTTTAATTCGATCGCCTAATATAGAAATATTTTTAGAACTATATATATCTATTGACCAAATTTTCTAAATACTCCTGTTTACCACTGATGGTTTTTGGCTCGCCCAATTCCACGGCTAAATCTCTTAAGTTTTCTAGTGTCAATGTACGTCCTTCAAACGATGCGCCATGACCTGCATCGAACGAAGCATAACGGTCTGTCCGAATTTTTTTGTAGTCTGAGTCCTGCAGGATACGATCTGCCGTGATAAGTGCACGTGCAAAAAGATCCATTCCTCCGATATGCGCATAAAACAAATCTTCAGGATCGGTGGAATTCCGGCGAATTTTGGCATCAAAATTCACACCACCACCTTGGAAACCACCTCCTTCTAAAATGATCAACATGGCTTCTGTCAATTCATTGATATCGTTAGGAAACTGATCGGTATCCCATCCATTTTGATAATCACCACGGTTGGCATCAATAGAACCCAATTTACCTGCATCAATAGCAACCTGTAACTCATGCTGGAAAGTATGCCCCGCCAGCGTAGCGTGGTTTACTTCCAAGTTCAGTTTAAAATCTTCCAAAAGATCATACTGACGAAGGAAGCCCAGCACAGTAGCCGCATCATAATCATACTGATGTTTTGTAGGCTCACATGGTTTAGGCTCAATAAAGAAGGTCCCTTTAAAACCATTTTTACGGGCATAATCTTTTGCCATATGTAAAAACTGTGCAAGGTGTTCTTGCTCACGCTTCATATTGGTATTTAAAAGACTCATATAACCTTCTCTTCCACCCCAGAATACATAGTTTTCACCACCTAGGGCAATCGTTGCATCTAATGCTGCTTTGACCTGAGCACCACCATGTGCCAATACATGAAAATCCGGATTGGTAGCCGCACCATTCATGTAGCGCTTATGGCTAAAAAGGTTGGCTGTGCCCCAAAGCAATTTGATCCCACTCGCCTGTTGCTTTTCCTTCGCATAGTCAACCATTGTTGAAAGACGGTTTTCATTTTCGACAACATTATCTGAATAATCGACTAAGTCCACATCATGGAAGCAGTAATAGGGGATATTCAATTTACTGATAAATTCGAATGCAGCATCCATTTTATCTTTTGCCCTAGTGATTACATCACTGCTTTCATCCCAGGGGAATTGATGTGTAGGTCCACCAAATGGATCAGACCCGTTGCCATTAAAAGAATGCCAGTACGAACAGGCAAACTTAAAATACTCCTCCATTGTTTTTCCTGCAACAATTTGTTTGGGATTGTAATAGCGGAAAGCCAATGGGTTTGTACTGTCTTTTCCTTCGAACTGAATTTGGCCAACGCCTTTGAAAAATTCTTTTTTTCCTTTGATAATATTCATCTTATTTTCTATTTATTTCTTTATTTAACAACTCCTTCCACTGTTGGTAATGCTCTTCATATTGTGCTACAGACTGAGGTTCAACGGTATATACGGGTTTCAAGGTGCGAAAAGCTTCTTTAAAATCCGAATAATAACCACTACCTATTCCAGCACCCAACGCGGCACCCACGCTGCCATCATGATTGAAAATTTCTACTGGGACATCCGTAGCGCCTACAAACGATTCTCTAAAAACTGAGCTCAAGAATAAATTTGCATACCCCGCACGGATCATGTTGGGATACAAACCATTTTCACGCATAATATCCAGCCCATAACGAAAAGCATAGGCAATACCCTCCTGTATAGCCCGCAAAATATCGCTTGCCTCGTGCCTATTTAAATCTATTGCAGTAATCGAAGCCCCCACAGTCTGATTATTGAGCATGCGCTCGGCGCCATTTCCAAACGGAATAACCTGCAAGCCTTTGCTGCCTATAGGTGATGCTCCCGCCATCGTATTAATCTGTTCATAGGATAAATCGCGCCCCAGCAGCTTCCTCCCCCAACTATTCATGATACCTGTTCCATTAATGCATAGCAATACCCCTGTCCGGATATCATCCTCACGATAATTCACATGGGCAAATGTATTGACGCGCGACTCACGGTCCGCGATCAGTTGGTCGCTCACCCCATAGATAACACCAGAAGTACCCGCGGTCGCCGCTACCTCTCCCGGTTGAAAAACATTGAGGGAAAGGGCATTGTTGGGTTGGTCGCCGGCCTTATAATTGATCGTTACCGCACTGGACAAGCCAAGCTCCTCAGCAACAGCTGCTTTAATCTGCCCATGTATTGAAAATACGGGTAGGATCTCCGGAATAAGATGATCATCAAAACCATAATAATCCATGATCGTACCTGATAGTGCGTTGTTTTTGAAATCCCAGAAGATGCCCTCAGATAAGGCTGATATAGAAGTTGTCACCCGTCCCGAAAGTTTCATGGCTATAAAATCCCCCGGCAGCATGATCTTATCTATCTTTTCGTAAATCGCAGGCTCATTTGCTTTTACCCAAGCCAACTTCGACGCTGTAAAATTCCCCGGAGAATTCAGATGATGACTCAGATTAAAAGATCGTCCAATTTCATCAAAAGCCGTATTTCCCAATTCGACGGCCCTGCTGTCACACCAAATAATCGCATTTCGGAGCACATGCTGCTCTTTATCAACCACGACTAAACCGTGCATCTGGTAGGCGATTCCAATGGCCGAGATTGCCTTGGGATCGTAAAGCCCCAGTGCATTAGCTTTCAATAAAGCTTTTTTAAAGTAGTCCCACCAATCCAGGGGATCTTGTTCAGCCCAATTGGGCTCCAAAGTAATTATGGGCGCTTCTATATCAGGATATTGCACCGAACAAACTTTACGTTGCGAAGATGCCTCCACGATCGAAACTTTTACGGAAGAAGTACCTACATCTATACCTAATAAATACATGGTAATTATTTGTAACTGGTTATTAAAAATAAGGCCGGAAGCACATATTGCAACCGGTTGCATAAAAGTAGGATATGTTTCTGAATTTTCAAAATATTAAATAAAATTATTTACTTTGGAGCGTGAATAAAAAAACAACAATTTATGATATTGCCCGTGCGCTTGGAGTGACAGTCTCTACCGTATCACGCGCATTGAACAATGTGCCTACGATCAGCGAGGCGACACGAAAATTAGTGCTCGATAAAGCAAAGGAGCTGAACTATAGCGTCAATAAGCTCGCATCTTCCCTTTCCTCGGGCAAATCCAATACAATTGGCGTTATTGTACCGACCATGCAAATTCATTTTTTTGCAGAGGCCGTTCATAGTATTGAAAAGGAGTTAAAAAAACACAATTATAGCTTATTGCTTTACCAGTCAAATGAATCTTTTGACGATGAGGTCAATGGTGTAAAGACATTACTAGAAGCTCAGGTAGATGGTATCATTGCCTCGCTATCCTTGGAAACACAAGAAACCAGCCATTTTCAAGAAGTGATCAATCAGCGCAAATGCTTAATTATTTTTGACCGTACCCACAAAAATATTCCCGCTCCTGTTGTGAAACTCGATGACTTTAAAGCTGGCTATCTTGCCACGCAGCATCTGATCGAACAAGGCTACAAAAACATTGCTTTTATCACGACGGACAAAGAGATTACTATTTTCCAAGATCGTTTTCATGGCTTCGAAGCAGCACTAAAAGAGGCTCAGATTCCCCAGCAGGAAGACTTTATCGTCCGTGGCGACTTATCCATCGAAGCCGGTATAAAAGGCACTGAACAGATTCTGAAATCTGCCATCCAACCCGATGCCTTTATTGGTGGGGACGACTTTACAGCCGTGGGCATTATACAAGCGCTCAAGTCAGCAGATATTGTGATCCCGGCGACCGGTGTAATCGGTTTTGCAAACCAGACCTTTTCTTCCTTTATTACACCCACATTGTCAAGTATTGATCAACAGGCTAATAAAATGGGGGAAGAATGTGCAAAGCTCTTTCTGAAAATGGTCAAACAAAAAAATCCATACGAGACAATCGAACAAATTGTCCTTGATCCCATATTGGTAAAAAGAAAATCTACCCATAGAATAGACAAATAATTCCTACCTTTGCCCAAATTTACATAAATGCAAGCCCGGCAGAAATTTAGGACAATAAGCATCTGCTTATTATTTGTCATTCAGGCACTTTTTTTAGTTGCCATCTTTGTAGAAAATACGCATTCTTATATTGTATTAGCCTTTATCGGCCTGTTATCCTTACTGATCTTATATAGTTATTTCAGGTCGCCCATTCATCATCATGAGCATGAATATGAATCCATCAAAATCGCCATTTGGGTACCGATAGGTGCTATTTCCTCCTATTACTTCAATCAGATATTCGGTTTGGGCCCCGTGTTGGGAGCGGCCTTAACTGGTACCCTAGGCTCATTCATCCCCAATATCAATAAAAATTCAACCTATCTGCCCCACCTTCCTGCAGCAATTTATTGTGGTGCATTTGTTGGTATGTCCAATGCGCAGGTAGCGCATGGATTCTCTTTTATTTTAGCTGCCAGTGTTTTTACAGCGATCTTCCTGATTGTATCGAAGAGCCTATTAGATGGTGTCGGCGGTAAATTAGGGACTTTGGCCTTTCTTGGGGTTTCACTTACCTACTTATTGTTATACCTTTTTAAGTAATATGGAAACATTCATTTTATACCTCGTCGGTGTCATCGCAAGTACGGCAACATACTATGTAAATACGAAGTTTAACCAAGGTGCTGTACGTTCATCAGCGTTGTTAACCCTACTTGTTGCAGGTTTTCTTCATTTCTTTCCGCAAAGTGTTACTCCTTATCTGTCACAATATATCCCACCCATATTTATAGGTGCATCATTTATAGGTATGGTATCAAAAAAGCAGCTGTCCACGTACTTTGGTCTGGCCCTTGCCGGCGTCATCTTTACAACGATCCTGCTCAATACAAGTAGGTTTTTCACCGGCTACGGTGGTGCATTGGGAACGTCTGCCTGTATCGCTTTATTGGTCGTCTTAAGTATTCCTTACTTCAAATCACCGCGAAAAATGACCGTCGGATTTCTGCAGCTCCGTAAAACAATCTTAAAAAAACCAAGGAAAGTTTCAAAAAGACGAGTAGATTTGTTGAAATAAACAGCATGACCAGATGAAACCTTTATTTCTGATCTTTATAATTCAAACCTTCTTACTAAGCCTCTTAAGTGCTCAGCAAGCTACAATTAGCATCGTCAATCAAGAGCGTAATAGTAGCTACAGGGGCCTGAGTGTTGTCAACGATGAGACCGTTTGGGTAAGTGGCAGCAATGGGACTGTCGGTTTAAGTACGGATGCCGGAAAAAACTGGCAGTGGGTCAATCCCATCGGCTATGAAAAAATCGATTTTAGGGATATTGAAGCATTTGATGAGAATGAAGCCTTAATTATTTCAGCTGGTTCACCTGCACTCATCTTAAGTACAACGGATGGCGGCCGCAGCTGGAAGGAAGTATTCAGTGACAAGCGGCCGGAGATATTTTATGACGGATTTGCGTTTACATCAAAAGGTGTCGGGATTGCCCTTGGCGATGCCATTGATGGTAAGATGCCGCTATTGAAAAGCGCCGACTTTGGGAAGTCCTGGAAAGACATATCCGCAAATATGCACTTTTCAATTGCCAATGGAGAAGCTGGCTTTGCAGCAAGCGGAACATCCATTTACTGTGACGATCAAGGTGCATTCTGGATTGCCACTGGAGGAACTGTTGCCAATATATACAGCAGCAGGGATCAGGGTAACACATGGAAACGTTACAGCTGCCCAATAATTCAAGGACAAAATAGCACCGGACCCTTTTCCATCGCGTTTTACACATCGACAACGGGCGTTGTGGTCGGCGGCGATTACAAAGACGATAAAAATAAAGACAAAAACAGCCTGCTTACCAACGATGGCGGCAAAACGTGGTTTGCACCACAGACGGCACCTGCTGGATTTAAATCTGCTGTTATTTATCTTTCAAAAAAGCGGTTGATCAGCACAGGCACTTCGGGTACGGACCTCTCGAATGACGGTGGTAAAAATTGGATGGCTGTCGGAAAGGAGAGCTTCAATGCCGTCCAAAAAGCGAAAAAAGGTAAAACCATATTTCTGGCAGGAGATAAAGGAAAAATAGCGAAGTTAGCATTATAAGCTAAATCGCTATTTGAATCATGACAAGATTGTATTACCGACCAGTGCCTGGTCTTTAGATTTTATCAGATTAATCTATTTACGCGATAAACGCGATTCCTCCAAATCCAAGGAATACTCCATTTCTTTGATGACATCGCTATCGTAAGCTTTACTTTCTTTGATCTTGTACAGACCATCGCGGCGTAAAGCTAAAAGTTCCAGCATAATTTTATTGTATAATCCTCTAACAGCGGAAAGCTGCGCACGCGTGTCGTCTTCCTTGGCACGCTCGGATGCATTTACACTCCGGATAATCTGCTCTTTGACGCGGGCAATTGTCTCATGTTCCAGCATTTCCTTTCCATAATGTTTATCCAAATAGGCTATAGATTCTTTGCCAAGACGTACACGGATCTCGTCTATTTGTTCTTCCATGGAAGCTTGCTCGTCTACTTCCTCAATTTTGATCAGTTTGATCAGCAACGGCAGGGTAAGCCCTTGAAAAAGAAGTGTCACTAAAATAACCACAAAGGTAATAAACAGGATCAGGTTACGATGAGGAAAGGCCGTTCCATCGTATAAAGTCAATGGAATTGCCAACGCTGAAGCCAAAGAAACCACGCCTCGCATACCAGCCCAGCCAACGACTAAAGGCAGTTTCCATCCTGGACTCTTTTCCTTGACACGAACGCGTTTGAACAACAGTCTCGGTACAAAAGCCGAAAGGTATACTGCAATTAACCGCAATACAATAACAATCACACAGATCGCCAATGCATAATCAATAGCTTCCTCCATGGAATATTCCCCCAATCCATTGATAATTACCGGAAGCTCAAGCCCAATTAAAATAAAGACAAATCCATTTAATAGAAAACCTACTGTCGCCCATACCTCCTTCGTCTGGATACGTGTATGATAATTGAGGTAATCACCTGCACGGAAGGAAAGAAATAGTCCGCCACTAACCACAGCTAACACCCCTGACCATTCAAAATGCTCCGCCACAATGTACATCAGGTAAGGTGCAATGAGGGTAATAGGCGTTGAAATGCTCGACGATTTAGCGACATAGCGTAAAAATATGTAGAGGATATGACCGATGACAATCCCCACCACAACACCCATGATCGATAACATCAGAAACTGTGTTGTTGCCTTACTCATCACAAACTGACCTGTAAGAATCGCAATGGATGCAAATCTAAATACCGTAAGTGAAGCGGCATCATTGACCAGGCTTTCTCCCTCCAGTATCGCAATGCCACGCTTGGGTATACTCACGCCTTTCAAGACCGAACTCGCCGCTACTGCATCTGGTGGAGAGATAATTCCACCCAGCAGAAAACCCAGCGCTAAAGTAAATCCGGGAATAATACTCACCGAAAAGTAGGCTATTGCCAACGATGTGAAGAAGACCAGGCCAAATCCCATGATAAAGATTGACCTTCGCCATTTTAGAAAATTCCCCCAGTTGGTATACCATGCCGCTTCAAAAAGCAAGGGTGGCAAAAACACCATGAATACAATATCAGGATCAATATTAATGACCGGTGCGCCTGGAATCAGAGAGATCACCAGTCCTCCAATAACCAATAAGATAGGATAAGAAATTTTTAAACGCTGGCTCAGCACAAACAACATGGCCATAAAGAAAAACAGCACCATGACCAACAAGAGGTTGCTATGAATTTTCTGGCCAGCCTTTCCACCCACGGCAGATTTCACATCCTCATAGGGTACCGACATGGACATGCTGTATTGACGAAGCTTCCATTCATTGTCCAGCTTGCTCAATACCCCCACACCGCGAAAAGACTTGGTATTGATCTTAAAAGTTTCATCAAACCAGGCCGTGGTACTATCTGCATTAAAATGCATAAGCCTATTATCATATTTGTAAGTCCAGGCATTTTTGGGATTGAAATATTGATTACCGAATTTATCTACGTGCGCCTTATCCCATCTTTCGTCATGATCAGTTCCCAAAATGACCCCATCTGAAGCGATAACGTTCAAAAATGGGCCATACTTTACTTCGCCCGAAGACTTGTGCCAACGATCCAACACCGCATTGACTTCGTCTACAGGCTGCTGGGCGCTTGTCGGAAGTACCAATAAAATTAAACTAAGAAAACAATACGTACTTAAAATGATCTTTCTAACCATAAATTCTAAAACATCTTAACTATTTAAGACGATGTTCTTCTACTGCATTCGTCTTAAAACAAAAAGCTGCGTCTGCAGCTTTTTGTTTCTATTTAATTATTTCTTCAATTTCTCTGATGATCTTCTGCGCGATCTGCTCAGCAGCCTCAGGTGTCGGTCCCTCAGAATAAATCCGAATAATCGGTTCGGTATTGGATTTACGCAAATGAACCCACTCATTTTCGAAGTCTATTTTCAGTCCATCAATTGTTGAATGGTCTTCATTTTTATATTTTTCCTCCATTTTGGCCAATAGGTTATCAATGTCCAATTCCGGAGTTAGGGTAATCTTGTTTTTTGACATAAAGTACTGCGGTAAAGAAGCACGATATTCTGATGCCTTTTTACCAAGTTTTGCCAAATGTGTCAAGAAGATAGCCACACCTACCAAAGCATCACGACCGTAGTGGGATGCTGGGTAAATGACACCACCATTTCCTTCTCCACCAATCACCGCATCTACCTCTTTCATTTTTGTAACTACATTAACTTCACCAACAGCAGCAGCATAATATTCACCGCCATGTGCCTTGGTTACATCGCGCAATGCACGTGTGGAAGATAGGTTGGAAACCGTGTTTCCTTTTTTATGCTGCAATAGGTAATCTGCTACAGCAACTAAGGTATATTCTTCACCAAACAACTCGCCATCTTCCATCATGAATACTAATCGATCTACATCCGGATCAACAGCAATACCTAAATCAGCTTTGTTTTCAAGAACTGCAGCAGATAAATCTGTCAGATGTTCTTTCAATGGTTCTGGATTATGTGGAAATTGGCCATTTGGTTCACAGTGGATCTTATAAATTGTCTGTACACCGAGCGCATCCAATAAAGCAGGTATAAATGTACCACCAGTACTATTGACCGCATCCAAAGCGACTTTAAAATTAGCAGCTTTAATCGCGTCTTTATCCACATATTCTAAGGCCAATACAGCATCTACATGTTTCTGTAAGTAAGAATAGTCTTTATGAACCTGTCCGATCTCTTCTACTTCCGAGAAATCGAAGTCTAGGGATTCACCAAGCGCCAATACTTCTTGCCCTTCGACATCTGAAATAAACTCTCCCTTTGCATTCAACAACTTTAGCGCATTCCATTGGCCTGGATTATGTGAAGCCGTCAAAATAATACCACCGGCCGCTTTTTCCATTGGTACTGCAATCTCTACTGTTGGCGTCGTTGAAAGACCTAGATCAACCACATCAACACCGATGCTTTGCAAGGTACCAATCACCAAATTACTGACCATCTCTCCAGAAACGCGCGCATCTCTTCCTACCACAATTTTTTTGATGCCACTCTGTTTGACAATTATTTTGCCATAAGCGGCTGTAAATTTAACGATATCTATTGGAGTAAGTGCCTCTCCAGCACGCCCGCCTATCGTACCGCGTATTCCTGATATTGATTTAATTAAAGTCATTTCTCTTGAATTGATTAACGTGTAAATTTAGCACAATGCCAATAAAATATCGAATTAAAATTATAATTAATGAATATTTAATGTATATTTGTTGCAACAAAGTTGTTTTTAAAAGAAACAACCGTTTGCAATGAAATTATTTTTACTTTTGAAAAACGAGTTTTTAAAGTTTGGGATTTCATTGTCATCAGCAACATTTATGATTCAACAGTTAGTACACATCGATCAAGAGATTTTTCTAGCCATTAATCAAGGCTTGAGCAACCCTGTGTTTGATTGGCTATTGCCGATATTACGCAATCCATACACCTGGGCGCCTCTTTATTTATTTTTGATCATATTTTTCATTAAAACCTATGGAAAAACGGGTATTTTAATTGTTGCCATGACCTTGGTTACTTTCGGAATTTCCGATGGTATATCATCTCATTTGATCAAAAAGACTGTAAAAAGGATTAGACCATGCAATGACGTGGAATTTAAAGAAAATGTCAACATCCGCGTACGCTGTGGTTCTGGCTTTAGTTTTACATCCTCCCATGCTGCCAATCATTTTTCCCTGGCTTTTTTCTGGATTGTACTTTTCCGGAGAAGATGGAAATATGTACTTTGGCTTTGTATTGCCTGGGCAACACTAATTTCAGTCTCTCAAATCTATGTTGGTGTTCATTACCCGTTTGATGTCCTCTGTGGCTCGGCCTTAGGTATCCTAGTTGGTTTGGCTACAGGCTACTTATTCAAGCGGTTTGTACCTAGCTTTTTTAAAACTGAACAAGTATAATGAATTCAATTTTATTGATTTTAATTTTATTCATACCTGCATTTGCAAGTGGAATTGCCGTATTTTTCGTACAAAAGAAAGGAACCAGTTTTCTTAAACTCATCCTTTCTTTCAGTGGAGCCTATTTATTTTCCATTACTGTACTTCACCTCATTCCACATGTTTATCAATCTAACAATACTTCACCTGAAGTACTGGGTATTTACGTACTTGCGGGCTTTCTCTTCCAGCTCTTTCTAGAACAGTTCTCCCAGGGGATCGAACATGGTCATATTCATGCGGACAATGACCACGGCCATCACAGCCATCGTTTCCCAATCGGTATTATGTTCAGTCTATGTCTTCATGCTTTTCTGGAGGGGATGCCACTTGCAGCGACGCATCAGACCGAATTGGCGCTGGGTATATCCATCCACCACATTCCTGCAGCATTTGCATTGGGAAGTATCCTGATAAGTACGCATTTAAAGAAAAACACCATCATTATTACGCTGGCCTTATTTGCAGCAATGACTCCCTTTGGATTTTTATTAAGCAAGGCCATCAGTGCGGGTGAGGTTGGCAACATCCAACAGTACTTTGATAAAATCATGGCCGTTGTTATTGGTATTTTCTTGCACATATCCACAACGATACTTTTTGAATCGGGCTCCATCGACCATCATAAATTTAATAAAAAGAAAATGATTGCTGTTATAGCAGGTGTCGCTATTGCGCTCGGAAGTTTTTTGTTTGTCGGCGAACATGACCATGGGCACGATCAGCATCAACAACCGCATGATCATGAACATCATGATCATGCGCATTAATTTCTTTAGCCGCGAAGTTTATCCAGCAGTGTACTTAACGTAATCGCCTCTTCTTCGCTAATTCGATTGGGTAAAAGATCCTGCATCAGCATATCCTCATCTAGATTTTTAAGAATCTCTAAGCCCTTCTCTGTGATAACCAAATCCACAGCTCTTTTATCTCCACCAGATTGACAGCGTGAAACCAGTTCTTTGGAAACCATGCGATCAATCATCCGGGAGATATCCGGAGTTGTACTCAACATTCTTGATTTAATGAGATTATTGGTTGCAGGCTTAGGATATTGCCCCCTTAAAATGCGCAAGACATTAAACTGTTTCAAAGTGATCCCTTCTTTGGCAGCTCGCTGTTCAAGCTCATTGTTAATCCAATTGTACGTATATAGAATATTTACCGTACAACGATGCCATTCATTACTGAATTTACTTACTTTGATTTCGTCCTCAATCTTCATTCTGGTTGATAATTAATCGTTCTGAATAGTAAAGATAGCTGTTTTTTACTAAATACATAACTATGACATTAGAATCATTCTAAATGATAGAAATTCTGTATATTTGAAGAATTCAAAAAACAGGTAGATGCGTAATAGAACTAGCTTAGATAAGCTAAAAAAAGGAGAAAAAGCGGTAATTATAGATTTTGATTCGCACGATATTCCAGCTAAATTTTTCGAATTGGGGTTTATCCCAGGTACTGAAGTAGAAGTGAAACATATCGCTCCCTTGGACGGTCCTATATGTTTAAATATTAGTGCGAATAACGCCTTGATTGCTATTCGCAAATCAGAAGCTAAAGTCATCCTTATTGATCAGAAATAATGAATAACCCGATTATTGCACTTTTGGGTAATCCAAATGTGGGTAAAACATCTCTATTTAACCGGATTACAAAATTAAATCAGAAAGTAGGAAACTATCCCGGCATTACTGTCGAGAAACGTGAGGGGCAGATAAAAGCCAACAACAAGACTTATCGTATTATTGATTTACCGGGAACCTATACTTTGTTTCCAAGTTCAATGGACGAAGAAGTTGTTTTCAACACCTTAGTCAATAAAGAAAGTAGTTTTAGACCCAACCTTGTTGTTGTGGTCGCTGAACCTACGAACTTAAAACGGTCAATTATCCTTTATCAACAAGCCCGGGAACTTGGCCTACCTGCAATCTTCGTCATCAATATGATCGATGAAGCCAAAGAAAAGGGAATTACAATAGATGTTCAAAAACTCGAGCATTTATTAAATACAAAAGTATACGAAACTAATGCCCGAACAGGACAAGGTGTAGATCAGCTCATCAAAAACTTTGATGCTGTGCCGCCCATGTATATTAGCAGATTCAGTCTACCACAAGATGCTGATACCGCTTTGGAAGAAACCAAACGTCTTTTCCCCTTAGATACCGAATACCACACCTGGCAATATTTAGCAAAGGGTGAAGTATCCTTTTTATCAAAGGAAAAAAATCAGGCTATTCAGCAAATCCGTGACAAATATGAGTTGCGGGCCGAGAAGCTGCAAAAAGACGAAGCCATATTGCGCAGTAAATCCTTAGATAGCAGTCTTACTGAGATTTATGTCAAGGATGAGACCTCCAATAAAAACAAAACCAACGCGATCGATAGCATCCTTCTTCATCCGATATTTGGCTATGTCATCTTCTTTGGAATCCTCTTTCTGATCTTCCAAGCAATTTATACCTGGTCTGGACCAGCCATGGATTTTATCGATGGTCTATTCGGTGATCTTGCGGCTTATACACAAACAACACTGCCAGCGGGGCCGTTGACTGACTTACTCAGCAATGGTATTATCAAAGGTATTGGTGGGATCGTTATCTTCATTCCACAGATTGTAATTTTATACATCTTCATCTCGATTATGGAAGAAACAGGCTATATGAGCCGCGTAGTATTCCTGATGGATCGCTGGCTACGTCCTTTCGGGTTGAACGGAAAATCGGTGATTCCATTGATTTCGGGGGTTGCCTGTGCCGTTCCCGCAGTCATGTCTGCACGTAATATCGAAAATAGCAAGGAAAGACTGGTCACTATTCTGGTAACACCTTTCATGACCTGTTCGGCCCGTCTACCCATTTATATTGTTCTGATCGGACTCGTTATACCAGACAATAGAGTTGGTGGATTTCAATTACAAGGTATTGTTTTATTTGTGATGTACCTACTTGGGATATTTGCAGCTTTACTGTCCGCGGTTATTCTGACCAAAGTCATCAAATCAAAACACAAATCATTTTTAATCTTCGAACTACCAACCTATAAAACTCCGGATTGGAAAAATGTTGCCTTAAATGTCTGGGAAAAAGCCTCAAGTTTTGTCTTCGGCGCTGGTAAGATCATTCTGGCAATCTCCGTTATACTATGGGCACTAGGCAGCTTTGGTCCAAATGATAAATTTAGCCGAGCCGAAGATTATGTCACAAAAGATAACCCAACCCTATCCGGAGCTGACTTGGATCACGAAATTTCGTCCTACCGGCTGGAGCATTCTTTCCTGGGCTATCTTGGCATGGCTATTGAACCTGTTGTTGAACCATTAGGCTATGACTGGAAAATGGGTATAGGTCTTATCTCTTCTTTTGCAGCCCGTGAAGTGTTTGTAGGTACCATGGCGACAGTATATAGTCTTGGTGACGAAGTGGATATTGAAGATGAAGCTTCCAAAACAACGGTGTTAGGCAAAATGAAAAGTGAGATCAACCGGAATACCGGTTTACCCGCTTACAATTTTGCTTCTGGAATATCCTTATTGCTATTTTATGCCTTTGCGATGCAATGTATGAGTACAATAGCAGCTGTAAAGAGGGAAACAGGTTCTTGGAAATGGACTTTAATACAACTTAGTTTTATGACGGGCCTGGCCTATTTCAGTGCCTTAATCGCTTATCAACTTTTAAAATAAAAAGCTATGGATAATTTAACCGTACAATATCTCATCGTAGGAATTCTCGTTTTGGCGGCTGTATGGTATGTCGTTAAGAATGTCCGAAAATCATTAAAAGGTAAATCGAGCTGCTCCAAAGGTTGCGGATGCGACTGCAGCGTTGAAAAAACGCAAAAGGCAAATTAATTTATCCTTTTAAGTAGCATTTACAAATACGATTTCGTTATAGTCTAGAGTGGCCAAAAATCACACTAGCTACTACTTAGGGAAGCGCCGTAATTTTCAATAACGGCGCTTTCTGTTTCTTAGTCAAAGATGGCCCCGACAATCGTTTATAAAAAAACATCAAATCCACCAAAAGCAGAATATAATGTGCATAAATACCTAAGTGTTTTATTAACTTTATGCGCTTAGGGTAAAACATACACTGGGAGGCATGCCATTTACAGGCATAAAACTCAACAGCGCCTATTTTACCCATCTGATTCTAGTTGGCGGCTACAAATATGGTTGTAGGCCTTCCCAAGCCAAGGATCTATCATTACGAACTAGTAACCGAATTAACCATTCACATGGAGAAACAGAATAATAAGGAAGAATTAAAAAGAGGACTTCAAAATAGACATATTCAATTAATTGCACTGGGAGGTGCGATCGGAACGGGCTTATTTCTAGGTATTGGAAAAGCAGCCACATTAGCAGGACCTGCCGTTATTCTCGGCTATGCCTTTGCTGGGATCATTGCTTTTTTCATTATGCGTCAACTGGGTGAAATGGTGGTTGAAGAACCTGTTTCAGGAAGCTTTAGCTATTTCGCCAACAAGTACTGGGGCTCTTTTGCCGGTTATGCTTCGGGCTGGAACTATTGGGTTCTTTACATCCTGGTAAGTATGGCCGAATTAACGGCTATAGGTGTTTATGTACAATTCTGGTGGCCAGAAATTCCTCTATGGGCATCAAGCTTATTTTTCTTCTTTGCGATCAATGCCTTGAATCTTGCCTCCGTAAAAATCTATGGAGAAACGGAATTTTGGTTTTCCATCATTAAGGTGGTTGCGATCATTGCAATGATCGTTTTCGGTGTTTATCTACTTATAAGTGGTACTGGAGGTGAGCAGGCGAGCCTCAGCAACCTGACTTCACATGGCGGTTTTTTCCCAAAAGGCTGGTTTAGCCAAACCGCTGACGGCAGTTTTGAAGGCCTTCTTTCAGCTATGGCTTTGATCATGTTTTCTTTTGGTGGCCTGGAATTGGTTGGTATTACTGCTGCCGAAGCCGAACAGCCCGAAAAGAATATCCCGAAAGCGACCAACCAGGTGATCTATCGGATTTTGATTTTTTATGTCGGCGCTTTGATCATTCTTTTCTCTTTGACACCTTGGACAAATATCACTGCGGATACGAGTCCCTTTGTACTCGTCTTTGATAAGCTTAATGGGTTTGAATTTACCATCTTTGGAAAGACTTTTTATTTCACAAAAATTATCGCAAATGCGTTAAATCTTATTGTTCTTACAGCAGCGTTGTCTGTTTATAACAGCAGTGTGTATAGCAACAGTAGAATGTTATATGGGTTAGCGGAACAGGGTAATGCTCCTCGTTTTCTCTCAAAACTCAACAAAAACCATGCGCCGATCAATGCGATTTTGGTCTCGGCACTATTTGCTGCTGTCTGTGTATTTATCAATTATATCGCACCCAAAAATGCCTTGGAGATTCTGATGTCTCTGGTGGTGTCTTCTTTGATTATCAATTGGGTAATGATTTCCATTACACATTTGTACTTTAGAAAAAATAAACTCGACGCCCATTTACGGACTAAATTTCCGTCTTTCCTGTATCCTTTCAGCAATTATATCTGTCTGATCTTTTTAATAGCAGTACTTGGTATTATGTGGGTAACAGGGATGAAGCTTCCTGTGGAACTGATCCCGGCCTGGCTGATATTACTCTATGTGAGTTATGTATTGATCAAAAGAAAGAAATCTTAGTTCACTGAACATCGATCTTATCCATAAAAAAGCCTGATTCATTGCATGAATCAGGCTTTTTACTAAAATTCAATGCGGATATTCCTCTTCGAGAATAGCAAATTCATAATTGTCGCTCCAGCCATCTTTTAACGGCAAAATTTTCCGTCTGTGCGCCTCTTTGACCATGCCAACTTTCTCCATTACTTTAGCGGAAGCGATATTTTCAACAGCACAACCGCCCTCAATTCTATGAAAATTAAGTTCCTTGAAACCAAATGTCAGGATTCGGTTCAATGCCTCAGTTGCATAGCCCTTATTCCACATTGTCGGAACAAGCTTAAACCATACTTCTGCATTTCGATAGCGCATCTTGACAACGCTGATATTAATTAGACCAATAAACTCTTTCCCTTCAAGGGTTTCTATATAAAAGGTATAATCCTTTCTCGCATCGAATTCATTGATTTGCGCCGCCCAAGCTTCCACCATTTGCTCCGTATGGGCTATTCCATCCGGAAATCCACTCGGATTAAATAATGCAGATTCAGGATACATTAATAGGGAATGGATCTTTTCCAAATCTATTTTCTCTACGGATCGGAGCTTGAGCCGTTCTGTTCTAATTTCCATGTTTAAAATTACGCAAATGTCTCTATTTTCTACTACCATTTGGAGACAATAGCTAAAATAAGCCCAACTGCGTTCCTGCATCAGGCAAGCGAAAAAGATCCCTTCTCAAAGGAGGCAGCACCCCATTGTTCATATATTTCTTGACGGAAAGCTTAAATAAATGCTGCAAACTTTCGGCCATATGGCCATCGCCTTTTATCCTTCGTCCAAAATCCGTATCATTGATCTTACCGCCATGACAGGCCTCAATCCAGTGCAGCACTTTCTCGGCCCGTTCAGGATAGTTCTGATACAGCCAATCCTTAAAGATACCACCGATCTGTCCATTGAGCCTGACAATCGTATAGGAAGCAGTACGCGCACCTGCGTCGGCTCCAAGGCGAATTAAGTCCGCGATCTCATCGCTATTGATTCCAGGAACGATGGGCGCCATCATCAGCATGACTGGGACACCTATCCCTGTCAATCCCTCGATCAGTTTCAACCGGGCCGATGCCGTTGCTGTCCGGGGTTCCATTCTTTGGCGTACCTCCTCCCGCAACGAATTGATGGTCACGGCAACGGAAACCAGATTTAGCGCCGCAAGTTCGCGCAAGAGATCAAAATCCCTACGCATCAATACATTTTTACTGATGATAGAAACAGGATGCTGGTATTTTAACATCAATTCTAAAATTGATCTTGTTATACCCAATTTGCGTTCGATAGGTTGATAACAATCTGTATTGCCTGAAAGCATGATCAAATCAGGCTGATAGCTCGCTTTCCTGAATTCCTGCTCAAGCAACTGAGCCGCATTATGTTTTACCAAGATCTTACGTTCAAAATCCAATCCCGCACTGAACCCCCAATACTCATGTGAATTACGTGCGTAGCAATAAATACAACCATGCTCACAGCCCTGATAAGGATTAATAGACCTCTCGAAACGCAGGTCAGGACTATTGGATTTGGATATAATCGATTTCGGATGTGTCGGAATAAACTGCGTTTTCTCGGCACCCAAAAATTCCTCATCCAGTCCCTCCACATGCTCTTGCACGTATTGGTTTACAAAAAACTTGTTATTGGGATTAATCTGTGCCCCCCTACCCTTGAAATATTCCGATGAATTCATAGGTTAAAATTACTAAAATTATTAGTAAAAACAAATTAAGATTTATCAATTTTCACAAAGGCAGCAAGCGAATATCCTCTGGTTTGGAAGCCAAGGAAAGAGCGTTTTAAACCAAATAAAAATCCCTATACTGTATCTACAGCATAGGGATTAAAACTCTTATTCTGAATCTCAGGACAGATTCCTATTATTTCATTAAGAAACCACCACCGAGTAAGTCATTGCCTTCATAAAAAACGGCCGATTGCCCAGGAGCAATACCTTTTACATTATGCACAAAGTCAATACGCACCTTATCACCCTCTTGTGAAATGGTCGACAAAGCACCAGAATCTTTATAACGTACCTTTGAAATTGCTTCCATCGGTTGATCGAGCCCGGCATATTTTACAAAGTTTACATTACGAACGTAAGCGTGTGACTTTTCAAGTTCATGTTCTTCTCCCAAAACTACCGTATTACTTTCTGGAAGGATTTCGATCACAAACATGGGTTTACCCAAGGCAATACCTAAGCCTTTACGTTGACCGATGGTGAAATAAGGATAACCGATATGTTTACCGACGACGGTACCATCGGAAAGGATAAAATTACCAGGACCGATCTGTTGATCCAAAGTAGGCACCTTATGTCTCAAGAATGCGCGGTAGTCGTTGTCAGGAACGAAGCATATTTCGTAACTTTCAGATTTATTGGCCAATTCTTTTTGTCCCATATCCAAAGCCATCTGACGAATCTCCTTTTTTGTGAAAGATCCCAACGGAAACTGTGTCCGTGCAAGATTTTCTTGTGAAACTCCCCACAAAACATAAGACTGATCTTTATTTTCATCCTTACCTTTGGAGATCACATAACGGCCATTGTCGTGCATACGAATATTTGCGTAGTGTCCTGTAGCAATAAATTCACAGTCCAGTTTGTCCGCACGTTTCATCAAAGCCTCCCACTTGATATGGGTATTACACAACACGCAAGGGTTAGGTGTACGCCCAGCAATATATTCTTCTACAAAATTATCAATCACAAAGTCTCCAAACTCATCACGTATATCTAATATATAATGAGGGAAACCATAGTTTACGGCTAATGTACGAGCGTCATTGATACTATCAAGGCTACAACATCCGGTCTCTTTCGATGAACCACCTGCGGATGCATAATCCCATGTCTTCATCGTGATACCGATAACCTCATATCCTTGTTCGTGGAGCATGACAGAAGCAACGGAGCTATCTACCCCTCCACTCATTGCAACTAAAACTCTTCCTCTTTTACTCATCTCTATTTATTGAAATGCAAAGATACAGCTTATTCCTTTTTCTCTATGTTAGTTTCTTGTAATTTTATCTCGATCAAAATCAACACTTTCGAAAAAAGAGCAAAAATAATCCATATAAAAATTTTAGAATTCAAATTATCACACTATATTTGCATCGCAATAGGGGAACAAACCCATAGCAAAAAAGCGGTGCCATAGCTCAGCTGGTAGAGCAAAGGACTGAAAATCCTTGTGTCCCTGGTTCGAACCCAGGTGGCACCACGCTTCAATCTGATGATCACAGATTTAAATAAAAGGTCAACTGGTGCCATAGCTCAGCTGGTAGAGCAAAGGACTGAAAATCCTTGTGTCCCTGGTTCGAACCCAGGTGGCACCACAAAAAAAGCTTGTTCAATGAACAAGCTTTTTTTGTTTTAACTGCCTTCTTATCCGAAATACTACAGCTTCTTGCCGGCGATAAAATCCTGGCCATAATGATCCAATATGCGGTTATAGGCTTCCGCAGCAGCACCATTGCCCCAATCATAGATGGTAAACTCCCCGATGCCTAAACCTTTTGCATTTGTCTCTCCACCGTGGCCATAGTTTTCCATCATAAAGCCATAATCTTCTTTTCCAAAAAATGGCCAGGCCTCTTCCCATTGTGCTTTCGTATCTGGATTTTCAGGACAATACATCATGACAAAGGAAGCCCGTAGAGCAGCCAAGCCCCGCTGTAGGTATTCTTTTTGCTTTAATTCCCGCCCATAGCGAATAATCAATTCAGCAAACAAACTCTGCCGGGCATCATTCCACTCCCCATCAGCATTCATCACTCCAAATCCGCCCAATGCTTTTATTGGTATAAAACGTGGTTGCCAAGCGGCCTGCGTCATCAGCAGTTCGTCCAGTGTACGCTGACCTATTTTGAGGTACTGTTTTGATTTTGTGGTTTGATAACATTCCAGTAACGCTTCTGCTGTCCAAAACATGGAAAAATTATTCTGCTTATACATGTCGTTCCGCAACACTTTTTTCCCTACCCAGTCTTCAGAGCCCACACGCGAACAGGACCAATAGGTCTCAAAATCTTCCCAACGCCCATCCGGGATAATCTCCCGCATAATCGCCTGCATTGCTTTTAGGGCCGCTAGCTTATATTCCTCCTTTTGCGTTATGCGGTATAGCGTCAATAAAAAGGTAACGGACAGTGCACTCTCCGGTGAATCGTTTAGATGATCAAGAGGCTTTAATGTTTCTATAGCTAGCCAGCCTGGAAAAAATCCATCCGCTGCCTGAACTTCAAGCAGAGACTTCGCATAATCTTCGGCATAGGCTAGCAAACGGGGATCTTTTTCGAGTTCATTATACCAACGCAACATCAACAACGCTGTCCAGCTCATATCCAGCAGATGAAAAGGCGACTTACGGGCATCCCAGGTATAAGGGTTTCGGTTTGAATTCCCCCAATAATAATGCGCCCAACCTTTGCTCTGCAGGTTATTTTTAGTGCTATCCCCATCTGTGACCGCCTCCATCTCTGTTCCGATGAGACCATAGAAAAAGCCCTTCTTTTTAGGATAGGATAAGGCCAGCTCCTTGGTCAGGTTGGCTTTATCCAGGAGATCTTGATCTCCCGTTCGCTTTGCAAAACGATATAAGCCACTGGCTGATCGTAGCGAACTGAACCAAGCCTGATTCCATATCGAACGGAATTCCCGTTCATTGGGCTTGCCTGGATAATTGGGGCTTTGGGTGGTATTGACAATAAAAGTCGGTGCGCCTACTTTCTTCCCGTTAATTTCAAACGACTGCCATACCTGCTTGACCCAAGATTGAAATGCCCAGTGATAAGTGTGCTTAACATAGGTTTCCATATTCCCGGAGATCGGTTCGCCCTGATCAAAAAGACTTTTCCCCCAGTTTTCCCAGTAGAAGGCCAATGGTCTTCGAAAGGGATTATCCACAACCTCCCGATCATTAAAGGATAAAATATAAAATCCAAATTCAAACTTCCCACTGGCATAGCTATTTCCGGACTTCCGTTTGAATAGAACATGTTCCGCGACTTGTGCCAGCGAACGACCCAGTGTCAACTGATTTTTCTCCGCATTCATATCCATATACCAATCTTTGGCTAGGGTACGATTCAACAAATCTACATCAGGGATAATAACAAGCTGCTTGCGCTGATCTGCGAGCATCATCATCGGAGCCCTAAAGACATGCTGGGCAATAATATGGTCATCCGAAGGTGTCAAATGTGGTGCCCAGTGGAAGCTGGGTTCAAATGCCGGCAAAATCTTAATTTGCCAATCATCACAATTCACATTTTTGGGCAGATTTAACGAAACCTTTACTTTGATAACCTGATGTCCAATTTTCTCATAACTCAGCTCAGGCAGTTGCCCTCCGATACGATCCAGCTCGATGGATTTAATAAACGGACTTATTTTCCCAGGATCCAAATCCCTTCCAAACACAGCGTATGGACCACATACGATCAGCAGCATCCATAGGCGACGAAGGAATTCCTTATTCTTGATCATTATCTTTATCATCACTTTTTACAATCATTATGGATTAATAGCCTGGATTTTGCGTATAATTTCCTTTAGCCCAGTTAATCTGAGGTTGAGGAATTGGAAAATATTCATCACGCCCAGCGGTAAAACGTGCTGCTCCCATCCATTTAAACCTATTTTTTTCGACTGAAAAATAGGCATTCATCGTTGGCTCCAATATCCCCCAGCGTTGTAGATCGAAAAAACGACGTCCCTCTGCTGCCAACTCAAGACGATTTTCCCATTGCAGCGCCTTCCAGGCGAAAGCTTTATCCCAAGTGCAATTGACACCTGGTTGATAGGTTGCGATCTTATAATTGAGCACCGGAGAGCCATCTTTTTTCACTAAGCGGGCCGTGCTTTTTGCGGATCGTTCGCGAATTTTGTTAATCAATACCAACGATTCATTCCAACGATCCAATTGAATCAGCACTTCAGCTTTCCAGAGTAAAACCTCATCATAGCGAATCATTTTCTTGTTCATCGAGTTAAATTGCCAACCGTCGTATAGCAAGCATTTACAATCTGGTTGAGGCAATTCCTTAATAGATTTCAAATAACCATATTCAGCACCATTTCGAATCCCCTTTGTTTCAAAAAGAAGATTCGGATTGTATTTCCAGGGCTGCCCCGGAGCGGCTACTGTATGGCTAAATCGCGGATCAAAGCTGTTCCCACCAAAAAATATAGCGTCACCATCCGCATAACTCCCATTATTATAGGTATCAAATAAAGGAAGACCATTCGTTCCTGTTTTAAATGCATTCGCCATGGTATAACTGATCTGGTGAAATCCGCAACATTGGAAACCGCCCCATTGAAAAGGATGATTTAACCCCTCACTCCGATTGATCTTACCCCCGGAAGAACTTCCGTCATCGATGGAATATTGGATCTCCCAAATGGATTCTTTTGTCTTATTGTCAAAATTTATATCAAAATTTTCTGCAAAATCGCTCTGTAAGCCTAGCTTCCCCCCTTCTTGATCGGTCAATTTATTTAGATAGGTCAGCGCTTCACTCAACCTTTCTTTATTGATGTTTACTACAGCATGTTTGTCATTCTGTTCATATGCCATAAATAGCAGCGTTTGGGCAACCATAGCCGTTGCCGCGTTTTTATCGACACGTCCTTTTTCCGGTTGGGTCGCCGGCAATAACTGTTCGGCTTCTTTAAAATCTGCCAATATTCTACCCCACAGATACTGGTCATTAGCCTGGTCTTTTTCCCTATTCGGTATCGCTTCGAAATCAGCACTCGTACCGATTACCTTTTCATCAATATAAGGTATATATTTCCAGAATTGTTTTAATCGGAATAAGGTAAATGTCCGTATAAATTTCACCTCCCCAAGACGGGCATTCTTTTGTGGAAAGTCTTCTTCCTTAATCAGCTGCAGTTTTTGTATAGCCGTATTACAACGTTGGATAATCTGATAAGAAACATACCAGGGGTAGTCCAACGGCCATCCATTGGGATTGACACCAACAAATATTTCCATGTTATGCCAACCATCGCCATCCCATGTTCCACCGCCACCTTTATAAGAATCATCGGCCCGCATGGAACCCGACCACCAAGGTGCAAAAGGTGAATCAAATGACGGAATATCCGTCATCCTTGCATAGGCAGCTGTCACAAAACCGTCCATATCCTCGGGTTTAACCAAAAAAGATTCGTCAAGCACCTGTTTGGGTGCTATATCAAGGGAATCAGAACAACTTACTGCTGATAATAGGAAAAGCGCAAGGCATATCTTTATTTTATACGTTTTCATAGTATAGAAGTTTAAAAGGTTACATTGATACCAAAAGTTAAAAACATAGGGGTCAGATAGCCATAATCTGGCATTTCAGGATCAAAGCTCGTATATCGGTCCCTACCCCAGCTTTTTTTAAATGTCAGCAGATTACGCCCGGAGACATAAAACCTTAGATTATTCATGGCTGCTTTTTTGGAAATCGATTGTGGAAGCGTGTAGCCTAGCTCGATATTTCTTAATTTCAAATAAGATCCATCTTCCACAGTATAACTGGAGGGGCGCTGCTCCGCATTTAAAGTCGAATTCGAAATGGCAGGAATATCGGAGTTTGTATGATCAAAATACCAGCCATCCAAAATCCGTGTAGGATGGTTCTTATGTGCCGGCACATTGATATTCCACAGATCAGACTCCAATTTCCATAGGTTATTTACTTTATTACCAAAGACTCCCTGGAAGAAGATATTAAGGTCAAAATTGCGGTAACTAAAATCGAAAGTTATCCCACCGAAAAACTTAGGGTCTTTGATACCGATATAGGCTCGGTCATAAAACTCTTCAATCTTTCCGTTACCGTCAATATCTTTATAACGTATCCGACCGATTGCCTTGCCGGGCTGTTCAGCATGGTTATCAACTTCCTCTTGCGTCTTAAAAATACCATCTGCAACCATGCCATACAAGATATTTGGCGTCCTTCCCAGCACAAGGTCATTGACCCCGTTGCCCGGATATTTATTGATTACGTCTTTGGGGAGGCTAACAATTTTAGTCTTATAAGTTCCCAGATTTGCTGAGATGGTATACCGGAATGCATTTTGGGGATTGTTGTGATAGCTGATATCCAATTCAATCCCGCGGTTATTCATACTTGCACCATTGATCCAGGGTTCGCCTCCTTCGCCCATAGCAGCAATGTATGGCGTCTGAACCAGGATATCCTTTGTTTTCTTAAAATAGTAACCAAAGGAACCTGAGAGCCTGCTGTTAAATAAACTAAAATCCACGGCGACATCGGTTTGTGTTGTTGTTTCCCATTTAAGATTGGGGTTGCCTAGCCAGGTTCTTCGATATCCAGAATATAATGGCCCTGTTTCATTCCCTTCGATCGGATAAGATGTCCCAAAATAGTCTGTTGTAAATGGTGTAGAGGTGTATCCTCTTGGCAGTCCCTGCACACTTCCATTAGCCCCCCATCCCGCACGAAGCTTAAGATCAGATATAAATGCATATTTTTTCATAAATGGTTCGTTGCTGATCCGCCAACCGGCCGAAAATGCTGGGAACATGGCGAATTTATTGTTTGCGCCAAAAAGCGAGGATCCATCCCTGCGCAAAGTCGCCGAAAGCAGGTATTTTTGATTATATACATAATTAGCTTTCGCGAAATAAGATAGGTAAACGTATTCATCCGCCGTACTTCCAAGTGAATATTTGGTTCCATTGGTTACACCAATATGTGCAAAATCACGATCTTCCAGATATATTCCTTCCCTTCGGGCAGAAAAACCTTCCTCAACAAATCGGGTATACTCTGTACCTAACACCGCATCTAAGCTATGTTTATCATTCTGTAATGTGTAAGAAATCGTATTTGTCCACACATAACTGAGTGGATGCGATTGTGTATTTCCTACATAGTTTTCGTCGTCACTATTTCTTCCTCCTGTTTCCGACCATTTCTTCTCCACAATCCTACGATAGGCATTTCCATAGTCTATACCAAATTGTGACCGTGCGGAAATCCCTTTCCAGATATTGAGATCGACAAAGACATTACCAATCATTTTGACATAATTATTGACATTATCTTTGTTATCGGTCAGTACACGTACAGGATTGGTAAAATCGTCAAAACCTGCGGCACCTGCCCAGCCACCATAGATATCGTGTACAGGAACGGCCGGTGGATTGATCAATGCCCACCGCATTTCATTTGCATCCCGATATCTTAAATAAGAAACCGCAAAGTTTTCGCCCACTTTTAAGCGGTTATTAATCAAATTCACCTCATTGTTGGCACGCAATGAAAATTGTCTAAAGAAGGTATGTATCTGTGTTCCCTGATTTTCAAAGTACCCCAACGAGAACATGCTCTTTGATTTTTCGGTTCCACTGGAGACAGATACCTGATGATTTGTCATTAGTGCTGGCTGGAGAATTTCATCAAGCCAGTCGGTATCCGCACTTTTCACCGTTTTCTCGGCGTTGAGATACTCCGCTGGTTTGACAGCATCGAGCACCGCACGTCCCTCGGCATCCCTATGCCAGGTAAAATCATAGGTTTTGGGTAATGTCATGGGGATTCCATAGACTGCCTCATCATAAGCATAAGCTCTGAACGCCGCCCTGCCGTATTGCTCGGCATTCATCAATGTAGGCTTCCGTATAATGCTACTTACTCCAATACTTCCATTGTAATCCACTTTTGTCTGTCCAATTTTACCTTTTTTTGTTTGGACAAGAATAACCCCACCAGAAGCCCGCGCGCCATAGATACTTGCCGAAGCCGCATCTTTCAATACCTGAATAGATTCAATATCTGCCGCATTGATATCACGGAGATTCAGGTTCTCGGTCGGCATACCATCCAAAACAATCAGCGGTTTGACTCCTCCGGAAAGTGACGACAAGCCCCTGATCTGCACGTTCACCCCCTCAGCCGGATTTCCGCCATTGGTGGTGATGTGCACTCCGGCCAATTTTCCCTGCAAGGATTTCATCGCATTCGCTGAGGGGTTTCTGGCAATATCGCTGGCATTTGCGATCGCGACAGAACCTGTTAGATCTGCTTTCCGCTGTGTCATATAACCAACGTACACCTCGGCAATCATATTGGTTTCATCGCTAAGCTCCACATCAATCCGATCATTTTCTCCCACCAGACGTTCTTCGATTTTCTTTCCAGTATAGGAAAAAACGAGAGTGCTTTCTTTGGAATCTATCCGGATTTGGTATAGTCCATTTGCGTCGGTGACAGTCCCGCCTGTTTTTCCTTTAACTTTCACGTTGACACCTGCAAGGGCTGCATTCGTACCACTTTCCCGCACTGTACCCCGAATGATCCTTTGCTGTAACGTTATCGGAGATTGTATCGCTTTTGCCTGCAAAAAAAGTGCACAAAATAAAAGGGCTATGCAGAGCCTGTGTGCTAAATTTAGGTAGCATTTCATAGTCATTAATATTAGGTGTTACTAATTAGTTTATACTACGGCACAAAAATTTAATCGTTTAAGCTAAATATGCGTAATGCGACAGCATCTATAATCTAAATACGTTCGATCATGCGAAATCCTCTGCTCGAATTTTTTTTTCTTCAATCAACCCGTTCTCTAGGAGAAAAGGACTTTCCTTGGTTACTGTTTGATATCCCTGATAAATGCTTCTGGCGAAAGTGGCGTAATCCCAAAAACAAAGGAATCTCCATTCTTAAATGGCTCCTTCAATTCAAAATTTTCAATCGCGACTCCACCAGGTATGGGTTCTTTACTTGCCCAATACGTAAATCTGCCGTTCAGCAGTCCGCTAAGCTGTTCACTGGGATTCTTTTTTATCCAATATTGGGTCGCCCGTTTACCCCGATATCTCCAGTGCTGATGAGTCCCTGTGGTATAGCTGGCTTTTTGGTAGTCTATTTCATTCGGAGCCGCAATAAAATAAGCACGTCCTTTTTTGTCTTTGATCATGCGCTTTTGTAAAAAATGAGCGTGCGGTGTAAAATGTATGTCTTTGTAATCGGGCCAAAGCTCAAGCGAGGACTCTTGACCATCTCGAAAGAAAAGCGTCCTTAGCCGGGCTTTATTGCCCATTGTCGCAGTAGCAACGAAATAATCTAATTCTTTCGATTCCGGACACGTATATGTCGCCAGTTCAAACTCATAGGGTCTGGATTCAAAAAAACGAAGCCGCACATATACTTTGGCCCCATTGTCAAAGGGTTCCGCAAAAATATACACTGTTAGTGTCTCCTCACCATTGTGTCGTTCAACGATACCGCGAACCGGATATACACCATCTACTGGTATTGAAGCGGTTGAACTGTTTGCGCTCCAAAAATGCTTTCCACGTCTTCCCGAATGGATACTGCTCATTTCAAGCTCAGAAAACCCACGTGCTTCCTGTCCCTTGGGGATAGGCTCGAAAGCGATAAAGTTCATCACCTCCGGAAAAGGATAATCCAAATAAGGTGTATAAATCCGGATTAGCCCTCTTGGCCCTGGCAGGGGGTCCAATCCGACCCTAATCCCATTGACATGTCCCCAAACTGGCATTGCCGGTTTTCCTTGACCAGGCTGTAACCAGCCCCCCACTGTATCCGGTGGCGATAATTGCTGCCAAGGTATAGCAGTTCCCTGACCATATACAAAGCCTGTGACCAACAATAACAAAGGGAGCAGTAGCCTTTTCATTTTTTTTTCTGACAAGATTTCCGGGCAATAATTTCTACCTCCAACATCACCTTTTGTTCAGTGGATGATTTTCCACGTAATTGTTCAAGCAACACCCTGACAGCTTCCTTTCCGATCATGGACAAGGGCTGTTTAACATAACTTATTGGACAATAAAACAGATCGTAGGATTCACTCTCATCAAAACAAAAGACAGCTAAATCATCGGGAATGGCAATATGCAGCTCGTTGATAATCTTTAACCCCATAATAGAAAGGGTATTGGTGGAGAAAAGAATCGCATCTACTCCTCTACCTGGCTCCAACAGCGCAGTAAATTTTTCTCTAAAGTAAGCCGCATTATTAAACTCCACCTCACACACAAGGTTGCTATCTCCAGCCTTACCCTGATCCACTAATGCCTGTATATAGCCATTATAACGATCCTCCGTATGTTGCAATTGATTTTTATAACATACATAAGCAACATTGGTATACCCCTGATTCAACAATACCTGCGTAGCCTGATAGGTGGCGTTAAAATTGTCGACAACCACATAACTTGTCTCTAGATCTTTAAAATAACGATCAATGAGTACAAAAGGAATATTCGCAGTTTTTAGGTATTCCAGTTGAGAAGCGGTACCCTCCGCTGGTGCGATAATAAAACCGTCTATCTGCCGATTGATAAAGGTGTCAATCAAGCGTTGGGAGTTTTCTAGATTCTCATCGGAGCTTCCAAAAAGCACACTATAACCATGTTTTTTAGCTTCATCTTCAATCGCCCGGGCGAGATTCCCGAAAAAAGGATTGGAAATATCAGCGACCAATAATCCAATCGCCTGCGATTTACCACTTTTTAAGCTTTTCGCAATTTGGTTGGGTTGATAGTTCATTTCCTTTGCCATCTCCCGTATACGCTTTGCCGTGTCTTTATTAACCCTTGTTTGCTCGTCCTTATCATTCAATACATAAGACACCAATGCCGTAGAAACACCTACCGCCTCTGCTATATCCTTTAGTGAGATCTTCTTGCTCATATTATTTTTTACTAAATAGTGTGATCGCCATTCAACGTCAGTTCCAGTTCACTTTAATAAACTGCATGGCCTTGACGATGTGGTCACTGATTGTCGACGGAGAAATATGTAATAATTCGCTTACTTCTTCATAACTCCGTCGCTCAAATTTACACAGTTCAAAGACCTGTTTTCTTCGTGGGGGTAATTTATTGATAATTCCTTCTAATTTAGAAAATTTGTCTTCATGGAATATATATTCCTCATCGATTTGATCCACCATGTTCATAAAATTACGATAGATCAATGTAAAACCTTGCTCCCGCTTTTGCTTACGATAGTGATCTATAATTAAATTTCGTCCGATCTGGTATAGAAAGTTTTGCAGTGATTTCTCTGTTTTGATTGTATTCCGCAATTGCCAGGTCTTCAAAAACACATCCTGTAGGATATCCTCCGCTGTTTCCTGAAAATTGAGTAAAAACATAAATTTTTTGTACAGGGTACCTTGATGCATGGTATAAACCATATTAAAGGTATCGTGGTCCAAAACCTCCTGAAGCCGGCCTGTACAGGCTTGTTGTCTTGCGGTCGTTTCCATTCTAAAAAGCATTAAATCTGAACCTTGTCTTCAGGATTATTTTGCAGTTCGCCATAACGTAAATACCGTGCATACCGACGGTCAAAATGCACTTTATATTCAGATCTAGGGTGTACAATTTCCTTATCCCCCTTTCCCATACGGGCTGCTGCTTCTTCTACTGTGTCATAGCTGTTACTAACCACCCCCGCAAACATACAGGCTCCCAATGCGCAGACCTGCTCTGCAGCCGCAATATGTATGGGTCGATTTAAGATATCAGCCATCATTTGCATAGCAAAGGGAGATTTACTGGCGATTCCGCCGATCGCATGGATCCCTTCCACTCTTATCCCTTCACTTTCGATCCGTTCCATAATCGCACGGGAACCGAAGCAAGTTGCCTCAACCAGGGCGCTAAAAATAGCAGGTGCCGTTGTTCCTAAGGAGAGACCACCAATTAAACCTTTCAAAGTGGGGGCCGCATCCGGTGTCCGCCTTCCATTAAACCAGTCCAATGCAAACGGGCTATCTATATGAAGTGGTAGTTGTGCTGCCGCGTGATTGAGTTCCTTTAACAACTCCCCTTCCACATGTTCGTATAAACCGCTGAAGTCAGCTGCGGAATTTAATTTCGCTGGCCATAAAAGCAGGTCCTTAAACCAGGAAAACACATCCCCAAAGGCCGACTGTCCAGCTTCCAGTCCCACCATGCCCGGGATTATGGAATCTTCAACCTGACCACAGATACCTTCGACAAATACACCTTGCATCTCCGCTTTCGGCACGACCATCATATCGCAAGTCGATGTACCGATGACTTTGCTGATATAATAGGGTTTGATTTCTCCACCAACAGCGCCGACATGTGCGTCAATGGATCCAATACCGACCTGGACATCCGTAGAAAGCCCTAGCCGTTCGGCCCACTCTGGACACAAATAACCTGCAGATTCAACAGCGGTATATACCCGATTGCCAAATCGTTCAGCATAAGCTCCCAACATTGGATCGATCACATTAAAAAAATCGGTATCGGGTAAACCGCCAAAAGTAGGCGACCAGAGGGCTTTGTGGCCCGCTGCACATACGTTTCTTTTTATCTGATTGGCACCCTTTCCTCCCGTCAGCAGAAAAGGCATCCAGTCACTGTGCTCTACCCAGGCATAACATTTTTCCCTCACCGCAGGATCTATTCGAAGAACATGCAATAATTTCGCCCAGTACCATTCCGAAGAATAGATTCCACCTACATATCGCAAGTAACCGCGATGATCTTTTTTTCCTACAGCATTGATTTCTGCCGCTTCCTGGATAGCCGTATGGTCCTTCCAAAGCACAAACATCGCATTTGCATTATCCTTAAAAGGATCAAGAAGAGCTAGAGCTGTCCCCCGTTCATCAACAGCTATCGGTGTCGATCCCGTCATCGCCATGGATAAGGCGCCGATTCTTTGCCGGACTTCCGAATCTACCGTTTGTAGACAGGTTTTAACAGCCAACGTCAACCCTTCTATATAATCCAATGGATGTTGACGGAATTGAGTGCTGCCAGCATCACAGTATAAGCCTTTATGCCAGCGTTCATATAGACAAACAGATGAAGAAAGGATTTTTCCGGTGACTGTATCCATCAACATAACCCTGACAGAGTCTGTCCCAAAATCCACTCCAATAACATATTTATTCTTACTCATATTTCTGTTCTCCTTATTTAATGAGAAATGCCCAAAGTGATACGTTCCATTTTCAGTTTTCGCTTGATCCAAAATCCATAAAACGCGATAAATAAATAACATAATAATGGTATAAAGAAACCAACAGCCATCTTTGAATGATCAGAGATGAGCCCCATAATGGGTGGACAGAAAGCTCCCCCAGCTACGGCCATCACCAGGAAAGAAGAAGCTTTTTTTGTCAATGTACCCAGATCCTGGATGCCCAAAGCAAAAATTGTGGGAAACATAATGGACATAAAAAAATAAGTCGTAAAAAGGCTGAAAACCGAAAGCCATCCAATATCAGCAATAACAACCGTGACCAGCACACTATTGGCGATCGCATACCACATCAATAACCTACGTGGGCTCACAAATCGCATAAAATATGAACCCGTAAGACGACCAACCCAAAATGCCCCCATCCCACCGATAGCTAGTAAAATTGAAGCTGCCTGTTCGTTATTTTTGGGCATAAAAAATTCACCAAAATACCCCAAATGCCCCATAATATGACCAATCGGTGTCTGTAAATCATGAACTGCGTCGATAACATAATTAATAAAAAATGAATTCGTACCTGTTTGTGCAGCAACATATAAGAATTGCGCTGCAACAGCCAGTATAAAAGCCGGGTACCGCAGAAGCTCCCTTAGCGGAGGATTCTCATCCCCATTCGCAACAGATTCTTCGGCTACTTCGGGCAACCTAATTAGGATAAAAATGAGCAGTACAACCACCACAATACTGCCAATCATCATATAAGGTGTTACCAGGGAATCAAACTTGTCATGTTCTCCAGTTGATTCCTTCCCAAAAACAAAAAGTCCACCGATCAATGGACCTAATATCCAACCAAGGCCATTGAAAGATTGCGAAATATTGATTCGCCGCGCGGCCCCAGCTTTATTTCCTAATACCGTTGAATAAGGATTGGCGGCAGTTTCCAAAAAAGTTAACCCACAAGCTATTACAAACAAAGCGACCAAAAAAGGAATAAATGCACCCAACGATGCTGCAGGGTAAAAGAGAAATGCACCTGTGGCAAAAATAGCCAAACCAAGTATAATGCCTTTTTGATAACCATATCGTTTGATGAATATTCCCGCGGGCAGAGCCATGGCCAAATATCCAATATAAAGTGAAAACTGCACAAAACCCGATTGCGCTTTACTGACATGCAAAAGATCCTGAAAATGCTTATCTAAAACATCTAAAAAACCATGGGCAAATCCCCATAGTAGAAACAGGCTACAGACAAAAATGAATGGCACGAGATAATTCACGCCCTGTTCATTAATAAAGAGGGATCTTTTCTTTTTTCCGGGGACTACATTGTTCATAGTGATAGCAATTTTGTTGACGTCTAACCTTATTTATACAACGGACCATATAGCTGGCATGCTCTATAATCGCTTCCTTCACTGTCCATTCCAAAAGCACCCCATGCGGATGGTCGAAAGATTTCCTCTGGTGCTACATTGTGCATATTAACTGGAATACGCAACATAGCGGCGAGGGTAATCAGATCGGCACCAATATGTCCGTAACTGATGGCGCCGTGGTTAGACCCCCAATTGGCCATAACGGCATACACGGTAGAAAAATTAGCATCATCGGTCAAACGTGGCACAAACCAGGTTGTAGGCCAGATTTTATCGGTACGTTCATCAAGGATATGGTGAACATCTTCAGGTAATGCGATCGTCCACCCTTCAGCAATTTGCAAAACTGGCCCTAGTCCTTTAATGAGATTAAGGCGGCACATGGTTACCGGCATTCCGCCTTCGGTAACAAACTTGGACGAAAAACCGCCACCCCGCATATAATCCCGATTGGAAGGATAGAATGTGGTGGCTTTTAGGCAGGCATCTACTTCCTCGTCCGAAATCTCCCAATGGGGCTTCATCACAGGTTTATCTCCCCAACGTTGTTTCCCTGTCCCATCCAACGTCGCGGACCCAGAATTTATCAGATGTAAGAATCCGCCCGCTGCTCTTCCATCTGGCTTCCAACCAGAGACACGTTGTACCGCATCTGGGCTCCAATAGGTCCGTACATCTGCAAAGATTTGCGCCGTATTGGTCAGTAAATAATTAAATAACATGGACACCCCATTCAGGGCATCGTTCTCTGTAGCAACTAGATAGGGTGCTCGTATACCATTCCAATCGAAAGACGAATTCAATAGGGCTTCTGAGAAATCACCATCGGGCAAGAAATCTGTCCATTGCCGTTGCCCCTGAAATCCAGCCAAAAGGGCATGGTGCCCCTGTGCTTCTTCACCGAATCCCTGAGCGACAAGCCTTGGATTGCCGATCATGAGATCCCGCATAATCATCGTCATCTTGACAACAAACTCCCAATCCTGATCTTTCTCCTGCCGGCTTTTGACGTTCTTTTCCTGATTAAAATCCTCACCTTCCTGACAACGCTCACGTGTCCACTTCAACGCTAATTTATATTCTTCCGGATCAAAGATATTTTGTTGTACCCGACGTAAGATTTCCGAGGAATCCACATATTCATTGCGCATACCCAAGTAACTTTGAAAAAAATCTGCGTCTACGATAGAACCAGCTATGCCCATCGAAACCGAACCGATAGCCAAATAGGATTTGCCCCGCATGATTGCCACAGCTAATCCTGCCCGCGCAAAAGCAAGAAGTTTTTCACGCACGTCTTCGGGTATATGCTGGTCTCCCATGTCCTGTACATCCTTTCCGTAGATACCAAAAGCTGGTAGCCCCTTTTGATTGTGAGCGGCCAAGGTTGCGGCCAAGTATACTGCTCCCGGACGTTCAGTACCATTAAATCCCCAAATAGCTTTGGGCAGCAAGGGGTTCATATCCATTGTTTCAGAACCATAACACCAGCATGGTGTCACAGAAAGTGATACGCCAACATTTTCACGCTCAAACTTCTCAGCGCAATGCGCCGCTTCACTCACCCCGCCAATGCAGCTATCTGCGATCACACAGACCACCGGCGTTCCGTCAGGATACCTCAGTTCGGCTTGAAATAACGCAACAACAGCCTTGGCCATATTCATTGTCGTCTCTTCCAGCGATTCACGAATGCCACCCAAGCGGCCGTCTATAATAGGGCGAATACCAATTTTAGGATATGTTTTCATATTTGTTACTTTTTAGGTTGACTAAAAATTGTTGAGACGCGTGCTAAGGAAGTTCCCAGGACCTTCTCCGCGATTGAATTCAATTGAGCTTTATCTCCTGTAAAATGGAATACACTATGTGTGTGTACAATTTGTTCATTGGGTGGAATAAAAGCCGCAGGAGAGACACTTTCAATTTCATAAAAAGGGCCCATTTGTGTACCGTCTGCCAATGGACCATCGTTATAGGCATTCATTGCATCGCCCAAGAAAGGATCTTTTTTCGTTGTCCACTCCTGGTTAAGATAGGTGGCATCGTTACCCACATCAAAAAGCGTGACGGTGAGTACACCTTCATCGGCGGCATAACTCCCTGCAATGGGCTTCGCACGATGTGGCGGTATACCAAGTTTACCTCTGGACAAACCATCGGCTTTAAAGTATAATATGCCTTTTTCCATAGCAATGCGGTCGGATTGAATCTCACCAAAGTAGTCTGTCGTAGCCACTTTCCCCGTAACGTCGTCCTTATATGGGATTAAAATCACGGTTTCTGGCGTAGGTGTAAACATATCCAAACTCCATATGCAGGGAGCACCGGTCTTTTTATCCCAGGTAAAATCACCTGTATTCCGCAAGCTATTGGTTGTTTTAAACCCAACAGATTTCACCTTATCCCCTAGTACAATTGAAAGCAGACCTTCGATCTCCTTAGGCTCCAATATCTCCACCTGACGATTGATATTTATCTTGAACTGTGTACCAGCATAGTTTTGTAACTCCATATCTTTGGCGAGTCGAACGCTTTTTGTGGAGGACGAAACCAAGGACCAGCTTTCAGTATCAATGGCAGATGGGGTATGCCAATTGTCAAAGACCATTTCCTTATTCGGTGCAAAGAACAATGAAAAGGGACCTCCCTCAGGTCCTAGCCAAAGTCGATCTTCACCACCATAAGCATTCATATGTGGATCAATTGCTTTATCAAAAGCCTTATAGTTTATCCAGCCAAAACTTTTCCCTTCCTGCCCTTCTGCCGTAGAAGTAAACACTTTACCTTGATATTTGGGTGAAACAATGAGTTTCGCATTTCCACCTGCGATCGAGAGAACAATCAGATCCTTATCCCATTTTTGGAGAAAAGTGAGATCATCAGCGAAACTATATTTGCCCTTTTGTTTATGTCCGGGTTCCTTGTTATTGCCCTGACAGGCGGAGAGCATAACTGAAAATATGATCATAGTTTTGAATAGTTTTGTTTTCATAATCCTAAACTTTAATTGATTTCTATCCCATTTTTCCCAGGAAGTGGTTTAAATTTCCCGTGGGGTTCTGTCTGATACCAATATGCGACTGAAATGATATCCGATTGCTGTGGTAAATAGCGGTCTTCAGAGCGCCAGCCCAGATCTTGGATAGTCACCTTTAGGTCGCCATCAAAGCGCACAGGGTCTAGAATATGCCATCTATACATACCAAATCGCTGTTGCGAATCATATATCCCATCCGGCCGAATGACCTGATGTAAGCCCGCATAGGGGGTGGTAAACTCCTGATAACGTCGTGTTTCTTTATTTTCAAAATTGTAGGATCCGCAGAAATAATCTTCCAGTCCAGTTGTCACAATCGTCGCAAACTCCTTGTCTCCATCGAGGAAGAATTTAACTTCTCCTTCGCCCCACCAGCCGGTATTGTTAACTCCAACGGCTAAATAGGTTCCCACATAATGTCCTTTACCTTTTACACCATCCAGAATAGTATGCAAAGAACCTTCGGTCGGATGCGATCTTCTATACTGTGCATGAAAATAGGCCTCGTCATTCGCAACCTCGGTCTCGGCATAGTTGACTTGATAATAGAGCACCATAGGGTGAATACTCACATTCTCCATAGTTATTTTACATTTTTTCCGAAAAGGCATTTGCCAATATGAGTTAAATGCGCTACCTGGATTGACGGTCATGGCTAGTGAGTTTAAAGGAGCATATTTATTCCAGCCCATTCCGAAAAAGGCACCGACGGGAGCTTCAATTGAAGGTTCGGTCTCCCCATCCCAGTAAAACCTGATAATGGATTGGCTCCAGTTTCCTGTAGGTGTCATCCAGATGTGCTGAATGACCCCCGATCCATCAATTTCGGCCAGCGTAAAGGTCTCACCTGCATCGATATGGACATAGGGATTAACTTTCCAGCCTACCCCTAGTTCACGGGCGGCACGGGAAGCATTTGCCTGGTTCCGCACCCCCGCCTTTTCATTGGGGACAGCCATTCCACCCTTGCCTTTTCCGCCACTAAAATTCTCAGGACTAATTGATCTTGTCTTGGCATTCGATAGCTTGGATAGATTACCTAACCCGCTTGGATTTTGAGCAAAAGATGTATAACCGAACATGACTATACACCATAAAAACATGAATCTTTTCATATGCTGTAATTAATTATTTTTGGATATCTATTTTCAACGGCTTAAATAAATTCGATTTCCCAATCGTTTAGATGACAATTTTCTATTTAAAAAATTACATCCGATAGTCTCCTAAAATTGAAATATTAAACATGAATGATTAATCATCCATTTAATTGTTATTTGGAACTTATTCTATATAATCAGTTATGTAGGATTTATTTTATCTTTTTATGCTTAATCGTTTAAACTAAAAAAGTAAAAAAAATGAAATGGATCCCTTAGCTTGTCTTAAGTTTATAATTATCAGTTATACAAGTATAAGCTTAATCGTTTAAATAAGCAAAATAAAAAATGTATTTTTTTTTCTAATCTCAAAATTCTCAGTAGTTTAACAGAAAAACAACTTTTTTATCCCTTTTCATCTCATTGAAATATGTTCTACAACGGGGATATAAAATAAAAAAGTCGGAAGAAAAATTCTTCCGACTTTAAAGGCTACAGCCAATTTCTTTGCACAGCGATCAAGTTTGAGATCGGGTTATAAACCGGATCTTAAGCTATTATTTCGTTCTTATTGTTCAGCAATAATGGAGCGGTCTAAATGCACGTAACCGCCGTCGACATGAATCAATTGTCCTGTTGTATGGCTTGATTTGTCAGACAGTAGAAATACAGTTGTATCCGCAATTTCTTCTGCTGTTGTCATGCGATTTTCTAATGGAATGCGGTCGGTAATTTTTTTCAATATTTCCACTGGATTCGGTAAAGTCTGAATCCAGCTATCGTATTGTGGTGTAGCACACTCGGCAACAATAATTGCATTTACTCGGATCGAGTAAGGCAACAGCTCTACAGCCCATTCACGTGTCAATGCATTACGGCCTCCGTTGGAAGCGGCATAAGCTGATGTATTCCCTTGTCCTGTTTCACCAGTTTTGGAAGAAATATTCACGATACTCCCTTTGGACGCTTTCAAGGCATCCAAGGCATGATGCGCCATTAAATAATAATGGATTAAGTTTTTATGCAATGAGGCAACAAATTTATCATAATCACCTGATGCTAAGCCCACCCCGTCATTATGTCCGGCATTATTTACTAGGCCATTTATGCGGCCATATACTTCAAGGGTCTTCTTTACTGCTTTTTCACAATCTTCAGGTTTCGACAATTCAGCCTCAATACACAAAGCGTCAATCCCAAACTGTTTTACTTCGTCTCTGACTTTCTCATTATCGGCCTGTTTACGGCCTACAATAACAGGAATAGCTTGTTCTTTGGCCAAAGCATGTACCACAGCCCGTCCAATTCCTTTAGCGCCCCCCGTAACAATAACAACTTTATCTTTTAAATGAAGATCCATAATACTTTTATTGAATTGTTTGTTTCATTGATTGTCGTTCATATTCGCAACAATGAACTTGTTTCACTGGTTATTGATTAATTTTATATGAACATCCTAAAGCTCATTATCCAGCTTTTTTGCCAATAAAAAAAACAGCATGTTATTTTTCCCTTTCGTAACATGCTGATGCTTTTTGCTTAAAGATTATATACTCGTATGGCATTCTCTGCCCAAAATGCGTTTTTTTCTGCAGCTGTAAATTGCCCCAATTTATCTTCAACTATGGCAATACTCTCTTCATAAGATGCTGCTAGAAGACATACCGGCCAATCTGAACCATACATAATGCGCACCTTTCCAAAACGTGCAAAGATATGTTCAAGGTATTGTGTGAAATCATCCAATTTCCATCCAGACCAATCTGCCTCTGTAGCCAATCCGGATACTTTACATACCACATTCGGAAAAGCAGCAAGTGCATCGATAAATGCTGCCCACTCATCAAATGCTTTCGATTTGATCGGTGGCTTGGCAATATGATCCAAAACAAATTGAAGATTCGGATTCTGGCGCACACATTCCAGTGTTGCCGCATAATGACGTGGACGGATCAGCAGGTCATAGGTATAACCATAATCTGCCAATGCTGTAAGCCCATTTAACACAGCAGGTCGGATGAGAAAATCAGGATCCGCCTCACCTTCAACAATATGACGAAAACCCTTGATAACAGTATTGACCTTATACGCATCCAACTGTTCTCGAATATTTTCTGCCTGAAGATCAATCCAGCCTACTACCCCCTTTATAAAAGGATAATCTGCAGCCAGCTGAACCAAGTAAGCAGTTTCCTCTTTAGATTGGTCTGCCTGCACAGCAACACTGCCCCCAAATCCATTCCGTTCAAGCACAAACTGGATATCTAAAGGTGTGAAATCACGTCTTATAACTTGCATCTCTTCTGTAATCCAACTATCCCTGACCGGATCGAATTTCCAGAAATGCTGATGGGTATCTATACGCATAATGAAAAGAAAAACCTGATAAGCAATTAATTTTTTGAATAAGCCACAACAGTCTGACGGGATTCACCGAGACCATCTGCTCCCAACTCAATAACATCGCCAGGTTTCAAATAAATCGGTGGATTAAATCCTAGCCCTACTCCTGCAGGTGTACCTGTTGAAATCACGTCACCAGGCAACAATGTCATAAATTTAGACACATACGATACCACATGGGCTACCGAAAAGATCAGATCCTTAGTATTACCATCCTGATACGTTTTTCCATTCACCTTTAACCACAAACGCACGTTGTTAATATCTTTGATCTCCTCTTTAGTGGCCATGAAAGGTCCCATCGGTGCAAAAGTATCACATCCTTTTCCTTTATCCCAAGTACCTCCGCGTTCTAACTGATACTCACGTTCGGAAACATCATTATGCAAGACATAACCTACAACGTAATCCAAAGCCTCATGTTCTTCTACATAGGATGCCTTTTGACCAATTACAATACAAAACTCCACTTCCCAGTCGGTTTTAAGGGAGTCTTTCGGAATCATAACTTCATCATATGGACCAACCAACGACGTAGTAGATTTCATAAAGATGATCGGTTCAGCCGGAATCGGAGCATTTGTTTCCTTTGCATGGTCCAAATAATTCAATCCAATACAAACGATTTTGGATGGGCGAGCAAAAGGTGCTCCGATACGCTCTCCTTGAGGAACTTCAATCAACTTACCTTCATTTGCTTTTACAAATTCCTCCAAACGAGCTATACCATCTTCAGCAAAGAATTGCTCATTGTAATCACCACCAAATGCACTTACATCATAATTTACACCATCGATCTGAACACCGATTTTTTCTTTTCCTTGAGCTCCAAAACGTATTAATTTCATTTTTATAGTATTGAGATAATAATATTTTATTTAAACTTTTTAATTATTCAATTTAATAAAACCACCATCAATTGGGTAGTCATTTCCAGTAATAAAACCGGCATCGTCACTACACAAGAAAAGCGCTAATTTGGCAATTTCTTCGGGTTGTGCCATACGGCCTATTGGCTGACTAGCCGATAGTTTTTCGAACATTTCTTCCTCCTTTCCAGGATAGTTTTTCGCGATAAATCCATCCACAAATGGTGTATGCACACGTGCAGGAGAAATACTGTTGCAACGTATACCATAAGCCATATAATCCCGCGCAACAGACATTGACATCGCGTAAATAGCACCTTTGCTCATTGAATATGCAAAACGATCTGTGATGCCTACCCATGCGGCAATGGAAGCGAGATTAAGAATTGCTCCCGAACCTTGCGCTTTCATCATAGGCACAATGGCATGCAAAGCATTATAAGCCCCTTTAACATTCACATTAAAAACACGGTCAAAATCTTCTGACTGACAATTCTCCAAATTACCAACATGAGCAATGCCAGCATTATTTACTAAAATATCAATTTTTCCGATATTTTGCGCTATTACGGTAATTTCTTGTTGGTCAGTTACATTACAACGATTGAATACCGCTTGACCGCCAGAAGCCAAAATTTCATCCACAACAGCTTTTCCCCCTTCTTCATTTAAATCCAGAATGTGAACTTTTGCTCCTTCCGCAGCGAATTGCAAACTGATCGCACGACCTATCCCACTACCACCACCAGTAATAACAGCTACTTTTTGTTCTAATTTTCCCATTGTTATTTAATTGTTAATGTCAATACTAAATCTGCCTCATCCGAAGAGTTAGGCAAATCCAATCGTAGACTATTGTTTTTATGACTAAACTTGATCTCTTTATTTCCGATAAATGTTTTTATTTTCTTCACCTGATAAGGAAGATTGTTGATCGATATTTCCTTCTTATCCTTTTTAAACACATGCAGGTACACCTGATTTCCTTTTTTTGTCAGCGCATATTCATCTGTTGGCGACACCGCTCCCCCTTCAGTACCATAGATAGTTTCACCATACACTTCCAGCCATTTTCCCAGTTCTTTCAGTCGCTCCTGTTGATAGTCCTGAATTTCACCATTCGGCATCGGCCCCACATTGAGCAATAGGTTTGACCCGTGACCTGCGGCCTTCACCAGATATTTCAGCACTTCCTGAAATGATTTACGCGTTCTATCTTTCAGTTCAAATCCCCATGAACCTGCAATTGTTCCACATACTTCTTTTGGTAATTGTCCGACATCATGTGCTTTCGTCCCAAAACCAGTGGTATTCTCGCCAGGTAGATCACGCTCGAACATCTGAAAATCTTCACCTTCGAAGGGTGCTAAATGATGATTATTACCCACCAAACACTGTGGCTGTAACTTATGAATCAACTCATAGATCTCTTTGAAATGCCAATCCTCATTAGGCTTATCCCAATGACCATCAAACCAAATACCATCAATCTGACCATAATTGCTCAAAAGTTCGGTCAATTGATTTTTCATAAACTGTGTATAATGATTCCAATCGCCTTTTGTTGAATCACGACCAGCAATGCCACCACCCGTTTTACCAACCGGTAAATAATCATCCCGATGCCAATCCAACAGTGAATAGTAGAACATCACTTTTATTCCCTCGGCACGGCAAGCTTCCACCAATTCTTTTACAATATCTCTTTTGAATGGTGATTTTTTCACCACATTATAGTCTGAAACCTGACTATTCCACATCGAGAAACCATCATGGTGTCTGGTGGTAAAGGTAATATACTTTGCTCCTGACTGCTTGAACAATCTCGCCCATTCTTTTGCATCAAAAGAAATTGGATTGAAAAATTTAGGCAGCAAGGCGTATTCATCCAGACTGATATTCTGATTATTCATTACCCACTCACCATCCCCCAATACACTATACACACCCCAATGGATAAAAACACCAAATCGAGATTGTTCAAACCATTCCCTATTTTTTAAATTCTCAGGACTTGGCTGATAATGTTGCTGGCTATAGCTAGCGGATACAGATCCGATCAGCAAGGCCAGACCACAGATGACATGTTTCAGATTCATATAATTTTGTTTATTTTCATTGGTTTCAATGAGCTCGTTTCACATTCAGTTTGTTTATTCATGAGCCTTTTATTCATGAGTCTCCTAATGAATTAAGGTTTTCATGCTACCTACGGCAGTACTAGTGATGATATAGCATATGGCTCTACAAAGAAACACCTCTGCGCCAAGGGATGAAATCGTCTTGCCCCAACAATACAGCCTTTGGTTTTATTTCACCCGAAGCAACTTCAATCACATAATCCAAAATACGGTGTGCCGCCTCCTCAATAGTCTCTGTTCCTTCGATAATGGTACCACAGTTCAAATCAAGAATATCTGGCATTTTCTCAAAAGTTTTGGTATTTGTTGAAAGTTTTACAACCGGTGTAATCGGATTACCGGTGGGGGTACCCAATCCTGTCGTAAACAAGACAATGTTAGCACCTGCTGCTACTTCCGCAGTTGTACTTTCCACATCATTTCCTGGAGTGCATAGCAAGTTCAACCCAGGACCATTGGCCAATTCAGGATAATCGATCACTGCCGCCACGGGCGACGTTCCACCTTTTTTGGCAGCACCTGCCGACTTAATTGCATCAGTAATCAAGCCATCACGAATATTTCCCGGAGAAGGGTTCATATAGAAACCCGAACCATCAGCCTCGGCTTTTGCATTGTAGGTACGCATCAGCGACATAAATCGCTCCGCTGTTGGCTCATCAACACAGCGGTCACTCAATTCCTGCTCCACTCCACATAATTCAGGGAACTCTGCCAAGATCACCGATCCACCTAAAGTCACCAAAATATCCGACACAAAACCTAGCGCCGGATTGGCAGAGATGCCCGAAAAGCCGTCCGAGCCGCCACATTCCAAACCAATACACAATTTGTCCAAAGTGGCTGGTTTTCGCTCATTTTTATCGGCTTGCATCATCCCAGCGAACGTCGCCTTTATAGCCTTTTGCATCAATTCTTTCTCGGTCCCCTCTTTCTGCTGTTCGAAAATATACAAAGGACGGTCAAAACCCGGACTTCGCTTTTCAATTTCAGCCTTCAGAATAGAAGCCTGAGCATGCTGACAGCCTAAACTTAATACTGTTGCACCCGCAACATTCGGATGTGTGATATAACCCGCCAAAAGTCCACATAGGGCATCCGAGTCCATACGCGTTCCACCGCAACCCATCTCATGATTCAGAAACTTGATTCCATCGACATTTTTGAACAAACGCTCCTGCTCACTGGAAGTCGAATTAGCAAGTAGATCCTGACTGAGAATCTGATTTACATCAGCCCCGGACTTATACAGACCGATAAGGTCTTCTACCTCGGAGATGTAATTATTTGCTTTTACTTTATAACCTAATTTTTCCTCAAAAGCAGCCTTCAATGTCAACACATTTCTGTTTTCGCAGAAAACCAACGGAATAACCAACCAGTAATTTGCCGTTCCAACTGTTCCATTTGAGCGATGAAACCCGTTGAAAGTCTTATCTTTAAATGCAGAAACATCGGGTTTTGTCCAAGCAGTCTTACGATTTCCCATTCTGAAATCTTCTGATGCATGACGCAAGTTTTCAGTAGTGATAAGTTCACCCTCAGCTAAGGGAGTATTCAATTTTCCCACCAAAACACCATACATCAATATCTCGGTATCTTGTTCCATTGGCTGGATGGTGAATTTATGTTTGGCAGCAACAGCTTGTTTTAATGTAAATTCCCTACCTTCAAAAACAATCGTTGTTCCTTCAGCCAAGTCCTGTAATGCAACAAGGACATTATCCATTGGATGGATCTGTAAATAGCGCTGTATAGCCATAATTATACTAATTCAAATATTTTGGTCATCATTACCCATTTCTCACCTGGCTTCGCCCCCGGAATAGCCGCCTGATATTTCCACATCAACTGTTCCCATTCCTGCACTTTTGCATTGGCAGCATCCATAGCCGATTTTTTTTCAAATGAAAAATCTTCTCCTACCTCCATGTTCATAAACAATCTATTCTCAAAACGATAGATTTCCATCTGCTGAACACCAGCATCCAGAATCGAACGCTTTATTTCTGGCCACACCTCACGGTGATAATCCTCATATTCCTTGATCAATTGTGGATCGTCCACAAGATCCAAAGCCATGACATATCTTTTCATTGCTAACTAATTAATGTGATTTAAGATTTTCGGTTTCTGCAATACTGACATTTCTATTTTGGAATGCAAACAGCAAGACAACAATAAAACAAACCAATGGCACAATGTAACCATATTGGAAATGTCCTGTTTTATCTGAAATAAAGCCTAAAATTGGAGGCAAGAAAGCCCCGCCAACGATCGACATTACGATCAGACTCGAAGCCGACTTCGTATCTGCGCCGATCCCCTGTACACCAAAAGCAAAAATCGTTGGGAACATAATAGACATAAAGAATGCAATGCCAATTAGCGCGTATAAGGTGTGAATACCGGATCCGAGGATGACAAATAGGGATAAAAGTATTGTTATAAACGAATAAATGATCAGCAGTTTCGATGCGGATACAAAACGCATGAAAAATGTTCCAATAAATCGGCCTAACATAAAGGCCAATCCGGCAAATCCAGCATAATCAGCACCATCTTTACCCGATATTCCGGCAGCTTCCGTAGCATATAGTACCAAGAAGCTTAGAATACAAACTTGGGCTCCGACATAAAAAAACTGCGCCACAACCGCCCAACGTACATTTTTATGGCGAAATGCATGAAAAAAACCGGATTTACCTTCTTCTTCGGCATCTTTGATATCAGGGAGCTTGGTAAAGAAAAACAATGCCGCGATCAATAAGATCAATATACCAAGAATAACATAAGGCAGTTTGACTGAGGCCGTTTCTGACTGAATATAAGCAAGCTTTGCCTGCTCAGCCATTTGTGCAAGCTCCTCCGGAGACTTAGGTTCATGTGATAAAATAAATTTCCCGCCAAAAATTGGTGCAACAAAGGCTGCAAGCCCATTAAACGACTGCGCAAAATTAAGCCGCTGCGCCGATGATGCTGGATCACCCAATATCGCAACATACGGATTTGCAGCAGTTTCCAAAATTGTAAGACCGCAGGCAACGACGAATAAGGCTCCCAAAAAGAAAACATAACTTATCGTATTGGCAGCAGGTACAAAAAGAAAACAGCCGATGGCAAAAAAGATCAACCCGATCAGAATACCAGCTTTATAACCATATCTTTTCATAATAATTCCTGCAGGAATCGCCATCACAAAATAAGCGATAAACACAGCCGAATCGACCAATGAAGCCTGGAAATGGGATAAACTAAATGCATTCCTTAAATGCGGGATTAAGATCGGATCAAGGTTATGGATAAATCCCCAAAAAAAGAACAAGGATGTCACCAAAATCAAGGCAAATGTGTAACTCTTTTTATTCGTCATATTTTCAAATGGTTATAAGTAGTTATTTCATGTAAAATAAGCTTAAATATGCAAGACAATATTCAAGTATATTATCAAATTATTAAGCTATATTACCATAACCAAACTGAATTCTGTAACTTTACAGCATATATTTCACAATTATGAAAGCACAACTGCTTCATTTAAACAGTAATCTTGAGCATTCATTCAATGCAAGAAGAGACAATACACCACAGTACCACAACCTTTGGCATTACCATGAAGAACTGGAATTGATCTATTTTGCCAAGGGTTCTGGAACACAATTTATTGGCGATAGCGTTCGTCGCTTTGAATCGGGAGACATTACCTTGGTTGGTTCAAATTTGCCTCATTACTGGTTATTCGACGAAATCTACCTCCGAGAGGATGAAGTAGAACCGGCCGATATCCGTGTACTCCATTTTAAAGAGAACTTTTGGGGAAACGAATTTATTAACTTACCTGAAAACAAAGCCATCAAGGACCTTATACGATTATCAAAAAGAGGCATTTCATTATCAGCGGCCAGCTGCCTAAAAACAGCGCAATTAATAGATGCTATTTTGATCTCAACCGGTACTTCACGCATTATTCATTTATTGGAAATCTTACAGAGCATTGCGTCTGAAGGGCAGCATGACCTATTGACCAGTCCCACTTTTACCATCCAGCTACAGGATCAGGATGCCAACCGTATGCAGATTGCCATGCAATATATCGGTGAAAATTATCGAGACCAGATACGCTTACAGGAACTTGCGTCCTTAACAGGAATGACACCAAACTCCTTCTGTCGCTATTTCAAATCACAAATCGGAAAAACACTCTTTCAATTTCTGATTGAAATGCGCGTGAAGACCGCTTGCAATTTATTAATGGAAAACAAACATACAGTGAAACAGATCTGCTTTGAAGCGGGATTTCAAAACTTTTCAAGCTTTCATAAATACTTCAAAAATGTAACGGGTACTACACCGCTCAGCTTTCAGCGATCAAAAAGTTAAGACTATTTTACCCAATAAGCTTGAATCCTCCATCAATCGATGCGCCTCTGGCGCTTCAGCAAAGGGAAGCACACGGTATAAAGTAGGTTTAAAATCTCCCGCACTAAGTTTTGGCCACACCTCCGACCAGATATCATCGCGTAAAGATTGTTTAAATTCACGGTCTCTTGCCCGTAATGTGCTTCCTGTTAAAACAATCCGTTTTTGCATTAATTTAAGCAGATTCAATTCGACTTTTGCTCCTTCCATCGCGTTAATGTATACCAAACGACCATCAGGGTTTAAAAGATCAATATTTTTCTCAAAATATGAACCTCCAATGCTATCTAAAATAACATCAACCCCTAAAGATTTGAGCTGTTCCTGAAAATCCGCAGTTTTATAATTGATCGCTTTAATAGCACCCAATGATTCACAAAAAGCAGCTTTTTCAGATGAACTGACTGTCGTATAGACAGCTGCATCAAACAACGCACCCAACTGAATGGCTGTACTGCCGATCCCGCCAGCCCCACCATGCACCAGGAAATGATCTCCAGCCTGCAACTTTCCCCTCCGAAAAACATTGTCCCATACGGTAAAAACAGTTTCTGGCAACGAGGCTGCCGCTGCAAAATCCAAATGATCCGGAATCGGCAAACAATGTCCCTGATAGACTTTTACATAGCTTGCATAGCCTCCTCCAGCGACAAGAGCACATACACGATCACCAATATGCCAGTCGACGACATCTTTTCCTTTTGCGACAATAGTTCCTGCTATTTCTAGCCCGGGAATACGTGGGTCCACACCAGCTGGAGCGGGGTAATTCCCCTTGCGCTGGAAAACATCGGGTCTATTGACTCCCGCTGCCTTTACTTCCACTAAAACTTCCTGTCCCCCTATCTGAGGTATCTCCACATGCTGGACTTCCAAAACTTCCGGTCCACCGGGTTCAGTAATAATAACGGCTTTCATCATGACTTTTTAGGATATTTCTGTAATCTGATATTGAGCGAAAGCATAAAATAACGGGCCAACCGGTTGTTCTGAACATCCAAAATATCATTTCCAACGACTGCGCGCGAGATACCCGTATTCTGGTTCATCAAATCGAATCCCTGAAATCTTAACATACCCAGATTGTTTCTACCAAACGTATATTCCATATATGCATTGATTATCGTCGGATTGATATTACTCCATGAACTCGAATAACCCGCATTAAATTTTTGAGAAAGCTCAAGTCCCATGGTAAAATGCTTGCCTAAATAAGCTTTAGATCCCAGACCAACGATTCCGGAATGTGCCGTTATATTATCTTGTACCGGCCAGTCAAATGTCGCCCTGTTCAAGGAATAGTTCCCATTCAATTCAGCCTCAAAGATGTCACTCCAGTTATAACGAAATTGAATAGCCTGTGTAAACAAAAAGTGTCCACCGAAGCTTTTTTTGTCATTGATGTAAGAGATGTTGTTATAATAATCCGCATTTCCATTCAAACTCATCTGTAAGTTATCCGACAATAAAGAGGCCGTAAACAGGTAATAGCTTTTAACATCATAATAGCCCTCGGTATTGCGATAGCTGGTCTTCTGAATAGTCGAATTAGCCTCAATTGTCCGATTGGCTACAATCTTGTCATTTACCAGGTTAAAAGCAAGACTGGCTTCCAAATACTGTCCTCTACCTGTGATGGACTTGCGATACTTGGAGACAATACTATGTGCAAACTCAGATTTTAGATCTTTATTTCCAACCACAATATTTTGAGTATTTGTATTATCGACAACAGGCTGTATCTGATAGAAGCTTGGCTGATTATTACGGCCATAATAGTCCATAGAAAGATCTTCCTCTTTCGTAAACTTCCATTTCAATCCTGCAGAAGGCACAAGATTGACATTTGAATACGAAGTTTTTATCGCTTTATCCATCGAACTACCCGTCAATTCGGAGGGCTGAACCGCAAAACCGAAACTCACTTTCACTTTTTCGCTTAAATCTTGCCGGTAAATCATTCCGACTTTGTTACTTGCAAAAGAGTAATCGTATTTCAAACTTAATGAGTCCACCAGGATGGGACCATTGCTCACGTTATTATTATTGTCAAAAGTGGAGCGCCTAGCATCAATTTTGGTATAATCAAAATCGTAATTGATTTCTAAGGTACCACCCAAATCGACAGGTTCCACCAAAGATAGCCGACTTTGGATGTTTTTATTCTCATTGCTGGAATGAACCATTTGATTCAGATAGGTCTCCGTTATTTTTGGTATGTTAGCGCTACTGTCAATCGCTCGATTAAAATCGCGCACTTCCTCATCTTTGTCCAAAGAATTGAAATCAGTATGCAAGGTATAAAGTACCTTCCGTCCCGGTTTAGTAAAACTCCGTACGTAAAAAAGATCTAAAGCCGCTGCCGGACTTTCGGTGCTATTAGCTGCACCGTAGTTCCCCGTACTGCTCAATCTGTTATTCTGTATCCGTCTATCTTTTAACGTATTACTTGTTGAATTGGTCCAGGACAGCTTGGGCGATATTTTAAGCTGATCTTTGGGAGACAGCTTCATATCAAAATCCCAGTCCATTTTATGTATACGATCGATTGATTTTATTTTATAATCTTCAAAATTACTAATCAGATTATTAGCGCCTTTGCCATATCCGTAGACCGATTGCAATAGGGAATTTCCCTGAATATAATTATTGCGTTGCGTAAAGCCATATTTACCGCTTGCTGTTACCGTTTTAGAAAGGGGACTGGAAAAGCTACCACCAATAGATCCAATTCGATTGAGGCCATCCGTAGGGTCCGCAAAGTCGGCCAGTTCGCCCATCTCTCTTTCCCGCTCACCACCATTGGGCGAACCGAAAGAAAAGAGATTCGTATTGGTATTATTAACAGAGGTGATAATGGAATACTCTTTACCATCATTAAAGCGATTCAGTCCAGCGCTACCCAGGTAACGATCTACCGAACCGCCACCCAGCGTCGCTTGACCAAAAGTAATTTTCTTCTTATCGTCCTTAAGAACTATATTCAGAACTTTTTCAGATTCGGCACTTTTAATCCCTTTTGCGGTCGCCTCATCCCCATAAAAATCAATTACCTGCACACTTTTTACGAAATCTGCAGGAAGATTGCGTGTGGCTGTCAGTACATCACCGCCAAAAAATTTCTTTCCATCCACCTTGACGGAGGATATGGGCTTGCCAAAGGCATAGACTGAACCGTCACGGGAGACCTGTATATTTGGTAATGCTTTGAGTGCCTCTTCTAAAAGTGCCCGCCGGTCAAATTGAAAGGCATCCAGGTTAAATTGAACGGTATCCTGCTTATAAACAATCGGTTTATATTTTAATACAACCACTTCTTTTAACAGGGATACATGGGGAAACATCGTTAACTTGCCGACATCCAATTTAGCTGTCGTACTATTGTAAAGTGGATAGCTTCGCTCTAATATGCTTAAGCCCAACTGGCTGCAGCTGATACGAATATCATTACCCTGCACACGACTAAAATGAAAAGAACCTGTTGCGGAGGTGGATGAAAACAAGGTATCGCGGGAACTTGTCAGATGGACACTGACGCCACTTATGGGTGTTCCTGCCGTATCTACAACAATCCCGTAAACTTCCTTTTTTGATACCTGGCCTAAAGCGCTTTCAGGTAAAAAAAACAAGCTCGTTATAGCTAAAAAAAGTACTAACCGGATAATATTCCCGCCCCTTAGTTCCATCAAATAGACTTTGCAATAATACAATTCAATATAAGAATTCTTAAGCTATTAACGTAAAAAGTTGTGATTTTGTATATAAAAAAACGAGCTGTCGGGAAAACAACTCGTTTTTTTACAATATTTTTTTTACAATTTATTATTCACCCGCAAAGGTAACTTTAACGAGGTGCTTATCAATCTCCCAACGGCCAGTACCATCTTCGCCAATCACATCGAACAATTCAAGGATACGTCTTGCAACAAATTCCTCTTCCACTTGCTCTTCCAAGAACCATTGTACAAAGTTAAAAGTAACGTAATCTTTCTCTCTTGCGCATCTATCGGCGATGTTGTTGAATTGCTCCGTAACAAACATTTCTTGTTCCAAGGTTTGTTCAAATACCCCACGGAACGATTCGAAATCTTGAGGAATACCAGTAATTTCAGGAGAAATTGCACGACCACCACGATTGTTGATATAATTGAAAAGCTTCAACATGTGCTCACGCTCTTCGTTGGATTGCTTCGCAAAGAATTCCGAAGCATTTTCCAAGCCTTGATCATCACACCATGAAGACATTGCCAAATATAATGCTGAAGAATGAGCTTCAACCTTAATCTGTGCATTCAATATATTTTCGATTTCTTCTTTCAAAGAAGATTTTAATTTCAATAAATCTTTCATATTTACCTTAAGTTTAATTTCTAAAACATGTCCAGGTGAAGCATGTTATCACCCGATTACATTACAAAGATACAGCAGATCTTCAAAATCTGTATCAATAATATGTAATACAAATTCAGTCTAAATTAGACGAATAAATCACAACTTGTTTAGAATCAATACAATTACAAATACATACTATTGAAAGTATCAATAAGCGATAAATTAAAACAATAAAGGGCGAAAAGCGCTCGTAATTATTGAATTTTAGTAAAAAACAGACACGAATGCCCTTGATACTTATTTAAATTAAAATTAAATAAGGCTTTTCAATAAAAAGCGGTGTACATCTAGGATGCACACCGCTTTTTTTAATTCGTTTTTATATACTGCCTTATGCGAAAACCGCAAATGGCGAAACTTGCAAACAGGTTCTGACGACACTATTCAGCTCCATCATAAATTTAGCTCCGTCTAATAACTCGCGCAACTGAAGCACATCCTGTACAGCGAGAATGAAACATCTTTCTGTACGAAAAGGCATAATGATCTCAAAATCCGATGAACGTGTTGTATCATCAAGCATACGCTCAATATCAATAGCATCAATACGTTTCTTAAACTTCAAAAAATCCGATACCGAGAAGGAAGTTGTTTCATTATTATATTCTAACCAGAAACAATTTTTACGGCTACATTGATAAACTGCACCTGCTGTGGTTGAAAAAACTGCCTCAACATTTGCTAACGGACAAACCAATTTTGACATTTCTATTTTCCTAATCATTTAAATCGATCAAAAATAAATATTATTTATAATCAATCCAAGTAAAATTGAAGATTATTTTGATTTAATATAAATAAGCCTTTCAACAGTCAATGATATCATACAACCGCTATGATTTCGCAAGCACCAACAGCGATGAAAACCGACTAGGCATTCTTTTCGGCAAATAACAAAAGACATATACAGAAAAAAAGGAGGCCAATATAAATTGGCCTCCTTACATTAAGAAAATATGCTATATTTTAATCGTATTCTTCCTCTTCTTCTTCCTCTAAGGCTAAAACTTCATTACGACCATTAATAACTGTATTTTTTGTCTTTGTCTTATATTTGTTGATCTGCCTACGTAAAGATTCTACGGCAATATCTGTCGCCTCCTCAAAGCTTTTCGCCTGCCCTTTCGCAAAAAGTTGGCTTCCTGGGATATTCAATTTAATTTCCGAAATTTTATTTGCCTCGTCATCGACATTTTCCAATCGCAGATAGCATTCGCCACCAATAATGGAATCCAAAAACTGCTCCAATTTTCCTGTTTTCTTTTTAATAAACTCGATTAGCTTTTGATCAGCGTTAAATCGAATGGATTGCACAGTAATGTTCATTTTTCCTCCTTTTTTTAAGCTTTTGGATGAGCTTGTTTATAAATTGACTTCAATCGCTCTGCTGAGTTATGCGTGTACACTTGTGTTGCCGCAAGTCCTGCATGTCCCAGCAGCTCTTTAATTGCATTTAAATCTGCCCCATTATCCAATAGGGCTGTTGCGAAAGTATGTCTCAAAATATGAGGGCTTCTCTTACCTTGAGTAGAAATCAGCGTCAGCTGCCGGTGTACAATATCATAGATCAGCTTGGCATATGCTGGCTTTCCTTCTTTCGTAACAATTAGTAAGCTGTTATTAGTATCAACAAATTGCGTGGCTTTTTGTTGCAAATAGTTTTTCAATTCTTTCAATAAAAGATTATTGATCGGAACCAAGCGTTCTTTGTTCCTTTTACCTAATATAAGAATATTTTTATTAAAAAAATCAATATCCTGCTCCTTAATTTTCAATAATTCTGCCAATCGAATCCCAGTACCAAACAGCAATTCCATGACCATATAATCGCGGCAAGATTCAAATCCATCTTGCTCCTTCTCCATCTGATCCAACAAACGGACCAGCTTTTCCTTTTCAACGACTACCGGCAATTTTTTAGCAGTTTTTAACGCTTTGATTAGTGTCATGGGATTTTTAGCGATACACTCCTCACGTTGCAAAAATTTAAAATAGGTTCTCAACGAAGACATACTCCGGTTGACCGAACTTGCATTTTTTCCGGATTCCACCATCTGCGCAAAATAATGGCGCAAATCACGGTATACAATATCCTGCACAGTCAGTCCCTCGCGATCCAAGAAAGACTGAAACATATCCAGCTCATGCTTATAGGCAACAACCGTATGCTCCGAATACCTTTTTTCAATCTGCAAAAACCGAATAAACTCCTTTTCCAACATATTTTCCCTTGCTATATAGCTTAAATTACAAACTTAAAAGCACAAAAAAAAGGGAAAAGCAATGCTTTTCCCTTTATATTTTAAAATTCTCAGCGAATCAATTAGTTAGCTACATCTTGATTCAAAGATTGTTTGTAAACCGCTTTTTTCACTTGAATGCGACGAGTTACAGATCTCTTTTCGTAAGCTTGACGTGAACGTAACTCTCTTAAAACTCCAGTTTTCTCGAATTTCTTTTTGAAACGTTTCAATGCTCTATCTAAAGATTCTCCTTCTTTTACATTTACGATAATCATGCGTTATATATACCTCCTTTCGCCGCTTTTAAATTTAAAGTGGGACAAAGGTAAGGTATTTATTCTTAAAAAGAAAAACAAAATTGTTTTTTATAACAATCCGAATTCTTCTAATAAAATGCGTAAGGGTTTCTCCTTGGTACACAATGCCGTATGCCATCCCAATTGTTTTGCTACAGCCAGATGTTGGGGGCTATCATCGATAAACAGGGTTTCCGCTGGATCCAATTGTTGTTCCTGCATGACCAGCTCAAAAATCTCTGCATCAGGTTTGCGCATTCCTACTAAATGGGAGTAATAGGTTTTTTCAAAAAAATCTTCATTGTCTGCGACACCATATTTCTCCTGGATAGCGTTCATACAATAAGCATAGTGAATCGCATTGTTATTGCTCAATAAGAAGGTTCGGTATCGCTCTTTCAGCCGCACTAAAATCTCATGATTACCTTCCGGAACACCAATCAGTAAACTGTTCCAGGCGGCATCAATCTGTTCATCCGTTAATGTTGGGTTTTGGGTCAATTCTCTTATCCCCTCACGAAACTGATCAGCATCAATTTTTCCTTTATCAAAATTATCAAAAAGTGCACTTTGCCCATGATGCCCGAATACAGCATCAACATTTTCTATACCTAACTGAGTAAAAGCATCTTTCAGCTTTACAAAGTCGATCATAAAGATCACATTCCCATAATCAAGAACAATATTTTTAATTTTTTCCATCGAATTATTTTGAAATATCGATACAAATATCGATAATTGCATCGTCAAAACGGCACAACAGCTGCTTAAATTGACGAAACAAAAGACCTGCTCCTATAGCTCAGTCGGTTAGAGTAGAAGACTCATAATCTTTTGGTCCCTGGTTCGAGCCCAGGTGGGAGCACAAAGCAAAAAAGTCGCCTTCTATACAGGAAGGCGACTTTTTTCATTTCTTTCCACTCGTGGAATACATTTTTCGCTGACTTTTCCTATTCTCTACAACAGTTTGGGCATTGTCACAGCCCAACTGTACAACTTACGCAGCGTGTACAATTACAAACGACACGGTCTAGGCAGGGAAAACAAGCAAATAGGCCGCTTTTCGTTTACTATACCAAAATTAGATTTTAAATCTCTTTTGCTAGATCACGTATTAAAAATTCGTCAATGACATCAACGCACTTATCCACCCAAGGATGGAAAAGCCAGAAAGGGTGTACCTGTACATCAAATGTATACACTTGATGTACTGTCCCCCAACGCTTTAGCATACCGACCAATTCATCTTGTCCAGCATGAAATCTAGGAAGACCACTATTTATGAATAACATCGGAATTTTCTCTTCTTCTCTGGCCCAAAATATGGGTGAAGCCTCTTTCCATATTAACGGTTTTTCGGCAAAGGTTCCTCCCAGCCAAAAAGCATCTGGAGAATCGGGCTTCCGCTCCAAATTGAGTGAAAGAGGCGCCATGAAATCCACCACTCCATCCAAATTAATAATAGCCTGAATCTTCGTACTGTGTTTGGACTCAAGAAGTGGTTCAAATTTGGGTATACTACCTGTCAATCCAACCAGACTCGCCAGATGACCTCCTGCGGAACTTCCGGCCACCACGATACGGCTACTGTCAATATCGTACTGCTCTGCATGATTTTTAAGCCATAAAATTGCCGACTTGATATTGAGTATGGCGTTTGGATATTTTGCTTCCAGAGATAACTGATATTCTACCGGAATGCAGACATACCCTTTTCTCGCCAACAGCTGGGCGATGGGCACATCCATTTCCTTTTGACCTGAACGCCAGCCACCACCATGTATCCATATCACCGCCGCACGTTTCCTCCGATCATTAGGCCGGATAACATCGAGATGTAGGTCCCGAGGGCCAAAGTCTGTTCGACCCAGATGTGTATATACCAGATTACGTGTGACCTTTAAATCTCTTCCTACGCTGTCCATAGCCGGTCGTGCATAGGGATAGTTTTTCTTTATTTTCCGCCATTCATGAATTGTGTTATAGGTTGTATCCTTCGGAATATAAAGACGCTGCGCCCGCACCAAATCGCAAAACATAAACAATAATAACGCAGTCCAAAAAAGAAGCTGTAGGAGATATTTATTTTTCCATTTCATCGAGCATTTCTTTAACATTCCAACCATCCATTACCTTTTCAAGGTTATAAACATTCCGTTTATCTTTCGACAACTGATGAGACCAAGCCACTCGCTTTGAAAGTGCTGATGCCCCAGCACCCGTAGATCCCAATTCGGCATAAAATACGGTTTTATCTTTATCTGGAAACAACATATCACCCTTCCATTCATTCCAGCCTTCAGGAGTAATATGAGCTCCTAAGTTACAATCTACCAGAACCGTATTTGCATAAGGACGCCATGGCCTCCCAAGAAATACTTTATCGACGGACTTATCCGCAGCCACAAAATCACATTCGTCGAAAACGTAGCCATACCGTTGTCCCTGTGGCGTGGAAGCTGCTGTGATATACGAATTCCGCAAAGAAATCAGTCGGCATCTCTTGAAGAATGCAATACCTGGCCCGAAGATAAAATCTGTCGTTCCGCTGATACTGCAATCAGAAAAATAGCTTCTTGCACCGCTTTTACCCAGATACAAGGTGTCCTGAAATCCCAAAAGACGGCAGTTGACCAGTGCTATCTGATCCCCTTCTAGATGAAGTGCTACGGCCTGCCCTACCGGACCGGCTGCATTTTCGATAGTTAGGTCCTTGATGAGCACCCTGTTTGCCCGTATCAATAGCGTATAACTATTGAAAGTCCCAAGCTTAGGCTGCCCTGTCTCATCTGGACAATCAACCAGCTTACCCGCATGATCGTCAAAAATAATCTTGGTATTGGCCGCGTCCTCACCAACAAGCTGGATATTTTCGACATAAGTCGGGATAACTATTTTCTCATGATAAATTCCCTTCCTGATCCAAATCCGAACAGCATGTTCTCCACGAAAAGCGCGAACTGAATTCACGGCTGCCTGTATACTTGTAAAATCACCCTTTCCTTCTTTATCTACCGTAATCAATTCAGGACTGCCAGCCTGCAGGCTAAACCCTGTAAAAAGTAAACCAACAAGTAAGCATACAGACACAATCTTACATACATTTAGTTGTCTCTTCATTATTTTGTTCTTAAAAAGCTTTGTTTACAAAATTATGATATCGTTATTTCTCTATCCGAAACCAATCCACCTCTGCATAACCACTATCATTGATATGCTTTTCGCGGCTGGCATAGAGACCTAATGTGGCTCCTATCCATTTGCCGGGTTTCGCTTGGAAACCATTTTCCACGACCGCATATTCTTTACCATCCAAGCTATATGTCCAGCTGCAGGTCTTTCCATTTTTAACTTGTACACGAAGATAGACAAAGTCTTCCGGCAAAGTAGCTATGAGCCTGACCTTCTCCTCAGTCCCCGAATAGGCGCTGGCACAGCTACCATAATATAGTTGAAATTTACCTTTATCCTTACGAATAAAAAGCTCAGAATAATCTTCACCTACCACCACAAGGCCTGCCTTTTCACCAAGCTCCTTCTCGCTAGGGCGTAACCGTATTTTTGCTGTCGCGCTGAAATTTTCAGCGGGGAATTTTTGTGTCATTATATTCGGCGCCGCCATCAGGTTGTTACTTCCTTCAGGAAGTTGCTGGCTATAAAGCCGAAGCTTACCTTGGTGTGAAGGCATAAGCCAAGTACCATCGGGATTTGCCTGCCATTGCCACTGCAGTCCTAAATGAGGAGAATCAAACTCATCCGATTCCTGCGGATTGGCCTGGGGAAACACGGGGGCTCCAACATTTGGTTTTTTATAGCTCATCACCGGGGTCCCTATTCCATCACCATCGATGTCCTCGCCTATGATAGGCCAATCGGATTTCCAAACCATGGGCTGCAGATGGACCACACGACCCATTGCTCCTTTATCCTGAAAGTGGAAGAACCAGTCTTCACCTGAGGGTGTGTCTACCCACGCTCCCTGATGTGGACCATTAACTGTCGACTTGTTCTGCGCCATCGCAACCTTTCGCTCATAAGGTCCATAAATACTCTTCGAACGCAAAATCAATTGCCAACCCGTTGATACGCCACCGGCTGGTGCAAACAAATAATAATATCCATTCCTCTTATACACTTTGGGCCCTTCAATTGTAGGGTCCAATTCATGTCCATCATATACAATCGTACCTCGGTCCAATACACGGGTTCCATCGGTGTTCATCTCCGCTACAGCGAGCACACTTTTCAAACCCGCCCGGCTCCCTGCGTAGGCATAAGCTAAATAAGCTCGACCATCTTCATCCCAAAAAGGACAGGGATCTATTAGCCCCTTCCCCTGGAAAACCAAGGTAGAAGCGGACCATGGCCCCCGAATATTCTTCGTCTTTATCTGATAAATCCCAGCATCCGGATCGGGATAATAAATGTAAAACTCACCATTGTGATAGCGTATGGAAGGCGCCCATACCCCACCACCGTGTTGTACTTTACTGAACACCTCTTCCGGCAGCTGCCGTTGTAAAGCATGTCCTATAATCGTCCAGTTGATCATATCTTTAGAATGTAGAATAGGCAGACCTGGACTGTGATTAAAGCTTGAGGCAATCATATAATAATCGTCACCCACACGGATAGCATCGGGATCGGAATAATCCGCATTGATGATGGGATTTTTGAATTTTCCATTTCCAAGATCCGGACTCCAGACTTGAGAATTATAATTTTGTCCGAAAGTCAATGAAGAAATACTAAAGGTAACACAAGCCAACAGGCAACTACATTTCCACTTTTTTTTACAGGTATTTAGCATAAAATTTGCTTATAAAGTTTTTTAGTTAAATTCTAAAGTCATAATTATGGGGAACATTCTTTGAGAGAGCACTTTTTTCTCCTCCGAAATGATCCAACCTAAAGTTTTCTTGACGTAAAACAGTGGGTATATAAGCAAGAACTAACGCTAATAAAAATATCCACGACCTACTAAATTTTATCATAATCAAGGTTAGGTTTATCCCCTGCCTTTTGAAAATTTGGTTACTACCTAAAATTAGCTTTTTATGGACGCATTACTTTATTTTTTCTACGCAAACGATCTCAAAAGCACGACATGGATATAGATCCCATTCTTTCCAAATTTCAATCGCATTTAGATATCAATAACTACTGAGTTTTATCGTTGTCACCGTGAGTTTTAAAGATAGTGCAACGGAGCTAGGTCTTGCTAAGTGAAAAATATTCTACAAACTGCCTTAACAGATCAGGAACAAGGTTTTTGCATCAGATAATGAGGTACCGATAAAAAGACTCATCATTTTTTGGTCCCTGGTTCGAGCCTGGCAGGAAGCAAAAAAAATCCCCATCGTATGATGAGGATTTTTTCTATTATCACTTTTTCCTAAATATCCTTTCGATTATCATCCGATTCAATATCGATTAGTTTATTATAAGGGTCGATTCCCACCTGTTCAGGTTTTTGGTCAACAACAAGCGTTAACGTATTGTTGATCCGATCGATTTTGTGTTTTTTTAGATAGAGCTCCTGACGCTTGTTACCATCTTTGCTTTTTTTATCCGAAAAAACCCCCACTTCGATATAATCCGCTAGCGGCAATGATTTCACAGTTACACGATCTGATTTTTTAAATGACAATGCTTGTCCTCCTTCGTCATTGTAGCTCTTTTTACCATTGCCATCAACCCGATATTTAGAAACTTCAAACTGGATATCAACCTGATATTTTCCATTCTTCAGCTTCTTTGAACTTACTTTTTCTACTTTGTTGTTATACAGCGTAATCGTTTCAAACATATCCTTAATCAGGTAACGCAGCGAATCTGGGGTCGCCTGTCTAAAACTGTCCACGAACTCCGAGGAGGTCGTATAAGGCGGATTCTGAAATGCTGTACGCTGCAAATAAGATTGGGCTGTCCTATTAAAAAGCGCCTCTCCTAGATAGTCGCTCAAAGCATATAGCACCAAGGATCCCTTTTGGTAATGAATGTACATTTGATTTTCATTATACATCAATGGCTTTTCACCTAATTTTTCAGCACTTCGTCCCTGCAAATAGCCGTCAAGGGCATCTTTAAGAAACTTACGCATCTGCCCTTTGCCATATCTTTTTTCCAAAACCTTCAGCGATGAATATTCAGACATACTTTCAGACATCAATGTCGCCCCCTGTACATTAGCGCCCACAACTTGATGCGCCCACCATTGATGTGCAATTTCATGCGCTGTTACCGCGTAGGGATAATCGACCGCATCTTCCTTCTTCTCGTCCACATCGGCGATAAAACCGATCGCTTCGGAAAAAGGAATCGTATTGGCAAAGGACTGTGCAAAAGTGCCGGCTGTGCGCGGAAATTCAATAATGCGTAATTGACGATGTGGATAAGCACTGTATTCCTTGGTATAGTAGGCCAAAGAGGCTTTACTGGAGGCCATCATACGATCGATGTTATAGGTATGTCCTTTATGGTAATAGATCTCCAAATTAACCCCATTCCACTTATCTTTTTTGACTTCATATTGCGCTGAATTAAAGGCAAAAAAGTTTAGAATCTCCGAATCCATTTTATATTGATAGTACTTACGTCCACCTTTTTCCCATTCTTTTATAAGATAACCAGGAGCAATAGCCAACTGATTCTTAGCCGTACTTACGGTCGCTTCAAAGCGGATCCAATCCGCATCATTGGATATATAATTATTCTGCAGGGCCCTTTGATCAGTCTGAGGCGCCATCCCATCGCGGTATGGTAGCCCGTATTTCTTGCGAATGTCATTGTTTACCACCTCGCCCCGCTCCAGATAACCTATGTTCGGGAAAAGCATATTGTTGATAAAAGTTCCATTCCCCTTAACAGGAGACTTTTCATTTACCCAAGTATTGGCCGGACTGACAACGCTAAATTTCAGCACAATGGAATCTCCGGGAGCCATCGGCTTCGCTAGTTTGTAAATATTAAAATTATATTTATCGTCGGCAGAAATCAGCTTGTTCGGCACACTTAAAGAAAATGTATAATCATAATCATTATAATTGACAAAAATAGAATCAATAGGCCTGCTGGTCTTGTTTTTTAATACATATGCCGCATTCGCCTTGAAACTTCGCTTATCAGGAAAAATATCCAGATTGAACTTAATATCGACCACCCGGGGTTGAGGCCTGTATTGGTATTTCTTATATTTCTTTTCCCATTCTACAGCCTGTTTTTCATGATCTAAGCTGGTGTAATAAGGATTTTTAATGTGATTCTCGTAATATATGGCAGCCCCAATACTAATAAATCCCACAAAAGTAAAAATGAGAATCGCTGTTGTTGCTGGGCTTAAGTTCGCCTTAAAAATAGCCCAACGCTCTTTGACCCCAGAAAAACTACCCCTACGCCATAACAACAGGCAGATAACAGCAAAAAACACAGCGAAAAGTATCCAGTAAATCCGGTAGGTTAAAAACGGAAGAATATAGCCAAAACCATCCATATCCGAATAGTCCAGCTCTGGCCCTTGATTAAACTGATAGATCTCCTGTTCTACGCCCACCATATATAAAAATGGCAACCCAATAAATAGGGTCAATAACACAAAAAATCCAGCTAGGTAATTTTTGAAGAGCGTATGAACAAACAATGCCACAAACAACCACACCAGGTTGGACAGCATGCCATATACCATCAGATGCATCACGTACTGCCCGATTTCAAAATTATAATAGCGATGATATAGCTGAAAACCCATACAGGTAGCAATCACCACCGCCAATAAGGTCAATTGCATTAATAGAATTGCAATAATTTTAGATCCCATCAACGCCCAATTGGGAACGGGGGTTGTATCCAGCAACCCATCCATACGCGTAATACTTCCTCTATGCACAAGAAGCCCCGTGAAAAGAAAAGTCAAGATCAATAGGAAAAATGTAAAGGTCGTTCCGGGGATCATCAGCATTTTCCAGGTAACTGGATAAGTTGACGTTCCGAATATCGAGCCAATGGTACTTGCCATCAAAATAATGAAAAGTACCCCCACCAACGTTAAGATCAAAAAGACAGGATTCTTGACGATATACCGGTAATCATATCGTGCCATAGTCCACATCGTTCTTAAATAATGGGATATCGAAAAATCATAATTTACTTTAGGTAGGTTGATTTTGAAGATACTATCAAAGTTATTTTTGGTTAAACGGGAACCTTTTTTCGATGATTTAAATGATATTTGATGCTGAGAAAAAGAGAATAACAGATAAAACCCACCAATAAATAAGGCTGCTACAGCAAGCCAGATTAAACGATTATAAATAACGGCTCCAGTAAATGGCAGGTTGTTGACATTCTTCTCGTCAGGAGACCAATATTGGGTATAATACGATATGGCACTATCCCCAAAAGGATCAATCAAGGCCCCCACAAAGCGATTATCCATGTTGTTCGCTAGATTTTGCACGAGCACCTGCAGCACGATCAGAATTAACACCGCAACAAAACCGACATAGACATTTCTTGTCAATGTTACCAGCACGAAGATGATAGCACTAAAAATAATGAGATTAGGAATCACCTGCACAAGATAGGTCTGTAAATAGGCCCAAATATGAATTGGACCCAATAGGGACTGATTGATACCCGGTACAAATTGCGCAACAATAATCCCCAAGGTTGAAGCAAATACAATAACCAAAACGACAGCCACCGATCCAAAGAATTTTCCAAGGAGGTAGTCCGTTTTCGAGAACGGATAACTGAAAAGTATGGTATGCACTTGATATTGAAAATCGCGATAGACGCAGGCTCCAACGATAGAAGGTATTAAGAAATAGATAATGGTCGACATGCCATTGACCATTCCATTGATCGCCCAAGGAGAGTTCATAATAGTATTGGACGCAGTCGTTGCCGTTATCCCATCAAAGATGCCGAGCGAAGATAGCATGATAAACAAGGAGAGCGCGAAGAACAGTGCCATATAGATATAGACGGCCGAACTTTTAAACCAACGCGTAAACTCAAAATTAAAGATGGCTTTAAACATGGCGTTGGTCATTTTTTAGCGCAACAAAATAGACATCTTCCAATTGGCCCTGCGCATTCACAAATGAATCTTCAGGGCGCTCATCACTGTACACCCGAATATTAAGTGTATTATCTTGATTGTAATTGGTTGAAATGACGTTATACTTTTGTGTATATTCATCCAATTGATCTCTACTGATGATGCGTACCCAGATCTTACCTTCCAATTGATCAATAGATTCTTTGGGTGTTCCTCTCAAAAGGATTTTACCGCCATTGAGAATGGCTAATTCATGACATAACTCCCGTACATCATCCACAATATGCGTAGAAAAAATAACAGTATGATCTGTACCTATCTCTCTTAAAACGTTTAGAAAACGATGTCTTTCAGCTGGATCAAGCCCTGCTGTTGGCTCATCAACAATGATTAATTTTGGATCGTTTAGCAACAATTGGGCAATACCAAAACGTTGCTTCATCCCACCGGAGTAACCGCTTACACTTTTATTGCGCACGTCCCAAAGATTGGTCACTTCAAGAACCCGAGTGATAATTGCATCCCGGTCAGCCTTCGATTTAATCCCTTTAAGTTTTGCAAAATAGTGCAGCAGATCTGTAGCAGAGAGATTGGGATAAACACCAAATTCCTGTGGTAAGTAACCCAAAACTTTCCGCAAATCCACCTGATTTTTGAGCACATCAATATCACCAAAAGTAATGCGTCCACTATCCGGTTTCTGAAGAGTAGCAATCGTCCGCATTAAAGAAGACTTCCCGGCACCATTTGGTCCCAATAAACCAAACATCCCAGGCTTAATTTCCAAGTTTACAGCGTCTAAAGCTTTCATCCCATTAGAATAGGTCTTACTCAGGGTTTCTATTGATAAATTCATAATTTATTTTAACTGTTAATAATATGTTAGTATACCAAAACGATGATATGTTACATGAATATAGTAAAAGTTAAAAACAAACTAAAATGAAAAGCTACTAATAAACAGGCCAGCGGATGAAAAAGCATCTTTTTGCTTTTTGAAAACACACAGAGAAAGATGAATCTCCAAGCGAATCAAAAAGAATGAAACTATTAGAAGTTCCGCAATAATGGCTGCGTACTACAACGAAAAGATCCGCCAAAGCTGCGGCTGATCTGGAAATCAACGTATTCAACCTGTATACCAACAGCCGAAAGTTTATCCCCAATATAAGTAAAAACGGGATCGGTCACATAGACTGTCGGATTAATAGGGAGACCATTTGTCGCCAGCAGACTGGCTTCTTCCAAGTTGACCACAATTTTATCCCATGCCTTCAATTTTTGAGGTATCCCATGGATAAAAGCTTCCTCACAAACGATCATCAATCCCTCTCTGACCATTCCAAGAGCACCGTCTAAATGGAGTATATTAGGGTGAAGTTTCACCTCCTCAACCTGATAACCATAGGGCTGTAATAATTTGGAAAGCCACTTAATTCCAAGGCTATTTGAGGAAAGTCCAGAGTTGCCAACAAAGATATGCTTACCATAGACCAAAATATCCCCTCCCTCTATAAAGGGACCGTGCCATAGCGCTAGCTCATCCTGCTCAGCTAATGCCGGCTTTGGCGCCGCGACATATAGGCAGTCATTTTGATAGACTTCGCGTTCTAGCAAATTCCGAATAGGCCATATTTCATTTCGACGTTGCATAAAACGGATGGATCCCTCGATAACAGCATTTCCAACGGTAAAGAATGGATCGCGAACAAAAAAGTTAGAATAACCGTATTCTCCGCCCGATATTTTCTCCTGTTCCGTTAAGTGACGGGGCCGTAACACTTCTACGCCATATTTTTCCAATACCAATGCGAAGTTATGGCGTTCTTGTTCCCAGGCCATTTGCAGCTCGGGATAAACTTCTCCAAAATCCTTTCCGGCGTGGACATCATCATCCTCCATTGTGTTAGAGGCCAGGAACCGAAGATCATCCTCTTTCATCAATTTTGGAAAACCAAATTCCGAAACCGTAAGAATAACTCTCTTTAATGGAGCAAACTCATTTTCTACAAAGATCATAGCAGCGATTTTTTCCAATATGCCTATTTTTTTCAAATTAAGCAACTCCTAAAATCCATCGCACATCGAACAAATCAGTAACTTCAATAAATTTATGCTGTGTATCACAATCCTCCTTTTTATTCTTTCGGGATGTAAGTTTTTCGATCAATTCTTCACGCTCCGCAATATCTTGACAGGGCATAAATATCGAAAGGTAGTTACCCACTTTCCGACCTTCATTATGCACGAGATCAGAGCCATAGATAACAATACCTTCGGAAACAAGAGTGGCACTTACAACAGGTACTTCGGCATAACCTTCCACAGGCTCGTCGAACATCTCAAAATGTAAGCTCCCCCCAAAACAAGCTTGGTAAAAGGTAAGTGCCGCTCTACAATTTCCGGAGAATGTAATGAAAATTCCGCTTTGCAAGCGTTCCATTTGCTGAACTAACATCGTATAAACTATTTATGCATCCGGTATTTCAGGTTCAACCAGCTTTTTCATTTTTTCCAAAGAGTCTTGCCAGCCGAGATAACACATCTCAACGGGAATTGCATCTGGAATTCCGGTTTGTTCAATCTTAAGTTCAGTTCCACAGATCACTTTACGTAAAGAAACGGTCGTGGTCATTTCACCCGGTAAATTGGGATCATCAAATCTATCTACGTATTTGATAAGGCTATCTTGTTCAATTTCCAGATATTCGCCGCCGAAAGAATGGCCATTACCGGTACTAAAATTGATGAAAGTCATTTTGAACGTTCCCCCAACTTTAAAATCCATTTGCTGTACTGTACAGACAAAACCGTAGGGAGGCAGCCAGCTAGCATGTGCTACCGGATCCGCAAAAGCACGGAATACCTTTTCAGGACTCGCCTGAATAATTCGATGTAAAGAAACCTGATTTGTTTTCATATCTATATCGTTTATAAATGAATAATTATTACCTATTTTTTGTTTTACTTTTTCTCAGCACATTGTTTTACCTCAATACAGTTAGAGAAACCAACTAAACAACTGAAGTTTGACTATATGCTCCGCCATATATCGTCTCCCTACCCGTTAAACGCGTAATTCTTCCCTGATAGATATAAGAAATAGCAAGTACACCCAATACCAAGATTGGCATAAACATAAATGCTGCATTTTTGTCAACGCAAGCGTGACTTATGAAAGCAAAAATTAAATTAAATTTCAATCCAGCATAAGCCCATTCTTTTAATTTGACGGGAACCTTTGGTACTGCAATTGCTATAACTCCCAGCACCTTACAGATAATTAATGCGTATGCAAAATAATCGGGATAACCCAATGGTTTTGTTCCCGCATTGATATACTGCGGTGCAAATAACAGCGTTCCCAGTGGCATTATTCCTTCCCAAAGGACAATAAATACCGTTGCTATCCAAAAAGCAATTTTGTTCTTTTTCATTTTTTTCTATTGTTTATATTGATATAACAAAGATGCGAAGGATCACAAAATACGAGCTGTTGCAAAGACGACAACTTTAGGGGTAGATTACGACAAAAACTATTTGTACCTTTACTTTATAAACCGATAATGATATGCAAATCTCTGTCTTTGTCCCCGAATACGGCACTATAGAAGGTATTACACCTGCATTCAGGACCTTTCATACGGCTAATGAATTTCTGTCGACCTTTGGTAAACAACCTATTTTCAAGGTTGAATATGTAGGCTTAACGACCTATGTCCCCGCCAATAGTGGCGAGTATACCATAAAAACCAATCGCTTATTGCAGGATGTAGACAAAACGGATCTACTCATTATACCTCCAATTTTTGGAAGCATCGATAAGGGAATACACGACAATGCAGAGGCCATTCCGTATTTCAGAAAACTATACCACAAGGGAGCCAGTCTTGCCAGCTTATGTGTAGGCGCTTTCCTGCTCGCTGAGACAGGTCTATTGGATGGAAAAAAATGCTCTACCCACTGGGCGCATATTGAGGAGTTCAAGGAAAAATATCCAAATATTGAGATTGAAGATGGTGCCGTTATTACGGAACATGAAAATATCTATAGCAGTGGCGGTGCAAGCAGCTTATGGAATCTGATCCTTTATTTAGTAGAGAAATATTCGGACAGAGAAACAGCCGTGCTCATCGCTAAATATTTTGCGCTGGATATCAGTCGGGATAATCAATCGCAGTTCGCCATATTCAGAGGACAGCGAAATCATAGTGATCTAGACATCCAAAATGCGCAGGATTATATCGAAAGAAAATACGAAGAGAAAATTACTGTCGAAGACCTCGCCAACCACGTTAATATTGGCCGGCGCACATTTGAACGAAGATTCAAAGAAGCGACCAACAACACGCCGGTCGAGTATATCCAGCGCGTACGCATCGAAGCGGCAAAAAAATTCTTCGAAGCCTCCCGAAAAAACGTGTCCGAAGTGATGTATGATGTAGGCTATACCGATACAAAAGCCTTTCGGGATATCTTTCGAAAAATTACTGGTCTTACGCCAATAGATTATCGCAACAAATTTGCCAAGGTGGTAGCCGATATTGCCATTGAGCAATAGCCTCAGGTAAACAATAAAGCCACTCGCAGGAGTGGCTTTATCATTCATCTTATCGATTGTATTATTTCAACATCATCTCCCGGATATATTTCACAGGTGAATTTCCAAAACTCAGGAATTTTTCATTGAATGCTTTCAAATTAAACTGTTTGCCCTCTTTTTGTTTAACAGTTTCCCTAAGATCATAAATTTCTTTATACCCCGTAAAGTAAGACGTCAGCTGAACACTGCTCACCGAGACACGTTTCCACTTACCTGCTGCTTCGGCCTGTTGCTGAAAGGCTTCATCAACCAGCAAATGCATCGCATCTTTCTCACTCATGTCTTTCACGTGGACACTATAATCGAGTATTGTATTGCAAACGGCACGTAAATGCCATTTATACCACATCAACCACATTTCAGGTGCATTGTCGCCATAACCGTTTTCAAGCATCATTTGTTCCGTATACACAGCCCAGCCTTCAATCATAGCACCATTGCCTAAAATGCTCTTGATCAGGCTCGGCGACTGATTAGCGTAGACCAATTGCGTATAATGCCCCGGAATAGCTTCGTGGATATTGAGTATCTGCAAAATATAATGGTTATACTCTCGCAAATAACTCTCCGTAGCCTCTTTGGTCCAACCGCTTAAACTCCCCACGTTGTAATAGGTGTTACCGCCTTTATCATAAGGCCCCGGCGCACTGATTGAAGCACCCGCAACACCGGCCATATAGGCAGGTTCTTTCCGCACCACGAGTGGTTTACTATCGTCTATATATAATAAATCTTTTTGTTTGACAAAAGCAACCAGCTTCGGTATCTGCGCTTCGATAGCAGACTGAAACTCTTCAGCTTTAACATGTTTAACGGATAGCGTATCGATCATTTTTCGAATGACGACCAAACTATCTGCCGGCAGGGATGATTTTCCAAAATATTTAGGCCAGAGCTCTTTGCTGATTTTATACATTTCACCATGCAAATAGCTTTTTCTTGCGAGAGCAGCCAGATAAATCTGTTCGGCCGTTGATCCAGATTGGATATCGAAATCAAATTTCTTGTCGTAAAGTTCCTTTCCCAGTCTAAAGCTACGCGGAGAAGGATTAGGTGTTGCTTTTAAAAATTGAACATAACCTTTAATCGCTGCAACAGCTTGCTGCGAGGCTTTCTGTATGGCTTCTTTTTCAGCCACAGGCAGATTGGAATTTTTCAATGAATCACGTAAATCGCTTTCAAAAACAGATACTCCTCCTAAATTCTGTTGAATTGCCAAATCCGTCAATACCAAGGCCGGATTTTTAATCTGCCCTTTCGCGGCTTCGTAATAGGCCGGAATCTTGGTCAGACGCTGATGAATAGCTTTAAGCCGGGTAGACAAAGGTGCATAGTTCTCTGCAAGCATAAAAGCGATTGTTCCGCCGACATTGTACGAAGAAGGATTCCATTCATACGCGCGTTCTTGTTCAATAGACCAAATATTAGATTCAAGGTAGTTTTGAATCAGATGAAAATCTGTTTGCTGCGAGAGGTTCAAGGTATTTAGATCAAAGCTTTTGAGGCTGTCCGAATGTCTTTTAGAAAATTCCAGACGTTGTTTTCTAGCATTCGCATCGGGTACTGTCAATAAGGAATCATACTGATGGAAGCCCACCTGCGTGGCCCATTCTGGGTTTTCTTTCCAGAGCTGCTGAATAAAGCTGTCTTCATAAGATTTAAACTTTTCATTGACAACGGTATCTGCAGCGGATTGTTTGCCATGAGATCCCGATCCACAGGAAGCCATGAGCCCCAACCCAACGATAGTAAGGGTATATGTTATAAGTTTCATTGGAGTAATTTGCCTAAAATTAACATTATTGTTGATGAATTTCAGCATTTTACCCCAATAATTTAAAACTATAACCAGGTTTGAAACCGTTGAATAAACCAATTTTTGACCCATTGTGTAAGCAGACAATAGCAGATTAGAATCCCTGCAAGCCAGGGAAAATAGGCCAATGGGAGCGCTACCATTTTTAATGCCGCAGCAAAAGGTGTAAAGGGTAAGGCGATACCAATAACCATAACTAAACTCGTCAGTGCAACAACCGGAGCCGCGGCCCAGCTTTGAATAAATGGTATTTTCTTGGTCCTTATCATATGGATGATCAATGTTTGCGAGAGTAGCCCCTCCACAAACCATCCTGTCTGAAAGAGCGTTTGATCTGACACCGTATTTGCCTTAAACACGAAAAAAAGTACAGCAAAAGTTGCAAAATCAAATATTGAACTTATCGGGCCAATAAATAGCATGAACCTGGAAACACTTCCAGCATCCCATTTCTTTGGCTCCACAATAAACTCCTCGTCCATGCTGTCCCAGGGAATAGATACCTGTGAGATATCGTAAAGCAGATTCTGAATAAGCAGATGGACAGGCAACATCGGTAAAAATGGAAGGAATGCACTTGCCCCTAGCATGCTAAACATATTTCCGAAATTACTGCTCGCCGTCATCTTGATATATTTAATGATATTTCCGAAAGTTCGGCGTCCATAAATCACTCCTTTTCGTAGCACCATAAGGTCTTTTTCCAGCAGAATGATATCTGCACTTTCTTTGGTAATATCAACAGCCGTATCCACACTGATGCCGACATCCGCTTCTTTGAGCGCGGCCGCATCATTGATACCATCGCCCATAAATCCGACCGTATGACCTTTATCTCTTAATGCTTTCACAACACGAACCTTTTGGAGCGGGCTTAGTTTTGCAAATACCGATACGTTATCAATACATTGATTCAGCTCTGTATCCGTGATTTGATCCAAATCGCTTCCATTGACAATCCGATCCACGGGAATACCGACATCCCTGCAGATCTTACGTGTAATAATCTCATTGTCGCCAGTCAATACTTTAATCGCAATTCCCAATTTTTGCAAGGATTCAATTGCTGGTTGGGCAGATGGTTTGGCCGGATCCAAAAAACCGATGAAACCCGTCAAAGTCAAATTCTCTTCATCTGCGACAGCATAATTCAGGGGATGGGTACCTCCAAATTCACGGATGGCAACCAACAAAACACGGAGCCCTTCCTCGTTCATCTTTTTTGACGTTTCCAATACGATTTTGCGCATCGTATCATCCATCGGTACAGTGCTGTCATTTTCGACATGCAGGCTACGGTCATCTCCCGGATCAAAAGCATGTGTACAAAGCTCGAGCATTTCCTCCACCGCTCCCTTACAGATCAGCAGATGCTTACCATTGCGCTGTTTGAGAACTACAGACATCCTTCGGCGCTGAAAATCAAAAGGAATTTCGTCGATTTTTAAATATTGATCTTCCACTTTTAGGTAATCGTGCAATTCGACATGTTCAAGCACCGCCTTATCCATCAAATTCTTCAGACCAGTTTGGTGAAAACTATTGAGATAGGCCCATTTGAGAACTTCATCATCTTCCACCCCATAAACATTCAGGTGTTTTTCCATGACGATCTTATCCAATGTCAAGGTTCCTGTTTTATCCGTGCACAGAATATCCATGGCACCTATATTCTGGATGGAATTTAACCGTTTGACAATGACTTTACGCTTGCTCATGTTTACAGCACCCTTCGCCAGATTGGCCGTTACAATCATAGGCAACATTTCGGGCGTCAGCCCTACAGCGACAGCAATCGCAAAAAGCAACGCCTCCGTCCAGTTGCCCTTCATCAATCCATTAATGAAAAAGATCAGCGGAACCATGACCAGCATAAAACGGATCAGTAAAAAACTGACCTTATTTATCCCCTTATCAAAATTCGTTTCGGGACGCTCTCCGGTAATCGATTTACTGATACTTCCGAAATAGGTATAATTGCCCGTCGTTACGATGACAGCTGTCGCCGATCCGCTAACAACGTTTGTTCCCAAAAAACAGATATTACCGAGCTCAATAGGTGCTTTGTCCGCAGCATCACGGATTGGCAGATAATTTTTCTCCACGGGAAGCGCCTCGCCTGTCAGCATGCTTTCGCTTACAAAAAGATCCTTACTTTGAATTATACGGCAATCTGCGGGTATCATATCCCCTGCAGAAAGATAGACGATATCGCCGGGAACTAAATCAACGATGGAAATCTCCCGCCGCCCTTTAAATTTCCGCAATACCGTCGCCGTAGTTTTGACCATACTTTTTAATTTTTCTGCAGCAGCATTACTTCTGTACTCCTGAACAAAACGAAGCAGCGCACTGACCAAAATCATTATGGAGACGACAACCACCGTTTTATAATCCCGCTCCACTGCCTCCGGAAGCCCCACATCAATGATAAAGGAAACAACTGCGATCAATAAGAGAATATATATAAATGGATTGGCAAAGGATGTCAATAACTGAATATACCATTTTGGTGCTTTCTGATGCTTCACTTCATTTAACCCAAACTGCTGCTGCCTGTCGACAGCCATCTCATCCGTAATCCCTTCTCGGCTCGTTTCTAACATGGCGCAGGCCAGCTTCTCATCCTGGCTGGATACTCCCTGCAACTTAGTCATAGTCCCTACATTCATTCCATTGGAACTGATCATGCTATGCAATGGATTCTTTATTTTGTTATTTATTTTAATCATAACCTATAGCCCGTTTATTTTAATTTCCGTAAATCCGATTCTTATTATAGATCAGCCTCTGTACCAATAATTTCCCAGCTTATCTTCGTTACTCTTTCTTCGATGGTCAATCGGCTAGCCATCCGCTCAATGAGACTGTCTTGCTGGCCAATTGCCTTAACGATAGCTGTAATGACAACAACATTTGTAGCGACGGTATCATCACTTGAAAGAGAAGACAACAACAGTTTTTCGTTGCTGCCAAGCATCTGCATCAATAAAACTCGAATATGATTTTCGATATCTATCCCACAACCTATGGTCAGTAAATATTCGGTCTGTGATGCTGTAGATTTATTAAAAGTCATGAAGGCCATTTTTTGTCCAATTGGACGAAAGATCAGATGGGTAAAAATAATGGCCAGCGAAACTATAGCTGCCTGGGTATATAAGCCTAAACCACAGAGGGCACCCACTGCTGCCGAGCACCAAATTGTAGCCGCGGTATTAAGACCGTGTACATTTAAACCATCCTTCATGATTACACCAGCTCCGAGAAAACCAATACCGCTGACCACATAAGAAGCGATCCGTCCGGTGGCGTCCCCGCCGATTTCTATCGAAAGCAGTACAAAAGCAGCAGCTCCCAGCGAAACTAAGGTATTTGTCCGAAGACCAGCATTCTTCTGACGCCATTGGCGCTCTGCGCCCACTGCAGCACCCAAAAGCAATGCAGCAACTAATCGTATTGCAAATTCAAAAACACTCATCTGTTTCCCTCCTTTGGGTGCAAAGGTCTGCAATCCGCATGGGGTACTCCGTTAGAGACCTTTTAGAAAATTATTAGAATTTTATTAGAAAAATAATTAAATTAAACATCTGAAAAACAACTATTTATAATTTAATTTTAAAATTTTCGAATCAAGCTGTCCAATTTCTTTAACTTCAAGCATCGTTGTAGTGTAAATCAATTACACTAAAAACAATAAAAAATGGAACAACGAATCAATTTTTTCGCAAAAGGGCAAAACGCCATGAAATCAATGTATGGAATAGGTACATACCTGAGCACATGTTCAATAGAACAAGAACTTTTGCACCTTATTTATTTCCGGGTATCACAGATTAATGGTTGTGCTTATTGTCTGGACATGCATTCCAAAGATTTATTAGCAACCGGAGAGAATCCACAACGATTATTCTTACTGGATGCCTGGCGCGAAGCTCCACTGTATAGCGAGCGTGAACGTGCTGCATTGGAATGGGCCGAAGCCGTTACAAAAATTACAAATGGCGATGTATCGGAAGAGGTTTATACCAAAGCCACTGCGGTATTTTCGGAAGAAGAACTTGTTGATCTAACATTGGCAATTACTGCAATCAATTCATACAATAGGATCAATATTTCCTTCCGCACACAAGCAGGCAGCTATAAGGTTGGTCAGCACAAAGTACAGACGGCTTCATAAAACCAAGCGGTACATTTATAAGATAACTTTAAACCATAAACATGAAAGATTTCATCTTGTTATTTCGTCAGGCAGCCAATGAGCAAAATCACCTGACAGAAGAAGAAACGAAGGCTGTAAATAAAAAATGGTTCGACTGGATCAGTGATATTGATGCACAGGGGAAATTGAAGGATCACGGTTCCCGTCTTGAGCCTGCCGGAAAGGTGTTAAAACCAGGTGGTGTGATTACCGATGGTCCTTTCGTGGAGATTAGAGAACGACTCGGCGGTTTCATCGTTGTGGCGGCAGAAAATCTTGACGAAGCAACAACCCTGGCCCATGGCTGTCCTATCCTCGAATTTAATGGTAGTGTGGAGATACGTGCTCTGCTCGCTTAATGATACGCAGGGGCAACTGTAGACCAGCACAGCTGCCCCTATTTTAGAACTATGGATCCAAATTTCTTAAAACAGCTTTTTCAACAGGAATTCACCAAAATAGTCGCTGTCATCAGCAAGAGTTTTGGTCTCCAGTACATTGAAATCGCCGAAGATATTGTCAGCGAAACTTTTCTAGTAGCGACAGAATCTTGGCAAACCAAAGGCATTCCAGCCAATCCTACCGCCTGGTTGTATACCGTTGCAAAGCAAAAAACCTTGGCCTACTTTAAAAGAAATAAGCTATTTGAAGAGAAGGTTCTCCCTGCGGTACAGCAGAATGAACTGCATGAAGACAACTTTGATGCCTTCAGTTTCTCGCAGGAGAACATTAAAGACAGCCAATTAAAAATGCTGTTTGCCATCTGTACACCAGCAATCGCAAGTGAAGCTCAAATAGGGCTTGCCCTGAGGATACTCTGTGGTTTCGGCATAGATGAAATTGCCGAAGCATTCCTTTCCAACAAGGAAACGATCAATAAAAGACTGTTCAGAGCAAAGAAAAAATTACGTTCAGAAAAGATCAAGCTTGAGCTCCCTGCAGAACAGGAAATTATCAAACGCCTCGATAATGTGCTTCATATTATTTATCTCCTATTTAATGAAGGATACTATTCGAAAACACAAAATCAAAATTTAAGAAAGGAACTCTGTGTTGAAGCTTTACGTCTTGCGCTTATGCTTTCAGCTTATGAAAAAACCAATACGCCAAAGACAAATGCCCTCATTGCACTGATCTGTTTTCATTCTTCCCGGTTTGAAGCACGATTGACCATTGAAGGTGATTTTATTCTATATGAACAGCAGGATGAGAAACGCTGGAATCAAGAACTTATTCATCAAGGTCTTTATTTCCTTCAACGCTCGGCATCGGGAGACGCGCTCACCTCATACCATATTGAAGCCAAAATTGCGCAATGCCATTGCACAAAGGAAGATAGTTTTGAAAAATGGGTAGAAATTCTGCAGCTGTATGACCGTTTACTAATTGTCAATTATTCCCCCGCTGCTGCATTGAATAGAATATTTGCATTATACAAAGTAAAAGGAGCTAAAGTGGCACTCGAAGAGGTAAAAGCGCTACAGCTTGAAGACAATCATTTCTATTTTGTACTTCTCGGTGAGCTCTATAAAGAACTGGACAAAAACAAAGCTTTCGCAAATTTCAGAAAAGCAAAAGATCTAGCCAAAACAACGTTGGAACAAGATGTTATTCAACAGAAGATTGATGTACTAGATTGATGTGCCCTAAAATCTGCGAGAACTCATTTATATTTAATCTGATAACTACTTTTGTTCGTTCCAATAGGATACAAATAGCTGATAAAGCTCCGCAGGCTCCAGATCGATGGTCGAGGCCGAGTACATAATGCTTAACTCCCGAGTAGATTCCTGGTAGGCCATCTTCCATAATAGCGACGAAAGTCTATCGCTATACTTGTCCGGGTTGCCTAAAGTTACGACAATCATGGTATCTCCACCAACTTTCTGTAAATCAATATGCTTTACATCCTGCCACTCGCCCTGACCAAATGATTTAGCCAATGGGGTTGTTTTTCCAAGAAAATAGGTGTTATTAAGTACAATCTGTGCCGATTTATCCCGAAGGTTCAACAAGTTTACGATTAATAAGATCAGCAGTACGAGCAATGCCCCGGCAGAAAAAACAGCAGGTTTTGCTTTAAATATACCATCAAATAATCCAACACTATAAAGTAAAATGATCAAAAGTAGCAGACAAATTGCTCCCGAAATTAACAGCAACTGAATGGTTTTCCGTTTATTTCTGTACAGGTTTGTTTCATTCATGCGCTAATTCCCCCAATTTACGTTCAAGCTGTGTTTTTCGGCATAAGCTTTACCTAAAGTATACACATTGTCAAACACACTATTGATTGAAGGCATGTCATTTTTTTCAATCTTCTGGAGTAATGCCTGTTTTTCTTCAGCCGAACCTTTGCTATCACATAATTTTGCATAAGCAGTATACTCATTTTTATAAACGGGCAGCACTTTTTCAAATAATGCAATAGACTGCTCCTTTAATGCTTTGGCATCTGCATCGGAAACATTCAGATCTTTGATATCTTTTAAAGCTTTTTCTACAACCTGAATCTTGATCTCAACAGACTTCTGGGCTTCATCTCCCGCTTTCTTACTGGAAGGCATATCCGCAAATTCTACAGTCTCCTGTTCAAGCTGCTTACCATAACGCTCAGGTGCAAAATCTGCTATAAGATTTGTATTTAAAACAACTTTCCCGAAAAAAGTCTCTGGACTAGGAGCTTGACAAGCCGTAAAGAATAAGCTCGCCGACATAAAAATAATAAATAGTAAGTGCTTCATATATAAATTCTGTTTGTTGCCAAAATAACTAATATTCATGAAACAGGCAAACCAGCTATCACAACTTACTAGGATATAACCCCTAGCTCAACACTTGGTTATTGACGAAAAAAAGACATATCTACTTCGCATCCATATTGCACAATCTGTTAATTTTTAATACCTTAGCAGGTATAACACAATAGATTAAAACCGGTCATTATGGGCTATGATATTAGTTACCACCCCATCTCAGAACAACAAATAGAAACATGGTATTTTGAACTGCTCAAAAATCCCGAAAAGATTGAGGCAGTTTCTGTAACACATCAGTTGGAAGATTTCTACAAAACCAAGTACCAAGACACCTTAAATGCTGGTCGAGAAACTGACAAAAATGATTATTTTGACAAAACCCATGGCTTCTTTATCGCTGTTGTCCAAGGTTTCTTCGAAAAATATTTCTATGTCCGTGGCGGAGCCTTATCTTTTTCCCAAAATGAGCTTTTAGCCAACTATTACAGAAAATGGGAAGAATTTGTTCAGCAAGAGTTTCTAACCAATAACATAGCAAATAGACTGGTAGAAAACTATTGTTCGGGAGTTTTTATCCCAGCAGGAAAAGTAGCTACGCTATTAGAAGATTATCATCAAAATCCAGCAATCAAGATCGAATTAGACAACATATTCTCGGATAATCGTATTTCGGTTTTTCTACATGCGTTACAATTTGCTAAAGATCGCAACCTCGGCCTTTTGGAAGCAACAGAAGTTGTAGAGCCCCAACCTTTTGATCTGAATGAATCAAAAAGTTACTCAAACCTCTTCAACTGCGACAAAGAAGGCCTGCTTTTATATCAATCAACTGCATTGGAACAAATTAAAGAAATAGAACAACGCAGCGGCCTTCCGGAAAACGAGATCTTACCAAACGTCAAAACAGAGACTATTCATATCACCCCTCAAAAAATCGATACCGCAGATGACTCCCGACACAGCCCTAAAAAGAGCTTTTGGAACAGATTATTTGGTAAAGATTAATTACTCCTTTTTATAAATCATTTAAAAATGTCCATCAATAGCACTCAAACTGATAAAGAAATCGTCAGTTCAAGAATCCTAAACGCGCCCATTACGCTGGTTTTCCGAGCATGCAGCGAATCATTCCATTTAAAAAATTGGTGGGGGCCAATGGGATTTACCAACACTTTTGAGGAGTTTGATTTCAGACCCGGTGGCCGATGGAAATTTGTAATGCATGGACCCGATAAAGGTGATTATCAAAATGAGTGTATTTTCTCCGAAATCGTTCCGCCTAAATTAATTACATGGGATAGACTGTCCAAACCATTGTTCCGGATGGAAATATCACTGAGTGATATTGCGCCCGGAAAAACAAAGTTTGGATTTCGGATGATCTTCGATACGATGGATGAATGCAACGAGATCAAAGTTTTTGCAGTAGATAAAAACGAAGAAAACTTTGACCGCCTTGAGCGCGAATTGGAAAAAATGATTTAACGATATTTGCATTGAATTTATATCTGCTGTTGACGCTATGGTTCTCATCCTCCTAATTATTATTCTCGCACTGGTCGGATTTCTATATCTGCTTCGTTCTTTTGTCAAGAAACAGCAAAAGAAAATATCATTTATTGAATATGCCATCATCCTCGCTTACCTCATTTCGTTAATGATTGCGGGGGTTGGTCTTTTAGTTCATTCAAGCCAATATAATCAGGCTGTAGACCCTGTGGATGGAGATTGCTATATCCCCTTTGGTGGAAAACATATTGTATCACTGACGGTTTACTTTGTCATATTTAATAGCTCAGCAGCAGCCATCTGGATAAGAGGGCGAAAAATCCCACCTATTCCTCTTGTTCTGATGCTGATCATGTTAATAATAGGCTGTATCATCAGTGTCTTTGTACTCATTCAGGTCAGTCACCACGATACGTCCACTTTAAATATGTATGTTGGCAACGAAGGTACTTTATACTTTATTTTCACGCCAATATGCTGTCTCATTATGGGCATCGGATTAATCCGTAAAGTCATCGTTGAAGAAAAGGGCTACGCCATGACCAGAACCTATTCCAACGCTGTGCTCAACAAGATCAATAGCCTACTTTCTTCAAAGGTAGATCTTCCCATCTGGGCATTTATATTTTTGATCCCGATCTTTTTATTGTGTACAATTATTCTTATTCTTCTTGGACAGGATAGTGATTCATTGGTTAAAGTATTCACTGAAACAACGACATGGGCATTTTCACAAAAAATGCATCCCCCTATTCTCGATCACCGAGGGCATTATCTGTGCACTGTTGCGGCAAAAGGAAACCCTGCCCTTGTCAAACCCTTACGCCTGGGGGTAAGACATGGCCATACCATTATCGTCAATAGACAGCTTCAAATTGCCAACGCTTTTGAAGAAATTCTGAGTGATTTATCGCCGAAAACACATCGACTTGTAAGGTATTGCTACGATAAATATGGTTTCAATATATCCCTTAAAATCAATTCCGTTAAAGCATCTAATAGGACATATATTGTAATGAAACCGCTAGAATATATATTTCTTTTTTTCCTCTATATGTTCTACGTAGAACCCGAAAAGAAAATTGCTAAACAATACCGTTAATCTTTTCAAAAAATTAGAGCTGGCTTTTAGACTCAAAAACCTATTTTGGTCAATCTTGAAAGTTATTACAATTTCATCCTAATGAATCAAACACCTCATTTTATCGTCCTGACAGGAGGACCTGGCGTCGGTAAGACAACATTATTGACAGAATTACAAAGACAGGGATTCAGTATCGTACCAGAAGATGCTAGACGGATCATAAAAGAACAATTAGAAACTGGCGGAGATGGTCTGCCCTGGAAAAATAAACTTCACTATGCAGAGCTTATGTTGCAAGCCTCCTGTACCAGCTATGAGCAGCAGGTAAGCAAAAACACAGATCAGTATGTATTTTTTGACCGCGGAATCCCAGATACGTTGACTTATATCGACATGGAAGGCCTTGCTGTCGAAGGGCAACTACTTCAAGAAGCAAAGGAACGACGTTATCACAAAAAAGTATTTATCCTGCCACCATGGGAAGCTATCTATGAAAATGACAACGAGCGGAAGCAAAACTGGAAAGAGGCAGAAGATACCTTTAACGTGCTGAAAGATACCTATGAGAAACTGGGCTATGAAACCATTGAGGTCCCAAAAATAACAGTTAATGAGCGCGTTCAGTTTATCCTTAAAAACATTGAACTGAAAAATTATTGATTCCGCAGTTCTTTTTCAATACGTCGGTCGGGTATAAGCCACATAATTGCTACGGTTCCATAAAGCAACAAACTGATATATGGATTTATAAAAGACAAACCTATTCCCAGAAAGTATAGCGCGGTTGAAATATACTCTTTGCTCTTCGATTTAACAGCTTTTTTTAGCGCAGAATCTTCCCCTTCGATTTGTATCACAAAATATTCCACGATGTTATAGGAAATGGAACACATAATCAAGACAACTCCGTAAGCAATAATCGGATCTCTTTCAAAATGAGATTCACCTATCCAATTGGTCGTAACTGGCATTAATGAAAGCCAAAATAAGAGATTTAAATTGCTCCATAGGACCTTGCCGTTTACTTTCCGTACAATTTGGAATAGATGATGATGATTATTCCAATAGAGTCCCACGTAAACAAAACTGACGATATAAGAGATAATCTTAGGAAATAACGGTTTGAGACTCGTAAACGTAAATCCCTCAGGCACTTTCAATTCAAGCACCATTATGGTTATAATGATGGCCAGTACGCCATCACTAAATGCTTCTATTCTGCCCTTAGTCATTTTTAAATGTTGGAGATAAAAGCTGATATTGTAAGCCCAAACGGAATACATTTAACCGCGCTACACCGGGATTAGCTCCAAGCAGCCCATTATTATAATCCTTCAATCCCCATGAATAACCAGCAAATACCGTATAGCGATCATAGTTCACGTTAAACTGCAAACGTGGACGCAAATCCAGATCAATAACTTTGCCTCTATCATGGTCAAAACTTGTTTTATTACCTTGTTTATCTTCAATGCTGCCGTTTTCTTTGATGCTCAAGGTTTTGGCAATATCCATGCCCAGCTGAATATCCATTGTCATGGGTTCAAAAAAGACACGATAGCCGACGAAAGGATTAAAATTGATAAACTGCTGGTTGAGCTTGGTTTGTCCCCGGCTTCCGTTCATAAATTCATTGCCTTCCAAATCGATTTTTGTCTGCAATCGTTCATACGCACCTTCCAGACCAAGTATCAGGTTGTTGGCAAAAACATAACGGTAGTTTACAGCTCCCCCTATATTGATTCCATATTTTTTTCCATAGGGATTATTGGTATAATAGTCCTGCTGTGTAGATCCATTCAACATACTTTTGGCTTCGCTCCCCGATCCAGTAAAGTTAGACACTCCAGAAGTAACGCCCACGCGAAGCTCGTGGGATTGTGAGAAAGCCGTAAAATGGGTGACACCAGCAAAAAATCCGACAAGTAATAATCTCTTCATCATAAACGAAATATTAAATTAAAATCCCTTAAAAAATTGTGCGTATTCGATTCCTAAAAGTAAGAAAATTTAAATGATTGAACTTACTCCAATAGTTATTTTTTCTGTGGTAACAGTTTTCATCCATCGAAGAAAATCCATTGGTCTGATCGCCATAAGAATGAAACCCCATCAGCAAAGATTCCTATATTTATTGAACTACATCAATGAAAATGAATCAATTCAAGCTTATTTTTGTTGTATCACAAACATAGAACTAATCCACATGAAGTATATATTGGAAAATCCTGTCGTTGGCCATATCGCTGAGCAGAAATACAAAACTACTATCCGATGGAGAAATGGAGCATTTATTACGGATGAACCAGAAAAGCTCGGTGGTAAAGATCTTGGCCCCGATCCATATACACTTTTAATTTCGTCGCTTGTATCTTGTACCTTAGCTACTTTACGCATGTATATTGATAAAAAAGGACTTAATATCCAAGAAATTTCAGTTAGCTCAAATATGTATCTCAAAATTGAAAAAGGACAGGTTGTAACCTATTTTGACCGCGAAATATCTTTTGGACAAGATCTGGATGAGGATATACAGGAACGTCTTCGCCAAATTGCGGAAGAATGTCCCATTTCAAAAATCTTAAAAGGTAATGCGATTGTCAATACAGTCATCAGTACGAATCCTTAAACAGGAGCAGGATAAATCGCTGGGATTACTATAAAAATATGTATTCATTATGAAAACTTTAAATTTCGTCATATTTGGTAAGAATGAAGAAATTCTCCTTACGCTCAAGAGAATCATCGAAAATACCTCCACATGGAACGCCATTATATTAATGGATCTCAGTGATTGTAAAAAACAACTGGCAGACAAGCCCGTAGATGTATTATTATTGAGCTCGGGTCTCTCTTCACTGGAAGAGCTTGAGATAACCGACCACCTTTCAAACCTCACTTACCCCATTGGCCTAATCAAACATTATGGTGGTGGAAGTGGACTCTTAAAAAATGAAGTATATAGTTTATTTCCGGAATTACTCCTAATTTAATGAAGTCCCGAGCACCAAAATTCCCTTTTTCAAAAAAATGATTGACGAACCATAGTAATATTTCTTTATTGAACTAGTTCAATGAAAACCGGTCGCCAAAAGGCTAATTTCGAATAATAAATAATAAGATCATGAATAGACAAAACTTTATAAAAAAAGGCCTTTTAGGTTCCGGAATATTTGCAGCAACAGCTTCCTCAGGTGATATTTTGAAAAATGATATTGACGAAATTGAACCACTTGAAACCTTGGATGCGGAAGATGTAACCTATAATTCAGACAAATTGGAAAATCATAGCGTCCTCCATAAAGCGTCTACCCGCGGTCATGCAGACCATGGCTGGTTAGTGAGCAATCACACGTTTAGTTTCGCCAATTATCACAATCCTGAACGCATGCATTTTGGTGTATTACGTGTACTCAATGATGACACGGTAGCTGAAGGAAGAGGTTTTGGCAGACATCCCCATGATAATATGGAAATCATTAGTATTCCATTGGAAGGTGACCTAGAGCACGAAGACAGCATGGGCAATAAGGCGATTATCCGAAAAGGAGATATTCAGGTTATGAGTGCGGGAACGGGCATCATGCACAGCGAATACAATAAGAATACCGATCAGCCTGTCAAATTTCTTCAGATTTGGGTATACCCAAATCAACGCAACGTGAGTCCACGATATGATCAAATTACACTTGATATTAAGCAAAGACAGAATAAATTTCAGCAAATTCTTTCTCCAAATCCAAACGATGAAGGTGTATGGGTTCACCAAGATGCCTGGTTTTCTATGGGGCATTTTGACAAGGGTATCGAAACAACATACCAAATCAAACAGGCAGGCAATGGTATCTACATTTTTGTGATAAAAGGTAGCGTTACGGTCGAAGGACAAGAATTGGAAACCAGAGATGGATTTGGAATATGGGATGTGTCAGAAATTAGCTTGAAATCAACTTCGGCAGACACCGAAATCCTACTAATGGATCTCAGCATGATATTAGACTAGCATACATTGTGCTATTTAGATAAGTTATTTAACAGAATGGGGAGCTTTATAGGCTCCCCATTCTGTTAAATAAAGATTTTAAAAAGTGACGGAATTCAGTTTTTTATCGACTAAAATACCATCTATAGCTTTCAGATTGAAGCTCGTATTGCGTTTCGCCTTCAATTTAATCTTAAATAAGACTTCCGATCCATTCAACGTCTCCTTGTTGCCGAGATTCACAAAGGTCGGATACAGCGCCTTACTTCCATTCGTATGAAGACGATCGTTGCTGTAATTATTCATTTCTTTCATACGTACGGGTTCAATACCCACATATTCAAAATCTCCTTGATTGTAAGGGATTGCAAAACTAAGTGCATTGACAGCTTTGAGATTTTCACCGCTCACATTGATCTCTACAGTTTCGCCCGACTTCAAAATCGTCTTTGAGGGAACCAATTTTAGCTTACCGCTTACTTTTTCCTCTTTTGCTGGTCTTGCACCACCTTCGATAACAACAGCAACATTGGAAATATCATAAGCATCAATCAGATTATTCTTGTTGACATCACCATTGCTGACATAGCCTTCAAAATCACCATCTCCCAATCGCAATCCTGTATAGTTAATATACGAAGTCAAGTCATTGTGATCGATCAATCGATCATTATTGATATCACCAGGTAAATAGCTTGACGATCCGGGCACCTTAAATACATATAATTCTCGGCCAGAACCAAATCCGCCCACAGCTTCAGAAACCGAAATTTTGATAAATCGGGCCACCGGATGGGTTCCAAAATCAAAACGTTTCATTTCGCCATCACGTTTCCAGTCAAAGCTGCCTGCTTCAGTCCAGGTATCCTTATCATTGCTATAAAATACCTTACCTTTTAAAATGATACCATTTCCACCGTCAGTCCGTGGGAGATACTCAAACTTATCCAATTGATTAACAGATTTCAGATCTAATGTCATATCAAACGGAACCGCTGTTTGTCCCCATTTGGTATGCCACATATCCCCCTCATCGTAATTGAACAACTTGTTGATACCATTACCACCTTGGTTGTCCACAGAAGTCTCAGCCTTGATCCCTTCAATAGCAAATTCCAGTGGGTTGGCCTTTGTTTTTGCCGCAAATGTACTCCAATCTGAAGCGCCAGCTTTATTGACAGCCCTAATTTTAAATTGGTAATCAGTCTCTGCGGTCAAACCTTCAAACAGCAATTGAGTGTCTTTGATAGTTGAATAAATCAGATTATTGAATTCTATCTCATAATAATCCGCATTTGCGACCTTTTCCCAGGTTGGTGTTAAGGTATAAGCTTGCGTATGTTGATCTGATATAACAGCTTTAGGCGACGTTAAAGCACCTGCCTGAGCAAGGTAACTGTCTGCAGGAGCATATTCAAATCCCTCCAATTGTACTTCGATTGCCGCTAAGGATACGTCTTGTTTAGCAATTCGCACCAACAGTAGGGGATTTTTGATCAAAGGTAATTTTTCGAATTCAGATCCCTTTGTCGCAAATTGGTTCAAGTTGGGCTGCGCCTCGTAGAAGTATACATTCTCAGAAGCATTAAATTCGTTTAATGTGTGTACTTCTTTAAGCTTAATCGTTTTCTTATTGACCTTTGCTAGCAATTTCTTTGGCGCTTTGCTTACGTTAAAACGGATTTCGGTAGACTTCATTTTCTCGAAGCCATCGAATTCACCTTGCGTTGGAGCAATTGTAAACAACACCTTATCATTGCTAAGGCTCGAAGTTATCGCTGTATTTACACCCTTACCATAGCGATATGCCTCCGTCTTTCCATCATCATCATATTCAACAAAGCTAGAATTTCCGTAAGGATACACTTCATAGATACGTTGATCTTTCTTGATTTCCTGCACATTATTATTCGGGTTAGTTACTGGAATAATAGCCCCATTTTTCACGAACACAGGTATCTTCCAGATAGGTACATTAAAATTATTGATAATGCGGCCACCCTTGTATTTTTCACCCGTAAAATAATCAATCCACTCACCATCTGGCAGGTAGATACCGTTTCGGATATCATTTCCCTTTTCATCCACCCGAGTTTCCTGATAAATTGGTGCCACAAGAAAATTAGGACCATAGAGGTACTGGTATTGTGTTGCCTTACCAAGCGTATAGCTATTAGCTTGTTCTAAAAACATGGCGCGAATGATCGGAAGTCCATCTACGGCTTGTTTAGCTACACTATAGCTATAAGGAACCAATTGTGATTTCAGTTTCAGGTATAAACGATTAATCGAAGTAGCCGGTTCGCCCAGTGCATGCGGGTACTTCTCGTTCGATCCCCAACCGTCCATATTGAGTTCCATTGGTGTCCAGGTTTTCCATTGAAAATCACGGATATTGACTTTAAAGTTTTTACCACCAAAGATTCCGTCCATGTCGGAGGTAATATTAGGCTGGCCTGAAAGACCCGAACCGATATACGTCGGTATATGGAATCGAATATATTCCCATACCCCGCCAGTTTGGTCCCCCGACCACACACCGGCATAGCGTTGTGTACCTGCCCAACCATCCAATGAGATAATAAATGGGCGAGCGTCTTTGCCATAATAAGGCATTGTATGGCCCACATCCGCTACCCCGTTGAGACCAAATGAGTATCCAGGGCCAACCCAGGCAACATCAGTTTTCAAGACTCTCACCCCAGCATCACGTACTTCTTTTACGATATCTCGTTGCAATAATGCGCTTATACTGTCTTTCGGATGAAGATCAGATTGCGTCCATAAACCGATTTCCACACCATTTTTTCGCGCATAATCTCCAAACTCTTTCAAGTTTTTAATGTTGCCGTCTAAGGTTTCCGTTTGTCCATAACCGGCACCGTAACCATCATTTGGAAGAATCCAGCCCAAAGGCATATCATGTGCTTTATAACGGTCGATTACAGCGCGTGCAGAAAATTGATAATTATTCTTTTCTCCGTTTAGAGACTCTTTTGTACCCCCATTGTCTTTTTGGCTTTCTTTATAGCGCTTACCATCTTCAAATAGAATGCCTTTTTCGTCTTCTTTCCAAAAATCACGGTTATAGGCATTAAGGTGCCCCTCATATAACCCAAATTTCGGTAGAAGAATAGGGTTACCTGTCAATTGATAGAAATCTTTCAACAAAGGCACTATTCCATCATTGACCATAAAGAAGATATCCAAGTAATCTGTATCATGAGTTAGCTTGACTGTCCCCTTTGTTTTGGCACCAAATGCATAACTTCCTTTTTTGAATGTATGCCACATAAAGCCATAACCTTTGGTCGACCAGTAATAAGGAGTTGGGGAAGCAACACCGCCATCGGTCCAGCTATTCTGATTTTCGATAGCAATCGCTTTACCTTTATGAGAAAAACGTCCGTTTTGTACACCACCTCCGAAGAAATATTCATCTGCCTGTTCCTTCAATTCAAGACTTACTTGTTTCTCTTCAAAACCGATCGGTTTTAAACTCTCAACGACAATTTTATTGTTTTTACGATTAAGGATACTAAACTGTGAGGTCTGTTTATCCATGGAAAAAAGGATATCACTGGTGGAGATGCTAACGCTATTACCTTCATCCTTTATTTCGAGTTCATTGACAGCTTTCCTAGGTTGCTCTATCAGGATCTTGGCATCAGGTTTTGCTTCGGGATCACGAATAATACCGCCATGAACATCTTGGAACATCCTAAAAATATGATCACCATAGAAATCTAAAGTCAGGCGTTGACCATTATCGTATACAATTTCGACTGTCGTCGGATTAATTTTTTGAATAGCGATAATACGGGTTCCATTATCACGATGCGCTGTGTTGAAATAATTGATAGAACTTGTTTTGGCTTCAACTCGAGTGGGTTGAAAAATAAAAGGAGAAGCCAATCCCATCAGTAAACTGACATGTGCTTTTGTGCTCCAGAAAGATACCTTCATGCGTATGATTTATAATGCATTAAATTAACTTAACAATAATACAATAGTAAATCGAAGTAAAAAAGTAATTATGGAATGCAAACGATTGTCCAATAATAATGTTGCAGGCACAAATAACGGAACGCCGCTTCGATGCCTTGCATCCGATATAGCAGAAAAAGCTTGTTCTGTCGTCTCGTAAAAGCCCCACGCCAGGGACAAACCTCCTCCATCCAAGCTTCCTATTAGGCTATTGGGCTAGACCGTTCTGTTTGGATAGGGCAGCTCAAACCTCCTATTGGGCCGGAACCTGGATCTGATTATCTGCGCTAGTGTTGGGGCTGAATCTGATGCTGCGGCTATAAATAAGGTAATATCCGGTTTAAGGGTTATAGAGATCAGGCATGAGCCCGCGGAGATGAATCCTTATAGGGTACCTCTCCGATACGGGACATGGATTAAGACATCCTCCGATATACAGGATATAGAGTTAAGAATAAAGGATTAAGGAACCTGAATAATGTACTCTCCAAATAGGGTATCTTCCGATACAGGACATGGAGTAAAACATCCTCTGAGACACAGGATATAGAGTTAAGGATAAAGGGTTACGGAATTAAGACATCCTGCAATACGGGCTATAGCGGTTAGAGGAATAGGGACTATAGAGATACGGAAAGATATAAACGAAAGAAGCCCTTGACTGTTTCCAGCAAGGGCTTCCGTGTAAAAAAAGGCACCGACCTACTCTCCCACCTGTTACGGCAATACCATCGGCTCTGGCGGGCTTGACTGCTCTGTTC
>Ga0308160_10000245_pt1 | contig 131593 bp, 102 predicted proteins | sample PhyFR1_FD_201036 | JGI IMG/M metagenome (GOLD analysis project Ga0308160, IMG submission 201036) | Phyllosphere microbial communities from UC Gill Tract Community Farm, Albany, California, United States - DLSLF.R1 | ecosystem: Host-associated > Plants > Phyllosphere > Unclassified | place... | reverse complement strand
TGGCACATTTAACAGTGACATAGCCTAAAGTATTTGGTGGGTTCATCATGAAGTTTATCGACGAAGCAAGAATCGAAGTCATCGCCGGCGACGGCGGCAACGGCTGCGCCTCGTTCCGCCGCGAGAAATTCCGCCCCTTCGGCGGTCCGGACGGCGGCGACGGCGGCCGCGGCGGCTCGATCTGGGTCGTGGCCGACCGCAACATCAACACGCTGGTCGACTTCCGCTTCTCCAAAGTGCACACCGCGAAGAACGGCGAACCGGGCCGCGGCTCGGACTGCTACGGCAAGGGCGCCGATGACGTGACCCTGCGTATGCCGGTCGGCACCATCATCATCGATGACAACAACGGCGAAATCATCGCCGACCTGACCGAACACGGCCAGACCGAACTGCTGGCACGCGGCGGCGAAGGCGGCTGGGGCAACATCCACTTCAAGACCTCGACCAACCGCGCGCCGCGCCAGAAAACCGAGGGCAAGGAAGGCGAGCGCCGCGCGCTGCGCCTCGAGCTGAAGGTGCTGGCCGACGTCGGCCTGCTGGGCATGCCGAACGCCGGCAAGTCGACTTTTGTGACCGCCATCTCGAACGCGCGTCCGAAAGTCGCCGACTATCCGTTCACGACCCTGCACCCGAACCTGGGCGTGGTCCGCGTCTCGCACGAGAAGAGCTTCGTGATCGCCGACATCCCGGGCCTGATCGAAGGCGCGGCCGAAGGCGCCGGCCTGGGCCACCAGTTCCTGCGTCACCTGAGCCGCACCGGCCTGCTGCTGCACATCGTCGACATCGCGCCGATGGACGGCAAGACCGACCCGGTCAAGGAAGCCAAGGCCCTGGTCAAGGAACTCGAAAAGTACGACGAAGAACTGCTCAACAAGCCGCGCTGGCTGGTGCTGAACAAGCTGGACGTCGTGCCGGAAGACGAGCGCAAGAAGCTGGTCAAGGACTTCGTCAAGAAGATGGCCTGGAAGGGCCCGGTCTTCGAGATTTCGGCGCTGAACCGCGAAGGCTGCGAAGACCTGGTCCACGCGATCTACCGCTACCTGGAAGAGAAGCGCCACAGCGACCAGCGTTCGGAAGAAAAGCAGATGACCGAGGAAGCGCGCGGCATCTCTTCCATAGATCCGGACGATCCGCGCTTCAAGATCCTCGAAGACTGATTTGGTTTTATCCGCATCGCACCGCCTCCGCCTGCGCACGCAGCTGCTGCGGGTGATCGCCACGGCCAGTTCGCTGGCCGCGCTGTCGGCCATGCTCGATCCCGACCGCACGGCGGAAGCGTTCGGCGTGTTTCTTGTCGGCGTAAACGGTTACAGCCAGTTCTACGCCATCTATGTCGGAGTGCGCCTCGCCACCGCGGGGCTGGCTCTGTTGGCGGCCAGGCAGGGCGACCAGCCCATCCTCGGCGACCTCACAGCATTGTTCCTCCTGGCGCAGCCGCTCGGCCGCCTTGTCGCGGCCTTCGCGATCGGCCTGCCCCAGGGCTTATTGTTTGTCGTTAGCGGGATCGAACTGCTGGCCGGCCTGGCTCTGCTGCTGCTTCGTCCGCAGGGAAAGCCACTGTCGCCATGAATACTTCCGTCATCCAGCAATCCAGCCGCATCATCGTCAAGGTCGGCTCCTCCCTCGTCACCAACGAAGGCCGCGGCCTCGATAACGCCGCCATCGCGCGCTGGGCCGCGCAGATCGCCTCGCTGCGCACGCTCGGCAAGGAAGTCGTGCTGGTGTCTTCCGGCGCGATCGCCGAAGGCATGCTGCGCCTCGGTTTCACGGCGCGTCCGACCGACATCCACGAACTGCAGGCCTGCGCCGCCTGCGGCCAGATGGGCCTGGCCCAGATCTACGAAACCAGCTTCGCCACCCACGGCGTGAAGACCGCCCAGGTGTTGCTGACCCACGCCGACCTGGCCGACCGCGAACGCTACCTGAACGCGCGCTCGACGCTTACCACGCTGTTGCGCCTGGGCGTGGTCCCGATCATCAACGAGAACGACACCGTGGTCACCGACGAGATCAAGTTCGGCGACAACGACACCCTCGGCGCGCTGGTCGCCAACCTGATCGAAGCCGATGCCCTGGTGATCCTGACCGACCAGAAGGGCCTGTACTCGGCCGATCCGCGCAAGGACCCGTCCGCGCGCCTGATCGCCGAAGCCCAGGCCGGCGATACCTCGCTCGAGGCGATGGCCGGCGGCGCCGGCAGCAGCATCGGCAGCGGCGGCATGCTGACCAAGGTGCTGGCCGCCAAGCGCGCGGCGCGCTCCGGCGCCCACACCGCGATCGCCTGGGGGCGCGAGGACAATGTGCTGGTGCGCCTGGCCGGCGGCGAAGCGATCGGCACCCAGTTGCTGGCGCCGACCGCGCGCCTGACCGCGCGCCGCCAGTGGATGGTCGACCATCTGCACACGGCCGGCGAACTGGTGCTCGATGCGGGCGCGGTGCAGAAGCTGGCGAAAGAGGGCAAGTCGCTGCTGCCGATCGGCGTCTCAGGCGTGCGCGGCGAGTTCGGGCGCGGCGCCTTGGTGTCTTGCGTGAGCGAAGACGGCGTCGAAATCGCGCGCGGCCTGACCAACTACACGGCGTCGGAAGTGAAGCGCATCATGCGCCATGCTTCGGGCGAGATCGAGGCCATTCTCGGCTACGTCGAGGCGCCCGAGCTGGTGCACCGGGATAACCTGGTGCTGCTGTAAGCTTTAGCGGCGCAGCAGCGCCGCTTTCATTGTGCGGGCGTGTACTTCCGCAGGAAGGCCACCACCGTCTTGTCGAGCACTTCCTTCACCTGCGCCTCGTCGGGCGTGTCCATGTGGGCCACGTTCAGGTGCTGCAGCATCCCTTCCTCGCCCAGCATCCCGCGCAGTATTTCCGGCATCTCCTCGCCGCGCCTGACATAGGAAAGCCCCAGTACGGCTGCCTCCACGTTCGACACATGCGCGATCGCGATCGATACGCCGTCCGGATTCTTGCGGTCGCCGCTGTCGCGGTTCGCGTAGACGAACAGCTTCGCGGTCGGGAATTTGTCGCTGATATCGAACCCGGCCGCGGCCAGGCGCGTCTCGATCCCTTTTTGCAGCACTTGCGCAAGCGCGGGGTCGTTGCAGATCACGCTGAACGCGAAGCGCGGGCGCTCCGCCGCGCCGGCGGCGGCAGCGAGGCAGAACAGGATTGCGGCCAGCAGGCCGCCGAGTATCGTACGCATGGTTTTATCCCGGCAAGGAAAGCTGGTCAGCGTAGCAGGATTTCGCTGGCGAATATGCGCGCATTATTGCGTGGCCTGTGCACTTGGTTTACCTCTCCAGGCATATATATTGCGAACTGCTAGCAAAATAATTGCTATTCAATTTCCTTTGCATGCTACATTAACTGGAAATTAAGAACAGCCAAGGAAAGGACCGTCATGCAGGAACTCAACCTCGCCTCCCAGCTGCTGGAAGGCGGCACCGGCATCTTCGTGACCGGCGCGCTGTCCGTGCTGGCGCTGGCCGTGGCGCTCGAACGGCTTGCGAACTTCCGTGCGGTCAAGGTGGCGCCGCAGGCCCTGGCCGACGAAGCACTGAGCCTATGGCAGGCCGGCGATTACCGCGCACTTGCGGCGCGCGCCGGCCAGGACCGCAGCAGCCTGGCGCGCGTACTCGAATTCCTGGCCGCGCATCCGCGCCTGCCGATCGATACGCTGTCGGCACGCGCGGCCGAGATCGCATCGACGGAGCTGCGCCTGCAGCAGCAGAAGGCCTATGCGCTGAACGTGGTCGCCACCATCGCGCCCATCGTCGGCCTGCTCGGCACCGTGATCGGCATGATCGAATCCTTCCACGTGATCGCCTTCAACGGCATGGGCGATCCAACCCTGCTGGCGGGCGGCATCTCGAAGGCGCTGGTGAACACCGCGGCCGGGCTCTCGGTGGCGCTGCCCTCGCTGGCCATGCACCACTTCTTCCGCAACCGCATGGTCAATATCGGCATCCTGCTCGAACGCCAGCTGGGCCGGCTGCTGGATGCGAGCCGCGCGCGGGAACACGAGCGGCAACATGAGCAGAAACACGAGCAGAAACATGAGCAGGAGCGCAGCCATGCGTATTGAGCTCGGCGACGAGGAGCAGCCCGAGATCGGCCTGATTGCGCTGATCGACTGCATCTTCTTCCTGCTGATGTTCTTCATGGTCGCGACCTCGTTCAAGCAGAAGGAGACGCAGCAGAAGGACAAGGCCATCCCGATCACGCTGCCGCGCTCCGCCGCCACGCTCAAGCTGCAGGACGCCGCGCCCGATCCGCTGGTGATCCAGGTCGATCGCGCGGGCCAGGTGGCGATCGGCGACGAAAAGCTGTCGCTCGAGGCCCTGCACGAACGCCTGCGCGACGAAGCCCAGCGGCAGCCGGGCCGGCCGGTGCGCATCGAAGGCGATGGCAATGCCTCCTACCAGTCCATCGTCCACGTGCTCGACCTGTGCCAGTTCGAAGGCCTGGCGAATATCGCAATGCGTGCGCGGCGAGAGTGATGCCATACGAGACTTCCCGACTGGATGGTTCGAGCGTGGCCGTGTTGTGGCGGCGTTATCCCTGGCTGGCCGCGTCCGTGCTGACGCACGTGCTGCTGGGCCTTGCGCTGTACACCAGCGGTCCGGTGCGCGTGGAGCTCAAACGCGACGACAAGCTGCGCACGCAGGTGAACCACGCGCTGCAGCAGACCTCGCGCCGCGAGATGCAGCGCCAGCTGCGTACCATGGAAGAGATCAAGGAGGCGCTCGAACAGAGCGCAGGCGCCGCGCCGGCACGGCAGGAGCGCAACCCGGCCGCCGATGCGGCGGCGCGCAAGGAGAGCCGCGACCCGGCCGAACAGGCGCGCCGGCTGGCGGCCGCGATCGAGACCGTGCAGCAGAAGATCCGCGCGGCGGAGATGGCGCGTGTGTTGCGCATCCCCGAGCAGGAAGCCCTGAAACGCGTGCGGGCCGAGGAAGCCAGGCGTCCCAAACCGCCGGTGCCGAAGAACCGTCCGCCGGAAGCGGTCGTCGCGCAACTGGCGGCGCAAGCCAAGGCCGCACTGGCCCAGCGCCGCGCTCAGCTGCTGGCGCAGCAGCAGGGCGTGAAGCTGAACATGGGGCGCGGTGGTGGTGGCGGGGAAGGGCGGCACGGTGGCGGTCCGCCCGGCAATGCGCATCACGCGGCCAAGAATGGCGGCGGCATCAGTGGCGGCGCGGCCCAGGATTCGGCGGCCCTGGGCGGCAGGCTGAATGCGCTCAGCAGCGATCTGGGGCTGGGCAATCCGCTTGCGCTGAGCGGCAGCACGCTCGATATGTCGAGCGCGGGCTTCAGCGACCAGCGCAGCTACGGCAGCTTCCTGGCGCCGCCGCCGGTCGACCAAGCCACGCTGCGCACCGGCGCCGGCCGTACGCTGGGCGCCGGCGGGCCCTACGCCAACCGTATCTTCCTCGACACCTGGTACGTGATCGGTCCTTTCGGCGCGCATGGCCGCGGCAGCATCGACGAGGTTTATCCGCCCGAGCGCGGGCTCGACCTGGACGCGGTTTATTACGGCATGAACGACCAGCCGGTGCGCTGGAACTGGCAGCAGGAGTTGCACTATCCTTTCGTGCCGCGCCCGCGCGCCGAGAACGCGGTGTATTACGCCTACACCGAAGTCACGCTCGAGCGCGACATGGACATGTGGGTGGCGATCGGCGCCGACGACGACTCGAAAATGTGGTTCAACGAGCGCCTGGTCTGGATCAGCGGCATGGACAACGACAAGCCCTGGTACCGCAGGCCCTTCTACAGCATGCACGCCGAACTGGCCCAGCGCAACCTGACCGAAGGCCAGCGCAAGCTCCATTTCCACAAGGGCCGCAATACCATCCTGTTCAAGCTCTACAACGGCATGAATCTCATGTTCTTTTCGGTGGTGCTGTCGCCGGCGGATTAGAATACGGCCATGGAAAAAATCTCATCCCTCGCCGTCGTCCAGGCCCAATTGGACGCCTTCAATGCCAAGGACATCGATGCCTTGACCCGCGCCTACGCGCCGGACGCCGAGCAGTTCGCGCTGCATGGCGAACGCCTGGCCCAGGGGCAGGAAGCGATCCGCGCGCGTTACGTGGCGCGCTTCGCGGAGCCGGATCTGCATGCGCGCCTGCTGTCGCGCACCGTGATGGGCAATTTCGTGACCGATCTCGAGCTCATCACCCGCAACTTCCCGGAAGGCGTGGGCACGCTGGAGATGCTGTGCATTTATGAAGTGATCGACGGCCGCATCCGGCGCGCTTCGTTCGCGCCGGGCGCCACCACCATGCTCAATCGACCGACAGCGTAACGGCGGGCGGCAGGACCTTGGCGGGCGCCGGGGTCTTGTCCTTGTACTCGCACAAATCGTTGATGATGCAGTTCCAGCACTTGGGCGTGCGCGCCACGCAGGTGTAGCGTCCGTGCAGGATCAGCCAGTGGTGGGCGTCCTGCAGGAACTCCTTCGGCACGAACTTCAGCAGCTTCTGCTCGACGATATCGACGTTCTTGCCGGGTGCGATCCTGGTGCGGTTCGAGACCCGGAAAATGTGGGTGTCGACGGCCATCGCCGGCTCGCCGAAGGCCGTGTTGAGCACCACGTTGGCGGTCTTGCGGCCCACGCCCGGCAGGGATTCCAGCGCCTCGCGCTCGCGCGGCACTTCGCCGCCGTACTGGTTCACCAGGATCTCGCAGGTGGCGATGACGTTCTTGGCCTTGTTGTTGTACAGGCCGATGGTCGAGATATAGGTCTTCAGCTCGTCCAGGCCGAGGTCGAGGATGGCCTGCGGCGTGTTCGCCACCGGGTACAGCTTGCGCGTGGCCTTGTTGACGCCGACGTCGGTCGACTGCGCCGACAGCAGCACGGCAATCAAGAGTTCGAACGGCGTGCTGTATTCGAGTTCGGTGGTCGGATGCGGATTCGCTTCACGGAAGCGGCGGAAGATTTCGTAGCGTTTTGTCGGGTTCATTCGGGCTTCCCCGCGGCCTTCTGGCGCGCGCGCTCGATGGCGGCGGCGATGATCGCGCGCTTGCGTTCTTTTTCCGCCAGCTCTTCGGCGGTATTGGTTTCCTCGGCCGTGACGGCGCGCATCTTTTCCAGCGCCTTGGCGGCCAGGCGCGCATCGTTCTCTTCCTTCTCGCGCTTGAGGCGCTCGGTGCGGAAATCGTGGCGCGCGCGCGCGGCGTCGGCTTGTTCCTGCGACCAGGCATCCCAGCCGGTGCGCTCGCCGTTCGGATCGTCGCGGTTCGGGATCATCGCGATGCAGTCGACCGGGCAGGGCGCCACGCACAGGTCGCAGCCGGTGCACAGGCTCGGCAGGATCGTGTGCATCTGCTTGGGGGCGCCGAGGATGGCGTCGACCGGGCAGGCCTGGATGCACAGGGTGCAGCCGATGCACAGGTTCTCGTCGATGAAGGCGACCGGGCGCGGGCGCTCCAGGCCGTTGGCCGGATTGATCGGGATGACGGGGCGGCCGGTTACCTTCGACAAGCGCGCGACACCTTCCATGCCGCCCGGCGGGCAGCGGTTGATGTCGGCCTCGCCGCTGGCGATCGCTTCCGCGTACGGACGGCAGGCGGGGTAGCCGCACTTCGTACACTGGGTTTGCGGCAACTGGTCTTCGATCAGGTCGGCGAGCGTCTTGGTCACGATGAGTCAAGCATTTGCTAAACCGCCATTATCCGATAAATCGCCGGTGGCGTCGAAGCGGGCGGCCGGAAGTAGCCGCTGAGCTGGCAAAAACACTGCTTTTTGTCCTACACCCTTACGTGCAGCAACGTACGGAGTGCCGGACCCGGCTGGTGGTCTACTGGAAGCAAGCGATCAACGACAGGAGGGTCTTATGGAAAAGAAGCACCTCATCATTTCCGCGCTGACGGCAGCACTGCTGAGCGCAAGTGCCGCGAGTTTTGCCCAGGACCGCTACCATGGCGACCGTGACCGCGGCGACCGCGGCGACCGTTACAGCCAGCGCGACCACGACCGGAACGACAACCGCCGCGACGATCGCCGCGACGGCTATCGCGCCCAGGGCGGCGGCCGTGCCGGCAACGAAAGCTGGGGCGAGGAACGCCGCTGGAACGGCGCCGGTCCGGACCACAGCTTCCGCCGCGGCGACCGTCTGCCGAGCCGCTACCGCAATCACCAGTACGTGGTCGACAACTATCGGCAGCACAACCTGCGACCGCCGCCGCGGGGTTACCACTGGGTGCAGACAGGCAGCGACTACGTGCTGGCGGCGATTGCCACCGGCGTGATCGCAGACCTGATCATCAATCACTGACACCGTGGGCCGGCTGCTGGCCGGCCCCGGCAGGTGACCAGAAACGCGTCGTCCCCGCGCAGGCGGGGACCCAAGTTCTGCCTACGCTAACGCAAGGCTTGCAAGCTTGGGTCCCCGCCTTCGCGGGGACGACGTTTTTGCGCGGGGACGACGTTTTTGCGCGGGGACGACGTTTTTGCGCGGAGACGACGTTTTTGAGCGGAGACGACGTTTTTGAGCGGAGACGAAGCCTAGCGCGCCGGCGACGCCTGGCGCGCTAGGGAATCAGGCATTCTTGCGAATGAACTCGCCGATCATCGGGCAGATGATCTCGCGCCAGCGGCGGCCCGAGAAGATGCCGTAGTGGCCGCATTTCGGTGCCGTGAAGTGCTGGTGCTTCTCCGGCGGGATGCCGGTGCACAGCTCGTGCGCGGCCTGGGTCTGGCCGGCGCCGGAGATGTCGTCCAGCTCGCCTTCGATGGTGAACAGCGCCACGCTCTCGATGTCCTGCGGACGCACCAGTTGGCCGCCGACTTCCCAGGTGCCTTTCGGCAGGGCGAAGTCCTGGAACACGGTCTTGATGGTTTCCAGGTAGTACTCGGCCGGCATGTCCAGCACGGCGTTGTACTCGTCGTAGAACTTGCGGTGCGCTTCCGCCGAGTCGTCGTCGCCGCGCACCAGGTGCTGGTAGAACTCGCGGTGGCTCTGGGCGTGGCGCCCCGGGTTCATGGCGATGAAGCCGGCGTGCTGCAGGAAGCCCGGATAGACCTTGCGGCCGAAGCCCGGGTAATTGCCCGGCACCGCGTAGATCACGGTGTTCTCGAACCACGAGAAAGGCTTCTCGGTGGCCAGGTCGTTGACGGCGGTCGGCGATTTGCGCGGGTCGATCGGGCCGCCCATCATGACCATCGATTTCGGCAGCTTCGGATCCTTGTTGGTCGCCATCAGCGAGATGGCGGCCAGCACCGGCACGGTCGGCTGGCAGACCGAGATCACGTGCACGTCCGGGCCGAGGTGGCGGATGAAGTCCTGCACGTAATAGATATAGTCGTGCAGGTGGAACTCGCCGTCGGCCATCGGCACCATGCGGGCATCGACCCAGTCGGTGATGTAGACGTCCTGGTTCGGCAGCAGGGCGCGGACGGTATCGCGCAGCAGCGTGGCGTGGTGCCCCGACAATGGGGCGACCACCAGCACGGTGGGCTGCTTGAGCTCCGCGAATTGCGCGTCCGGCATGTCTTTTTTGAAATGCAACAGCTTGCAGAAGGGCTTGCTGACCGCCGTGCGCTCCATGATGCCGACGGTCTGGCCGTCGATCGTGGTCGAGTTCAGGTCGAAGGCCGGCTTCTCGTAATCCTTGCCCAGACGGTACATCAGTTCGTAACCTGCGGCGATACGCTGGGAGAACGGGGTGTGGGCGAAAGGCGAGACAGGATTCGAGAACAGCTTTGCAGAGGCATCGGCCCACTGCATCAGCGGGTTCAGGAAGGAGCGTTGCATCTCGTGCAGTTGGTAAAGCATATTATTTCCTTCACATTGCTCTGCTTTGACAAGGTTTTTGTTCGGCAGATCAATCAATTATAGGCCAATTGGCTTGGCCTGGGGCAACATGAGATGATGTTCACCATTGAAAAAATAGTGCAATGCAACATTAGTATCACAGTTCCTATAGGGCCTTCGGTTAGGTGCCCTACATAAGAAAAAAGCCCCGCGGCTGGCGGGGCTTTTCGTCGTATCCAAGTAACGGAACTTTAGTCGAAGACCGGGGTTTCGACGCCGAGGATCTTGTGCAGCTTCGGCGAGGTGGTGGTGTACTGCATGTGGATCTTCTTGTCCGGGAAGATGTACGGTGCGGCACCGAAGGCGGCCAGCGCGGCTTCGTGGAAGCCCGACAGGATCAGCTTCTTCTTGCCCGGGTAGGTGTTGATGTCACCCACGGCAAAGATGCCCGGCACGTTGGTTTCGAACTTCTCGGTGTCCATGACCTTGAGCTGCTTGCGCTCGATGTCCAGGCCCCACTCGGCGATCGGGCCCAGCTTCGGCGACAGGCCGAAGAAGACCATCAGCATGTCCAGCGGCACGCGGCGGGTCACGCCGTCGGCACCGGTGACTTTCACTTCGGACAGCTGGCCGTCCTTTTCGTCGAAGCCGGTAACCTGGCCGGTGATCAGCTGCATCTCGTACTCTTCGCACAGCTGCTTCATCTTGGCGACCGAAGCCGGGGCGGCGCGGAAGTCTTCGCGACGGTGCACCAGCACGACGGATTCGGCCTTGCCGACGAAGTTCAGGGCCCAGTCCAGCGCGGAGTCGCCGCCGCCGCAGATGACCAGGTTCTTGCCTTCGAACAGGCTCGGATCCTTGACGCGGTAGTGCAGCTGGGTGCCTTCGAACTTCTCGATGCCGTCGACCTTGATCGTGCGCGCCTGGAACGAACCGACGCCGGCAGCGATGAAGATGGTCTTGGTGATGAAGCGGGTACCGGTCGAGGTCTCGACGTTGAAGCGGTGGTCTTCACGACGCTGGACGGTGGTCACTTCCTGGCCCAGGTGGAAGGTCGGGTCGAACGGCTCGATCTGCTTGAGCAGGTTGTCGGTCAGTTCCTGGCCGGTGCAGACGGGCACGGCCGGGATGTCGTAGATCGGCTTGTCCGGGTACAGTTCGACGCACTGGCCGCCAACGGCCGGCAGCGAATCGATGACGTGCGCTTTGATCTCCAGCAGGCCCAGCTCGAACACCTGGAACAGGCCGACCGGGCCCGCGCCGATGATCACGGCATCGGCTTCGATGGCGCCGGCAAAGGAGCTGTTGGGAGCGATGGAGCCCGTCTCAGGGGTGGTAGTCATGCTTAAATCCTGTTGATGTGTATTGGGGTAGGCGAGGGCCGATAGTGTGCCACGATCGTCGCACTTCTGCTGGGCGCGGTGCCGGATCGCTGATGCGGCCCGCGAAAGGCGGCCGGCGGCAAGGCGCCGGCGCCGGGGAAGTCTTAGCGGGCCAGCTGGTCCAGCTTGTCCTTGACGTCCTTCCACTCTTCCGCGTCGGGCAGGGCAGGCTTGGTCTTGGTGATCGACGGCCAGTGGCGCGCCAGGTCGGCATTCAGTTTGATGAATTGCTGCTGGTCCGACGGCACGTCCTCTTCCGCATAGATCGCGTTGACCGGGCACTCTGCCACGCACACGGCGCAGTCGATGCACTCGTCCGGGTCAATGGCGAGGAAGTTCGGGCCTTCCCGGAAACAATCTACCGGGCATACATCGACGCAGTCGGTATAGCGACAACGGATGCACGATTCGGTGACAACGTGGGTCATAACAGTCCTTAATCAGTGGAGGCGGCGGCGTATCGGGTACAGGGAAGCCCGCCGGACGCGGCAAAGCACTGTATTTTAGGGCAATTCGGCCTTTACGACAAATCAGGCTTATACACAATACACATAAGCAAATGTTCTTCCCGGTTGTGCTTCCGGGACGCCCGATGACCGAATTTTTAATGGCTTGCGCGCAGGTGTTCGAGCAGCGCCTGCCAGCCGCCGCCGGCGCGGGCCGTGATCTTCATCCCGGCCTCGCCTCAGGCGGCCGGCAGTGCGACTTTTGCCGTCGCGACCGTGGCGGTCACGCCATCGGCGTCGACCTTGACTGCCGCCACCGTCGCCTCGGCTTCGCCGGCCGCCTGTTCCTCGCCGGCCGGTCCGAAGCGGCCGTGCTCGGCACACCAGCGCGCCAGCGCCTGCGCTTCGGCATCGAGGATGCGCTCGACCTGGTAGTACTCGGCCAGGTTCATGGTGCCGCAGCAGGCGCGCCGGTCCTGCTTCGCCCCCGGCGCATCCTGCACCAGCGGCGCCAGGCGCAGCCCGGCCGGATGCGGACCGGCGAGGGTGGCCGGCACTTCGACCACTTCGCGCTGGGCGAAGCGGTTGCGGATGAAGGTCGTGTAGTCGGCCGGTTTGCCGTCTTCCAGGGTCAGGCGCAGCATCTCGTTGGCGACGTCGGCGTAGGTGGCGGCGAAGTCCGGCGCGGCGATCAGGGCGCGCAGCAGCAGGCCGCGCAGCCAGGCCGCCACGCGGTGCAGCACGCTGGCGCAATCTTCCAGCTCGGGATTGCGCTCGAAGGCGAAGATGTCGGCCAGGATGTCGTACAGCGCGCCGGTGAATACCTGGGAGATCGCGTGGACTTCGGTGCCGGCCTGGCTCAGGGTCAGGTCGTTGTCGGCATTGCGCAGGCCGTTGGTGCTGCCCAGCGCCAGGCCGAACTGCTCGGCGATGTTGGCCAGGAAGGTTTTATCGTGCAGGTGGGCCTTGGTCTGTGCCACCACCGCCTCGCACTGGTCGAGCTGGGACAGGGCCAGGAAGATCGCGGTGAGGTCGCCGAAGGCTTCGTGCAGGCCGCCGGTCTGCGGCGGGTTGTCCGCCATCAGCCATTGCGGCTTGAGGCCGTCCAGCACCGCATGGCCGGTCTCGTGCGAGACGATGTCGAAGGAGCGGCAGGTGTAGACACGGGCGCTCTCGCCGGGCGGGATGAAATCGCCGAACTTCAGGCAGGCCTGGGTCCGGCTGTAATAGGCGTTCATCACATTCGGCAGGCCGTAGGGGTGGACCTGCAGCGGCGAGGTGTCGACGCTGCTGTTCCATTGCCAGGGGAGGGGCATGGCGCTGCCGGCGGTGGACAGGGCGCGCTGGTACATGGTGAGGGTCTGGCGCACCACCGCATAGGTGTGGACGGCATCGAACTGCGGCGTGTCCGGCATGGTGACGAAGTCGCCGAAGGCGTTCGGCTCGACCGCGGCGGCGTCGGCGGCGTTGGCGATCGCGATCCGCGCATCGCGCGGGCCGGCCAGCACCACGCCCGGCAGGAACACCTTGCGGGTGCCGATCTCGGCCACCGACGGGTCCTGCTTCCACATCAGCACCCGCGCCCCGAAGGCGTAGGGCAGCGGGACGTCCTGCTGGCCGCCTTCTTCATTGCTGCCGGCACGGTCCGGCGCTCCGGGTCCGGGACCGGCAGGCAGGCGCGGACGGCCCGGCTGGTCGAGCAGCTGCGCGGCCTTGCGGTGCTGGCGGTAGGGAGCGGCCGGCATCGGCACGTAGCCGATCGGGGGCTGGGCGGGATCGGGCTGGCTGGCTTCTGACGTCATGATCGCTTTCTCCGGTGAGGCAGGCTGCAATGGACGGGCTGCAAGGCGCAGACTGCACGGGAAATGGTCGCCGGCTATTCGAAGTGGACATTGATTTAAGTCAACTAGCCAATGCGGAGCCTAGCTGGCATCATGGCGGGCTCTGTTGTTTTCGATCAGGAAGGATAGCCAGATGGCGGATATCAGCATCACCCAGCAGCACCAGCTCAGCCCGGTCGCGGCACGCGCGGCGGCCCAGAAAGTGGCGGACAAGCTGGCCGGGGAATATGGCCTGCAATGCAAGTGGGAAGGGGACGTGCTGCGTTTCGAGCGCAGCGGTGTGGAAGGCACGCTCGCGCTGGGCGAGCGTCAGGCCGATTTGCGCATCAGGCTGGGCATGCTGATGGGCGCTTTCCGCTCGACCATCGAAACGAAGGTGGCGGAAAGCATGCGCAAGGTGTTCGCGTAAGAATTACGCGTTCTTGAGGTCTTCGATCAGGTCGACGTACTGCTGCATCGCGTCGTCCTGCGAAGTGCCCTTCAGGGCAGCCCAGGCGTCGAACTTGGCGCGGCCGACCATGTCGGTGAAGCCGGGGCGTTCGCCGGTGGCGTCGCCGCTCGAACCCTGCTTGTACAGGGCGTAGATCTTCAGCAGGGTCATGTTGTCCGGACGCTCGGGCAGGTTCTTCGAATCGGCCTGGGCCTGGGCGAACTGTTCTTGCAAACTCATGGTGACTCCTTGGGTAAAATGGCAATACTTCGGCCATCTTAGCGCATCGTGCGCAGAAGCACTTTTGATTTCAGGCGATTTTAGAGGAATTGCTCAGGTAGGGTGGGCTCCTTGGTCGCGTGGGCACGTGGTGCCCACCCTACGGTACGGATTACAGACCCAGCAGCTCGACGTCGAAGATCAGGGTCGCGTTCGGCGGAATCACGCCGCCGGCACCGCGGGCGCCGTAGCCCAGGGCTGCCGGGATGATCAGGCGGCGCGCACCGCCGACCTTCATGCCCTGCACGCCTTCGTCCCAGCCCTTGATCACGTGGCCGGCGCCCAGCGGGAACTGGAACGGGTCGTTGCGGTCTTTGCTGGAGTCGAACTTGGCGCCCTGGCTGCCGTCGTCGTTCTGCAGCCAGCCGGTGTAGTGCACGGTCACGTACTGGCCGGCCTTGGCTTCCGGACCGTCGCCGACGACGGTGTCTTCGTATTGCAGGCCGGAATTCGTGGTGTTGATGGGCATGGTGTTGTCCTCTTGTTCAGGGTGAAATCGCGATTGTAGTGCATGTCGCTGTCAAGCTGCCATCGCGCTTCTGTTGACGCCTTTTCCACTGTGTTGCGGCGGCGCGCCGAAATCTCACGAAAGCTGTCAACCGTCCTCTGATACCGAACGTTTCCCCGTAGAATAAGAACTTCTTCCACCTCCGGGCTTTCGTCCTCCCATGCTGCGTCGTTTCCGTAAGCTTTTCGTTTCTGGTCTGTGTCTGTTGAGTGCCATGCAAGCAGCCCAGGCCAACGTCGTCGTCGTTCTGAATTCGCGTGACGCGACGGTCCAGCTCCTCGACCAGAAAACCGGTGCAGACAACGGCACCTTTGCCGTGGGCAAGGAGCCGCACCACCTGATGGCCACGCCGGACAACAAGTCCGTGATCGTCGCCAGCTCGGTCGGCAACGAACTGATCTTCCTGGACCCCATCACCGGCAAGATCCAGCAGCGCCTGACCGACGTGCTCGACCCGTACCAGATCGGCTTCTCGCCGGACCAGAAATGGTTCGTCTCGACCGCGCTGCGCCTGGACCGCGTCGACATCTACCAGTACGTGAACGGCAAGCTGATCCTGAGCCGCCGCGTGCCGATGCCGCGCATGCCCAGCCACATCGCCTTCGATGCCGCCAGCACCACCGCCTTCATCACCCGCCAGGGCAGCGACCAGGTCAGCGCGCTCGACCTGAAGACCGGCGTCATCAAGTGGACCCTCCCGGTCGGCAAGCTCCCGGCCGGCATCACCATGACCCCGGACGACAAATACCTGCTGGTCGGGATCATGGGCAGCGACTACGTCGAAGTGATCGACTGGCGCACCGCCAAGTCCGTCAAGCGCATCAAGACCGGCAACGGCGCGCACAACTTCCGTGCCGTCGGCGACAAGCGTCACGTGTTCGTCTCGAACCGCGTGCAGAATTCGATCAACATCATCGACCAGGTCACGCTGGAAAACGTCGGCATGATCCCGGTGCCGGGCGGCCCGGACTGCATGGAGCTCTCCGCCGACGGCAAGACCCTGTGGGTGACCCAGCGCTGGATCAAGAAGGTGGCCGTGGTCGACGTCGCCAGCCGCAAGGTGATCAAGCAGATCCCGGTCGGCCGCTCGCCGCACGGCGTGTTCTTCGCCAATTCGGCGCCGAGGATGTGATGCGTCCGCGGCCAAGGTCGGGAGCGACCCGGGCCGCGGCGGCGCTGCTGCTGGCGGCTTCCGTATGTCCCGCTTTGCAAGCCTCCGCCGCGGACGCTTGCAAGGGCACGATCTACCTCACGTTCGACACCGGCAGCCAGTCGCAGGCCGAGCTGATCGCGAACACTCTGCGCAAGCACCAGGTCAAGGCCACTTTCTTCCTCGCCAACGAGAAGACGGTGCGCGGCGACTGGTCGCTGGACCCAAGCTGGGCCGCTTACTGGAAGGCGCGGGTGGCGGAAGGGCATGCCTTCGGCAGCCACACCTTCGACCACGTCTACTGGAAGCGCGACGAAGCCGGCGGGAAGATCGCGGTGAAGCCCCAGTTCGGCGCGCACGCCGGCAAGCAGGCAACCTGGACTGCGCAGCAGTATTGCGACGAGCTGCGCCGCGTCGACAGCCGTTTCCGCGAGCTGACCGGGCGCGGCCTGGACCCGTTGTTCCGCGCACCCGGCGGGCATACCTCGCGCAACGTCCTGGCCGCCGCGGAGCAGTGCGGTTACCGCCACGTCGGTTGGGCCAAGGCCGGCTTCTCGGGCGACGAGACCGCCAGCGAGGTGTATCCGAACGCCATGCTGCTCAAGCGCGCCCTGGATAATCTGAAGGACGGCGACATCTTCATGGCCCACATGGGCATCTGGTCGAGAAAAGACCCGTGGGCGCCGGCCAACCTGGAACCCCTGATCGCGGGTCTTCAGCAGAAAGGCTTCTGTTTCGCTACACTGCGAGAGCATCCGGACTACGCTTCTCACTTCAAAAAATGATTCAGCATTTCCTCGATTGGTTCGCATTCCTCCAGGGTTGGTTGTTCGAATCCGTGGTCGAGCCCTTCCTGTTCTACAGCGGCATGGGCGAATACGCCGAGGACGCCTTCGAAGGCGTCGAGTGGTTCCTGGCCGGCGCCTGCGAGGTGGCGGCCCTGTTCCTGGTATTGCGCCCGCTCGAAGCGCTGATCCCCGCGCAACAGATGAGCGACCGCGCCGCGCGCTGGAACGACTTCGTCTATACCCTGATCCACCGCCTGGGCTTTTTCACGATGGCGGTGTTCTTCACGCTGGACCCGATCATGGACCACGTGGCCGGCGTGCTGCGCATGGAAGGCATGCACCCGTTTAACCTGGAATCGCTGGTGACCGGCATGAGCCCGCTGGCCAGCTTCCTGGTCTACCTGGTGGTGCTCGACTTCTTCGATTACTGGTTCCACCGCGGCCAGCACAAATTCCGCTGGTGGTGGGCGCTGCACAGCCTGCACCACAGCCAGCGCAACATGAACCTGTGGAGCGACGACCGCAACCACTTGCTGGACGATTTGCTGCGCGACGTCTACCTGGCCGTGATCGCGCTGGCGATCGGCGTGGCGCCTTCGCAGTACGTGCTGCTGGTGTCGGTCTCGCGCGCGCTGCAATCGCTGCAGCATGCGAACGTGCGCATCCACTTCGGCCGGATCGGCGAACGCCTGCTGGTGTCGCCGCGCTTCCACCGTACCCATCATGCGGTCGGCATCGGCCACGAGTCGAAGGGCAGGGAGCTGGGCGGCTGCAATTTCGGCGTGCTGCTGCCGGTCTGGGACCAGCTGTTCGGCACCGCCAACTTCGCGACCGGCTTCCACGGCACCGGCGTGCGCGACCAGTTCGAGCGCGTGGCCGCCGACGGCAGCGTGCGTCCTGCGCGCGATTATGGCCGCGGCTTCTGGCGCCAGCAGTGGCTGGGCCTGGTGCGCCTGTTCGAATCGATTTCGCGCCGTCCCCGGGGCACGGCCTGATGCTGCGCCCGATCGCGATCGCCTACGGCCGCGCGCTGCGTTCGCAGTTCTCGAGCCGCATGCTGCTGCTGTCGGTGGTGCCGTTGCTGCTGTCGCTGGCGCTGTGGGGCAGCCTGCTGTACGCCGGCATGCAGCCGCTGTACGACTGGCTGCAGGCCACCTTCAGCGAGTACGGCCTGTTCGAGACCAGCAGCAGCATCCTGGCCACCCTGGGCCTGGGCTTCCTCAAAACGCTGGTGGTGCCGCTGGTGGCGATGCTGGCCCTGCTGCCGCTGATGATCATCACCTCGCTGCTGTTCATCGGCGTGGGTGCGATGCCGGCCATCGCGCGCCATGTCAGCCGCGTGCAGTTCCCGGGACTGGAGCGCAAGGAAGGCGGCAGCTTCCTCGGCAGCCTGGGGGTGAACCTGTCCGGCATCGTCGTGTTCGCGCTGCTGTGGATCGTGACCCTGCCGCTGTATGCGCTGGCGCCGGTGGCGCTGCTGGTGCAGGCCGTGCTGTGGGGCTGGCTGACGGCGCGCGTGATGAGCTACGACGCGCTGTCCATCCACGCCAGCCTGGAAGAGCGCCGCATCATCGTCGCCACGCGGCGCCGGCAGCTGCTCCTCATCGGTACCATCTCCGGCCTGCTCGGCGCCTTGCCGGGCGTGGCCTGGATCGGCGGCGCGCTGCTGTCGGTGGTGCTGTTCCCGGTGCTGGCGGTGCTGTCGATCTGGCTCTACCTGATCATCTTCATCTTCACCGGCCTGTGGTTCCAGTACTACTGCCTGCAGGCGCTGCTCGAGCTGCGCGCCGCCCAGGACCCGCTCAAGGCACCAGAGTAAGCCGCAGCACGCGCCCTTCGCTGCCGTCCTTCAGGTTGACGGTCACGATCACCTGGCCCTGCGGATCCTGGCTCAGCGAGCTCACTTCCGCCAGGCTGGTGTCGCCCGCGCTGCGCGCATGGCCCGGCAGCAGCGACGAGATGTCGGTCCACTTGTTGCCGCCGTCGGCCGACCAGGCCAGATAAGGCAGGGCGTTGGCCTTGTCGAAGCCGCCCACGACGAGGGTGTCGGGCTTGCCGGCCAGGGCCAGGAAGGCGCGGATGTAGGGATACGCCTTGGCGCCTTCCACCGGCTGCTGGATCACGAACTTGAACGACTGTCCGCCATCTTCGCTGCGCAGCAGGCCGCCTTCGACGCCGGCGAACACGCGCTGGGTAGTCGCGACCTGTTCGATGAACTGCACGTTGCGGTTTTCCAGCGCCGGCAGGGTTACCGGCAGCGGGGTGTTCGATGCCAGACCGCCATTCGCGCCGAGGCGGTAGGCGCGCACATAGGCGACATCGAGCGGGCATTCGCCGCCCACCAGCAGGCGCTCGCCGACCACCTGGAAGGCCTGGTGCGTGCAGACCATCGAGTCGAACTGGCCCAGCACCACGCGCCAGCTGGCCGCCGCATCGTCCGAGACGAACAGGTTCTGGCCGGCGCCGGCATTCGTGTAGAGACGGTTCCCCACCAGCTTCATCTCGTTCATCGTCAGCGGCGCGCACCAGTCGCCGAGGCAGTTCTGCAGCGGCTGGTCGCGCGGCGCGAAGCTGCCATTGCTCGCGAGCGCGCACAGGCTGTGCTCACCGGCCTTGCCGCGCTCGGTTTCGTGCGCAGGCTGGAACAGCCACAGGTTGGCGTCGAGCGCGCGCAGCGTCGGCGTGCGCGCCATGCCGGATTCGCCTTCCTTCGGCAGCGCGCAGTCGCCGAGCGGCACGTCGGTCCAGCGCGACGTCGCCTGCAGCGGCAGCGCGGTCTTCATGACGCCGGTGCCGGCGCTGGCGGTGTTCGACAGCGTCGCCCAGGCGGCGCCGTCCTTGTACACGATATTGCCGATGCCGCGCGATGCGGTCGCCAGCACCTCGACTCTGGTGACCGCCGGCGCGGCGGGCGTGGTGTTGTCGGAACCGCCGCCGCAGCCGGCGATCAGGAGCGCTGCCGCGGCAGCGAGGGTCTGGCGTGGATAGTGTTGGATCATGGTCGTCCCTTGAATGTACACGGCGCAAATTCTAGGACGGGGCCGGATGAGGGTCTTGCGTGCCTTTGTCGGCAGATTGTCGGGAATTGTAGCGTTGCGCAGGCTGGCAGCGCGGCTACGCCAAATCTGCGCGCGTGGCACACTGAAGCCGTTCTCACACCACTGGAGCGGCATACGATGGCATTCGGCCTCATCATCATCGGCGACGAAATTTTGTCCGGCAAGCGCAGCGACAAGCACCTGTCCAAGGTCATCGAACTGCTGGGCGAGCGCGGACTGCGCCTGGCCTGGGCCGAGATCGTCGGCGACGACCCGGCGCGCATCACCGCGCTGCTGCAGCGGACCTTCGACGGCGGCGACACCGTGTTCTCCTGCGGCGGCATCGGCGCGACGCCGGACGATCACACCCGCCAGTGCGCGGCGGCGGCGCTTGGCGTACCGCTGGCGCTGCACCCGGAAGGCAAGCTGCTGATGCAGGAACGGATCCGCGACAGCGCGCGCGAAGCGGGCACCGAGCCCGATCTCGACGCGCCCGAGAACCTGCAGCGCCTCAAGCTGGTCGAATTCCCTGCCGGCGCGGCACTCATCCCGAACCCCTACAACCGCGTTCCCGGTTTCAGCGTCGCGCGCCATGCAGGGGCGCCGCATCACTTCGTGCCCGGCTTTCCCGTCATGGCATGGCCGATGATCGCCTGGGTACTCGACACCCATTATTCCGAACTGTTCCACCGCGAACCCCACCGCGAGCGCGCGCTGCTGGTGTACGAGCAGGCCGAGGCGGTGCTGACGCCGCTCATGGAGCGCCTGGAGTCCATCTACCCCGATGTCAACGTGTTCAGCCTGCCCAGCGTTGGAGACGGTAAGACCCGCCGCCACATCGAGCTGGGTGTGAAAGGCAGGCCGGCGCAGGTCGATGCCGCCTTCGATGACATGTGCGCGGAACTGACACGCATGAATGCTGAATACCAGCTGTTACAGGACTAGTTGCGGCGCTGGTACGGTCGTGCAAACTGAGCCGTTGTTTTTTTGCGAAAATACTCGGGCCATGTCAAAAATCTGCGGAAGCGGTTCCTGATTGTCACATTGATGTGGTGGAATGATGTCTGTAGGCAGTGCGATCTGGAGTGAGGTCGCGCCTGAATTGTGAACTTCTTGACGACCTGGATCACTCGCACCGACCAGCAGTATTGGCGCGCCGGTTGACGGGAATAGGCAGGACATTAGAACCGGTTGAACCATATGCAACGTACCATCTCCGCCCGCATGCTGCGCCGCATCCGCAAGCTCGTGCTGCCGGGTCAGGCCGCCATCGCCGGCGTGCCCGCCATGGCCGCCGTGCAGGACATCCCCCTGCGCGAATCGCCTTCGCGCCTCGAACCCGTACTCGAATCCACGGCGATCCCGGTACCGGCCAGCACCGAATCCGGCGCCGGCACGGAACCGCCGCCGCCGGCGCCCAAGCGCCGCTGGCGCATGGTCAAGCGGGCCTTCCTGGTGCTGCTGCTGATCGCGGTGGCCGGCGGCTCGGCCTTCGCGGTCTATGAAAGCCGCACTTCGCACATGCAGGCGAAATTCTTTGCCGATCTGGCCAGGAAGATCAGCTACCGCGTGGAGAAGGGGCCGAGCGATGCGATCCGCTTCCCGTCCGCCAGTCCCTACGACGAACGTCTCGGCTACTCGAATCTGCCGAACTACCTGGCCAAGCTGAAGACGCGCGACTACGTGGTCGAAGCGCAGGCGCGCATGTCGCCGAAGATGGTCGAGCTGGCCGACATGGGCCTGTTCGCGACCTATCACGAGAAGACCCGCGCCGGCCTCGATATCCTCGACCACAGCGGCCAGCCGCTGTTCTCGGCGCGCTTCCCGGAACGCCTGTACGACAAGTTCGATGCCGCACCTTCGCTGCTGGTGCAAAGCCTGCTGTTCATCGAGAACCGCGAGCTGCTCGACACCACCTACCCGAAGCGCAATCCGGCGGTGGAGTGGGACCGCTTCTCGAAGGCGGTGTTCGACAAGTCGCTGCACGCGGTGGGCCTGGGCAGCGGCGGGCGCGTCGCCGGCGGCTCCACGCTCGCGACCCAGATCGAAAAGTACCGCCATTCGCCGGAGGGCCGCACCGCCTCGCTGGGCGACAAGCTGCGCCAGATGGCGTCGGCCATGCTGCGCTCCTACCAGGACGGCGAAGACACCAGCGCCACGCGGCGCCGCATCGTGCTCGAATACCTGAACACCGTGCCGCTGTCGGCCAAGCTGGGCTACGGCGAAGTGAACGGCATCGGCGACGGCATGTGGGTCTGGTACGGCCGCGACTTCGCCGAAGTCAACCGCATCCTGTCCAGCAATGCCGTCACCCCCGAATTCGCGCTGGTCTACAAGGAAGCGCTGTCGCTGATGATCGCGCAGCGCCGCCCGGCCTATTACCTGGGCGCCGGCGAGAAGGATCTCGAGGCGCTCACCAACAGCCACCTGCGCGTGCTGGCGCAGGCCGGCGTGATCTCGCCGCAGCTGCGCGACGCCGCCATCGCCACGGTCCTGCACCCGGCGCTCGGCTCCGGCGTGGCGCCGCCGCCGGCCAACACCTTCGTCACCCGCAAGGCGGCCAACGCGGTGCGCAACCACCTGGCCAACCTGCTGGGCGATTCGCGCATGTACAACCTCGACCGCCTCGACCTGTCGGTGGTGACCACCCTCGATTCGGAAGCGCAGAAGGCCGTCACCGCGGCGCTGCGCCGCCTGACCGACAACGACGCCGCGGCGGCCGCAGGCCTGACCGGCAAGGGCATGCTCGGCAACGGCGACCCGTCCAAGGTCGTGTACAGCTTCACGCTGATGGAGCGCGGCGACAAGGTCAACTACCTGCGCGTCCAGACCGACAATTACGACCAGCCGCTGGACATCAACGAAGGCGCGAAGCTGGACCTGGGTTCGACCGCCAAGCTGCGCACCCTGGTCACCTACATGGACATCGTCGACCAGCTGCACCAGCGCTACGAGCCGATGTCGAAGGCCGAACTGGAAAAGGTCAGGATCGATCCGAAGGACCGCCTGAGCCAGTGGGGCGTCGAGTACTTCCTGACGCTGCCGGCCGGCGCCGACCGCGGCCTGCAGCCGATGCTGGCGGCAGCGATGGAACGCAAGTATTCGGGCAACCCGGGCGAAGCCTTCTTCACCGGTGGCGGCCTGCACACCTTCGGCAACTTCAGCAAGCTGGACGACAGCCGCATCCTCACCGTCCAGCAGGCGCTGCAGAACTCCACCAACCTGGTGTTCGTGCGCCTGATGCGCGACGTGGTGCGCTACTACATGTTCCAGCTGCCGGGTTCCTCGGCCCAGCTGCTGGCCGACGCCGACGATCCGCGCCGCGCCGAGTACCTGTCGCGCTTTGCCGACCGCGAAGGCAAGGACTTCCTGGCGCGCTTCTGGAACAAGTACCGCGGCATGCAATGGGCCGAGGTCGAATCGACGCTGATGCAGGGCGTACGCCCGGCCGCCTCGAAGCTGGCGGCGGTCCACCGCACCATCATGCCGGATGCCTCGCTGGCCGAATTCGGCAAGTTCATCCACACCCATCTGCCGGACGACCGCGAAGTCGACCAGGAGCGCATCGTCAAGATGTACGACCAGTATTCGGTCGCGAACATGTCGCTGGCCGACCGCGGCTACGTCGCTTCGGTCCACCCGCTCGAGCTGTGGCTGGCCGGCTACCTGCGCACCCATCCGAAGGCGGGCTGGGACGAGGTCACCAAGGCTTCGGTGAAGGAGCGCCAGGAAGTCTATTCCTGGCTGTTCAAGACCCACCGCAAGCACGCCCAGGACAAGCGCATCGCCGGCCTGATCGAGGTCGAGGCCTTCCTCAAGATCCACGCGCAGTGGAAGAAGATGGGCTACCCGTTCGACTCGCTGGTGCCGTCGTATGCGACCACGCTGGGCGCCTCGGCCGACCGTCCGATCGCGCTGGCCGAACTGATGGGCATCATCGTCAACGGCGGCGTGCGCAAACCGACCCAGCGCATCGACTCGCTGCACTTCGCCAAGGACACGCCCTACGAGACCCTGGTCAAGCGCAGCCAGGAAGTCAAGGGCGAGCAGGTGCTGAACCCGCTGGTGGCGCGCGCAGTCGCCAACGCCATCCACGGTGTCGCGATGGAAGGCACCGCCAAGCGCGTCAAGCAGGCCTTCTACAAGCAGGACGGCAGCGTGATTGCGATGGGCGGCAAGACCGGCACAGGCGACCAGCGCTTCGACGTCTACGGCGCCGGCCACCGCCTGATCGAGTCGCGCTACGTGAACCGCTCGGCGACCTTCGTCTTCAACATCGGCGAACGCTTCTTCGGCAGCATGACGGCCTATGTGCACGGTCCGGAATCGGCCCACTACGACTTCACCAGCGCGCTGCCGGTGCAGCTGCTGGTGACCCTGGCGCCGAGCCTGATGCCGATGGTCGAGAAGACCGACACGGTGCTGGTGCCGGGCCTGCACGTGGTAACGCCGGCCGAGAAAGCCGCCGCCGCGGCAGCTGCCGCCGGCCCGGTCAACGATGATGTCGCCACCGTGAAGCCGGCGCCGGACAGCGCGCAGGCGGAAGAGGTGGAAGCGCTGGCGCCGGCCAAGCCGGTAGCGGCCAAGCCCGCAGCGGCAGCGGAAGCCGCGCCTGCAAAACCAGCCAAGCCGGCCAAGGAAGCCAAGGAAGCGAAGGAAGAAGCGCCGCATCGCAAGCCGGCTGCGAAGCCTGCCGATACGCCGCATCCGAAACCCGCGGCTGAGGCAGCGCGCGCCAAAGCGGCAGCCGAGGGCAGCCACCCGAAAGCGGCCGATGCCCCGCGCGCCAAGCCTGCGGCCAAGGAAGCCAAAGAAGCCAAAGACAAGGCCGAGCCGTCGCGACAGAAGCCGCCCGCAGTGGAGGAAGTGCTGCATTGAGCGGTAGGCCTGAGACCACGGAGGCCGTATGAAGCGGCCCAGGCTCGCGAAGTTCAGCCTGGTGTCGCTGCGCGATCTGCTGGTCGCCTCGCTGCCCACCATCCTGCTGGTGCTGGCCGCCTGCGTGGTGGCCTATGTCGTGGTCGATCCGGCCCCGCCGCGTCATGTCGTCCTCGCCACCGGCCAGGAAAACAGCGCCTACGAGGAATTCGGCCGCAAGTACGCGGCGCAGCTGGCGCGCGACGGCATCAAGGTCCAGCTGCAGCGCTCCCTCGGTTCCGAAGACAACCTGCAGCGCCTCCTCGACGGCAAGGCCGACATCGCCTTCGTGCAGAGCGGCTCGACCAGCGAAGACCAGGCCGAACGCAGCGAGCTGATGTCGCTGGGCAGCCTGTTCACCGAGCCGGTCTGGCTGTTCCTGCGCGAAGGAGACAAGCGCCACAAGCTCGAGGTGCGCAGCCTGACCCAGTTGAAGGGCCTGCGCATCAACCTCGGTCCGGAAGGCACGGGCGTGCCGAAGCTGTTCCGCCAGATCCTGGCCGTGAATGGCGTCGAGCCGGGCCAGCTGCGCATCTCCACGCTGGAAAATACCCCGGCCACGGTCGAGCTGCTGGCCGGCCGCATCGACGGCATCGTGTTCAGCTCCGCGCCCGAGGCGCCGCTGATCCAGATGCTGCTGCAGACCCCGGGCATCCGGCTGTTCGACTTCCGCCAGGCCGAAGCCTATACGCGGCGCCTGCCTTTCCTGACCCATGTGGTGCTGCCGCGCGGGATCGTCGACCTCGGGAAGGATATCCCGGCGCAGGATTTCCACCTGATCGCACCGACCGCGACCCTGGTCGCGCGCGAAGGCCTGCATCCGGCCCTGGTCGACGAGTTCGTGAAAGCCGCCACCGAGATCCACGGCGGCGCCGGCTGGTTCCAGCAGCAGGGCCAGTTCCCGTCGCCGAAGTACACCGAGATCCCGGTCTCGCGCGAAGCCGCCAAGTACTACCGCGACGGCCCGCCCTTCCTGCAGCGCTACCTGTCGTTCTGGCTGGCGAACCTGTTCGATCGCCTGTGGGTTGTGGTGGTGGCGCTGGCGGCGCTGGTGATTCCGCTGTCGAAGATCGTGCCGCCGCTGTACGTGTGGCGCATCCGTTCGCGTGTCTACCGCTGGTACGGCCAGCTGCGGGCGGTCGAGCAGGCGCTGGAGAATGCCGATCCCGCGCAGTGCGAGGAGGTGCGCGCCGACCTGCTGCGCCGCCTCGACGACATCGAAGCGCGCGTGAACCACATCTCGATCCCGCTGGCCTATGCCGATGCCTTGTACGGCCTGCGCAGCCACATCAACTTCGTGCGCCAGCGTGTGAGAGGCAGGCTGCAGAATCCTACGGCAGGCTGATTTTCACGATCGCATTCCCCGAAATCGCATACAGGGTGTTTTTACCGTCGCCCGTCAGACCGGCCAGCGCGGGCAGGGCACCCGGCCCGTTGCCGAGCTGGAGCGAGGTGGCGCCGATGGTGCCGGCCACCGTCGAGACGGCGCGTTCCGGCGTGATCTTGCGGATCAGGTTATTCCCGGCGTCGGCGGCGTACAGGTTGCCGGCGGCGTCCATGGTCAGCGCGATGACGCGGTCGAAGCGGGCCGCGCCGGCCACGCCATCGGCGAAGCCGGGACCGCCGGACAGGCCGGCCAGCGCCATCCTGGTGCCGGCCGGGTCGATGCGGCTGACCGTGCTGGCGAAGTCGCCCACGTAGACCGTGCCGTCCTTGGCGGCGGCCAGGCCGCGCTGCTGGAAGTTGCGGCTGCCCACGACGCTGGCGATGTTGTCCAGTCGCGCCATGCCGTCGATCATGCTGATGGTGCCGGTGGGTGAAATCTTGCGGATGCCGATGGCATTCGCCACGACCACGTTCGCGAAGCCGTCGACGGCGATCCCGCTGGCGTAGAAATAGGGGATGTCGCCGGCGCCCAGGATGGTCGCGGTATCGAGGGTGGCAATGGTGCGCACGGTGCCGGCCGGGTCGATCTCGCGCACGGCCAGGCCGTCGGCGGCATACAGGCGGCCGTCGGGCGAGGCGGCGATCGCGTTCAGGCTGGCAAAGCCCGCCGCGCCGGCCGCGCCGTCCACGCTCTGGCAGCGCTGGGGCGAGCCGGCGAGGGTGGACACGGCGCCCGCCGCGCTGATTTTACGGATGCTGCAATTGCCCTGGTCGGCCACGAACAGGTTGCCGGCCGTGTCGGCGGCGATGCCGACCGGGCGGCCGAAGCGCGCCGCGCTACCGCCGGCGTCCACGTTGCCGGTATCAAGGGCGCTGCCGGCCACCAGCGTCAGCGTGGTCACGTTGGCCCCCAATGCCGGCGCACCGGCGCCGGTCGTGCCGCTGTCGCCGCCGCCGCCGCCGCAGGCCGTGCACAGCGCGGCCAGCAAACTAGTTGCGAACGATCGTGCTATTTTTGCGTCCATGCCAGTCTCCGTTGTTGTGTTTTCGGCATCCTAGCATGGTAAAGCGGCGTGCACTTCAGGGCAGCACGATCTTGACGATGGCATTGCCCGAGGTCGCGTACAGGTTGCCCTTGCCGTCGAGCGCGATGCCGCCCAGCGGCGCCAGGCCGCCGGGCAGGGCGCCGGTTTTCAACTCGCTGACACCGGGCGTGCCGGCGATCGTCGTCACCACCCCGGCCGGCGTGATCTTACGAATGAGTTCGTTGAACGGCGGCTGGCTCTGCCATGTGGCGCTGGACGAATCCGCCGCGTACAGGTTGCCCTTGCTGTCCACGGCCAGCGCAATAATGTGGCTGAAGCGGGCTTCGGCGCCGGTACCATCCTTGGTGCCGCCGCCCGGGCCGCCGGCCAATACCGTCTTCTTGCCGTCCGTATCGATGCGCAGGAGCGTGTTGTCGTTGGTAGCAAGGTAGACCGTACCGGCGGCGTCGACGGCCAGGCCGCGGCGCGCCGGAATAAAGGTATTGGAACCGATGCCGGCGGTCGTGCTGGCTATGCCGTCCAGCATGGTATAGCTGCCGGAAGGGGCGATCCTGCGGACGCCGATCCAGTTGCTGACGACCAGGTCGCCCGCCGCGCCGGCAGCGATGCCGTCGCCATACGCGATCGCCGCGCCGCGCCCGCCGCCTGCGGCTTCCTCCAGGGCGGCGACCTTGCGCGCAGCGCCTGCCTGACTGACTTCGAAGATGCCCAGGCCGTAGGTGGTCATGACCAGCCTGCCGTCCGCCGCGCTCGCCAGGGTAAATGCCGAGGGAAAGCTCTCTAGCGTGCCGGGCGCGCAATAGGCGCCTGCAAACAGCGAGACCGCACCGGCGGGGGTGATCTTGCGGATGGCGCAGTTGGCGCCCGCGTACAGGTTGCCGGCGCTATCGATCGCCAGGGCCGTGGGGCCGTTCAAACGTACGTCCGCGCCGCTGCCGTCGACGGTGCCGGCTTCGGCAGGATTGCCGGCCAGGACGGACAGCGCGGGCGCACTCACCGGCGGCGTCGTGCTCACGGGCGGCGTCGTGCTCACGGGCGGCGTCGTGCTCACCGGCGGCGCCGGGTTCACGGGCCCGGCACTGCTCACGGACGGCGTGATGGCAGCGGTGCTGCCGGACCCGCCACCGCCGCAGGCTACACAAAGGGTCATCAACACGCTGGCGCCCAGCGATTTCGGAACGGTCGTTTGCATACCGGAACTCCGCAGTGGACATCCGGTCAGCCTAGCATGTTAAATATGCAAGAAATCTCTTCGATTCTCACCAGCCTCAGGGCAGCGCGATCCGCACAATCGCATTGCCCGAACTGGCGTACAGGATGCCCTTGCCGTCGAAGACCAGGCCGCCCAGCGGCGCCAGGCCGCCGGGCAGGGCGCCCGGCTGCAGCGTCGCGACACCGGGCTTGCCGGCCACGGTGCTTACCACGCCGGTCGGCGTGATCTTGCGGATCAACTGGCTGTCGGCGCCGGCATCGGCGGCGTACAGGGTGCCCTGGCCGTCCAGCGCCAGTGCCACGAGCTTGCTGAAGCGCGCCGTCGCGCCGCTGCCATCGGCGCTGCCCGCGCTGCCGGGCGTGCCGGCCAGGACGGTCCGGTTGCCGGCGCTGTCGATGCGCAGGATGGTGTTGTCGAGGGCTGCCAGGTAGACCGTGCCGGCGGCGTCGACCGCCACGCCGCGCCGCGCGTTGCCGGACACGCCCTCCGCGCTGGCCACGCCTTCCAGCAGGGTGCTGGCGCCGGACGGCGCGATGCGGCGGGTGCCGATGCCGGTGGCGACGATCAGGTTCCCGGCGGCGTCGACGGCAATGCCGCCGCCCAGGTTGCCCGGTTCGAGTACCGCCAGCGTGCGCGTGGCGCCTGCCGGGCTGACTTCGATGACATTGCGGCCGCTGGTGATGAAGAGCCGGCCGTCGGCGGCGGCCGCGATCCCGCTTGCCGATGGAAAGGCCGACCCGTCCAGGCTGCCGCAGTTGGTGTACGAACCGGCAAACAGCGAGGCCGCGCCGGCTGGCGTCACCTTGCGGATCGCGCAGGTGGCGGCCAGGTAGAGGTTGCCGCCGGCGTCGATGGTCATGGCCGCCGGGCCGACGAAGCGCGCGGCTTCGCCGCTGCCGTCGACGATGCCGCCATCGACCGGGTTACCGGCAAACAGGCCCAGCGAGCCGGTGGCCGCGGGGGGAGTCGGCGAGCCGGAACCGCCGCCGGGGGTGACGCTGCCGGCGGCGACAGGCGTGGTGGAGCCGCCGCAGGCTGCGCACAAGACCAGCACCAGGCTGGCGCTCAGGATGGCCGCTGTGATCCGCATCGGCTCAGGCCCCGATCCACGGCAGGCCGGCCTTGCACCAGCCGCCCACCGTCTTGCGGTGTCCTTCGCCATCGCGGTCGCCTTCGAAGCCTTCCAGGATGTCGAAGGCATCCGTATAGCCGAGTTCAGTGGCGACGCGCGCCGCGTGGCGCGAGCGCACGCCCGAGCGGCACAGGAACAGCACCACATCTTCCTTGTCGGCGGTTTGCTGCAGCTGGGTGGCGAAGTCCGGGTTCGGCGCGCCGCCCGGGTACAGGCTCCATTGCACCGCACCGTGCTGGGCTTCGGGAATGGCCGGGCGGCCGATCCAGTCGCGCTCCGCATTCGTGCGCACGTCGACCAGCTTGACGCGTGGGTCGGACTGCAACAGGGCAAAGGCTTCCTGGGGCGTGACCGCGCCGGCATAGGGCTGGCCGGGGGCGCGCTCGCGGGCCTTGTTCAGGATCTCGTCAGTGCTGCTCATGCTGTTCTCCTTAATAGTGCAACCTGCCTCAAGTTGGTGCATACTGCGCCACTTGCACCACTCTGGTGCGTATGGATGAGGTCGCATCAAAACCGTGCGCCCAAACGCGCCATTGATTTTAAGGGCCAAACGGCGGACGTTCCAAGGCTATATTGCTCATTTGCTCATGGACAAGTGCTGGCACGCTTAGTGCTTATAACAGGATGCGTCTGTCGCACGCCCCGTTGGCGTCGCCGACACCCCTTTTTCAATCAGGAGAATACGAATGGCAAGGACCGCCGCAGATGTAATGCAGATGCTGAAGGATAACGAAGTCAAGTTCGTCGATTTGCGTTTCGCCGATACCCGCGGCAAAGAGCAGCACGTGACCGTTCCCATCTCGCACTTTGACGAAGACAAGTTCGAATCCGGCCACGCCTTCGACGGCTCCTCGATCGCCGGCTGGAAAGGCATCGAAGCATCGGACATGCTGCTGATCCCGGATCCGAACACCGCGAACATCGACCCGTTCATGGAAGAGACCACCGTGTTCATGCAGTGCGACGTGATCGAACCGTCGGACGGCAAGGGCTACGACCGCGACCCGCGCTCGATCGCCAAGCGCGCCGAAGCCTTCCTGAAATCCTCGGGCATCGGCGACACCGCCTTCTTCGGCCCGGAGCCGGAATTCTTCATCTTCGACTCGGTCCACTGGAAAATCGACATGTCGGGCTCGATGGTCAAGATCAGCTCGGAAGAAGCATCCTGGTCGACCGACAAGGAATTCGAAGGCGGCAACAGCGGCCACCGTCCGACCGTCAAGGGCGGCTACTTCCCGGTCCCGCCGGTCGACAGCTTCCAGGACATGCGTTCGGAAATGTGCCTGATCCTCGAATCGCTGGGCATCCCGGTCGAAGTGCACCACCACGAAGTAGCCGGCGCCGGCCAGAACGAGATCGGCACCCGCTTCTCGACCCTGGTCGAGCGCGCCGACTGGACCCAGAACATGAAGTACGTGATCTGGAACGTCGCCCACAGCTACGGCAAGACCGCGACCTTCATGCCGAAGCCGATGAACGGCGATAATGGCTCGGGCATGCACGTGCACCAGTCGATCTGGAAGGACGGCAAGAACCTGTTCGCCGGCGACGGCTATGCCGGCCTGTCGGAAACCGCCCTGTACTACATCGGCGGCATCATCAAGCACGCCAAGGCGCTGAACGCGATCACCAACCCGGGCACCAACTCGTACAAGCGCCTGGTGCCGGGCTACGAAGCGCCGGTCAAGCTGGCCTACTCGGCACGCAACCGCTCGGCTTCGATCCGCATCCCGCACGTGGCGAACCCGAAGGGCCGCCGCATCGAGGTGCGCTTCCCGGACCCGCTGGCCAACGTCTACCTGTGCTTCGCCGCACTGCTGATGGCCGGCCTGGACGGCATCCAGAACAAGATCCACCCGGGCGAAGCCGCGACCAAGGACCTGTACCACCTGCCGCCGGAAGAAGACAAGCTGATCCCGACCGTGTGCGCCTCGCTGGAAGAAGCCCTGGAAGCGCTCGACAAGGATCGCGAGTTCCTGACCCGCGGCGGCGTGTTCAGCGACGCCATGATCGACGCCTACATCGAGCTGAAGATGCAGGAAGTGCAGCGTCTGCGCATGACCCCGCACCCGGCCGAATTCGACATGTACTACTCGTCGTAATTCAGTTTGTAGCCGTACGGTAACAAAAACGCGGGAAAGCCGGCTGGCCGACCCGCGTTTTTTTTCATCCGGATGGGGATGCGGTATAGTCGGAAGATTCCCAACCAGGCACATCGTGCCGACTGACCTGATGCGAATGACAAGCTTGTTCGTGAAGCACCCGGCCGGGATTCTTCTGGCGCTCGCGCTGGCCGCGCCCGCGTCCGCCCAATCCGTCGTCTACCGCTGCGTGGACAAGGAAGGCCGCGTGCTCTACACCGATACGAATGCCGGCAACTGCAAGGTGGTGGACGCCATCGTTTCCGGCGCCATCTCGGCCCCGCCGGCTTCGAGCCGCCCGCCGGCCGCCGTCAACATGCGCCAGGGCGCCGCGCGTCCGGCGCCGGCCACCCCGGCCAACTTCCCGCGCGTCGACAGCGCCGCCCAGCGCGCGCGCGACGACGACCGCCGCGCCATCCTCGACGAGGAACTGCGCGCCGAAGAGAAGAAGCTGGCCGACCTGCGCCGCGACTTCAACAACGGCGAACCCGAACGCCAGGGCAACGAGCGGAACTACGCCAAGTACCAGGAGCGCGTGGCCCAGATGCGCGAGGACATCGGCCGCGCCGAGAAGAACGTCGAAGCCATCAAGCGTGAAATCGCCAATATCCGCTGATCCCGACATGCGCGCCGCCATGACCGAACCGGAACGCCCACCGAAGGACTCGCCGTACGCCCGCTTCGCCGGCCTCGACCTGCTGGCCACCAGCGTGCTGGTGGTCGATGCCGCCGGCAGCGTGCGCTACGCGAACCCGGCCGCCGAGCACCTGCTCGAAGTCTCGGTCAAGTCGCTGTCGCGCCAGAAGCTGGCCGGCCTGTTCCTCAACGGCGAGGAGCTCGATGCGCTGGTGCGCCAGGCGCTGGCGCACAAGTACGCCGACCTGCGCCAGGACCTGGCCCTGCAGCGCAGCGGGCGCGAGCCGCTGCACGTGCACAGCATCGTCAGCGCCGCCGGCGACGAGGAAGTGGTGGTCGAGCTGCGCGAGAACGTCCAGCAGCTCAAGCTCGACCGCGAAGAACGCATCCTCGACCAGAGCCAGGCCAACAAGGAACTGATCCGCAACCTGGCCCACGAGATCAAGAACCCGCTCGGCGGCGTGCGCGGCGCGGCGCAGCTGCTGGAACTGGAGCTGCCGGACGCTTCGCTGCGCGAGTACACCCAGGTCATCATCAAGGAAGCCGACCGCCTGCAGACCCTGGTCGACCGCCTGCTGGCGCCGCATCGCCGTCCGCACATCGTCGGCGACGTCAATATCCACGAAGTCTGCGAGCGCGTGCGCAGCCTGGTGCTGGCCGAATTCCCGGCCGGCCTGAGTATCAAACGCGACTACGATGCCTCGATTCCCGAGTTCCGCGGCGACAAGGAACAGCTGATCCAGGCCGTGCTGAACATCGTCCATAACGCCGCCCAGGCCCTGCGCGCGCGCATCGCGCAAGGAGATGCCGAGATCGTGCTGCGCACCCGCGTCGCGCGCCAGGTCACGCTGGCCAAGGTCCGTTACGGGCTGGCATTAGACTTGCATATCATCGACAATGGACCGGGCATCGCCCCCGATATCCGCGACCGCATCTTCTATCCGCTCGTTTCCGGGCGCGACGGCGGCAGCGGTCTCGGGCTGACGCTGGCGCAGACCTTCGTGCAGCAGCACCTGGGGCTGATCGAGTGCGAAAGCCGGCCTGGACTGACGGATTTCCGTATCCTGATCCCCTTGCCATAAGCGTCGGGACGGTGCGGCCGCGGTCCAACGATGGATGTCTTTAAGCGGGAAGCACTGAACTACATGAAACCAATCTGGATTGTCGACGACGATGCATCGATCCGCTGGGTGCTGGAAAAAGCCCTGGCGCGCGAAAACCTCGCCACTCGGAGCTTTGCCAGCGGACGCGAGGCGCTGGCCGCGTTCGAGAGCGACAGCCCGCAGGTGCTGGTCTCGGACATCCGCATGCCGGGCGAGTCCGGCCTCGACCTGCTGGCGGCCGTCAAGGAAAAGCATCCCGGCCTGCCGGTCATCGTCATCACCGCCTTTTCCGACCTCGATTCGGCGGTCGCGTCCTTCCAGGGCGGCGCCTTCGAATACCTGGCCAAGCCCTTCGACATCGACAAGGCCGTCGCGCTGATCCGGCGCGCGCTGGAGGAGAGTCTGCGCGAGGCCAGCGTCGAGATCGCGCCCACCGAGACGCCCGAGATCCTGGGCCAGGCGCCGGCCATGCAGGAAGTCTTCCGCGCCATCGGCCGCCTGTCGCAGTCGAACGTGACGGTCCTGATCACCGGGGAGAGCGGCACCGGCAAGGAGCTGGTGGCACGTGCCCTGCACAAGCACAGCCCGCGCGCGCAACAACCCTTCATCGCGCTGAACACGGCGGCGATCCCGAAGGACTTGCTGGAATCCGAACTGTTCGGCCACGAGCGCGGCGCTTTCACCGGCGCCCAGGCGATGCGGCGCGGCCGCTTCGAGCAGGCCGAGAACGGCACGCTGTTCCTCGACGAGATCGGCGACATGCCGTTCGATCTGCAGACGCGATTGCTGCGGGTGCTGTCCGACGGCCACTTCTACCGCGTCGGCGGGCACCAGCCGGTCAAGGCGAACGTGCGCGTGATCGCCGCCACCCACCAGAACCTGGAACAGCGCGTGCGCGATGGCCTGTTCCGCGAAGACCTGTATCACCGCCTGAACGTGATCCGGCTGCGCCTGCCGTCCCTGCGCGAGCGGCGCGACGACATCCCCATCCTGGTGCGCCACTTCCTGGTGCAGAGCGCACGCCAATTGGGCGTCGAACCGAAACGCCTGAGCGAGGAGGCGAACCGCTGCATCGCCAGCCTCGAGCTGCCGGGCAATGTGCGCCAGCTGGAAAACCTGTGCAACTGGATCACCGTGATGGCGCCAGGCCAGACCGTCGAGGTCAAGGACCTGCCGCGCGACCTGACCCAGGGCCAGGCCGGCGCCATGTCCGCCGCCACTGCGGCGTCCGCCGTGGTGGCGATGCCGGCGCCCTCGGCCGGCCCGCTGCACGGCGCGCTCGATGGCGCCGCCAGCCTGCCGTCGATGTCGGTGCCTGCCCCGGTCGGTGCCGACGGCTGGATCGGCCTGCTCGAACTGCAGGCCGCGCGCATGCTGTCCGAGGGCCAGATCGAGGTGATGGATGTGCTGGGCCGGCAGTTCGAATCGGCCCTGATCCGCACCGCGCTCAAGCATACGCACGGGCGCAAGAACGACGCGGCGATCCGCCTGGGGATCGGGCGCAATACGATCACCCGCAAGATTGCCGAGCTGGGGATCGACGGCGCGAAGGACGAATAAATCTGCCGTCGTTCCCGCGCAGGCGGGAACCCAAGTTTGCACGCGCTGTGGAAACGCACGCGGAACTTGGGTCCCCGCCTTCGCGGGGACGACGTGGCGCGCGTGCGGGGATGGCCTTGGTGTAGACTCTTGCCATGCTGATCAACTGCGTCGCCTACCAGGAAGGTAAAAAACTCTCCGATATTCCAGTCGAGGACATCAGTGACTACCTCGAACGTCCCGGCTGCTTCGTCTGGGTTGCGCTGCGCGACGCCAGCGAGGACGAGATGCGCCAGATGCAGGAAGAATTCAACCTGCACGAACTGGCGGTCGAGGATGCCGCGCGCGGCCACCAGCGGCCGAAGATCGAGGAATACGGCGACTGCCTGTTCACCATCGTGCACACGGTCGACCTCGAAGGCGATGCCCTGGCCACCGGGGAGCTCGCCATCTTCGCCGGTCCCAATTACGTGCTGTCGATACGGCGCGATGCCGCCAAGGGCTTCCTCGGCGTGCGCGCCCGCGCCGAGCGCGAGCCGCATCTGCTAAGCATGGGCTCGTCCTTCGTCATGTACGCGCTGATGGACGCGGTGGTCGACCGCTATTTCCCCATCGTCGACATGCTCGAGTCCGAGCTGGAGACCATCGAAGACCGCATCTTCACCCACGGCGCCCAGCGCCAGAACGTCGAGCGCCTGTACCAGCTCAAGCGCAAGGGCCTGGACCTGCGCCATGCCGTGGTGCCGCTGATGGATGCCGTCGGCCGCCTGCTGGGCACGCGCGGGCCGACCATGGCAAGCGGCGTCCAGGATTACTTCCGCGACGTGCACGACCACCTGATCCGCATCGCCGGCCGTCTCGACACCGTGCGCGACACGATCGCCACCGCGATCCAGGTGAACCTGTCGATGGTCTCGATCGACGAGAGCGAAGTGAACAAGCGCCTGGCCGCCTGGGCGGCGATCTTCGCCGTGTTCACCGCCTTTGCCGGCGTGTGGGGCATGAATTTCAAGTATATGCCCGAGCTGGAATGGAAGTGGGGCTATCCGATGGCGCTGGCGGCGATGGTGGGGGTGTGCCTGTATTTGTACCGGAAGTTCCGCAAGGCCGGGTGGTTATAAAACGTGGGCACGGAGGTGCCCACCCTACCGTGTGAAGATCTTCTTCGGGCACATCGCGTGCACGCCGACGTTGCCGTCCACCAGCTGGGTGATTTCCATGTCGACGGCGGCGCTGGCCAGCATGTAGGCGTCGTCGCGGTTCAGGCCCTTTTCTTCGACCAGGAAGGCGATCATGTCGCGCAGCGCCATCTCGGTCGCCTGTTTCAGATCCTTCGAAAAGCCCATCGAGATGTAGTGCGTGGGCGTCTCCGCGCGCGGCCACACCAGCTTGCGGTTCTTGTGTACCACGAAGCGGAAGGTGCCGGACAGGTAGGTCTCGAGCGCCGTGATGTCGACTTCGCCGTTGCCCTGGGCCGCGTGGCCGTCGCCGGCCTGGAACAGCGCGCCCTTGGCCGCCACCGGGATGTAGAGGGTGCTGCCGGCCACCAGCTCCTTGAGGTCGAGGTTGCCGGCGTGGACGAAGGGCGGGGCGCTGTCGATCTTGCCGCCGGCCGGCGCCACGCCCATGCTGCCGAAGAAGGGGCGTAGCGGGATCTCGATGCCCGGCGCGAAGCGGCCGACCATCTTCTGGCGGTCCAGCGGCACCACCTTGTAGCGGCCGTACGGGTATTCCATCGGCAGGAAGCCGGAGCCGACACCGAACACGTTGCAGGCGAAGTTGGCGTCGATGTCGACCTTCAGGATCTGCACCTCCAGCACGTCGCCCGGCTCGGCTTCCACAATCGCTACCGGCCCGGTCAGGATATGGCCGCCAGGGCCCTTGTCCTGCACTTCCTTGTAGATCGCCTCGGTGTAGGGCGGGATGTCTTCCGGCTTCACGCCGCGCGCGATCATGCGCTCGGGCGAGCCGCAGGTCGACAGGGTCTGCATGCGCACCGTGTCGCCCGAATGCACGCTCAGCACCGGCTTCGACAGGCCGGAGTAGTAACCCCAGGCGACGGTCTGCGGCGTGGCCGGCAGCGTGTAGTCGGCGCCGAGGGCGGGCGCGCTTGCGGCAAGGGCGAGGCAGAGCGGAAGGAGGAGGCGGCGCATGACGGACCCGTTATGTCGATGAGAAGGTCCCAGTCTAGCAAATGAAAAGCGCCCGGTGCGGACACCGGGCGCTTCGCTACTGCCAGCCTGCTTCGGGCGCTGAAACGCTTAGAAGCTGTACGAGCCGCGCACGTAGAAGGTGCGGCCCAGCGGGTCGGTGTAGCGCGGGTCGAAACCGGACTGGAACTGCGAGTCCTGGTAGGACAGCGGCGGATTGCGGTCGGCCAGGTTGCGCACGCCCACGGTCACGCCGAGACCCTTCTTCTGGGTCCACGAGAAGTAGGTGTCGAAGGTCGTGTACGAAGCGACGCGGTTGGTCGGATCCTGGTCCACGTAGCCGCTCTTGTAGTGGGCGGTCAGGCCTGCCGCCAGTTCACCCTTGTTCCAACCGAGGTTGGTGGTGTTCTGCCAGCGGAACACCGGGCCCGCGCCCGAGTACACGCCGACGTTGCGGTGCCATTCGCCGCCTTCGTCGTTCTGGTAGTCGTACTTGTGGACCCAGGTCGCGTTGCTGCCCAGGCTGAAGGTGCCGTAGGCCTTGGTGCGCAGGCGGTAGGTCGCCGACAGGTCGATACCGTTGGTCTTCAGGCCGCCCAGGTTCTGGGTGCGCAGGTCGACGTAGCCGCAGTTGGCCGGGGTGGCGCACTGCGAACCGTCGACCGACAGGTCGCCCGCCGGGTTGCGGTGGTAGACGCCGGCGTACAGGGCCGGGTCGGCAAACACGTCGTCGCTGGCGAGCACGCCGATCATCTTCTTCAGCTCGATCGCCCACAGGTCCACGCCCAGGGTCAGGTTGTTGACCGGTTCGAACATCAGGCCCAGGGTTGCGTTCTTCGACTTCTCGGGCTGCAGGTCCTTGTTGCCGCCGTAGAGCACCTGGAACTGGGTGTTGCAGGTGGCCGCGCGCGACTTGCCCGGAATCGGGGTGCCGCCCGGGCAGTTGACCGGGTCGTCGTAGGTGCCGGCGCTGTTCGAGAAGGTCTGCGCGGAGTTGACGTCGTACAGCGACGGTGCGCGGAAGCCGGTCGAGTAGGAGCCGCGCAGCATCACGCTGCGGGCCGGCTTCCAGGTGAAGCCGACCTTCGGGTTGGTGGTGCCGCCGAAATCGCTGTAGTGGTCATAGCGCACCGAGGCGGTGACGTCGAGCCCCTTCACGATCGGCACGTTCAGTTCCGCGTAGGCGGCGTAGACGTTGCGCGAACCCTTGTTGAAGGAGTTCGGGTCGATGCCGGTGGAGGCGACGACCTTTTCCGCGAACTCGGTGTTGGCGGCGCTCGTGAACTGCTCGTGGCTGCCCTGGCCGCCCAGCGCCAATGCGGCGTTGCCGGCGCCCAGCCAGTTGCCGAACTCGCGGCTGGCGTGGAAGTCGAGGCCGGTGGTCTGGCCGCGCGCATGCTGCACGGTGCCCGACAGCAGGGCCGAGTCCAGCAGGGCGGTGCCAGCGGCGCTCTGTTCACCCATGGTGTTGATGACGCCGTTCAGCACGCCCTGGCTGATGATGCTGCCGTTGCTGTAGCCGTACAGTTCCTGGCGCGCGCGGTTTTCGTTCCAGGTCAGGGCGCCGTTGTAGTCCCAGGTGCCCAGCTTGCCTTCCAGCGAAGCGACGAAGCGCTGCTGCTGGTTGACGTTACGGTCCATGCGCGAGCCGTTCGGCATGTCGCGCCACATCGCGTGCGCGAAGCCCGGCAGGACACCGGCCGGGGTACCGTCTTCGGTATAGCTTGGGTCGAAGCCGGCGCCGGTCGGGAAGTAGGGGTTGGCGCTGCCGTCCGGGCGCAGGCGGTTGACGTACAGGCCGCTGTACGGAACCGGCGCGATGGTGCCGCCGACCACGCTCTCGCTGGTCAGGTATTCCAGGCCCAGCTCGTGGTCCTTGTTCAGCTTGAAGGTGCCGCGCAGCAGGGCCGAATCGCGGCGGTTCTTCGGGACGTAGTCGACGAAGGGCGAGGTCTCCATGTAGCAGCCGGTGCCGCCGTCCGAGAACAGGTGCGAGGCATTGCAGCCGGCGGCTGCCGACGGGTTGTAGCTGTCGCCGTTCTGGTAGAAGTTGGCAGGGTAGGTCGAGCCCGACAGGCCGCCTGGGAAGCGGGTGTTGAACGGACGATCGCCGCCGGCCAGCGCCTTCTGCTCCTGGTGGTCGACCACGATCGAGAAGTTGTAGCCGTTCTCGTCCAGGTCGCCGAAGCCGTACGCGAAGTTGGCGTTCAGTGACTCGCCGCCCTTGTGCTGGGGCTGGTCCTTGCCGAGGGTGACGATGCCGCCCTGCAGGTCCTTCTTGGTGATGAAGTTGATCACGCCGCCGACCGCGTCGGAGCCGTACAGCGAGGAGGCGCCGTCGCGCAGCACCTCGACACGCTCGAGCGCCGCGAACGGGATCATGTTCAGGTCGGGGGCCGAGCTGTCGAAGGCATTATTCGCCAGGCGGCGCCCGTTCAGCAGCACCAGGGTCTTGTTGGCGCCGATGCCGCGCAGGTCGGCGAACGAGGCGCCGCCGGAGCCGGAGCCGACCGACTGGCTGGTACCGGTCTGCGATTGCGACACGCTCAGGTTGCTGAGCACTTGCTCGATGGTGGTGATGCCTTCCTTCTTCAGGTCTTCGGCCTTCAGGACCGTGACCGGAACGGCGGTTTCAGCGTCGATGCGCTTGATCGCGGAACCGGTGATTTCGACACGTGCGACAGGGGCTTGCGGCGCTTCCTGCGCCATGGCCTGGCCGGCAAAGCCGAGGCCTGCGGCGAGGGCGCTGCCGGAGAACACCAGGCGCAGCGACCTTGCCAATACTTTTTCCGTAAACATCTACATCCTGTGATTGGGTTTCATGAACTGCAGGCCGGCACCGAATATGACAATTCAGTGACGTTTGCCATGCAGATATATCACCAAAACTCACGCGCACAAAATTTTTTTATAGTAATTACGGTGGGAAGCAACAATACTTGCTGCTAATTGAACGAAAGACGAAGAAAGTTACGTAGCTCTACGTATTGACGATTCAACTGCGGTCGGCGCCGGCCGCGGTCGCGCCGCAGGCCAGGATGACCAGCGCGATCCCCAGCCATTGAACGCCCGACAGCCGCTCGCCCAGCACCACGAAGCCGGCCAGCGCCGCCACCGCCGGCGAGGCGCTGACCAGGATGCCGAACACGCGCCGCGGCAGCCGGCGCAGCGCGGCCATCTCCAGCGTGTAGGGCGCGGCCGAGGACAGCACCGCCACCGCCAGGCCGGCCGCCAGCACGACCGGCGAGAGCAGGGCGCTGCCCGCATGGGCCGCGCCGACCGGCACGATGAAAAGGCTGGCCGCCAGCATGCCCCAGGCGACCGTGCCGTTTCCTGCCGCTTGCGAGGCGCGCTTGCCGAATACGATGTACAGCGCCCAGCAGAACGCGGCGCCGGCTGCGCAGGCCACGCCCACCGGGTCGAGCGCCCCGGTGCCATCCTTCAATGGCAGCAGCAGCCACAAACCAAAGGCGGCGCAGGCCACCCACACGAAGTCGCGCAGGCGGCGCGAGGACAGCAGCACCAGGGCGAGCGGACCCATGACCTCGATCGAGACCGCGATGCCGATCGGGATGCGCGCAAAGGCCTGGTAGATGAGCAGGTTCATGCAGCCCAGCGCCAGGCCGTAGAGCAGCAGGCTGGGAATGTCGGCGCGCGCGGGGAGGGCGCGCCAGGGGCGGGTGAAGGCGGCCAGCAGGATCGCCGAGAGGCCGACGCGCAGCCCGACCACGCCTTCGGCCCCGACCAGGGCAAACAGGTGCTTGGCGAAGGCGGCGCCGGCATAGGTCGAGACCATCGCCGCGCCGATCGCCAGCAGCGGCAGGGCCGCGTTCTCCTTTGCCGGCGCCGTCACGCGTCAGCCGACCAGCGACAGCGCGACCGCCTCGGCCACCTTGATGCCGTCGATCGCCGCCGACATGATGCCGCCCGCGTAGCCGGCGCCTTCGCCGGCCGGATACAGGCCGCGGGTGTTCAGGCTTTGCAGGTTGTCGTCGTGGCGCTTGATGCGGATCGGCGAGGAGGTACGGGTCTCGACCCCGGTCAGCACCGCGTCTTCCTTGTAGTAGCCCTTGATTTGCTTGTCGAAGGCGACGAAGGCTTCGCGCAGGGCGACGGTGGCGTAGTCGGGCAGGGCGGTGGCCAGATCGGTCAGGTGCACGGCCGGCTTGAAGGACGGCACCACCGAGCCGAATTCTTTGGACGCCACGCCGCGCACGAAGTCGCCCATCAGCTGGCCCGGCGCATCGTAATTCGAACCGCCGAGGACGAAGGCGCGCGACTCCAGTTCGCGCTGGAAGGCGATGCCGGCCAGCGGGTGCCCCGGGTAGTCGTCCGGCGTGATGCCGACCACGATCGCGCTGTTGGCGTTGCGCTCGGCGCGCGAGTACTGGCTCATGCCGTTGGTGACGACGCGGCCTTCTTCGCTCGACGCCGCGACCACGGTGCCACCCGGGCACATGCAGAAGCTGTACACGCTGCGGCCGTTCGAGGCGTGGTGCACGATCTTGTAGTCGGCGGCGCCGAGGATCTTGTTGCCGGCGTTCGGGCCGAAGCGGCAGACGTCGATCAGCGATTGCGGGTGCTCGACGCGGAAGCCGATCGAGAACGGCTTGGCCTCGATATAGACGCCGCGGTCGTACAGCACCTGGAAGGTATCGCGCGCGCTGTGGCCGATCGCCATCACCAGGTGGCGGGTCGGGATTTCCTCGCCCGAGGCCAGGCGCACGCCGACCACCTGGCGCGCGTCGCCTTCGCCCTCGATCAGCACGTCTTCCAGGCGGGTCTCGAAACGGATCTCGCCGCCCAGCGACAGGATCTCGGCGCGCATCTGCTCGACCATTTTGACCAGGCGGAAGGTGCCGATGTGCGGCTTGCTGACGTACAGGATCTCTTCCGGTGCGCCGGACTTCACGAACTCGGACAGCACCTTGCGGCTGTAATGTTTCGGGTCCTTGACCTGGCTGTACAGCTTGCCGTCCGAGAAGGTGCCGGCGCCGCCTTCGCCGAACTGCACGTTCGACTCGGTGTTCAGCTTGCGCTTGCGCCAGAAGCCGAAGGTGTCGACGGTGCGCTCGCGCACCACCTTGCCGCGTTCGAGCACGATGGGATTCAGGCCCATCTGCGCCAGGATCAGGGCGACGAACAGGCCGCACGGCCCCATGCCGACCACGACCGGGCGCGGGGTGCCGGGCGCTGGTTTGGCGCTGGTGACGAATTTGTAGGCGGTGTCGGGCGAGGGCGCGATCTGGCGGTCGTCGCGCAGTCGTTTCAACACCTGTTCCTCGTTCTTTACCTGCACGTCCAGCGCATAGATCAGCACGATGGCGCTGCGCTTGCGCGCGTCGTAGCTGCGCTTGAACACGGTGAAGTCGATCAGCTCGTCTTCACCGATGCCGAGGCGGGTCAGCACCGCCTGGCGCAGCGCGGGTTCGGGATGGTCGAGGGGAAGTTTTAATTCGGCAATTCTCAGCATGGTAGGGGCGTCGCTAGCAAACGCTTGGTCGGTTCAACCTCGTATTGTAACCCGGCACCCCGGCGGCAGCGGGATGGCGCCGCCTTTCCAGGTCGTTGCAGCGATCCAACATCCGACAATTTGATGACAAATTCTTGTATGCACCATGGGCGTGCATTTTTCTGCCTATTTGCATAGGACGTATATACATATGATGCGGCGCAATAAACCCAGTGTGCATACAACCCTTGCTGGCGTGTATGTACTTGCCTGATTTCATTGGAATTTGTCGTTTTGGCCGTGTCTTTGGATCGTTCCCAAACGGTTCTCTTGCTGCGCCACATCATTGTGCGTGCCGTCACGCCCCGTCATGGTGCGTGAATTTCCACTTCTTTTTCGCTGCTTCCATGCAATTGACACTTGCAGAATCGATATGTTTTTATGTCCGTACATATCTTTGTTGAAACAAGGATACGGCTTCGCCTATTGGTGAAAAAAAGAGAGAGAAGTGAGTGGTCTGGCAATAAGAAGTGATTCAACACGCAGTTATGGGGCCGTTCGGGAGAACGGCTGAAATACCAAAATAGGAAATCACATGCTCAAGAAAACCGTTTTAGTACACGCATTGACGCTGGCCTTCTCCGGCGCCGTGCTGTCGGTTGCTACGATGACCCCCGCGATGGCGCAATCGAACGCCACCGGCAGCATCTACGGTACCGTCGCTCCTGGTTCCGATGTCCAGGTCGTCATCGAGAACGAGGCAACCGGCCTGCGCCGCGCGATCAATCCCGACGCGCAAGGCCGCTTCCGCGCTACCGCACTGCCGCCTGGCACCTACAAGGTGACCCAGATGCGCGGCCAGGCCGCAGCCGGCTCGATGACGGTCGACGTCAGCATCAGCCAGTCGGCCGCAGCCGAGTTCGTTGCGGCGCCGGGCGTGCAAACGGTCCAGGTGACCGGCACGCGCCGCACCATCGACGTGACCAGCACCAACAGTGGTGCAACCTTCAATTCGCGTCAGCTGGCGGCACTGCCGATCGCTCGTAACGTCGACGCGATCATCCAGCTCGCGCCGAACACCACCCGCGCCGACTCGCGCTTCAGCGGCGGCGCTTCGATCGGCGGCGGCGCAGCGTCCGAAAACTCGTACTACATCAACGGTTTCCCGGTCACTAACCCGCTGACCGGCCTGGGCGCTGCCCAGCTGCCCTTCGGCGCGATCGCCGAAGCGCAGATCCTGACCGGCGGCTTTGGCGCGGAATTCGGCCGTTCGATCGGTGGCGTGGTCAACATCATCACCAAGAGCGGTACCAACACCTGGGAAGCCGGTGGCCTGGTGACCTACGAGCCGAAGCAATGGCGCTCGAAGTTCCGCGACATCTATTACGCCAATACCGGCGCCAATCCGGCCACCGACAATACCCTGCGCCTGGCCCGTGCCCAGAACGAGCGCGAGCAGAAGAGCTACAGCCTGTATGCGGGTGGTCCGATCATCCAGGACAAGCTGTTCTTCTTCGCCGCTGCCGAGCTGACCGACCGTGAAGACGGCTACGTCAACGGCAGCCGCGTGGCTTCGGTGGCATCGAACACGGCCTTTGGCTGGCGCGACCGCGAGGTCAAGACCCAGCGCTACATGGGCAAGATCGACTGGAACATCACCGAAGACCACCGTCTCGAGTTCACCGCCCTGGGCGACACGCCGAAGATCGACATCGCCGACAGCGGCTTCAGCTACGCCGACCGCAGCCGCAACGGCATCGTCACCGCGCGCGCGCACTACGAGAACGTGGAATCCCAAGGCTTCGTCGGCGGCAAGAGCAACATGCTGAAGTACACGGGCAACCTGACCCAGGACTTCACTCTGACTGCGCTGTACGGTAGATCGGAAATCAAGCGCGTCAATACCTTCCAGGGCTACGATCCGAACGAGTTCTCGAAGGTCTTCTCGCCGGACGTGCAGGTGCCGGGCCTGAGCTATACCAACCCGCAGCCGATCACGGGCACCGTCCTGGCCGACGGCTCGAAGGACGTGGTCAAGTCGGGCCGTCTGGACCTGGAATACCGCCTCGGCGCCCACACGCTGCGCGGTGGTCTGGACCAGACCAAGCTGCAGTCGATCGCCGCGGGTGAATTCCGTGGCGGTGGCGGCCGCTGGACCTTCTACAAGGGTAATCCGAACGAGTCGATCGACACCATCGGCGGCTTCGAGATCCCGTCGCCGGCCAGCGGCGGCGGCTACGGCACCCAGGGCTACTACGTCACCAGGGACCTGTTCAATACGGTGACCGACTCCTACGCCGAACAGAGCGCCTACTACCTGGAAGACAAGTGGCAGGTCCACAAGGACGTCCTGCTGACCCTGGGCGTGCGTAGCGAATCCTTCAAGAACCAGAACGGCCTCAAGCAGACCTTCCTGGAGATGAAGAACCAGATCCAGCCGCGTCTTGCCGCAGCCTGGGACGTGAACGGCGACGCCAGCCTGAAAGTCTTCGGTACCGCCGGCCGCTACTCGGTGCCGATCCCGACCCACATCTCGGTGCGCGGCGCCGGCCGTTCGACCTTCACCGCCCAGTACTACACGTACACCGGCCTCGATGCGAAGGGCAACCCGACCGGCCTGGTCCAGCTGAGCCCGCCGCTCTCGACCAACAACGAGTACGGCCAGGACAAGGTCATCGCGACCCTGGCTGCGCTGGACATGAAGCCGGCCTACCAGGATGAGATCTCGCTGGGCTTCGAGCGCGCCTGGTCGCCGACCCTGAACTTCGGCGGCAAGGTCACCTACCGCAAGCTGCAGCAGACCATCGACGACTTCTGCGACGTGCGTCCGTTCGAGCGTTACGCGGCAGCGAACAACATCACCATCACCAACGTGGGCTGGGGCGCATCCTGCCAGACGTTCAACCCGGGCAAGGACAACACCTTCATGGTGGACTTCTTCGGCGACCCGAACCGCCTGACCAAGGTGCACCTGACCGCCGCCGACCAGGGCTTCGACGAGCCGAGCCGTACCTATGCGGCCCTGGACCTGTTCGCCGAGCACCCGTTCCGCAATGGCTGGTACGGCAAGCTCTTCTATACCCTGTCGCGCAGCAAGGGTAATACCGAAGGCCAGGTCAAGTCCGACAATGCCCAGACCGACGTCTCCGCGACCTCGACCTGGGACTATCCGGAAGCGATGCGCGGCGCCTATGGCCGCCTGCCGAACGACCGCAAACACCAGATCAAGGCCTTCGGCTACTACGAAGTGACCAAGGAAGTGATGCTGGGCGGTAACGTGCTGCTGGCATCGGGCCGTCCGCGCAGCTGCATCGGCAGCCTGCCGGTGCCGGGCGATTCGCCGAACTACTCGAACCAGAACTTCTACTGCGGCGGTGCGACCCGTGCGCAGAACGTTCTGACCCCGCGCGGTACCGTCGGCGAGCTGCCATGGGACAAGCGTCTGGACCTGAACGTTGCTTATCGTCCGGACATGGTGCCGGGTCTGCAGGCACGCGTCGACGTGTTCAACGTGTTCAATTCCCAGACCCTGGAAACCATCACGGAAGCCTACAACAACGGCAGCGCGAAGAGCTCGACCTACGAACTGCCGATCAGCTACACGCCGCCGCGTTCGGTCCGTCTGTCGGTCTCGTACGACAGGAAGTTCTGATCGAACTGGTCCGGGACCGCGCGCCGGTCCCGTCCAACGAAAAGCCCCGGTTCGCCGGGGCTTTTTTTTGTTCTCGATCTGTTGTGTCGATCCGACATGTCATCTCATGATTTTGTATATGCAAACTGCATACGCATGCAGTGCATTGCGTCTACGCCGGTGCAGGCGACGCACCGGATTGTTGCGCGCTGCAACGTAGGGAAGGTGTGGGTTGTTCGGCAATCTTTTCCGCGATGCCGGTGAAAGTTTGCCAAAAATACCAAGCGAGCAATTATTTTATGCAATCACGGTATTTCACTGCTGCGCCGCAGCATGTCAGTCGAGCAGAGCTGCACCATATCGGTGCACTGAAACAGTGTCCGCTGCGACGATTTTGATACACGAACTAAATTGACACTCAAAGAAAGTGTATGTTTTGATCACAAGACATTACTTTTGCGCATCAAAGGTATGGGCATCCAATTTTGAATGACATAAATACAGTCGTCAATACGAAGTGGGTGAGATGGTGATTTAAAAAAGGACAGTCTACAAAACTGTCGTAATTGAAAATAAGGGAATCACAATGTTGAGAAAATCAGTCTTGGTACACGCACTTGCGCTGGCTTTTGGAGGAGTTGCATTGACCGTTGGTGTGGTCAATCCCGCCATGGCGCAGTCGAACGCCGCAGGTTCGGTGTTCGGTAAAGTTGCCGCAGGTAGCGGCGACACCGTCGTACTGAAGAACACCGGCACCAACGCGACCCGTTCCACCGGCGTCGATGCGAGCGGCAACTTCCGTGCCACCAATCTTCCGATCGGCACCTATACCGCCACCCTGATGAAGGGCGGCAGCGCCGTCGGCACGACCCAGATCGATGTCGTCGCGGGCCAGGGCGTCGAAGCGGCATTCCAGAGCGCGGGCGTGCAGCAGGTGCAGGTGACTGCCCGCCGTACCCGTATCGACGTGTCGAACGCAACCAACGGCCAAGTCTTCACCGCGCGTGAACTGGCCAAACTGCCGGTCCAGCAGAACCTGTCGCAGATCGTCCTGCTGGCGCCGAACACCACCGCCGGCGACCAGGCCTTCGGCAAGAACGTCGCCACCATCGGCGGCGGCGCAGCGTCCGAAAACTCGTACTACCTGAACGGTTTCCCGATCACCAACCCGCTGAGCCAGCTGGGCTCGATGGAACTGCCGTTTGGCGCGATCCAGCAGGCATCGGTGCTGACCGGCGGCTTCGGCGCCGAGTTCGGCCGTTCGATCGGCGGCGTTCTGAACGTGACGTCGAAGAGCGGCACCAACAACTGGGAAGCCGGCGCGACCTACATGCTGACCCCGGACAGCCTGCGCGCCAAGCGCAAGAACATCTACTTCCCGAACACCGGCGACGAGAACAATGCCGCCACCGACGGCAAGCTGGCCTACCGCCAGGACAACCGCCAGACCACCAGCCGCCAGTACGGCGCCTACGTCGGCGGTCCGCTCGTCAAGGACAAGCTGTTCATGTTCGTCGCCGCCGACCGCACGGTCACCGACGACAACCAGGTCGGTCCGTCGGCCATCAGCAACGCGGCCACCATCGGCCAGCAGGGCTGGTATGCGAACCGCGAAGGCGAGAACCGCTGGCTGGGCAAGATCGACTGGAACATCAACGACAACCACCGCCTGGAATTCACCAGCGCCGGCGACGACTACAAGAAGCGCTATGACCGCTACGGCTATACGCTGAACCCGAACAACCCGAATGCTGCCGGCCTGCTGGACGGCCAGCCGAACGGCCAGCTGTACTCCTCGGCGACCGCGCACAACCTGGGCCCGACCGACCCGTCCTATCCGGGCACCCCGGGCGCCAAGCTCAACAGCCTGCGCTACATCGGCCAGATCAACGACGACCTGACCGTCACCGCCCTGTACGGCGAAATGAAGACCGAGCGCGGCACCGTCTACAACGCACTGGGTGCGAACGCCGGCGCCGGCGGTTCGACCCTGCCGCCGACCATCACCACCACGCTGCCGCAGAACCAGTGGTCGGCGATCCCGTCCTCGCTGTACCGCAACTACAACTTCTTCTCGGGCTATCGCAGCACGCCGGGTGAGGACACCGTCAAGTCGGGCCGCCTCGACCTCGAGTACAAGCTGGGCGACCACACCCTGCGCGCCGGTCTCGACCAGTCCAAGCTGGACAGCAGCACCGCCGGCCAGCAGATCAGCGGCGGCACCCAGTGGTCCTACCGCTACGTCGGCGCCGGCAATGCCAACGTCGAGTCGCCGCTGTCGAACAGCCGTCCGGGCATCGTCGCCAACTTCGGCGGTTCGGGTACGGCCGGCTACTACGCCCGCGCCCTGATCTTCAACTCGGTCACGTCCGCCTCGTCCAAGCAATCGGCGCAGTACATCGAAGACCGCTGGCAGGCAACCAAGAACCTGCTGCTGACCATCGGCCTGCGCAACGACTCGTACAGCAACATGAACGGCGACGGCGAGAAGTTCATCGACATGAAGAACCAGATCGCTCCGCGTCTGGCAGCATCGTGGGACGTGAACGGCGACGCTTCGTTCAAGGTCTACGGTAGCCTCGGCCGTTACTACCTGCAACTGCCGACCCAGGTGGCGGCGCGCGCGGCCTCGCGTTCGACCTACACCCAGCAGGACTTCACCTATACCGGCATCGATCCGACCACCGGCGCACCGCTGGGCCTGGTTGCGATCAATACCCCGAACTCGGCCAACGGCGAATACGGCCAGGCCAAGGACATCCGCTCGGTGGTCGACCAGGACCTGAAGCCGAACTACCAGGATGAATTCACCCTGGGCTTCGAGCGCGCCTGGAGCCCGAACCTGAACTTCGGCGGCCGCTTCACCTACCGCAAGCTGGGCGCCGGTATCGACGACACCTGCGATGCGCGCCTGCTGGCCGCTTTCGCGGACCAGAACGGCATCCCGGTGGGGAACGCCAGCGCGCTGGGTTGCCAGATCTTCAACCCGGGCCGCGGCATGACCGTGTACGTCAATGGCAACGACGAAAACGGCAACATCGTCCCGGGCTCCGGCAAGTGGGCACACTTCTCGGCCGAGCAGATGGGTTACCCGAAAGCCGACCGCAAGTACGCAGCGCTGGACCTGTTCCTCGAGCACCCGATGCGTGACGGCTGGTATGGCCGCATCAACTACACCCTGTCGCGCAGCAAGGGCAACATGGAAGGCCAGACCCGTTCGGACAGCGGCCAGACCGACGTCGGTACCTCGGCGGGCTGGGACTTCCCTGAGTTCATGGTGGGCAGCAACGGCCTGCTGCCGAACGACCGCCTGCACGCTTTGAAGGCCTTCGGCTTCTACCAGCTGACGCCGGAATTCACCGTTGGCGCCAACCTGCTGGTGCAGTCGGGCCGTCCGCGCATGTGCTACGGTAACAACAACGACGTCGATGCCGGCGAACCGGGTGCAGGCGAAGCATGGCTGCCGGGCTACCAGTACTACTCGTACGGCGGTCCTGGCTATAGCTCGGAGTACTATTTCTGCAACGGCAAGGTGACCGAGCGTGGTTCGCAGGGCCGCATGCCGTGGGAAAAGCGCCTGGACCTGAACCTGACCTACACGCCGAACCTGATCAAGGGCCTGGCGCTGAAGATGGACGTGTTCAACGCGCTGAACTCGCAGTCCGCGCTGGCCGAGTACTCGGAATATTCCGCAGGCGACCAGAACATCATCGCCTCGGACTATCGTCAGGTGCGTTACTACCAGACGCCGCGTTCGATGCGTTTCACCGTGGAGTACAACCACAAGTTCTGATGCGCCAGCTGGTGTGAAGAACAAAAAAACCGCAGCCCTGGCTGCGGTTTTTTTTCGTCTTCATCTAGATAACGGTTAGATGCCGCTCCAGTGCGCTGCCAGCACCGCCAGCCCCGCCAGGCCGGCGGTCTCGGTGCGCAGCACGCGCGGGCCCATCGACAGGGCAAGGGCGCCGGCAGCGATGGCAGCGTCTTCTTCGGCCGCGCTGAAGCCGCCTTCGGGCCCGACCAGCAGGGTCACGGCTTGCGGCGGGGTGGCGCGCGTCCAGCCGGCCAGCGATTGCGTGGCGCGCGGCGACAGCAGGATACGCCGGCCGTCGCCACCCGGCCCGTCCGCCGGCTGCGCGATATAGCGGTTGAAGTCCTGCAGCGGCGACAGGACCGCCAGCCGGTTGCGCCCGCTCTGCTCGGACGCCGCCACGATCACGCCTTCCCAGTGCGCCTGGCGTTTTTCCGCCCGTTCGCCCGACAGCTTCACCACCGAACGCGCCGCCGCCAGCGGCTGGATCCTGCTCACGCCCAGTTCGACCGCCTTCTCGACGATCCAGTCCATCTTGCTGCTGCCCTCGGGCAGGCCCTGGGCCAGGGTCACGGCATAGGGCAGTTCGACCTCGACCGCCTCGATCGCCACCACCTCGGCGCTGGCCCGGCGCTTGCCGATCTCGACCAGCCGCGCGCGCACCTGGCCGCCTTCGCCATTGAACAGCACCACCTCGTCGCCAGGTTGCTGGCGCACGACGTGCAAGTGGTGGGCGACGGTTTCCGGCAGGTCGACGATGGCGCCCTGGAGGAGGGGCTGGGGGCAGTAGAAACGTGGCATGAACGGCAGGCTGTCTATATGGAGAAGACGGCATTTTAAGGCTTGGGCCGCATGCTCTGGTAAAATACCCGGTTAAGGCCAGCAGTAATTGCCGCACAGCGCCACCGCTTTCCAATCCTCAGACTTACCACATCCATGAAACCTGTTCAAACCACCACCCTGATGGCCAACGCGATCCGTGCGCTGGCGATGGACGCCGTCCAGAAAGCCAATTCCGGCCACCCAGGCATGCCGATGGGCATGGCCGAGATCGCCGTCGCGCTGTGGGACCGCCACTATCGCCACAACCCGGCCAATCCGGGCTGGATGAACCGCGACCGCTTCCTGCTCTCGAACGGCCATGGTTCGATGCTGCATTACGCGCTGCTGCACCTGTCGGGCTACGACCTGACGATGGACGACCTGCGCAACTTCCGCCAGTTGCACAGCAAGACCCCGGGCCACCCGGAAGTGCACATCACGCCGGGCGTGGAAACCACCACCGGCCCGCTGGGCCAGGGCATTGCGAACTCGGTCGGCATGGCGCTGGCTGAATGGCTGCTGGGCAAGGAATTCAACCGTCCGGGCTTCGACATCGTCGACCACCACACTTACGCTTTCGTCGGCGACGGCTGCCTGATGGAAGGCATCTCGCACGAAGTCGCTTCGCTGGCCGGCACCCTGCGCCTGAACAAGCTGATCTGGCTGTACGACGACAACGGCATCTCGATCGACGGTAAGGTCGAAGGCTGGTTCACCGACAACACCCCGCAGCGCTTCGCCGCCTACGGCTGGAACGTGATCCCGGACGTCGACGGCCACAGCGTCGAGGCGGTCGATGCCGCGATCGCCCAGGCCAAGACCTCGGACCGTCCGACCCTGATCTGCTGCAAGACCATCATCGGCAAGGGCTCGCCGAACCTGCAGGGCGGCGACAAGGTGCACGGCGCCGCGCTCGGCGACAAGGAAGTCGCGGCAGTGCGCGAGCACCTGCTGTGGGACGCGATCCCGTTCGACATCCCGGCCCCGATCTACGAAGCCTGGGACCAGAAGCAGAAGGGCGCCGCCGTGGAAGCCGAGTGGAACACCCTGTTCGACGGCTACCGCGCGCAATTCCCGGAACTGGCCGCCGAATTCGAGCGCCGCATGAAGGGCGAACTGCCGGGCAAATTCGAAGAGACCCTGGCCGCCGCCATCGCCGCGACGGTCGAAAAGAAAGAAACCATCGCCACTCGCAAGGCCAGCCAGAACGCCATCCAGGCGCTGGCTTCGACCCTGCCGGAATTCCTGGGCGGCTCGGCCGACCTGACCGGCTCGAACCTGACCAACTGGAAAGAGTCGATCGCGGTCCGTTCCGGTACCCCGGGCAACCACATCAACTACGGCGTGCGCGAATTCGGCATGGCCGCCATGATGAACGGCATCGCCCTGCACGGCGGCTACATCCCGTTCGGCGCGACCTTCCTGACCTTCTCGGACTACAGCCGCAACGCGCTGCGCATGGCCGCGCTGATGAAGATCCGCTCGCTGTTCGTGTTCACCCACGACTCGATCGGCCTGGGCGAAGACGGCCCGACCCACCAGTCGGTCGAACACGTCTCCTCGCTGCGCCTGATCCCGAACCTGGACAACTGGCGTCCGTGCGACACCACCGAATCGATGGTCGCCTGGGGCGAAGCCATCAAGCGCGCCGACGGTCCGGCCACCCTGATCTTCTCGCGCCAGAACCTGCCGTACATGGAGCGTGACACCGCCACCGTCGCCAACATCGCCAAGGGCGGCTACGTGCTGCGCGACGCCGCCGACGCCAAGGTGGTCCTGATCGCCACCGGTTCCGAAGTCGAACTGGCGATGAAATCCGCCGATGCGCTGGCAGCCGAAGGCATTGCCGCACGCGTGGTCTCGATGCCGTCGACCGACGTGTTCGAGCGCCAGGACGCCGCCTACAAGGCCGCTGTGCTGGGCAAAGGCATTCCGCGTGTGGCCATCGAAGCCGGCGTCACCGACTTCTGGTACAAGTATGTCGGCCTGGAAGGCGCCGTGGTCGGCATCGACACCTTCGGCGAATCGGCCCCGGCGCCGGTGCTGTTCAAGCACTTCGGCTTCACCGTGGAGAACGTCGTCGCCAAGGCCAAATCGGTCATTAAAGTTTAAGTATCGCTGTAACCCTTTTCTATAACAATCAGGAGTACACAATGACGATCAAGGTAGCAATCAACGGCTACGGCCGCATCGGCCGCAACGTGCTGCGCGCTTTCTATGAAGGCGGCAAGAAGCAGGACATCGAAATCGTGGCGATCAACGACCTGGGCAACGCGAATTCGAACGCCCACCTGACCCGCCACGACACGGCCCACGGCCGCTTCCCGGGCACCGTCGAGGTGGACGGCGATTACATGATCGTCAACGGCGACCGCATCCGCGTGTTCGCACAGCGCAACCCGGCGGAGATTCCGTGGGGTGAGCTGGGCGTGGACGTGGTGCTGGAGTGCACCGGCTTCTTCACCACCAAGGAAAAGGCTTCGGCCCACCTGAAGGGCGGCGCCAAGAAGGTCATCATCTCGGCACCGGGCGGCAAGGACGTCGACGCCACCATCGTCTACGGCGTCAACCAGGACGTGCTGAAGGCCACCGACACCGTGATCTCGAACGCTTCCTGCACCACCAACTGCCTGGCCCCGCTGGTCAAGCCGCTGAACGATGCGATCGGCCTGGAAACCGGCTTGATGACCACCGTGCACGCTTACACCAACGACCAGGTGCTGACCGACGTGATGCACGAAGACCTGCGCCGCGCCCGTTCGGCCACGCACTCGATGATCCCGACCAAGACGGGCGCCGCCGCCGCGGTCGGCCTGGTGCTGCCCGAGCTGAACGGCAAGCTGGACGGCTTCGCGATCCGCGTGCCGACCATCAACGTCTCGATCGTCGACCTGACCTTCATCGCCAAGCGCGACACCACCGTCGACGAAGTCAACCAGATCATGAAGGCCGCCGCCGAATCGGGCGCCCTGAACGGCATCCTGACCTACCAGACCGAGCCGTTGGTGTCGGTCGACTTCAACCACAACCCGGCATCGTCGAACTTCGACGCCACCCTGACCAAGGTCTCGGGCCGCCTGGTGAAGGTCTCGTCGTGGTACGACAACGAGTGGGGCTTCAGCAACCGCATGCTGGACACCACCGTGGCGCTGATGAACGCCAAGTAATCGCCGTTAAAGCTACGGCGTAGCAAACGCCCCCTGATCGGGAAGCCGGTCCGGGGGCTTTTTTTTGCTGCGATGTAAATACGGAGTAAATACAAACGTTCTTTTGCGTTGAAAAAATTAGCAAAAAGATGTTTCGAAAATACAACGAACGGTGTTTTTATGATTTTAATGGTTACAAATTAGTACAAAAAAATTCTTTCCTCGGCGACACTCTAACTGTGCATATGCTTTGCACATAACAATTACAAGCCGAGGGAATAACTTGAACAAGCAACTCATACTGAAGCGTAGCGTCATCGCGGTGGCGGTGGCACTTGGCGGCACGTCGATCGCGTTCGCGCAGACTGTAAGTGGTAGTGGTAGTGAAAGTGGTAACGGTAAAGGGGATAACGCCCAGATGCAGCGCGTGGTCGTCACGGGCTCGAACATCAAGCGTGCCGACAAGGAAGGTACCGCACCGGTCAGCGTCATGACCGCGGCCGACATCAAGGCGACCGGTGCGACCACCGTTGCCGACCTCATGAAATACGTGCCGTCGATGGGCTCGGACGGCAACCAGGACTTCACCAGCGGCGGCGGCTTCGCCAAGGGTGCGGCCACCGCCTCGCTGCGCGGTTTCGGCTCGTCCTCGACCCTGATCCTGCTGAACGGCCGCCGCATGAACCCGGCGCCTTACGCCGACCCGAACACCGGCAACTCGGTCATCTATGACCTGAACAGCATCCCGATTTCGGCCATCGAGCGTATCGAAGTGCTGCAGGATGGCGCCTCGGCCGTGTACGGTTCCGACGCAATCGCCGGCGTCATCAACTTCATCCTCAAGAAGAGCTACCAGGGCGCCGAGATCTCGGCGCGCTACGGCGCCAACGACGACCGCAACTTCGCAAAGAAGGGCGCGAACGTCATCTTCGGCAAGGGCGATCTGGACAATGACGGCTATTCCTTCATGGTCACCGCCGACCTGAGCCAGCGCGACCGCACCGCGCGCAAGGATGCCACCGACATCGAGTACCAGCAGTACCAGATCATGAACGGTCGCTACAAGTCGAACTACTCGACTTATGTGTCGCAGTATCCGACCATCTTCAGGGAAACCAGCCCGGGCAGCAAGAACTTCGGCGTGACCCGCGCGACCGCACCGAACAACATCGTCTTCAGCTCGGCTTGTCCGGATTCGGAAAAGATCACCCTCGGCGAGAAGGACGGCCTGAACCCGGCCACCAGCACCATCCTCGGCCGCACCGTCTGTAACTACGACCAGGACCGCTTCGACGAAGCCCAGGGCTGGGGCAAGGACATCAGCGTGCTGTCGCATGGCGAGTTCAAGCTGGGCCAGAACATCGTCGGCTTTGCCGATCTCAGCTACAACCGCAACGACCGCGAATACACGGCTGCGCCGCTCACGATCGGCACCACCAGCAGCACCAGCTTCACCGCCAACGGCGTCGGCACCCCGTTCCAGCTGATCCTGCCGGTCGGCCACCCGGACAACCCGTTCGCCAGCGACCGTGCTTCGGCCTCCTACCGCTTCACGAACCTGCGTGCCGGTTCGGCATCGATGACCGAGGGCTACCGTGCCCTGGCCGGCCTGCGCGGCAACCACTTCGGCTGGGATTGGGAAAGCGCGCTGTTGTGGAACCGTTCGAACCGCGACGATTACTACTACGGTCGCCTGGTCCTTGCGACCCTGAACACGATCATGACCCAGAATCGCTCGCTGGCCTCGGTGGCCGCCGATCCGAATCTCGGCCACGATGTGCTGTCGAAGAACACTTCGCAGATCAGCCAATGGGACCTCAAGGTCTCGCGCGAGTTCGGCCAGCTGAGCGGTGGCGCCATCGGCATCGCGGCCGGCGTCGAAGTCCGCCGCGAAACCACCGACCTGAATCCGGACCCGATGGTCGCGAATGGCGAGATCTATGGCCTGGCCAACACCATCCTGCACAGCGGCCGTACCGTCAAGTCGGTCTTTGCGGAAACCCGCCTGCCGGTGCTGAAGAACCTGGAATTCGACATTGCCGGCCGGGTCGACAAGTACCCCGACCTGAAGAGCAATTTCGTGCCGAAGGTCGGCGCCAAGTGGACCATCAGCGATTCGATCGCTGTCCGCGGCACCTATGCCGAAGGCTTCCGCGCGCCGTCGCTGAGCCAGATCGTGCCGGGCGGCGCCCAGTACTTCCTGCGCAACGTCTGGGATCCGAAGCGTTGCGGTCCCGACCACCAGACCCCGGCACCGGGCGGCGGCACCGTCACCGACTGCGCGATCAACATCGCCGGCACCGGCGGCTTCAATCCGGACCTGAAGCCGGAAGAGTCGAAGACCTGGAACATCGGCCTCATCCTTTCGCCGACCAGCAATTTCGACGTGACGCTGGATTACTTCCACATCAAGCGTACCAACGAGATCGTGCTGGGCACCGCGAACGAGGCGCTGAAGAACGAAGACCGCTTCCCGGGTAACGTCACCCGCAGCACCACCGGCCTGCTGCTGGACGCGGCCGGCAAGCCGATCCCTGGCACCGGCCAGCTGCAGATGGTCGCCACGCCATGGGAAAACCAGGGCATGACCGAAGAAGGCGGCGTCGACATCGAAGCGCAGTATCGCCTGCGCCTGGGCGAGTACGGCACGGTGCGCAACACCCTGCGTTCGACCTACGTCCAGACCTACAAGATCCAGCAGTTCCCGGGCGACCCGATGAACAACGTGGCCGGCACCATTCCGGGCCTGAGCGACTGGCTGCTGTCGGCCGGCACTGCGATGCCGCGCTGGAAGAGCAGCTTCACCAGCAACTGGAGCCGCGGCGACCATAACGTGACCGCCTCGGTCAACTACGTCGGCCCGGTCTCGCTGCTGCGCCGCTACGATGGCGACACCAAGTACGCACAGCCGTTCTGCCACTTCGGTACCCGCAAGCCGACCGATGCCGCACCGGACCGCGATACCTCGAACCCGCTGTACGAGACCTTCTATCCGAAGTGCTCGGTCAAGGAATGGGTGACCTTCGGTCTGGGCTACACCTATACCGGCTTCAAGAACTGGACCCTGACCGGCAATATCCAGAACCTGTTCGACACCAAGGCGCCGTACGACCCGAACTACACTGCAGGTGGCTTCAACGAAGACCTGCACAACCCGTACGGTCGTTACTTCAACGTCAGCGCACGCTACACCTTCTAAGTGTTGCAGCGATGCCCGCCCGGCCAGCCGGGCGGTGCACAGGCCTGTATGCAAAAAGCCCACCGGCTCGCGCCGGTGGGCTTTTTTTCGTCTACGTGGGCGCGACGCGCCTGCTCTTCGCTTACTTCTTCGGCCAGGGCGTCAGGATCTCGAAACCATCCCTGGTCACGGCGATCATGTGTTCCCATTGCGCCGACAGCGAGTTGTCGGCCGTGACCACGGTCCAGCCGTCGTCCAGCTGTTCGACGTCGGCCTCGCCCGCGTTCAGCATCGGCTCGACGGTGAAGGTCATGCCTTCCTTCAGCAGCAGGCCGGTGTTCGGGCGGCCGTAGTGCAGCACCTGCGGGTCTTCGTGGTAGACGCGGCCGATGCCGTGGCCGCAATACTCGCGCACCACCGAATAGCCGGCCTTTTCGGCCAGGGTCTGGATCGCGTGCCCGACGTCGCCCAGGCGCGCGCCCGGCTTGACCACGCGGATGCCTGCCATCATGGCGTCGAAGGTGATGTCGACCAGGCGTTTCGCTTCGGGCGAGGGCGTGCCGGCGAAGTACATGCGGCTGGTGTCGCCGTGCCAGCCGTCCTTGATCACGGTGACGTCGATGTTGATGATGTCGCCGTCCTTCAGGACTTCCTTCTCGCTCGGGATGCCGTGGCAGACCACGCCGTTGACCGAGGTGCACAAGGTTTTGGGGAAGCCGTGGTAGCCGACGTTGGCCGGCGTCGCCTTCTGGACCTTGCGGATGTATTCGTTGCAGCGGCGGTCGAGCTCCTCGGTGGAGACGCCGGGCTGCACGTGTTCGGTAATCATCTCCAGCACCTCGGCGGCCAGGCGGCCGGCAACGCGCATCTTGGCGATGTCCTTGTCGTTCTTGAGTTTGATGACCATAGTATTTGTTTCGCTTTAGACCGCTCATGATACCTGCTCGCATGAAAAAATGCCCGCCAGGCGAACCTGGCGGGCATCGATCAAGCGATCCATCGGCGGCCCCGAAGGGCCGGGTCGATTAGAACGACTGGTTGTAGCGGACGTAGAAGAAGCGGTCCAGCGGCATGTTCGGATCGACCGACGACGCCGACGACGAGGTGCCGTTGACTGCGTAGGTGATACGCGGCTTCTTGTCGAACGCGTTGTTGATACCGACCATGATCTGGCCTTTCCACGACGTCTTGTAGTTCACGTTCAGATCGTGGTAAATCATGGCGCCCTGCTTGTTGTAGCCGGTGCCCCAGGATTCGGTATAGCCTTCCGGGTTGCTGCACTCTACATCGGTATCCCAGCACTGGTCCTTGGTCGGGCTGTAGTAGCGCATGGTCCAGGTGGCACCCCAGTTACCCATGCTCCAGTCCAGCGAAGTGACCGACTTGAACTTGTTGTAGTAGTACTCGCCGGTATAGTCCGCCCAGTCCGCATCCGCTGCGCTCTTCACGGAGAACGAGTGGGTGTACGAGGTGTCCGACTTCAGGCTGAAGCGGCCGTACTGGGTGGACGGGAAGCGATAGGCCAGCGACAGGTCGATACCGTCGGTCTTCAGGCTGCCCAGGTTGGCGTTGCCGTGCGACAGATTGGTGATTTCGCCGTCGGCGTTACGCTGGATCGAGGTGCAGAACGACGGGACGTTGTCCACGTAGCACTGGTTCGCGACGTAGGTTGCCGAGACGCCGGTGATGCGGTTGTCGATCTTGACGCGGTAGAAGTCCAGCGAGGCCGAGGCACCCGGCAGCCACGACGGGCTGTAGACGAAGCCCAGAGTGTCGGTCACCGAGGTTTCCGGACGCAGGTTGCGGTTGCCGGCGCCGCTCTGGAACGGATACGCGCCCTGGGTTTCGACCGCGCCGGTGATCGGCTTGCCGTTCTGGTCCAGCTGGAAGAAGCCAGCACCAGCGCCGGCGGCGGCGCAACGCGCAGCCACGGCCGGATCGCTCTTCGCCTCACCGAATGCGCGGTCGCACGGATCGAGGTAGTAGTCGAAGCTCTGCGAGCCGCCACCGAAGGTATCGCCCAGTGCCGGAGCGCGGAAGCCCTGGCCCCAGTTGCCGCGCACCAGCAGGTCGGTGATCGGACGCCATTCGACGCTGACCTTGGTGTTGTGGGTGTTGCCGAAGTTGCTGTAGTCCGAGTAGCGGGTGGCGACGTCGAAGGTCAGCGACTTGGCGAACGGCAGGTCTTTCAGGACCGGGATACGCGCTTCCAGGTAGGCTTCGCGCACGCTGTAGCGGCCGAAGGTCGCATTCGCTGCCAGGTCGGTCGAGTAGCCCGATTGCTCGAACTGGCCCGGGGTGTCGTAGCCGCGCACTTCGCGGTGCTCCAGGCCGGCCGCGAAGCCGAGCCCACCGGCCGGCAGGTCCAGGATTTCGCCGGCGATGTTGGCGGTGGCGCTGTTGGTGGTCGAACCGTAGCCGTGCTGGCCGACCGAATTGATGTAGGCCAGTGCTGCCGGGGTCGAGGCCGACGGGCCGCCCAGGATGTCGAAGGGTACGCAGGTTGCCAGCGGGATCGGATCGGCGGCGGTACCGCACTGAATCTGGCCGGACGCGTTCCGGAACGACGGGCCGAGCGCCTGCTTCAGGTTCAGCAGGTTCAGGTTGCCGTTCGAGACCATGCTGCCGCTGACCGAGCTGTGGTTGTAGCCCACGTCCCAGTTGAAGGTCCGGCCGAACGTGGCGAATTCACCCGACAGGGTCGCATCGATGTGGACCGTGCGGTTTTCGTTGTCGGTGGTACGCGGCAGCTCGATGGTGCGGCGGTAGAAGAACAGGTCCTGGCCCGGATACGGGTTGAAGTAGTTGTTCTTGTCGATGTAGACCGGATAGGCGGCCTGGGTCAGCGAGTTCAGCGGATAGCCGGCGTTCTGCGAGTTCGAGTTACGCTGAGCGAACATCGCGGTGCTGCTGAAGTGCATGCCGTACGGCAGTTCGACCGAACCTTTCGTGAAGATGCTCGTCAGCTTGGTCGGCATCTGGTACTGCATCTGGTAGGTCGAATTGAAGGTGTCGTCCCGGGCACTGGCGAAGGGGTGGTAGCTGCTTTGCTGGTTCGACGGGCTGCCGGTGCCGACGCCGTCGAAACCGCCGGTGTGGTTCAGGTACTGGTTGAAGCCGGTAGCGGTGCCGGACGCGCTGACCTGGCGGATACGGCCCCACGGGCCAACACCGCCGGAAATGTGGTTCGGACCATAGGTGTAGGAGGTGATGTCGCGATCGCGCGCCCAGATCACGCCCTGTTCGCTGTGCGTCAGGCCGAACAGGATCGAGGCCTTGTCGGTGCTCGCGCCGTAGCTGAGTGCGAAGTCCTTGGTCTTGTTGTCGCCGCCATGCTGGTTGGCGCCTTCGTACAGGCTGATCTGGCCACCATCCATCGATCGCTTGAGGATGATGTTGACCACGCCGGCAACCGCGTCCGAGCCATAGATTGCCGAAGCGCCGTCTTTCAGCACTTCCATGCGTTCGATCATCGAGGACGGAATGGTCGACAGGTCGGTGAAGCCGTCCACGGACTGGGTCCAGCGTTTGCCGTCGACCAGCACCAGCAGGCGGTTCGAGCCCAGGTTACGCAGGTTGGCGTACTGGCCGCCGCTCTCGGAGTTCGAGGTCAGGGTGCTGCCCTTGCTGAAGTCGGGCGAGCCGACCGATGCCAGGTTGTTGATGATGTCGCCGACGGTAACCAGACCGGTCTTCTGAATTTGTTCCTGAGTCACCACCTGGATCGGCTGCGCCGTTTCCAGGTCAACCTGGCGAATGCGCGAACCAGTGACCTCAACGCGTTGCAGCGTCGGTTCCTGTGGCTGCGTATCTTGGGCGTAAGCCGATTGCACACCAAGGGCAACGCCACCCAGGCAGATCAGGCGGATCGACCGGGATAAGACTTTTTCCATCATGTTTGCAAAACTCCTAGGGTTAGGGCACGGCAGGCTGATCGAGCCCACTGTGAAGATACCGTCGCTGTTGCGACTTATTTGAAACAAATGTCAGAAGTACATATATTCCAAAACAGCAATAAAATCATTTGGAATGCCGACCTGTCAATCATTTCCGCAGCATAAATACCTCTGTTGCTATTTTGCGTAAATACAAGCGTTCTCTTGTGAAGATCGCTGAATTTTTGAAATCGATTGATTCTCATCAAAACTTACAGCTGAGAATTGTTTCCGAAAAGCCGAAAACCAGCCTGTGCAGTGTGTCATCGGGTCAAGGCTTTGCAAAGCTAGCACCGGAGAAATGGAGCCAAAGAACACAATTTATTAACGAATCGTCACTTTTGTGCAACGCTCATCGCGGCTTTGACGCGGTCATGCAGGGCGCATGACCACCAGCGGAAGGGGGGCGAACAGGAAGGGATCAGCCGAAACAGGCGTGCCACAGACGCACGACCCGTTCGGCATGCGAGGCCACCAGGGCCGGGTCGACGCGGGCATTGTCCTGGCCCTGCAGGCGCACCTGGTGCTGCAGCTTGCGCATCAGGCGGTAGGCGTCGGCTGCGCCTTGCGCCAGCGCCGGGTCGATCAGGCCGAGCTCGCCGCACATGCGCAACAGGGCGATATTGCCCTTGTTGGCCGTGAGCTGGGGATGCTGATAGGAGTGGCGCAAGACCAGGTACTGGACGATGAATTCGATGTCGATCATGCCGCCATCGTTGTGCTTCAGGTCGAAGCGATCGCTCAGGCTGGGGTGGGCGTCGTGCATGCGCTTGCGCATTTTCACGACTTCCTCGCGCAGTTCGCGCTCGCGCCCGCTGCGGTCCTGGCGCAGCACTTCCTCGCGGATGGCTTCGAAGCGCGCGCCGATGGCGGCGTCGCCGGCGCAGAAGCGGGCCCGGGTCAGGGCCTGGTGTTCCCAGATCCAGGCCGAGCTGCGCTGGTAGCGCTCGAAGGCGCCGACCGTGGACACCAGCATGCCGCTGGCGCCGTCCGGGCGCAGGGCGGTGTCGATGTCGAACAGGATGCCGGCCGGCGTATGGGTCGTCATCCAGGTGATGAAGCGCTGGGCCAGCCTGGCGTAGTTGCCCGGCGCATCCTGGTCCTCGTCCTCGTACAGGAAGATCACGTCGAGATCGGACACATAGCCCAGTTCCTTGCCGCCCAGCTTGCCGTAGGCGATCACGGCAAAGCGCGGCACCTCGCGGTGGCGCTTGGGGATGGTCAGCCAGGCGCGCCGCACGACTTCCAGCACGATCAGGTCGGCCAGCGCCGACAGGTGGTCGGCCAGGCGCTCGACCGAGAGCTCGCCGGCCAGGTCCAGCGCCAGCAGGCGGAACATCTGGGCGTGGTGGGCTTCGCGCAGGATATCGAGCTGGCGTTCGGTGTCGCCCGCGGCGGCGTCCAGGTGGCCGGCCAGCAGGGCCGCCAGCGCCGGCAGGTCTTCGGTGGCGGCATTGCCGCGGTCGTCCAGCAGCTCGTCGAGCAGGATCGGGTGCTGGGTCAGGAAAGTCGCGGCCCAGCCGCTGGCGTTGATCATGCGGATCACGCGCTCCAGCGTGTGCGGATACTCGGTCAGCAGCGACAGGTAGGCCGAGCGGCGCGCGATCGCCTCGAAGAAGTCGAGCAGGCGGCCGAGGGTGGCGGCATGGCTGCCCAGGCCGGCTTCGCGCACCACGGTGGCGATCTGCGCCAGCGCCGTGTTGACCAGCGCCGCCAGCTTGTTGCGGCTGGCTTCGGGCAGGGTCTGCAGGCGCGGCGCCTGCCAGGTCGCGGCCAGGCGCGCGGCGGCCTCGACCGGCTTGTCGAAGCCGAGGCCGGCCAATTGCTGGGCGATCGCATCGCTGTTTTCGGGGTCGCTCACGGAGGGGCCGAAAGCGGCGGCCGGCTCGGCCTGCTCGCCCTTGTCGGCCGCTTTGTCGGCGAAAATGGCGTCGAACTGGGCGGCCACGAACGCGCGCTGCTCGTCCAGCCGGGCCAGCAGCGTGGCCTCGTCCGGCAGGCCCATCATGCGCGCCACCGTCAGCCGGTCCTCGGGCGAGACGGGCAGGGTGTGGGTCTGGGCGTCTTCGATGTACTGCAGGCGGTGTTCGAGGTTGCGCAGGAAGGTATAGGCCTCGAGCAGGCGCTCGACGGTGTCGCCTGGGAGCAGCTCGCGCTCGGCCAGCAGGCGCAGCGTCTTGCGCGTCGAGCGCTCGCGCAGGGCCGGGTCGCGCCCGCCGCGGATCAGCTGGAACACCTGGGCCAGGAACTCGATCTCGCGGATGCCGCCACGCCCCAGCTTGACGTTGTGGCTGCGTTCCGGGTGCAGGCGCTCCTGGCGGTTGACCTCGGCGCGGATCTGGGCGTGCATGGTGCGGATCGCGTCGATCACGCCGAAGTCGAGGTAGCGCCGGAACACGAAGGGCCGCACGATCGCATCCAGGGCCGCAATGTCTTCAGGATCGCCGGTGACGGCACGGGCCTTGACCCAGGCGTAGCGTTCCCACTCGCGCCCCTGCACGATCAGGTAATCCTCGACCATGTTCAGGCTGGCCGCCAGCGGGCCGGATTTGCCGTTCGGGCGCAAGGCCATGTCGACCCGGAAGGTGAAGCCGTCGCCGGTGATTTCCGACAGGGCGGCGATGAGTTTGCGGCCCAGGCGCACGAAGAATTCGTGGTTCGACAGCGCGCGCTGGCCGGGCCCGGCCTGGGTGTCGCCGTCCTCCGGGTAGACGAAGATCAGGTCGATGTCGGACGATACATTGAGTTCGCCGCCGCCGTGCTTGCCCATCGCCAGCACCATCATCTGTTGCGGCCGGCCGGACTCGGCCCCAATCGGGACGCCGTGGATGGCCGTCATCTCGGCCATCAGTTCGGCCAGGTGCGATTGCACGGCGAAGTCGGCGAAGCGGCTCATCGCGGTGACGACTTCGTCGAGGTCGGCACGGCCGCTCAGGTCGCGCTCGATAATGGCGCAGATCAAAAGATTGCGCAGCCGGCGCATGGCCCGGTCCATCGGCAGCCGGCTCCCATTCGGAGGCGCGGCGGCTTCGGCTTCCAGTGCCGCGCCGAAATCGAGGGAGGACAGCGATAATTCGGCCATGGCTGCAAGGCGTCCGGCACGCGCCGGATCGGCGCCGAGCCAGCGTTGGAGAAAGCGGGAAGCACTTGCGGCAGAATTCATGAGGCAGTTCCAGACGAGTTTTTATGCGTTCCGGGAGGCGTGCTATGCGGTAAAATTGCCCGCCATGCTGCCCTGGGTCAGCGTGATGGTAAGGTAGACGCCGCAAGCCTTGCAAGCGCTTCACTTGCTAACACCATATTTATAAATGAATTACGGCGACGCCTTTATTTGAGCACCCTGATGCACAACCCGGAACAGCAGGCCGAACGAGAGGAGGAGGACCGGCACGCGGCTGATGCCACGCAGGCCGCGTCCGCCCACGCGGACACGGCCGCATCCGCTGCGCACGGGCACCTGCCGCTGTCCGAGCGCTGGCACCGCCTGCAGGCGGCCTACCGCTATGCCAACCTGGCTTCGCATCATGTGCTCGGCTTCACGGTCAAGGCCGTGCTGCTCGCCTATTTCACCTTCATGGTCCTGTTCCTGGCGCTGCGCTGGGCGGTCCTGCCGAACATCGACCTGTACAAGCCGGACATCGAACGCGCCGCCAGCCGCGCGCTCGGCAACCAGGTCACGATCGCCCGCGTGTACGCCTCCTGGCGCGGGCTGCATCCCAACCTCTACCTGGGCGACGTGCGCCTGCGCGACCCCCAGGGACGCCAGGTGCTGCTGCTGCCCTCGGTATCGGCCACGCTGTCCTGGTGGTCGGTGCTGGCCGCCGAGCCGCGCTTCGACAGCCTCGAGATCAACCGCCCCGAACTCGACGTGCGGCGCACCGCGGACGGCGTGTTCTGGGTGGCCGGGGTGCGCATCGATCCGAACCGCAAGGAAGAACCCAGCGGCGCCGGCGCCGACTGGCTGCTGCGCCAGCGCGAGATCGTGATCCGCGAAGGGCGCCTGTCCTGGACCGATGAATTGCGCGCGGCCCCGGTGCTGGACCTGAGCCAGGTCACCATGGTGCTGCAGAACCGCTGGGCCACGCACCGCTTCGCCCTGCAGGCCACGCCGCCGGCCGGCTTGTCCGATCCGCTCGACGTGCGCGCGCGCTTCAGCCATCCCGCCTTCGGCGCCCGCGCTTCCGATCCCAGCCGCTGGAAAGGCGAACTGTATGCGGACCTGCGCAACACCGACCTGGCCCGCTGGAAGCAGTACATCGCCTATCCTTTCAAGCTCGAGGCCGGCCGCGGTTCCGTGCGCGCCTGGCTCGGCTTCGACCAGGCGCGCCTGGCCAGCTTCACCGCCGACCTCGGCCTGGCCGGCGTCAGCGCCCGCCTGGCCGCGGACGCGCCGCCGCTGGCATTGGCGCGGGTGTCGGGCCGCCTGTCGGCGCGCGAAGAAATCAAGCCGGGCAGCCAGGACGGCAAGCCGACCTTCGGCGCGCTCGGCCACACCATCGGCGTCGAGGATTTCTCGGTCGTGACCCGCGACGGCGTGGTGCTGCCGCCCGCCACGCTGAGCGAGACCTGGCGTCCGGCCACGCGCGGCAAGCCGGAGCGCTTCGAAGTCCATGCCGACAAGCTCGACCTCGGCGCGCTGGCCACGCTGGCCGCGCAGATGCCGCTGGCACCGCAGCACCGCGAACTGCTGGCCGCGCTGGCCCCCCATGGCCGCCTGCAGGACGCCGACCTCGAATGGGAAGGGCATTTCCCGAAGCTGGCGGCCTGGCGCGTGCGCGGCCAGGTCGAAGGATTCGGCATCAACCCGCTGGCGGCGCGCGCCGCCCAGCCGGCCGAGGGGAATACCCCCGCCCAGCCGGCCTGGCCGGCGCTGCCGGGCGTGCGCAACCTGAGCGGCAGCGTCGATGCCAGCGACCGCGGCGGCAGCCTGAACATCGCCTCGGAACACCTGGCGCTGGCGCTGCCGGCCTGGTTTGCCGATCCCGACCTGGCCTTCGACCAGCTGGGCCTGCGTGCGCGCTGGTCTTATCCGCAGGACGAGCAGTTGCTGGTCGAGGTCGACGGCTTCGATTTCAGCCAGGGGAAGCTGAAGGGCACGCTGTCGGGGCGCCACCTGCTGCCGCTGGGCCCGGACAAGGACGGCCAGCACAGCGCGGGCAACGCCGATTTCACCGGCACCATCGACGGCTTCGATATCGCGACCATCGGGCGCTGGCTGCCGCTGGCAACCCATGAAGGCTTGCGCGACTGGCTGACCGGCGCGCTGCAGGGCGGCACCCTGCGCGATGCGCGCCTGCGCCTGCGCGGCGAACTCGCGCACTTCCCCTTCCATGGCGACACGCCGGCGGAACGGGCGCGCGGCGAATTCCGCGTCAGCGGCCGCATCGACAACGGCAAGCTCGAATACGCGCCCGGCCACCGCGTGCCGGAGACCAAGGCGCCGCTCTGGCCGCTGCTGGAAAACATCAACGGCAGCATCCTGTTCGACCGCGCGCGCATGGAGATCCATGCCGACAACGCGCGCACCATGGGCCTGAGCCTGAATAATGTGCACGCCGTGATCCCCCAGCTGGGCGCGCACGAATCGATGCTGGACATCGACGGCGCCGCTAGCGGCCAGCTGCAGGAATTCCTGCGCTATGTGGCGACCAGCCCGGTGCTGGAATGGATCGGCCACTTCACCGAAGACACCAGGGCCACCGGCAACGCGCGCCTGGGCCTGAAGCTGCACCTGCCGCTGGCGAACCTGCACGAGACCAAGGTCCAGGGCGCGCTGCAATTGCAGAGCAACGACATCACGCTGTTCCCCGAACTGCCGCCGATCCAGGCCGCGCTCGGCAAGGTCGAATTCAGCGAGCACGGCGTGAACCTGAACGGCATCGGCGCCAGCTTCCTGGGCGGTCCGCTGCAGCTGTCGGGCGGCACCCAGCGCGACGGCGCCATCGTGATCCGCATGGCCGGCACCGCCACCGCCGAGGGCATGCGCGCCACCAGCTCGCTGCCGGCCCTGCAGCGCCTGGCCGGCAAGCTGTCGGGCGGGGCGCGCTTCGGCGGTTCGGTGACGGTGCGCGAGCACCAGACCCAGATCGTGCTCGACTCGACCCTGGCCGGCCTCGGCGTCGAACTGCCGGCGCCGCTCAACAAGACCGCCGCCGAGGTGCTGCCGCTGCACTTCACCCTGACCGGCCAGCCGACCGGGGAGAACGGCGTGGCCCACGACGAGATCCGCATCGGCCTCGGCAGCACGATGGCGGCGCGCTATGTGCGCGAGCGCCAGCCGCACGGACCCTGGATCGTCAAGCGCGGCGGCATCGGCGTGAACGTGCCGGCGCCGGAGCCGGACAGCGGCATGATGATCAACGTGAACATGAAGTCGGTGAACGTCGATCAGTGGCTGGCGGCGGCGTCCAGCATCGCCGGCCCGTCGGAGGCGGCTAGCCCGGCTGCGGCGGCCACGGCGGACGCGGGGCAGGGCGGCGGCGTGGCGCAGTACGTGGTACCGGACCTGATCGGCGCGCGTGCCGCCGAGCTGACGATCGGCGAACGCTCGCTGCACGAGGTGGTGCTGGGCGTGTCGCACCAGCCGGGCGTGTGGCAGGCCAGCGTCGACTCGCGCCAGATCACCGGCTGGGTGACCTGGAACGAATCCCAGAACGGACAGGGCATGGGCAAGGTCACCGCGCGCCTGGCATCGCTGGACATCCCGGAATCCTCGGCCGCCGAGGTCAAGGACCTGCTCGAAGCCGGCAAGGACCCCGGCGCCGGCATCCCGGGCCTGGACATCGTCGCCGAGCGCTTCGAGCTGTTCGACAAGCAGTTCGGGCGCCTGGAACTCGTCGCCAGCAATGCCCAGGCGCTGGCCGGGCGCGAATGGCGCATCGACCGCCTCGCCATCACCAATCCGGACGGCCAGCTGAAGGCCAACGGCCGCTGGCTGACCCGCGACGGCAAGAGCAATACCGCGCTCAACTTCAACCTCGACATCAGCGACGCCGGCCGCCTGCTGGACCGCCTCGGCTTCCCCGGCACCCTGCGCCGCGGCAAGGGGTCGCTGTCGGGCGACGTCTCCTGGTCCGGCCTGCCGTACTCGCTCGACATCCCGAGCCTGTCCGGCCAGGTGCAGATGAACGTCGAAGACGGCCAGTTCCTCAAGAAGGACCCGGGCGCGGCCAAGCTGCTGGGCGTGCTGAGCCTGCAGATGCTGCCGCGCATGCTGAAACTCGACTTCCACGACGTGTTCTCGGAGGGCCTGGCCTTCGACGGCATCACCGCCAACGCCATGATCTCGCGCGGGGTGGTGCACACCGATAATCTTAAAATGCACGGGGTGGCGGCCACGGTGCTGATGGATGGCACCGCCGACATCGCCAACGAATCGACCAACCTGCACGTGGTGGTGATTCCGGAATTTAACCTGGGCACCGGACCGCTGGTGTATGCGCTGGCGGTCAACCCCGTCATCGGCCTCGGCAGCTACCTGGCCCAGCTGTTCCTGCGGGCGCCGGTGATGAAGGCGCTGACCTACCACATGCAGGTGACCGGGCCGTGGAAGTCGCCGAACGTGATCAAGCTGGACAGCCAGGCGGCGAATGCCGCGGCGGCGGCTGCGGCGGGCGCACCGGCGGCCAATGCACCGCCGGCCCCGCAGCCTGCAAAGAAGAAAGGGCAATGATGAGCAAGACGACAGTCGCAGCAGTGCAGATGGTGTCCTCGCCAAACGTGGACGACAACCTGGCCACCGCGCGCCGCCTGCTGGCCGAAGCGGCAGCCAAGGGCGCCAAACTGGTCACGCTGCCGGAATACTGGCCGATCATGGGCATGGCCGACACCGATAAAGTCGCGCATGCCGAGCAGCCCGGCCAAGGCGTCATCCAGGAATTCATGGCGGCGCAGGCGCGTGAGCACGGCTTCTGGCTGATCGGCGGCACCCTGCCGCTGGCCTCCGGCGATGCCGGCCGCGTGCTGAACACGACCCTGGTCTACGACCCGCAAGGGCAGGCGGTCAGCCGCTACGACAAGATCCACCTGTTCGGCTTCACCAAAGGCGAAGAATCCTACGACGAAGCGCGTACCATCGTGCCGGGCGCCGCCGTCGGCAGCTTCGAGGCGCCGTTCGGCCGGGTCGGCCTGTCGGTCTGCTACGACCTGCGCTTTCCGGAGCTCTACCGGGCGATGGGCGAGTGCGCGCTGATCGTGGTGCCGGCCGCCTTCACCCACACCACCGGCATGGCGCACTGGGAAGTGCTGCTGCGCGCCCGTGCGATCGAGAACCAGTGCTATGTGCTGGCGTCGGCCCAGGGCGGCACCCACCGGAACGGCCGCCGCACCTTCGGCCACAGCATGCTGATCGATCCCTGGGGCGAGGTCGTGGGGCAGGTGGCCGAGGGCGAGGGGGTGGTCGTCGGCGAGATCGATACCGATTTCCTCGCGCAGGTGCGGCAGAGTTTGCCTGCGCTGAAGCACCGCAAGTTGTAGCTTCGTACGTGGGCACTGGGTGCCCACCCTACATGAAGCCGTTGCTCGTAGGATGGGCACCCCGTGCCCACGCCGGCACGGCCGACGCGAACATCCGCCCGATATGGCAAAATGCCTTATCCCTATCAGAAAGACCTGAACATGAAGCCATTCGAACCGAATCTTTCCTCCCTCGCGGTCGCGCGCGACGTGCTGCTGACGCCGTTCGGGCTCGACGAAGGCAAGCTCATCACGACGCTCGGAACGATGTTCACGCACAAGGTCGACTACGCCGACCTGTATTTCCAGTTCACCAAGAGCGAAGGTTGGAGCCTGGAAGAAGGCATCGTCAAGAGCGGCAGCTTCTCGATCGACCAGGGCGTCGGCGTGCGCGCCGTGTCCGGCGACAAGACCGCCTTCTCTTATTCCGATGAGATCTCGCAGGCCGCGCTGCTCGACGCCGCCGCCGCCACCCGCACCATTGCGCGCGCCGGCAGCGGCCGCGTCAAGGTCGCGACCGGCATCCAGCAGAGCGGCGGCCGCTCGCTCTACCTGCCGCACGATCCGCTGAACTCGCTCGACGCCACCGCCAAGGTCAAGCTGCTGGAGCGCGTCGAAAAGATCGCGCGCGCCAAGGACCCGCGCGTGGTGCAGGTGATGGCCGGTCTGGCCGGCGAATACGACGTGGTGCTGGTGGTGCGCAGCGACGGCGTGCTGGCGGCCGATATCCGCCCGCTGGTGCGCGTGTCGGTGACCGTCATCGCCGAGCAGGACGGCCGCCGCGAAGTCGGCTCCTCCGGCGGCGGCGGACGCTACGACTACAGCTATTTCAGCGACGAGCTGCTCGACAAGTACGCGGACGAAGCCGTGCAGGCGGCCCTGGTCAACCTCGAAGCGCGTCCGGCCCCGGCCGGTCCGATGACCGTCGTGCTCGGCCCGGGCTGGCCTGGCGTGCTGCTGCACGAGGCGGTCGGCCATGGCCTGGAAGGCGACTTCAACCGCAAGGGCTCGTCCTCGTATTCGGGCATGATCGGCCAGCGCGTCGCCGCCAAGGGCGTGACCGTGGTCGACGACGGCACCCTGCAGGACCGCCGCGGTTCGCTCAACATGGACGACGAAGGCAACCCGACCCAGTGCACCACGCTGATCGAGGACGGCATCCTGAAGGGCTATATCCAGGACACGATGAACGCGCGCCTGATGAAGATGCCGATCACCGGCAACGCGCGCCGCGAATCCTTCGCCCACCTGCCGATGCCGCGCATGACCAACACCTACATGCTGGCCGGCGACAAGGACCCGCGCGAGATCCTGGAGTCCGTGAAGAACGGCATCTACGCGGTCAACTTCGGCGGCGGCCAGGTCGACATCACCAACGGCAAGTTCGTGTTCTCGGCCAGCGAAGCCTACATGATCGAGGACGGCAAGGTGACCTATCCGGTGAAGGGCGCGACCCTGATCGGCAACGGCCCGGACGTGATGAACCGCATCTCGATGATCGGCAACGACATGCGCCTGGATTCGGGCGTGGGCGTGTGCGGCAAGGAAGGCCAGAGCGTGCCGGTGGGCGTCGGCCAGCCGACCCTGCGTATCGATGGCGTGACGGTGGGTGGTACTGCTTAAGCCACGTCGTCCCCGCAATTAACCGTCGTCCCCGCCTTCGCGGGGACGACGTTTTTGGGTCACTGGAACGTGTAGCGAGCCCCCAGCGTGAACAGCCGTCCGCGCGCACCTTCGAAGTCCAGCGGGTTGTACGACTGGGCGCCATAGGTCAGCGGATCGAGCGGCGCAACCTTGTCGAACAGGTTCTGGATCGAACCGAAGACCTCCCAGGCCGGCAGCGGCTTCCAGCGTGCCACCAGGTCCCAGCTGGTGAACGAAGGCAGTTCGCAGCGGCTGTTCGGGGCATTCGCGCCGTTGTCGAAGGTCACCGCGCAGGCATCGCCACGGAACAGGGTGTTCTCGATCTTGCCGCGGTAGTTGGCGTTGAGCGAGACCCGCCAGTCGTTGCGTTCCCAGCCGAAGCGCAGGTTCAGCTTGTTGTCCGGCGTGCCCGTGCAGTTGGTCACGTCGCAGTTGCCGTGGGTGCCGGCGAACTCGGTCGCGGTGCCGTCCTGCTCGGTACGCAGCCACTCGAACATGTGGGTGTACTTGAGGTCGACGGTGGCCAGGCCGTAGTTGTCCGGCAGCTTGAGGCCATAGCGCGCATCGACGTCCACGCCGCGCACCTTGGTCTGGTTCGAGTTGACGTAGCGCGTCAGCACTCCGGTGATCGGCCCCGGGTCGCCCGGCGTGGCGCTGACGTTGGTCGGGTCGCGCGTCACGCTGCCGGCGGCGATGGCGGCCGGGACCTGTTCCTGGTTGATCTCGTTCTTGCGCTTGATCTTCCAGTAGTCGACCGAGATGCTGGTGCGCGGCAGCGGATCCCAGATCACGCCCAGCGAGTAGTTGCGCGAGCGTTCCGGCGACAGCGCCGGATTCGGCGAGGTGATGACCGCCACCGAGGCCGGGTTGCAGGCACTGGTAATGCCCAGGCCGCAGCGGACCGGGTCGGCCGCGGTCGAGTAGGCGGCCAGGCCGCCGCGGCCGTTCTCGGCGAAGCTCGGCGCGCGGAAGCCGCGCGCGAAGGTGCCGCGCAGGGCGAACTGGCGCACCGGCGTCCACTTCAGGCCGGCCTTCGGCGTATAGGAATTGCCGACGTCGGTAAAGTGGTCCCAGCGCAGGGCCAGCGATGCCTCGACGTTGTAGGGCAGGGGCGCCAGCGCCTCGCCGTACAGCGCGAACACGTTGCGCGCGCCCTCGTAGGCCGAATAGCCCAGGCCGATGATGTTGCCGCGTTCGGTGCCGCTGGTGGGCTGCAGTTCGGTCGCTTCATGGCGCCACTCGGCGCCGACCGCCAGGCCCAGGTTGCCGGCCAGCAGAGGGATGCCGCCGAATTCGCGCGTCGCCTTGACGTCGCCCTGCACCATCTTGGTATTCGCGCGGTTGCCGATGGTCGGCGACAGCGCCGCGTACAGGGCCGGCGAATTCAGGCCGGCGTTCTCGCCGATGCGCCACACCGTGCCCAGCGGCAGCGCAGCATAGGCCGGGCTGTTGGCGAGGGCGGCGGCGATATTCGCCGGGCTCGGGTCGAGCAGCGCGAAGGCGACGTCGCGCTGCAGGTAGCCCCGCTGGTTGTTGTTCACGTGGTTGTGCGAGAACAGAATCGCCGCATCCCAGTCCCAGCCGTAGTTGCTGCCCTTGGCGCCGCCGATCCAGCGGATGAAATTGCCGTCGAGACGGGCGGTGCGCGGGCCGACGTCGGCCGCCAGGTAGCGCAGGGTGGCGGGCGTGCCGGCGAAGGGATTGTCCGGGTGGCCCGGACCGAGCCGGACGACACTGTTGTTGACCGGACCGCCCGGATAGCCGACCGAACCGTTGACGCCCGAAGGTGTGCTCGAGGTGCTGGTCTGGCTGGTGTAGTAGTTGAGCTCGCTGTAGAGCTCGATTTCGGGCGTGAACTGCCAGGTGCCGCGCGCGAAGAAGCTCAGGTTTTCCTGCTTCGGAATCAGCTGGTTGTAGAGCTGGGTGGCGTCGATCAGGCAGCCGCCGCCGGGATCGCCCTGCGGGTGGCTGGTGAAGTTGGTGCAGGCCGCCCCCGGGATCAGGGTGCCGCGGTTGACGAAGTCGCCGGTCGAGCCGACCGGGCGCACGTTGCCGTTGATGGCGCTGCCTGCGGTGCCGCTGCCGGGAATGATGGCGCCGGTGCCGCCCAGCGCCTGGTTCGAGGAATAGCCCCAGGGCCGCAGGTCGACCCGGCCGATCCAGTCGCGGTCGGCGCGGTCGCGGTACCAGATCTCGTCGAACTTCTTGTACTCGAGGCTGAACAGGAAGTTGTAGCGGTCGGTGTCGAGGTTGCCGATGCCCTTGGTGAAGGCGACGTTGGTCTGCTTGCCGTCCCAGTCCTCGGTGGTCGCGCGCGAGAAGCGCACTGTGTTGCCCTGGTAGTCCTTGCGCAGGATGACGTTGACCACGCCGGCGATGGCGTCGGAACCGTAGATGGCGGAGGCGCCGTCCTTCAGCACCTCGATGCGCTCGACGGCATCGGTCGGGATGATGTTCAGGTCGGAAAACTGCTTCTGGCCGTCGTCCGCCAGGCCGTAGGGCGCCATGCGGCGGCCGTTCATCAGCACCAGGGTCGAGGCCGCGCCCAGGCCGCGCAGCGAGATGCCGGAGGCGCCGGCCGCGAAGCCGTTGCCGAAGCTGGTCGGCACCGAGCCCTGGTTGTCGACCGCCAGGGTCTGCAGCAGCTCGGCCACCGTGTTCTTGCCGGAGCGCTCGATGTCGGCGCGGTTGACGGTGATGACGGAGGATGCGGTCTCGGCCTCGGAACGGCGGATGTTCGAGCCGGTGATGGTGACGCGCTGGATCGGCTTGGGCGCGGCTTCCTGGGCCAGCGCTGCCGGCGTCGTCAGGGACAGTGCCGGCAGCGACAGCAAGGCCAGGCCGGCGCCACTGGCGAACAGGCGCCGGATGGTGCGGGAAATCGGGGTTTCAGTCATGTCCAGACTCCAGGTGGCATTGAGAGAATCCTGTCCAGCTTGCATAGGGCGCAAGTTGGCGGGGGTATGTCGGGACTTTTGCAGCAGACAAGAAGAATCCTCTGACATCTCTCAAGGGTGTCAGGCATGCGACGAAAGACTGTCTTCTTCCCGCAACTGATCGACTCAAAAGAGCTTTACACGCAACGGATAAAGAGCTTGCCAATGCTCATATATTGTTGTTATAGTCAGTCGGACCATCCCGGACAACGCCATGCGCCACACTGCCTTCTTTACCTTTTATTTTTGGTTTAGCCATTCCAGCCCAACGGCGGTGGAGTAGCGGCAGGTTCACGCGACAGCAGAACGAAGTCCGACGCAAAATTCCAGAAAAACCGCCAGCAATGGCGGTTTTTCTTTTTCAACATGGAGAAACGCAATGCCCCGCACCGACGATCTACGCATCCGCGAAATGAAGGAACTGACGCCACCGTCGCACCTGATCCGCGAGTTTCCGGTGACGCCGGCCGCCGAGCAGACCGCCGCCTCGGCGCGGATTGCGCTGCACCGCATCCTGCACGGCCAGGACGACCGCCTGATGGTGGTGGTCGGCCCGTGCTCGATCCATGATCCGAAGGCCGCGATGGAGTACGCGCGCCGTCTGGCCGAGCAGCGCGAACGCTTCAAGGGCGAGCTCGAGGTCGTGATGCGGGTCTACTTCGAAAAGCCGCGCACCACCGTCGGCTGGAAGGGGATGATCAACGACCCCTACATGGACAACAGCTTCCGCATCAACGACGGCCTGCGCATGGCGCGCGAGCTGCTGCGCGACATCAACGAACTGGGCCTGCCAGCCGGCACCGAATTCCTCGACGTAATCAGCCCGCAGTACATCGCCGATCTGGTGAGCTGGGGCGCGATCGGCGCCCGCACCACCGAGTCGCAGGTGCACCGCGAACTGGCCTCCGGCCTGTCCTGCCCGGTCGGTTTCAAGAACGGGACCGACGGCAACATCAAGATCGCGGCCGACGCCATCAAGGCCGCCTCGCAGCCGCACCATTTCCTGTCGGTGACCAAGGGCGGCCACTCGGCGATCGTGTCGACCGCGGGCAACGAGGATTGCCACATCATCCTGCGCGGCGGCAAGACCCCGAACTACGACGCCGCCAGCGTCGAGGAAGCCTGCCGCCAGCTGGCCGCCAATGGTCTGGCCAGCCGCCTGATGATCGACGCTTCGCACGCGAACTCGAGCAAGAATCCGCAGAACCAGGTGCCGGTGTGCGCCGACATCGCCAGCCAGCTGGCAAACGGCGACGACCGCATCGTCGGCGTGATGATCGAATCCCACCTGGTGGGCGGGCGCCAGGACCTGGTGCCGGGCCAGGAGCTGACCTATGGCCAGTCGGTCACCGACGGCTGCATCGACTGGGACACCAGCGTCGGCGTGCTGGAAGGGCTGGCGGCGGCGGTGCGCAAGCGCCGCCTGCGCCAGGACTGATTCCCTTCAGGGGAAAGCTTCGCCGGGCGTGACCCCGGTGAACAGGCGGAACGCGGCAATGAAGGCCGACATGCTGTCGTAACCGCAAGCGATCGCGACGTCCGTGACGCGATCGCCGCGCTCGAGCATCGGCAAGGCGACCAGGATGCGCAGGCGCTGGCGCCAGGCCCGGAAGGTCAGGCCGGTCTGTTGAACGAACAGGCGGCTCAGGGTCTTCTCGGACACGCCGAAGCGCTGCGCATGGTCCGACAGCCGTTTGTCGTTTTCCGGATGCGCCTCGAGCTCGCGGCAGATCTTGCGCAGCCTGGCATCGCTGGGCCAGGGCACGGCAAGATCGGCTTCCGGCGCACTGCCCAACTGGTCGAGCAGCACGCCGACCAGCCGGCCGTGCTCGCCGTCTTCGTCATACTCGACCGGGTAGCCGCTGAAGGTGCGGATCAGTTCCCGCAACAGCGGCGTGACCTCCACCACCCGGCATCCTGCGCCACCTCCCATCAATGCCTCCGGCCTGACGTACAGGCTGCGTATTTCCGTTCCTTCGAAACGGTGGACGGCGTGCGCCACACCCGCCGGAATCCAGATCGCGTGCAGCGGCGGCGCCATGTAGCGGGCGGTGTCCGTGATGACCTCGACCACGCCGCGCGCGGCATACGACAGCTGCGCCCACGGATGGCGATGGCGCTGGCCGATGGCGCGGTTGGGCAAACCGTCGATGTGCCCGTAGACCGGACGCGGCAGGCTGCGCAAGGCGTGCAAGGCCTGGATCTCGGACGCCGGGGTGTCCGTTTGGCGATGTTTCATATCTGATTAGCGTTAAACTTCTCGAAACCGCTACGCTACAGTACCCGTCATCGATTCACAACGGGTGGTGCAAGGGCAGGATGACGGAAATAAGGGACGCGCTGGCAGAACTGCGGCGATTCAAACAACGCCTGCTGATGCTGTTCGCGCTGGTGTTCGCCGGCTTCAGCCTGCTGGCGGCCCGCCTGGTCTGGCTGCAGGTGCTCAGGCACGACAAGTACGTGGCCCAGGCCGAGGACAACCGCATCGCGCTGGTGCCGATCGTCCCGAACCGCGGCCTGATCCTCGACCGCAATGGCGTGGTCCTGGCCAGTAACTACTCGGCCTACACGCTCGAGATCACGCCCTCCAAGCTGGAAGCCAACATGGATTCGGTGATCGACGAGCTGTCCAGGCTGGTCACCATCGAAGCCAGGGACCGCAAGCGCTTCAAGCGCCTGCTGGAAGAGTCGAAGAACTTCGCCAGCGTGCCGATCCGCACCCGCCTGACCGACGACGAAGTCGCGCGCTTCACCGCGCAGCGCTTCCGTTTTCCGGGCGTCGAGGTGCAGGCGCGCCTGTTCCGCCAATACCCGCTCGGCGAGATCGCTTCGCACGTGCTGGGCTACATCGGCCGCATCAACCAGAAAGAAGCCAGGGCGATCGAAGAAGGCGAGGAAGCGGCCAACTACAAGGGCACCGACCATATCGGCAAGGAAGGCCTGGAGAAGAGCTACGAGAAGCAGCTGCATGGCGTGACCGGTTACGAGGAAGTCGAACGCTCGGCCGGCGGCCGCGCGATCCGCACGCTGTCGCGTACGGACCCGAAGCCGGGCACGAACCTGGTGCTGTCGATCGACATCGAGCTGCAGAAGGTGATCGAAGCCGCCTTCGGCGACTTCCGCGGCGCGCTGGTCGCGATCGAACCGGAAACCGGCGATGTGCTGGCCTATGTGTCGCGGCCGGGTTTCGACCCCAACCTGTTCGTCGACGGTATCGACGCGCAGAGCTGGAACGAGCTGAATACCTCGCTCGACCGTCCGCTGATGAACCGCCCGCTGTCGGGCACCTATCCGCCCGGCTCGACCTTCAAGCCCTTCATGGCGCTGGCCGCCCTCGAACTGGGCAAGCGCAGGCCGGAGCAGGGCATCAACGACGCCGGCTTCTACATGCTGGGCGGGCACCGCTTCAACGACGACAAACCCGGCGGCCACGGCTACGTCGACATGGCCCGTTCGATCATGATGTCCTGCGATACCTACTACTACCAGCTCGGCAACGACATGGGCATCGACGCCATCAGCGGCTTCATGCAGCAGTTCGGCTTCGGCGCGCCGACCGGCATCGACCTCGAGCACGAGAAGTCGGGCGTGCTGCCTTCGCAGGCCTGGAAGAGGGCGCGCTTCAAGGGCGCGGCCGGGCGCTGGGTCGGCGGCGATACCATCTCGGTCAGCATCGGCCAGGGCTTCAACAGCTACACCATGCTGCAACTGGCGCACGCGGTCGCGACGCTGGCGAACAACGGCGTGATCATGAAGCCGCACCTGGTCAAGATCCTCGAAGACGGGGCAAGCCACCGGCGCACGCTGACGGTGCCGAAGGCATCCGGCCGCATTCCGCTCAAGCAGGAAAACATCGACATCATCAAGCGCGCCATGGTCGGCGTCACCACCGACCGCAGCGGTACCGGCTACCGGGTCTTTCGCGATGCCGCTTACCTGGTGGGCGGCAAAAGCGGCACCGCCCAGGTGGTCGGCCTGAAGGGCGCCAGGTACAACCATCACATGACGCCGGAACGCCTGCGCGACAACGCCTTGTTCACCGCTTTTGCCCCGGCCGACAAGCCGAAGATCGCGATCGCGGTGGTGGTCGAGAACGCGGGCTGGGGTTCTGCGATTGCGGGTCCGATCGTGCGCAAGGCGCTCGACTATTACCTGCTCGGGCGGCACTGGGCGGCGAAGGATGCCCATGCTTAGGAAGACGACCCAGCGCAGCCGCGTCGCCGGACGGCAGGGCCGGCCTTTCTCCGCCAATCCGCTGCTGGCCGAGAGCCTGCCGCGCTGGCGTTCCAGCCTGGTGCAGTGCGTGCTGCTGTGCGCTTTCCTGGCGCTGGCCGGGCGCGCCGCCTGGCTGCAGCTGTTCACCGGTGAATTCCTGCAGAAGCAGGGCGCTTACCGCTATGCGCGCACCCTGGAGCTGCCGGGAACGCGCGGCCGGATCCTCGACCGCGACGGCGTGATGCTCGCCGCCTCGGTGCCGGCCGTCGCGGTCTGGGCGATTCCGGAAGACCTGCGCGGCGCGGCGCCGGCCACCCTGGATGCGCTGGCGCGCCTGCTGGAGATGGATGCGGCGGACATCGCCGCGCGCCTCGCCACCGGCAAGAACTTCGTCTATCTGAAGCGGCAGGTCGATCCCGGCGTCGGACGGGCGCTGGCGGCCATGCAGATTCGCGGCATCGGCATGACGCGGGAATTCCGGCGCGTCTATCCGCAAGGCGCCGTCACCAGCCACGTCGTCGGCTTTGTCGGACGCGACGACAAGGGACTGGAAGGCTTCGAGCTGGCCCACCAGGCGCGCCTGCTCGCCAGCCCCGGCTATCGCCGCGTGATCAAGGACCGGCTCGGGAATATCGTCGAGGATGCCGGCGGCAGCGCCGAGCCGATCGCGGGACAGGATTCGGTGCTGTCGATCAGTAACAAGATCCAGTACGTCGCGTTCAAGCAGTTGAAGGAAGCCGTCGAAAAATTCCAGGCCAAGGCCGGCAGCGCGATCGTGGTCGATGCGCATACCGGAGAAATCCTGGCGCTCGCGAACTATCCGAGCTACGACCCGAACCAGCCGCCCGAGCGCAAGGGCGGCGCGCTGCGCAACAAGGCGATCACCGATATCTACGAACCGGGCTCGGTGCTGAAGACCTTCACGGTGGCGCTGGCGATCGATCGCGGCAGGGTGACGCCGGAGTCGATGATCGATACCGGCAGCGGGCGCTTCGTGATCAATGGCGCGCCGATCTCGGACACCAGCGCGCACGGCCTGATCAGCGTCAGCGACGTGCTGCGGTATTCGTCGAACATCGGGACCGCCAAGCTGGCGCTCGGCATGCAGCCCTACGACATGTGGGAGATGTTCACCCGGCTCGGCTTCGGGCAGCCGCCCCAGCTCGGCTTTCCCGGCGCGGCGGCGGGGCGGGTCCGGCCCTACAAGTCCTGGCGCCCGATCGAGCAGGCGACCATGAGCTATGGGAACGGCATCGCCGTGTCGCTGCTCCAGCTGGCCCGTGCCTACACGATCTTCACCAACGAGGGCAGGGTCATTCCGCTGACGCTGGAGAAGCATCCCGAGCGGCCGGCCGGCGCGCAGGTCATCGCGCCCGCGACCGCGCGCGCGATGCTGCGCATGCTCGAGAACGTGGTCGTCAACGGCACCGCCAGGCCGGGCGCGGTGCCCGGCTACCGGGTCGGCGGCAAGACCGGCACCGCCTACAAGGCCGAAAACGGCAAGTACAGCTTCCCGCGCAAGTACATCGCTTCCTTCGTCGGCATCGTCCCCATGTCGGCGCCGCGCTTCATCGTGGCGGTGATGATCGACGAGCCGTCCGGCCGTTTCCACTACGGCGGGCAGGTGGCCGCACCGGCTTTCGTCGGCATCGCCGCGCAAACCCTGCAGGCCGCGAACGTCGCGCCCGACGCGGGCATCGAGGATGTCATCCGCCGGGACGCCGGCACACCCGAAACCATCGAGGACTGAGCATGAGCACGACCATCGGCAAGACCATGAGCAAGACACCGGCAAGCCCCGCAGCGATCAATATTTTGTTCTCCATCGCCTTCGTGCACCTGCTGAACGATTGCGTGCAGGCGGTGCTGCCTTCGGTGTATCCGCTGCTGAAAGAGTCGTTCGCACTGAGCTTCACGCAGGTCGGGCTGATCACCCTGACGTTTCAATGCACGGCGTCGCTGCTGCAGCCGTGGATCGGTTTGTACACCGACCGCCGTCCGCTCGCCTTCCTGCTGCCGGCAGGGATGTGCGTGACGCTGGCCGGCGTGGGTCTGCTGTCGGTGGCGGACAGTTACGGCCTGCTGCTGCTTGCGGCCGGCATGATCGGTGTCGGTTCCTCGACCTTTCATCCGGAAGCCTCGCGCGTGGCGCGGCTGGCCTCGGGCGGGCGCTTCGGCTTTGCGCAGTCGCTGTTCCAGGTCGGCGGCAACGCCGGGTCGGCGCTCGGTCCTTTGCTGGCGGCCGCGATCCTGGTCGGCCGCAGCCAGGGCGGCATCGCGTGGTGCGCGCTGCTGGTGCTGCTGGCGGTGGCGCTGCTGGTCGGCATCAGCCGCTGGTACGGCCAGCAGCTCCGCCACGTGTCGGGCACGGCGGCGGCCAATGCGGCTGCGGTACTGCCGCGCGCCCGCGTCATCCGCGCGCTGGTGGTGCTGGCCATCCTGGTGTTCTCGAAGTACATCTACATGGCCAGCCTGCAGAGCTATTACACCTTCTACCTGATCGAGCGCTTCCATGTGCCCGTCGATACCGCGCAGTTGTATCTCTTCCTGTTCCTGGCCGCGGTCGCGATCGGCACCTTTGCCGGCGGCCCGATCGGCGACCGCATCGGTCGCCGGCGTGTAATCTGGGTGTCGATCCTGGGCGCCGCACCGTTCACGGTCGCGCTGCCGTATATGGACCTGTTCTGGACCGGCGTGCTGTCGGTCGCGATCGGCCTGATCATGTCGTCCGCGTTTTCGGCGATCGTGGTGTTTGCGCAGGAACTGGTGCCCGGCAAGGTCGGCATGATCGCCGGGATCTTCTTCGGGCTGATGTTCGGCATCAGCGGTATCGGCGCCGCCGCGATGGGGCATTTCGCCGACCTGGTCGGCATCGCCCAGGTGCTCAGGGCCGCTTCCTTCCTGCCGCTGCTGGGGGTGCTGGCCGCGCTGCTGCCGAAACTTGAATGAAAAACGGCGAACCGAAGTTCGCCGTTGTGCTTGAAACACTTGGACCCCCGCCTCCGCGGGGGTGACGGTGTTGAAGCGGGGGCGACGTCGTCGATTACATCGAGTAGCGCAGGCCGACCTTGAAGTAGCGGCCGATGGCGCCGCTGGCGTCCATCGGGTTGTAGCTCATGCCGCCGTAGGTCAGCGGATCCAGCGGTGCGATCTTGTCGAACAGGTTCTGGATCGAGCCGTAGATCTGCAGGTTGCGGCTGACGTTGTAGCGTGCCGACAGGTCCACGGTGGTGAACGAAGCCAGGCGGCAGTTGCCCGGAGCGTCCGAACCGTTCGCGAAGGCATTCGCGCACTTGTCGCCGGCGAAGTACACGTTCTGCATGTCGGCGCGGTAGTTGGCCGTCGCGGTCACGTTCAACTGCTGGCTGTAGTCCCACGATGCGGTGGCGCTGATCTTGTCCTTCGGCGTACCGGCGCAGTTCGAGGTGTCGCAGTTGCCGTGGGTGCCGGCGTACTGGTAGCGCGTGCCGGTCTTCTCGGCGCGCACCCACGATGCGATGTGGGTCCAGGTCAGGCCGAACACGCCGCGGCCGTAGTCGCCCAGGCGCACGCGCTGCTTGATGTCCAGGTCCACGCCCTTGATCTCGGTGAAGCTCGAGTTCTGGTAAGGCGCGTTCGACAGCAGCAGGGTGCCGGTGTTCGGGATCACGACGCCGTTCACGACCAGGTTGTTGTCGTTGCGGATCGCGGTCGGCAGGGCAGCCGCCTCGACGTAGGACAGCGGGTTGATCTCGTTTTCACGGCGGATCTTGAAGCCGTCCAGCGACAGGCTGGTGCCCGCCAGCGGATCCCAGACCAGGCCCAGGGTGTAGCCCTTCGAGGTTTCCGGCTGCAGGTTCGGGTTGCCGACCTTGACCGCACCGATCGAGATCGCGCAGTCGACCGAGGTGGCGCCGCCGGCGGCCGGGACGCCGCCCGGGCAGCGGACCGGATCGCGCACCGAGGAGCTGCCGGTGCTCTGCGACTCGACGCCCGACTCGGCCGGACCCGGCGCGCGGAAGCCTTCCGAGTAGGTGCCGCGCAGGGCGAAGGTCTTCAGCGGGGTCCACTTCACGCCCACTTTCGGGGTGGTCGACGAGAAGTTCTTGTACTTGTCGTAGCGGACCGCGCCGGTCAGTTCGACGGTCTGGATGATCGGCGCGGCGACTTCCAGGAAGACTGCCGAGATGTTCTGGTCACCCTTGGCGGCAACGTAGGACGAGTTGATCGAGCCGTCGAGCGTGCCCGACAGCGACGGGTTGTCCAGCTTCTCGCGGCGGTGTTCGGCGCCGAATGCCAGGCCCAGGGCGCCGCCCGGCAGCTGCATCAGCTCGCGCGAGGCCTTGAAGTCGACGATGTCGAGCTGGGTGGTCGAGTGCGAGGTGGCGTTGGTCACCATCGCGGCGTACAGCGAGGCCGGGTTCTTGCTGGCCTGGGTGCCGATGTAGTACGGGAAGTACTGGCTGGCCGGGTTGCCCAGGGCCGCCTGCAGCACCCGCATGTTGATCATGTTGCTGTAGTTGAGGTCCAGCTCGGACTTCGAGTGCGTGTAGGCGGTGTCGAAGTCCCAGCCGTAGCGCTGGCCCTTGATACCGACCACGAAGCGGGTGAAGGCGTTGTCGGCCGAGCGGGTGCTCGGGCCGACGTCGAACATCGAGTAGCGCAGGCGCACGGCGGCGCCATACGGGTTCTGCGGGTGATTCGGCGACATCAGGATCGTGTTGCCGTAGCTGATCACGCCGGTCGGGTTGGCGGCGTTCGGCGGGAAGGCGACGGTCGAGCTGGTCGATGGCGGGGTCAGGGTGAACGAGGTGTCGCGGCGCGAGTAGCCGGCTTCCGCGTACAGCTGCAGGTCGTTGTCGAGGTTCTTGGTGAAGCGGCCGTACAGGTTGTGGCCGCCGATCTGCGGCTGCATCGAACGGAACTGGTCCTGGTACCACAGGCAGCCGCCTGCCGGGTCCTGGTTCACGACCGGCGAGAACTGCGAGCAGCCCGGCAGCGGGACGTAGTTGTTGGTCTTCGGATCGCGCAGGGCGCCGACCGGGGTCGGGCTGGAGGCGCCCGGGGTGATGTAGCCGGCGGCGAACTGGCTGTTCGCGGCATAGCCCCACGGACGGATGTCGCCCTGGCCGATCCATTTACGGTCGGCGCGGTCCTTGTTCATCAGCTCGTGGTTGCCATAGACCTCGATGTTGGTCATGACGTTGAAGCCGTCGGTGTCGAGATTGCCCTTGCCCCAGGTCAGGGTACCTTTGCCCATCTCGGCATCGCCGTATTTCGATTCGCCGGCTTCCAGCTTGGCGGTCACGCCGGTGAAGTCCTTGCGCAGGATGATGTTCACCACGCCGGCGATCGCGTCCGCGCCGTAGGTCGAGGAAGCGCCATCCTTCAGGATCTCGATGCGCTCCACCGCTTCCATCGGCACGGTCGACAGGTCGGTGAAGCTCTTCTGGCCGTCGTCGGCACGCGCGAACGGCGCCATGCGGCGGCCGTTCAGCAGCACCAGGGTCGAGGTCGCGCCCAGACCGCGCAGCGAGATCGCGGTCGAACCGGCCGCGAAGCCGTTGCCGAAGCCGGTCGGCAGCGAGCCGGCGCCGTCGGCGGTCAGGGTCTGCAGGTATTCGGCGACGGTGGTCTTGCCGGACTTGGCCAGGTCTTCACGGGTGACCACTTGTACCGGCGAGGCGGTTTCGGCGGTGGCGCGCTTGATGCTCGAGCCGGTGACTTCGACACGCTGGATGGTGCCGGACGTGGTGTCCTGGGCCATTGCAACGCTGCCGAAGGCCACGGTGGCCAGGGCGAAGGAAACTGCTTGGGCTACAGCTTTTCTTTTCAACATTACGACTCCAAGAAAGGATCTCTAAATTTCGGCCTGCACATGCATATGCTTTTTTCACGATATTTGGTATATACGTCCCACACATCGCTAACATCACATTTGACCAATTGTTGTTAAGTAAAAATTTAGTATTTTTCTACTTAGCATCTCATCAAATCATTGCTGTCCGTACAGTGTCAATATGATTCGTTCGTAACGTCTTTGTAATATTGTGTCCATACAACACTGCACGCTGCAAGCTGTGCTAGACACAGCTTTTTTTTTATCTGCAACACCTGCAATCTGGTCTATAGTTTTGCTTTTCATCCGGAATCATCGATGTTCGCTTATATCCTCCGGCGCCTGTGGCAGATGCTGCCGACCATGGCCGGCGTGGTGGTGCTGGTCTTCGTGCTGTTCAACTGGGTGGGCGGCGATCCGTCCTACCTGCTGGCCGGGAAGATGGCGGATGCGCAGGCGATCGCCGGCATCCGCGCCCAGCTCGGGCTGGACCAGCCCTGGTACGTGCAGCTCGGTATCTTCGTCAAACAAATCCTGACTTTCGACTTCGGCAATGCCTGGAGCACCGGCGAACCGGTCTCGCACATCCTGGCGACCCGGCTCGGTCCTTCGCTGACGGTGCTGGTGCCGCTGACGGTGCTGGAAACGCTGATCGGGATCGCGCTGGCGCTGGCCATCGCTTTTGTGCGCGGCTCGCTGACCGACCGCCTGGTGATGGTCGCCTGCACGGTCGGCATGTCGATCTCGATCCTGGTCTACATCATCGTGTTCCAGTACGGCCTGGCCTATAAGCTCGGCCTGTTTCCGGTGCAGGGCTGGGGCGACCATTTCCTGGAAAACCTGCTGCGCTATGCCACGCTGCCGATCCTGATCGGCCTCGCCGTGTCGGTGGCGCCGACCCTGCGTCTGTTCCGCAGCTTCGTGCTGGACGAGGCAGGGCAGGACTATGTGCGCACGGCGCGCGCCAAGGGCCTGTCGGAACGCCGCATCGTCTGGGTGCACGTGCTGAGGAATGCCGCCATCCCCATCATCACTTACGTCATGGCGAATCTGCCGGCGCTGCTGATCGGCGCCTTCCTGCTCGAGCGCTTCTTCGGCATCCCCGGCATCGGGCGCGAGGTGATCCTGGCGGTCGAGCGCAGCGACTTCCCGGTGATCAAGGCGATCACGGTGTATGTGGCCGCCGCCACCATGGTGTTCAACCTGCTGGCCGACCTGATGTACCAGGCGGTGGACCCACGAGTGCAACTCAAATAAGCAGCTGACACAACAGCTCAAGTGAGCAACTGAAATGAATCAAATGATCGAAAACGCTTCGCCCGGCCTGTGGGCGCTCGCCTGGCGCCGCCTGCGCGCCGACCGCATCGCCATGGGTGCGCTGGCGGTGGTGCTGCTGTTCCTGCTGTCGGTGCTGTTGTCGAGCACCGGCCTGGTGGCCGCCGACTGGGAAGACGAGGTGGCGGTGAACTATGCGCCGCCTTCCTTCGTCGGTCCGGATCCAGCGCTCGCCGCGCTGGCGCGTCCGCCCGCGCCGGTGCCGCCGAACGCCTTCGATCCGCTGGCGGCCGATCTGTCCGCGCTGAAGGCGGAACTGGCGCAGAAAGGCCATGCCGCGCAGGCGGTGAAAGCGGCCACCTTGCCCTTCGGCGCCGATAAGTGGGGCCACGACATCCTCAAGAAGACCATCAAGGGCGGCCAGACCTCGATCGTGGTCGGCCTGGTGGCGGCGCTGGTGGCGGTGGCGCTGGGCACCCTGTTCGGCGCCATCTCCGGCTTCTATGGCGGCAAGGTCGACGATCTGTTCAACTGGTTCTACAGCATCTTCACCTCGATTCCCTCGATCCTGATGATCCTGACGGTGGCGGCGGTGCTGCAGACCCGCGGCGTGCTGACCATCGTGCTGATCCTCGGCCTGACCGGCTGGACCGGCCCCTATCGCCTGATCCGCGCCGAGTACATCAAGCACAAGGCGCGCGAGTACGTGATGGCGGCCGACGCCATCGGCGCGTCGGGCTGGCGGCGCATGTTCTCGCATATCCTGCCGAATGTCTCGCACGTGGCGCTGGTGCAGATGTCGATCCTGGTGGTCGGCTTCATCAAGGCCGAGGTCATCCTGTCCTTCCTGGGTTTTGGCGTGCCGGTGGGGACGGTGTCCTGGGGCAGCATGCTGAACGAGGCGCAGAATGAGCTCATCCTCGGCAAGTGGTGGCAGCTGGCCGCCGCCGCGAGCGCGATGGCGGTGCTGGTGACGGCGTTCTCCCTGTTTGCCGATGCGCTGCGCGATGCGCTCGATCCGAAATTGAAGTGAGTTCTCTATGACCGTTGATCAGCCATTGCTGGAGGTACGTGACCTGCGCGTCTCCTTCCGCATCGATAAGAAGAACACCTTCGAAGCGGTGAAGGGCATCTCCTTCAGCCTGCCGCAGAACGCCACCGTGGCCCTGGTCGGCGAATCCGGCAGCGGCAAGTCGGTCAGCTCGCTGGCCGTGATGGGCCTGCTGCCGCGGGAGACGACCGTCATCCACGAGGGTTCCTCGATCCGCTTCGACGGCCGCGAGCTGCTCGGGCAATCGGTCGACGCGCGGCGCAAGCTGTGCGGGAAGGACATCGCGATGATCTTCCAGGAGCCGATGTCTTCGCTGAACCCGGTGTTCACGGTCGGCTTCCAGATCGGCGAGGTGCTGCGCCTGCACCTGGGCATGAACAAGCGGGAGGCGCGCGCCCGCACGCTGGCGCTGCTGGAGGAAGTCGGCATCCCCGACCCGGCCAACAAGATCGATGCCTACCCGAGCCAGATGTCGGGCGGCCAGCAGCAGCGCGTGATGATCGCGATGGCGATCGCCTGCGAGCCGCGCCTGCTGATCGCCGACGAGCCGACCACCGCGCTGGACGTGACGATCCAGAAGCAGATCATGGAGCTGATCGCGCGCCTGCAGAAGAAGCACCGGATGTCGGTGCTCTTCATTACCCACGACCTGGGGCTGGTAGGCGAGATTGCCGACCGCGTGATCGTGATGCGCCATGGCGAGGTGCGCGAGGAGGGGGCCGCATCCCAGGTGTTGAACGCGCCCGCCGATGCCTACACGCGGGCGCTGCTGCATTGCCGGCCGAAGCTGGACGAGCGGCCGGTGCGCCTGCCCGTCATCGACGATGTGCTGAGCGGGCGCCTGGCCTTGGATGCCGCCTTGCCGCAGCGGGCGCGCGGGTATGCTCTCGATGACGACAATGTGCTGGTGGTCGAGGGGCTGCAAAAGAGTTTTTATTTGCGCGAAGGCCTGTTCGGCAAGCGCGAGTTCAAGGCCGTGAAGGACGTGTCCTTTACGCTGCCGCGCGGGAAGACCCTGGGCGTGGTCGGCGAATCCGGCTCCGGCAAGACCACGGTCGGCCTGACGCTGCTGCGCCTGCACCGCGCCACCGGCGGCCGCGCCCTGTTCGAGGGCCGCGACCTGCTGGCGATGAGCGACCGCGAGTACCAGGCGTATAAACGGCGCATCCAGATCATCTTCCAGAATCCGTATGCCTCGCTGAACCCGCGCTTCACGGTCGGGCAGATCCTGCTGGAGCCGATGCGCATCCACCGCATCGGCGCCAACGACGCCGAACGGGTCGAGCATGCGCACTATCTGCTGAAGCGCGTGGGACTGCCGGCGCAGGCCTTCCACCGCTATCCGCACGAATTCTCCGGCGGCCAGCGCCAGCGCATCGCGATCGCGCGCTGCCTGACGATGAAGCCGGAGATCCTGGTGTGCGACGAATCGGTGTCGGCGCTGGACGTCTCGGTCCAGGCCCAGGTGCTGAACCTGCTGCAGGACCTGCAGGACGAGTACAGGATGAGCTACATCTTCATCTCGCACGACCTGTCGGTGGTGAAGTACATCTCGGACCGCGTGATGGTCATGCACCACGGCAGCGTGGTCGAAATGGCCGACTCGGACGAGCTCTACCGCAACCCCCAGCACCCCTACACCCAAACCCTGCTGGCCGCCATCCCGCGCGGCGCCTGAGCTTGATATAAATAAAACCGGGGTCAGACACCGATTTTGGGCAATTGCCAAAATTTGGTGTCTGACCCCGGTTTGCTTAAAGTCAAACTGGCGCTGGTGTTCAACATCGCGTGTGATCATGCGCTCAATTTCGTCATTTCAGAGAGCGCGATCCATGAAACAGAACCAGCCTCAGCGCCGGGACTTCCTGCGCTACATGGGCACCCTTGCCGCCTTGTCCGCCCCCGCGATGCAGGCTGCTGCCGCCGAGAAGGACAAGGTGTCGTTCCCGCCGATCTACGCCAAGTCCGAGAAGCCGGAAAAGGGCGAGCCGCCGGCCGATCCGATGAGCGAGCGGGTCGGCGTCGCCATCGTCGGCCTGGGGCGTATCGCGGTCGAGGAGATGCTGCCGGCCTTTGCCGAAAGCAAGCATGCGAAGCCGGTCGCCCTGGTCAGCGGCGATCGCGCCAAGGCGCTCAAGATCGCGCGCCAGTACAACATCCTTGACACCGCCATCCTCGACTATAAGGAGTACGACCGGCTGGCGCAGATGCCGGAAGTGCAGGGCGTCTATATCGCGCTGCCGAACAGCATGCACGCCGAGTACACGGTGCGCGCCGCGCGCGCCGGCAAGCATGTGCTGTGCGAAAAGCCGATGGCCAACACGGTGGCCGAGTGCCAGCAGATGATCGACGCCTGCAAGAAAGCCGGCAAGAAGCTGATGATCGCCTACCGCAGCCAGTACGAGCCGATGGACCGCGCGCTGGTCAGGATGGTCAAGGACAAGAAGCTGGGCGCGCTGAAGGAATTCAGCTCAGTGAATTCGCAGAACATGGGCGACCCCCAGCACTGGCGCCTGAAGCGCGCGCTGGCGGGCGGCGGGGCGCTGCCGGACGTCGGCCTGTACTGCATCAACGCCGCGCGTTTTCTGTCCGGCGAAGAACCGGTCGAGGTGATCGGCAACACCTGGTCGACGCCGGGCGACGCCCGCTTCCGCGAAGTCGAGGAATCCTGCCAGTTCATCCTGCGCTTCCCCAGCGGCTTCATCGCCAGCTGCAGCACCAGCTACGCCGCGCACAAGTCGCAGTTCTTCCGCCTGAACGGCGCCGATGCCTGGGCCGAGATGGACCCGGCCTACGCCTACCACGGCCTGAAGCTGAAAGTCTCGCGCGTGGTCGACGGCAAGGAGCAGGCCGCCGACATGCAGATCGAGGAAAAGAACCAGTTCGCGGCCGAGCTGGATCACTTCGCCCAGTGCGTCCAGCAGAACAAGGACGTCCACACGCCGGGCGAGGAGGGCCTGCAGGACCAGCGCATCATCGAGGCGATCTACGAGTCGGCGCGCACGCACCGCCCGGTCAGGCTGAGCGCGCCGGGCAAGACGCGCGGACCGGAGCCGCAGCAGGATTCGTAAGTTAATATAGAGGGCATGGCCCAGCTCTCGCACCTCATCCATGTCTATGGCGCACTGATCGTGTTCGGCATTGTGCTGCTCGAACAGATCGGGCTGCCGATTCCGGCCTTTCCGCTGCTGATCATCGCGGGGGCGCTGGCGGTCGACAAGGGCGCCAACTGGCCGCTGTTCCTGGCGGCCAGCGTCGTGGCCTGCCTGATCAGCGATTATTTCTGGTTCCGCGCCGGCCGCTTCTATGGCAAGCGCGTGCTGCGCCTGCTGTGCAAGATTTCGCTGTCGCCGGATTCCTGCGTCAGCCAGACCGAAGACAATTTCACGCGCTGGGGCGCGAAATCGCTGGTGGTCGCCAAGTTCATCCCCGGCTTCAACACCATCGCGCCGCCGCTGGCCGGGGCGATGGGCACCAGCACCCAGCGTTTCCTGTGGCTCTCGGTGGCCGGCGGCCTGCTGTGGAGCGGCGTCGGCATGGGGCTGGGCGCCTGGTTCCACGGCAGCGTCGATGACGTGATCGCCTGGTTCGAGACCCTCGGCAGCACCGCGCTGATGGTGGTCGGCGCCTTGCTGGCCGTGTTCGTGTTGCTCAAGTACATAGAGCGGCGTCGCAATCTCGGCGCTGCCGACCTGCCGCGCATCACGCCCGACGAACTCAAGAGTTTGCTGGAAGCCGGCCACGACCCCCTGATCGTCGATGCCCGCGGCGTCACCGCGCGCCAGCTGGAAGCGGGCATCCCCGGCGCGCTGGTCTACGGCAACGCCGAGCCGGCACGCCTGATGGCCAGTCTCGACCGCGAACGCCACATCGTGGTCTATTGCACCTGCCCGAACGACGTTACCGCGGCGCAGGTCGCGAAAACCTTCATCGCCAACGGTTTTCACCGCGCCCGTCCGCTGCGCGGCGGCCTCGACGCCTGGAACGCACATTGCGCGACAGGGCAGGCCGAGGTCGAGCTGAAGCCGAAAGTGAACTAATTTCGGACATTTGGTAGCTCGACTACTCCCTAAATGTCGCGGATTCTCACCGAATTCCCCCGGCAAATCGGTTCTCTGTACCTAAACTACAATAAAGGCTTGCGCGCAAGCCAATAAATCCTTAAGCTTGGGGAATCTGTTTCCGAGCTTTCATCATGACCGTTGCACCTGCTTCCCCGACTCTCCAGCCGTCCGCCGCACCCTTGAGCCCGGCGCCCGGACACACCAGCCCGCGCCTGCTCGCCGACATCGGCGGCACCAACGCGCGCTTCGCGCTGGAACTGGGGCCGGGGCGCATCGAGCGGATCGAAGTGCTGGCCTGCGCCAGCCACGCGACCCTGGGCGAGGCGATGCGCGCCTACCTGGCGATGCCGGCCGTTGCCGCGGCCGGCGCGGTGCGCCATGCGGCCATCGCGATCGCCAATCCGGTGATGGGCGACATGGTGCGCATGACCAATCACCACTGGGAATTCTCGATCGAGGCGCTGCGCCGCGAGTGCGGCTTCGATACCTTTGTCGTGGTGAACGATTTCGAGGCGCTGGCGATGGCGTTGCCCTGGCTGGGCGCGGCCGACAAGGTGCAGGTCGGCGGCGGTGCGCCGGTGGCTGGCGCGCCGATCGGCCTGCTGGGCGCTGGCACCGGCCTCGGTGTGTCGGGCCTGGTCCCGGCGCCGGACGGCAAAAGCTGGACTGCGCTGCGCAGCGAGGGCGGCCACGTCACCTTCGCGCCGGCCAACGAGACCGAGGTCGCGATCCTGCAATACGCCTGGCGCGAATTCGAGCACGTCTCGGCCGAGCGTTTCCTGTCCGGCGCCGGCGTCGAGCTGATCTACCGCGCGCTGGCGCAGCTGCGCGGCGCTGCCGAGCCGGCCCTGGAAGCACCGGAGATCTCGCGCCGCGCCCTGACCGGCGCCTGCGCGCTGTGCGAGGAAGTCGTCGACGTCTTCTGCGGCATGCTGGGCACGGTGGCCGGCAACCTGGCCGTCACCCTCGGCGCGCAGGGTGGGGTGTACATCGGCGGCGGCATCGTGCCGCGCCTGGGCGAGCGCTTCGCCCACTCCTGCTTCCGCCGCCGCTTCGAGCAGAAGGGCCGCTTTGCCGGCTATCTGGCGGCGGTGCCGACCTATGTGATCACCGCCGAATACCCGGCCTTCCTGGGCGTTTCCGCGATCCTGACCGAGCGCCTGGGCGCTTGAGGCGCGGCGGGCCGGCGGCTGCCGCACGTTCGCCTGTACGCCGCTTGTCCCTTTCCGGGTTTTATCGGGTACAATGGCCGCCAATCGGTAGAAATGAGTCGTTCGCTTTCCTGGCACGCCCGGAGCCTTGCCTCCACAGCCTGGTTTCCCTCCTGCGCCAGCAGCGCCGTTTCTCCTGAAAGTCAACCTTGCAGTCCGCTTTCCGGCGGCTGCCGCGTGGCCGGCCTCAAGCCCCACGCTATTCCGCCCGGTTCTTGTGCCGGGCCACGGAACCCAGTTTCAACGCGTGCTGTCTCATCCGGGCGTAAGCGCCTGTGTCGCTGCAACGACACGTCGTGACGGCGCATTGTGGCCGCTGAGCCGGTTGTGTTTGATTTTTTTCTTTGCCGTTATGAACACTGATGAGGCCAAGAAGGTCCTCGAAACCGCCTTGCTGTGCGCGCGCGAGCCGCTGACGATCCACGGCATGAAGAAGCTGTTCGCCGACGTCGATGCGAACGGCAGGCAGATCGGCGTGGGCGTGGGCGCCGACACGATCAAGATCCTGCTCGAAGAATTGCGCCAGGACTGGCAGGACCGCGGCATCGAAATCGTCAGCCTGGCGTCCGGCTGGCGTTTTCAGAGCCGGCCCGAGATGAAGCCTTACCTCGACCGGATCGCACCGGAAAAGCCGCCGAAATACTCGCGCGCAACGCTGGAAACGCTGGCGATCATCGCCTACCGCCAGCCGGTCACGCGCGGCGATATCGAAGAAATCCGCGGGGTGGCCGTCAACTCGCAGACGATCAAGATGCTGGAAGACCGTGGCTGGATCGACGTGATCGGCCACCGCGAAGTGCCGGGACGCCCGGCCCTGCTGGGCACGACCCGGCAGTTTCTCGACGATTTGGGCCTGGCCTCACTGTCGCAATTGCCGCCTCTCCAGCAGGTGGCGGACGGAACCGAAGGGCGCAGCCTGGCAGCGCTGGAAGCGGCCCTGCAACAATTTGATGAACACGAACCTGCGCCCGCAACCGGCGAATAAGTAAAAACGAATGATGAATCCAACCGACACCAACGAGACGACCCCTGCCGCCGAGGCAGGGCCGGAGACGGCAGCCAAGCCGAAGCGCCGCACGCGTGCGCCGGCCGCCGCCGAGGGCGCGCAGCCCGAAGCCGCCGCTGAGGCAAAGCCGAAACGCACCCGCAAAGCCGCCGCCAAGCCGGAAGGCGAGGCTGCTGCGCAAGCAGACACCCAGGCCGCGCCGGCGCCCGCCGAGCAGGCCGCCAAGCCGGCCCGCAAGCCGCGCGCCAAGAAGGCCGATGCCGCTGCGCAGACCGATGCTGCACCGGCTGCCGACGCCGCGCCGGCCGCACCGGTTGCACCTGCCGCACCGGCACCTGCGCCCGCTGCTGCGCAAGCCGAGGGCAGCGCTGAAGAGGGCGCCCAGCGCAAGCCGCGCGGTCCGCGCCAGATGCGCGAGCAGCGCCAGGTGCGTGAAGCACGCCAGCCGCGTCCGCAGGCCGATGTCGCCGATACGGTCGACGCCGCCGTCGCCCAGCAGCCGGCCCAGGCCGACGCCGTCCTGGCAGCCGGACAGGTCGGCGAGCAAGCCGGCGAACCGCGCAACGGCCAGCGCAACGAGCAGCGCCGCGACGCGCGCCAGGGCCAGAAGAAAGGCAAGAAAGGCCAGCAGCGCGGCCAGCAGGCCCAGCCGGGTCAGCAAGCCCAGCCGGGTCAACCGGGCCAGGGTCAGGGCCAGCAGGCTCCGCAGCAAGGGAAGCAACAGCAGGGCCGCAACAAGAATGCCAAGGGCGGCAAGGACGCCAAGGGCGGCAAGGTGAACGATGCCGACGCCGTGTTCTCCTTCGTCACCTCGGGCGATTTCGACGCCTTCGAGGGCGGCCGTGGCCAGGCCAAATCGTCGACCGCACGCCGCGACCTGACCGCCGACGACGACGCGCCGAAGCTGCACAAGGTGCTGGCCGAGGCTGGCCTGGGTTCGCGTCGCGACATGGAAGAGCTGATCATCGCCGGCCGTGTGTCGGTGAACGGCGAGCCGGCCCACATCGGCCAGCGCATCCTGCCGACCGACGCCGTGCGCGTCAACGGCAAGCTGCTGCAGCGCCGCGTGAACAACAACAAGCCGCCGCGCGTGCTGGTGTACCACAAGCCGGCCGGCGAAATCGTCAGCGCGGACGATCCGGAAGGCCGTCCGTCGGTGTTCGACCGCCTGCCGACCATGAAAGCCGGCAAGTGGCTGGCCGTCGGCCGCCTCGACTTCAATACCGAAGGCCTGCTGCTGTTCACCAATTCCGGTGACCTGGCGAACCGCCTGATGCACCCGCGCTACAACATCGACCGCGAATACGCCGTGCGCACGCTGGGCGAGCTGGAAGAAGGCATGCGCCAGAAGCTGCTGGCCGGCGTCGAGCTGGAAGACGGCCTGGCCTCCTTCACCAAGATCGCCGACGGCGGCGGCGAAGGCGTGAACCGCTGGTACCGCGTGGTGATCGGCGAAGGCCGCAACCGCGAGGTGCGCCGCATGTTCGAGGCGGTCGGCCTGACCGTCTCGCGCCTGATCCGTACCCGTTACGGCGCGATGACCCTGCCGACCGGCCTGAAGCGCGGCCGCTGGGAAGAGCTGGAAGAAAACGACGTCCGCAACTTCATGACTGCCTTCGGCATCGAGAAGAAGGGCGGCGCCGGTCAGGGCCAGGGGCAAGGCAAGGGCCAGGGGCAGAAGCAGGGCGGCAGGGAGCGCGGGCAGGAGCCTAACGGCAACCGCATCGATCGCGCCGATGCCAATCGCAATGTCGATCCCTTCGGTCCGCCGGTAACCCGCGTCGGCACCCAGCAGGGCGGACGTGGCATGGGCGGCTTCGGCGGCCAGAGCGGTCGTCCCGGCAGCCAGGGCGGACGCCCGGGCGGCTTCGGTGGCGGTCAGAACGGTCAGGGCGGCAAGAACGCTCGTGGCGGTGCGAATGGCCAGGGCCGCAGCGGCGGCAGCAAAGGTCCGCGCCAGCCGGACCCGCTGCAGACCACCTTCGGCTTTGCCGGCACCAGCCAGAACCGCCGTCCGCAAGGGCCGCGCGTCAGCGATAGCGGCATGCCGCGCCGCGGCCGCAGGGGTTAATTGCACGTCGCCGGGGCGATGTTAACGCGCGAAAAAAGCGCTTTCTTCATCGCTCTGGCAGCTAAAGGTGTAAACTGTTGCATACCTGTTCATTTTGCAGTGCAGCGATTGCGGGCTGTCCTGTATCGGGTTATAATTCGCAACCAATTAAAGTTCTTCCCGGCGTTTTGTTTGGTGCAGACACTTTCATCTGGTTGGAAATATAAGAAGATGGGCAGTTGCCCATTTTTTTTTTGTTGAATCGTTTTATGAGGTCCGGCCCCGGCCGGAAATCTGGAGAAGCAAGTGCAGCTGTTTGATTTGATTGCCACGACAGTCGGAGGACTGGGCTACGAACTCGTCGACGTCGAGCGTGCCGAGCGAGGCATCCTGCGCGTGTACATCGATTTCCCGGCCGCGGTAGCGGACGAAAAAGGACCGATCTCGGTCGAAGATTGCGCCACGGTGAGCCACCAGCTGTCGCACGTGTTCACGGTCGAAAACGTGGATTACGAGCGCCTGGAAGTGTCGTCGCCCGGACTGGACCGTCCGGTGCGGACCCTGGCCGACTTCGAACGCTTTGCCGGCCATGAATGCACCGTCAAGCTGCGCGTCGCGATGCCCGGCACCGCGAACCGCAAGACCTGGACGGGCATCCTGCATGCCCCGGAAGGCGACAAGATCGGATTGGAATTTGAAGGCAAGGATGGTCCGGCGTTATTGGAATTTACGCTGGCCGAACTGGACAAGGCACGCCTGGTGCCGAAGGTGGATTTTAGGAGTCGCAAAGCATGAGTCGCGAAATTTTGTTACTGGTTGATGCGCTTGCGCGCGAAAAAAATGTCGATAAAGAGGTCGTGTTCGGCGCGCTCGAGTTCGCGCTGGCACAGGCCACGAAAAAGCGCTATGAAGGCGAGGTCGACATTCGCGTGAGCATTGACCGCGACACCGGCGAATTCGAAACCTTCCGCCGCTGGCACGTGGTGCCGGACGAAGCCGGCCTGCAGCTGCCGGACCAGGAAATCCTGCACTTCGAAGCGAAAGAGCAGATCGCCGACATCGAAGTCGACGAATACATCGAAGAGCCGATCGAGTCGGTCGAGTTCGGCCGCCGTTTCGCCCAGGACACCAAGCAGGTCGTGCTGCAGCGCGTCCGCGACGCCGAGCGCGAGCAGATCCTGCAAGACTTCCTGGAGCGCGGCGACGCGCTGGTCACCGGCACCATCAAACGCATGGAGCGCGGCGATGCAATCGTCGAGTCGGGCAAGATCGAAGCGCGCCTGCCGCGCGACCAGATGATCCCGAAGGAAAACCTGCGCATCGGCGACCGCGTTCGCGCCTTCATCCTGCGCGTCGACCGCAACATGCGCGGCCCGCAGGTGATCCTGTCGCGTACCGCGCCGGAATTCATCATGAAGCTGTTCGAACTGGAAGTGCCGGAAATCGAACAGGGCCTGCTGCAGATTAAATCCGCAGCCCGCGACCCGGGCGTGCGCGCCAAGATCGCCGTCTTCACCGCGGACAAGCGTATCGACCCGATCGGTACCTGCGTCGGCATGCGCGGTTCGCGCGTGCAGGCCGTGACCGGCGAGCTGGGCGGCGAGCGCGTGGACATCGTGCTGTGGTCGGAAGATCCGGCCCAGTTCGTGATCGGCGCGCTGGCTCCGGCCAACGTGTCGTCGATCATGGTCGACGAAGAGAAGCACGCGATGGACGTGGTGGTCGACGAAGAAAACCTGGCGATCGCGATCGGCCGTTCGGGCCAGAACGTGCGCCTGGCGTCCGACCTGACCGGTTGGAAAATCAACATCATGACGGCCGAGGAATCGGCCAACAAGGCTGCCCAGGAAACCGCCGTGGTACGCGCGCTGTTCATGGAAAAGCTGGATGTGGACGAGGAAGTGGCGAATATCCTGGTCGAGGAAGGTTTCTCGAGCCTTGAGGAAATCGCTTACGTCCCCATTTCGGAAATGCTCGAAATCGAATCGTTCGACGAAGATACCGTCAACGAACTGCGCACCCGTGCACGCGATGCACTGGTGACCGAAGCGATCGCTTCCGAAGAAGGCCTCGAGGGTATGGAAGAGGGGCTGGCCAACCTGGAAGGGATGGACCGCACCACCGCCGGCAAGCTTGGACTGGCCGGCATCAAGACCCTCGAACAATTCGCGGGCCTGGCATACGACGAATTCGGCGCCATCCTGGCCCTGCCGACCGACCGTGCCCGTGATTTGATCAAGAACGCATTTAATGATGTGTCTGACGATGAGATGAAACTGGTCGACGCGAAATACGACGACCGGGCCAAGGCCCTGCAGGCGAAAGCCTGGAGCCAGGTAGAAACGGCCAAGGCATAAGGGTTGTGCAAAGACCGGGGCGGTGCCGCGGTCTTTGCATTTCCAACCCAAGCAAAATTCTTTATCATCTCGCGACACATAGAAAAGAGGACTGAATGGCGAGTAACAACGTAGCCCAATTTGCCACCGAACTGAAGATGCCTGCAGATTTGCTGCTGACGCAGCTGCGTTCTGCTGGCGTCGAAAAAAGTTCGACGTCAGATCCCTTGTCCAAAGATGATAAGGATAAGCTGCTGAACCATCTGCGCCGTACCCACGGCACCGCCGAATCCGGCGAAAAGAAGAAAATCACGGTGACCCGCAAGGAAACTTCCGAGATCAAGCAGGCTGACGCCAGCGGTAAATCGCGCACGATCCAGGTCGAAGTTCGCAAGAAGCGCACCTTCGTGCAGCGCGACGACCTGGTCACGGCCAAGGCTGCCGCAACCCCGGTCGTCGACGCCGCCGAACAGGCACGCCGCGACGAGGAAGCGCGCCGCCAGTCGGAACTGCTGGCACGCCAGGAAGCGGAACTGCGCGAAAAGCAGGAACGCCTGGCAAGGCTCGAATCCGAAAAGGCCGCACAGGCCAAGGCGGCTGAAGAGCAGGCCAAGCGCGATGCCGAAGAGCGCGCCCAGCGTGAAGCTGCCGCCGCAGCCCAGGCCGCATCCGCAGCCAAGGCCGACGCCGATGCCGGCGCCGCCGATGCTGCCGCCGAAGCCAAGCGCGTCGCCGCCGAGGAAGCCAAGAAAGCTGCCGCGGAAGACGCCAAGCGCAAGGCCGACGAAGCCGCCAAGGAAGCCGCCGAACGCGCTGCCGCCACCGAGCGCGCACGCAAGGCCGTGGCCGACGAAGTGGCCCAGATCAAGGCCATGATGGCCCAGCCGCGCCGCGTGATCAAGGCGCCGGAAGTACCGGCACCGAAGCCGAAGGCAGCCGAGCCGGCGACCCTGCACAAGCCGGCAACGGCCGCCAAGCCGGGCGAAGCCAAGCCGGGCGAGTCGACCAGCAATGGCGCGCGTCCGAAGCCGGGCGACAAGAAGTCGATCAAGTCGGCCAATGTGGCCTCGACCTGGTCCGACGAGAAGAAGCGCGGCGCCCCGGGCGGCGGCCTCAAAGGCCGTGGCGCACCGTCGACCGGCCGTGACGGCTGGCGTGCGGGCGGCGGCCGTGGCGGCCGTCGTGGCGGCCATGACGATCGCGAATCGAATTTCCAGGCGCCGACCGAGGCGATCGTGCGCGAAGTGCACGTGCCGGAAACCATCACCGTGGCCGAACTGGCGCACAAGATGTCCGTCAAGGCATCCGAGGTCATCAAGCAGCTGATGAAGCTGGGCCAGATGTGCACCATCAACCAGGTGCTGGACCAGGAAACCGCGATGATCGTGGTGGAAGAGATGGGTCACAAGGCCTTCGCTGCTGCCGTCGACGATCCGGAAGCGCTGCTGGCCGACCAGGGCGAGCACACCGAGTTCGAAGCCAAGCCGCGTGCACCGGTCGTGACCGTCATGGGCCACGTCGACCACGGCAAGACCTCGCTGCTGGACTACATCCGTCGTGCGAAGGTGGCAGCTGGCGAAGCCGGCGGCATTACCCAGCACATCGGTGCATACCACGTGGATACCCCGCGCGGCATGGTCACCTTCCTGGATACCCCGGGTCACGAGGCGTTCACCGCCATGCGTGCCCGCGGCGCCAAGGCGACCGACATCGTCATCCTGGTGGTGGCGGCGGACGACGGCGTGATGCCGCAGACCAAGGAAGCAATTGCTCACGCGAAAGCCGCCGGCGTGCCCCTGGTCGTGGCGATCAACAAGATCGACAAGCAGGGTGCGAATCCTGACCGCGTGACCCAGGAGCTGGTTGCCGAAGGCGTGGTGCCGGAAGAATACGGCGGCGATTCGCCGTTCGTGCCGGTGTCCGCGAAGATCGGTACCGGTATCGACGAGCTGCTGGAGCAGGTGCTGCTGCAGGCCGAAGTGCTGGAACTGAAGGCGCCGGTGGAATCGCCGGCCCGTGGTCTGGTGGTCGAAGCCCGTCTGGACAAGGGCCGCGGCCCGGTCGCCACCATCCTGGTGCAGTCGGGTACCCTGAAGCGCGGCGACGTCGTGCTGGCAGGTTCGTCCTTCGGCCGTGTCCGTGCGATGCTGGACGAGAACGGCAAGTCGGTGACCGAAGCCGGTCCGTCGATCCCGGTCGAGATCCAGGGTCTGACCGAAGTGCCGAGCGCCGGCGAAGAAGCCATGGTCATGGGCGACGAGCGCAAGGCGCGCGAAATCGCACTGTTCCGTCAAGGTAAGTTCCGCGACGTGAAGCTGGCCAAGCAGCAGGCAGCGAAGCTGGAAAACATGTTCGACCAGATGGCCGAGGGCGAAGTCAAGAACCTGCCGCTCATCATCAAGACGGACGTGCAGGGCTCGCAGGAAGCGCTGGTCGGTTCGCTGCAGAAGCTGTCGACCTCGGAAGTGCGTGTGCAGGTCGTCCATGCGGCGGTCGGCGGCATCACCGAGTCGGACGTCAACCTGGCGACCGCGTCGAAAGCAGTCATCATCGGCTTCAACGCCCGTGCCGACGCCCAGGCGCGCAAGCTGGCCGAGACCAACGGCGTCGACATCCGTTACTACAGCATCATTTACGATGCGATCGACGAGATCAAGACGGCACTGTCGGGCATGCTGGCACCGGAGAAGCGCGAAACCGTTACCGGCCAGGTCGAAATCCGCCAGGTCATCCTGGTGTCGAAAGTCGGCGCGATTGCGGGCTGCCTGGTCACCGATGGTGTGGTCAAGCGTACCTCGTCGGTTCGCCTGCTGCGCAACAACATCGTCATCTGGACCGGCGAGATCGACTCGCTCAAGCGCTTCAAGGACGATGCGAAGGAAGTTCGTGCCGGTCTCGAGTGCGGTCTGTCGCTGAAGGGCAACAATGAAATCCAGGTCGGCGACGTCCTGGAGGTGTTCGAAGTGACGGAAGTGGCGCGTACGCTGTAATACGGTCGTTCCAACGATTGGAGTAGCATTGGGGCCAGTAGGCCTGCGCCATGGCGCGGGACGCTGGCCCCAATTTTTTGTTACCCCGTCGTTCCCGCGCAGGCGGGAACCCAAGTTTTGCGAATGATTACCGGACTTGGATTCCCGCCTGCGCGGGAATGACGGCGCATCAGATAACAATATCTAAATAATGCCTAAACACAGTAAAAGCATTCCATCGCGCGGCCTGCGCGTTGCCGACCAGATCCAGAAGGACCTGTCGGAACTCATCGCGTTCGAACTGAAGGATCCGCGCGTGGGGATGGTCACGATCAGCGAAGTCAAGCTGACCCCGGACTACGCCCATGCCAAGGTCTGGTTCACCCTGCTGAAGGACAGCCCGGAACAGGTCAAGCAGACCCTCGAAGGCCTGAACAAGGCCTCCGGCTACCTGCGCAACCTGCTCGGCAAGCGCCTGCACATCCACACGCTGCCGCAGCTGCACTTCGTGCACGACACCTCGACCAGCCGCGGCCTGGCCATGTCGGCCCTGATCGACCAGGCGAACGCCAGCCGCGCCGCCGACTACGTTGACGAGTTGGCCCCGGCGGACACTGACGAAGATTCGGACTCCGAGTGAACGCACGGCCCCCGAAAAAGCCCCGCGACCTGGTCGACGGGGTGCTGCTGATCGACAAGCCGGTCGGCCTGTCCTCGAACGATGCGCTGACCAAGGTAAAGCGCATCGTCAACGCCAAGAAGGCCGGCCATACCGGCACCCTCGACCCGTTTGCCACCGGCCTGCTGCCGCTGTGCTTCGGCGAGGCGACCAAGTTTTCGCAGGACCTGCTGGAAGCGGATAAAACCTATCTGGCCACCGTGCACCTGGGCATCACGACCACCACCGGCGATACCGAGGGCGAGGTGCTGGAGACGCGCGACGTCGACGTGACGACCGAACAGATCGAAGCCGCGCTGGCGCGCTTTCGCGGTCCGATCCTGCAGGTACCGCCCATGTATTCGGCGCTCAAGCGCGACGGCAAGGCGCTGTACGAATACGCGCGCGAAGGCGTGACGCTGGAGCGGGAAGCGCGTCCGGTCACCATCCACGAACTGGAAATGGTTGCCATCGCCGCGCCTTTCCTGACGATCCGCGTGAAGTGCAGCAAGGGCACCTATGTGCGCGTGCTCGGCGAGGACATCGGCGCCCACCTCGGCTGCGGCGCCCACCTGAGCGCGCTGCGCCGGGTGCAGGTCGGCGAGCTGACCACCGCCAACATGGTGACGCTGGAAGAACTGCAGGCGCATGCCAACCCGCTGTCGCTGCTGGCCCCGGTCGATGCGCTGCTGTCGACTTTCCCGCGTGTGGATTTGACGCCGGAACTGGAAAAGCGTTTCCTGAACGGCCAGCGCCTGGCGCTCGGCAAGGAGCCGGTGCCGGTGCCTGCGGAGCAGGGGAGGGTGCGCGTGTATGCGGGCGGCCGCCTGCTCGGTACTGCCATCCTGCAGGAATATGCGATCCTGGCGCCGGAGCGCTTGATCGCGGCGAAGCAGTAAATATCGCGCGGCGGGCCTTGAAATCCGCCGCGGCCGCTCCATATCGTCCCTGCCCCGGAACGGCAGCCCCATGCTGCCAGCGGCGTCCGGGACGTCATCAACATTCAACATTTCGCCGCTACGCTGGTTTTTGGCAGCAAATCGTTGGAAATTCAGGTGTTTTCCCATCGCTGCGGCGCAGCACGACGGATAACCGTGCTATAGTAGCGGGTTCTGGAAATCGGCTATGCCGAGCGCCACTAGCCGAGCGCCCCTGAGCGGACGCCTCCACCCATCACGCAACATTCACTGTTGAATACGCATATGTCAGACACCAAACGCGCGATTCGTAATATCGCAATCATCGCCCACGTTGACCACGGCAAGACCACCCTCGTGGACCAGCTGCTGCGCCAATCGGGCACTTTCCGTGAAAACCAGGCGGTCGACACCCGCGTGATGGACTCGAACGATCTCGAAAAAGAACGTGGCATCACGATTCTGTCGAAGAACTGCGCAGTCGAGTACGAAGGCACCCACATCAACATCGTCGACACCCCAGGCCACGCCGACTTCGGCGGTGAGGTCGAGCGCGTGCTGTCGATGGTGGACTCGGTGCTGCTGCTGGTCGACGCCCAGGAAGGCCCGATGCCGCAGACCCGTTTCGTGACCCGCAAGGCACTGGCCCTGGGCCTGAAGCCGATCGTGGTCGTCAACAAGATCGACCGTCCGGGCGCACGCGCCGACTGGGCGATCAACCAGACTTTCGAACTGTTCGACAAGCTGGGCGCCACCGACGAGCAGCTGGACTTCCCGATCGTCTACGCTTCGGGCCTGAACGGCTACGCCGGCATGGACGAAAGCGTGCGCGGCGGCGACATGAAGCCGCTGTTCGACGCCATCCTGAAATACGTGCCGGTGCGTGACGACAACCCGGACGGTCCGCTGCAGATGCAGATCACCTCGCTGGACTACTCGTCCTACGTGGGCAAGATCGGTATCGGCCGTATCAACCGTGGCCGCATCAAGCCGGGCATGGACGTGCTGGTCGTGAACGGCCAGGACGACAAGAACCCGATCAAGGGCCGCATCAACCAGGTGCTGAACTTCAAGGGCCTGGAGCGCGTGCAGGTCGAAGAAGCCGTCGCCGGCGACATCGTGCTGATCAACGGTATCGAAGACATCGGCATCGGCGTGACCGTGACCGCCGTCGATACCCCGGAAGCGCTGCCGATGCTGACCGTCGACGAGCCGACCCTGACCATGAACTTCATGGTCAACACCTCGCCGCTGGCCGGCCGCGAAGGCAAGTTCGTCACCAGCCGCCAGCTGCGCGACCGCCTGGACCGCGAACTGAAGTCGAACGTCGCGCTGCGCGTGATGCCGACCGACGACGACACCATCTTCGAAGTGTCGGGCCGCGGCGAGCTGCACCTGACCATTCTGTTGGAAAACATGCGCCGTGAAGGCTTCGAGCTGGCTGTGTCGCGTCCGCGCGTCGTGTTCAAGGACATCGACGGCGTGAAGTGCGAGCCGTACGAGAACCTGACCGTCGACGTCGAAGAAGTGAACCAGGGCGGCGTGATGGAAGAACTGGGCCGCCGCCGTGGCGACCTGCAGAACATGGAATCGGACGGCAAAGGCCGTGTCCGTCTGGAATACCTGATCCCGGCCCGTGGCCTGATCGGCTTCCAGGGCGACTTCATGACCCTGACCCGCGGCACCGGCCTGATGAGCCACGTGTTCCACGAATACCTGCCGGTTGAAACCGGCAAGGGCGAACTGGCTGGCCGTCGCAACGGCGTGCTGATCTCGCAGGATGACGGCCAGGCCGTCGCCTACGCACTGTGGAAGCTGCAGGACCGCGGCCGCATGTTCGTCGAGCACAACACCCCGGTGTACGAAGGCATGATCATCGGCATCCACTCGCGCGACAACGACCTGGTCGTCAACCCGATCAAGGGCAAGCAGCTGACCAACGTGCGCGCCTCGGGTACCGACGAAGCCGTGCGCCTGGTGCCGCCGATCCAGATGTCGCTGGAATACGCCGTCGAATTCATCGAGGACGACGAACTGGTCGAGATCACCCCGAAGAGCATCCGTCTGCGCAAGCGCTTCCTGAAAGAGCACGAGCGTAAGAAGGCTAGCCGCGAAGCTGCGTAATCGCGCTTTTGCTGAACAAAAAACCCGCTGCTTGCAGCGGGTTTTTTTATGGACGATGAACACTAACATGGCACACGTACGTCGCCCTCTCCGGTGCGTAAATTGATGCCGATCCAGCACCGATAATGAGCGTTTGCCGGGTTTTCCAACCGTTCAGTGTACGTGCAGAACGCCCCTTTTCTTCGCCGCTCCCGATACCCTTTTGCATCGTCACAAACAGGCTTTATATCAGGTCCAATTTGTTCAAAGAGTTGCCTTGCAGATTCGTTTTCGAAAGCGACGGTAAGAGCGCGATCGGTTTTCGTTGGAAGCTCGGAGTAAGCTGTGTTTCCGGAATGGATTTTGTAATCTGCTTGAAGTGGATGCCACTGGTTCAGTTCATGCGCTTTTTTGATGTTTTGGCCAGCGCTCGCAGTCTGGCAAAGGCCTACAAGAATTAACAATGTTAATTTGCACATATTTATCCTATTAAGGCTACGTGAAAATGATCGTCATGATGTTCCGCCCATTTAACAAACGGGATACTCGTGTCGTTGAAGAGAACAAACTTGACTGGGGCGAATGTACGGAATAGTTCGATCACCTTGGCCGTTGCGTCCTTGTCGTACTGGCGATCCATGTGCGTTACAGGCATTTCAAGCCCGTCCTTCCGGACTGGGCGGATGTCTACCTGGAGGCCGTCCTGATGGGAGGCGTGATCTCTGTCATTGAAGCCATCAGCCCGGCTAATATTTCCGATGCCAATCCGGCGCTTGTCGATGGCCTGCCACTCCAGCCCCACCCGTAAAATCGCCTGCATCATGACGGGATGCGGATACTGATATCCGCCCCTGTCCGGCTTCTTATCCAGCAGACCATAGTTGTAATACCCGGATTCCATCGGCGACCGAGGCAGCATGAAAAACCCTCGCTTGTCCCGGATAGGCCGTAGCGGATCGTCCTGTTGATCAGCCATGGTCCACCTCCGTCATGCGCAAGACTTATTGCAGGACAGGTCCCAGCCACCGGCGGTCTGGCCACCCGTGCCGCCACCGATCTTTTGCTGCGAGTACTTCCATTTCACCTTCGTGAAGTGCAGGGCGATATGGTCACGAAGAATGCTTCCCTCGGCCACCATCTGTTCCATGCTGGCGATCAGAACATTTTCCAGCTCGACTTCGTAATACTTCACCCGCTTGCCGTCGCCATCGGCGCGCATCATTTCCAACTTTGCTTTCGGAATCGTTTTGCCATTCGTGCAGTGCTGCATCAGCACAGGCGATGCGAGGTCGGCGAGCTTGGCCAGCGACAGCGTGCGATATTCGCTGCGTCCGGTCGTACGGCCGCCCGTGGACGAGCCTGTTGAATTGATCGGCTGCGTAACACCCCACTGTGCCTGAGCCACCTCGATCCAGCCCTGGTGGGCGGAGTCGGCCGATTCGCCTTTGATGCCGTCTATTTGCAGGTACACGTCGATTGCCATCTTGTTTCTCCAGGTGAGGTGGGAATAGCTACGCAAGACGGCATTGTTGAGTCGAGCTGATCGGCGGAGCTTGGGAGACCTCAAACAAGCTGATACGTCCCCTAAATTTGCATTAGGGCAGGTGATGTTGTGATTTTGGTACTCAGCAGTAAGGTCTCGGTGTTGTTTCCGCGGTGCCGCATCACACCCTTATCGGCTGCATGAGCAAGGCGCGCCGCAGGCCAGGTCTTCATAGGGAGAAACACGTTTATCACAGAGATATTGCGCATGCGCAAACTGCTGAGATAAGCAAGATCCCCCGGTAAACACGTCAAACGACTGGCTCAGGAATCCATCGATTTGGCTCGTTGAGCCAAGACAAAAAATGCATCGGATGCAATGAAAGTAATAACATCATTATCACTTAATTGACTTCCAATTAAGAAACAAGCTCCCAGGCGCTGCGGAGCCGAAGAGACACCCGTTGATCACAAAAATTACTGGAGATACCATGAAACTGCTGAAACAACTCGCCGTCGTCGCCGCCCTGTCCTCGATCGCTTCGTACGCATCGGCCCTGACCCCGATCGCCGACAGCGACCTGTCCAAGGTCTCCGGCCGTGACGGCGTGTCGATCGCTGCTGACCTGCATATCAACATCGGTGAATTCAAGTACACCGACACCGACGCAGCAGGCGGCTCGGTTCGCTTCGGCAACATCGCCATCACCGGCGCGATTGCTGCCACGATCGACATCGTGAACAACCAGACCTTCCAGTCGGAAGCCATGGCTGCCCTGCCGACCGGCGCCGGCGGCGCTCTGGTCCCGAACGCCAACACCACCCTGGGCGTAAGCGGCGGCGCTGGCCTGGCTGCTTTCGCACCGACCGGTGACGTCGTCAAGATCGCTATCCCGCTGGTCGACACCACCAAGAACCTGGCAATGAGCGTCGACTCGATCAAGATGGGCAACTCGGAAGCCTCGTTCGGTAAGTTCGAAATGAAAGACATCAAACTGCAAGGCACCACCGTCTACATCTGGGCGCACTAATTTCCGGTTGATTGGTGATGGGACGGCTCGTGGGCATTGCCCCGGGCCGTTTTTTGACTTGAAGCGCTCGTCGGGATTCTCCATGAGCAGACATTTTTTCCTCGCACTCGCATTCGCCGCCTCCAGCCTGCTGACGGCAGGGAGCGCCTCGGCGCAGATGCGTCCGATGTCGGACAGCGAGATGTCCACCGTGAGCGGGCAGGGCCTGTTCACCGTCAGTAATTCCAGCTACAACGGTTTCGATTTCATGCGCGTCGGCCTGGATGCCGATGTGACCCTGAACGCCAACTTGGCCAACCTGCGCCTGGGCGAATACAACTACGGCCCGCGCAACGGCAGCGGCGCCGATATCGACATCAGCGCCTTGCGCTTCGGCCGCAGCGATGGCGGCGAAGCCGCGCGATTAGTACACATCACCAATCCCTATTTCGAATTCGTATATCGAAACACGGGAGCCCCCGGCACCGCCGGCCAGCGCGAAGTCGTGGGCATGCGCCTGGGCTTCGACGGCATCGCCGGCGACATCGGCATGAAGATCGCGACCTTGTCCGGCGCGATGCGCATCGATGGTGGCGCCGCCGGCGTGGTCGACACGCAGCTGGACCCGGGCGGCGGCAAGCGCTGGGACGGCACCTGCAGCGGCTGCGACCTGAAGCTGTCGCAGGTGGGCGCCGTCACCGCCGGCGATGCGGCCGGCCCGAGCCGCGATTTCTGGATCTCGGTGCTGAAGACGCCGGTGAGCTTCCAGGCAGCGCCGGGCATGCCGGCCCTGACCGAGGCCCAGGCCGGGATCTGGCTGAACTGGCGCGACAAGCTGAGCGCGCTGACCACGAACGGCCTGGTGCCGCTCAATAATCCGCCGGGGCGTTGATGCGCGGCGTCCGCATGCTCCTGTTGCCGCTGGCGCTTGCGCCGGTCTGGGCCTGCGCGCTCGAGCCGCTGTCCGACAGTGCGCTGGCCAAGATCGGCGGCCGCGACGGCATGAGCTTCAATCTCTCGAACTTCGCGATGGCCGGCAATGCCGTGCTGCGCTATCACACGCCGGATGGACGCGGCAGCCTCGGCATCGGCAACCTGTCGGCATCGCGTTCGGACAACCTCGACGCGCCTTTCGCCGATCCCTATCGCCTGGACGTGATCGCGGGCGGCCCGGGGAAGGCGCAGATCGTCAACATCGCCATGCCCGAGAACGTGCTGGGGCGCGAAGTCTGGCAGATGGCCTTCGATTTCGATGTCGGCGACAACGGCATCGTGGTGAATGGCGGCAGCGTGATCCTGAAGGACCTCGTGTACTACGGCGGCGGCCTGCAGTGGTCGACCCCGGCGACCGGCGACGGCCTCGCCTTCGGCCTGGCCACACGCATGGAAATCGGCAGCCTGGCGCTGCAGCCGAACGGCCGCGGCGCGGCCGGTGAAGCGATGGTGCTGTCGAATGTGAAGATCGGCGCCGCGCAGGATGACGGCTCGGCGCCGGTCGCGCCCTGGCGCCTGGCCGACGTCTCGGCCCAGGCCGGGATCTTCAATGCCCGCACCGACGAGTCGGGCAATTCGCGCCTGCACATCGGCATCAACTGGCCGGAGGCCGGCGCCGCCGCCGCAGCCGGCACCCTGCAGATCGGGAACATCAGCTTCCGCAGCGATGCCGGCGGCACGGTCGCACCGAATGTCGACCTGGGCAGCTCGCGCATCGGTTCGATCCAGTTGCAGTACCTCGACATCAAGTTCAGGCCATGAAAAAACGACTCGCCGCACTCGCTACCTTGGCCATGCTGGCATGCGGCGCCGCCGGCGCCGGGCCGACCGCGCTGCCGGACAGCGAACTGGCCGCGGTGCGCGGCGCCGACGGCATCAGCTTCGCGGTCGACCTCAACCTGAACCGCCAGCCCGACAACGCGACCGGCGATAGCCGCCTGACGATCGGCCAGAAGGTCGACGAGCGCATGACCTATATCGTGGTGCGCAACGTCGGCGGCAGGATACAGATGCTGGGCCTGAACATCAGCCCGCAGACGGCCGCCGACGGCACCAATTACGTGGCACTGACCCTGCCGGGGTACACCCGCTTCACGGACACCGGCTTCGATTCGATCAGCGTGCAGGCCGACCCGCGCGCGGCGGTCAGCGGCAACCTGGGACGGATCAGCATCAACGGCGAGATGATGATGCAGGGCCAGCTACGCCTGTGGTCCCACTAGGCGCCTTTGGTTTTTTGCTGGAACTCGCCGGGCGCCTTGCCGAACCAGCGCAGGCAGGCGCGGTGGAAGGCGCTGGGGTCGGAGAAGCCGAGCTTGTAGCTGAGGTTCTTGACGCTGATGCGGTCGCTGCCGAGGTATTGCTGGGCGATGGTGCGGCGCACTTCGTCGACCAGGGTCGAGAAGTCGGTGCCTTCGTCGGCCAGGCGCCGCTGCAGGGTGCGCTCGCTGATCGCGAGGCGCCGGGCGACGGCATCGCGCAGGGCGCCGCCCTGGTCGATCATGGCCGGCAGCATCTCGCGCACGCGCGCCGCGAAGCTGCTGCGTTCGGCCTGCGCCAGGCGTTCGTCGAGCATCCGGATCAAGCCCTCGGCGACCAGCGGATTGGCGGTCGGGATCGGTGCCGTCGCATCGGCGTTGGCGAACTCGCAGACGTTGGCCGGCGCGCCGAAACGCACCGGACAGCCATAGCGCTCGGCATACGCGGTGCTGGCGGCCGGCGCCGGGTAGGCGTATTCGACGTTGAGCGGTTTCAGACTGGGACGGGCGCCGACGAAGCGCAAGGTCGACAGCAGCAGGTTCCAGGTGAAATCGTAGCGCTGGATCGGCACCGGGCGTATGCCGCCGACCAGGTTCAGGCCGACGCGCACGCGGTCGATTTTCGGTTCGATGGTGGCGCGCACCACCGGCGTCACCAGCGGCATGTAGCGCATCAGGTTGTCGGCGGCCTGCTTGAGCGTGGGCGAGGCCAGCATCAGGTGGCCCAGCACGCCGAGCCAGCTGAGCGGATCGGGAGCGAACACGCGAAAGCCGATCAGCGGATCGTCGCTGGCCAGCGCCAGGCCTTCCCAGAGCTGGCTGAACTGGTCGGATAGGGCGAGGAGATCGGCGGCGCGTTCGTTGCCGCTCGGCTGCCCGTTGCCGAACCAGCTCAGGCCGGCGCGGGCGAACAGGCCCTCGACGTCGACGCCTTCGGCCGACAGGCAGCTCTTGATGCGCTGCACCACGTCCGTCGCCGACAAATACTTCACGCTGGACCTCGTGCCTTGAACATACTTGTCTCCTTGTTGGGCGGCCCGGGTCTGGCGCCCGGTTGCCGTTTTTTTATTATGTGTGCATGTGAAAAGCTGGCGCGTAGGAAAATGATCCTTTGTTTTTCAAAAAACGCTTATTCAGTTCACATCCGTGCCTGCTGGCGCGCCCTTGCCGGCGTGATGCCGTAGGCCGCCGCGAAGCAGGAAGTCATGTGGCTCTGGCTGTTGAAGCCGCATTGCGCTGCAACACGGGCGATCGAAAAACTGGTACGCGTCAGCAGTTCGTGCACGCGTTCCAGGCGCAGCCGCAGCACGTAGCGGTGCGGCGTCATCCCCATCGCTTCATGGAAGATGCGGCGGAAGTGCGACTCCGAGACGCCGGCCCGTTCGGCCAGCTCGGCGTTCGACAACTCGTTCGACAGGTTCTCGCCGATCCACTCCAGCACGCCCTGCAGGCGGCCGAGCTGCAGCGCGTCGGGCGGCACGTGGCGTCCGGTCTTGCCCTCGAGGACGCGGCAGGTCTGCTCGATCATCAGCTGGCCGACGCGTTCGACGAAGCCGTGGTCGGTGAGATTGGGCGAGCTGGTGCGCGAGAGTTCGCCCAGCAGCTGCTGGGCGCAGGCGTTGACCAGCGGATCGGAGAAGGGCGGGGCCTTGGCGCGCGCGTTCAGCAGGCGCTGCAGGTGGCGCACCAGTTCGTGCTCCGGATCGATGACGTGGAACATCGCCATGTCGATCGCGCCGAAGAAGGTCCAGCGGCTGGCAAAGCCCGGCTGGAAGATGGTCGAGGCGCCGGCCAGGAAATCGAAGGAGCGGGAGGCCGAGCGGCCGGCAGTGGCGCGCGCGCCGCCCAGGTGGCAGGCCAGCACCAGCGAGTCCAGCGGCGGCACCTCGCAGCCGCCGATCTGAAAGATGTAGCGTTCGGCGCGCAGCGGCACGCCGCCGATCTCGACGCTGACGACCGGTTCCCCCAATGCGCTGCTAATCCTGTCCCAGCTCTTCATCGGCACGCTTTCGAATGAGCGGTTTTTAATAAAATCGACAGCGTTTTATAACATCAGGAAAGCTTGCTTGCATACAGAATATAGAAAAACTGCAATAAACGTGGTCAAAACGCCACGTAACAAGCAGTCATATAAAGGGAACGCAAGACGCGTCCCGGGGAGACATGAATGTTCGCAGTCCTGCTGGGTATCCTGGCTGTGGTGCTGGGCGGATCGGGCGTGCTGGCCAAGCATGAGGTCGAAGACCGCCCGCTCGACCGATTCGATATCCCGACCACCATGTCGGTGGCGGCCACCGGCGTGCAGAACGTCAGCATGGAGCCGTTCTCCGAGCTCAAATACAAGAACATCGTCCACCAGGCCTACGACTACAGCTGCGGCTCGGCGGCCCTGGTCACCATCCTCAAATACCACCTCGGCATCGACGTCAGCGAGCAGCAGTCGATGGAAGGCATGATGGCCTTCGGCGAGAAGGAGAAGATCATCGAGCGCCGCGGCTTCTCGCTGCTCGACATGAAGCGCTACCTGGCTTCGATCGGCGTGCAGAGCGCGGGCTTCCGGGCCGAGATGACCGATCTCCTGACCCTCGACCACCCCGGCATCGTGCCGATCGATTACGCCGGCTTCAAGCACTTCGTGGTGCTGCGCGGCGTGCGCGGCGGGCTGGTGTTCCTGGCCGATCCGGCGATGGGCAACATCACCTTCCCGGTCGAAGAATTCGCCACCCTCTGGGACCGTAACACCCTGTTCATCGCCTACCCGCCGAAAGACAAGCCGGCGCTGGCGAAGCTGGCCTTGTCCGACAACGAACTGGGCGTGACCGACATGGACCGCGTACGCGACCGCGGCCTGCTGCGGCCGATCGACGACCAACTGAGGATGGAGCGCATGCTGAACGGCTTCGGCGGCGTCTCGATCCGGAAACGATAGACCAATCAAGAAGGACCACCATGAAGATTCAATCCCTGCCGGCGCTGGCCCTGGCCCTGTGCGGCGTGTTCGTGCAACCCCTGGCCCTGGCCCAGGAGTCGTCGACGCCCGCCACGTCGGACGCTGTGCGCGATGCGCTGGCGAAGAAGGAAGGCGACGCCGACAACACCACGCTGCTGAAGGAGACCCTGACCGCCGTCGACAAGCAGTACTCGCTGATCCGCAAGGGACAGATCCAGGTGAACTATGAGCTGAACTACGCGTACATCGGCCAGGACAAGATCAACACCGACCTGAGCTCCGGCCAGGCGACCCTGTTCTCGATCGAGAACAGCAATTCGCACACGATCACGAACACGCTGATGGCGGACTACGGCGTGCTCAATAACCTGACCGCGAACGTCAGCATGCCCTTCATCAGCCGCTATGCCGACAACGTCGGTTATTCGGGCGTCTCGCACACGCTCGGCGACCTGGGCCTGAACGTGCGCTGGCAGCCGCACGAGGTCAAGCGCGACGAGCCGACCTTCACCATCACCGGCGGCGTGCGCCTGGCCACCGGCGAGAGCCCGTTCAAGGTCGACAACGACAAGGGCCTGGCCACCGGCTCCGGCATCAACACCTTCAGCCTCGGCTCCAACGTGACCCGCATCGTCGATCCGGTCGCGCTGTTCGGTTCCGTCAACGTCGGCTACGGCCTGAAGGCCAAGCACCTGCACCAGCAGCTGTACGGCGCCACGCTGCGCGAAGTGAAGCCGGGCGCCAGCTTCGGTTTCGGCCTCGGTTTCGCGTATGCGCTGTCGTACAAGATCACGACGTCGTTCTCGTTCCAGCAGTCGATCTCGGCGCGCTCCACGCTGACCTTCGAGGACGGCAGCGGCAACCTGAGCAAAGCCCATACCTCGACCCAGAGCGCCGGCATCCTGTCGATCGGCCTGGGCTACCGCTTCACGCCCAAGACCACGGTCAACGTCACGGTCGGCGCCGGCCTCACCGCTTCCGCGCCGAACCTGTCGATGACCATGAGCGTGCCGCTGCTGCTGAAGTGAGGCCGGCGTGAACTCCTCATCGATCGCCGTGCCGCGCCGTCTGGCGGGGCTGCTGGCCGGCGGGCTTGCGCTGAGCGCCGCCTTGCCGGCGCAGGCCGGCGTCACCGACAACCTTGCCACCAGCGCGACCGCGATGGCGATGGGGAACGCGGTGACCGCCGATCCGCCCGGGATCGAGTCGATCCACTTCAACCCGGCCGGCCTGGCGCGCCTGAAGGGCACCCATAACATCGACACCGTCTTCATCGCGTCGATCCGCAACCCGAACAAGTTCGTGACCGCGCCCGACATCGACATCGGCGGCTTCAAGGACGATCCGATCAACGGCACCTCCAGCGGACCGGTGCGCCAGGCGGTGGCGATTCCCTTCCTCGGCGTTCCGAAGGCGCGCCTGCCGGGCGTGATGGTGCCGGGCCTGGGCTTCTCGTACAACGCGCCGGGTTCGAAATGGACCTTCGGCACGCTGGCCTACCTGTCGCAGGCGATGAGCGTGGACCGCACCAAGGACCCGAACGATCCGGCACGCTTCGACGGCCGCCTGGTCCACCTGCAGCGCCTGAACTACCTGTCGCCGACCGCCGCCTACCAGGTCTCGGACACGCTGCGGATCGGCCTGGCGGTGCCGATCGCCTACGCGAACTTCGCGATCAACACCGATTTCCGCGCGCCGAACAAGTTGCTCGGCACGGTCGGCCAGCTGCAGCGCGCGCTGTGCCCCGACGGGAACGGCACGGTGATCGATACGCTCACCTTCGGCCTGTGCGGCGGCGGGCCGGAAGCCATGGTCGATCCGTTCAAGCGCGCGGCCAACATCGACTTCGACATGCACACTTCGTTCGACCCGACCTTCAACATCGGCTTCCTGTGGGAGCCGAAGAAGTGGTTCGCGTTCGGCATGGTGTACCAGGGCGGCAGCGACACCGCCTTCCGCGGCCGCTACACGGTGCATGCGGACCCGATGCTGCGCGGCTTCGTGCACGGCCTGAACTCGAGCCTGCTGGGGCCCATCGTCGGCGCCATCACCGGCATGCCGGTCGATATCCCCGAGTACCAGAGCGGCAACATGAGCGCCAGGATTCCCTTCCCGTGGCGGGTGCAGGCCGGCGTCAAGCTGATGGCCACCGACTACGTGCAGCTGAACGCCGACGTCAGCTACGCCGACTGGAACAAGTGGAGCCAGCTGACCTTCGAGTTCGACCAGAGCGTCAAGCTGCTCGAGATGGCGCGCCTGTTCGGCTATGCGAACTCGCGCCAGGCGACCTTCAAGATGGGTTTCAAGAGCGTGCTCAACTACAGCTTCGGCACCCAAATCAACGTGACCAAGAAGCTCTCGCTGCGCGCCGGCTACGAGCCGCGCAAGAGCTCGATCCCGGGCAACCAGATGAGTCTCCTGGCGCCGCTGCCGGACACCAAGCTGAAAAGCCTGGGCCTGCGCTACAAGTTCGACGACGGCGGCGAGGTGAACCTCACCGGCAGCTACATGAAGGGCAGCTACAACATCCCGGCCCGCAGCGACTGCAACCTGAACTGCGACGATTTCTTCAACCTGATCTACAACCCTTACGCAGCGACCACCGTGTCGGGCAGCCTGATCGTCCGTTATTTCGGTGCCTCCTATTCGCGCCCGTACTGACCTATTTTCTGGAGTCTTGAGATGAGCATGTCCCGATCGATGTCCGCCATGTGCATGGCGATCAGCATGGCCTTCGCCGGCAACGCCTGCGCCCAGGCCGCCGCATCCGTCCCGGCCGAGAAGCAGGCGCTGGTGAATCGTGTCCTGGCCAAGATGGCGCTCGACAGCGTCGGCCTGCAGATGCTGCAGGCGCCGGTGGCCGAGATGGTGCGCCAGTCGCGCGTGGTGGTGACCAGCCGGGTGCCGGCCGAGAAGCAGGACGCGGTGATGAAGGACGTGAACGCGGAAGCGAACGCCTTCCTCGAGAAGGAAGCGCCGGCACTGCGCACCAGCACCCAGGCGGTGGTGCAGTCCAGCGTGGCGCCGCTGCTGGCGCAGAAGTTCAGCACCGAAGAACTGAAGCAGCTGGCCGAGATCCTGGAAGCGCCGGTGCTGGCCAAGTTCGAGACCCTGGTGCCGGAGATGAAGAAGACGGTTGGCGACAACGTGGCCAAGACCAACGGTCCGCAGATCCAGCCGAAGATGACGGAGCTGCAGAACCGCGTCGGCCTGCGCCTGCGCGCGGCGCTCGGCCAATAAACTTTCAACGGGGGCAGGGCAATGGACTGGATGACGCAGAACCGCGAAAAATCGCAGCTTGGGCAGATCCTGCTCGGCAAGAAGCTGATCTCGGAAGCGCAGCTGGACGCGGCAATCCGCGAACAGGGCAAGACGGGCCGCAGGCTGGGCGAGATCCTGGCCGACATGAAGCTGATCACCGAGGCCCAGGTGCGCGGCGCGATCCGGCGCCAGCGCAACCTCCGTATGGCGGCGGCGCTGGCCACGGCCCTGCTGGGACCCTTGCATGCCTATGCCGCGGTGACCACGGCGCCGGCGGCCGCGGTATCGACCCGCGCAGGCGGCGAGCGTTCGCTGCGCGAACTGTCGGACGAGGAGCTCGGCGAGATCATGGCCCAGGGACGGGACGACGACGCCCTGCGCGACCAGGCCCGCCAGCTGGACCAGCGCCTGGCGGCACTCACCGGGATGGCCGGCGCGCATGCGGCCCAGAACGTGACGCACGCGCTGCCGGACGGCGGCGTGCGCGTGCTGGGCGAGCTGGCCCAGGTCTTCAATCCGCTGGCGATGCTGCTGTCGGCCGACACCGTCGTGCGCGGCGTGACCTACGACGCCGCCAATTCGCACGCGGTGATCAACAAGGACGGTTCGATCACGCTGCGCCTGCCGAGCACGATCGGCGAGATCAGCTTCCGCAACATCCGCGTCGGCAGCGCGCCGGGGCCGAGCTTCGGCAGCGTGGAGATCCGCGACATCGATCTGCGCGGAACGACGATCAGCGTCAAGCCGCGCTGACGCTGACGGTGACGCTGAAGGTCAGCGCAAGCCCAGCAGCGCCAGCACGCGCTCGCGGCTGACCCCGACCAGCGCCGAGGTCAGCGCCAGCAGCGACTCGTAGTCGGGATTCGTGGCGGTGGTCGCGAATTCCTGGGCCGCTTCCGCGGCTTCCGGCGGCGGCGTGGTGGCTCGGGTCAGTTCGACGGTGGCCGCCGACAGCGCATTGCTGGCCGCATCGCGCGAACGGCGCACGCGCTCGAGCGCCTGCACCACTTCGCGCAGGCTCGAGCGCAGGCCGTCGCTGTTGCCGCCGTTGCCGGTCCACTGCTGGGGCGCGAGTTCCGGCGCGACCTCTTCGGTGCTGACGCGGCCGCGCCCGCTGATCGCGATGCTGTCCTTGACCGCCGGCCAGTTCGCTTCCGCGGTGCTGAACACGAAGCCGCCCCGGTTATCGAGGCCGGCGTTCACGCCCATCGGCGCCAGTGCGCGATTGAGCGCGGCGGCGATTTCCTCGTCGGTCTGGTCCGGATCGATGTTCACCGACAGTTGCGGGCCGCCGTTGCCGCCGACCGAGAAGGCCACGCTCTGCGGACCGGCCGTGCGCAGCGAAGCGAGGTCCAGCCCGCGGATGCGGAAGCGCTGGGCTGCGGGCTGGCCGGTGAAGTGCAGGTTGCTGTCGACGCCACCGCCCGCTTTCCTGCGGCGCGCCGCCAGGGTCGAGGTGAGCTGGCGCACCTGGGCGCTGAGCTGGGCATCCGAAGACTGCTGGCGCGACGCCGAACGGGTGCCGGCCAGTCTGGAGCTCAGTTCGCCCTTCACCGCTTCGAGCTGGCCCGCTACCTGGTCGAGGTAATCGAGGGCCTGCTGGGCGCGGGCGACCTGGTCCTGCAGCGCACCGCCGACGCTGGCGGCCTTGCTGCGCAGGGGCGCAGCGGGCGCGGTGCCGGCCGCGGTCTTGTCGGTGCTGTTCTTTTCCGTCGTGGGTTCGGCGGCGCGGGCCTGGACCAGCTGCGATGCCGCGTTGGCGCGCGTGCCGAGGGTGCTGCCGGTGGCGCCGGCAGTCGTTGTACGTAAGGTCGTATCCATTGCCATCAAAGCGCTGCGAAGAGGGAGAGAGTACCGATCTTGCTGTATGCCTTGTAACTGGCCTGAAGGGCGGTCGAATAGCCGTTCAATTCGATCGCGGCGGTGCCGACGTCCAGCTGGCCGATGCTGGTGATCGCGATCTGGTTCGAGAGGCTGACGTTCTCGTGGTTGGCGTCGATCGTGTGCAGGATGTTTTGCTGGCCGCCGAGCACGGCGATCTTGCCCGACAACAGATCCATGGCGTCGTCGAAGCCGTCCAGGCTATTCGCGAGGACGGTGCGCACCGTGGGGTCGTTCGGGTTCGCATCCGGCTTCGACAGCGTGGCGATGGTCTGGTCGAGCTGGTTCAGCAGCTTTTCCAGGCCCTTCACGTTCTGGTTCGCGACCTGGGTGATGCCATTGCCGACCACCACGGTCTGGTCGTTGGTATTGCCGGCGTAGCTGTAACGCGAGCCCAGCGGCGCATTGGCGTCGTAGGCGATCGGCTTGGCATCGGTGGCGGTGCCGGCGAAGAGGGTGCGGCCTTCCTGGTCGACCGAATTCGCGGTGTACATCAGGCTGTCGCGCAGCGAGGTCAGCGAGGTCACCATCGCGTTCAGGTCGTCCGGCGCGTTGCTGCCGTCCGATGCCCAGACCAGCAGGTCGCGGCCCGAGTTCATGTCGTTGACCATGTTGGTCAGATAGCCTTCGTTCTTCGACATGCGCTGGGTGACCGCGGCGATGTTGGCGCGGTACTGGCCGATGGCGGTTTCTTCGCGCTTCAGACGCGAGATGCGCACGCTGTCGACCGGGTCGTCCGACGGCAGCTGGATGCGGTTGCCGCTGGCCATCTGCGAGGTCAGCTCGGTGATACGGGCCTGGTTCTTCTGCAGCGATGCATTCATCATCGCCTGGTACTGGGAGGTTGCGACACGCATGGTTCTCTCTCTTCTGGTTCGCCGATCAGGACATCATCGCCAGGGTGGCGTCGAACAGCGCGTTCGCGACCGACATCACCTTCATGTTGGCCTGGTACATGTTCTGGTACTCGACGAGGTTCACCGCTTCCTCGTCCTGGTTGACGCCGCTGGTCGACTGCCAGTCCGCCTCGGCCTGCTCGCGCATGGTCTGGAAGGTGTCGAGCGCGCCCTTGTTCTGCTGGCTGTCGACGGCCAGCTTGCCGACCAGCTGGGTGTCGGCATCGCTCAGCAGCACCGAGCCCAGGCCGGTCAGGGTCAGGGTCTGGTTCTTGATGTCGGCCAGCTTCTGCAGGTTGGCGGTATCGCCGGGCGTGCCGTCGCCGGAGAAGGCCAGGTCGGCGGTCTGGAAGCCGCTCGCCACCTGCAGCATGTTCGAGGTGCTGCCCGGGGTGTACACGAACAGCGGCTTGCCCGGGTTGTTGTCCATGGTTTTGCCGGCCGCGAGCTGGTTGTTGACCTTCTCGGCGATCTGCCTGGCCATCTCGGCCACGTTGTTCTGCATCGGCAGCAGCACGTCCTTCTCGTAGGCCGAGAGGCCGCCCAGCTGGCCGCCGGCGCGGGTGACGTCGAGGTCGAACGTGGTGCCGGCAAAGCTCAGGCTGAAGGCCTGGTCGGCGCTGCCGGTCACGGCCAGCTTGCCGGCCACGCTGCCCAATACCAGCGCCTGGCCGGTCTTCAGCGAGACGTTGCGGGTGCCGTCCGGCTGGTCGCTGACTTCGAGACCCATCTGGCTGGCCAGGCTGTCGATCGCCTGGTCGCGCTGGTCGATCAGCGAGGAAGCGTTGCTGCCGGTGGCGTTGGCGTTGGCGATGCGACCGTTCAGCGTGGCGATCGCGGCGATGGCGGTGTTGGCCGAATCGACGATCGCCGTGCGCTGCTGGCGCACCGACTGCAGCTGCGAGTTGTAGACGTTGTTCAGGCTGTTGAAACGCTGGGCCAGCAGGCCGGCCGCGGTCACGACTTGCTGGCGCAGCGGGGTCGAGGTCGGGTCGACGCCGGCCACCGCGTTCAGGGCCGCGAAGAATTTGTCGATCCCGCCCGACAGGCTGGCGTCGTCGTTGCCCATGACGGTTTCCAGCTGCGTCAGGTAGGGCTGGGTCTGGGAATAGGCGCCCAGGTCGGACGCGGCACGCCACAGCTGCTGGGTCTTGTAGTTATCCGAGAAGCGCAGCAGCGAGGTGACGCGCACGCCGTTGCCGGCCTGGTTCGAGCCAGCTGCGGGGGCGACGGCGCTCAGCAGCGCCGCCTGGCGGGTGTAGCCCTTGGTCTGCAGGTTGGCGATGTTCTGGCTGCTCGAGGACAGTGCCAGTTGGGAGGCCAGGGCGCCGGACAGGGCGTTGTTCAGGATACTCATGGGATGAGGCTTTCTTGTGCGGAATCACTAAGGACAGGCGACCGTTTAGCCGGCTTTATTAAGTCCTTGCGGCAACAATTGCTTGAGAATGGCATCCGCCACGCCGAAAGCGCGCTGGCCCGCCATATGACCGGCCAGCATTTTGTCGGCCATGTCCAGCATGTCGCTGTTGACCGGGTCCTTCAGCGGGCTGTCTTCGGGTGCCAGCGTCTTTGCGCTTTCGCGCATCTGGTGCAGCATGTTCTGGATGAAGAAGCTTTCGAAGTCGACCGCAGCCTGGGTCGCTTTCTTGGCGTAGACCGGGTCGGCGGCGGCCACCGGGGCTTTTTCGAGGTCTTCGGATTCCGGGCCGCGGGCCTGGGCGTTCAGCGGGTTCAGTTTGTCGAGCATGATCAGATCACCACCAGTTCGCCTTCGATTGCGCCGGCCTGGTCCAGCGCCTGCAGGATCGCCATGATGTCGTCCGGCGAGGCGCCCAGGCTGTTGACCACGTCGATGATGGTCTGCAGCTTGGCGCCGGCCGGCCAGTGGAACATCTGGCCCGAGCCCTGGTCGACGCTGACCTTCGATTGCGGCGTCACCGCCGTCTGGCCCTTCGAGAAGGGGCCGGGCTGGCTGACCGCCGAGCTTTCCGAGATCACGACCTTGAGCGAACCATGGGTCACGGCGGCCGACTTCACGCGCAGGCCGTCCGAGATCACCACGGTGCCGGTGCGCGAATTGAACACGACCTTCGGGGTTTCGAGGCCGGCTTCGATCGGCATGTTTTCCAGCTTGGCGACGAAGGCCACGCGCTCGGTCGGATTGGTCGGCGCGATCACTTCGACGCTGGTGCCGTCGGCGGTGGTCGCGACCTGGCCGAAGCGGCGGTTGATGGCGTCGACGACGTTGGTCGCGGTGTCGAAATTCGGGTGGCGCAGGCGCAGCACGACCTGCTGGCGGGTCGAGAAATCGGTCGGGATCTCGCGCTCGATCATGGCGCCGTTCGGGATGCGGCCGCCGGTCGGGGTGTTCACCGTCACCGAGGAGCCGCTCTTGCCCGACGCCGCCAGGCCGCCGACCACCAGATTACCCTGGGCCAGTGCGTAGACTTCGTTGTCGGCCGCGCGCAGCTGGGTGAGCAGCAGGGTGCCGCCGCGCAGGCTCTTGGCATCGCCCAGCGAGGACACGGTGACGTCGATCGCCTGGCCGCGGCGGTAACCCGGCGGGAACACCGCCGACACCATGACCGCGGCGACGTTCTTGTTCTTTGCCTCTTCGCCTTCCGGCAGCTTGACGCCGAACTGCTTGAGCATGTTGACCACCGACTGGCTCGAATACTTCACCTGGGTCGAGTCGCCGCTGCCGTTCAGGCCGACCACCAGGCCGTAGCCGACCAGCGGGTTCTCGCGCACGCCTTCGACGCTGGCCAGGTTGCGCAGCGGCTGCATACGGGTTTGCGGCATCGCGGCAGCCATGGCCGAAGCGGTGGGGCGTGCCACCGCGGCAGCGGGAGCGGCCAGCGCGGGCAGGGCCTGCGCGGTCACGGCGGCCAGTGCCAGCGCGGAAGCGATACGGAAAACCGATGCTTTATTCAAAATTCGAATCATGTTCTGCCTTAGAAGGGCATCAGCGGTCCGGTGAAGAACCGGGTCAGCCAGCCGGGCTGGTTGGCTTCGGCCAGCGTGCCCTGGCCGGAGTAGGCGATGCGGGCATTCGCCACGCGCAGCGAGGACACCTGGTTGGCGTTGTCGATGTCGGCGGCGCGCAGGTAACCGGCCAGGCGCAGGAATTCTTCGCCCTGGTTCAGCTGCAGGCGCTTTTCGCCGGCCACGCGCAGCAGGCCGTTCGGCAGCACTTCCTGCACGATGCGCCTGGTGGGCGAGCAGATCTGGAATGAAGCCTTCGTCCCCTACGACAAAGACAAGATCACGCTCGAGCAGGCGCTCAAGACCGCCGAGGTGCCGCTGTCGCGCTTCATGCTGGCGCAGACCAGCAAGGCGGCGCTGAACCAGGTCGCGCACCTGGCCGGCGAACCGGCCGACCTGGCGCCGATGCAGCGCGGCTTCACCGTCAAGCTGGCGGCCTTCGTGCTGTCGGAGCTGAAGAGCGCCTTCCAGATCGGCTGCATGCTGTTCATTCCCTTCCTGATCATCGACCTGGTGGTGTCGTCGGTGCTGATGGCGATGGGCATGATGATGCTGTCGCCGCTGGTGATCTCGCTGCCGTTCAAGCTGCTGCTGTTCGTGCTGGTCGACGGCTGGACCCTGACCGTGAACACGCTGGTCGGCAGCATCCACGGCTATTAGAAGACAAGAGTACGCACACTATGACTCCCGATATCGCCGTCGACATCATGGTCGAGGCCCTGCAACTGGTGATGCTGCTGGCGGCCGTGCTGGTGCTGCCCGGCCTGCTGACTGGTGTGATCGTGGCCGTGTTCCAGGCCGCGACCTCGATCAACGAGCAGACCCTGAGCTTCCTGCCGCGCCTGCTGGTGACGCTGCTGGCGATCATCCTGGCCGGCCATTGGATGACCGGCAAACTGATGGACTACTGCGTGCACGTGTTCCAGCAGGCCGCGCAGCTGGTCGGCTAGGCGGCAGGCATCGATGCTTGAAGTCGTCGGCTTCCTGCTGCCCCTGATCAGCGCCCTGTGGTGGCCGTTCGCCCGCTGCATGGCGATGCTGTCGACCGCGCCGGTGCTGGGCGAGAATTACGTGCCGCTGCCGGTGCGCGCGCTGCTGTCGGTGGCGCTGGCCTTCATGATGCTGCCGATAACGAAGGGCGCCGCGATGCCGGACCCGTTCTCGCTGGCCGGCGTGGTGGCGATGGTCGAGCAGGCCGTGATCGGCGGCGTGATCGGCCTGGCGCTGCAGCTGACGATGGCGGTGGTGTCGATGCTGGGCTTCCTGGCCTCGAGCCAGATCGGTTTTTCGATGGCGCAGATGAACGATCCGGTCAACGGCCAGCAGTCGGACGTGATGTCCGCCATGCTCGGGCTGGTGGGGATCCTGGTGTTCTTCGCCATCGACGGCCACCTGGTGCTGGTCGGCGTGCTGGGACAGAGCTTCCGCGCGTGGCCGGTGGGCAGCGGCTACAGCGGCCTGCTGCTGCACACGGTGGCGCTGAACGTGGGCTGGGTGTTCGCCGCGGCGATCCTGCTGGCGCTGCCGATCATTTTTTCGACGCTGGTGGTGCAGATCGGCATGGGCTTCCTGAACCGGATCGCGCCCTCGCTGAACCTGTTCTCGCTGGGCTTTTCGCTGGTGACGCTGTTCGGCCTTCTGATGATGGCGCAGGTCGTGCGCTTCATCCCGGAACACTACGTACAAATGACCAACCAGGTGCTGGAGATGCTCCAGCAGCAGATGAGAATCAGCCATGGCGGATAACGGCACCGGCGGCGACAAGACAGAAAAGGCCTCAGCCCAGAAGCTGAAGAAGGCACGCGAGCAGGGCCAGGTGGTCCGCTCGAAGGACCTGGCGACGGCGGTCGGCATTCTGGCCAGCCTGAAGCTGTTCGTGTTCCTGCTGCCGGATTATCTGGAGTCCTTCCGCGCGCTGTTCCGCCTGGTGTTCGTGCCGGTCGGGGAGGTGGGCGCCACCGAGAATGCGCTGTCGATCGTCTTCAGCAACGCCATCATGCTGCTGATTAAGATGGTGCTGCCGCTGTTCGGCGTGACGCTGGCCGTGGTGCTCTCGAGCCTGGTGCCGGGCGGCTGGAGCATCTCGACCGCCAGTCTGGCGCCGAACTTCGGGCGCTTCTCGCCGGTGAAGAACCTCGGCCAACTGGCGTCCGCCAAACACTGGACCTCCTTCGCGACCTCGATCGCCAAGGCGACCGTGCTGGGCGTGGTGCTGTGGTACGTGGTGCGCTCCGGCCTGATGTCCTGGATCGACCTGCAGCGCATGCCGCTGTCGGATGCCCTGCTGCGCGGCATGTCGCAGGTGTTCGATGCCCTGATGGCGCTGATCTCGGTGTTCCTGCTGTTCGCCCTGATCGACGTGCCGCTGCAGGCCTTCCTGTTCGCGCGCAGCCAGCGCATGAGCAAGCAGGAAGTGAAGGAAGAGTACAAGAGCTCCGAGGGCAAGCCGGAGGTCAAGCAGCGCATCCGCCAGATCCAGCAGCAGCTGGCGCGCCGCAACGTGAACAAGACCGTGCCCGGCGCCGACGTCGTGATCGTCAACCCCGAACACTACGCGGTCGCGCTGAAGTACGACACCAGCCGCGCCGAGGCACCCTTCGTGGTGGCCAAGGGCATCGACGAGATGGCCTTGTACATCAAGGCCGTCGCGGCGAAACACAAGATCGAAACGATCACGCTGCCGCCGCTGGCGCGCGCGATCTACAACACCAGCCAGGTCCAGCAGCAGATCCCGGCACAGCTCTACCAGGCGGTATCGCAGGTGTTGAACTATGTGCTGCAACTGAACGCATTCCGTGACGGCCGGCGCCAGGCGCCCCCACGGTTCCCGAACGAAGTCGTCGTTCCCAGTCATTTGAGTGAGGTATCCGCAACATGAACATGATTAACAGCCTGATGGCCGAGCTGCGCCGCCAGAAGTTCGCCACCCCGGCGTTCCTGCTGACGCTCCTGGCGATGATCATGCTGCCGCTGCCGCCGGTGCTGCTGGACGTGCTGTTCACGTTCAACATCGTGCTGGCGCTGATCGTGATCCTGGTCTCCGTATCGTCCAAGCGTCCGCTGGACTTCTCGGTGTTCCCGACCGTGATCCTCGGCACCACCCTGATGCGCCTGGCGCTGAACGTGGCCTCGACCCGCGTCGTGCTGCTCAACGGCCACGAAGGCACGGCGGCCGCCGGCCACGTCATCGAGGCCTTCGGTAACGTCGTCATCGGCGGTAACTTCGTGGTCGGTATCGTGGTGTTCGTGATCCTCATGATCATCAACTTCGTGGTGGTCACGAAGGGCGCCGAACGTATCTCCGAAGTCTCCGCGCGCTTCACCCTGGACGCGCTGCCCGGCAAGCAGATGGCGATCGACGCCGACCTGAACGCGGGCCTGATCAACCAGGAAAAGGCGCAGCAGCGCCGCAAGGACGTGGCCAACGAGGCCGACTTCTACGGCGCCATGGACGGCGCCTCGAAGTTCGTGCGCGGCGACGCCATCGCCTCGATCCTGATCCTCCTGATCAACCTGGTCGGCGGCGTCGCCATCGGCGCGCTGATGCACAACCTGTCGATGGGCGATGCCTTCTGCCAGTATGCGCTGCTGACCATCGGCGACGGCCTGGTCGCGCAGATTCCGGCGCTGCTGCTGTCGGCCGCGGCGGCGATCCTGGTGACCCGCATCAGCGACTCCGGCGACTTCGAAGAGCAGGTCGGCGGCCAGCTGCTGGCCCAGCCGCACGTGCTGTTCTCGGCCGCCGGCGTGATGATCGTGCTGGCCCTGGTGCCGGGCATGCCGAAGCTGCCGTTCTTCGCGTTCGCCGCCGCGCTGGGCTATGTCGGCTACAAGATGACGCGCGAGGTCAAGGCGCCGTCGGAGGACAACGTGGCCGCGATCGAAGCCGCGCTGCGCGACGACAGTGCGCCGGAACTCGACTGGCAGCAGCTGCCGGTGGTGCAGCCGATCTCGGTGGCTGTCGGCTACAAGCTGGTCCACCTGGTCGATAAAGCCCAGGGCGAGGCGCTGACCAAACGCATCAAGGGCGTGCGCCAGAGCCTGTCCGAGCAAATGGGCCTGCTCCTGCCGGCCATCGGCGTGCGCGACGACCTGACGCTGCGCCCGAACCAGTATTCGATCTCGGTGAACGGCACCGTGGTGGCGGAAGGCGAGGTGGTGCCGGAAGCCCTGATGGCGATTCCCTCGCCGACCGTGTACGGCCAGCTGGACGGCGTGCCCGGCATCGAGCCGGCCTTCGGCATGGCCGTCACCTGGATCGACCCGGAGCAGAAGGCGCATGCGCTGGGCCAGGGCTACCAGGTGGTCGAGGTGGCGAGCGCGATCGCGACCCACGCCTCGAAGATCGCCAAGGATTACCTGTCGGAGCTGTTCCGCCACGAAGACGTGCCGGCGATGATGGAGCGCCTGACCGCGCTGTCGCCGAAGCTGGCCGCGGCGCTGGACAAGGCGCTGACCCATACCCAGCTGCTGCGCGTGTTCCGGGTGCTGTTGGCGGAAAACGTGTCGCTGAAGGACATCGTGGTGATCGCCACCACGCTGCTGGACAGCTCGGAGTCGACCAAGGACCCGATCCTGCTGGCGGCCGAGGTGCGCTGCGCGCTGCGCCGCCAGATCGTGTCCGGCCTGACCGGCAAGAAGAAAGACATGCCGGCCTTTAACCTGTCGGGGGACCTGGAGAACATGCTGCTCGGTTCCCTGAACCAGGCACGCCAGAACAACGGCGGCAAGGTCGCGCTGGACAACTACCCGATCGATCCGCAGTTGCTGTCGCAGCTGCAGCTGAACATGCCGGTGGCGCGCGAGCAGATGAAGCAGCAGCACACGCCGCCGATCCTGCTGGTGCTGCCGCAGGTCCGTCCGCTGCTGGCCCGCTATGCGCGCCTGTTCGCGCCGGGCCTGCACGTGCTGTCGTATAACGAGATTCCGGAGAACCGCGAGGTTTCCATTATCGGCACGGTCGGCTGATCCGGCGGTGTGTCGTGGGCACGGGGTGCCCACCCTACGATCAATGTGCGGGTAAGACGAGCGCCAGCTCGGCCATCGCCCGAAACACCGGCAGGCTCAGGGCCGATGCCGCATCCGCCGAAGGCAGGCGGATGTGCGCAGATCCCAGCGGCAGGCCGGCGCGGTACTTCCATTCCAGCACGCGCAATCCGGCGCGTGCCACTGCCGTCTCGAGTTCCGGCTGCAGCGCGCGCAGGCGCGCGAGGCTGGCTTCATCCGGGGCGCACAATTCCAGGCGCAGGCCGTCAGCCACCGGCTCGGCCTGCACCGTCACCACGGTCCCATCCTGCAGCACCAGTTCCAGGCGCAGCGCCGCGCGGCCGCGGCGCCGCTTCTGCTGCTGTTGCGATTCCTGGTCCTGCTGCACCACGCGCAGATGCTGGTCCTGCGGGCTGCCCGCATGCACCGTGAAGCGCCAGGCATCGAAGGGCGTGTTCTGCAGATCGGACTGGCGCAGTACGCGCGGATCCTGCGCGCCGAGCTGGCCGGCCAGCAGCAGCGCGGCCGGCAGCTGGCCTGGACGCGCCTGCAGTTCGCGGTTCACGAGCTGGGTGCCATAGCTGCGCACCATGCTGCGCCAGGAACTGGCGAGCGTGCCGCCGTCCCGGCTCGGCCAGGTCAACTGGCGTGCCATCAGCAACTGGTCCGGGCGCATCGCGGCGCCCTCCTGCATGGCGTCGGGCGCCGCGCCGCCGGCTGCCGGCGCGGTTTGCGATCCGGGCAGCGGCAGGGGCAGGGCATCCATCTCGGCCAGCAGCATGGCCGGCGCGACCGCGGCGACGGGGGCAACCGGGCCGACAGGCAGCGCCGGACCGGCCGGGGAAGCCGGCAGCACGGGCGAAACGAGCGGGGGGAAGGAAAGGGAGGCCATGGTCGAGGCAGAGTAACAAGTAAAAAGGCCAACCGCAAGGTTGGCCTTTGGTGTCTATTCTTCCCGCATTACTGCAGCAGCGACATGACCATCGAGGACATGCTGTTGGTCTGCTTGAGCATGGCGGTGCCGGCCTGCAGCAGCATCTGCTTGGAGGTCATGTTCGACGATTCGGTTGCGAAGTCGACGTCCATGATGCGGCCGGTTGCGGCAGCGGTGTTCGAGCTCACGTTCGACAGGTTGTTGTAGACGTGGTCGAGGCGGTTGGCGGCGGCGCCCAGCGAGGAGCGGACCTTGCTGACGCTTTCGATCGCGGTCTTCAGGCGGTCGATGGTGGCGTTGGCATTTTCGGTGCCGGTGCCGTCGACACCGTCATCCGCGACTGTGGTCTTGGTCAGTTCCTTGCCGGAAATGCCGGCAGCGGTCCAGTTTGTCGTGCCGCCATCATCCGAGATCGAACCGCCATCGAAGCCGCCTGCAGCTTTATAAATGTCCTTGTGCATGGTGGTCAGCGAAGTGCCGATGTCCAGCTCCATCGTCTCGTCCTTGCCGGCGCCGATCTGGAAGGTGACGGAATCCTTGAACTTGCCGTCCGAGTTGTTCAGCAGGGTGGTGCCGCCGAAGCCGGTGTTCTTGACGATGTTGCTCAGCTCGTCGGTCAGCGAGGAGTATTCCGACTGCATCGCAGTGCGGTCGTCGTCGGACGAGGAAGCGTCGGCGGCCTGCGTCGCCAGGTCCTTCATGCGGCTCAGGATGTTGGTGACTTCGTCCAGCGCGCCTTCGGCGGTCTGCATCATCGAGATCGAGTTCTGGGTGTTGCGCATGGCCACGGCCATGCCGCTGCTTTGTGCTTTCAGACGGGTTGCGATCTGCAGGCCGGCGGCGTCGTCCATGGCCGAGTTGATGCGGTAGCCGGTCGACAGGCGGGTCATCGAGGTCGACAGGCTGGTTTGGGTACGGGTAATCGAGTTTTGCGCGGACAGGGTCGCGGCATTGGTATGAAGGCTCAGCATGGTGCACTCCTGATAAGGAAAGTCGGTTGGAGGTTGCGCTCAGCGCGCTCTCAAAAGTACAAGGCGACCTTTTTCCGCAAGGCACTAAATTCCACATGGAAATTTTTGAGGAAAGCGGAAGAAAAATGACACCGGTGGCCGGCCGAGAAGTAAAAAAGCCGGCCATGAAGGCCGGCTTTCAGCTTGGCTGACGCCAGGAAGATTACTGCAGCAGCGACATGACCATCGAGGACATGCTGTTGGTCTGCTTGAGCATGGCGGTGCCGGCTTGCAGCAGCATCTGCTTGGAGGTCATGTTCGACGATTCGGTTGCGAAGTCGACGTCCATGATGCGGCCGGTTGCGGCGGCGGTGTTCGAGCTCACGTTCGACAGGTTGTTGTAGACGTGGTCGAGGCGGTTGGCGGCGGCGCCCAGCGAGGAGCGGACCTTGCTGACGCTTTCGATCGCGGTCTTCAGGCGGTCGATGGTGGCGTTGGCGTTCACCGTGCCGGTTTTGCCGGTAGCGGCACTGCCTGCGAGAGTTGTCTCTTCAGCATCGGAGGTTGCCGTCAGTTCCCTGCCGGCGATGCCGCCTTTGGTAAAGTCGACGTCCGGGTCGCCTGCAGTAGCAGCAGGCGCCTTCTGCTTGCCGCCGTTGAAGTCGCCTGCAGCCTTGAAGATGTCCTCATGCATGGTGGTCAGCGCGGTGCCGATGTCCAGCTCCATCGTCTCGTCCTTGCCGGCGCCGATCTGGAAGGTCACGGAGCCCTTGAACTTGCCGTCCGAGTTGTTCAGCAGGGTGGTGCCGCCGAAGCCGGTGTTCTTGACGATGTTGCTCAGCTCGTCGGTCAGCGAGGTGTATTCCGACTGCATCGCGGTGCGGTCGTCGTCGGACGAGGAAGCGTCGGCGGCCTGGGTCGCCAGGTCCTTCATGCGGCTCAGGATGTTGGTGACTTCGTCCAGCGCGCCTTCGGCGGTCTGCATCATCGAGATCGAGTTCTGGGTGTTGCGCATGGCGACGGCCATGCCGCTGCTCTGCGCCTTCAGGCGGGTTGCGATCTGCAGGCCGGCGGCGTCATCCATGGCCGAGTTGATGCGGTAGCCGGTCGACAGGCGGGTCATCGAGGTCGACAGGCTGGTCTGGGTACGGGTAATCGAGTTTTGCGCGGACAGGGTCGCGGCATTGGTATGAAGGCTCAGCATGGTGCACTCCTGATAAGGAAAGTCGGTTGGAGGTTGCGCTCAGCGCGCTCTCACAGTGAAGAGGCGACACTTCCCGTTCAGTTATTAAATTCCATGTGGAAATTTTTTTGATCATCAGTCAGTGCCTCCGTGACCAAAAAAAAGCCGGCCATGAAGGCCGGCTTTCAGCTTGGCTGATGCCAGGAAGATTACTGCAGCAGCGACATGACCATCGAGGACATGCTGTTGGTCTGCTTGAGCATGGCGGTGCCGGCTTGCAGCAGCATCTGCTTGGAGGTCATGTTCGACGATTCGGTCGCGAAGTCGACGTCCATGATGCGGCCGGTTGCGGCGGCGGTGTTCGAGCTCACGTTCGACAGGTTGTTGTAGACGTGGTCGAGGCGGTTGGCGGCGGCGCCCAGCGAGGAGCGGACCTTGCTGACGCTTTCGATCGCGGTCTTCAGGTTGTCGATGGTGGCGTTCGCGTTTTCGGTGCCGGTCGAGACGACGGTCAGGGTTGCGCCGCTGCCAGTGGTGATCTGGGTCAGTTCCTTGCCCGAAGTGCCGCCAGCGGTGAACGCCGTGCCGCCCGGAGAGGTGGTGCCGCCGTTGAAGCCGCCCGCAGCCTTGAAGATGTCCTGATGCATGGTAGTCAGCGCGGCGCCGATGTCCAGCTCCATCTTCTCGTCCTTGCCGGCGCCGATCTGGAAGGTGACGGCATCCTTGAACTTGCCGTCCGAGTTGTTCAGCAGGGTGGTGCCGCCGAAGCCGGTGTTCTTGACGATGTTGCTCAGCTCGTCGGTCAGCGAGGTGTATTCCGACTGCATCGCGGTGCGGTCGTCGTCGGACGAGGAAGCGTCGGCGGCCTGCGTCGCCAGGTCCTTCATGCGGCTCAGGATGTTGGTGACTTCGTCCAGCGCGCCTTCGGCGGTCTGCATCATCGAGATCGAGTTCTGGGTGTTGCGCATGGCCACGGCCATGCCGCTGCTTTGTGCTTTCAGACGGGTTGCGATCTGCAGGCCGGCGGCGTCGTCCATGGCCGAGTTGATGCGGTAGCCGGTCGACAGGCGGGTCATCGAGGTCGACAGGCTGGTCTGGGTACGGGTGATCGAGTTTTGCGCGGACAGGGTCGCGGCATTGGTATGAAGGCTCAGCATGATGGATCCGGTGTTGTGAAGCGGTTGGCGGTGCGCTCATCGCGCGCTCACAAGGAAGAGGCGACTAATTTCCGTGTGGCATTAAATGCTAACCAAAAATTTTTGAATTTTCTTCCAGGGGGCTGGATGCTCACGGAGTCATGGATGTCATTGCACAAATCTGAACAGTGCGAACCCACAGGACTGCTAGCGGAGCTACGCCGCCTTGGAGGCAGTCGAAGCGGCTTCCCGCTGCCGTGCTCGAACTGCCGAAAGCAGGCTTGCCACTACCCCGAACGTACCGATATCTCTCCTTGCCACGGAGAGAGCGGCGTGCGCACGGCGGATGCCGCCGGTCGGAAGCGACAGCGCCCACAAGTCGGAATACTCCCTGCGCATCCTTGCCCTCATCAGAGACCCGACCTTACGACGCTCAGGCGATTTTTTTCCGACCCAATCTTTAAAACGTTGCATCGCTTCTAGATTGTCGCGAATGCATAGTTCGCGACGGGTACTACGCGAGATACCGTCGTCACCCAAATAGATGATGGTATCGTTCAAATCGATGTAACCGACTTTGTTGGCAGCAAAGATGCACCGCCAGAAAAACTCGTAATCCTCGCAGGTCCGGAGACTTTCATCGAATGCTTTCCCGACACTCTCGATTAACTTTCGACTAACTGCAACCGTGGAAGTTTTTATGGCCCAGTTCGAATAGAGGAACTCTTTGTCCTGCATAGACGACGCTGGCACTGTGCGGCCACCGTCAATGACGCCGTGTAGTTGTTGGGCTCGGTTTGTGTGCCAAAACTCGACCTGCGGGAACTTCTGCACGGATTGCACAAAATTCTGAATTTTTTTGGGTACCCACACATCGTCAGAGTCGAGGAATAATATCCACTCTCCCGTTGCAACACGGATACCAGCGTTTCGCGCCGAGGCAACACCCCCATTGCGCTTTTCAACCAATTTAATATTAGGGTGGTCAAGCTGATATGATTTAATGATCTCGGCAGTGCCATCGACCGAGCCATCGTCGACGACAATGACCTCGTCAACTGCGACAATCTGATTGATTATTGATTGCAAACACCGGGCGATTGTTAATTCGCGATTAAAAACTGGCACAATTACCGAGATCGTCATAAAAATCAGGCTGAACAAATAAGATTTTCAAACACGGTTGCGCATTCGAGGCCCTCGAAGACGGCACCGCAAGTGACCAAATATTAATAGTCGAGCGATTAAAAGTCCATCAAATAAATACAGTGACCGCACGCGCCGGCGCCACTGGTACTCAATCACGGGGGCGCGTCCTCATCAGGTCGTATGTCTACTGCGTGGCGTCCTAAGCCGCCTTCAATGTGTCGTATTCGTGATACATCCGCCGAGGCGCTGCGGGGCTTGCTCACTGGAACGGCGGGTGCTGGCACACCTGCCCGCGGAATGCCGCAGATGGCGACCGTCATTAGACTTTGAGGTTGCGGAGCATAAGGTTTTATATTTGCATGGTTCTGCAAACGAGTGTTGCCATACTTGAGTAGTCAAAAATAGTAAAAGCGGTTTGTGCCTTAAAGGCGCTTGTTTCTTGCGCCGACTGAATGCACAAGTCTCGAAGCTTCCCCGGGTTTTGAACCTTATTCGAGAAACTTTTGCGGTATGCCGTTGATCGTGAAATTGACTTGCCGAGCCATAAACTTGGAGTTTCTATACAGTCCAAGCACCCGCTAATGCCTTAAAAGAAATGCTTCAGGGTACCGCTATTGCACTGTCGTGTTTTCGTCTCCTTCGGTGGCGCGACTTCGGGCCGCAAAGTGTTGGCACAGCCGTTCGATTGCATCTCGAGCAGGGCGCCTGGCGCTCGCGGGATTTTGTGGACACATCGAGGCGTGCCAGCCGGGCTAGAGCGTCTGACACAGCGGCCTGGTCCAGAGGCATTTTCCAGATAGCGCTTGCTGTCTTCAGGACGCCCCGATGTAGCTAAGCTCAGTTCTGGCCTTTCCCCATCGATACGGACACTTCCGTTAGGCGCATTTTAGATTTTCAAACTGTACTGGGCTGAGATAGCCGATGGTGGAATGACGCCGGCGTGGATTGTAGAACCTTTCGATGTAGTCGAACACATCAG
>Ga0308160_10000244_pt1 | contig 131615 bp, 108 predicted proteins | sample PhyFR1_FD_201036 | JGI IMG/M metagenome (GOLD analysis project Ga0308160, IMG submission 201036) | Phyllosphere microbial communities from UC Gill Tract Community Farm, Albany, California, United States - DLSLF.R1 | ecosystem: Host-associated > Plants > Phyllosphere > Unclassified | place... | reverse complement strand
CGGTGCGCTTGTTCATCACGATGATGCTGATGCGGCGGTTGATCGGGTTGAACGGGTCGGCGCGGTCGAGCGGCGCGGCCGCGGCCAGCCCGACCACGCGCAGGATCTTGTCGTCGGCCAGGCCGCCGGCCACCAGCGCGCGGCGCGAGGCGTTGGCGCGGTCGGCCGAGAGTTCCCAGTTGCTGTAGCCGGCGTCGCTGTAGTAAGGCGTGGAATCGGTGTGGCCGGACAGGCCGATGCGGTTCGGCACGTCGTTCAGCACCATGCCCAGCACGTGCAGGATGTCGTCGGTGTAGGGTTGCAGCGTGGCTTTTGCCAGCGCGAACATCGGGCGGTTTTGCTCGTCCACGATCTGGATGCGCAAGCCTTCGCTGGTGATGTCGAGCAGCAGCTGGTTCTTGTATTTCTTCAAGGTCTCGTTGGCGTCGATCACCGATTCCAGCTTGGCCTTCAGGCCGCGCAGGCGCTCGCCTTCGGCCGCCTCGACGGCAGCCTTGGCGGCGTTCAGGTCATAGGTCTTGTGTTCCGGCGGGGTCGTGCCCTTCTTCACCTGGCCGTTGCGGCGCGTCAGGTCGGTGCCGCCGCCCTGGATGATCGAGGAGCTGTCGCCCGAACCCGAGCCGCCCGACATCGCCACCTTCAGCGGGGTCTTGAAGAATTCCGAGATGCCCTCGAGGTCGCCCTTGGCCGTCGAGCCAAGCAGCCACATCAGCAAGAAGAAAGCCATCATCGCCGTCACGAAGTCGGCGTAGGCGATCTTCCAGGCGCCGCCATGGTGTCCGCCACCAGACTTCTTGATCTTCTTGACGATGATCGGACGCATTCCTTCGTCGGCCATGGGTATTCGCGCAGGTCAGGTTAAAAGGGAGGATTCGGGGCGAGCAGCAATTACTTGCTCTTCGCCTTCTTGATGTGCTCTTCGAGCTCGGCAAAGGTCGGGCGCTCGGTCGAGTACAGCACCTTGCGGCCGAATTCCACGGCCAGGGCCGGGGCATAGCCGTTCAGGCTGGCCAGCAGGGTCACCTTCACGGTCTGGAACATCTTGGTCGATTCTTCCAGTTTCTGTTCCAGCACGCTGCCCAGCGGGCTGACGAAGCCATACGCCAGCAGGATACCAAGGAAGGTACCGACCAGCGCTTTCGCGATCAGGATACCGAGTTCCGCCGGCGGGATACCGACCGATTCCATGGTGTGCACCACGCCCATCACCGCCGCCACGATACCGAAGGCCGGCAAGCCGTCGCCGAGCTTCGCGATCACGTGGGCCGGCACGTGGCCTTCCTGGTGGTGGGTCTCGATCTCGTTGTCCATCAGGTTCTCGATCTGGAAGGCGTCCATGTTTCCCGACACCATCAGGCGCAGGTAGTCGGCCATGAATTCGACGATGTGGTGGTCGGCCAGTACCAGCGGGTATTTCGAGAACAGCGGGCTCGCTTCCGGCGATTCGATGTCGCCTTCGATCGACATCAGGCCTTCCTTGCGCACTTTCGACAGCACGTCGAACAGCAGCGACATCAGCTCCATGTACATGTCCTTGGTGTACATGGAACCCTTGAACACGGTCGGCAGCGCCTTCATCGTGGCCTTCAAGGCCTTGCCATTGTTACCGACGAACATCGAGCCGGCTGCGGCGCCGCCGATCATGACCAGCTCGAGCGGCTGGAACAGCGCGGCCATGTGGCCGCCGCTTGCAACGAAGCCGCCGAACACACATGCGCAGATAACGACGTAACCGATAATGACTAACAAGGCACTGCTCCAGAAGTTGCCCGAACGGGCCGTCAGAATTCAGGAAATCCGAGACTTGGTATCTCAGAAAAAATATTTACGTAGGGAACTACAACAGCTGGAACAATAGCGGGAGAATGGCCCACGGGCAAGTAAAACAGCGGCGATTGTCGCCTAAAAGTGCCATATGTAGAGAGTTCGACCAGTGTTCGGTAGATAGACCGATAAGGTCGGTGCGCTTTCATTAATAGCGAATTCGTAACTCATCAACATGGCGCCGGAACGCATCTCGTTTTTGGCCTTGCGCCATAGGGCTGTCATGGCCGCCGGCGACAGGTAGGCGAACACCGCGTCGTAGTCAGCAAAGTCGAGGCGCTCGTAGTCGCCGCGCAGGAAAACGGCGCGACTGTTGGTCAATCTGGCGCGCAGCCAGCTGGCCAGCCAGGGCAGCGGCGCCAGCTCGATGCCGCTGGCACGGATATCGGCGCGGCGGCGCGCCAGGTCCAGCACCAGGCCGCCGAGGCCGCTGCCGATGTCGATCACGGACACCGCCCTGTCTTGCGGCAGGTGCGCAGCCACGGCATCCCAGGCCGCCTTGCCCGACGGGTAATATGGCACTTGCGTGCGGAAGGTCGACCAGTACAGCACCAGCATGAACAGGAAGACCACCAGGAACAGCCAGGGCGGGATCGCGAACTGGCTGGCGCCCAGCAGGGCCAGCGGGAACAGCAGGCCGATCGCCAGCCACCAGCGCGCCAGGCGGCGCCAGGCGGTGAGCGAGGCGGCAGCGATGCCCTGGACGACCGCGGCCGTGACATATGTCGGCGCGGTGCCGGCACGGGCCAGCAGGAAGACAGTCAGCAAGGTAAGCGGAAAGGCGGCCACCTGGCACAGCAGGGCCTGGACGGCGGGTGCGCGCAGGATGCGGGCGGCGCTCATCGCGGCCCCGCGCTCATGATGGAGGTTTCCGGAAACACCCGCTCAGGCGTCGGATGCGCTGCCGGCCTGTTCGGCATCGAGGGCGGCCTGCAGGGCGGCGTCCTTGGCCTTGCGCGTCTTGCCGGCGCGCGAAGGCATGTGGCACAGGCCGCACAAATAGCCGCTGTTCAGGTCGAGCGTATTCACCACGAACTTGCCCTTGCACTTTTCGCAGGGCGCGAGCTTCAGCATGCCGCCCTGGAAGAAGCGCACCAGGGTCCAGGCGCGGGTCAGCGAGAGCAAGGGCTCTTCTCCGGGCGCGGCCGGCATTTGCTCGAGGTAGAGTTTATAGGCCTTCATCACCGCCTGGACGCCGCTGGCGCCGGCATTATCGACCAGGAAGTTATGGATATTGATGAACAGCGAGGAGTGGATGTTCGGCTGCCAGGTCAGGAACCAGTCGGTGGAGAATGGCAGCATGCCTTTCGGCGGCGACACGCCCTTCAGTTCCTTGTACAGCTTGATCAGGCGCTCGCGCGACAGCGAGACCTCGGTTTCCAGCAGCTGGAGTCGGGCACCCAGCTGGATCAGCTCGATGGCGAGCTGGATTTCTTGCGCTTCCGATACGACGCTTTTTTTGGTCATCCTACAGCTCCGGCAACAGTCCCGGCTATCCTACACCATAGGGCCGCGACCGAGTAGCGCGTCAGGCGATTTCTTCGGCTGGCTGGCCGGCCATCAGGATGGCGGCGTGCGACTGGGCCAGGGCGCGGTCCTTGGTATGGCTGGTCAGCATCGACAGGATGGCGGTGTCGTCGAAGCGGAAGCGGGCCAGCATCATGTTGCCGCCGGCGAGCTTCAGGATTTGCGCGTTGCTCATGCCTTCGATCAGGTCGGCGATATCGGCCGAGATGCCGAGGCGGAAAATCGCGGTGACCTTGTCGGCGCGGATCATCTGCTGCGCGAGCATCAGGTAGCTCAGGTTCGCGTCGCGGATTTCAGCCATCATGTCGTTTGCAGTCATTTTCCACTCTCCGTTGTTTAGGTTCCGGCAGCAGTGTGTGTTGCCAGTGAGATAGATTCTGACTGTAGAGAAACATTAGGGGAATCGGATGGACACTGTATTTTGTGTCCTCCAAAGACGACAGCATCCGTAGGTGTTTGTCTTACAAACACTTGCGGATGGGAGATGCGCTCCTATGAAAAGGAGGCGAATGCGATGTTGTTCAGCGTGCCGTGTTGCAACGTTTACCTGTCGCAACTTTTTGCTGTTGTGTTGCGCTTTTGCAGATTAACGGCAGCCATTTGAAGAACTTTAGGGTCGATCTGACATATTTTTCAGGTCTTTCCTTGCCCTTCCCTCTTCTTAACGGCAGCGTTTTCGAGAACTTTAGGGTAGTCGGCAAATATTTTTGAACTATTTTTCGGCCAGCTTTTTCAGCGCTCTGACTCCTTTACGGCAGGGTGCGCCGGAACTTTAGGGTTGGACGCAAAAAAATTTGAAATATTTTTTGCGGGGTCTTGCTACACTGCCGCCCGACGGCCCATCTGCCTATACAACCAGAGACCTACCCTATGAGCGAACCCACCCTCACCCGCAACGGCTGCCTGGCGCGCGACGCACACGACCCGCTGGCGCCGCTGCGCGACCGCTTCGACCTGCCGGCCGGCGTCATCTACCTGGACGGCAATTCCCTCGGCGCCCGCCCGCGTGCGGCCCTGGCCCGCGCCCAGGACGTGGTGGCGCGCGAATGGGGCCAAGACCTGATCAAGAGCTGGAACACCGCCGGCTGGTTCGACCTGCCCCAGCGCCTCGGCGGTCGCCTGGCGCCGCTGATCGGTGCGGATCCGGATGAAGTCGTGGTCACCGACAGCACCTCGCTGAATTTGTTCAAGGCCCTGGCCGCCGCCGTGCGCATCCAGGCCCAGGGCGACACCGCATCGCGCCGCGTGATCGTCACCGAGCGCAGCAACTTCCCGACCGATATCTATATGGCCGAAGGTTTGACGAACTGGCTCGAGCGCGGCTACAGCGTGCGCCTGGTCGATTCGGTGGAAGAACTGCCGGCCGCCATCGATGCCGACTGCGCCGTCCTGATGCTGACCCACGTGAACTACCGCACCGGCTACCAGCACGACATGGCCGCCCTCACCCGCCACGCGCACGCGAACGGCGCCCTGGTGGTCTGGGACCTGGCCCACTCGGCCGGCGCGGTGCCGGTCGACCTGAACAGCGCGGAGGCCGACTTTGCCGTCGGCTGCACCTATAAATACCTGAACGGCGGCCCAGGCTCGCCGGCCTTTATCTGGGTGCCGCGGCGCCACCAGGCGCAATTCCGGCATCCGCTGTCGGGCTGGTGGAGCCATGCCCGGCCCTTCGCCATGGCCCCAGCTTTCGACGCCTGCGACGGCATCGGCCGCGCCCTGTGCGGCACCCAGCCGGTGGTGTCGCTGGCGATGGTCGAGTGCGGGCTGGAGATATTCGAGGAAACGAGCATGGAAGCGATCCGCACCAAGTCGCTGGCCCTGACCGATCTGTTCATCGCGCTGGTGGAAACGCGCTGCGCCGATCATCCGCTGGGGCTGGTCACGCCGCGCGAACATGCGCGGCGCGGCAGCCAGGTCAGCTTTACCCACCCGCACGGCTACGCGGTAATGCAGGCCCTGATCGCGCGCGGCGTGATCGGCGACTACCGCGAGCCGGCGATCATGCGCTTCGGCTTCACGCCGCTGTACACCAGTTATGCGGATGTGTGGGACGCCGTCGAGATATTAAAGGATATCCTCGACCGCGAAGACTACGATGTGGCCGCCGAACGCGGCGCGGTGACCTGAGCATGAGCGACCAGCTGAACAAGCCGGCCGATTGGCACGGCGCCAAGATGGACTTCAAGGAGTCGATGAGCTACGGCGACTACCTGGGCCTGGAGCAGATCCTGTCGGCCCAGCACCCGCTCTCGCCGAACCACAACGAGATGCTGTTCATCATCCAGCACCAGACCAGCGAGCTGTGGGTGAAGCTGATGCTGCACGAAATGCAGGCCGTGCGCGTGCACCTGCGCGCCGGCGAACTCTCGCCCGCCTTCAAGATGCTGGCGCGCGTGGCCCGCATCATGGACCAATTGGTGCATGCCTGGGACGTGCTGGCGACCATGACGCCGTCCGAGTACACGGCGATCCGGCCGTATCTTGGCGCCTCCTCGGGCTTCCAGTCGCACCAGTACCGCGAGCTCGAGTTCATCCTCGGGAACAAGAACGCGAACCTGCTGGCGGTGCACGAGAAGAACCCGCCGGCCCACGCCATCCTCGACCGCGAATTGCGCCTGCCCTCGGTGTATGACGAATCGGTGATGCTGCTGGCGCGCAGCGGTTTTGCCATCGCGCCCGAACGCCTGGCGCGCGACTGGACGCTGCCGACCGAAGCGGACGACTCGGTGAAAGCGGCCTGGCTGGCGGTTTACCAGGACCCTGGCAAGCACTGGGCCTTGTACGAACTGGCCGAGAAGCTGGTCGACCTCGAAACGGCTTTCCGCTTCTGGCGCTTCCGCCATGTGACGACGGTGGAGCGCATCATCGGCTTCAAGACCGGCACCGGCGGCACCGCCGGCGTGAGCTACCTGCGCAAGATGCTCGACGTGGTGCTGTTCCCCGAGCTGTTCGCGCTGCGCACCGCGCTCTGACCTGCAGCGCCTGCCGCAGGCGCGTAGAATGGTTGGAACGACATCGAACGGAGGCTTCATGGATTGCGACGTCCTGACCCTGGCCGGCCTGTGGAATTCGGGCCCGCAGCACTGGCAAACCCTGTGGGAGGCGCGCCACCCGCAGATGCGGCGCGCCGCACACCGCGACTGGAACAATCCGGCGCGCGACGAATGGGTGGCCGAACTCGATGCCGCGGTGGCCGCCTGCCAAGGCGCGCCGATCCTGGTGGCGCATAGCCTGGGCTGCATGCTGGCGGCGCACTGGGCGCAGTCCGGCTCGCCCTTGCGCGCGGCCGGCGCCCTGCTGGTGGCGCCGAGCGACGTCGAGGCTTCTTCCTATCCGATAGCCGCCAACGGCTTCGCGCCGATCCCGATGGCCAAGCTGCCCTTCCCCTGCATCGTGGTCGCCAGCAGCGACGATCCCTTCGTGACGCCGGAACGGGCGCGCGCCTTTGCCGAGGCCTGGGGCGCGCGCTTCGTCGAGATCGGCGCGGCCGGCCACGTGAACGCCGACAGCGGCCATGGCGACTGGCCCGAGGGCGAGCGCATCCTGCTCGACTTCTGCGCCGCACTGCGCGCCTGACGCCGGCCCGGCTGCGCGCCGCCCGGCCGCGACAGCAAGCGCGGCGGCTTGGGTTATGATGGCAGCTGCACAACACAGGCACTCCCATGGCGACTCCAGCCGCTCCAGCCTTCCCGCCCCTCGCGCGCCCGCTGTCGCTCTACCTCGACTGCTGCCGGCTGCTGGCGGCCGTGCTGGTGGTCGCCAGCCACTACGGCCCCTACGGCGTCATCACGCGCGGCGCCAACGCCTGGGTGCCGAACCTGGGGCGCGAGGCGGTGATCGTGTTCTTCGTGCTGTCCGGCTTCGTCATCGCCTACAGCACCGAGCAAAAGAATCCATCGCTGCGCGCCTACGCCATCGCGCGCGCCACGCGCATCTATTCGGTGGCGCTGCCGCTCCTGCTGCTGGCCTTTGCCAGTGCCGCCTTGCTGGTCTGGTCCGGCCGGGTGCCGGAGCGCCAGCTGTACGAGGTGGCCAAGCCCTGGCTCTACATTCCGCTGCACCTGCTGTTCATGGGCGAGCTGTGGAACATCTCGGAACCGCCGCCGCTGCTCGGGCCCTACTGGTCGCTGGGCTACGAGGTCTGGTACTACGTGCTGTTCGGCGCCCTGTTCTACCTGCGCGGCGCGCGGCGCATCCTGGCAGCGGGCGCGATCTTGCTGTTCGTGGGGCCGAAACTCTGGCTGCTGCTGCCGGTGTGGGCGAGCGGGGTCTGGCTGTACCGCTGGCAGAAGGGCCATGTTCCCGCGCGCCGGGCGGCGCTGCTGGGGTGGCTGGCGTCGTTCGTGCTGCTGGCGGCGTTCAAGCTAAGCGGGAGCGATGTCTTCCTGCGCATGGCGGCGCGCGCGCACTGGCCGTTTCCTGCGGTGCCTTTACGGAGCGCGGACCGCTTCCTGGCCGATTACGTGGTGTGCCTGCTGGTGCTGGCGAATTTCTGGTGCGCGCGCGGGCTGGGGTTTGCGGGGCTGCTGCGCTGCGAGGGGGCGATACGGGGGCTGGCGTCGTACACGTTTACCTTGTACCTGGTGCATGCGCTGGTGATGGGCTTGTGGTTGGTGCTGTACCGGCATGATCCGGGGAGTGCGGTCGATATTGCGGCGCTGAGCTTGATGATCGTGGCGGCGACCTGGGTGGTGGGGCAGGTGACGGAGCGGCGCAAGCATTGGTTCGGGGTGGGGTTGGAGCGGATTGCGGGTGTTGTGTGGCCGGCGGGGGCGCGGGTTTAAGGAGCACATGCAAACGGGCGTGGCGCTGTTGCGTGGGGCGTGATTGGTACGCATAGTCCGCGTGGGCACGGGGTGCCCACCGTACGGGAGATGTTCCGGGCCAAAGACCGATACGGCAATGGTGGGGGTTTTCGTTTCGAGGCACGACGTGCCGAACCCATAGCGCGTCCCGTACGGTGGGCACCCCGTGCCCACGCGGAGTCAACATACCGATACCCTCACAGGCAACAGCCCCATTACCCGCAAATGCATACAAAAAAGCCGGGCACGCAGCCCGGCTTCCTCACAACGCCACAACGAATCACTTCGCCAGCAGCATCTCGTTCAAGCGCTTAACAAAACTCGCCGGATCCGCCAGGCTGCCGCCTTCGGCCAGCATCGCCTGGTCAAACAGGATATGCGACCAGTCCCCAAAGCGCGCACCCTCGGCATCCTCGTACTTCAAACGCGTCACCAGCGGATGGTTCGGATTGATCTCGAGGATCGGCTTCGACTCCGGCGCATTCTGCCCCGCCGCCTTCAGCATGCGCACCAGGTTGGCCGACAGCTCGTGCTCGTCCGCCACCAGGCAGGCCGGCGAGTCGGTCAGGCGGAAGGTCACGCGCACATCCTTGGCCTTATCAAGCAGCGCGGTCTTCATCTTTTCGACCAGCTCCTTGTACTGGGTCTCGGTCTCTTCGTGTTCCTTCTTCTCGGCTTCGTCTTCCAGCTTGCCGAGATCGAGGCCGCCCTTGGCCACCGACACCAGTTCCTTGCCCTCGAATTCGGTGAGGAAGGACAGCATCCACTCGTCCACGCGGTCGGCCAGCAGCAGCACTTCGACGCCCTTCTTGCGGAAGATTTCCAGGTGCGGGCTGTTCTTGGCGGCGCTGTAGCTGTCGGCGGTGACGTAGAAAAGCTTGTCCTGGCCTTCCTTCATGCGGCCGATGTAGTCCTCGAACGACACGGTCTGCTCGCCCGATTCGTCATGGGTCGAGGCGAAGCGCAGCAGCTTGGCGATGCGGTCCTTGTTGGTCGCGTCCTCGCCGATGCCTTCCTTCAGCACCTGGCCGAATTCCTTCCAGAAGGTGACATACTTGTCCTTGCCTTCCTGCTCTTCCGAATTCGCCATCTCTTCCAGCATGCCCAGCACGCGCTTGGTCGAGCCTTCGCGGATCACGCGCACATCGCGCGACTCCTGCAGGATTTCGCGCGAGACGTTCAGCGGCAGATCGCTTGAATCGATCACGCCCTTCACGAAGCGCAGGTAGGTCGGCATCAGCTGCTCGGCGTCGTCCATGATGAAGACGCGCTTCACGTACAGCTTGATGCCGCCGCGCTTGTTGCGGTCCCACAGATCGAACGGCGCGTGGCTCGGCACGTACAGCAGCTGGGTGTATTCGCTGCGGCCTTCGACGCGGTTGTGGGTGTACGCCAGCGGCTCCTGGAAGTCGTGCGAGACGTGTTTATAGAACTCGTCGTACTGTTCCTTCGTGATGTCCGACTTCGAACGGGCCCACAGCGCGCTGGCCTGGTTCACGGTCTCGAACTCGTCCTTCAGGACGGTTGCCTTGGCTTCCTCGTCCCACTCTTCCTTCTGCATCAGGATCGGCAGCGAGATGTGGTCGGAGTACTTGCGGATGATGGATTTCAGCTTCCAGTTCGACAGCAGCTCTTCCTCGCCGTCGCGCAGGTGCAGGATGACATCGGTGCCGCGGCCCGTCTTCTCGATGGTCTCGACGCTGTACTCGCCCTCGCCGCCCGATTCCCAGCGCACGCCTTCAGCGGCGTCGGCGCCGGCGCGGCGGGTTTCGACGGTGATCTTGTCGGCGACGATGAAGCCCGAATAGAAGCCCACGCCGAACTGACCGATCAGGGCGGCGTCCGCCTTCTGGTCGCCCGAAAGCTTGCTGAAGAATTCCTTGGTGCCCGACTTGGCGATCGTGCCCAGGTGCGAGATGACTTCGTCGCGGCTCATGCCGATGCCGTTGTCCGAAATCGTGACGGTCTTCGCTTCCTTGTCGAAGCCGACGCGGATCTTCAGCTCGTGGTCGTTGCCGTACAGGGCGTCGTTGTTGATCGCCTCGAAACGCAGCTTGTCGGCGGCGTCGGAAGCGTTCGAAATCAGTTCGCGCAGGAAGATTTCCTTGTTCGAGTACAAGGAGTGGATCATCAGTTGCAGCAGTTGCTTCACTTCGGCTTGAAAGCCCAGGGTCTCTTTTTCGGCGACAGCCATCTTATTCCTCTTGGAAATGCAGGTTGAACGGATTGCCTCGATGTGGGGATGGCAAGAGAGATTTCAAGGGCTGGCCAGGACGCGTGCCCGGCCCGGCCAGACGGGATGCCCAAGCTACTCCGATTTCGCACAAAAAACACTCCAATTACGCAGTCGTCATCGGCCCCAGCCAGGCGCCACCTCGCCACGCAACGGTGTCTTTCACGGCTGGCTAGGCTTACAATACCGGTCTCATTCACCGCAACAGGAACACCCATGTCCGTCTACGACAAACTCACCGAATTGAACATCACCCTGCAGTCCGCCCCGGCCCCGGCCGCCGCCTACGTCATGTTCGTCCAGACCGGCAACCTGGTCTTCATCTCGGGCCACATCGCCAAGAACGCCGACGGCTCGGTGAACGCCGGCCAGCTGGGCAAGGACAAGACCCTGGAAGACGGCCAGGCCGCCGCGCGCGCCATCGCCATCGACCTGATGGGCACCCTGCAGGATGCCTGCGGCGGCGACCTGACCCGCGTGAAGCGCATCGTCAAGCTGATGAGCCTGGTGAATTCGACCGCCGACTTCACCGACCAGCACCTGGTGACCAACGGCGCCTCGGAACTGATCGGCGAAGTCTTCGGCGACGCCGGCAAGCATGCCCGCTCGGCCTTCGGCGTGGCCCAGATCCCGCGCGGTGCCTGCGTCGAGATCGAGATGATCGTCGAAGTGGCGTAAGCCCGGCGACGGCAACCGGCAACGTTTCACGGTCCCGGCCCACCCGGCCGGGATCCCTCCTCCGCCTACCCGGCGCGTGATGACAACAGCCGCACGAGCGGCGATCCTCCAGCGAGACCAGCATGACAATCGAGAACCCGAATCCCATCCAGTGGCAGTTTTCCGAACGCGCGCAAGGGCTGCAAAGCTCCTTCATCCGCGAGATCCTGAAGATCACCCAGCGCCCGGAGATCATCTCCTTCGCCGGCGGCCTGCCTTCGCCAGCCACCTTCCCGGTCGAGCGCATGAAGGAAGCCTACGACCGCGTGCTGACTGAGGCCGGCAAGGTCGCCCTGCAATACGGCCCGACCGATGGCTACGGCCCGCTGAAGGAATGGATCGCGAACTCGCTCTCGACCGAAGGCACGAAGATTTTGCCCGAGCAGATCCTGATGGTCTCGGGTTCGCAGCAGGCGCTGGACTTGATCGGCAAGGTGCTGATCGACGAAGGCAGCCGCGTGCTGGTGGAAACCCCGAGCTACCTTGGCGCATTGCAGGCCTTCTCGGTCTACCGCCCGGAGTTCGGCTCGGTGGCCACCGACGAGCACGGCCTGGTGCCGTCCTCGATCGAGCCGGTGGCCGGGGTTGCAGACAAGCGCGCGCGCCTGCTGTACTCGCTGCCCAACTTCCAGAACCCGACCGGCCGCTCGCTCTCGCTCGAACGCCGCCGCGAACTGGTCGAAACCTGCGCGCGCCTGCAGCTGCCGCTGATCGAGGACGATCCCTACGGCGCGCTGTCGTACAAGGGCGAACCGATGCCGAAGATGGTCGCCATGAACCCGGAAGGCGTGATCTACATGGGTTCCTTCTCGAAGGTGCTGACGCCCGGCATCCGCCTCGGCTACGTGTGCGCGCCGCTGCCGCTGGTGCGCCGCCTCGAGCTGGCCAAGCAGGCGGCCGACCTGCACACCGCCCAGCTCACGCAGATGGTGGTCTACGACGTGGTCAAGGACGGCTTCCTCGACCAGCACATCCCGACCATCCGCACCCTGTACGGGAACCAGTGCCAGGCCATGCTCGACGCCATGGACGAGCACTTCCCGCAGGAAGTCAGCTGGACCCGCCCGGAAGGCGGCATGTTCATCTGGGTGACCCTGCCGAAGCACATCGACGCCATGCAATTGCTCGACCAGGCGATTGCCGCGCGCGTGGCGTTTGTTCCAGGCGCGCCCTTCTATGCCACCGATCCGGAAACGCATACCCTGCGCCTGTCCTTCGTGACGGTGCCGCCGGAGCGCATCCGCGAAGGCATCGCCATCCTCGGCCAGCTGATCAAGGCAGCGCTCTAACGCGCGAGTTGTAATGACGCTACGAATGGACGCCGCCGGCGTCCATTTTTTTCGCCGAATCGGCAAATCCGAAGCATGAATAACCCGGCGCTTGCCCCATCTGGCAAGAAAAACTATCCTACTGGCAACAAAAATTACCGTTTACGCTGAGTTCGGTTTAGAATTTGTAGCAAATCAAATCGGCCCCCGCCCGTTCATGCCTACCCTCGCCCAGGTCTCGGCCGCGACTCCGCGCCAGGCCGCCGTCCTCATCGTCGATGATGCCCCCGCGCACCTGGGGGCGCTGCGTTCCATGATGCTGCAGCAGGGCTACCAGACCTTCGTCGCGAATACCGGCGAACGCGCCCTCGGCATCGCCCAGCGCGCCCAGCCCGACCTGATCCTGCTCGACATCGTCTTGCCCGGCATGGACGGCATGGAAGTCTGCCGCCGCCTGAAGGCGCATCCGGTCACCTGCAACATCCCGGTGATCTTCATGAGCGCGCGCACCGAGACCGAGGACATCGTGGCCGCCTTCGACATCGGCGCGGCCGACTACATCCCCAAGCCGCTGCGCCTGGCCGAGGTGTGCGCCCGCGTGCGCGCCCAGCTGCAGTTCCGCCGCACCAGCCTGTCGCAACAGGATCAGGCCGAGCGCCTGCGCCTGATCGTCAACAGCATCGACGAAGGCCTGATGATCATCGAGGCCAGCGGCCGCATCCAGTACGCGAATCCCGCCTGCGACCGCTACCTCGGCTACGGCCCGGGCGAACTGGCCGGGCGCCTGCTCGACGACCTGCTGGCGCCATCGGTGGCCCAGGAATACCTCGACCTGTTCAGCCGCAGCATCGCCGCGGCCGGCAGCCTGGCCGCGGCGCCGGATTGCCGCGGTGCGCGCGAAGTGCTGCTGCGCCAGCGCGACGGCAACCTGCGCGCGATGGACTTCACGCTCACGCCGATGCTGGCCGACCAGCCGCTGTTCGTCGCCCTGCTGCACGACATCACCCACCACAAGCAGTCGGAAACGGCGCTGCAGCGCGCCGCCCTGGCCGACCCGCTGACCAAGATCCCGAACCGGCGCCACTTCGACACCTTTTTGGAAAAGGAGTGGCAGCGCGCCGTGCGCAGCGGCCAGCCGCTGTCGCTGATCGTGCTCGACGTCGACCACTTCAAGGGCTACAACGACAGCCTCGGCCACGCCGCCGGCGACACCTGCCTGCAGCAGGTGGCGATGGCGCTGCAGTCGCATGCGCTGCGCGCCACGGACATCGCGGCGCGCTACGGTGGCGAGGAATTCGTGCTGCTGTTCGGCGAAACCGGCTTCGAAGCAGCGGCGGCGCTGGGCGAGACCATCCGCGCCCACGTTGAGTCGCTGCACATCCCGAACCCGGGCTCCACCACCTCGGAATGGGTCACGGCCAGCCTGGGCGTGGCCACCATCGTGCCGACCCAGCTCGACGATTTGAAGAACTTCTTCGTCGCCGCCGACCGCGCCATGTACGCGGTCAAGGATGCCGGCCGCAATGGCGTGCGCGCGGTGCGCACCGGCAGCGGCGAGCTGGCCGAAGCGGCGCTGCTGCCCTAGATCTGCCGCGGGTAACCCGTGATGTCCGCGATGTCGCGGTACAGCGGCTGCAGTTTCCGATACATCTTCTTGTACACCTGCTTGTACAGCCGGTCGTAGACCGCGCGGTTGCGGGCGATCGGCTGGAACACCCTGCCCACCCGCGTCATGCCGGCCACCGCACTGGCGAAATCCGGATACAGCCCGAGGCCGACGGCGGCGTCGATGGCCGCGCCCAGGCCCGAGGTTTCGTACACATGCGGGCGCGCGGTCGGCAGGCCGAAGATGTCGGCCGTGAGCTGCATCGCGGCGTCGCTCTGCGAGCCGCCGCCGGACACGCGCAGCTCGGTGATCTTCACGCCGCTGCGGCGCTCGATGCGCTCCTTCCCTTCGCGCAGCGCATACGCCAGCCCCTCCAAAATAGCGCGATACACGTGGGCGCGGGTGTGCACGTCGCCGAAGCCGATGATCGCCCCCTTCGCCTCGCGCCCCGGCACGCGGATGCCCGGCGTCCAGTAAGGCTGGAGCATCAGGCCCATTGCGCCGGGCGGCACCGAGGCGGCAAGTTCGTCGAACAAGGCTTCGGGCGCCACGTCTTCCAGCAGCGCGCGGCTTTGCTCCATGTGGCCGAACTGCTCCTTGAACCAATTCACCATCCAGTAGCCGCGGAACACCTGCACCTCGCTGCTGTAGGCGCCGGGGATCGCGGCCGGATACGGCGGCACGAAGGGCGTGACCTCGACATAGCGGCTGCTGGTGGTGTTCACGGTGGCCGTGGTGCCGTAGCTCAGGCAACCCACGTGCGGCTCGCTGCAGCCGGCGCCCAGCACCTCGCAAGCCTTGTCGGCGGCCGCCGCGAACAGCGGCGTGCCGCCAGGGATGCCGGTGGCCAGGGCCGCCGCCGCATCGATCTCGCCGATGCGCGTGCCGGGCGGCGCCAGCTCGGGCAGCATGCGCGCCTCGACTGCCAGCGCCTGCCACTTCCAGTCGCGCTTTCCGGCCCAGGCATGGCGCCGGTAGTCGAACGGCAAATAGCCGACCTGCGAACCGCTGGAATCGATGAAGCGCCCGCACAGGCGCCAGTTCAGGTAACCCGACAGCAGCAGGAACTTGTCCGTCGCCTCCCATACTTCGGGCTGGTGGGCGCGAATCCAGTTGATCTCGGCTTCGCCGCGGAAGAAGTCGACCGTGTTGCTGACGCGCGCCAGCTTGAAGGCGCTGCGCCAGAACGGGCCGATCGGCGGCACGAGCTCGGTGCGGCGCTGGTCGAGCCAGGTGATGGCCGGGCGCAGCGGCTGGCCGTCGCCGCCAAGGTTGACCACGGTGCCGCGCTGGGTCGTCACCGCGACCGCGCGCACGGCGGCGCGTTCCACGCCGGGCTGGGTCCACAGCCCCTGGCAGGCGCGGCACACGGCTTGCCAGTAGTCTTCCGGTTCGTGCTCGGCCCAGCCGGGCTGCGCCGAGAAATAGGCTTGCAGCGGTACCTGGCACTTGGCCACGATGTTCCCGCGCAAATCGAACAGCAAGGCGCGCACGCTCTGGGTGCCGTTGTCGATGGCGAGGATCAGGGGTTCAGGCTTCATGCAGCGCCCCCTCCCTGGTGGCGGGCGGCAGGCTGTAGTGGCGCGCCCAGAGCGCGGCGTAGGCCGCCTGTTCCCGCTCCCAGCGCGCGTCCGGCCAGCCCAGTTCCGCCTGGCAGATGGCGCGGATGCGCTCCATGATGTCGGCCCCGCCGCCGCGCAGCAGCAGGCCGATGCGGGTACGGCGCAGCAGCAGGTCGTCGAGGTGTTCCACCGCCTCGGCGCGGGCGGCCCAGCGCAGCTCGGCCCACAGGGTTTCGGTGCCGGGGATGGGTGCGAGTTCGCCATCCTGGGCCGCATCGACCAGGGCCTGGGCCTGCGGCCCGTGGCGCCCGGCCAGGCGGCGCAGCAGCGGCGCCGGCATGCGCCGGGGCGCCTGCGGCAGCGCCACCGGTGCATAGATCGGGCCAGGTGCGAGCGTGTCGTTCCAGCCCGGCAGCTGGCGCCGCGCCTGGCGCAGCACGTCGAGCGCAATCGCGCGGAAGGTGGTCAGCTTGCCGCCGGTGACGCTCACCAGGCCCGCGCCGCACCAGACCGCGTGCTCGCGGCCCAGCGTCGATGGCGCATCGGCCGCGCCGCTGTCGAGCACCGGCCGCACGCCGGCATAGGTGGCGATGACGTCGGCCTCGCCCAAGGCCAATTCGGGAAACTGGGCCTGCAGCGCCTGCAGCAAATAGGCCAGTTCGGCGCGCGTGATCGCCGCCTCCGTGTCCAGGCCGGCGCGGTGGTCGACGTCGGTGGTGCCGACCAGGGTCGCGCCTTCCCAGGGAAAGGCGAAGACCGGGCGGCCATCGGCAGGGTGCATCAGGCTGATCGCCTGCGCCAGCGGCAAGCGCCAGGCCGGCAGCAGCAGGTGGCTGCCGCGCAGCGGGCGCAGGCGCGGACCGCCCGTGGCCAGCTGCCCGGCCCAGGCGCCGCCGGCGTCGACCACCAGGCGCGCGCACACCTCGAACAGCTTGCTGCCGCCCGTCTCGTCGCGCAGCACGGCGCCGATTACCTTGTCCCCTTCCTTCAGCAGCGAACGCACGGTCAGGTAGTTGAGGGCGCAGGCGCCGTGGCGCCGCGCCTCCACCAAGGTGCGCAGCACCAGGCGCGCATCGTCGGTCTTGGCGTCGGTGTAGGTCATGCCGCCGGCCAGGCCGGCGCGGCTTACGTTCGGCGCCAGCAGCGCAAAGGCGGCTGCATCCTGCCAGTGGCGCTCGCGCCGGCCGGCAAACAGATCGTACAGCGCCAGCCCGGCCAGCATGGTGCGGCGCTTGCGCAGGCTCTTGCCGTAGTCGGGAAAGGCGAAGCGCTGCGGCTCGACCAGGCCCGGCGCGTCGCGCAGCAGGGCTTCGCGCTCGCGCACCGCTTCGCGCGTGAGCTTGATGTGGCCTTGCGCCAGGTAGCGCAGGCCGCCGTGCACCAGCTTCGAGGAACGGCTGGAGGTGCCCCAGGCGAAGTCGCGCCCCTCGACCAGCAAGGCCTTCAGGCCGCGGCGCGAGGCTTCCAGCAAGATGCCGGCGCCGGTGATGCCGCCGCCGACCACGACGATGTCCCACTCGCGCGCCAGCAATTCCGGCAATCCCGCGCGCCAACCGGCTTCCCAGTCCGTCTTCCAAGGCCCATTCATGGCAGCACCAGCTTGCCGGGGTTCATGCGCCCTTCCGGGTCGAACTCGCGGAACAGCGCGCGCATCGCCGCCAGCCCGAGTTCTCCCTTTTCCGCGGCCAGCCAGGGCGCGTGGTCGGCGCCGACGCCGTGCTGGTGGCTGATGGTGCCGCCGCTGGCGACGATGGCGTTCGATACCGCCCGCTTCAGGTCGCGCCAGCGCGCCAGGTCGGTCTCGAACTCGCCCGCCAGGCGGTACACGAAGGTCGAATACACGCTCGCGCCTTGCGGGTAGATGTGCGACAGGTGGGTGTAGGCGTGCACGCGTTCGCCGTGGGCGGCCAGGGCCGCGCCGGCCGCCGCTTCCACCGCGTGCATGGCGCGCGTGACGTTCGGCCAGTCGACCGCGGTTTCCACGGTGTCGATGGCATAGCCGTGGGTCCAGGCCGTGTTGCGCAGGTAGACGTTGCGGAAGCGCCCATGGCGCCAGCGCTCGCCGAGGGCGCGGCCGAGGTGCACGCCGCCGGCGATGCGCAAGGCCGCACGCAGCGCCGCCCTGGCTTGCGCCCGCGCGCCGGTGACGCCGATCATCAGCATGCACTTGTTCGCGCCGCAGCCGCGCCAGCCGAGGTAGCGTTCCAGCAGGCCCACCTGCCTGGCGTGCCCTGCCAGGGCCAGCATGGTGGTGGTTTCCAGCGCGTTCGACAGGCGCAGCATCGACAGCGGCAAGCGCGCCTGCGACAGTTCGCGCACCGCCCGTTCGGCGCGTTCCCAGTTCGGGAAGAAGACCGCGTGGAAGGCTTCGTAATCGGGCAGGCGCGAGACGCGCACCGTGGCCTCGGTCAGGATGCCGAGCCGGCCTTCGGAGCCGAGCACCATTTCGCGCAAGTCGATGCCGGCGGCCGAGGCCGGGAAGGTCGGGATCTCCAGCGTGCCGCCCGGCGTTTCCACCTGGCCGCCGGCGAACAGCGCCTCGATGCGGCCATAGCGCAGCGACTGCTGGCCCGACGAGCGCGTGACCACCCAGCCGCCCAGCGTGGAATACTCGAAGGATTGCGGGAAATGGCCGAGCGTGTAGCCGTGGGCGCGCAGCTGGGCTTCCAGGTCGGGGCCGGTGACGCCGGCGCCGAAGGTGGCCAGCTGGGCCTCGCGGTCGAGCGCAGTCAAGGCGCGCATGCGCCGCATGTCGATGCACAGCGTCGGCTGGGCGGCGTCGGTCACGTTCACGTGGCCGGCCACGCTGGTGCCGCCGCCGTAGGGAATCACGGCCGCGCCGCAGCGCTGCGCATGGGCCAGCAGCGCGCGCACCTGCTCCGCGCTCTCGGGCAAGGCGACGCCGTCGGGCACCGCGCCTAGCCGGCCGTGGCGCAGGCGCAGCCAGTCGGGCAGGCTCTGGCCAAGGGCATGCAGGGCGCGCGTGGCGGGCGCCGTGTCGATCAGCGGGTGGGGCGCCAGGCGGCTGGCGCCGATTGCCGCGCAGGCCGCGTCGAAGCCGGCGTCCACGGGCGCCCTGCCCTTGCCGATGCGGTGTTCGAGGAAGGCCAGCGCCTCGCCATTCAGTACCACGTCGACGCTATCGTCGCCCCAGCCATTCCAGCGCTTCATGCAGGTTTCCCTTTATACTCTTTCAACATCCGCGCAGCGTAAGCGAGAAGCCCATCCCTGTATTGCGCCTTTATGACAAAGCCTTGTTCGATTGCGCCAGACCCGGGTCACCGGGTCACCGGCTCCTACCTGCAGCCGCTGCTCGATGCGGCCGCCATGCGTGGCGTCACGCCCGATGCCCTGGCGCGCGCGGCCGGCCTGCCTGCCGGACGCCTGGCGCCCCTGCCCGACTCGCTGGCCGCGCTTGACTACATCCGCCTGCTCGACGCCGGCGCCGCACTGGCGGACGATCCCCACTTCGGCCTGCACGTGGGCGAATGCGTGAAGCTGGGCACCTACAGCGTGTATGGCCTGGTGCTGCTGGCCTGCCGCGACATCGGCCAGGCGCTGGAACAGACCATGCGCTACGAGGCCCTGGCCCATGACCTGGGCCGCTCGCGGGTGACGGCGGATGGCGGCGTGGCGCGCTACGAGTGGATCAGCCATTACCCCGATGCCAGCCGCCACCTGGTGGAGAGCGTGTTCGCCGGCATCCAGACCTTCGGGCGCTGGCTGGCGGGCGGCGCGCTGCCGGTGGCGCAGGTTGCGTTCGCCCATGCCAGCGATGCGGGTCGCGCGGAGTACGAGCGCGTGTTCGGCAACGGTCCCCGTTTCGACGCGCCCGCCAACTGCGGCGCATTCGATGCCGCGATCCTGGCGCTGCCGGTGCCGAACGCCGACATCACCCTCTACCCGGTGCTGCAGCAGCATGCCGAGCGCCTGCTGGGCCAGCGCGCGCAGGCGGCGCCCGGCATCGTGGCCGAGGTACGCGCCGCCATCATCCGCAACCTGGCGCACGACCGCGTGCGGCTGGCCTCGATTGCCCAGGAACTGGACCTGTCGCCGCGCACCCTGCAGCGCAAGCTGAGCGAGGCCGGCGCCAGCTTCCAGGGGGTGCTCGACGGCGCCCGCCATGCCCTGGCCCAGGATTATCTGCGCCAGCCGGGCCTGTCGCTGGCCGATATCGCCTTCCTGCTCGGCTACGCGGAGCAGAGCGCATTCACGCACGCGTTCAAGGAGTGGTCAGGGGTCAATCCTGGCGCTTGGCGCGACAACCAGTAGGGTGGACGGGTTCCCCGTCCACGCGTTCAAGCAAAGCGCGAATAGCCAGGGCATCCGCAGCACCTGCACAAGGCTCAGGCCAGGCTCAGGCCAGGCCAGGCCGTCAAAGAAGGCGCTGTCATCGTAAGCTATGGATGACTCCGAATGCAATGCGCAGCAATTGCTCGACAGAAGTGATTCGGCCGCCATCGAGCGCCCAATGCCAGCCCAGGTAGTTGGGCAGGCGGCGTGACGCCACGCCATGAAAACGCGCCAGCCATTCCTTGAACCGCCGGTGGTAGGCGTTGACGTTCTGTACGTGGATGGTGCCGTTGGCGCTCGAGCGCACCCGCTCGCCGGATTGCAGATTGATTGCCTTGTGCGCAATACCGTGGTCGCGGGCGAAGGCCCGGTAGGCGGCATTGGTGTCGGTAACCAGCAGCGCCTGCGGTGCCAGCTTCGGCAGCAGGTGCTGGACGAGCTGGGATGCTTTCAGGGCGCCACGGCCGGTCACGGCGTCGATGGTCTGCCCGCTGCGGTCGCGTGCCACCAGAATGCAATCGAGGTGGCGCGAGATGCCGGGCAAGGCAGCCTTGCCACCGCGCTTGCGCGGCATGCGATCGAGCTTGCGCGAGCCCTTCTGCGATTCGAGAAGAAATGTCTCGTCGGCCTCGACGATGCCGCTTAATGGTACCGGTCGGTCGTACTTGACCCGATCGAGGAAGCGATGGCGCCAGCGAAATGCCGTATTACGGTGGACACCCACCTGTTTGGCGGCGCCACGCACCGTTCGGGAGTCCAGTAGCGCGCCGATATAATCGGGCCATTTCCCTTTGAGTCTGAGCCGCGCTAGCGGCGTGCCGGTCAGGTCGTTGAAGGTGCGGCCACATGCGCGGCATCGGAAACGCTGCAGGTCATTCGCGTATCCATGCCGGTGCCAATGTTCGCTCTTGCAACGGGGGCAGCAGCGCCCGGCAGACCGGATTTCTCCGATGAGGGCGATGATCCGATCGAGTCCGGCAGCCGGATGCAGGGCGTCGAGCACCTGCAGCCGTTGCGGCTGGTTGAGCAAGGGCAGCTGTGCGAACAGCTTCGCAAACCGTGGCGCCTTCACGAGCCTCTCCTATCGACGACGATAGGCGTTGGACCCAATAGCAGCTCAGCAGTTCAATCCTCATCCATATCTAACGTTGACAGCGCCTCAAAGAATGCCGACGGAGACATGCGGCGACGGATTGCGCTCCGCGCTGGGGCGCGTGAAATTGCCGATCGGCGGGATGGGCGCCGGCATGCCATCGCGCGGGATGGCCGGCACGCCCGGCGCCGGCCGGCGCGCCTTGGCGGCCTCGACCTGTGCCCGGAACGAGGCTTTCGTGCGTCCGCTGAAGCCATTCAGCAGTTCGACGATGCGCGTGCTGTCGACGCCCGGGTTCGCGCTGCCATCCTGCTGGATCGGCCGCCTGGCCGGATCGATGCTCTCGAGCAGGGGCCAGATGTCGTCCTTCCGCTCGATCGGCGTCGAGCCTTCCTTCAACAGCCACCACAAGGCGACCGTCTGGTTCACGCCCAGGGCGCCGGGAGGATTCAGCAGGGCGCCGAGCTTCTGGTAGATGCTGTCGTCGACCGCATCGTTGGCATCCGCCACATCGGCCGAGGGCAGCTTGGGCACGACCACCCCCTTCTGGATGGCTTCCCTGGCCAGTGCCGATATCTTCATCGGCGAACAATAATGCTGGTTGTCGTAGATGGCATTCGCGGCGTCGGAATAATTCAGGATGCTCGACGGTGCGACCGCCTGGTGATGCGTATCGAGCGCGCGCAAGACCAGTTCCTTGACGGCCGACACGTTCTCGGCCGCGAACAGGAAGTTCTTCGCGTAGATGTCCATGCCGCTGAAGCTCGCGTTCGTGATCAGGGCAATCGTACCGGCGGAATTGGCGTGCCCGCCGTACAGGGCCACCGCGGCAGTGGCGAGGGTGCCGACCGCCGCCACGACGTCGCGCGAAAACAGCAGCCATTGCTGGCCCGAGCCGGCGTCGTCGAAGTAATCGATGCAGTTTGCACGCACCAGGGCAAAGCCCGACCTGGCCATGGCCTGTGCGCTCGCGGCATCCGTCCGCGCTTTGCTGGCGGCCTGTTCGTCGTCGAAGAAGGCTTTCGCCGGGCCGGACAGGTTGATTTTCTGGATCGCCCCCATCTTGTTCATGGTCGGCGCGCTGCCGCGCGTTGCGCTGCAGCCGGCAAGGGCCGACACGAGAACCACACAGATCAGCCGCAGAGTCATGCTCATCCTTTCGCCCTGGAAGCAAGAACACATTCGGAAGCCAGCGCGATCAGTCTCCTACAAAAATTTATCCAAAGGTTAACGATTGTGTAAATACCACACTCCCATGCAGAAGGCATGAGCGCAGCCGCCAGCCCCTATCCAAACGACGGGAATCGGCCCATCATGCCGAAGCAGTCCTGACAACTGGAGAAGACGATGAAATACGTGGCCCAGATGTTGTTCCTTGCAATCTTCCTGCCGGCGGCATGGGCTGCCGACCCGCCGAAAATCTACCCGGACGTCCTGCCGCCCGACCTTGCCCGCCTGGTCGAGGGGCGCGCCGTCGAGGAGCAGAACGCCCTGGCAAAGCTGCCTGCCGTGGGCGACCGCTTCATCCTCAGCCAGCGGCGCTGGCCGACCGGATCGCGGCTGCTGGTCGCCTTCGATGGCGGCCCGCCCGAACTGCACCGCGACATCGCCGCCGTCGCCGCCAAATGGATGCAGGCGGCGAACCTCACCCTCGATTTCGGCTACAACCCGCGCACCAAGACCTACCGCACCTGGAGCCGCAACGACAAGGTGCGGGTCGCCCACATCCGCATCGGCTTCGACGCGCCGGGCTACTGGTCCGCGGTGGGAACCGACAGCATGGTCGACGGCCCCTTCAGCGCCAACATGCCGAGCATGAATTTCGGCGCGTTCAAAGGCGCCTGGCCCAACCTCAAGCCCTACAAATGGGACGCCGTGGTGCTGCACGAATTCGGCCATGCGCTGGGCTTCCGCCACGATCACCAGCGCCAGGTCTGCGCCAACGAGATCCGCTGGACACCCGGCCCGAATCCCGCACTCCAACCCAGCCTCTACATGGTGATGAAGGAAGAACAGGGTTGGGACGCCGCCATGGTCGACGCCAACTACAAGCCGATCGCGGCGGACGCGTCGAACATCGTGTCCGAGGCGCCGGACAGACAGTCCGCCTTGTTCTATCCGATCTCGCAGCGCGCCCTGTTCGAAGGCCAGTACAGCATTTGCTACCTTGCCGAACCGAACAGCGAACTGTCGCCTACCGATATCCGTGGCGCCCAGCTCGCCTATCCCGATTTGCCGCCGGCCCGCGGCGCGGCGCGGCCATTGCGTTCGACGCCGGACCTGATCGCCTCGGCAAGCGTTCCCCTGACGCCGCAAGAAAGAGAAGCCGTCGCCGGGCGGGCGGCGGCGGCGCAAGCAGCAGCTCGGCCCATCCTGTATGTCCACATCCAGCGCGCGTCCGACAGGCGCTTTGCCGAGGAAATCGCGCAAGCCGCCCGCACGGCGCAGTTCCTCGTGCCGGGGATCGAGGACGTGTCGAAAAAGGGTGGCAAATCCGGCAAAACGGCGCAGATCCGCTATTTCCGCGACGAACACGCCGACGCTGCGCGCCAGGCTGCGGCCGTGGTGACGGCGCTCACGGGCCAGGAAACCGAGCTCGTGTTTGCCAAGCAGTACGGCAAGCGCGTGACCCGGAATATCGTTGAGCTCTGGCTGCCATGAGAAACCCTGCCTGAGTCCCCCGGAGGCGCCGGGCCGGGCCGCTTGCACGGGGGCCGCGGCCGCGCTTTTATCGGCGCTATAATGGCCGTTTCGTATCTTGCATCGCCTCCGGGACCGCCGTGAATCCACATCTCGACAAACTCCACCCCTACCCCTTCGAAAAACTGCGCGAACTCTTCGCCGGCGTGACCCCGCATGCGGACTACGCGCCGATCAGCCTCGGCATCGGCGAGCCCAAGCACCCGACGCCGGCCTTTATCGAAAAAGCGCTGACCCACGCGATTGCCGGCCTGGCCAACTACCCAAGCACGGTCGGCAGCGAGCCGCTGCGCGCGGCGATTGCCGGCTGGCTGGAGCGCCGCTACGCGCTTCCCGCGCTCGACCCGGCCACCATGGTACTGCCGGTGAACGGTTCGCGCGAAGCGCTGTTCGGCATCGCCCACGCCGTGATCGACGCCAGCCGCCCCGACCCGCTGGTACTCAGCCCGAACCCGTTCTACCAGATCTACGAGGGCGCGGCCTACCTGGCCGGCGCCTCGCCCTGGTTCGTCAACTCGGACCCGGCACGCAACTTCGCGCCCGACTTCAGTACCGTTTCAGATGAGGTGTGGGCGCGCGTGCAGCTGCTGTATATCTGCTCGCCGGGCAATCCGACCGGCGCCGTGCTGTCGCTCGACGACTGGCGCGAGCTGTTCGACCTCGCCGACCGCCACGGCTTCGTGATCGCGGCCGACGAGTGCTATTCCGAGATCTACTGCGGCTCCAACCCGCCGCTGGGCGCGCTGGAAGCGGCGCACGCGCTGGGCCGCAGCACGGGCGAGCGGCCGTATGCGAATCTGATCGTCTTCTCCAGCCTGTCGAAGCGCTCGAACGTGCCGGGCATGCGCTCGGGCTTCGTGGCCGGCGACCCGCAAGTCATCAAGAAATTCCTGCTGTACCGCACCTACAGCGGCGGCGCCATGTCGCCGCCGGTGCAGGCGGCCTCGATCGCGGCCTGGAACGACGAGACCCACGTGCAAGACAACCGCACGCTGTACAAGGAAAAGTTCAGCCTGATCACGCCGCTGCTGCGCCAGGTGATGGACGTCGAACTGCCCGACGCCGGCTTTTACCTGTGGGCCGACGTGCGCCGCACCGGCCTTTCCGACACCGAGTTCGCACGCCGTCTCTACGCCGAATATAATGTGACGGTTCTGCCCGGCTCCTACCTCGCGCGCGACGCGCACGGGACCAATCCGGGCCGCAACCGCATCCGCATGGCGCTGGTAGCGGGCGTCGACGAAGGGCTGGAAGCGGCCACGCGCATCGTCCAGTTCTGCCAGAGCCTGCGTTAAAGCACGACCTTCGGATTCCTGAAACAAAGACCAATCATCATGACCCAACAACTCCAGAACATCATCGACACCGCGTGGGAACAGCGCGCAGACTTCAGCCCATCCAACGCGCCGGCCGACGTGCGCGACGCCGTGGCCACCGTGCTGGCCGGCCTCGACGCGGGCACCCTGCGCGTGGCGCAGAAGGAAGGCGGCGAGTGGATCGTCAACCAGTGGATCAAGAAGGCCGTGCTGCTGTCGTTCCGCCTCGAGAACAACGTGCCGGTCGAAGGCGGCGGCATGCAGTTCTACGACAAGGTCCCGACCAAGTTCGCCGACTACACGGCCGAGGACTTCGCCAAGGGCGGCTTCCGCGTGGTGCCGCCGGCCGTTGCGCGCCGCGGTTCCTTCATCGGCAAGAACGTGGTGCTGATGCCGTCGTACGTGAACATCGGCGCCTACGTCGACGAAGGCACCATGGTCGACACCTGGGCCACCGTCGGCTCCTGCGCCCAGATCGGCAAGAACGTCCACCTGTCGGGCGGCGTCGGCATCGGCGGCGTGCTGGAACCAATGCAGGCCAATCCGACCATCATCGAAGACAACTGCTTCATCGGCGCCCGCTCGGAGATCGTCGAAGGCGTGATCGTGGAAGAGAACTCGGTGATCTCGATGGGCGTGTACATCGGCCAGTCGACCAAGATCTACAACCGCGAAACCGGCGAAGTGACCTATGGCCGCGTGCCTTCGGGTTCGGTGGTGGTGTCGGGTTCGCTGCCTTCCGCCGACGGCAAGTACAGCCTGTACTGCGCCGTGATCGTCAAGCGCGTGGATGCGCAGACGCGTTCGAAGACCGGCATCAACGAGCTGCTGCGCGGGATTTGATTCGTTTTTGCGGCTGCTCGGCCGCAGGTTGAACGCGTGGACGGCAGAGCCGTCCACCCTACGTAGGGTGGATGGGTTTCCCATCCACGCGTTCAACCGCCATCCGATCACTCGCACCACCACACTGCACCACCGGGGGAAACCACCATGGCCATGGACCGCCTGTTCCAACTCATGAAGGAAAAAAACGCGTCGGACATGTTCTTCGCGGTGAACTCCCCCGTCCACATCAAGATCAACGGGAACCTTATCCCGATCAACCAGAACAAGCTCGACCCGAGCAACATCCTTTCGCTGCTGTCGGAAGTCACCACCCCCGAGCAGTTGGAAGAACTCGAGCGCAACAATGAACTGAACATGGGCATCTCGGTGCCCAACCTGGGCCGCTTCCGCCTGTCGGCCTTCCGCCAGCGCGGCAGCATCTCGGCCGTGTTCCGCTTCGTGCCGGCCACCATCCCGCCGCTGGGCGAACTCGGCCTGCCCTCGGTGCTGTCGGAACTGATCATGGAAAAGCGCGGCCTGCTGCTGGTGGTCGGCGCCACCGGCTCCGGCAAGTCGACCACGATTGCCGCCATGCTCGACCACCGCAACGAGCACCGCACCGGCCATATCCTGACGCTCGAAGACCCGATCGAATACCTCTTCAAGAACAAGAAATCGATCGTCAACCAGCGAGAGATCGGCAGCGACGCCCTCGACTTCGAGATCGCCCTGCGCAATTCGCTGCGCCAGGCGCCGGACGTCATCCTGATCGGCGAAATCCGCGACCGCAGCACCATGACCGCCGCCCTGGCCTATGCCCAGTCCGGCCACCTGGTGGTCGCCACCCTGCACGCCAACAACAGCTACAACGCGCTGAACCGCATCATCAGTTTCTATCCGATCGAGAACCGCGCCGCCCTGCTGCAGGACCTGGCTTCGGCGACCAAGGCCATCGTCTCGCAGCGCCTGGTGCGCGCAGCGGCCGGCGGCACGCGCCAGCCGGCGGTCGAGATCATGCTCAATACCCGCTACATCGCCGACCTGATCGAAAAAGGTGAACTCAGCGGCATCAAGGAAGCGATGGACAAGAGCTTGTCGCCCGGGTCGCAGTCCTTCGAGGCGGCGCTGCTGGGGCTGGTGCAGGCGGGTCTCGTGAGCCAGGAAGAAGCGCTGGCGAATGCGGATTCGGCGACCAACCTGCTGTGGCTGATGAACAATGGCCCAGCCAAGGATGCGAACGAGCCGGGCAAGGCGGATGAATCCGACTCGCCGACCTTTACCGAGTTCAAGCTGAACAGCTAAGGGCCTGCAACGCCAGGGTCGATGACGCACAGTCGTACATCTGGGACCTGAATCAGCAGCCGCCCACCCTCGTATTTCCCAGAGATATCAACCTAACAGGCCGTCCTCGCCTGTGCTATTCTCGCCGCTTCCCGATTTCCGCCACACCGCAAGCCCGCCTTGCCTCGCACGATTACGCCCATGACCATCATCCTCTACGGTATCCCCAACTGCGACACCGTCAAGAAAGCCCGCACCTGGCTTGCCGACAACAACCACGCCTTCACCTTCCACGACTTCAAAAAGCAGGGACTGCCGCGGGAGCTGGCCGCGCGCTGGCTCGACCAGCTGGACTGGGAAACGCTCGTGAACCGCAAGGGCATGACCTGGCGTAACCTGCCTGACGAGCGCAAGGCGTCGATCACCGACAAGGCCGCCGCCCTGGAACTGATGCTGGAGAATCCTTCGGTCATCAAGCGCCCGGTACTGGAAGGCGCCGGCCCGCTCAACGTCGGTTTCTCGGCCGACCAGTACGCCCGCATCTTCGCGGAGGCCGCATGATCGCCAAGCCCTCGCGCACCCTCGACCTGGCCCAGGAACTGATCGCGCTCGATTCGATCACGCCGCACGACAAGGGCTGCCAGCAGCGCCTGGCCGAGCTGCTGGCGCCGCTGGGCTTCGTCTGCGAAACGATTCAATCGAACGGCGTCACCAACCTGTGGGCGCGCAAGGGCACGGAATCGCCGGTGCTGGTCTTCGCCGGCCACACCGACGTGGTGCCGACCGGCCCGGTCGAGCAATGGGCATCAAGCCCCTTCGTGCCGACCGTGCGCGACGGTAAGCTGTACGGCCGCGGCGCCGCCGACATGAAGACCTCGATCGCCGCGATGGTCATCGCCTGCGAGGAGTTCATCGCCGCCAACCCCGACCACCTGGGTTCGATCGCCTTCTTGATCACCAGCGACGAGGAAGGCCCGGCCATCGATGGCACCGTGGTCGTCTGCGACCTGCTGGAAGAACGCGGCGAGACGCTCGACTACTGCATCGTCGGCGAGCCGACCTCGAGCCACATCCTGGGCGACATGATCAAGAATGGCCGCCGCGGCTCGCTCTCGGGCCACCTTGTGATCAAGGGCATCCAGGGCCACATCGCCTACCCGCACCTGGCGCGCAACCCCATCCACCAGGCCGCACCGGCGCTGGCGGAACTGGCGGCGGAAGTCTGGGACGAGGGCAACGAATACTACGCGCCGACCAGCTGGCAAATCTCGAACCTGCACGCGGGTACCGGCGCCAACAACGTGATCCCGGGCGACATGACGGTCGACTTCAACTTCCGCTTCTCGACCGCCTCGACGGCCGAGGGCCTGGAAGCGCGCGTGCATGCCATCCTCGACCGCCACGGCCTCGAATACCAGCTCGACTGGACGCTGTCGGGCCAGCCCTTCCTCACGCCGAAGGGCACGCTGTCGGACGCGGTCTGCCAGTCGATTCGCGAGGAAACCGGCGTGACGACCGAACTGTCGACCACCGGCGGCACCTCGGATGGCCGCTTCATCGCCCGCATCTGCCCCCAGGTGATAGAATTCGGCCCACCCAACGCCAGCATCCACAAGATCGACGAGCACGTCGAACTGCGCTTCATCGATCCCTTGAAGAACGTCTACCGCCGTACGCTGGAACACCTGCTGGCCACTGCCGAATAAACACTGAGCCCGCCAACAAGCGAGAACACCATGACCACCACGCCTTTCAGCACCCCGCGCGACCTGCTGCGCTACGCCGTCACCCGCTTCAATGCGGCCAAGCTGTTCTTCGGCCACGGCAGCGCCGAGGCCTTCGACGAAGCGGCTTACCTGATCCTGCACACCCTCAAATTGCCGCTCGACCGCCTCGATCCTTTCCTGGATGCGAAGCTGCTGCCGGAAGAAGTGCTGCAGGTGCTGCAGGTGATCGAGCGCCGTACCGGCGAGCGCGTGCCGGCCGCCTACATCACGAACGAAGCCTGGCTCGGCACCTACGCCTTCTATGTCGACGAGCGCGTGCTGGTGCCGCGTTCCTTCATCGCGGAACTGATCCCGAACTTCTTCAGCCCCTGGGTGAGCAACCCCTTCGAGGTCGAGAATGTGCTCGAACTGTGCACGGGTTCCGGCTGCCTGGCGATCATGATGGCCGACGTGTTCCAGAACGCCGTGGTCGACGCGGTCGACATCTCGACCGATGCGCTGGCCGTGGCCGAGCGTAACATCCGCGACTACAAGCTCGAAGGCCGCGTGAACCCGATCGAGTCCGATTTGTACGAGAACGTGCCGTTCAAGAAGTACGACCTGATCGTCACGAATCCGCCCTACGTGAACGCCTCGTCGATGGCCAAGCTGCCGCCGGAATACCTGCGCGAGCCGCAGATCGCCCTGCACGGCGGCGAAGACGGCATGGACCTGGTACGCAAGATCGTGGCCGGCGCCGCCGAACGCCTGACGCCGGAAGGCATCCTGGTGGTCGAGATCGGCAACGAAGCCGAGTACGCGGAAGCCGCCTTCGGCCACCTCGGCCTGACCTGGCTGACCACCAGCGTCGGCGACGACGCCGTCTTCCTGCTCACCGCCGAGCAGCTCCAGAACGCATAAGAATCGATACCGCATGATCCGCTTCCTGAACGTCAGCCTGATGCGCGGCACCAAGCCGCTGCTCGAAGGCGCAGACCTGACCCTCAACCCCGGCGACAAGATCGGCCTGATCGGCGCCAACGGCGCCGGCAAATCCAGCCTGTTCGCCATGCTGCGCAACGAGCTGCACGCGGACGGCGGCGAGATCGACTTCCCGTCGAAGTGGCGCATGGCCTATGTGGCGCAAGAGACCCCGGCGCTCGACCGCCCGGCCCTCGACTACGCCATCGACGGCGACGTGAATTTGCGCCGCCTGCAGGCCGAGCTCGACGCGCTGGAAGCGGCCGAGCACACCGAGGAAAACGGCATCGCCATGGGCAATGTGCACGGCGCGCTGATGGATGCCGACGCCTACACCGTGCAGTCGCGCGGCGAACAGCTGCTGCTGGGCCTGGGCTTCTCGCTCGACCAGATGCAGCAGCCGGTTGCCAGCTTCTCCGGCGGCTGGCGCATGCGCCTGAACCTGGCGCAGGCGCTGATGTGTCCATCGGACCTGCTGCTGCTCGATGAACCGACCAATCACCTGGACCTGGACGCGATCATCTGGCTCGAGGATTGGCTGAAACGCTACCAGGGCACGCTGGTCATCATCAGCCACGACCGCGACTTCCTCGACGAAATCGTCAACGTGGTGGTGCACATCGACGAGCGCAAACTCAAGCGCTACTCGGGCAACTACTCGTCCTTCGAGCGCCAGCGCGCCGCCGCCATGGTGCTGGCCGCCAGCGCCCTGGAAAAGCAGCAGCGCACCCGGGCCCACCTGGAATCCTTCATCAACCGCTTCAAGGCGCAAGCCACCAAGGCGCGCCAGGCCCAGAGCCGGATGAAGGCCCTGGCCAAGATGGAAGAGCTGGCGCCGCTGCGCGCGGCCGCCGAGTTCTCGTTCGAGTTCCGCGAGCCGCTGGCGGCGCCCAATCCGCTGCTGGTGATGGAAGACGTCGACGCCGGCTATCCGATCCTCGATACGCATGGCGACCAGGTCGACGCCAAGACCATCGTCAGGCGCATCAACTTCTCGCTGCAGATCGGCCAGCGCATTGGCCTGCTGGGTGTGAACGGCGCCGGTAAATCCACGCTGATCAAGACCATCGCCGGCGAACTGGCGCCGCTGACCGGCATCGCCACCGTCGGCAAGGGCCTGTCGATCGGTTACTTCGCCCAGCACCAGGTGGAGATGCTGCGCCACGACGAGTCGCCGCTGTGGCACCTGGCGAAGATCGCGCCGACCGTGCGCGAGCAGGAACTGCGCAACTTCCTCGGCGGCTTCAACTTCCCGGGCACCATGGTCACCAGCCCGATCGCGCCCTTCTCGGGTGGCGAAAAGGCGCGCCTGGCGCTGGCCCTGATCGTCTGGCAGCGCCCGAACCTGCTGCTGCTCGATGAACCGACGAACCACCTGGATTTAGAGACGCGCGAGGCGCTGACGCTGGCGCTGGCCCAGTTCGAGGGCACGCTGGTGGTGGTCTCCCACGACCGCCACCTGCTGCGCGCCACCACCGACCAGTTCATCATCGTTGCCGACGGCAAGCTGCAGCCCTTCGACGGCGACCTGGACGACTACAAGGACTGGCTGTTCCAGACCAAGCTGGGCAAGGGCGGCGAGCTGCCGGCGGCCTCGAAGGCGACGCAGGTGGCGCCCGTGGCCCAGGTGGCCCAGGCGGCGGCCGCGCCGACGGGCGACCGCAAGGAGCAGAAGCGCCTCGGCGCCGAGGAACGCCAGCGCATGGCGGCGCTGAAGAAGCCGATCGAGAACCGCATCAAGCGCGTCGAGGAGCAGATGGCCAAGCTGAATGCGAAGAAGGCGGGGATCGACGCGCGCTTGCTGGAGCCGGCCGTCTACGAGGCGGACAAGAAGGACGAGTTGAAGAACCTGGTGGCCGACCAGGCGTTCTGCGTGCGCGACCTGGCGACGCTGGAGAACGAGTGGCTGGAGTTGCAGGAGCAGCTGGAGGGCTTGGCGGCTTGAGTCGCGTCCCGGTGTTGTAACCGGGTTGCATCCGCCGCACCGCGTGGGCACGAGTGCCCACCCTACGAGCGTTGTCGAATGGCCGTGAAACCGGATGTTCAAATGGCCGTGATACCGGATTGGTAGGGTGGGCACTTGTGCCCACGCGGTCTCACCACACAATCATCGACAAACCAAACTTCACGCCACCTGCCTCGCCTGCGCCCCGTTATTGATCGACATCAGCCGATCGATATCCACCAGGATCAAGCGCCTTCCCTCGCTCACCCCCAGCCCAATCAAATAATCGATCGCGCCCCCATCGGCGCCGGGAATCGGCGAGATCTGCTCGGCGCCGAGCTTCACCACCCCGGTCACGCCGTCGACCACCATCCCCATCACGCAGGTCGACAATTTCAGGATGATGACGTCGGTGGTCGGCGTGCTGGCCACCGGGTGGCCGCAGAAGGCGGCGCGCATGTCGACGATCGGCATGATGACGCCGCGCGATACCGCCACGCCCTTGACGATCTCGGCGCCGTCGGCGAAACGCTCGAGCGACTTGAGTACGCGCAGTTCCTGCACCTTGCCGAAATCGAGGCCGTATTCGAGGCCGCCGAGGGTGAAGCTGAGGAAGTCCTGGCCCGTTGGGCGCTGAAGCATGATGTCGCTGTGCATGATGGTCCCCTGTCGAACAGCCACCATGCTAAGCCGTGCCGCCGCCCCCATTGTTGAGAGCAGTCAACATTTCCTTACGACATTAACTCGCCTCGACCGCCTCGCCGTTATTCCACCCGAAGCTGCCGATCGCGCCCGTGTACAAGCGCGTGCCCTCGGCCCCGCGCAGGCGCGCCTTGATCTCGCGCGGCGCCAGGTGATAGAAGCAGGCGCCGTCCGGATCGTAGGGCAGCGTGCGCACTTGGGTGTCGCCGGCCAGGTGGCCGATGTGCACGCGGGTAAAGCCGGCACGCTCGGCGCGCTGGGACTCGAAGCGGGTCAATAAAGCCTTGCCCTCGGCCTGCTCGGTCTCGGCGGCCTTGCGCGCGTTCGACACTTCGCCGATCTTTTGCAGGTCGGGCGCCACCACCTGCCCCATCTGGCGGAACTGGGCGTTCTGCGCCGGGCTCAGGACCATCTCGCCGCCGCGCACCTTGCCGGCGATTTCCAGGTACTTGCGCACCTCGGCGCGGCCGCACAAGTTGGCCAGCTCGGTCTTGTGGTGGGCGACGACGTTGGCGATCTGCGCCAGGCGCGCGCGCACCTGGCCCAGCACCTCGTCGATGCGGCCGCAGTCGGCGGTCATCGCGTACACCAGCATCTCGCTGTCGCGCCAGGGCGCGCTGGCGTCGACGCGGATGTTGCGCGCGGCCAGGGCGCAGCCCTCGGCACGGCCGATGACCAGCTCGTCGGCGATGATCTCGCAGTTCACCGCGTATTCGATGCGCACGCGGGTGGCCGAGATCACGCAGTTCTCGGCGCGCTGCAGGATCACGGTACCGGCCAGCGCCGCGATCAGCGCCGACGAGGCCACGCCGTCGACCACGATGTCGCCGGCCTTGTTGTGGGCGCGCCCGCCGACCAGGTTGGCGCGCAGGCGCACGGCGCCGCCGCGCGACACGATCTCGCCGTAGACGTCGCCGTGCACGGTGATGCTGGTGCCTTCGATGACGCGCTTTTCCTGGACCTCGCCGAATTCCTCGTAGTCGCCGGTCAGCTGCAGGTTGCCGGTGGTCTTGGCACTGACGCCGTCGTGGCTGACGATCTTGTCGCCCACCGAGAGCTGGTGCGACTTCGGGTCGGCGTTCAGGAAGCCGGTACGCACCGCGACCAGGTACTCGCCGTCGCGATGCTTCTCGATGCTGGCGCCGGCGCCGGCATAGGCGGCGAAGTCGAGGTCGCGCGGCGCGGCCGGCTCGATGCGCGCGCCGGAAATCTCGAAGCCCGCCGTGCCCACCTTGGGCGGCAGCTTTTGCAGCAGGCGGGTGCCGGCCTTGACTTGCGGGAAGCGGTTCTGGAAGCTCATCAGATCGAGCTTGCCGTTGGCCAGCTGGCGCGGCGCGTTGCTGCGGTGGATGTCCTCGGAGACTTCGATCACGTTGGCGTCCTCGCCCGGCACCGGTTCCAGGCGCCGCGCCACCACCACGCGCCCGGCGTTGCCGCTTGCGATGGCCGCGCGCACGGCCGCGGTGTCGATCCCGAAGCGGATCCCCTTGAGCCACATGTCGGCCACGAATTCGTCGAGGTCCAGGCGCGCCGGCACTTCCGGCTGGCCGTCGGCGCCGGCCAGGTGCACCTGCTCGAACACGTATTCGGCCTCGGCGCCGGCGACGCGCACCGCGCGGTACAAGGGGCGGCGCTGCAAATTGAAGGGCACGATGTCGTCGGCCAGGCGTACCAGCGGCAAGCCGTCGGCGCCGAGCGGCAGTGCCGGGCCGGCGTCGAACAAGGCCTTCAGCAGAACAGGGTAGTTCAGGCCGGTGAAGTAGCGGCCCGAGCGCAGCACGCTGTCGACGGCGGCCAGCACCGTGGTGCCGAGGACGGCGGGGTCGGCGAAGACGCCATCGGGACGGCGCTCGATGCAGTGCTCGGGGCCGCTTGAGGCAAAGCGCGTCACCGGCGCGGCGGGAGAAGTGGCAACAGCAGAATCGGACACGTTCGCGCTCCAGGTGATGGACCCGCCCTTGACAATGCGTCAAGGGTGAAACGCAAAGCCTATCATGTTGTTAGTCATTAATGAATAACAAACAGCAATCTTTTGGATTCCAGCGCGCAATGTCACCATAAACACAACATGGTGCAACGCGTCAATACGTAATTGCCGCAAAGCATGCTTTGCCCGATGCGCAGGCAAGAAAAAAGCCGGGCTGGCCCGGCTTCGTTTGCAGTCCGCTCGACCTCAGCGGCGGCGCGCATTCGGATAGATGTCCGCACCCGCCTCGTTGATCTGGCGCCGCAGGTCGCGCCGCTCGTCGGGCGTGAGCCGCCCTTCGCGGCGACCGTCGCGGCCACCCTGGTCCTGCATCTGCTGGCGGCGCTGGTCTTCCATCGCGCGCTGCTGCTCGCGCTGTTGATCGTACATGCGCTGTTCGCGCGGCTGCTCGATCTGCGGGGCCGGCGCCGGGAAGCGTTCGCCGCGTGCGGCTGGCGGCGGGGACTGCTGGGCGTCGTCGCGGCGGCCATGGCTCTGTGCATGCGCGGCGCCGAGGCCGACGCAGGCAAGCATGCAAACGGCGAGTCCACGGCGCACCACGCGGGCAAGCCGCGGGCCCTGGGCCTTGGCTGCTGCATTGGTTTTAGTAAGCGCGTTTGTCATGGTGTTCCTCTTCCGCGATGCCGGATAAACGGATAAGCTGTATTCGATGGATCCAGTGTATGTGGAATGCTCTTTGGGTATAAGACCAATTGGGTAAAGTTTGTAACACAATGTAATGCCTCGCCCGTAACACCCGAATCCAAAGCGCACAGAAGTTACCATAGCGATACGAATCTGACAAATTAACAGCATATGAATACATCTTCCAACTCGACTCCTGCCACCCCAGGGTCCCCCTCCACCGGTGGCCATAGCGCGAAGATCATGGTGGTCGACGACGACGTGCGCCTGCGCGACCTGCTGCGCCGCTACCTCACCGAACAAGGCTTCCAGGTGGTCACCGCCGAAAGCGCGCCGGCCATGAACAAGCTCTGGCTGCGCGAGCGCTACGATTTGCTGGTGCTCGACCTGATGCTGCCCGGCGAAGACGGCCTGTCGATCTGCCGCCGCCTGCGCGGGGCCGGCGACCAGACTCCGATCATCATGCTCACCGCCAAAGGCGAGGACGTCGACCGCATCGTCGGCCTGGAAATGGGCGCCGACGACTACCTGCCGAAACCCTTCAACCCGCGCGAGCTGGTGGCGCGCATCGGCGCCGTCCTGCGCCGCAAGGGCCCCGACGAAATCCCGGGCGCGCCATCGGAAACCCCGCAAACCTTCGAGTTCGGCCAGTTCGTGCTCGACCTGGGCACACGCACGCTCAAGAAGAACGGCGAGACCGTGCCCCTGACCACCGGCGAATTCTCGGTGTTGAAGGTGTTCGCCCGCCATGCACGCCAGCCGCTGTCGCGCGAAAAGCTGATGGAACTGGCCCGCGGCCGCGAGTACGAGGTCTTCGACCGCTCGCTCGACGTGCAAATCTCGCGCCTGCGCAAACTCATCGAACCCGATCCATCGAGCCCGCTGTACATCCAGACCGTCTGGGGCCTGGGCTACGTGTTCATCCCTGAAGGACAGCCGCGCTAGTGTTTGCTTCGCCCTTCTCGCCGCGTCCCGGCCGCATGCCCTGGACGCGCAGCGGCCTGTTCTGGCGCACCTTCTTCCTGATGTCCCTGCTCACGGCCCTGTCGATGGGCTCGTGGATCGGCATGCTGAACGTGTTCCAGCGCGGCCCGCAGGTGCAGCAGACGGCCGAATTGGTGGTGTCGGTGGTGACCATCACCAAGGCCGCGCTGACCCACTCCGCGCCCGAGCTGCGGCGCGAGCTGCTGCTGGAGCTGGTGTCGAACGAAGGCATCCGCATCTTCACGCTCGAGGACACCGACCAGGTCGACCCGCCGCCCGACAATGCCCTGATGCCCGACATCGCCGCCGCCGTGCGCGAAAAGCTCGGGCCGCAGACGCGCTTTTCCAGCCGCGTGAACGGCTCGGCGGGCTTCTGGATCAGCTTTAACATCGAGGACGACCAGTACTGGCTGATGCTCGAGCGCGAGCGCCTGGCCGGCCTCACGCGCATCCAGTGGCTGGGCTGGGCCAGCGTGGTGGGCTTGCTGTCGCTGCTCGGCGCAGCCTTGATCTCGAGCCTGATCAACTTGCCGCTGGCGCGCCTGACCGCGGCCACGCGCGCCTTTGCCAAGGGCGAGCGCCCGGCGCCGCTGCCGGAAAAGGGGCCGCAAGAGATCATCGAGGCGAACCGCAGCTTCAACCAGATGGTCGAGGACCTGGCGCAGGTGGAGAAGGACCGCGCCGTGATCCTGGCCGGCATCTCGCACGACTTACGCACGCCGCTGGCGCGCATGCAGCTTGAAGTCGAGATGGCGCATTTGTCGCAGGATGCGCGCGAAGGCATGCAGTCGGACATCGCCCAGATGGACGCCATCATCGGCCAGTTCCTCGACTACGCCAAGCCGACCGAGGCCGCGACTTTCGTGGCGGTGGACCTGTCCGGCCTGCTGGCCGACAGCGCCATGCACGCGGCGCGCATGCCCGACGTGCGTACCACCACCGACATCGCCGACGACATCGTCGTGCTCGGCAACGAGACCGATCTGCGGCGCGTCTTCAACAACGTGGTCGAGAACGCGCGCCGCTATGGGCGCAGCGCCGGCGCCGACCATACCGACATCGATTTCGCCTGCCACGTGCGCACCACGGCGCAAGGCCGGCGCGCGGTGGTCGAGATCGGCGACCGCGGCCCCGGCGTGCCCGACGACCAGATCAACCAGCTGCTGAAACCCTTCACGCGCCTGGACACGGCGCGCGGCCAGGCAAACGGCGCAGGCCTGGGCCTGGCGATCGTCGAGCGCGTGGTCACCCGCCACAACGCCGAACTCACGGTGCGCAACCGCGAAGGCGGCGGCCTGCTGGTGCAGCTGGCCCTGCCGCTGGCTTCCTGATTTCTTTTTTCTTTCACTGCCATGACCGATACCCTGCAGTACAGCGATGTCGAACAGGCCGCCGCGCGCCTTGCCGGCGCGGCCCACCGCACGCCCGTCCTCACCTCGACCACCTTCGATGCGCGCACGAATACGACCGTGTTCTTCAAGTGCGAGAACTACCAGCGCATGGGCGCCTTCAAGTTCCGCGGCGCCTTTAACGCCATCGCGCGCTTCACCGATGCCCAGCGCGCCGCCGGCGTACTGACCTTCTCGTCGGGCAACCACGCCCAGGCAATCGCCCTGTCGGCGCGCCTGGCCGGCATCCGCGCCACCATCATCATGCCGAAGGATGCACCGGCCCTCAAGGTCCAGGCCACGAAGGAATACGGCGGCGAAGTGATCTTCTACGACCGCTACACCGAGAACCGCGAAGAGATCGGCCGCCGCCTGGCCGAGGAGCGCGGCATGACCCTGATTCCGCCCTACGACCACCCGGACGTGATCTGCGGCCAGGGCACGGCGGCGAAGGAACTGTTCGAGGAAACCGGCCCGCTCGACGTGCTGCTGGTGCCGCTGGGCGGCGGCGGCCTGCTGGCCGGCAGCGCGCTGGCCGCATCCGGCCTGGCGCCGGATTGCAAGGTGATCGGCGTCGAGCCGGAAGCCGGCAACGATGGCCAGCAATCGCTGCGCAAGGGAGAAATCGTGCACATCGGCGTGCCGGACACGATTGCCGACGGCGCCATGGTCACCCATGTGGGCACGCACAATTTCGAGGTCATCCGCCGCCGCGTCGACGACATCGTCACCGTCAGCGATGCCCAGCTGGTCGCGACCATGAAGTTCTTTGCCGAGCGCATGAAGATGGTGGTCGAGCCGACCGGTTGCCTGGGTGCGGCGGCGGCCCTGCACGGCGTGTATCCGATCGCCGGCAAGCGCGTGGGCGTGTTGATCAGCGGCGGCAACGTCGATTTGTCGCGCTTCGCCCAGCTGGTGGGCGCCTGATGGCGTGCATCCGGCGCCCTTGATGCAAATGGCTGGCTTAACTCAGGCGTGGTTTTTTTGACAATTTTCCACCCAGGGTGAGTCACCTAACAGAGACAGGCGGCCTCGGCCGGGAGAATGGCTCCATCGAACAAGGAGCCACCCATGAAACGCCTGGCCTCTCTCAGCTTGGTAGTTGCGGCAATTGCCGCCACCCCTGCCGCACTGGCAGGATCCGACATCCTGAAATGCGTGGACAGCGCCGGCAACGTGACGCTGACCGACCAGCCCTGCGAAAGCGGCGCACGCGCCACGCGCATGGTGGTGGGCAGCCCTGCCGCGCCCGTGCAGGATGCTTCCCTCAACGCCGCCGACGCCGACCCTGCCATCGAGCAGCCGCAGGCCGCGCCAGTGCAGCGCTTCGCCGCCGCGCCGCGCATGCAGGGGCAGCACGACTGGCGCCCGCGCATGCCGCCGCGCGACCGGCCATTGGCACGCGACGTCGCCACCCTGAAGGCGGCGCGTGCGCAACTGCTGCTGAGCGACGCCGACCGCAGTCGGCTGGTCACGAGCCGCTGAGCAGGCTGGTTGCCGTTCAGGCCGCTAACGCGGCACGCTTGCGGCGCACCATGCCGGCGCCCAGCAGGGTGATGCCGAACAGCGCCAGCGAGCCGGGTTCGGGAACGGCAACCAATGTCATCTGGCCGTTATTCGACAACAGGAAGCGATCCTCGGCGCGCCAGTCGTAGGCACTCCCATTGCAGCCCGCCCCCGTGAAGCCGGCAAACTGGCAGGCCAGCTCCGCAACCAGGAGATCGCTCCGGACGCTAGCCGAGTTGGCGAAACCGAGTTCGAATCCCAGGCCGCTGGCATGCGCCAGATCTTGCCCTTCCTCATCGAAAAAATAGCCCTCTTGGACGTTTGATGCGTCCAGGCGCAAGCGCATTGGCAGCCGCCCCTGCGGGCGCCCTTGTGCATCGAGGTAGCCAGCCGTGCCGCCGACGAGATCGAAGCGCGCGATTTGCCGGCCGACGTCGGCGCCATATATGCCTTCCGTGGTGCCATACTGGCCGAATACAGGGTTCTGATACATGCGCAGCGTGCCGCCGTCGTAGCGCAGCCTGCCATTGTCGAGCACGGTGCCGACGCCTTCGAAAGTTACCGTGATGTTGCCGGTAGGGTAATCAAGTCGAAACAGGTTGGCGTTTGAATCTGCCTGTATGATCGAATACACCGCATGGTGGCGGAAGCCCGATACGCGCTCGGCGGTCCGTTCCAGTTGCATAAAACTGGCGCCATTGATGTCAAGGTACTCATGAATGATCCGGGCGCCTTCCTGACCTTCCCCGGCTGGATTGAAAAACCACTCATTGATGATGGGCGCGGCTTGGGCGCTCCCAAGGGATACTGCGGCGACCAGGCCGCACGCCAGCTTCTCAGGGATGGGAACATACGTCAGACTCAAACATTGTTGGAAGAATTGCATACTCAGCAATAATCATGCCAAGCGGCGAATCTTATTGTTAATCAAAACCTTAACAAAATTCAACAATTTAAGTGAGACACGGCTGTCAATATTCCTGACAGTGCGCGCGGCCCGAATTACCCCATGCGCATGAAACCGCGCAAATTCAGCGCCCCGCCCGCCCCCAGGGTCGGCAGCATCTCCAGCAAGGCCTCGTCCTGGATGAAGCTGGCCGACGACGGCGCGTCGAGCATGCGTTCCGGCGCCTGCGAACGCGCCACGGCCCAGCCCTGCACGTAATCGACACCGATCTCGGCCAGGGTTTGCACGGTGGCCGCATCCTCGGCCCATTCGGCGATGGTCTTCATGCCCAGGTTCACCGCCAGGTTGACGATGGCCTCGACAATGGCGACATTCGCCGGGTGGGCGTTGATGTTGACGATGAAATTGCCGTCGATCTTCAGCACATCGGCCGGCAACTCCTTCAGGTACGAGAACGAGGTATACCCGGCGCCGAAGTCGTCCAGCGCCACCTTGACGCCGAAGTTGCGCACCTGGTCGATGAAGCGGCGCGTGTTGTCGAGGTCGTGCAAGGCCACGCTTTCGGTGATCTCCATGCACAGGCGGCTGGCCACGTGCACGTGGCGCGCCAAAATTTCCAGCGTGTCCTGCACAAAGCGCTCGTCGTTCAGCGAGGCGCCCGACAAGTTCATGCACACGAAGCGGGTGTGCGGCAGCTTTTGCACGTTCTCGGCAATCCAGGCCAGCGTGGTCGACAGCACCCAGCGGTCGATCACGCCCGCGCGCCCGCACTTCTCGGCAGCACCGATCAGGGGGCCGGCCGGCATCACCTTGCCGTCCGGGCCGCGCATGCGCAGCAGCACTTCGAAGTTCAGCGAATCGTGCGGGTTTTTCAGCGACATGATCGGCTGCATTTCCAGGAACAAGTCCTCGGTTGCATGCGGCCCCTGCAGTTTCGCTACCAGGTTCAGCTCGGCCTCGCGCTCGTGGAAGGCGCGCGCATTGCGCTCGTACACCACCAGGCCGTCGCTCGCATCCTTGGCTTCGCGGCAGGCGCGGTCGGCGGTGGAAATCGCATCCTTCATCGGCATGCCGTGCGATACCTCGATCAGGCCGACCGAGCCGCGCACATGAAAAGCCTTGTCGCCCACGCGGTAAGGCGTGCTGCCGATGCGGTCGACGATGCCGCTGCAAATCAGCGAGGCCAGCGGGATGGCCGTGTCCGGCATCACGATCACGAATTCGTCGCCGCCGACACGGCCGATCTGCTGGCCGCCGGCCAGCATCATTGCCATGCGCTCGCACACTTGTTTCAAGACTTCGTCGCCGGCCGCGTGACCGAACAGATCGTTGATCAGCTTGAAGCGGTCGAGGTCGATGTAGGCCACCGACAAGGGTTTGCCCGAAGCCAGCGACAGTGCCGCCGCTTCGAAGGTCTTTTCGATGCCGCGCCGGTTGAAGACCTTGGTCAGCGGATCGTTGTTCGCCATGAAGCGCAATTGCTCGGTGGCCTTGGTCTTTTCGGTGATGTCTTCCAGCACGCCTTCGATGCGGCCGTGGGCCAGGGTCGCGCGCACCAGGAAACGGCGCTCGCCGTCGCGGTTGGCGATCTCCATCTCGACGTGGGTCTGCAGGTGCACTTGCTCGCGCAAATTGAACCAGGAACTGTCGTCGAAGAATTGCTGCCACAGGGTGCGGCCGGCTTCCGGCAGCGCGCAATCGAGCATGCGGCACAAGGCCGGGTTGGCCGACAGGAAGGCGCCGTACAAGTCGAGGGTGAACAAACCGACCGGCATCGCCTCGTAGGCATGTTCGAGCTCGGCCTGGACCGCGATGCGCTTCTGGGTTTCCAGGCGCATCTGCTCGGCCACGGCCAGCGCCGCCAGCAGGCTCGATGCCAGCGCCGCCGTCACGCTGTTGACCACGCCCAGCATTTCGCGCAGGCCGATCGCCGCCGAAATCACTTCGGCCAGGGTCGACAGGAAGGTAACCGCAAACGAGGCCGCGAACCACATTGCCACCCGCGCCTGGGCATTGCGCATCACGCCGAACAGGCCCAGGGTCATCAGGCCCAGGCCGGGCGCGACCAGGATCCACATGGCCGGCAGGTAGATGCCGAAAGGTAGCAGCAAGGCCATCGGCAGCAGGCCCAGGCACAGCGCCTGGGCGATGCGCAGCGGCGTGGCCAGGCGGCTGCGCGCCAGCTCTTCGCCGAACAGCTTCATGTACAAGGCCATGGTGGCGATGCCGTACAGGGCCGTGGTGATGGCGCGGCTCGGGGCCAGCCAGGCTTGCGGAAGTTCCTGGCCCAGCCACTGGATGTCCCAGCCGGCCGAGATGGCGCCCACGCGCAGGTTCAGGATCAGCCAGACCGCAAACTGCAGGTAGAGCAATTGGCGGTTGATCAGGGCCGTGATCAGGATGAACAGGCTGAGCACGATCATGCCGCCGTCGAGCAGGCCGGACTTGCGGTGGAATTGCTGGACCGAGAGGGTCATTTCGCCGGCCGGCCATTGCACGGCGCTGACGCGGGCCGGACCGGTAAAGCGGGCGCGGCAGACGACTTCGGCCGGCAGGTACAGGGGCTTGAGCACGAAGCCGGCCTTGGCCGGGCTCAGGGCGCCGCTCGCGGCCTCGTGCGAGGCGAAGCCCAGGGCCTGCAGCGTGGCGCCATCCCAGCAGCGGATGTCGATGGCGTGGCGCGAGGGGAACTCGATGACTTGCGGACCTTCACCCTGTGCATGCGGACGCAGGGCGAACCAGAGCGGGGCTTCGGAAAGATGGGTGTCGTAGCGCTCGACCGCGCGGCGCTGGGCGAGTTCGTGCAGTGCTGCATCGGGCGTCAGCTGGGCATTGCCCTCGGCCAGCACGCGCAGCGGCAAGACCACGTCGTCGCGCGCGACGTAATGGCTATTCCACGACGCCAGCGCCAGGATCGATACCAGCGCCACGCCGATCGGCACCAGGTAGACCGACAGCAAGTGCATCACGGCCGTCAGCAGACGGTCGAGATGCGCGGAAAACGATGGTCGTGCGGTCTTGGACGGCTGGGGCATAGGTGGGTCGAATCGGCTGGCAGGCGCCAGCCTGCTGCCGGCGCTTCACGCCTGTAGGATACAGCCTGGGCTACATGCCGTCATGCAATATTTGGTCAGGCAGCGGCCAGCTGGCCCAGCGGCGCCGAAATCAATGGCTGCGGCATGGCGGGTGTCGCCTGTGCGCCACGCCCGGCCAGTACAGGGCTTGCCACGCCGACATCGATGTCCGGATGGTGGGTATGGCGGAAGAACTTCAGCAGCGGGTGCTTGGCCGCCGTCCAGCGCGCTTCGCCGGAGGCGATCTCGAAGGCCATCACGCGGTGCGGCATGTTGCCGGCGTGCGCCAGCGGCACCATTTCCTTGTCGCCGAACACGTCGCTGAACAGCAGCTGCTCGTAGTGGCGGTCGACCGGGGCGCGGCCGGCAATCACGGCATACTCGATGCCGGTCTTTTCGAAGTACTCGAAGAAGGCTTTTACCAGGGCCACTTTCACGATGTGGCCGATGCGGCCCTCGCCCACACCCAGGCGCTCGACCTCGCCCAGGCTGCGGCCTTGCAGCCACTGCGGCAGCACCACCGATTCCTCGATGTGCAGCGGGTGGTGGATATTCGTGCGGATGCGCGCGGTGCCCAGCGGGGTGCCGTCGAGCTTGGATTCGGCCAGCAAGACCACGGTGTCTTCCTCGTAGTCGCAGGCTTCGGGCAAGGCCAGCGAGCGGGCGAACTCAGGCACGTGGCGGGCGTAGGCCGCGTGGCGGATGGCAACGGCTTTCTTCAGGCTGTCCTCGTTCTCGACCCGGCGAATCGTGAACGGCAGGCGCTCGGTCGACATTTCCGGGTGCGAAGGAGTTGCGGTGAACATTGCTGGGGTACGCATTTCCATGACGGGACATTCCTTGTTTTGAAAGTTGGCTTTGGGCTCTGATGTTGACCATTATCAATCTTTCAAAACGAAGCTAAAGGCTGAGCAGAGCTGCCTTTTGCCTTCAATTCAAGGTTCTTGGCATATTCGTACTAATCCCCCGGCAAGTTCCCGCTCAGCAATACTTCCGGCTACCCTATTCCATGGAACGCGCAGTGCCGGACACGCGGATCGAGCCGCCGGGCGTACTGTCGAAGCTGGCGTGCAGGCGCGAGCGCATGCCCATGTCCTCGCCCTGCACCACGTCGAGCTGGCCGCCGTGCGCCCAATCGCGCACCCAGCCGATATCGCGCAGGTAGCCGGCCAGGGCCGCGGTGCCGGCGCCGGTGGCCGGGTCTTCATACACGCCGCCGGCCGCGAAAGGATTACGCGTGTGGAACAGCGTGCCGGTCTCGGCCCAGGCCAGCACCACGGTGACGATGCCGAGCTCGCGCATGAACACGCGGCCGGCGCCGAGGTCGTAGCGCATCGCGGCCAGCAAGGCGCGGCTGCGCAGGGCCAGCACCAGGTGGCCGGCGCCGCCATGGGCCAGGGCCGGCGGGATGCGCGGGTCGAGGTCTTGCTGGCGGTAGCCGAACAGGGCCAGGGCGCGCTCGACCACTTCTTGCGGCGCCGGGGCGCTGCGGGTGGGCGGCGATTGCAGGGCGGCCGAGGTCAATGCCGGGCGCGCTCCGTCGCCGGCGCCCTCCCCGGCGCCCGCATCGGCTCCCTCATCGGCTTCCTCATCGGCGTCCTCATCGGGGCGCTCCTTGCGCCGGCCTTCGACCGTGATGCGGGCATCGTTCAGCGTGAGCGCGAACACGCCGTCGCCATTGGCGGCCGCCAGCGCGGCGCCGAGGGCAATGGTCGCGTGGCCGCAGAACGGCACCTCGGCTTCGGGCGAAAAGTAGCGGACGCGGTAGCCGCCCTGCCCTGATGCCGGGTCCAGCGGGGCCGCGAAAGCGGTTTCGGAAAAGCCGACGGCATGGGCGATGCGCTGCATCTCGGCGGCTTCGGGCAGGGTTGCGCCGATCCAGACGCCGGCCGGGTTGCCGCCTTCCAGTCCATCGGAAAAAGCGGCGATGCGCTGGACTTGCGCGATGTCGGCAGGCAGCTGGTCTTGCGCGGATGATTCGAAAGCTTGCATGATTGACTGTAGAGAATAAATGGAAACGGTGCTTCCGCACCAAGATGCTATCCCGGCAGGGAATGCGTCGCCGCTGGCGCGCCTGGCAACCTGGCGCGGCCGTTACGGATAATGCACCGGCCGGCCCGGCGTTTCCGGCAGCGGAATGAATTCGGTTTCGCCCGGTACCTGCGGAAAGGCGCCATTCCGCCAATCCTGGCGCGCCTGCTCGATGCGCTCGGCGGAGCTGGCAACGAAGTTCCACGACAGGTAGCGCGGGCCATCCATCGGCTCGCCGCCGAGCAGCATGGCGCGGGTGGGTCCTGGGCCGGCCGCGCGCAGGATGACCTCGGCCTTCGGCTTCAGCACCACCAGCTGCCCGGCTTCGAACACGCCGTCGCGGCCGAGATCGAGGCTGCCTTCGACGATGTACAAGGCCTGCTCGTGGTACTCGGCCGGCATGGCGATGCGCGCGCCGGCCTGCAGGGTCAGGTCGACGTAGAACATATCGGAATGGGTCGGCACCGGGGCCTTCTTGCCCCAGTAGCTGCCGGCCACCACGCGCGCGCTGACGCCGCCGTCCTCGATGAAGGGCAGTTCGTTTGCGCCGACGTGGGCAAAGGCCGGGTCGCTTTCTTCCACCGCGCGCGGCAGGGCCACCCAGCATTGCAGGCCGAACAGGTCGGAGCCGGCTTGCCGCTGGCCGGCGCCGGTGCGCTCGGAGTGCACGATGCCGCGCCCGGCCGTCATCCAGTTGACTTCGCCCGGCTTGATCGGCTGGACGCTGCCCAGGCTGTCGCGGTGCAGGATCTCGCCGCTGAACAGGTAGGTGACGGTGGCCAGGCAAACGTGCGGGTGCGGACGCACGTCCAGCCCCTGGCCGGGCGTGAACACGTGCGGGCCCATCTGGTCGAGGAAGACGAAGGGCCCGACCATGCGGCGCTGGCGGCTGGGCAGCGCGCGGCGCACCTTGAAGCCGTCGCCGAGGTCGTGCGTGGGCGGGACGATGACGATGTCGATGTCGTGCATGCCGCCATCGTGCTCATGTGTGTGCTCATGTGTGTGCCCATGTTCGTGGTCGTTGGTGTCCAAGCTGCCTCCTGTGGGTCGGTGGATGGCACACCTGGGTGCGCCGCTTACCGGACAGTCTACGTTTTTCCTGGCCTGCTTGCCGAATGCGCACAGCAGGTCCACTTACTGATGAGCGGAGGCCTCGGTTATAATCGCTGCTCCCATTGGGGAGTAGCCTGCTTTCGTCAAGAAAGTTCCCGTATCAACATACTCGGCCAGCAAACACTCACGGCCGTGGTACGGGCAGCCACGTGCGCCGTCGGATACACACGCGCCCTGTCGCTTGGCAAGACCTTTGGCAAGCCTGCGTGCCTTGTTCGGGCCGCGCGGGCCTGCCTTTGCGTTCGCCCGACAGAAAGACCCTTCATGAATTTCGCCGCCACCGCTTCCCTCGCCCTGGCCATGTCCACCGATGCCTTTGCCGCCGCCGTCGGCAAGGGCGCCGCGCTGCAACGCCCACAGCTGCGCGAAGCCTTGCGTACCGGCCTCATCTTCGGCGTGATCGAGGGCCTGACGCCGCTGTTCGGCTGGGCGCTCGGGAATGCCGCCGCGCCCTACGTGCAGGCCTGGGACCACTGGATCGCCTTCGTCCTGCTCGCCGCGCTCGGCTTGCGCATGATCCGCGAAGGCTTCAGCCCGCCCGAGCTCGACGACGACAAGCCATCCAGCCACGGCTTCTGGCGCCTGGCCATTACCGGCTTTGCCACCAGCATCGACGCCATGATCGTCGGTGCCGGCCTCGCCTTTATCGACGCCAACATCGCCGTCACGGCGGCCGCGATCGGCTTCGCCACCTTCGTGATGGTGACCATCGGCGTGATGCTGGGCCGCGGCCTCGGCGCGCTGGTCGGCAAGCGCGCCGAGATCATGGGCGGCCTGGTGCTGATCGTGATCGGCAGCCTGATCCTGTACCAGCACCTGAGCGCGGCAGCGGCCTGATCGCTAAGGCGCCATCAAGCGCATTCCTTCTTCATGGCTTCCTGCATTTCCGCGTCCGACACATCGCGGATGTGCTGGGCCAGCGACCAGCGGTGGCCGAAGGGATCTTCGAGCTGGCCGTAGCGGTCTCCCCAGAACTGGTCGGCCAGTTCCATGCGCACGGTGGCGCCGGCGGCCACCGCCTGCTCCCACACCGCGTCGACGTTCGGCAGCGACAGGTGGATGGTGACCGGCGTGCCCTTCAGGGTCAGCGGGCCGAAGGAGCCGTAGTCGGGAAACTCGTCGGCCAGGAACAGCGGCGAGTCGCCGATGCGGATCATCGCGTGGCCGACCTTACCGTCGGGCATGGGCATGCGCATGACTTCTTCTGCGCCGAAGGCCTTCTTGTAGAACTCGATGGCCTCGTGGCAATTGGCACAGACCAGGTGGGCGGTGACGGTATGCATGCCGTCTTCGACAGGTTTGACTTCCGCACTCATATTGCGCGCTCCTTTCAGGATGGGTGACCACTACGGTGGATTCTTCTGCTGTGCTGCTGTTCGAGCGTAGCGCCGGCTTGAAGTTCGTGCAACCACCATCTGTGCTGCGTTGCGCCAAACGAGCGCGGCGTTCTTCTCCGGAAGCCTCAGGTTTCCAGCACCGGCGCCAGTTCGCGCGCCAAAAAATCCACCAATGCCGCCACCCGCGGCGCCAGCGCGCCTCCCTTGTAGAACACGGCCCAGACCGGCTGGTCCCAGGGCAGCGCCGCTTCCGCCAGCACCGGCACCAGGCGCCCGGCGGCGATGTCGGCGCGCGTGAGGAAGTCCGACAGCGAGGCAATGCCGGCGCCGGCCAGCGCCAGGTGGCGCACCGTCTCGCCGCTCGAGGCCGTTACCGCCGGCGCGATCGTATAGCCCTCGGCGCCGTCGTGGGCCAGCGGCCAGGTGTTCAGCGTGGCCGGTTTCGAAAAGCCCAGCAGGCGATGGCGCGCCAGTTCGGCCACCTGCGCCGGGCTGCCGTGGCGCTCCAGGTAGCCCGGTGCGGCCAGCACGCGGATGCGGCTGCTGCCGAGGCGGCGCGCGTTCAGGGTCGAGTCCGGCAACTGGCCGATGCGGATCGCCAGGTCGGCCCGCTCCTCGATCAAGTCGACCACGGTTTCGCCGCTGGTCAGTTCCAGCTGCACCAGCGGGTAGGCGTCGAGGAAGGCCGGCACCAGCGGCGCCAGCAGGTGGTCGAGCGCAGGCGTGGCCGCATTCACCCGCACCAGGCCGGACGGCTGGGAGCGGCGCGCGGCTGCCTCCTGCTCGGTGTGGTCGAGGTCGGCCAGGATCGCGCGGGCGCGCTCCAGCAGCCAGGCGCCCTCGTCGGTGAGCTGAAGGCGGCGCGTGGTCCGGTGCAGCAAGGTCATGCCGAGATGCTTTTCCAGACGCGCAATGGTGCGCGAGACACCCGAAGGCGTTTGCCCCAGGCGCTCGGCGGCCCCGGAAAACGATCCCGCATCCATGACTGCGGAGAATGCAATCAATGCCTCTACGTCGATCATTCATGACTCCCAGTCAAAAGTGTATTGTAGGGCACAGGATGTTTCGCGGACGGTAAACCGTTCAGACTGGCGGTCTTGCAATCAATGGCTACAGGAGAACAACATGCCACTCGCACTTTGGGCGCTCACCTTGAGCGCCTTTGCCATCGGGACGACGGAATTCGTGATCGTCGGCCTGATCCCCGACGTTGCCGCCAGCCTCGGCGTCTCGCTGCCCTCGGCCGGCCTGCTGGTCAGCCTGTACGCGCTCGGCGTTGCCGTCGGCGCACCGGTACTGACCGCCCTCACCACGCGCGTGCCGCGCAAGCGCCTCTTGATCGGCCTGATGCTGCTGTTCACGGTCGGGAACCTGGTGGCGGCAAACGCGCCCGGCTACGCATCCCTGATGGCGGCGCGCGTCCTCACCGGCCTGGCGCACGGCGTCTTCTTCTCGATCGGCTCGACCATCGCCACCAGCCTGGTGCCCAAGGACCAAGCCGCGCGCGCCATCGCCCTGATGTTCACGGGACTCACCGTGGCCCTGGTCAGCGGCGTGCCGCTCGGTACCTGGATCGGCCAGCAGTTCGGCTGGCAAGCCACCTTCCTCGCCGTCGCCCTGCTCGGCGTGATTGCCATGGTCGGCAGCATGCTGCTGGTGCCCGCGTCCATCGGCGGCGGCAAGCCGGCCAGCCTGGCGGCCCAGTTCGCGGTACTGAAAAAGCCGCGCCTGCTGCTGGTGTATGCCATCACCACGCTCGGCTATGGCGGCTCCTTCATCGCCTTTACCTACCTGGCGCCGATCCTGCAGGACGTGGCCGGTTTCGCGGCGTCGAGCGTGGGCCTGGTGATGCTGGTCTATGGCGTGTCGGTCGCGGCCGGGAACATCTGGGGCGGACGCCTGGCCGACCGCAAGGGGCCGGTCCGCGCCTTGCAGATCGTGTTCGCGCTGCTGGCGGCGGTACTGGCCGTGCTCACCTTCACCGCGCCGCATCCGGTGCTGGTGGTGGCCACCGTGCTGGCCTGGGGTGCGGTCGCCTTCGGCAATGTGCCGGGCCTGCAGCTGTACGTGGTGCAGCGCGCCGAACGCGATGCGCCGCAGGCGCTGGACATGGCCTCGGGCCTGAACATCGCCGCCTTCAACCTCGGCATCGCCCTCGGCGCCTGGGGCGGCGGCCTGATCGTCGCACACCTCGGGCTGATGGCGACGCCGCCGATCGGCGCGGTCGTGGTGCTCGGCGCCCTGGCCCTGACCACCCTGGCCGGCCGCCTCGACCGGCGCGATGCCGCGGCTGCACAAGCGCAGCCGAAACGTAAAGCAGAACTTGTTTGATTCATTGAAAGGAAACCACATGAACATGCCCCACATCGGCGCCGGCACCTTCCGCCTGCAAGGCCAGCAAGCGGTCGACAGCGTGACGAACGCCCTCGACCTCGGCTACCGCCACATCGACACCGCCCAGATCTACGGCAACGAGGCTGAAGTCGGCGCGGCCCTGGCGCACAGCGGCGTGCCGCGCGAGCAGGTCTTCGTCACCACCAAGATCTGGACCGAACATCTGTCAGGCGACGCCCTGATCCCGAGCCTGGAAGACAGCCTGCGCAAGCTGCGCCTGGACCAGGTTGACCTGACCCTGATCCACTGGCCTTCGCCCGGCGCCGCCGTGCCTGTCGCCGAATCGATGGCGGCGCTGATGGCGGCGCGCGAACGCGGCCTGACCCGCGCCATCGGCATCTCGAACTTCACCATCCCGCTGATGCGCGAAGCCATCGATGCGGTGGGCGCGCAGAACATCGCCACCAACCAGGTCGAGCTGCACCCTTACCTGCAGAACCGCCAGGTCGCCGCCTTTGCGCGCGAACACGGCATCCACGTCACCGCCTACATGCCGCTCGCCTATGGCAAGGTGATCGAGGATCCGGTGATCGCGGCAATCGCCGCGCGCGTGAACGCGACGCCGGCCCAGGTGACGCTGGCCTGGCTGCTGGACAAGGGCTATGCCGTGATCCCGTCCTCGACCCGGCGCGCCAACCTCGAGAGCAACCTGGCCGCCGGCCGCGTGCAACTGGCTGCGGGCGACATCGCCGCCATCGATGCGCTCGATCGCGGCGAACGCCTGGTCAGCCCGGACTTCGCCCCAAGCTGGGACTAAGCTCGCTCACGTGTCGAGTTCCGGGTAATGGCGGAAGATGCCTTCCTCGTTGAACGGAATGCGGCGCGTCGACGACAAATAGGCGGCGATGCGCGGCCGCTCGGCCACGCGGCGGCGCAGGGCGTCGAGTTGCGGATGCTCGGCCAGCACGCGCGCCGTCGCTGCCGGGAAGGCATAGCGCAAGCCTTCCAGCACCTGGAACAGCGACAGATCGGCGTAGCTCACGTCGCTACCGAGCAGGTAATCCTTGTCGTCCAGCACGCGGGCGAAATAGCCCAGGAACTTGGGGATGCGCGCCGAGGTAAATTCCTGCGAACGGCGCGCAGCCTCGGGTTTCTGGTCTTCGTAATACAGGTTCATGCCCGCCGGGTGGTGGGTCTCGTGGGCCTCGCCCACCAGGTCGGCGATCGTCAGCTGCAATTGCTGGGTCCAGAACCGGCCGGCGTCCTGCGGCGCCAGGCCGTGGCGCTCGCCGATGAACATCAGGATGGTCGAGGTCTGCCCGATCATCAAGTCGCCGGCGCGCAGGAAAGGCGGCGCGAACGCGGGCGTGGGGCCTTCCTTCATCGCCGCCATCAGCTTGTCGACGCCACCCGGGCCGCGCGCCACGTCGGCATAATCGACACCCGCTTCTTCCAGCGCCAGCCGCACGAATTCGCCGCGGCCCTGGATGCTCGGCCAGTAGAGCAGTTCATACGCCATCGTCATCTCCTGAAGTGAACCGGCAGTATCGAGGAAAATCCGGCAGGGCCGCGCACAGCTCATGTTATTCTTGTAAGAAACATGTCATTACGTTTGACAAGAATCAGAGCCGATTGAGCACAAATATGGTTGCAAGTCCCCGTCTAGGCTGCAGAAAGATTGCCTCAAAGAATTTGTTTCTCTTGAGCAATCTCACCGCCGCCGACGGGCAGCTGAGCCACCATAAGTTTGCCTGACACCGCCACCTACGGAACGCGACCATGATTTTCGCCCACCTCGCCAAGCACTGGACGGCCCGCAGCGGCCAGCTTTCCCTCTCCTCGCGCCTGCTGTCGGTGCTGCGCAGCGCGCGCGTGCTGCGCTACTGGGGCGACCATGTGTCGCTGTGCCAGCTCGACGTGGTGCGCAACTACGTGGCGGCGCCGACCAACGACGACCTGTTCCACCACCTGAGCCACCGCGACTACCTGGTCAAGGGCTTGAGTCCGCGCCAGCGCGTGCAGTGCGTGCTGGCGCATTACCGTTTCGAGGAAACCAGTTTCAACGCCGCCTACAAGCAGGCGGTGTACGCCGGCGGCGGGCTGGCGCTGTGGCAGATGGAAGCGGGCGGCAGCCAGTTCCTGATCCGCCTCGAGATGGCGTCGCGCATGAACGCCGAGGGCGACCTGACCATCGCCCTGGTTGCCGACGGCAAGGTGCTGCACCGGCTGTCGTTCTCCTGGGTCGATGGCGCCGTGGCCGGCCTGCCGCCCGGGCTGGTGCCGCTCGTGGCCCGCAACCAGGGGCGCTGGACCGATTCGGGCGAGGCCTTCGAGGCCTTCGAGAACGCCTTCCCCAACAACTCGCCGAGCTTCTTCTGCTTCGCCGCGATGCAGGGCGTGGCCCAGGCGGTGGGCATGGACCAGGTGGCCGGCGTGAAGTGCACCGCCCACCCGGCCTACGACCCGCTCGACGCCAAGCATTTCGCGAATGCCTACGACGGTTTCTGGAAGATCCTGGGCGGGGTCGAGCTGCCCGGCGACACCTGGCTGATCTCGCTGCCCTTCTACCTCAAGCCGCTGGCCGACATGCCCTCGAAGCACCGCAAGCGCGCGGCGCAGCGGCGCGAATACTGGCGCGCGATCGGCGACGCCGCGAAGTCGACCCTGCAGCGCCACCTGCTGCATGCGCGCGCCCACCACGAGCATGCGGCGCCGGTGCGCGAAGCGGCCGAGGTGTAATCCGGACGGATCGATGGCCGGGTGGCCATCGACGTCCCGCATTGACAAAAGCGCCACCCGCCGTGCTACACTCGCGCCTTCGCTAGGGGTCCTGGAATTCGCGTTCCGGGTGAGAGATACCCTTCGTACCTGATCTGGATAATGCCAGCGAAGGAAAGCGCAAAGCAGTTCCCCCTCTTTGTTTGCCCTTCCCCCACGTTGGCTCCGGCTTTATCAAAAGCGGCGCCCGTGCGCCGCTCGAAACCCGAGCACACAATGAAACCAGTTTTGCAGCACACCCTCCTCGCCTGCGCCGTGGCCCAGGCCTTTGCGTTGTCCGCCCATGCCCAGACCGAACAAGCCATTCCCTCGGTCGTGGTCAGCGGCAGCAAGTGGGCCGTCAGCGACCGCGCCAATGTCGGCGGCTTCGCCGACATGCCGATCATCGACACGCCGATCTCGATCAGCGCCTTCAGCCGCGAACAGATGCAGGACCTGGCGATCCGCAGCGCCAGCGAGGCCCTTGCCTACGACGCCTCGGTCGGCGACGCCTACAACGCCGTCGGCTATGCCGAGCAGTTCTCGGTGCGCGGCTTCATGCTGAACAATAATTCGGGCTACCGCAAGGACGGCATCGCGCTTCCCGCCGACACCCAGATCCCGCTGGAGAACAAGGAACGCCTGGAACTGCTGAAGGGCGTGGCGGGCATGCAGGCCGGCCTGGCGGCGCCGGGCGGCATCCTGAACTTCGTCACCAAGCGCCCGACGAATACCGACCTGCGCTCGGTCACCGTCGAAGCGCGCGATCGCGGCACCCTGTACGGCGCGCTCGACCTGGGCGGCCGCTTCGACGACAAGCGCTTCGGCTACCGCGTGAACGCCGCCGCCGAACGCCTGCGTTCCTACATCGACGGCGCCGACGGCAAGCGCCAGTTCGTATCAAGCGCCTTCGACTGGCAAATCTCGCCGGACGCTTTGCTGCAGCTCGACGCCGACTTCCAGCACAAGGAGCAAATCACCGCACCCGGCTACCAGCTGATCCGCGGCGTCGAACTGCCGCGCGGCGTGAATCCGAAAACGCTGCTCAATGCCCAGCCCTGGACCAAACCGGTCGACACCGACAGCGCCAACTTCGGCCTGCGCTTCGACTACCGCCTGAACAGCGACTGGCGCGCCACGGTTACCGCCAACAAGCACTGGTTCAAGCGCGACGACTACACCGCCTTCCCTTATGGCTGCTCGAACGAAGGCGACGGCTACTATCCGGGCTATTGCTCGAACGGCGACTACGACGTGTACGACTACCAGAGCGTGGGCGAGCGCAAGACGCCGTTCGGCGTGCAGGCGCAAGTCCAGGGCCGCTTCGCCACGGGCAGCGTACGCCACGTGGTCACCGCCGGCATCGGCTACGCCGAACGCCATAACAGCTACGGCGACTACGTCTACGACTACGCCGGCTCCAGCAACATCTACAACAACCTGATGGTCGATCCGGCGCCGGGCAACCCGGCGACCGGCCCGGTCAGCGAGCGCTTCACCGAACGCGAACGTTCGCTGTTCGTGCAGGACATCCTGACGCTGACGCCGGAACTGTCCCTGCACGCCGGCCTGCGCTACACCAGGATCGACAGCACCCAGACGCCGGAACGCGAACTGGGACCGACCTCGAACCGGGGCAGCTGGGTGTTACCGAGCGCGTCGCTGGTCTACAGCCTGACGCCAAGCTGGAACGCCTACGCCACCGTGGCCCACGGCCTGCAGTCGGGCGGCGTGGCCGAGATGGAAACCACCAACCAGAATCAGGACCTGGGGCCGAACCGCTCGAAGCAGTTCGAGCTGGGCGCCAAGGGCCGCGTCGGCGACGTGGCCTTGACAGCGGCGCTGTTCCAGATCAGCACCGGCCTGGAATACGTGAACGCAGCGAACACCTTTGTCCGCAACGGCGAGCAGCTGCACCGCGGCTTCGAGCTGGCGGCCCAGCGCAGCAGCGGCGCCCTGACCTACGGCGCCACCCTGATGGCCTTGCGCGCGAAGCAGCAGGACACGGGCAGCGCCCTCTATGACGGCAAGCGCGTGACCAACGTGCCGGAACTGAAGACCACGCTGTGGGCGGACTACGCGGTGCCTGCCGTGCCGGGTTTGAAAGTCAGCGGCCAGTGGCAGTACGCGGGCAAGAAGGCCTTCGATCCGGAGAACACGGTGTACGTGCCGGGCTACCACGTGTTCGGCCTGGGCGCGGCCTATGGCGTGAAGAGGGGCGCCACGAACGTGACGCTGCGCGCGCGGGTCGACAACTTGTTCGACAAGTTCTACTGGCGCGACGTGACCCAGCAACTGGGCGGCTATTTACTGCCGGGCGCACCGCGCACCTTCCGCGTGTCGGCGCAGTTCGACTTCTAAAGCCCGGCCAGCGCCGCTTCCACCTGCCGCAGGCGCTGCGGCAGGTCTCCGCTCACCAGCAGGAAGCGGATGCCCCGCTCCTGCAACTCCGCCAGCACCATGCGGTGCACCAGCTCGCGCACTTCTTCCGACTCGCGCTGCAGGCCATCCGGCGTCCAGGGCGTGTCGGTCGCGGTCACCAGCGTCAGCGCGTAGTCATGCACGCGCGCCAGTTCCTCCAGCTGCGCATCGACGCGGCCCCAGTACACGCGGCTGTACAAGGCCGTCATCAGCGGCGTGGTATCGCAGAACAGCACGCCCTGCGCCTGCGCCGCCGCTGCATCTTCCCTGTCGCGCTGGGTGCGGGCGATGCCGAACTGGTCGCCTTCGACCGGCACGCGGCCCATCATGTCGACGAACTCGCGCAGGTATTCCGGCACCCACACGGTCCCATGGCGCCGCGCCAGCGCCTCGCACAAGGTGGACTTGCCCGAGGACTCGGCGCCGAGGACGGCAACGCGCTTCATCGGCCCACCCGCGCGATGTTGCCCCAGGCACGCAGGCCGCGTACGGCCAGCAGCACGAAGATCGCGTACAGCACCGCCGTCACGTGCAAATCCTTGTACAGGTAGAGGCCCACATACAGCACGTCGACCACGATCCACACGGTCCAGTTCTCGACTTTTTTACGCGCCAGCAGCAGCTGGCCGACCAGGCTGCCGGCCGTCAGGAAGGCGTCCATGTGCGGCACTTCGGTGTTGGTGTAGGTCTTCAGGAACCACGACAGAACCAGGAAGCCGAGCCCCCAGCCGGCCAGCGCCCAGGCCCACCCGGGAGCGCCCAGGCGCGTCACTACCAGCCGCGTGTCGCCGGCGCCGCGCAGCCACTGGTACCAGCCCCAGACCGAGGCGCCGATGAAGACCAGCTGCAGGCCGCTGTCGCCGTACAGGCGGGCGTCGAAGAACACCACCGCATAGGTGGCCGACGAGGTGATCGAGAACAGCCAGGCCCAGTGGTTCTGGCGCACGTTGAGCAGCACGGTCGTCACGGCCAGGGCAAACGAGATCAGTTCGAGCGGCGTGGTCGGAAAGCCGAAGATGGCAAGGGTATCGTTCATTGGGGCGGTTCTGCGCAAGCTGCGCACATGGGATGCTCGACGTGACGGGCGCTCGGGCCGCCACAAGAGGTCAGCAATAGACAAGGGGGCGATTATGCGAGTTGCCGCACGATTGCGCAAGGCTGACTGTCCGGAACCGGACACCGGTGTTCGCAGCCGGTCAGCACCCGTGCTGGAAAGCCCGGCGCACGGGGCAAAGCGTGCTGGCACGGCGCTTGCAACAGGAGAGCCATGGACCAAGCCCTCGACCCCGCCTTCATCCGCCGCCGCCAGCGCATCCGCCTGGCCATCGGCGCCCTGCTCTTCCTCGCCCTGGTGGCCGCCGGCTGGGGCATCAACCGCCTGCTGCGCCCGAGCGTGGCCGCCTCCGACATCGTGGTGTCCACCGTGCGCAAGGGCGACGTCGCCAGCACCGTCAACGCCGCCGGCATCGTCATTCCCGTGCACGAGGAAGTCGTGGCCAGCCCGGCCGCCAGCCGCGTGGCCAAGGTCCATGCCAAGCCGGGCCAGCAAGTGAAGACCGGCGACCTGCTGCTCGAACTCGACGACCGCGACGTGCGCCTCGCGCTCGAGGCCCTGCAGGAACAGCTGGCGCAGCAGGAAAACCGCATCGCCCTGCTGAATGTGGAACTCGAACAAAAGCACAAGGCGCTCGCCAGCAGCATCGAACTGCTGGAACTCGATTTGCTGTCGGCCCGTGCGCGCCTGGACCGCAACCAGAAGCTGAGGCAAAGCGGCCTGGTCTCGGGCGAGGACTTGCTGGCCTCGGAACTGAACGTGAAGCGCACCGAGATCCAGCTGCGTCAGAACCGCGAGCAGATCGCCGACAGCCGCCGCGCCACCGCCGGCAGCATCGACGCCGCCAGGCTGCAAAAGGCGATCTTGACCAAGCAGATCGCCCAGCAGGAACGCCTGCTGGCGCAAACCCGGGTCAGCGCACCCTTCGCCGGCATGCTGACCTCGCTGGTGCAGGAAGAAGGCGCCAGCGTCGCCGCCGGCCAGCTGCTGGCGCGGGTGTCGGAGATGAACAACTACCGGGTCGAAGCCACCCTGTCCGACTTCCACGCGCGCCTGCTGGTGCCGGACCAGCAGGTGCGCGTCGAGCAGGACGGCGAGGTGCTGGCCGGCCGCGTGCACACCATCCTGCCCGAGATCCAGAACGGCACCGTCAAGCTGCTGGTCGACCTCGACCAGCCGGGCAACCCGCGCCTGCGCAACAAGATGCGCGTCGACGTGAACATCGTCACCGCGCACAAGACCGGCACCCTGGTCATCGATGCCGGCGCCGCCTTCAACGGCAGCGGCGCCCAGCCGGCCTTTGCGGTGCAGGACGGCGTGGCGCGCAAGACGGTGCTGGAACTGGGCGGCGGCGACGGCAAGCTGGTCGAGGTGCTGTCCGGCGCCAAGGCGGGAGAGCGTTTCATCGTATCGAGTACCCAGGCCTTCAAGGACCTGGACAGCATCCGCATTACAGACTAACCAAGGAAGAGACATGATCAAGCTGAACAAGGTGAGCAAGACCTACCGCACCGACAAGGTGGAAACCCTGGCGGTAAAAGACGTCGACCTGCACGTGAAGAAGGGCGAGTTCGTCGCCATGATGGGCCCCAGCGGCTGCGGCAAGAGCACCCTGCTGAACCTGATCGGCCTGCTCGACCGCCCCGGCAACGGCAGCATCGAGGTCGAGGGCATCCCGATCACGCGCTACCGCGACAAGCAGGTGGCCAGGCTGCGCAACAGTACCTTCGGCTTCATCTTCCAGAGCTTCCACCTGATCCCCGACCTGCGCGTGATCGACAACGTCGAGCTGCCGCTGCTGTACCGGGATGTCTCGGCCGCCGAACGGCGCCGCCTGGCGAAAGAAGCATTGGAAAAGGTCGGCCTCGGCGCGCGCATGGACCACTTCCCGAACCAGCTCTCGGGCGGCCAGCAGCAGCGCGTGGCGATCGCGCGCGCCATCGTCGGCCAGCCGCAGGTGCTGCTGGCCGACGAGCCGACCGGTAACCTCGACAGCAAGATGGGGGCTGAAGTGATGGACATCCTGCTCCAGCTGAACGCCGAAGGCACCACGGTGGTCATGGTCACCCACGACGAGCACGAGGCGCGCCGCACCAGCCGCATCGTGCGCGTGTTCGACGGCCAGCTGGTCGCATAAGGAGACGCCATGCTCCGCAACTACCTGCTCACCGCATGGAAGGTCTTCATGCGCCGCAAGCTGTTCACCGCGATCAACCTGGTGTGCATCGTGCTCACCCTGGTCGTGCTGATGGTCGTCACCACCCTGCTGGAAACCGCCTTCCACCCGTCCGGGGTCGAAGGCAAGAGCGCGCGCTTCCTGCAGATCGTCATGATGCGCATGGACAGCCCCGACGGCGGCAGCGTCAGCACCACGCCGCTCGGCTACAAGCTGATCGAGAAGCACCTGAAACCGATGCCCGGTGTCGAGCGCGTGGCCGCCGCCACCCTGCCCAGCGGCGCCGCCGTCTACCAGGGCGAGCGCGTGAGCGAGATGCAGATGCGCCGCGTCGATGCCGACTACTGGAAGATCCTCGACTTCACATTGCTGGCTGGACGCCTGCCCACAAAGGCCGACGATGCCGCCGGCCGCATGATCGCCGTGCTGAACGCCACCACCGCCAAGCGCCTGTTCCCCGGCCTGCCCGCCGCCGCGGTGGGCCAGCGCATCGATGTCGGCGGCCAGCACTTCGAGGTGGTCGGCGTGGTGGAAGATGCGATGCACGTGAACGCCTTTGCCGACATCTGGGCGCCGATCAGCACCTTCGCGTCGTCGGACTACCGCAACCAGCTGACCGGCATGTTCGTGGCCCTGATCCTGGCCGAGCGCAGCGCCGATCTGCCGCGCATCCAGCGCCAGGTCGAGCAGATCGCCAAGGGCATCGTCCAGGACGACCCGAAGCAATGGGCCAAGACCCGCTTCTGGGCCGACAGCAAGCTCGATCTGTTCGCCCGCATGACGGTCGGCAGCAACGACAAGCTCGAATCCGGCGCCGGCCTGCTGCTGGCCCTGATCGCGGTGGCGATGCTGGTCTTCATGCTGCTGCCGGCGCTGAACCTGGTGAACCTGAACACCGGACGCATCATGGAGCGCCGCGTCGAGATCGGCGTGCGCAAGGCTTTCGGCGCCACCAGCACCCAGCTGGCGCTGCAGCTGGTGGTCGAGAACGTGCTGCTCTGCCTGGCCGGCGGCCTGCTGGCCCTGGCCGCCACCGCCGGCGTGCTGGCCTGGCTCGAGCACATCCAGCTGATCGACTACATGCGCTATGAACTGAACCTGGCCGTGTTCGGCTGGGGCATGCTGATCGCCACCGTCTTCGGCCTGCTCTCCGGGGTGCTGCCCGCCTGGAAGATGTCGCGCCTCGATCCCGTCCACGCCCTGAAGGGAGCCCTGTGATGTTCCGCCATTTACTGAAACTGACCTGGAAGCGCAAGTCCAGGAACCTGATGCTGAGCCTGGAAATCCTGCTCGCCTTTGCCATCGTGTTCGGCGTCGCCGCGTTCGGCGCGCGCTATGCCCAGCTGTACCGGATGCCGATCGGCTTCGATGCAAGCGATGTCTGGTCGGTGGCGATCCAGGCCGGCGACAACGGCAAGACGCGCTTCGACGCCGGCGTCTACGACAACCTGCGGCGCGGCCTGGCCGAGCTGCCCGAAGTGCAGCGTGTCGCCTTTGCCGCTTTCGAGCCGTATGCGTTTTCCACCTACGCCGGGGACATGCGGCGCGACGCCAAGGCGCCGCAGGTGCACACCGAGATGATCCAGGCCGACGACGCCCTGGCCGGCGTGCTCGGGCTGACCGTGGTCGAAGGCCGCTGGTTCTCCCCACTCGACAACGGCAGCGCCGCGCGGCCGGTGGTGATCAACCGGCGCATGGCCGACGCCATGTTCCCCGGGCTGCAAGCGGTCGGCCAGCAATTCATCGATGGCGAAGGCGGCAAGCCGGACGTCTACCGCGTGGTCGGCGTGGTCGACGCCTTCCGCGCCAAGGGCGAACTCGAGCCGCCGGTGAACTTCGCCTTCCAGCGCTTCGAGGCCGGCAAGGAAGACCGCGACCTGCGCACCATCATCTTGAAGGTGAAACCCGGCACCGGGCGCGATTTCGAGAAGCGCCTGAACGCGCGCCTGAAGCTGCTGCGCAACGACTGGGCCTACCAGATCACGCCGCTGTCCACGCTGCGCAAGACCATGCTGCACACGCGCGCCACGCCGCTGGTGCTGGTGTCGGTGATCGCCGCCTTCATGCTGGTGATGGTTGCCTTCGGCCTGTTCGGCGCGCTGTGGCAGAACACCACCGCGCGCATTCCCGAGATCGGCCTGCGCCGCGCGATCGGCGCCAGCGCCGCCGGCATCTACCGCCAGATCGTGCTCGAACAGTTCATGCTCAGTTCCCTCGCCATCGCGCTCGGCCTGGTCCTGCTGGTGCAGCTGCCGCTCACCGGCGTGCTTGGCGAAAGCCTGAACTGGACGGTCTTTGCGGCGGCCAGCCTGCTGTCGATGGCGGTCATCTATCTGCTATCCTTGGTCTGCGCCCTGTACCCGGGCTGGCGCGCCAGCCGCCTGAGCCCGACCGAAGCGCTGCACTACGAATAACAAGGAAGAGACTCACCGAGATGGAAGCATCACGCACCCCGCGCGTCCTGGTCGTCGACGACGATGGCGCGGTCCAGGTTTCGCTGGCCCTGCTGCTCAAGCAATCCGGTTTCGACGCCGCCTGCTGCGACGGGCCGGATGCCGCCCTCGCCTTGCTGGCCCGCGAACCCTTCGACCTGGTTTTGCAGGACATGAACTTTTCGCTGCAGACCAGCGGCGCCGAAGGCCTGGCCCTGCTCGACGCCATCCGCCGGCAGCATCCGTTGCTGCCGGTGCTGCTGATGACGGCCTGGGGCTCGATCGGGCTGGCCGTGAACGGCATCAAGGCCGGCGCCGCCAACTTCTTCACCAAGCCCTGGGACAACGCCCAACTGGTGGAGCTGGTGCGCGCCACGCTGGAGCTGGCCGGTGCGCCCGCCGGCGGCCCTACGCGCCAGGCGCTCGATGGCCAGTTCGACTTTTCCGCCATCGTCGGCGAGCACCCCAAGCTGCTGCGCGTGCTGGCCACGGTCGGCCAGGTGGCGCGCACGCGGGCGCCGGTGCTGATCCTGGGCGAAAGCGGCACCGGCAAGGAGCTGGTGGCCGACGCCATCCACCGCAACAGCCCGCGCATCGGCGCGCCCATCGTCAAGATCAACATGGGCGCGATCACGCCGACGCTGTTCGAGAGCGAGATGTTCGGCCACGTGCGCGGCGCCTTTACGGACGCGCGCAGCGATCGCAAGGGCCACATCGCCACGGCCGAAGGCGGCACCCTGTTCCTCGACGAGATCGGGGAGCTCAATCGCGGCGACCAGGTGAAGCTGCTGCGCGTGCTGCAGGACGGGCGCTACCAGCCGGTCGGCGCCAGCCGCAGCGAGCAGGCCGACGTGCGCGTGGTGTCGGCCACCAACCGCGAGCTGGCCGAACTGGTGGCGTCCGGCGACTTCCGCGAAGACCTGTTCTACCGCCTGAACCTGATCACCATCCGCCTGCCGCCGCTGCGCGAACGGCGCAGCGACATCCCCCTGCTGGCGCGCCACATCGCGGCGCATGTGGCCGACAGCTATGGGCTGGGCGACGTCAGCCTGAGCGCCAGCGCGCTCGAGTGGCTGGGCGCCCAGCCCTGGCCCGGCAACATCCGCCAACTGAAACAGACGCTGGAGCGCACCCTGCTCCTGGCCGGCAAGGCCCAGCTGACCGGCGCCGACTTCGCCGCCGGCCAGCACGACGAGGCCGGTGGCGCACCGCGCCTGGGCGTGGACGGCATGACCCTGGAGCAGGTGGAACGCCACATGATCGAGCAAGCCCTCGACCAGCACGGCGGCAACATCACGCGCGTGGCCAAGGCCCTGGGCTTGTCGCGCACGGCCCTATACCGGCGCCTGGAACGCCACGGCCTGGCCGAACCCGGGTCCGCTACCGGGATGGATGAATGACGCTGCGCCTGCGCCTGGGCGCCTATTTGCTGGCCCTGCACCTGGTGCTGTTCGGTGCGGCGGCGCTGCTGCTGATCGACCGGCCCGCGTGGTTCGTGCTGGCCGAGGCGCTGCTGCTGGGCAGCCTGGTGCTGGGCCTGGCCCTGGTGCGGCGCGCGCTCGAACCCCTCGGCTACACGCGCCGCTTCCACGATTTGCTGCAGGATGGGCATTACGCGAACCGCCTGTCGGCGCCCGCCTCGCGCGAGCTGGAAGAACTGGTCGCCATGTTCAACACCATGCTGGCCGCCCTGCACCGCGAGCGCCTGGCCGCCGGCGAGCAGCAGGGCTTCCTCGACCGCCTGCTGGAAGCCACGCCCGGCGCGGTGCTGGTGTTCGACTTCGACGGCGCGGTCAGCCTGGTGAATGCCAGCGCCCTGCGGCTACTCGGCATCGAGCGGCCGCAGGGCCATGCGCTGGCGGCCTGGCTCGCGAGCGAAGCGCCGCTCGCGCCCGGGCTCGATGCGCGCGCGCGCGAACGCAGCCTGGACTTGATCGCGCAGCTCGACACCCTGCCGCTGGGCGACAGCCGCCTGCTCACCGACCTCGAAGGCCGCCGCTATCGCGCCGGGCGCGGCCAGTTCTACGACCGCGGCTTTGCGCGCCACTTCCTGATGGTGGAAGAACTGACGGCGGAGCTCGAAGACTCGGAGCGCGCCACCTACGCCAAGCTGGTGCGGGTGCTGGCCCACGAGGTGAACAACACCGTGGCCGCCACCCGTTCCGTGCTCGATTCGCTGCTGTTCTACCGCAGCCAGCTGCAGGACGCCGACGCCGCCGATTTCGCCACCGCGATCGAGGCGGTCAAGCGGCGCAACGTCAGCCTGGGCGAATTCATCGACCGCTTTACGCGCGTGGTGAAGATGCCGGCGCCGGAACTGCGCCCGGTGCAGGTGAAGGAGATGATCGACGACATCCTGTGGCTGAACCGCGAAGCCTGCTCCAGCCGCGGCATCGCGCTTGGCTGGCGGCGCTGCGATGCGGTGCCGGCCGTGGCGCTGGATGCGGGGCTGATCGAAGGGGCGCTGCTGAATGTGGTGAAGAATGCGGTCGAAGCGGTGGCGGCGCGCCAGGCTGCGGGGGTGGCGGGTGGCTACGTTGCGTTGTCGCTCAAGCGCGATGGCGATGATGCAGTGCTGACGGTCTGCGATTCGGCCGACCTGCTGGGCGAAGTGCCGGCGCGGCAGCTGTTCACGCCCTTCTTCAGCACCAAGCAGGGTGGCCAGGGGATCGGGCTGATGTTCGTGCGCGAAGTCTTGATGCGGCATGGGTTTGCCTATGCGCTGGCGTCGACCGGCGCTGGCGAGACACGCTTCCAGATCCGCTTCCCCCTTCCGGCCACGTAGGGTGGACGGCTCCGCCGTCCACGCGTTGATCGCTATCGTCTCCGCTACCGTGCCCGATGATCTTGACGCCAACGATCGCCGCGTGGACGGGGAACCCGTCCACCCTACGAGCTTGCTTGTCTCGACCGGCAATGGCGAACGGCGTTTCGACATCCACGCAACGGTCCCGGAGACGTAAGGTGGGGTTAGCGGTAAGCATAAAAAACCGCGGCGGGATCGCTCCGGCCGCGGCTTCTGATCAAGCAAACCCGATTATTTCTTCGCTTATTTCTTCGGGTACTTGATCGTCATTTCCTTCAACAGGTTATCCGCCCCGTCGACTTCCTTCATCACCCACAGCATGTAGCGGATATCCACGTGGATCGCGCGTGTGATCGCGGTGTCGAAGTACCAGTCCTTGGTGATCGACTCGTAGGTCGAATCGAAGTTCAAACCCACCAGTTCGCCGCGCTTGTTCATCACGGCCGAACCGGAGTTACCACCAGTGGTATCGGCGCTCGACAGGAAGTTCACCGGCACGGTGTTGAGCACCGGGTCCTTGAACACGCCATAACGCTTCTCCTGCACCGCCTTCGTCAGCGCAGCCGGCACCAGGAACGGATCCTTGTCGGTGGCCTTCTCGACGATGCCCTCGACGGTCGTGAACGGTCCCTTCACCAGGCCATCGCGCGGAGAATACGGCGACACGGTGCCGAAGGTCACGCGCAGCGTCGAATTCGCGTCCGGGTAGACCGGCTTGCCCTGCGACTTCTTCCAGTCGATGACGGCCGCCATGTACTGCGGGATAGTGCGGTCCAGGTTACCGTCGATGTCCTTGCGCTCGTCGTCGAGTTTGCCGGCGACCTCGTTCAGGCGCACGGCCAGCTGGATGAAGGGATCGTTCGACTTGCGGAAGGCGTCGACATCCTTGCCGATCCAGGCCAGGCGCTTGGCGGTATCGGCCAGCTCGGTGCGCTTGTAGAAGGCGTCCAGGCTGTCGGCCTTTGGCAGCAGCGCGTCCAGGCCTTGCGGGCGCAGCTTGGCGTCGATCTTCGCGTAGCGCTGCAGGCCGGCGGCCCAGCGGGCCTGGTCGACGTTCGTCACGAACGACTGTTCCAGGCGGGTGAGGCGCGCCTTGATGAACGACAGGTCGCGTTCCTGGTAACCGGATTCGCGCTGGGCATCCGGCTTCTGGCGTTCCTGGGCCAGGCGGTACAGGGTGCGCGCGCTTTTGAGCAGGTCGCTGTGGGTCGCTTCCGCGTATGCCGCTTCCTGGCGCGACAGCGCCATGTCGGCGCCGATCACGGCGTCCAGCTGGCCGAGCAGGTTGCCGGCGCTGCCGTTCTTGCCGTACCAGGCGCGGAACTCGGCGTCCTGCACGTCCTTGATGGCGGCGATGTCCTTGCGCGCGAAGCCGTCGAGCAGGCCCTGCGTTTTCTTGAGTACGTTGTTCAGGCTCTTGGCGACGCTGGCGTAGCGCACGTCCCAGGCGGCGTTGCCCTTCGTGCTTGCTGCGATCACATCGAGGTCGGCGGTGATGGTAGCAACCTTGGCCGGGTAGTCGACGTCGCGCGCGAAGCGGATTTCCGACGGCAGCTTGTAGCGGCTGGTGCGGCCCGGATAGCCGGCCAGCAGGATCGGGTCGCCGTTCTTCAGGCCTTCGGCGGAGACCACCAGGAAGTCCTTCGATTTATACGGCACGTTGTCGGGCGATGGATCGGCCGGACGGCCATCCTTGCCGACGTAGGCACGCAGGAAGGTGTAGTCGCCGGTCTGGCGCGGCCACTCGTAGTTGTCGATGTCGCCGCCGAAGTTGCCGATCTTGTCCGACGGCGCGTACACCAGGCGCACGTCGCGGATCATCAGCTGGCGGATACGGTAGTACTCGAGGCCGCGGTGGAAGGCCGGCACCGAGCAGCGGTAGGCCTTGTCGCTCTCGCATTCGGCGATCAGGGCCTTGATGCGCGAGGAAATCGTTTCGCTGCGTTCGCGCCCGCTCATCGAGTCGCCCAGGCCCTTCAGCACGCGGTCGGTCACGTTCTCGACCTTCTCGGTCACATACACCAGCGAGTTCGGGCCGCCCGGCAGTTCCTCGGCGCGGGTCTTGGCCAGGAAGCCGTCGACGATGTAGTTCTTTTCCGGGGTCGAGTTGCGCTGGATGGCGCCATAGCCGCAGTGGTGGTTGGTGACCACCAGGCCGTCGGGCGACACGAAGGAAGCCGAGCAGCCGCCCAGCGAGACGATCGCGCTCATCGGATGCTTCGACAAATCGGCCAGCTTCTCGGCCGGGATGGTGATGCCGATGCGTTTCAGTTCGGATTTCAGCTGCGGCAGCTGGTGCGGTTGCCACTGGCCTTCGTCGGCGACGGCGTGTGCCGCGACGCCCAACAAGGCGACCGGCAGGACGATGGATTTGAACAAGGTAAGTCCCCGGAGGAGTAAAAACAAGCGGCGAGTATAGCTTGCCGGCCGGGGAGCGAAAACGGTTTTTTTGGCGTCATTACAGGAGAACGACGACAGCGACGGCAGCCCGGCGCGCGGGCCGCCGTCCCTTCAACCAGGCCTCAGGCGCACTTGCGCTTGCGTGCCGCCGCGGCTGCCGCCGCAGCTGCCGAAATGCCCAGTCCCAGCAGCGCCAGGCTGGCCGGTTCCGGCACTTCGCCGGCGGCCGCCGTTTCGAAGTTGAAGGCCTGGCTGTCGGCGCCGAAGCCGAAGCGCACGTTGTCGACGAAGCCGGTGAAGCTGCCGTTCCAGCCCGAGCCGATGCCGAACTCGATGCCGAGGATGGCCGTATTCGCACTTAGCAGGTCGGCCGGCGCACCCGGGCGCGGGCCGTTCATCCACTCGGCCAGCGTGGTGCCGAAGTCTTCCACGGTGTTCCCGGGTGCGAACTGGCGCATCCAGAAATTGCTGCCGATGATGTCGCTGGTGGTCCAGGTGTCGGTGACCAGGCCGCCGCCGTTATAGGTTTGCTCGTAGATCAGGTAGCCGGTGTCGCCGGTGGTGCTGATGTCGCCATCGGCGTCGTACAGCAGGCGCAAAGCCGGCTGCAGGTGGGCGGCGGCCGTGCCGCCGGCGGCGCGGTACCAGTCGTAGCTGAGCACGTCCAGGTTGCCGAGGGTGCGGCCAGCCACGTAACCCCAGGTGTAGGCGAAATCGGCCTTGCCGACGCTGTCGGCCAGCGACATCTCGACCGAGCCGTTGCCGTTACGGGCATTCGTGTTGGTGATTGCCGCGCTGCTGTTGGCGCGCACGTTGGCGGTATTCCAGGTGTTCAGGCCCGGACCCAGGTCGCCCGGCGTGACGACGATCGTTGCGGCCTGGGCGCCGCCGCCGGTGGCGGCGGCCAGCAGCACTGCTTGAAGAAGCATCTTCATGGACATCTGCTAGCGGGAACGTGCACGAAAGTGCGCAGCGTTCTCTTCCTGCCCCGAACCGTCTTGCCGACCGTGTTCGTGCCTGACAGGCGTTACTTTCCCGCCTCCCGCCGGCGACCGGCCGGCGGCAGTGCCCGGCGTCGCCGCTGGACTCGCCACGGGTAGCGCCTGTCCTGCCTCGAGGGCAGCGGTGGCGAGCCGTTCAAGGTTGACCGCCGCGTTGACGTCGCGGTCGTGGTGCAAGCCGCAGGCGGCGCAGTGCCAGGCGCGCTCGCCCAGGGAGAGCGCGCGGTTGCGTTCTCCGCAGCCCGAACAGAGCTTGCTCGACGGGTACCAGCGGTCGGCCAGCACGATGGTCGTGCCGAAGCGCGCCGCCTTGTATTGCAGCTGGCGCCGGATCTCATAAAAGCCGACGTCGGCAATGGCGCGCGCCAGGCGCGCGTTGGTCAGCATCCCGCGCACGTTCAGGTCCTCGATCACGATAGCCCGGTTTTCGCGGCACAGACGCGTGGTGAGCTTGTGCGTAAAATCCCGGCGCACCCGGGCGATCCTGGCCTGCAATCGCGCCAGTGCCTGCGCTCCCTTCGTGCGGTTTTTCGACGCCGGCAGCCGTGTACCCTTCGGGATGTTGCCGGCGATTCCTGCCCGCGTCTTCGCTGCTTCGATCTTGCGCGACAGGCGCCGGCCACGGATGCGCAGGCGCCGCAGCGCCGCCTTCAGGGGCCGGGGCGCGGCGATTGTCTCGCCGGTGGACAGGGTTGCCGCGCGGTTCACACCGAGGTCGACGCCGACGATGGCGTCGCCGGTACGACGGCGCCGCGCGACAGCGTCCGGCACGTCGACCTGGACGGACAGGAACCAGTGGCCGGCCTCGCGCGACACGCTCGCGCCGAGGATCCGCCCCGGCCAGCGCAGGGCTTCGCGCAGCGCCACGCGGCCGACCATCGGCAGCACGGCGGCCGCTCCTTCAAGCCGGAATTTATCCTTCGCCAAATAGAACGCGTCGCGGCAACGTCCCTTCGTCTTGAAGCGCGGCGGGTGGGCCTTTTCGCCAGCGCGGCGCTGCGCGAAGTAACGGCTCCATGCCTTGGCGAGATAGGCGAACGGCTGCGCATGGGCGTCGCGGTGGATGGTGCGTAGCCATGGCCGGCCCTGTTCGTCGAGCCAATCGGGATGCGCGTATTTAATGGCATTGAACTGCTTTTTAAGCGCCAAGGCGTTGGGCCTCAGGCCCAGCGCGGCCTGGCGCTGCCATTCGGCCAGGGCCCAGTTCCAGACCCGGCGGGCCGTGCCGGCCGCGCGCGCAAAGTAATCGCGCTGCTCAAGCGTGGGGGCTATCCTGATCCGGTGCGCCAGCAGCATGGTTATTCTCTAGCGCCGCGCGCAGCGGCGTCTTGACTGTAATGCCCATCAATGTCGCTGCATGTCCAATTCCAAACGTGCTTTGCATGGTCATCATTCGACATTTGTAAGCACCGTGAGTTCGACTAGGGTCTAGCTCCTTGCGTTGAAATGTTTCAATATTTTTAACTACGGAAATATACTACCAGCATAATATTGCTATCTGATACACATTTCTTGGCTGAGTAGGCTGCCGGCAACAGCCCAAGCCGCTTGCGGCTAGAATGGCTGCTTCACCGCTTTACTGCCAGCCCCATGAACCGTCTTTCCAGCCTGATGCGCCGCCTGGCGATCGAACCCTATACCCTCGCCCTGCTCGGCATGGTCGTGCTGGCCAGCTTCCTGCCCGCCAGCGGCGGGGTGGCCGCCACGCTCGGCAACGTGACCACCTTCGCCATCGGCCTGCTGTTCTTCCTGCACGGCGCCAAGCTCTCGCGCGAAGCCATCGTCGCCGGCCTGCTGCACTGGCGCCTGCACCTGCTGGTGCTGGCCGCGACCTTCGTCATGTTCCCACTGCTGGGCCTGGCCATCAAGCCGCTGGCCCTGGGCCTGCTCACGCCCGACCTGTATCTCGGAATCCTGTTCCTGTGCGTGCTGCCCTCGACCGTGCAGTCGTCGATCGCCTTCACCGCCATGGCGCGCGGGAACGTGGCGGCCGCCGTGTGCAGCGCCTCGGCCTCGAACTTCCTCGGCATCTTCCTCACGCCGCTGCTGGTCAGCCTGTTCATCGTGCAGGGCGCGGGCGACGCCGGCTTCGGCTGGTCGCAGGTGCTGTCCATCGTCGAGCAGCTGCTGCTGCCCTTCCTCGCCGGCCAGCTGCTGCGCCCCTGGATCGGCGCCTTCATCGACCGCCACAAGCCGGTGCTGCGCTACGTCGACCAGGGCTCGATCCTGCTGGTGGTGTACACCGCTTTCTCGGAGTCGGTGACCGAAGGCCTGTGGCAGCACATCTCGGGCGGCACCCTGCTCGCCCTGCTCGGCATCTGCGCGCTGATGCTGGCGGTGGCCCTGGGCCTGGCCACCTGGACCAGCCGCCGCCTCGGCTTCTCGAAAGAGGACGAGATCACCATCGTGTTCTGCGGTTCGAAGAAAAGCCTGGCCACCGGCGTGCCGATGGCCAAGGTGCTGTTCGCGCCCTCGGCCTTGGGGATGATCATCCTGCCGGTGATGCTGTTCCACCAGATCCAGCTGATGGTGTGCGCGGTGCTGGCGCAGAAGTGGGCGCGGCGCATCGAGCAGCCTGCCGCCCTGCCTGCCGGCCAGGGCGAACGGGTTTGAGCGGAAGCCCTGTCGGTTGCAGGCTCAGGCCGGTACGTAGACCAGCTTGATCACATCCTCATCCATCCGTTCATGCGCCACCAGGCGCAGCGGCGGCCGGGGACCGGCGAAGTAGGGCTTGCCGTGACCCAGCACCACGGGGTGCAAATAGATGCGGTATTCATCGATCAAGCCCAGTGCGGTCAGGCTGTGCGCCAGGTCGGGCCCGGCGACTTCGATCTCGCCCTCCTGCCCTTCCTTCAGCTTGCGCACCGCATCCTCCAGGTCGCCCTGGATCAGCGCCGCATTCGGCCCTACCGACTGCAAGGTCTGCGACACCACCCATTTCGGCTGCCTGCGCCATGCCGCCGCAAACGCCAGGCGGTCGGCATCCCATTCGGGATGGTCGTCGTCCCAGTAGCGCATGATCTCGTAGATCCGGCGCCCGTACAGGCTTCCCGCCTGCCCCCGCGCCTCGTCGATGAAATGCCGGAACAGCCGGGGCCCGGGCGCAAAACCCGTGTGATCCACATACCCGTCCAGCGACTGGTTCATGCCAAACACAAGCTTGGCCATACGGTCTCCTTTTAACAACGGGGGTCAGGTCTGCCATCGTGACACTAGCTCGACCTTGCAATTACCCCACAGTGCGTTCGTGCGTCTGCAATCCGGCGCGCCCAGTATAGTCGAGTGCACATCGATAATTGTCATGGAGGACTGCCTGTGCATAAACATCTATTCCTGGGAATGCTCGCGCTGTTGAGCGCATGTTCGAAACAGGCGCCGCCTGCCGCACCCGCCGACACGACCAGCGTTGCGGCGCCGGCCACGCCCGCTGCAGCCACGCCCACGCCGTCAGCGGCAGCGCCAGGCAGGGGCGCGCCGGCCGCTGCATCGACCGCCCTGAGCGCCGCAGGCATCGGCGCCATCCGCTTCGGCATGACGCTGCAGCAGGCGGAGGCGGCCGCGGGCGCAAAGGCCGAGCTGCCCACGCCCCTCGATCCGGCCTGCAGCATGGTGCGCTTCGCCGCCATGCCGCAGCTGCGCTTCATGGTCGAGAACAACATCGTCACCCGCGCCGACGCCCAGCCCGGCATCGAGAACGCCGTGGGCGTGCCCTTCGGCGCCACGCTGGCCGATATCCGCGCCAGCCACCCCGAGGCCCAGGTCACGCCGCACAAGTACGACGAGAACGGCCACTACGTGAGCTTCCCGAGCGCCGACGGCCGTTCCGCCATCGTGCTGGAGGAAACCGGCGGCAAGGTCGGCAAGATGCGCGCCGGCCTCAAGCCGGCGGTCGACTATGTCGAGACCTGCGGCTAGCAAGGTCCCACAGCCGAGGCCGTGTCTGGATGGCTGACCCCGGCTGTTCCAGCTAGTCGATACTGACTTCCTTGCGGTTGTCGCGCGAGACCCGGTCGATCATCTTGTTGTACGGGTCGACGCCAACGTCGAACGGCTGCTCCTTCACCGTTACCGTCAGCACCGGGTTCGCGCCCGACAGCACGCGTTTCTCGAGCAGCAGCACCTTCTCGTCCCCCTCCTTGGCGCCCTTGGCACGCGCGAACACGCCGATTTCCACCGGCTCGTCGTAGGCGCGCGGCGTTTCCTTGCCCTTGCCGTCGGCTTCCATCTTGGCCAAATGCAGCTTCATGGTCACGTCCCACTGGCCGTCGCCGCGCTTCTTGGCACTGGCTTCGAGCACGCGGTTATCGTAGAAGACGATCTTCTCGAACAGATCGGCGATCAAGGCGTGCTTCGATGGCGGCGCCTCGGCGCGGATGTAGTCGAGCAGTTCGGCCGAGGTGGTGAACGGCGACTCCTGGTAGCCCTTGTCCTGCAGGAAGCGCTTCAGGGCGCGGTTCAGGGCGTCCTCGCCGATCTCGTCGCGCAGGCGATAGAAGACCAGGCTGCCCTTGCGGTAGTGGATGTAGTCCTGGTTCTCCACGCGGTTCAGGGGCAGTTCCTCGATCCGCTCGCCGCCGCGCGAACTCAGGTAGCGATCGAGTTCGTAGCGCAGGAAGCGGCGCATCTGGTGGCGGCCGTATTCCTTTTCCATCACCATCAGCGCCGAATACTGGGCCAGCGATTCGATCAGCATGCTGGCACCCTGCACGTTGGCGGCCGTCACCTGGTGGCCCCACCACTGGTGCGCCATTTCGTGGGCCGTCACGTAGAACACGTAGTCCAGGTCTTCCTTGTCGCGCAGGTCGGCGATGAAGCCGATCGATTCCGAGAACGGGATCGTGTTCGCGAACGACTGGGCGAAGCGCTGGTAGTTCGGGAACTCCAGGATGCGCACCTGCTTGTGCTGGTAGGGCGTGAACTGGGCCGTGAAGTAATCGAGCGACTTTTGCGTGCCGGCGATCATGCGGTCGACGTTGTAGGCGTGCTCGCGGTCGTGGTAAATCTCGATCGGGATGCCCTTCCACGCGCTTTTCTTCACTTGCCAGTCGGCCGACAGGTAGGCGAAGAACGGCATCATCTTCTGGTCCATCTTGTAGTGGTAGTAGCTGCGGCCGTTCTGCTTCCAGGTCTTTTGCAGGTAGCCCGGCGCCAGCGCGATCTGGCTGCCGCTGGTCGAGACCGTGGTCTCGAAGTCGATCCAGTCCGCATCCGCGCCAAACATCGTGTTCGCGCGCGCTGCCTTGTCTTCGAGCTTGGCCATGCGTTCCGGTTCGCCCAGGCCGCGCTTGCGGCGCTCGTTGCGGTCGCCCAGCTCGAAGCCCGGCTGGTAGCCGATGGCCGGGAAGAATTCGCGGTTGTTGAAGAAGGTCCCGTTCAGGTTGATCGTATCGGCCGCCCCGCTGTTCGAGAAGCCTTCGCGGCGCACGTCGACCGTGAAGTCCAGCGGCAGGCGCGCGCCCGGCTGCAGGGGTTGCGCGAGCTTGACGATGCGGAAGCCGAAGTCCTTGTCGTCGAGTTCGACCTTGTGCGCGGGCAGGCCGGACAAGACCGTCGACACGTCGGGGTTCAGCTGCAGGCGCAGGGTATCGAGCGGCTTGCCGGTCTTGTTCTCGAGGACGTAGTGGCCGCGGATCGCAACCCGGCGCTCCTCCGGATAAATATCGACGTCGGCGCGCACGGCGACCATCTTCGGATGCGGCAAGTCCTTGTACTTGCGGTAGGTCTTCTCGTAGGTGGCCTGCTTGTCCATCGCCACGTCGCTGGCCTCGTAATGCGCCAGCGTGTTCGTGTTGTGGAAGATCCAGGCGCCGACACCGGCAAAGGCGATGCCGCAGGCGGCCAGCGCCACGCCGGATGGGCCCTTCAGGCGGCGGGCGGCGCTGCGCACGCGCGAGCGCCAGTCGAGCGAAAGGCCGCGCACCCAGAAGGCCTGGGCCACGATCAGGGCGCCCAGCACGAACAGCGACCAGTACACGGCGAACCAGCTCCAGCCCGCGATGAAGTGGCCGTAGCCGTTCATGTCCGAGTATGGCGTGGCCGGCATACTGCCGATGCTGTACAGCTTATGGTCGAAGTGCAGCACGCCCAGCACGATGTCCGACACCATCAGCAGGATCATCAGGCCATAGCCGATGAACTTGTTGTTGGTGACCACCTGCAGCACCACGGCGACCAGCCCCATCAGGATGAAGGGAACGCTGGAAATCAGCATGCCCTTGGCGTACAGCGCCAGCTCGACCGGCGCCCCGCCGCGGAACAGCTGGATCGCGATCGCGGCCAGGATGCCGGTGGCCAGGAAGGCCAGCACCACGCCCACCAGGGCCAGGCTCTTGGCCAGCAGCGGCGCCCAGTTCGGCACCGGCATGGCGTCGTTCACGTCGGCGATGCGCACTTGCCGTTCCTTGAAAATCAGCTCGCCCGCGTAGAAGGTCACGATGATAATCAGCAGGAAATTGAAGCTGCCGTTCAGGATCTCGAGCAGCAGGTGGGTCACCGGATAGACGTCGGTGCCGAAGATCTCGCCCATGTGTGAGGTGCTGCCCACCAGGTTCAGCACGCCGATCAGCAGCATTACCAGGAAAGGCACGCTCTTGAAGACGGCGGCGGCGTCGAAGGTGAAGATGTGCCAGCACTGGGTCCAGCGCGTGGCGGCCGTGAAGCGCGGCGTGGTGCGCGGCAGCGCGATGTGGGTGGCCACGGGCGCGACCGGCGCCGGCGCCTTGGCCTTGCCGAACAGGCGCTTGCCGGTACCGGCGCGCTGCGGCTTGAACAGCAGCAGCGTCAAGGCGAACAGCGCCAGCGCCACACCGGCCCACAGCAGGCGGTTGGCCAGGATGTAGCCGCCAAGGCCGGGCAGTCCGGCGTTGGCGTCGGCGGTGGTGAAGTAGCGCGTCGCGCGGCCCAGCGCGCGCACGCCGAAGGGGTCGATCAGCACCGCGATCCACTCGTTGTCGATGTTCGCGGTGAAGCTGCCGGCCACGATCCACAGCACGAAGAAGGCGAGCACGCCCACGTAGACCAGCATGATGGAACGCGTGGTCGCGGCCAGCAGCATCAGCAGCGCGCCGACAAAGAACAGATTCGGCACCACGATGACTGCCAGCGACCACAGGTAGGCGCTGCCGGCGAAGGGGCCGACGCGCGCGGCGTCGACCCAGGGCATCAGCGGCCCGAGCATCATGCCGCCGATGATGATGGCGAAGATGAACAGGCAGGCCACCAGGCCGGCGATGAAGCGCCCGCCGAGGTAGTCGTGCTTCTTCATCGGCGTGGCGAACAGCATGTCGGAGATGCCGACCTCGCTGTCGCGCAGCACGGTGCCGGCGATGAAGATGGTGACCACGAACATCGACATCAGGCTGAACACGCTCAGCAGCTGGGCAATCACCAGCGGCGCATTGCGGTTGACGTTGCCGATGGCGCCGCCGACCTGGATGGCGTCGGTGGTGGTGGCGCCGAATGCCAGCGCGCCGAACAGGAAGGCGCAGACCCACAGCAGGGGCTGGCGCAGCTGGGTGCCGAGTTCAAACTTGAAGAATTCCCTGAACATGGCCGCTCCTTATGCCGTGACCGGGGCATGCGCCGCGGGTGCGGCGGCGGGCGCCTGGGCGGCGCGGCCGGCGTTGCGGACCTGCAGGAAGTAGACGTCTTCCAGGTTCGGCTCGACATGCACGAAGCCCTCGTCCGGCTGCGACTCGGCATAGACGTTGATCTGCGGGCGCCCCGCCACCAGGCGCGTGGACAGCACATTGAAGCGCTCCTGGTAGCCGGCCAGCGCTTCCTGGCTGACGGTGCGGCGCCAGACGCGGTTCTTCAGGGTGTCGATCGCGGACTGCGGCTCGCCCTGCAGCAGCACCGTGCCCTTGGCGATCATGGCCATGCGCGGGCACAGGTCGGTCACATCGGCGACGATGTGGGTCGACAGGATGACCACCACCTGCTCGCCGATCTTGGCCAGCAGATTGAGGAAGCGGTTGCGTTCGTCGGGGTCGAGGCCGGCGGTGGGTTCGTCGACGATCACCAGGCGCGGCGCGCCGAGCAGGGCCTGGGCGATGCCGAAGCGCTGGCGCATGCCGCCCGAATAGGTGCCGAGCGCGCGCTTGCGGGCTTCCCACAGATTGGTTTGCTGGAGCAGCGCCTCGACCGCTTCCTTGCGCTCGCCCTTGTGCGTCAGGCCCTTCAGCACGGCGAAATGGTTCAGCAGCTTTTCCGCGCTCACCTTCGGATACACGCCGAAGTCCTGCGGCAGGTAGCCGAGCTGGCGCAGCAAGGCCTCCTTGTTCTCCAATACGTCGAGGCCGTTGAAGTGGATGCTGCCGCTGTCCGGGTCCTGCAGGGTGGCGATGGTGCGCATCAGCGAAGACTTGCCGGCGCCGTTGGGACCGAGCAGGCCGAACATGCCATTCGGGATCTCGAGGCTGACATCGTTGATGGCCTTGACGCCGTTCGCATAGGTCTTGTTGAGCTGCTTGATCGATAACATCGCGGTTTCTCCAGGTTGTTTGACGGTTCGCTGCCCTGTCGGCAGGGCGTGATCCAGGCGATTATTTTCCTGGTAACAATGTATCGTTAATGAAATGAAATGTCCGGGTTTTGTGATGGATTGCATGAATCCGGGAATGGGCGACATGTTTTGTGGAATACGCAACAGTGGCGCCTGGCGGTTGGACTCGATTTTCTTGCTTGACGAAAAGGAAAACAACTCCTAAAGTGATATCACTTATAAATCACTCGGAGACCAAGACATGTCCACCCACCACCGCCAAGAAACCCCGCTGTCCTCGCTGAACGGTTACCTGGCCTTTGCCGGCGGCCTGGTCGCCATCGTCATCGGCGCCCTGCTGCTGCGCGCGGCGGGGCCGCTCGGCATCCTGCCGATCGTGCTGGGCGTGGTGGTGCTGGCCGGGCTGTACATGCTGCAGCCGAACGAAAGCGCCGTGCTGACGCTGTTCGGCCGCTATGTCGGCACCGACCGCAGCGAAGGCCTGCGCTGGGCCTTCCCGCTGTACCGCAAGCAAAAGCTGAGCGTGCGCGCGCGCAACCTGAACATCCCGACCCTGAAGGTGAACGACAAGCGCGGCAACCCGGTCGAGATCGCGGCCGCCGTCGTGTGGCGCGTGCGCGATACGGCGCAGGCCATGTTCGAGGTCGACAGCTACGAGCGCTACGTGGCGGTGCAGGCCGAAGCCGCGCTGCGCCACCTGGCCTCGCAATATGCCTACGATGAAGGCGAAGACCTGGCGGCGGGCGAGCTGACCCTGCGCGGCGGCGCATCCGAGGTGGCGGCGGCGCTGCGCGCGGAACTGACGGAACGCTTCGAGGCGGCGGGCGTGGAGACGGTGGACGCCAAGCTGACCCACCTGGCCTACGCTCCCGAGATCGCGCAAGTCATGCTGCGCCGCCAGCAAGCGCAGGCGATCATCAGCGCCCGCGCCCAGATCGTGCGCGGCGCGGTCGGCATGGTGGAAGAAGCCTTGAAGGGGCTGGCCGAGCGCGACATCGTCGAACTCGACACCGAGCGCAAGGCCTCGATGGTCAGCAACCTGCTGGTGGTATTGTGCTCGGACCGCGAAACCCAGCCGATCGTGAACACCGGCACCCTGTACCAATAAAGGCAGCAAGCGGATGGCAAGTCCCGGAAAAAAATCCTACCCGCTGCGCATCGACCCCGCCCTGTGGGAGCAGCTGCAGCGCCTGGCCGCCAACGACCTGCGCAGCGTGAACGCGGAAATCGAGTTCCTGCTGCGCGAGGCCCTGGCCCGACGCGGCATCCGCGTCACCCCGCCCTCCCCGCCAGACAACGACGACACTCCGCTGTTGTAAAAACCAAACGGGGGTCAGGTCTGCCATCGTGACACGGACCCAACTGTAAGACTGGCTTGCGCTGGCATTACAGTAGAGCTCGTGTCATGATGGCAGACCTGACCCCCGTTGTTTAAAGCAGACGGTTAGAAGCGGACTTTGACGAAGGCGGAGGGGCCGGTCAGTTTCAGGTCGAGGTCGGCGCTGCGTTCGCCATTGCGGTGCAGGTCGATCTTCTGGATGCCGTAGTCGGCGACCAGGCTGATGTTCCTGGCGAAGGCCCATTCGACGCCGGCGGAGCCGTTGTAGACCTTGCCCTCGATGTGGCCGCCATTCTTCTTGATGCCGCCGGCTTCCGCAAAGATGCGCACCTTGTCGTTCAGCGCATGGCGCCACGACAGTTCGACGGTTGGCGCCCAGACGTTGTCGCTGGCCGAGTCCGCACCGCTCCAGGTGTAGTTTTCCACCGGCGCCGCGGCGCTCACGTTGGCGTCGGCCGAGCCCGAGATCTTGGCGCGCAGGTAGGCCGCGCCGAGGCCGATGCCGAAGGCGTTCTTTTCTTTCCCGAACCAGTATTTATAGGCCAGGCGCGCCATCTCCACGCGCAGCTTGGCGTTCGCCGTGATCGTGCCGCTGACCGGGCGGCCCTCGTACACCGTGTCGCCATCGACGGTAGCGCCGTAGTTCTCGCTGAAGCGGAAATAGTCGAAGGCGAGGCCGTGGTTGTCGCCGAACAGCAGCTCGGCTTTCACGCGCGGCAGGGTCTGGTCGTCGATCTTTTCGTCGGGCGTGTCGACGCGGCCGTAGCGGGTGTCGCCGCCCAGGTGGATCTTCGGTTCGGCATAGAAGGCGCCAACCGACAGGCTCATGCGGTCGAGCGCCGGCGATTGCTGCGCCTGGGCCATGCCGCCGGCGGCGGCGCCGAGCAGGATGGCGGCCTTCAGGATGGCCAGGGATGGACGGGCGGCGCGCGGGGCGAGGCGGGACATAGGTTCTCCGATAAAAAAGTGATGTTCAGTCATGCCCGCCAGACTACGTCTCGACGCGGCAACACTTTATTATCGCCAATGTCACAATAACAACGCGCACGATTGCTGACTATCCAGTCAGCAGCCGGCTGCCGCGCCGGGACAGGCGGCGCGGGCAGCGGTTCAGGCAGCGGTTCAGGCCGCGGTTCAGGCGGCGGTCGCGGCCGGCGCGCAGGGCAGCCACAGCGTCAGCTCGGTGCCCTTGCCAGGCGCGGTCACAATCTCGAGGCGCCCGCCGGCAAGCGCCGCGCGTTCCTGCATCCCGGCCAGGCCCCAGTGGCCGGCACGGCCGGTCCGTGCGACCTCGCCTTCAAAGCCGGCGCCATCGTCGCGCACTGCCAGCACCAGCATCCCGTCGTCATGGCGCAGCTGCATGGCGATGTCGCGCGCCGCCGCATGGTGGCAGGCATTCAGCAAGGCTTCCTCCGCGATCCGGCAGCAGGTCTCGGCCAATTCGCGCGCTACCGGGCAGGCGTCGCCCTCGAGCGCAAAACGCACCTGGCGCCCATACTGCGCGCCGATACGCCCGGCCAGCGCAGCCAGCAAGGCCGCCAGGTCCGGCTCGGCCTTGTCGCCCGCCCGCAGGTCGTGCACGCGTTCGCGCGCCTCGGCCACCAGGGCACGGGCCCGGCACAGCGCGCCTTCCAGCCGTCCGCGCAGGGCGTCCTGCCCTGCCGATTGCGCCGCCGCGTCGAATACCAGGATCATGCCCTGCACGCCTTGCAGCAGCGTGTCGTGCAGCTCGCGGGCGATGCGTTCGCGTTCGGCCTGGCGGGTGCGCTCGATCGCCACCAGGCGCCGCGCCTGGGCCCGCAGGCGATAGGCGTACAGCACCCACAGCGCAACGGCGCCCAGCAGGATGCAGGCGCCCTTGAACCACAGGGTCTGGGTCAGGCTCGGCGCCACCTGCACCAGCACCGGGTCGCTTTCCGGCCCGGGCACACCTTCGCCATTCAATGCCTGGACGACGAAGCGGTAGCGGCCCGGCGCCAGGCCGGTGTAGGTGGCTTCGGTCTCGGCGCCGGCGTCTTGCCAGCCACGCTCGTAGCCTTCGAGGCGGTAGCGGTAGCGCAGCCGTTCGGGCATCGCCAGCGATGGCGACGCATAGCCGAAGGTCAGCCTGCCCGGCGCCGGCGGCAGGACCAGGGGCTGGCGCGGATCGTGGGCCTTGCCGTCGACGACGGCGCGCAGCAGGCTGGTCTTCCAGGGCCGGGCCTCGCCCTGCAGGCCGGCCGGGTCCAGCCAGTACACGCCGGCCTCGGTCGACGCCCAGATGCGCGCGTCCGCCGCGCGCGCCATGGTGGCCACGTGCAGGATGCCTGTGCGCCCGCGCAGCCCGTCGCGCTCGTCGAAGATGCGCGCCGGTGCCGGCCTGCCGTCCGCCGTCGCGCTGGCGAGGTGCACGATGCCGGCGGCGCCGTTCAGCCACAGCCCGTCCGGCCCCTCGGCCGCGCCGGTCAGTCCGGTCAGCGCCTGGCGCGGCGCCGACGCCACCGGCACGAAGCGCTGGCCGTCGAAGCGCGCCAGGCCATCGGCGCCGCCGGCCAGCACCGCGCCGCCATGCTCGACCAGCAGCGCGACCTTGCCGACGGCGAGTCCCTGGTCCTTGCCGAAGCTGCGCAGCTGCCCGCCGTCGAGCACGACCACCGTGTTGTCGATGTAGCCGAACCAGATGCGCCCGCGCCGGTCCGCCAGCAGCGACAAGGGGGTCTTGCGGCCCTGGTCGGGCAGCATGGCGTTGCGGCTCCAGCCTCCGTCGCGGTAACGCCAGGCGCCGCCGCCGATCGCCGACATCCAGACCGTGCCGTCGCCCTGCTGGGCCAGCGCATGGATCTTCCCGATCGGGCTGAAGCCGGGCGGCAGGCCGATCTTCTCGAGCACGCGCAGGCCGTCGGCCGTGCGCCGTTCGAGGCCGGCGAAGCCGCCGATCCACAGGTCGTTGCGGATGCCGGCCGCCATGGCGTCGCCGGACTTCCCACCCAGCGCCAGCGTGGCGCGGTCGTGCGCCAGGCGCCAGGCGCGCTCACCGTCGGTCGCCACCACGCCCCCGTCCCGCGCCGGCGCCAGGCTGGCCCAGCCCTCGACCACGTCCTTCGCGGGCACGACATTGGTCGCCCGGAAGCGGTCGATCCCACCCCGGGTCGCGATCCAGATGTTGCCTTCCCTGTCCTCGAACATGGTGCGGATGGAGGTGCCGGACAAGCCCTGGGCGGCGGCGAAGGTCTCGGCGCCGGGCGCATGGTGGCGCCCCGGCGGCGCGGCGGCGCGCAGTGGATCGGCCACGCGGTGCAGTCCTTCGGCGTCGTACCACAACGCGCCGCGGCGATCGACCAGCATGCTGCCGGTGACCGGGCCGCGCTGCCGGTAGATCCAGGGGTGGTCCGTATTTTCGTAGTCCTGCAAGCCGCCGACGATGCGGATGCCGCGCTTTTCCAGCAGGTAGATCGGCCCGGGGCTGCCATCGGCCTTGCGCGCCTGCAGGAAGGGCTGGCGCGCATCGAGGCGGCCCAGCGGCCCGGTGAAGCGCTGCGCGCCGGGCTGGCGCAAGAACAGCCCCAGCTCGCTCAGCACCGCGACGCTGCCGTCGGCCGCGACGAATACCGAGGAGGCCTTGCGCGCGCCGAAGCCCTGGTCCTTGCCGATGCGGCGCCACGCGCGGCCGTCGAAGTAGGCCAGGCCATCGAGCCCCGCCGCCCACAAGCCGGCGCCGTCGGCGGCGAAGCCCCAGATCGATCCGCGCGGCAGGCCGTCGGCGGCGCCCCAGTTGCGCACCACACCGTCGCGCAGGTAGCTGATGCCGCCGATGCGCCACCCGATCCACAGCCCGCCGGCGGGATCGGCCTGCAGCGTGTAGACGTCGTTGTCGGGAAAGCGCTGCGCAAGCCCTGGGCCGACCTGCTCGAAGCGCTTGCCGTCGAAGCGGTACAGGCCCTGGGAAGTGCCCAGCCACAGCCAGCCATCGGCCGTCTGGGCCAGCGCCGTCACATTCTCGGGCGCGCCGTTGCGCGGGGTCCATGCCGTGTGCTCGAGCTGGGCCAGGCTGCGCCCGGCGCCGGCCGCCGGCGCGGGCGCAGCCAGGGAGGCCGCCAGCAGCAGCAGGAAGGAAAACAGCGGCGCGGGCAATCGCGTGCAGCCCTGGATGAACGACGATAAGGACATGTGGGGCTGGCGAATGGTGGAGGAACACAGGCTTGTGAATATCATAGCAGCTGGGAAGGGCCAGCCGTGCGACCGACTTTGCCGCAGCTGGGGCACCATCGTGTTCAATATTAATCCGAAAAGGTGAACACGATGAAGCATCCGAATCTCCGCGTCGTCATCACGGGCGCATCGAGCGGCATCGGCGCCGCCACCGCGATCGCCTTTGCCCGCCAGGGCGCGCACCTGGTGCTGGCCGCACGCGGCAAGGAGGGGCTCGAGGACGTGGCCCGGCGCTGCCGCCAAGCCGGCGGCATGGCCGAGACCAAGGTGCTCGACGTCACCGACGCCGATGCCGTTGCCCGTTTCGCAGCCAGGGCGCGCGAGATCCTGGGCACGATCGACCTCTGGTTCAGCGATGTCGGCATCGGCGTGGTCGGCAAGTACCACGACGTGCCGCTCGCGGACCACCGGCGCGTGGTCGAGGCCAACCTGCTCAGCCACATGCACGATGCGCACGCGGTGCTGCCGGTCTTCCGGCGCCAGGGCCACGGCATCTGGGTCAACATGATTTCGGCCGGCGGCTTCGTCGCCTCGCCGTATGCGGCGGCCTACTCGGCCAGCAAGTTCGGCCTGCGCGGCTTCAGCGAAGCCCTGCGCGGCGAGCTGCGCGACCAGCCGCACATCCACGTTTGCGACGTGTATCCGACTTTTGTCGATACGCCCGGCTTCGAGCATGCGGGGAATTACACGGGCGCGCGGCTGTCGTATCCGCCCGGCGTGCTGGATCCGGAACAGGTGGCCGATGCCGTTGTCGCACTGGCGCGCAAGCCGCGCGCGACCACCGCGGTCGGTGCGCCGGCGTCGGTGCTGAAGCTGGCCGGGCTGGCGTCGCCGGTCACGACCTCGCTGATGGGGCGCTTCCTCGATGCCTGGAGCCGGCGTGCCGACCGCACCGGCGATACGAAGGGCAGCATGTACAAGGCGCCGCGCCAGGCTGATGGTATCCGCAGCCATGGGCGCAGGGCCGAGCCGCAGGGGCATGCGAAGCTGGCGCTGGGCGCGGCGCTGGTGGCGGCGGTGGTGGGCGTGGGGCTGGCGCGGCGGCGGTCGTAGGGTGGGCACTCCGTGCCCACGCGTGACGTTCGCGTTACGCAGGCTTCACGCGTGGGCACGGAGTCCCCACCCTACGTATTCATGCGTCGCCTGAACGCGTGGACCGGGAACCGGTCCACCCTACGGGTCGATTGATTTCGCTGTCGGGGGCACGGGTGCGGGTGGTTCCTTGCGTTCGACAACCAGCACGCCGGCCTGCGGCTTGGCGGCCTGCTTTTGCTGCACGACCTGCACCGCGACGGCGCGGCCGTCGATGACCGGTTTCGGATGGCGGAAGTTGAACATGCGGGCCTCGGGTTGAATGATCGATAACCCGAGATGGGGCCGCGGCTCAGGCTTTCAAGGCTGGGCGCCGACTTGCCAGCCACCGCCCAGCGACTGGATCAGCGACACCGCCACCGTCTGCCGGTCCGACTGCACCTGCAGCAGCGAGCGGCGGGCGTTCAAGGCTGTCACCTGGGCCTGCACCACTTCCGTATAGCTCACCTGCCCCGCCTTGTACTGGTTCAGGATCTGCTGCTCGACCAGGCTGGCCGCTTCGGCCGCCTGGCGCCGCAGGTCCTGCTGCTGGGCCAGCACGCGGGTGGCGGTCAGCTGGTCCTCGACATCGGCAAAGGCGGTCAACACGGTCTGGCGGTAGCGCGCCACGGCCGCCTGCTGGCGCGCCTCGGCGCCGGCCACGGCGGCGCGGGTGGCGCCGGCATTGAAGATGGTCTGCGCCGCCGACAGCCCGAAGGACCAGGCAGCGCTCGACGCCGAGAACAGGTCCGATACCGCGCTGCCCGCCGTGCCGCCGGAAGCCGACAGGCCGATGTTCGGGAAGTAGGCCGCGCGCGCGATGCCGATGTCGGCATTCGCGGCGGCGACATCGCGCTCGGCGGCGGCGATGTCGGGGCGGCGCTGCAACAGCGTCGACGGCACGCCGACCGGCACCTCCGGCACCTTTACGCGCCATTCTGGCAGCGGCGCCAGCGCGAAGTCGGCCGGCGCGCGGCCGAGCAGCACCGCGATTGCATGCTCGGCCTGGGCGCGCTGGCGCACCAGGGTCAGTTCGTCGTTGCGCGCATTCGCCAGCTGGGTCTGGGCCTGCAGCACGTCGGTGCGCGCGACGATGCCGACATTGAAACGGTTCTGGGTAATCTGCAGCACGCGCTCGTAGCCGGCCACGGTGTCGGCCAGCAGCGCGCGCGTGGCGTCGAGTTCGCGGATGCTGAAGTAGTTGGCCGCCAGTTCGCCCTGGGCCGACAGGCGCGCGCTGGCCAGGTCCGCTGCCGAGGCCTCGGCGCTGGCCTGGGCGCCCGAGACGCCGGCGCGCAGGCGGCCCCAGACATCGGGCTCCCAGCTGCCGCCCAGGTTCAGGCGATAAGCGTTATTCGCGCCCTGCCCGCGCACGCCGGAACGGTCGCCGCTCAGGCCCAGGTTCAGCGACGGGAACAAGGCCGCGCGCTGCTGCGCCACCAGGGCGCGCGCCTGTGCGTAGTTGGCCACCGCCACCGCCACGTTCTGGTTCGAGACCTCGATGCCGGCTGCCAGTTCGTTCAGCACCGGGTCATCGAACAGCTGCCACCACGGTCCGCGCTCCAGCGCATCGGCGGGCGCCGCCGGCACCCAGCCGGCCAGTTCCTTGAAGGCCACCGGTTCCGGCACGCTCGGGCGCTGGTAGACAGGACCGACACTGCAGCCGGCCAGGCTGGCGGCCAGCGCCAGGAGAGTCAGTCGGAAAAGCTTCGGATTACGCATAGGCTGGTTCATTTCGATGGGGTCGGGACGGCTTCTTCTTCTTCGAGCGGATGGCGGGTCAGCGCGCGTTCTTCGGGCGTGCGGCGGCGCAGCTTGTCCATCAGGACGTAGACCACCGGGGTGGTCAGGAGGGTCAGCAGCTGGCTGGCCACCAGGCCGCCGATGATGGCGATGCCGAGCGGCTGGCGCAATTCGGAACCCTCGCCGAAGCCGATCGCCAGCGGCAGCGCGCCCAGCGCCGCGGCCAGGGTCGTCATCAGGATCGGGCGGAAACGCAGCAGGCAGGCTTCGCGCACGGCTTCCACCGCATTCAGCCCGCGCGCCCGTTCGGCTTCCAGCGCGAAGTCGATGATCAGGATGGCGTTCTTCTTGACGATGCCGATCAGCAGGAACACGCCGATCAGGGCGATGATGGAAAACTCCATGTTAAACAGCAGCAGGGCCAGCACCGCGCCGACGCCGGCCGACGGCAGCGTGGACAGCACCGTCACCGGGTGCACCAGGCTTTCGTACAGGATGCCGAGCACGATGTAGATGACCACGATGGCGGCCAGGATCAGCATCGGCTGCTCCTTGTTCGAATCCTGGGCCGCGCGCGCCGTGCCCTCGAAGCTGCCGCGCACATTGCTCGGCATGGCGATGTCGGCCTCGGCCTGGCGCACGGCGGCCTGGCCATCGGCCAGATTGAAGCCATCGGCCAGGTTGAAGGAGACGGTGGTCGCCAGTTCGCCATCCTGGTGGTTGACGGAGGTGGGCGTCGAGCTTTCGGCGAAGCTGGCGATGGCCGACAGCGGCACCATGTTGGCGGCCGTGCTGGACAGGGCCGAGCCACCCGAGGCGTCGCGCGTGGCGGTGAGCGACGAAGCCGGCGTCGGCGTGCCGTTGGCGCTGATGGCGCCGGTGGCCGAGACGCCGGAGCCGGTGCTGGTCGACGCGGCCGACGCGGTCGACGTCCCGCTACTTCCGCTGGCCCGCGCCGGCACATACACATCCTTCAGCGCTTCCGGCGACTGCGCATACTTCTGCGCCACGCCCATGATCACGTGGTACTGGTTCAGCTCATCGTAGATGTTGGCCACCTGGCGCTGGCCGAAGTTGTTGTACAGGGCATTGTCGACGTCGCGCGTGCTGATGCCCAGGCGCGCGGCGCTTTCCTTGTCGATGGTGACGAACATCTCGACGCCGTTCTCGGCCTGGTCGGTATCGACGTCGACGAGGGCCTCCTGCGATTTCATGGCGTCGGCCAGCTTCGCCGCCCACACCTTCAAGTCGCTGCTGCTGTCGCTTTTCAACGTGTACTGGTAAGTGGAGTTCGACGAGCGCCCGCCCATGCGCAAGTCCTGCACCGGGTTCAGGAACAGCGACACGCCGGTCACTTTCGCCAGTTGCGGGCGCAGGCGCGCGATCACGGCCTGGCCCTTCACGTCGCGCTCGGAAGCAGGCTTCAAATTGATGAACATGAAGCCGCCCCCTGCCCGTCCGCCGCCCGTAAACCCGACCACGGTATCGACGGCGGGGTCGCGCTTGATGATGTTCACCAGCTGGCGCATCTTGGCCTGCATCGCCTGGAAGGAGATGCTCTGGTCGGCGCGGATACCGCCGTTGATCTGGCCCGTGTCCTGCTGCGGGAAGAAACCCTTCGGCGCCGCCGAGAACAGATACACGTTCAGCGCCACCACGAAGGCCAGGATCAGCATCACCAGGCCGCGGCTGGCCAGCGCCCAGTCGAGCGCGTGTTCGTAGGTCTTCAGCAGGCGGTTGAAACCATTTTCCGACCAGCGCGCCAGGCGGCCGGGCGGGCGCTCGATGGTGTGGCCCTTTTTCAGCAGCCAGGCGCACATCATCGGCGTGGTGGTCAGCGAGATCACCAGCGAGATCATCACTGCCGCCGACAGCGTGACGGCGAATTCGCGGAACAAACGGCCCACCTGCCCGCCCATGAACAGCAGCGGGATAAACACCGCCACCAGCGACAAACTGATCGACAGCACCGTGAAGCCGACTTCGCGCGCGCCGAGCAGGGCGGCCTGCATGCGGTCCATGCCCTTCTCGATGTGGCGCGCGGTGTTCTCCAGCACCACGATGGCGTCGTCGACGACGAAGCCGGTGGCGACAGTCAGCGCCATCAGCGACAAATTGTTCAGGCTAAAGCCCAGCATCCACATCACGCCGAAGGTGCCGAGCAGCGAGACCACGGTGGCCACCGCCGGGATCACGGTGGCGCGCACGCTGCGCAGGAACACGCTCACCACCAGCACCACCAGCAGGATGGAAATGAGCAGGGTGAACTCGATCTCGTGCAGCGAGGAGCGGATCGAGTTGGTGCGGTCCGAAGCCACCTGCAGCGTGATGTCGCCCGGCAGCTGGGCCTGCAGCGTCGGCAGCAAATCGCGCACGCCGTCCACGGTCTCGATCACGTTGGCGGCCGGCTGGCGCGTGATCAGCACGATCACGGCCGGCTCGCCGTTAAACAGGCCGAGCGTGTTGATGTTTTCCGGGCCGTCGATGACGTCGGCCACGTCGGACAGGCGCACCGCGGCCTCGTTGCGCCAGGCGACCACCAGGTCGCGGTAGTCGGCGGCGCTGCGGCCATTGGTCGGGGTATCGGCCTGCGAATAGATCTGCAGGCGGTTGCCGTTGCCTTCGATGGCGCCTTTCGGGCGGTTCGGGTTGCTGGCCTGGATGGCGGCGCGCACGTCCTCGGCCGACACGCCGAGGCGGTTCAAGGCATAGGGATTGAGTTCCACGCGCACGGCCGGCAGCGAGCCGCCGCCGATTTCCACTTCGCCCACGCCGGGCACCTGGGCCAGGCGCTGCTGGATGATGTTCGAGACCGCGTCGTAGATCTGGCCCGGCGAGCGCGTCTTCGAGGTGAGCGCCAGGATGATCACCGGCGCGTCCGAGGGATTCACCTTGCGGTAGGTCGGGTTGCTGCGCAGGGTGGACGGCAAGTCGGCGCGCGAGGCACTGATCGCGGCCTGCACTTCGCGCGCGGCCGAATCGATCTTGCGGTTCAGCTCGAACTGCAAATTGATGCGGGTCGAGCCGTTGCCCGAGTTCGAGGTCATTTCGTTGACGCCGGCGATCACGCCGAGGCGCCGTTCGAGCGGCGTGGCGACGCTGCTGGCCATGGTCTCCGGGCTGGCGCCGGGAAGCGAGGCCTGCACCGAGATCGCCGGGAAGTCGACCTGCGGCAGCGGCGACACCGGCAGCACGAAGAAGGCGGCAATCCCCGCCAGCGCCAGGCCGAGCGTCAGCAGGACGGTCGCGATCGGGCGCTGGACGAAGGGCTTCGACAAATTCATGCGCCGACCTCTTTCGGCTTGGCCGGGGCCTTGCCGCCCCAGCGGCGCGCGGCGCGGTCGAACGCCAGGTAGATCACCGGCGTGGTGAACAGCGTGAGCAGCTGGCTGACGATCAGGCCGCCGAAGATAGCTAAACCTAATGGACGCCGCAGCTCGGCGCCCTCGCCCCAGCCGAACATCAGCGGCACGGCGGCGAACAGCGCGGCCAGGGTCGTCATCAGGATCGGGCGGAAGCGCAGCAGGGCCGCCTGGCGGATCGCCTCGACCGGGGATTTACCCCCGTCGCGTTCGGCCTCGATGGCAAAGTCGATCATCATGATCGCGTTCTTTTTCACGATGCCGATCAGGAGGATGATGCCGATGATGCCGATCACGCCCAGGCCCTGGCCGGTGATCCACAGCGCCAGCAGCGCGCCGACGCCGGCCGACGGCAGGGTCGAGAGGATGGTCAGCGGGTGGATGTAGCTCTCGTACAGCACGCCCAGCACGATGTAGACGCAGACCACCGCCGCCAGGATCAGCCAGAGCTGGTTCGACAGCGATTTTTCGTAGGCGCCGGAAGCGCCGAGGAAGGTCAGGGTCACGGCGGCGGGCAGCTTGATGTCGGCTGCCGCGCTGCGGATCGCGTCCACCGCCTGGCCGAGCGAGGCGCCGTTCGCGGTGTCGAAGCCGATGGTGGTGGCCGGATATTGCGCCACGTGGGTCACCTGCAGCGGCGCTTCCTCTTCGCGGATGGTGGCCACCGCCGACAGCGGGGTCGGCTGGCCGGAGCCGGTGCGCAGCTGCAGGCGCCCCAGGCTTGCCAGCGACATCGCCTCGTCCTGCTGGGCTTCCAGGATCACGCGGTACTGGTTGGTTTCGGTGAAGATGGTCGAGACGATGCGCTGGCCGTAGGCGCTGTACAGGGCGTCGTCGATGGCGGACGCGGTGATGTTCAGGCGCGAGGCGGTGTCGCGGTCGATGTGGACCACGGCCGCCGCGCCGACCGCGCCGGCGTCGGTGGTCACGTTGCGCAGCTGCTTCTGTTCGGCCATCCGCGCCACCAGCTTGCGCGCCCATTCGGTGACGGTGGCGTTGTCGGCGCCTTCGAGCGACACGCGGTACTGGGTCGGGCCGCTCTCGGCGTCGATGGTCAAGTCCTGGGTCGGCTGCAGGTAGAGCGTGAGGCCGGCGACCTGGGCGACGCGGTTCTTCAGCCGCGTCATGAGCTCGTCCGGGTCGCTGCTGCGGTCGTGCTTCAGGTTGATCAGCATGGTGCCGGCGTGGAGCATGGTGTTGTTGGCCGCATCGACGCCGACATTCGAGGACAGGGATTCCACTTCCGGATCGTCGAGGATGGCCTTGGCCGCCTGCTGCTGCAGCTCGGCCATGCGCGCATACGAGATCGCCTGGCGCGCTTCCACGCGCGCCTGCAATTGGCCCGTGTCCTGGGTCGGGAACAGGCCTTTCGGGATCACGACCCACAGCAAGGCGGTCAATGCCAGCGTCGCCAGCGCCACGATCAGCGTCAAGCCTTGCCGCGCCAGCACCCAGTCCAGGCCATGGTCGTATTTCTCGATCACGCGGTCAAAAAAGGCTTGGGTCTTGCGTGCGAACTTGCCCGGCTTTTCTTCTTCATGGCTGCGCAGCCAGCGTGCCGACATCATCGGCACCAGGGTCAGCGAGACCACGCCGGAAATCAGGATCGTAATCGCCAGCGTTACCGCGAATTCGCGGAACAGGCGCCCAACCACGTCGCCCATGAACAGCAGCGGGATCAGCACCGCGATCAGCGAGACGGTGAGCGAGATGATGGTGAAGCCGATCTGGGCCGCGCCCTTGATGGCGGCGGCCATCGGCTTTTCGCCTTCCTCGATGTAGCGCGCGATGTTCTCGATCATGACGATGGCGTCGTCGACCACGAAGCCAGTGGCGATCGTCAGCGCCATCAGCGAAAGATTATTCAGGCTGTATCCGAGCAAATACATCACGCCGAAGGAACCGATCAGCGAGATCGGTACGGCCAGGCTGGCGATCACGGTGGCGCGGATGCTGTGCAGGAAGGCGAAGATCACCAGCACCACCAGCACCACGGCCAGCAGCAGCTCGATCTGCACGTGGTGGACCGAGGCGCGGATGCCGGTGGTGCGGTCGCTCAGCACGTCCAGGCGCAAGGACGCCGGCAGGCCGGCCTGCAGCTCGGGCAGGCGTTCCTTGATGGCGTCGACGGTGGCGATGACGTTCGCGCCGGGCTGGCGCTGCACGTTCAGGATGATCGCGGGCTTCAAATTGGCCCAGGCGCCAAGGCGCACGTTCTCGGCGCTGTCGACGACTTGCGCCACGTTTTCCAGGCGCACCGGCGCCCCGTTGCGATAGGCGACGATCAGGTTCTTGTAATCGGGGACGGTCACCAGCTGGTCGTTGGCGTTGATGGCGTAGGCGCGCGAGGGGCCGTCGAAGCTGCCCTTGGCGCTGTTCGCATTCGCCGCCGTGATCGCGGTGCGCAGCGAATCCAGGCCCAGGCCGTAGGACGCCAGGGCATCGGTATCGGCCTGGATGCGCACCGCCGGGCGCTGGCCGCCCGACAGCGACACCAGCCCAACGCCCGAGACCTGGCTGATCTTCAGCGCCAGGCGGGTGTTGACCAGGTTCTGCACCTCGGTCAGGGGAATCGTGTCGGAGGTGATGGCCAGGGTCAGCACCGGCGCGTCGGCCGGGTTCACCTTGGCATAGACCGGCGGCGCCGGCAAGTCGGCCGGCAGCAGCGAGCCGCCGGCATTGATCGCGGCCTGCACTTCCTGCTCGGCCACATCCAGGGTCTGGCCGAGGCCGAACTGCAGGGTGATGACCGAGACGCCGGAGGCGCTGGTGGAACTCATGCGCGACAGGCCCGACATCTGGCCGAACTGGCGCTCCAGCGGCGCGGTAACGGTGCGCGACATGACTTCGGGGCTGGCGCCGGGGTACAGGGTCTGCACCTGGATGGTCGGGAAGTCGACCTGGGGCAGCGCCGACAGCGGCAGGAACTTGTAGCCGACCAGGCCGGCCAGCACGATCGCCAGCATCAGCAAGGCCGTGGCGACCGGGCGGCGGATGAATGGGCCGGATGGACTCATGGCGTCACCTCGTAGGGTGGACGGGTTCCCCGTCCACGCGTCCAGGCGGCCAACGAATGGTCGCGGCGCGATTCAAAACCGAGGGAACAACATGCGAACACATCACACTCCGCGCGAACGCCGCCGTGCGTTGAACGCGTGGACGGGAAACCCGTCCACCCTACATCAATCATCATTGCGGGGCCCCTTCGCGCTGGCGGCGCGGGCGCTCACCTTGCTGGCCTTGTGCACCCTGCCCGCGTGCGCCTTGCGGGCGGTCGCCCGGCAGCGTCACCTTGGCGCCATCCTTCAGGCGGTCGGCGCCCTCGGTGATCACGCGCTCGCCAGGCTTCAGGCCCTCGGTCACCTGGATCTTGTCGACGGTGGCCTGGCCGCGCTTCACCGTGCGCATCGCGACTGTCTTCGTTTGCTCGTTCAGCACGAACACGAAGTCGCCGTTCGCGCCGTGGCGCAGCGCGTTCACCGGCACCACGACGGCGTTCTCGATCGTGCGCACCTGCAGGCGCAGGTTCACGAACTGGCTCGGGAACAGCTTGCTGTCGGTGTTCTCGAATCTCGCCTTGGCGCGTACCGTGCCGGTCTCGACGTCGACCTGGTTGTCGAGCGCGGCGAAGCGGCCCTGGGCCAGCTCCACCGTGCGGGTACGGTCCAGCGCTATGGCCGGCAGCTTCGCATTCGCGACGATGCGCCCTTGCAGCTCGGGCACGCCGTCCTGCGGCACGGCGAATTCAACGTCGATCGGCGAGAACTGGGTGATCACGGCGATGCCGTTGGCGTCGCCGCTGCCGACCAGGTTGCCGATGTCCACGGTGCGCAGGCCGACGCGGCCGGAGATCGGCGCCTTGACTTGCGTGTAGCTCAGGTTTAGGCGCGCCTGGTTCTCGGCGGCGCGGTCGGTGGTGATCGCTCCTTCCAGCTGCTTGACCAGCGCGGCCTGGGTATCGACTTCCTGGCGCGCGATCGAATCCTGGTCCAGCAGGGTGCGGTAGCGCGACAGGGTCAGGCGCGCGCTTTCGAGCTGGGCTTCGTCGCGCTGGCGCTGGCCGGTGGCCTGCAGCAGCGAGATCTCGAAGCTGCGCGGGTCGATGGTGGCCAGCACCTGGCCGGCGCGCACGACCTGGCCTTCGGTGAAGTTGATCTTTTGCAGGACGCCCGAGACTTGCGGGCGCACCGTGGCCACCGCCGCCGGCACCACCGTGCCCAGTGCTTCCAGCGTCACCGGCAGATTCACCTGCTCGGCCGTGGCCACGCCGACCGTGGTGGCCGGGCCGCCGCGTCCGCCACCGCCAGGCCCGCCGGGGCCACCGGCTCCGCGCGCTGCGCCCTGCCCCGCTGCCGTGCCGCCAGGACCGCCCGCGCCTTGCGGCGTGCGGTGGGTCAGGTACCAGGCCAGGGCGCCGAGCGCGACCATGGCGAGGATGGCGACGATGCTGCCGAGCAGGCGGCTGCGCTTCGGGCGACCGGGGCGTGGCTGGGTAAGGGCGGGTTTGTTGGGCGAGACGGGAGCATCCATGCTTATCCTTGTTGTACCTGCTGACAAATGCACAATGAATCAGCTTGGAATGTAGCATGGTGCAGTGCATATTTATGTTTCGTAACGTACATAGCACAACGTTCAGAAACATGCTGGCAGGGCTGTGTGTCGCCCTCCTTTACATCGTTTGACACCGTTCGCCGAATGAAGCGCGACGTTCGCTGCAGGCGTAAACGAAAACGGGCGCCCGATGCACCGGCGCCCGCTCCGTCGTTTGTAACAACGGTTACAAATTCACACCACGCTCAAGCCGTCAAGGCAGCTCGCACAGGCAATGCGTCACGGCCGCGAACGGCTTCTTGCCGTCGGCCAGTTCGTTCAGCCAGCCCAGGTCTTTCGCCACGCCGGCCACCGCACCGGCCGGCAAGGCGTCCGGCAGCATGCCCAGCTTGACCTGGATGTTGACGGCGGTCTGGGTCGAGGCGCCCATCATTTCCAGGAAGCGCTCGAACTTCGAACCCGGACGCTCGACATAGGCCACGCGGAAATCGTCGCCCAGCTTGGCGCGCTTGGCGGCCGAGCGCAGCGCGTCGCCGTAGCTGCCCAGGGTGTCGACCAAACCGCGTTCCTTGGCCTGGGCGCCGGTCCAGACGCGGCCCTGCCCCACTTCGTCGATCTTCGCGGCGCTGGTCTTGCGCGCCACGGCGGCGCGCGTGGTGAACTCTTTATAGACGTTGTTGATGCTGTACTGGATCAGCTGGGTGAAGCGCGGGTCCATCGGACGCAGCGGGTTATAGGCGTCGGCCAGCCAGGTGGTGGTGTAGCCGCCGGTGCGCACGCCCAGCTTGTCGGCCACCTTGTCCGCGGTCGGCAAGATGGCGAACACGCCGATCGAGCCGGTGATGGTGGACGGGTCGGCGATGACTTCGTCGGCCGCCATCGAGATCCAGTAGCCGCCGGATGCGGCCACGTTGCCCATCGAGACCACGACCGGCTTGCCGGCCGCGCGCGTCAGTTCCAGCTCGCGCCGGATCAGTTCCGAGCCGTAGGCGCTGCCGCCGGGCGAATCGACGCGCAGCACCACGGCCTTGATGGCGTCGTCCTCGCGCGCCTGGCGGATCTGGCTGGCGGTCGACAGGCCGCCGATCACGCCCGGGCCGCCCTGGCCGTCGGTGATCTCGCCGGCGGCCACGATCACGCCCACCGCGTCGCCCAGCACCTTTTGCGGATTGCGCTGCACGTAGTCGTGGAAGGAGACCTGGCGGAAGGAGTCGATCGATTCATCCCAGGCGCCGCGCTTGACCATCATGGCCCGCACTTCGTCCTTGGTCTTGATGCCGTCGACCAGTTTCTGGTTCAGCGCCACCTGGGCCGCGCTGCCGCCGGCCGCTTCCATCAGCTGCGGCAACTGGTCGATGCCGCGCGCGATCGCGCCGGCCGGCAGCTTGCGGTTCTTCTCGACGGCGGTGGTGTAGGTCTTCCACAAGTCGCCGTACAGGTAGGTGTCGGCTTCCAGCGCCGCCTGCGAAGGCGCGTTGGCGATGTAGGGCTCGGCCGCGCTTTTATAGGTGCCGACCTTGATCAGGTTCACCGTGACGCCGAGTTTATCCAGGGCGTCGCGGTAGTAGTTGCGGTGGCGGCCGAAGCCTTCGATCATCACCATGCCCATCGGGTGCACATACACCTCGTTGGCGTGCGAGGCCAGCAGGTAGCGTTTCTGGTCGTAGGAAGCGCCCCAGGCCACCACGCGCTTGCCGGCCGCCTTCACGCGGTCGATGGCGGCGCCGGCCTCGCGCAGCTGGGCCAGGCCGCCGCCGTCCATCTCGTCGAGCAGCAGCACCACGCTGCTGATGTTGTCGTCCTTGGCCGCCGCATTCAAGACGGTCAGCAGGTCGCGCAGCTGGATCGTGCGGCGCGTTTCGCCGCCGACGTTCGCCAGCAGGGTGTCGCCGAAGCTGCCGGTATGCTGCTCGGCCAGGTCGCCACGCAGTTCCAGCACCAGCGCGGTTTTCGCGCCCAGCGGCTTGACGCCGCCGCTGAAGATCGCCACCAGCAGCAGGATCACGATCAGCAGGAACAGCATGTTCAGCACGAAGCGGCGCGTGGCATCGAGGCCGCGCCACAGCATGCCGATACCGCGGCGCAGGGAAGACAAAGGCTTGAAGGACATCGGAACTCCGCTAAAAGGGTTGTGATGCGGTGAAAACGTTAAGGTGAAAACGTTAGGGTGAAACCTTATACGGCGAGCGCCGCCTTGTTCGCGTCTTCCCGATGGGAGATCGCGAACAAACCGGCGAATACGAGTATGCCATTCAGGATCAGCAGTTCAAGGCCAAGGCGATAATTGCCCAGCAGATACTGTTGATAGTGCTCAAGCAGTGCGCACAGGATAGGCGCGCCGATCGTCACCCAGGGCACCAGGCGGTCGGTGAGCGTGCGCCGGGTCAGCATGCCAAAGGCGAACAGGCCCAGCAGCGGGCCATAGGTATACGCGGCCAGCTTCAGGATGATCACGATCATGCTCGGCTCGTCGATCCACTTGAAGCCCATCACCAGCACCAGGAACAGCGCGGCGAAACCGAGGTGTACATGGCGGCGCAATTGCTCCTGCCGCTCGATGCTCAGGTCGGGACGGCGCTTGATGCCGAGGATGTCGATACAGAAGGTGGAGGTGAGCGCGGTGATCGCCCCGTCGGCGCTGGGGAACAGGGCCGAGACCAGGGCGATCAGGAAAATGATCTGCACCGCCGCCGGCAAGTGCCCCATCACTACGGCCGGGAAGATCTTGTCGCCGGTCGCCATCAAGCCCACGGTAGGTGCGTACAGGTAGAGCAGGCCGCCCAGGAACAGGAAGCTCGACAGCACCACCACCAGCACCGCCGTCAGGCTCAGCAGGTTTTTCTGCGAATCCTTCAAGGTTTTCACGGAAATCGTTTTCTGCATCATTTCCTGGTCCATGCCGGTCATGGTGAGCACGATGAAGATGCCGGCCACGATCTGCTTCAGCCAGAAGTTCGGGCTGTCGACGTCATAGGTGAAGATGCGCGCCAGGCCTTGCGACTGCATCGCGTCCAGGCTCTCGGTCATCGACATGCCGAGCGCGTCGAGTAGGAACCAGACGCAGGCGAAGAGGCCGAACAGCATGCAGCTCGTTTGCAGGGTATCGGTCCAGACGATGGTCTTCACGCCGCCCTGGTAGGTGTACATCAGGATCATACCCAGGATCACCAGCGTGGTCAGCCAGAAGGGAATGCCGAGGCTGTCGAGGATGATGGCTTGCAGGATGTTGACGACCAGGTAGAGGCGCGCGGTGGAGCCGAGCAAGCGAGAAATGATGAAGAAACCGGCGCCGCTCTGGTAGGCGCGCCGGCCCAGGCGCACGTCGAGGTAGTGGTAGATCGAGGTGAGCTTCAGGCGGTAGTACAGCGGTAGCAGGATGTAGGCCACGGCGATGTAGCCGATCACGTAGCCGATCAGGATCTGGGCATAGCCGAAGGCATCCTTGCCGACGGCGCCCGGCACGCTGATGAAGGTGGCGCCGGACAGGGTGGTGCCGACCATGCCGAAGGCGACCAGCATCCAGTTGCTGCTTTTGTTACCGATGAAGAAGCTGTCGTTGTTGGCGTTGCGGGAGGTCGCCCAGGCCACGCCGAGCAGGAGGGCAAAATAGCCGATGAGGATGCAGAACAGTAGAGCCGGTGACATGAAAATCCGAGGTGTTGTCGTTTCGCCCAGCAATATACACCCAGAACCATCAGCCGGTCACCTCGGGAATGATGCACCGTTCCTCCAGACTTACGCAAAGCTAAGCATAGTTAACTTTTCGCTGGATTCCTGCTTCACCGGGGCCGGTTTCGCCCTATGCTCGTTGCACAGGGCCAGCGCCTTCCCCTCCACAGGCCGACACGGTGGAACTCACCGCCATGTTGCGTAAGTTGATGGCCGCGTTGACGTCGCGGCCATGCAGCGCCCCGCACGCCGGACAGGTCCACAGGCGCGTGCCCAGCGCGAGCACGTTGAGCTTATGTCCGCAGCTTGAGCATGTCTTGCTGCTGGCGTACCAGCGGTCGACGACGATCACCTGACCGCCACGCTGTCTTGCCTTGTATTCGATCTGGCGCCGCAGTTCGTAGAAGCCCATATCGGCGATCGCGCGTGCCAGGCAGCGATTGCGAAGCATGCCTTTGACGTGCAAGTCCTCGATACCGATGGTGTGGAACCGTCGGGTGATACTCGTACTCAGCTGATGCAAGCCGTTGCTGCGCACGTTGGCGATCCTGGCATGCAGGCGCGCCAGTGCGCGTTTGGCTTTGCTGCGGTTGCGCGATCCCTTGGCCTTGCGTGACAGGCTGCGCGACAGGCGCCGCAAGCGGTCGAGCAGGCTACATAACGCCTTCGGTCCGCCAAACGTTTCGCCTGTCGACAAGGTGGCCAAGCGCGTCACACCCAGGTCGACACCAACCGCGCCTTGGTTTTCGGCTTGCGGCAGCGTTGCGTCCGGGGTGTCGACGGTGATGCTGGCATACCAATGATCGGCAGTGCGCGAGATCGACGCGGAAACGATCTTCCCTGTAAAACGCAAGGCCTCAACCATCCTCAGCCAACCGAGCTTCGGCATGCGCAGGCGTTTGCCGTCGACCTGGAACTGGTCGTTGGTCAAACTGAACCGGTCGTGTATGCCCTTGTGCCGGAACCGTGGGTAGCGCGCCCGGTTCTCGAAGAAATTCTGGAAGGCGCGGCCGAGCTGGATGATCGCCATCTGCGGCGCATTCTTCGTCACGTCCAGCATCCAGGGAAACTGCGTCCGTTTGATGGCGTTGAGCTGGCGCCGCAATGCCGCTTCGTTCAGTTTCGGCAGCTCCGGATTAAGTTTGCATGCCTCGTACTGCCGCTGCCATTCAGCCAGTGCCCAGTTGTAGGCGAAGCGTGCGGTCCCGGCGGCACGCGCCAGGTACGTCGCCTGAACGTTGTTGGGGTCGAGCCGGATGCGGTGGGCTAGGAGCATTGCGCCTCCTTCACCACATCCTGGATGCCCTCGATCAGTTTCTGGTTACGGTGGCTGCGGCTACCGTACAGCCTGGCTGAAAACACGGTGAGGATCTCGAGCACATCGCCCGCCAGCTCTTCCTTGAAACTGGTCTCTTGCCCTTGATTGATGATGACGACTTCGACCTGCCTGGCCTCACACAGGGCAAACACGAGTTCCGCGCCAAAGCGCAGGAGCCGGTCCTTGTGGGTCAGGACCAGACGCCCGACCTCGCTGTCGAGGATCGCGTCGAGCAGTCGTTTCAGGCCTTTCTTGTGGTAGTTCATGCCCGAGCCAAGATCGGCCACGATCTCGAACGTCCAGCCCTGGCTGGCGCAGTACAATTCCAGCACCTGTTTCTGGCGTTCGAGATCGGCCTTCTGGTCGTGACTGGATACCCGCGCGTAGGCGATGGTCTGGCGAGGCGCGGGGGCGCCATGGTGGAAGCCGGGGCGCAGCGCCGCCAGGTCGTAGCGGCGCTGGCCACCTTCGGTCCTGCCTGGAACCAGCCGGCCACTCGCCTCCCAGCGTCGCAAGGTGCTGGTCGAGACGCCGAGTGCCTTGGCGGCGGTACTGATCGAGACGATCTTGTTCATAATGCATAAGACTGCGCATCTTTAAACAAGTTCCCGATTACTGTTAAAAACCCTGTCGTTTTACGCTTCCTCTCCCTCGACCCGCTCGAACGGCCCGATGCACGCTTCCATCGACTCGTCGGTACACATCAGGAACAAGCCGCCCGAGGGATGGAAGCGCACGAAATTAATCGCCTGCGTGCCGACCTTCATGATCGCGCCGGAACAATCCTTCTTGCCGTTGTCCTTCACGATGCGGTCTTCGAGCTTGTAGAAACCCTTCGCGCTGGGCTTGTCGGGAATCCGGTATTCGCTTTCCGATACTTCTTCGGCGCTGGTGACGAGGGTGGTGCCGTCGCCGCGAAAGCGGTAGGTCTCGGAACAGCCCAGCGTCGGCAGCGTGAGCTTCCAGATGCCGAGGATGGGATGGGAAGCCGCCGGCGCCGGCGGTGCGGCGACGGCGCAAGCGGGGGCGCACAGGAGGGCGGCAAGGAACAGCGTCGGCAATCCGGCAAGAACACGCATGGCATGTCACCTCGGGCAAACAAACTTGGACCGCGGCACGCGCGCCGGACGAATCGGCGCGGCGTGGACCTTGCTGTAGCGGCGCCCCGCCCTGCGATCAGGCGTTGTCGGCCTTCGGCTTGGCCGGACGGCGGCTGCGCGCAGCCGGCTTGCGGGCCGGTGCCTTGTGCGGGGACTTGGCGGTTTTCTTGCGCGCCGGCTTAGCCCCATCGTCCTCCGCTTCCACAGCATTGCCTTCATTCTCGCCGATCGCAGGAATCCCTGCTTCCGGCAAGAGTGCGCCCAGTGCCTCGGCGGCGGCGCCCTCCGCAGCCGGCAAATCGGCCGGGGCCGATGCCGCTTCCTGTGCGACGCCGACCGGCGCCAGTTCGGCGGCGGCGGCATCGCCTTCGCTAGCCGCGCCCTTCTTGGCGGCCGGCTTGCGCGGCGTACGGCGGCGCTCCTTCGGTGCCTTGGCCGGGGCCGCGTCGGCAGCGCTGGATGCGTCAGGCGCGGCCTCGCTTACAACCGTTTCAGGCGCGGCGTCGGCCGGCTCGGCGGCAGGCGCTTCGGCCGGCGCGGCTGCAGCAGCATCCGGCCATGCCTGGGTACCGGCTTCCAGCTGGCCCAGTTCGTCCGGCGTGACCGCCACCACCGGCGTCTCGTTGCGCGACGAACCCTTGCGGCCACGGCCGCCACGGCGGCGGCCTTCGCCACGCGCTTCGTCCGGCGCCGCGCCTGGGGCAGCCAGGTCGGGCGCCGGTGCGGCAGCGTCCAGTGCCGGCAGGTCGGCCGGGGCCGCCGCCTCCGCCTGCACGCCCTGCGTGGCCGCGCTGCTGCGGTAGACATAGGTGCCGGACTTTTCGTCGCGGCCGAATTCGAACAGGCCGCGCACCTGGGCTTCTTCGAGCAAATTGCCGAAGGTGCGGAAACCGTAGTACACCTCGGAGAATTCCGGGCGGCGGCGCTTCAGGGTGTCCTTCAGCAGCGAAGCCCAGATCTTGCCGGTGTCGCCGCGTTCCGAGACCAGGGCGTCGAAGGTCTCGACCACCATTTCCAGGGCTTGGGTCTTGCGCGCCTCGAGTTCTTCCTTGCGCTTGTCGTCGCTCGAGCGCTTGGGCTGGGGCGCGGCCTTGCGTTCGTCGCGCTTGGCGGCGGCGCGGCGCACTTCGCGCACCAGGTCGTCGTAGAAGATGAATTCGTCGCAGTTCGCCACCAGCAAATCGGAGGTCGACTGCTTCACGCCCACGCCGATCACCTGCTTCGCGTTTTCGCGCAGCTTGGAGACCAGCGGCGAAAAGTCGGAATCACCGCTGATGATCACGAAGGTGTTCACGTGCGACTTGGTGTAGCAAAGGTCGAGCGCGTCGACGACCAGGCGGATGTCGGCCGAGTTCTTGCCGGACTGGCGCACGTGCGGGATCTCGATCAGCTCGAAGTTCGCTTCGTGCATGGTCGACTTGAAGCCCTTGTAGCGGTCCCAGTCGCAATAGGCTTTCTTGACCACGATGCTGCCCTTCAGCAGCAGGCGCTCGAGGACGGGCTTGATGTCGAATTTCTCGTAGTTCGCATCGCGCACGCCGAGGGCGACGTTCTCGAAGTCGCAGAACACGGCCATGCTGATGTTGTCGGAAGATGAAGCCATGAATTGTTGATTTCTAAAAATTGATGATTAGCTTCGCGGATTATACGCACAACACGCACCGTTTCCCCGCGCATGACAAAGCGGCCAGGTCCGCAAATATTTTCCGGCCTTAACGCAATCTTCACACCCATGCCGATAAACTTGCCGCCGGGAAGAAGTTTCATCGTAGCAAACTCAAGTAAAGAAACCGTATGAACCTGCCGCAGCTTGCCGTCCGCCGCGCCCCGGGCGCGCTGCGCTTCCTGCGCCTGCGCCAGGCGCTGCCCCTGTTGCTTCCACTGTTGGCCATGCTGGCCGCGATCAACGCCGGCCATGCGGGCACCCGCGCCTGGCAAGTGCTGGTGCTGGCCCTGCCCGGCTGGTTCTGGCTGTGGTGGCCGCTGCGCACGGCCGGCCGGCGCCGCGTGCAGGGCTGGCTTTGCCTGGGACTTGGCCTGGCCTTCGTGCTCGACGGCGCGGTGCGCGGCTTCCTGCTGTCCGCCTACGACGCCTTGCCCAATAGCTCGATGGTGCTGAGTGCGGTGGCCAACACCACGCCCGGCGAATCGCGCGAGTTCGCCGCCATGTACTGGCGCGACATGCTCGAGTGGTCGCTGTTCGCCCTGCTCTGCGCGGCCCTGCTCGCCTGGGGCATGCGCCTGTGGTGGCGCGCGCCGCCGCGCCTGCCCGAGCCGCGCGGCTGGCGCATCGCGCTGGCCGTGCTGATGCTGGCCCTGATCGTCGGCTCGCTGTCGAGCAAACCCTGGCGCCGCCACCATCCGGCCCTGTTCTGGCCGCAGTGGGCCCAGGACATCGGCGATCTGCGCCGCCACTGGAGCGACATGGGCGCCCAGCGCCAGCGCCTGCTGGCAGCGGCGCGCGCGCTGGCCCCGACCCTGGCCGCCGACAGCCCCGACACCCTGGTGCTGGTGATCAGCGAGAGCATGAACCGCAACAACATGAGCAGCTACGGCTATGCGCGCCCGACCTCGCCCAGGCTGTCGGCACGCCAGCGCGAACTGGGCGAGCGCATGGAAACCTTCCGCCATGCCTGGTCGGTGAACGCCTCCACGGTGCCGGCCCTGCGTAATTTGTTCTACTTCGGCACGCCGGAGTCACAACAGCGCGTGCACCTGCTGGCCCTGGCGCGCGCGGCCGGCTACCGCACCTGGTGGATCAGCAACCACAACGACCTCGCCATCGAGCAGGAACATGCGCGCCTGGCCGACACCGTCGAGATCCTGAACCGCAAGCCGGGGCGCGGCTCGGAAGCCCTCGACGAGCAGGTGCTGCCGGTGATGCGCACCGCGCTGGCGGACCGGGCGCCGCGCAAGCTGATCGTGGTCCACATGCTGGGCCTGCATCCGGACTACGCGCTGCGCCACCCGGCCGGCATGCGGCCCTTCCTCGATGCCGCCGACGGCATCGACGCCGGCCTGCGCCAGCAAGGCCGTCCGGCCTGGCTGCGCGCCATGCGCAACCAGTACGATTCCGCGGTGCGCTACCACGACCAGACCGTGGCGGCCACACTCGACCTGAGCCGCCATGCGCCGGGCAAGCAGACCTGGGTGTTCCTGTCGGACCACGGCCAGGAAGTCGGCCACACGATCGACCGCGCCGGCCACAGCGCCACCACGCCGGACGGCTACCGGATCCCGCTGATGGTGTGGAGCTCCTACCAGGACACGGCGCCGGGCTCGGCCTTGAGCCTGCCGGTGCGCGGCGACTGGCTGGCGCACAGCCTGACCAACCTGCTCGGCATCGAGTGGCAGGGCGACCAGCCGCGCCAGGACGTGTTCGACCCCAGCTACCGCTGGCAGCCGCCCAGCCTGCCGGTGCGGGTGGACTTCGACAGCTAGCCTAACGCTTTAGAAGCGTTCCATCGTGGCCGGATCGGCTTCGCCGTCGAAGAAGGTGTCGAGGCAGGTCTGGAAGATGGCTTCGTCCGGCGCCACGTCGGCGAACAGGGTCATCGAGGACTGGAATTTGCGGTCGTCGGGGCTGTCGAAGATCTGGCCGATGTCGCGGTCGGCATGGGTGGCGACCAGGCGCGCGCATTCGCGCAGGCGCGGGCCCAGCACCGGGTGGGCCAGGTAGGCGGCGGCTTCGTCTTCGGAGCGGATCGCGTATTTCTGCGCCATTGCACTGCGGCCCAGGCCTTCGATCTGGGGAAAAATGAACCACATCCAGTGCGTGTGCTTGCGGCCGGTGCGCAGTTCGGCCAGCACGTCGGAGTAGACCGGGTCTTGCGCGGCAACGAAGCGGTCGAGGTCGAAATCGGTATCCATGGTGGTCTCCCAGTAGTTTTAATGCTACATCCTTCCACGGATTTGCTAAAGTGCCGCCACGATGAAACCCGAAGACCTGTCCCTGCTGCTGACGTTTGACATGCCCTATGGTAAGTACCAGGGGCGCAAGCTGGCCGATTTGCCCGGGCATTACCTGGGCTGGTTCGCACGCGAAGGCTTTCCGCGCGGCCAGCTGGGGGAATTGCTGGCCTTGATGTATGAGCTCGACCATAACGATTTGCGGGGTTTGCTCGATCCGCTGCGCCGGGGGCGTTGAAACGGCGGGGGTGAGTGGGCCACGCGGTCGCCATGTGCATATCGATGTCGATTGCTCTACCGCCTTGTAGGGTGGGCACTTGTGCCCACGCGGCCCCAGCGTTTGCAGATCGGCGGCGACCGCTCCACCGTTGTACCGCGTGGGCACGAGTGCCCACCCTACCTGCCCCTGCACTGCGTGGTTACGCCCGGCAACCGTCCCGCGCAGGCGCACGCTTCGTTATAATTGCCTCTGCTTAATGCTCTCCGAATCCCATGCAGACCGACACCACCAGCGCCAGCATCCTCGTCGTCGAGGACGACGAACACATCTCCCAGGTCCTGCGCTTCATGCTGGAACGGCAGGGTTACCAGGTCACGCACATGGCCGATGGCCGCGCCGCCAGCGACTACATCGTGGCCAACGGCCCGCCGGGCCTGGTGCTGCTGGACGTGATGCTGCCCTACGTCGACGGCTTCGAGATCGTGGCCCTGATCCGCGCGCAAGCGGCCTGGCGCGAAGTGCCGGTGCTGATGCTCACCGCGAAGAACACCGAGCGCGACACCGTGCGCGCCCTCGACGCCGGCGCCAACGACTTCGTCATCAAGCCCTTCCAGCCCCAGGAACTGCTGGCGCGCGTGCGCCGATTCTTGCGGCCGGCCGCCTGACGCCGCCGCAAGCCCTCGAATAACGTGCAGGCTTCCTTCCTCATCCCCACCGGCCATTCCGATATCTTCATCAGCGCGGCGATCTGGACCGGCCTCGCCGCCCTGCTCCTGACCCTGCTGCTCGGCTTGCAGATCATCGCCATGCGCATTGGCCTGCGCCGCCGCCAGCGCGGCGAGGCGCGGGCGCTGGCGCGCTGGCGCCCGGTGCTGAACGCCGCCATCGTCGGCGACATCCCGGACACCCTGCCGGAACTACGCCGCGGCGAGCGCCTGCCCTTCCTGCGCCTCTGGGCCCACCTGCAAGGCTCGCTGCGCGGCGAAGCCAACGAAGCCCTGAACGAAGTGGCGCGGCGCGCCGGCATCGATGTCTACGCCCGCTCGATCCTGGCGCGCGGCGCCCGCCCGGCGCGCCTGCTGGCAATACTGGTGCTGGGCCACCTGCGCGACCGCGAAGCCTGGCTCGCGCTGATGCGCCTGGCCGAGTCGCCCGACGACACCTTCTCGCTGACCGCCCTGTGGGCGCTGGTGCGGATCGACCCGCAGGCCGCCGCCGACTACATGGTGCCGCTGTTCATCGCGCGCGAGGACTGGGCGCTGTCGCTGGCGGCCGGCATCCTGCAGCAGGCCCAGGAACCTGCCGGCGCCGCGCTGGCGCGCCACCTGCCGCAGCTCGACGCGGCGCGCCTGCCGCGCGGCCTGCGCATCGCCGAAGCCCTGCACGTGACCCTGCCGGCCGGCCTGCTGGCCAGCGCCCTGCGCAGCAGCGCCATGCCGGTGGTGATCGCCGCCCTGCGCGGCGTGCGCACACCGGAGACCATCGGCGACGTGCGCGCCCTGCTCGCGCATGAAGACTGGCAGGTGCGGGTGCAGGCAGCACGCGCCCTGGGCCGGGTCGGCGAACGCGCCGACGCCGAGCGCCTGGCAGCCCTGCTCGGCGACGCCCAGTGGTGGGTGCGCTACCGCGCGGCCCAGGCGCTGCTGGAATTGCCGGCGCTGTCGAGGGCCGAGCTCGAGGCCCTGCGCGCCTCGCTCACCGACCGCTTCGCGGCCGACATGCTGAGCCAGGCAATGGCCGAAAGCGGGGGCGCATGAATACCGACAGCCTGCTGGTCGCCTTTGTCACCTGGTTCGTGCTGGCCTTCTTCGTGCTTCTCAACGGCGGCTACCTGTTATTGAACCTGTTCTCGCTGCGCGCCTTGTACCGCAAGGGCCAGGAAGAATTCATCGGCGAGCTGCCGCGCGCCTACTCCGGCCTGGAGCCGCCGGTCAGCATCCTGGTGCCCGCGTATAACGAGGAAGCGACGATTGCCGCCTCGATCCGCTCGATGCTGCAGCTGACCTATGCCGAGTTCGAGATCATCGTCATCAACGACGGCTCGACGGACCATACCCTGGAAGTGCTGAAGCGCGAATTCGCCCTGCTGCCTTTCCCCGAAGCCTACCGGCGCCAGATCGCGACGCAGGAGGTGCGCCAGATCTACCGCTCCACGCGCTACCCGAACGTGCGCGTGATCGACAAGGCCAACGGCGGCAAGGCCGACTCGCTGAACGCCGGCATCAACGCCTCGCGCTACCCGCTGTTCTGCGGCGTGGACGCCGACTCGATCCTGCAGCGCGACAGCCTGGCGAAGGTCACCGAACCCTTCCTGCGCGACCCGACCGTGGTGGCCACCGGCGGCACCGTGCGCGTGGCCAACGGCTGCGAGATCAGCGGCGGTTTCCTGACGCGCGTGGGCCTGCCGCGCAGCCCGTTGGCGCTGTTCCAGGTGGTCGAATACCTGCGCGCCTTCCTGTTCGGGCGCCTGGGCTGGTCGGCGCTGAACGGCATGCTGATCATCTCCGGCGCCTTCGGCATCTTCCGCAAGGACGCGGTGGTGCTGGCCGGCGGCTACCGCCCGAACACCATCGGCGAGGACATGGAACTCGTGGTGCGCATGCACCGCACCCTGCGCGCCGCGCGCCAGCCCTACCGCATCGAGTTCGTGCCCGACCCGGTGTGCTGGACCGAGGCGCCCGAAGACCTGGCCACGCTGAAGAACCAGCGCGTGCGCTGGCAGCGCGGCCTGGCCGAAAGCCTGCACGCCAACTGGCGGCTGATGTTTTCGCGCAATGGCGGCATCCCGGGCTGGGTCGCCTTCCCCTTCATGCTCTTCTTCGAGTGGCTGGGGCCGGTGATCGAACTGGGCGGCTACCTCTACATGGTGTACGCCTTCCTCACCGGGCTGATTTCCTGGGAAGCCTTCGGCGCCTTCCTGTTCGTGGCGCTGGGCCTCGGCATCCTGCTGTCGGCCTCGGGGCTGATGCTGGAAGAGATGTCCTTCCACCTCTACCCGCGCGGCAAGCAGCTGCTGACGCTCGGGCTGGTCGTGATCCTGGAAAACCTGGGCTACCGCCAGCTGAACACCTGGTGGCGCCTGATCGGGCTGTGGCGCTGGGCGACGCAGAAGGAGGCCAGCTGGGGCACGATGAAGCGCAAGGGCGTCGATACCGATGCGCGCATCGTGCCTGGCGTGGCGCCCCCGGCGCCGGACGAATCTTCACGCGGCCGGCCGCCGGGCGGCGCGCCATGAAAGCCCTGCTTGGCGTGGCGCTGCTCGTGATGACCTCTTCCGCCCACGCAGCCTGGCTGCAGGTCTGCCCCGCCTCCCAGGCGCCGCCCGATGCGCCGCGCGCCGCGCTGCCGGGACCGGGCGCGATGGTGGTCGTCGCCAGCGCCAAGCTGCAGTTGCCCGGCTGCCGCGCGCGGCCGCTGGGCGTGGACGCAAGCCAGGTCGCCGCCCTGTATCCGCTGGCGCCGCAGGACAAGCCGGCGCACACCATCCTGCTCCATGGTCCTGTCGGTGGCACGCCCTTCGTCCCGAGCAGCCACGATTTGCCGCAGCCTGAAACGCCCGGCGCCACGCCGCGCCGCGCGCCCATGCCGCTGCGGACCAACCTCTTGATCGATGCGCGCGTGCGCAGCTTCGGCATCGAGGAGCGGGTCAGCATCGAGCATGCCGGCGGCAAGCTGCTCGTCGTGTGCCGGCCCGGCACGCGCGCGGCCGGCGTGCTGCTGGAGGGTGCGTGGACGATGCCGCTGGCGTCGGTGTCGCTGGCCGCCGCCTATTCCGGCAGCGGAAAGTTCACGATCCAGGCGGCGGATGCGGCGTCGAGCGCGCGCGAAGCGTCCCACGACGTCGGCGAACTCCTCCCCGCGCCGTCGCTGCGCAGCGCCAGCCTGCCCCTGCCCGCGCGGCTCGACCGGGCCGGTTTTCGCCAGTTCGTGATCCTGTGTCCGCAAGAGGCGGCGACCTTGAAGCTCGACAGCCTGCGCCTGGAGCCGGCGGCCACCAAGCCGGCGCCGCGCTCCACCTGGATCTGGGACCGCAGCGAGTGGATGGAGCGCGGCGACGCGCTGCTGGACTGGGCCAGGCGCGAAACCATCGGCGAGCTGTTCATCGTGGTCACGCTCGACGGGCCGAAGGTGCGCGATCCTGAGCAGCTGCGCGCGTTCGTGCGCAAGGCAGGTGCGGCCGGGATCGCGGTAACGTCGGTCGAAGGCGATCCGCACATGGTGCTGCCTGGCCAGCGCGCCGCCACCGTCGACCGCGCGCGCGCCTTTGCCGCCTACAACCGGTCGGCCGCGCCGCAGGAAAAGCTGCGCGCGATGCAGTTCGATGTCGAGCCCTACCTGTTGCCGGATGCGGTGCTGGCGCCGGCGGAACGCGACCGCGCATTCCTGGCCATGGCGCGCGCCCTGCGCGACGCGGCGGGTGACATGGCCATCGACTACGTGGTGCCGTTCTGGTGGTCGGACAAGACCGAACTGCTCGACGGCCTGGCGCAGGTTGCCGACGGGCTGGCGGTGATGGATTACCGCACCGCGCCGGACCAGATCCATGGCTTTGCCGCGCCTTTCCTCGACTGGTCGTCGAAGTACGGCAAGCGCGTGCACATCGCGCTGGAAGCGGGCCGGGTCGACCCCGAGCGCCAGCGCCGCTACGTGCGCGCCGATGCGGACGAAGCCGGGGACTTGCTGCTGGTGCAGGCTAGTGAGGTGCCGGTGCCGTTGCTGGTGCTGTTGCGCCAGCCGGTGAAAAATGCTGACGCTGCGTTGTACCGCTTCAGCAGCGAGCGCACGCTGGACGGCAGCGCCACCAGCTTTTACGCCGACAAGGCGGCCCTGCGCAAGCTGCTGCCGGAACTGGAACGCGATCTCGGCGCCTGGCCGGGGTTCGCGGGGATTGCGCTGCATGGCTGGCGTTGACGGCGCTCCGGTTTCACTCCGCACGCGGCCGCGCAGGCAACGCTAGCCCTTGCGTGCATCGAGGTCGCTGCGATCGGCACCGGATTCGCTTGTAGTCGGCTCGAATACCCGGCGCACGGCTGCCGCCACGGCCTCAGCTAATTCCTTGTCGGCAAGTGGCGCAAACGCCTTTACCAGCGTATTCGATACTTTCCAGCCGTTTTCCCGGACCGAGCGAATGATCTGGTCGATCTCCGGGTTCGGTCCTTCAAGATGATTCTTCACAGCCTCCCTGGCCTGTTCCATATCGCGCAGGATACCCGCTTCCTTGCTCATTTCTCCTTCGATAGTCAGCCTTACGATATTCCCGAGGAACTCGGCCTGGCGGGTGAGGTCGGGATAGCGCCACGCGGGAAGCGCATCGTCGTACGCGTCGAAGTGAAAATTCGACGCCACCCCATCCTCGCACACATACTTCGCATCGAAGCGGTAGTCATGCCTGTACTTGGCCATCAGGGGCCGCGAAAAGGCTTCGAGCGCATGGTCGTACCCGACCCGCTCCTTGGCCTTGTTGGTAATCGTTGCTGAAATCGGCAAGATGAAGGGCGCGGGAATCGCCCCGTCCCGGCGCAGGATGTCGTTCACCAGGAAGCGCGAAATCCGGCCGTTACCATCGCTCATGGGGTGGATGTAAACGAATCCGAACGAGGCGATGGCGGCCCGCAGGATCGATGCGCCCCCCACTGTCCTTTCCATGCTCTGCCTCAGGCCATCGAGTAATGCGCCCGCATGCCGCCAATGCGGTGCGATGTAATCGACGATGTTGTCGAACCCGTGGGTATGCCCCACGAAAACCGGAGACTGGCGGATGCCATAGCGTGTGGCGGTTCCCAAAATTTCCAGCTGCAGTGCGGTTAGTGCTTCCACCGTCAGCGGATCGGCGCTTTGTCCGCACTGGCTTTCCATGGCGGCCGCGAACCGCTTGACACGGTCCGTTTGTTTTTCTTCGTGTTCGATCGCAAATGACGCCCGGCTTTCCTTGATTGTGAGCCAGACCGCACTGCGCATCAGGATATCGGCGCCGAATTGCCGTTCGAGCGACTCGAGCGCTGCGCTGCAATCATAGCGTTCGACTTCGCCGATGGCGTCGGTACGCTGGATGGTAGGGCAGAACGCGCGCGTACCGGGCAAGTTATCCCGGACCCGCCAGCGCGGTACATTCACCGGCCGGGTTGCCACCAGATACTTGCGTGCGTCTAGCGCATCAACATAGTTGCCGGCGACGGTATCGGGCAGGTCCAGGCGCCGCCCGGTCAACCACTCGAAGAAAAACGCGGCGCGACGCGCATAGCTGCCCGTAGGCTCCTGCCTCACCCATGCTTCGAGTTCTCGCTGATCGATGGCGGCAAACATGCGCGCCAGGAATTCCAGATTGACCAGCTCATGCTTGAGTCCGAAGGTCAAATGCCCGGCAAGCGTCGGCTCGGGGCGTGACGACGCGCCGTAGGTTTCTATCCTGGTCGGATTGACCACTGTGCGCCGCAGGCTGCCTATCCTGCTTTCCACGGCAAAGGGCTGGACTGGCTCGATACCGAGCTGCGCTGCAATCCACTTAAAACCGATGTGGTCCGCCATTTTTCGATTAAAACCTGTAGTTTTCGATTAAAAACACAGTGTCGCATGAAAAAACGATTAAAAGCGACGTAAAAATAGCTGGGGTCAGGTCTGCCATCCAGACACGAACTCATCTGCAGCGTCGGTCGGCGATGAGCGCGTCTCATGTAGCTGGAGGCCGGGCATCGATTGCAGCTCGCCACGCGCTCGCCAACCCGCTGGATGCACTGCTACGGTCGAGGCCGTGTCACGATGGCAGACCTGACCCTGGCTTTTACACCAACGGCAAATCCACGATGAACGTCGTGCCCTTCCCCGCAGCCGTCTCGAATCCGATCCGCCCCCCATGCTCCTCGACCAGACTCTTGGTGATACTCAAGCCCAGCCCGGTCCCGCCCTTTTGCCGCGTATCCGCCCCATCGGCCTGCGCGAAGCGCTGGAACACGCGTGCCTGGAATTCGGCCGGAATGCCCGCACCCTGGTCGCGTACCGACAGCCTTGCCCACTCGCCGTACTCGGCCAGCGCCAGCGTCACCATGCCATCGCGCGGCGAGAACTTCACGGCGTTCGACAGCAAATTCGTCAGCACCTGCACCAGCCGGTCGCGGTCGATGGCGGCGGCCAGGGCGCGCGCGGGCGCATCGCATTCCAGCTGCAAGCGCACGCCATGCTGGGCGGCGTAGCCCTGCATCGCGTCGAGCGCATGCTCGGCCACCGGCAGCAGCTGCTGCGGATGCCGCTCGAACTGCATGCCGCCGGCCTCGATCTTCTGCAGGTCGAGCACGTCGTTCACCATGCGCACCAGGCGCTCGCTGCTGTCGTTGGCCAGGTTGACCAGCTGCGCCACGTCCGGCGCCAGTTCGCCGGCCATGCCCTCGGCCAGCATCGAGAGCGAGGCGCGGATCGAGGTGAGCGGCGTGCGCAGCTCGTGCGACACCGTCGAGACGAACTCGCTCTTCATGCGCTCGACCTTCTTGCGTCCCGAGATATCGCGCAGGAACACGGCGAAGAAGACGCCGTCGCCGCCGCCGGCCAGGGCCGCCGTCATCTCGATCGGGAATTCGTCGCCCTGGCGGTTGATCACGATGCGTTCGGCGCGGCGCTCGAGCAGCACGCTGTGGCCGGTGGCGCGGAATTGCTCGATGGCGCGCACCGTGCTCTGGCGGAAGCGCGGCGGCACGATCAGCTCCGGCATCGGCCAGCCCAGCACTTCGCTGCGCTTCCAGCCGAACATGCGCTCGGCGGCGCTGTTCCAGTCGGTGACCAGGCCGCGCAGGTCGACGCCGAGGAAGGCATCCTGGGCCACCTCGATGATCGCGCCCACGCGCTGCTCGCTGGCCTGCACCGCCACCAGCGCCCGTTCCAGTTCGGCCGTGCGCGCCTCGACCCGCGCCTCGAGCGTGGCGTTCAGGCCCTGCAGCTCGGCGCGGCCGCGTACCAGGTCGCTCACCAGCACGTTCAGGGTGTCGGACAGGCGCTCGACCTCGAGATAGGTGCTGTCCGCGCTGTCGAGCTCGATGCTGTCGCCGCGCCGGATGCGGCCGGCGTCGCGCACCAGCTGGCCCAGCGGGCGGGTGATGTAGCGCGCCATCAGCACGCCGGCCACCGACACCAGCACCGCCAGCGCGATGCCGCTCCACAGGGCGCGCTCGCGCAGGCTCAGCGCGGGAGCGTAGGCATCGCTCACGGCCTGGCGCACCAGCACGGTCCAGCCCAGGCCGGGATAGGTGTCGAAGCCCTTGCTGCGCGCATAGCCGACCAGATAGGAGTGGCCGTCCGGCCAGCGCTCGACCAGGAAACCCTGGTCCTGCCGCTGCGCTGCATGGAAGCTCGGCAAATCGATCGCCTGGCCTTGCAGCGCCTTCGGTCCGAGCAGGACCACGCCGGCGCTGCTGACGATCAGGGCCTCGACGCGGCCGCCGCGCGCGCCGATCGGCGCCATCACCGAGCGCTCGACCGTGCGTGCCCATTGCCAGGACAGGTGGGCGCCGAGCACCCCGATCGTCTTGCCGTCGGCATCGCGGTAGGGAAAGGCGACATCGACGAAGCGGCGCGGCTCGCCGCCCTGCTGCGGCAGCAGACGCGCCAGCAGCACGGCTTCGTGCACGTCGCCCACGTTCACGCCGCGCAGGGCGTTGCGGTACCAGGGCCGCTGCGACACGTCCACGCCTTCCAGCAGACCGCGGCCGGCCACCTGCACGCGGCCGTCGATGCCGGCCATGCCGATCCAGTCGTAGAAACCATAGGTGTCCTGGATGGCGTCGAGCACGGCGCGGCGCTCGGGCAGCGCGGCCTTGCCGGGCGCCAGGTCGCGGCGCTGGGCCAGCAGGCGCACTTCGCGGTAGCGCTCGAACATGCCGCGGTCGAGCTTGTCGGCCGTTTGCAGGGCCAGTTCGCGCAGGCCCTGGCCGATGCTGGTTTCCACCTGGCCGGTGGCGGCGATGTCGACCACTTCCACCAGCAGCACGGTGAGCACGATCGACAACAGGGAAAAGGCCAGCGCCAGCCAGGTGCCGAGCGAGCGGCGCCGGCGGCGGGGCGGGCGCACTGCCAGGGGTTCGTTGATTGCGCGGTCCATAAACGGTAAAAATGAGCGTTATTGCAAGCGTAACACGGCAGCAGCGCAGGCGGCGACAGCCGGGGAGCCGGCGCCGGGGCCGTCTGCCGCACGGGAAGACGGGAAATCTTTTATACTTACCGGCTACAGCCATTCGCACCAAGACCCAGCATGTCCAACAACGCCACGCCTAGTACCGAACCTTTGCTCGATTACGTCACGTCCTGCGCCTTGCCGACGCCCTGGGCGCAGTTCACGCTGCACGCCTTTGTCGAGCATTCCACCGGCAAGGAACACCTGGTGATGGCGCTCGGCGACATCGGCAACGGCGAGCCGGTGCTGGCGCGCGTGCACTCGGAATGCCTGACCGGCGACGTGCTGTTCTCGCAGCGCTGCGACTGCGGCGCCCAGCTCGAAGGCGCGCTGAAGCGCATCGCCGCCGAAGGCCGCGGCGCCCTGCTCTACCTGCGCCAGGAAGGCCGCGGCATCGGCCTGGTGAACAAGATCCGCGCCTACCGCCTGCAGGAAGCCGGCGCCGATACCGTCGAAGCCAACCTGCAGCTGGGCTTCCACGCCGACGCGCGCAACTACGAGCTGTGCCGCCCGATGCTGGAACAGTTCGGTATCAAGCAGGTCAAGCTGATGACCAACAACCCGCGCAAGATCGACGCCCTGACCCGCATCGGCATCACGGTCACCGAGCGCGTGCCGCTGTTGGTGAACCGCAACACCTTCAACAACAGCTACCTGAACACCAAGCAAGCCAAGCTCGGCCACATGATGACGCCCGCCGAAACCGTGGCGGAAGACGGCGAACTGTAAGGTCCTGCACAGCGCCTGATCTGGTGGCAGAATAGGCTCACCCTAGCCACCATTCGATGCGCGGGCAGTAGCGCTTTCCCGGCGCTTGCCGGCGCCGACAGCCATGCGACGCGCCGCCAGCCTGTTCTTGCTGTTGTGCCTGAGCACGTCCTTCGCCGCACCCGGCGGCCAGCCCCTTGCGTCCGTGAAACGGACCGCCGCGCGGGACGCCACCAAGCCTGCCCAGGAGGCACCGCCCCTGGTGACCCCGCCCACCGCGCCGCCCGCCACCACGCCGCCCGCGCCCGGCCCCGGCGAGACCGACACCACCACCGCCTTGCCGCCGCCCTCTTCGGCGGCCCAGGAACTGTATTCCTCGGCCCAGGGCGATTTGCTGCAGATCCGCATGCTGCTCCGGAATGGCCGCACCCAGTCCACAGTGGGCTCCGGCTTCATGGTGGGCGACTCGCAGCTGGTGCTGACGAATTACCACGTGGTGTCGCAGATGGCGCTCGACCCGGCCGTCTACACCGGCGAATACGTGGACACCGACGGCCAGCGCGGCCCCATCGAATTGCTGGCGGTCGATGTCTTGCACGACCTGGCCGTATTGCGCGTCAAGCGCCGGGGCAGCGGCTTTTTCATCGTGCCGGACAAGCCGGTGAAACTGACCCAGGGCCAGCCGCTGTACTCGCTCGGCAATCCGCTCGACCTTGGTTTCGCCATTTCCGAGGGCGCCTATAACGGCGTGGTCAGCCGCAGCTTCTACGACCAGCTGATCTTCAGCGGGCCGATCAACTCCGGCATGAGCGGCGGGCCGAGCGTGACGGCGGGCGGCACCGTCGCCGGCATCAATGTGTCGAAGCGGCGCGACGGCGAAGCGGTCAGTTTCCTGGTGCCCGTAAGCTATGCCCAGGACTTGCTGCGCACGGTGGCGCTGCAGGGTGCGCCGCCGAAGGATTTCAATCCGCTGATCGCGGCGCAATTGCTGGAGCACCAGAGGGCGATGGTGGCGCGCCTGCTCGAGACGCCGCTGTCGATCAAGACCATGGGCCCCTACCGGGTGCCGGTGCGCGAGTCCGGCCAGGTGCGCTGCTGGGGCCGCTCGAACGTGACGGCGGACACCTCCTACAGCGCCGACACCCTGAGCTGCGCGATGGAATCGGCCATCTATGTGTCCGACACCCAGCAGACCGGGCATGTGTCGATGACCCACCAGTACCTGCGCTCGCCCACCCTGCACCCGCTGCGCTTCGCGGCCCTGGCCAGCAGCGAGTTCCGGCTCGACCGCCTGGGCAGCACGCGCGACACGCGCCTGACCGGGCCGCTGTGCAGCGAGCGCTTCGTGCATACCACTACCCTGCCGCTGCGCGCCGTCACCTGCGTGCGCGCCTACCGCAAGTTTCCTGGCCTGTACAACTTCACCCTGCTCACGGCCAGCACCGACAGTCCGCAGGCCAGCCTGCAAAGCCGGCTCGACGTGGCCGGCGTGTCCTACGACAACGGCATGCGCGTGACGCGCGCCTTCTTGACTGCCCTCGGGCGCAGCAGGGAATGATGACGGGCCCCTGGTTCGTCGAAACCCTGGCGCGCAACGGCGAGGTGCTGCAGCGCCAGCGCGTCGATGCGCTGCCGATTTGCATCGGGCGCGGCTACGACAACGACATCATCCTTGACGATGCCTATGTCGCGCCGCACCATGCCCGGATCGAGCCCGATGGCGCCGGCGCCCTGCTGCTGCGCGACCTCGGCACCCGCAACGGCATCGTCCACAAGGGCAAGCGCGCCGCCCAGCTGGCCTTGGCCGGCAACACCGTGGTGCGGCTTGGACACTCCAGCCTGCGCGTGCGCGCCGCCAATTTCGCCATCCCGGCCGAGACCCTGGACCGCACCCGGCACAACTGGGAAGGCATCCTGCCCGGCCTGGCCGGCACAGCGCTGATCGCGCTGGTGGCGCTGTTCACCATGTGGCTGGCCGACATCCAGGCTTTCCGGCTATTCCGCTACCTGGCGGCGCTGGCCTATGGCCTGGGCGCCGGCCTGGTCTGGGCCGGGCTGTGGGCGCTCGGCAACCGCCTGTTCGGGCGCCATGCGCGGCTGGGGCGCCACCTGTTCATCTTCGGCTGCGGGGTGGCGGTGCTGATGCTGTTCCGGTTGCTGTCCAGTGCGGTCGGCTATGCCTGGTCGATCGAGGTGTTCACGCGCTACGGCTCGCACGTGGCGATCCTGCTGGTGGCGGGCATGGTGTGGTTCCACCTGACAACGGTGGCGCCGCGCCCGCGCAAGCGCTTCGCGGCGATCTGCGCCCTGCTGGCCCTGCTGGGCTCGGGGCTGGTACTGATCAGCAACGAGGGGCGCAATGGCAGGCTGGCCGACGAGCTGTACATGTCGGTGCTGCTGCCGCCCGCCATGCGCGCCACGCCGGATGCATCGGTCGACACCTTCATGGATGACGTGGCGGCGCTGAAGGCCGAGCTGGACCGCGAGCGGGCCGAGGACGAGGACGCGAAGGAAGGTGCGGGCGGATGAGGCTTTGACAGCATGCCGGAATTCAATGATGATCCCGCCATACCACAGGGGTCCTCATGCCAGCCAACCGCTCTACCCGCGTCGTCCTTTGCGCCTGGTGCCTGTTCTGGGCATTGATGGTGCTGATCGCCGTCCAGGAGTACCGGCGCACCGGCGGCCAGGCGCTGTGGCAGCCGCTGGTTTGGGAATTGTCGTCGGCCCTGGTCCTGAGCGCGCTGTGGCTGGTGCAGCAGCGCGCCACCGCCCGCCAAGCCGGCCTGATCGGCCAGCCCTGGCGCTGGTTCGTCCTGCAGGCGGCCTGGCTGCCGATGTACTGGATCGCCTTCGTGCCGCTGGCCTTCGGCATCCGCCACGGCGTGTATGCGCTGGCCGGCGCCAGCTACCGCCACGACCCCTGGCCCCAGCTGTTCCTGTTCGAGGCCTCGAAGATCTCGCTGTTCGTCTGCCTGTTCACGGTGATCCGCTTCGGGCTGCTGTCCTGGCGCCGCATGCTCGAGGAAAGCCTGCGCTCCGAGCGCGCCACGGCCCTGCTGCGCCAGGCCGAACTGCAGCGCCTGGCCCAGCAGGTACAGCCCCATTTCCTGTTCAATGCGCTCAACACGGTGTCCTCGCTGATGCATACCGATGTCGAGAAGGCCGACGCCACCCTGGTCCAGCTGGCCGCGATGCTGCGCGCCACCTTGCAGGCCGGACAGGCCGAGCAGGCCACGCTGGGGTCGGAGCTGGACCTGGCGCGCAGCTACGCCGAGGTGATGGCGGCGCGCTTCGGCGCCCGCGTGGCGCTCGACTGGCAGGTCGGCGCCGAGCTCTTGCCGCTGCGGCTGCCGGCGGTCAGCCTGCAACCCCTGCTCGAGAACGTGTTCAAGCACACCGTGGAGCGGCGCCAGGAATGCACCGGGATCGCGGTTTCGGCAGCGCGTGAGGGCGGCGCACTGGTGCTACGCGTGGACGACGATGCCGGCGTGCTGGCGGTGCACGCCGCTGCGCCGGCCGGAGCCGGAGCGGGCGTGGGGCTGGCGAACCTGCGCGCGCGCCTGGAAAATCTTCATGGCGCGGCCGGCACGCTGACCCTGTCGCAGCGGCTGCCGGCCGGCGTGCGCGCGGAAATGCGGGTGCCATGCGCGCCCTGATTGTCGACGACGAAGCGCCGGCACGCGCGCGCTTGCGGCGCCTGCTCGAAGGGGCCGGCGTGACCGTCGCCGCCGAGGCCGGCGATGCGCCCGAGGCGCGGCGCCAACTGGCGGCGCACGCACCCGACGTGCTCTTCCTGGACGTGTGCATGCCGGGCATGTCGGGCATGGAACTGGCCGCAAGCCTGCCGCAACCGGCGCTGCCGATCGTCTTTACCACTGCCCACGACAGCTACGCCCTGCCCGCCTTCGATACCGGCGCGGCCGACTATTTGCTGAAGCCCTTCGACGCGGCGCGCCTGGCCCGTGCGATCGCGCGCGTACGGGCGCGCCTGGCCGCGACCCCGCGTCCGGCCCAGCTGCTGGTGCCGGAACGCGGCGCCACCACGGTGCTGGCGGTGCGCGAGATCGGCTGGATCGAGACCGCCGACAATTACGTGATCCTGCATACTGCCAGCGGCCAGCCGCTGCTGCGCAAGACCCTGGGCGCCTTGTTGGCCGAGCTGGGACCGGGCTTCGTGCGCTGCCACCGGCGCGCGGCGGTGCAGGCGGCGCGCATCGCACGCGTGCTGGCCCGCCCGCACGGCGACTGCGAGCTTCTGCTCGACAATGGCATGCGCGTGCCCTGCAGCCGCCAGTACCGCGCCGCGGTGCTGGTGGCCCTCGGCCAAGGTCGATCCGACTGAACGGCGCGGGAGCCGAAACACAATTTGTTGCTGCAACTGGACGCAACTGTACGCAGCTGGACGCAGCTGGACGCGTGGACGGGGAACCCGTCCACCCTACGGGCTGGGTCAAGACGGTTTGGACTCAGGCAACTGCACCCTGGCCTGGTTGTGCAGGCGCCGTCCGCGCGTGGACCTGCGATTCGCCCCACCCTGGCGCGGCTGGCCACATAAGGCTGGCGCCGTCCTGCCGCACAAATCTAGTCTGGCAGCTTTCCACTGCCGGATACATCCATGCACGCTTCCCATCCGCCGCGCCTGTTCTTCCTCGACTGGCTGCGCATCCTCGCCTTTTTCATCCTCGTGCTCTACCACGTGGGCATGTATTACGTCAGCTGGGACTGGCACGTGAAGAGCGAGCACATCGTGCCCGGCCTCGATGCCTTCATGCTGCTGTCGGCGCCCTGGCGCCTGGGCCTGCTGTTCCTGGTCGGCGGCGCCGCGGCCGCCATGGCGCTGGGGCGGCTCGGCGCTGCCACCTTCCTGCGCCGGCGCAGCCTGCGCCTGCTGCTGCCCCTGCTGTTCGGCGCGCTGGTGGTGGTGCCGCCGCAATCCTATTGCGAGGTGGTGGAAGACGTCGGCTACGACGGCGGCTACCTGCACTTCCTCGGCCTGTTCGTGCGCGGCTATGGCGGCTTCTGCGACCATGACGGCTGCCTGTTCATGCCGACCTGGAACCACCTGTGGTTCGTTCCCTACCTGTGGGCGTATTCGGTGATCCTGGTGGCGCTCGCCGCCGTCGCCGGGCCGCGCCTGCACGGCCTGGCACGCGGGCTGGTCGCCCATTTGCACGGCTGGAAACTGCTGGTGCTGCCCGCCGCCTGCCTGGCGCTGGCGCGCGTCGCCCTGCTGCGCCGCTTCGGCGAAACCCACATGTTCGTCGACGACTGGTTCAACCATGCGACCTATCTGTTCCTGTTCCTGCTGGGCGCCCTGCTCGCGCGCGCGCCCGGATGCTGGCCGCGCTTTACCGGCCTGCGCTGGCAGGCGCTGGCCATTGCCGCCAGCGGCTGGGCTGCCACCGTCATCTGGCGCACCCTGCTCGCGCAGCAGGCCCATGGCGCCGAGGCCTACGCTTTCTTCCCGCTGATGGCCACGGTCTATGCGGCGACGGCATGGAGCGCCATCGTTGCCGCCTGCGGCTTCGCGGTCCTGCACCTGGAACGCGACGGCCCGGCGCGGCGCTACCTAGCGGCGGCCATCTTCCCGGTGTACATCGTGCACCAGACCCTTATCGTAACGCTGGCCCACGTGTTGAAGCCGGTGCAACTCGTCCCCGGCGTCGAGGCAGCGCTGCTGGTCGTGCTGACCCTGAGCCTCAGCTTCGGGCTGTTCGAGCTCGTACGCCGCATACCTGTCCTGCGGCCCTTGTTCGGGCTGGCGCCGATGCCGCGGCAAGCGCGGCCGGCCGCATCGCGGCTGACATCGCAGCCGACATCGCAGCCGACATCGCAGCCTACCCGCCCCGCCTGCGACCAGACCGCCTAAGCCGGCCCCCTTCAGGCATCAGGCGCCGTGCGCGCCCCTGCCGGCCTGCGAACCGGCCGGGTTGCCGTCGCTGCGCGGTATCGCGCCAGCCTGGCCGGGCTGGACGCGGGCGCTGCCGTCAGCTTGCGAAGCTTGCGACTGCGACTGCGGTTGCTGCTGCGCGTGCGCCGGGCCGGCGCTGCGCGGATCGGCCTGGCCATTGCCGGCATGGCCGGCACGCACGAAGGGATCGGTGAAGCGCTCCACGGTTTCCTGCGACTTGCGCAGGCCGCGTTCGGTTTCCTCGGTGGCGGTGCGCGCCACTTCGTCGGCCAGGGCGCGCGCGGTGCGGCTGGTGTTCTGCACGTGCTGCTCGGTGACCCGGGCCAGCTCCACCTGGGCGTCGGCCGCCAGGCGCGAGATGTGCTGCCCGTAGGCGCGCAGCTTTTCGCTGGTGGGTTGGGCGCGCGCGGCGGCAGCGCTGATGACTTCGCTATGGCGGTCGGCCGTGACCAGTTGCTGGCCGGCGATCGTGCTTTCCTCGAGCATCGTTTGCACCAGCTGGATGTTCAGGTCGCAGATCTGCTGGAAGGACTGGAAGAAGGACTTCGACACATCGTTCAGGAAAGCGGTTTGCGCGTCCAGGTGGGTGCGCACCGCCGGGTGGACCGATTGATTAAATGGGTACATTCTTCGCCTCGTGATGGTTTGGTTGTAGGTCGATCTGTCCGCAGCGTAGCGCGTGCGGCACAGCCGTGCGAAGCGGGCCAGACTATTCGCTTAGCGGGAGACTGGCCTTCACACGAAGCTACAAGGCTAGGGCAGCACTGCCCTGCGCGTTTGCGACCCATCAAAAGTGCGCGGCTGGGGCGCGGAATGCACATCGCCGGCGCGAAGCCGGCGATGACGAGGCAAGAAAGAATGCTGCGATCAGGCGCTATGCTTGTCGACCCAAGCGGCAAAGGCGTCGACAAAGGTCTGCAGGAAGTCGCGCAAGCCATCGTCGGTCAGCTGCTCGCCCTCGAACTTGGTGGCGATGCCGCCGAGATAGGCTTCCGGCGCGGGCATGGCCGGCATGTTCAGGAAAGGCAGCATCTGGCGCAGGTGGTGGTTGGCGCCGAAGCCGCCCAGGGCGCCCGGCGACTGGCTGACGATGGCGCAGGGTTTATTCGCCCAGGCCGCCTTGCCGTAGGGGCGCGAGCCGACGTCGATGGCGTTCTTCAGCGCGCCCGGCACCGATCGGTTGTACTCGGGCGTGATGAAGAGCACGCCGTCGGCGGCGCGGATGGCATCGCGGAAGACGGTAAAGGCTGGCGGTGGCGTCTCGGTGTCGTCGTCCTGGTTGTACATCGGCAGGTCGCGGATTTCGACGACCTGCATGTCCAGCTTGCCTTGCGCCAGGCCGATCATGGTCTTGGCGATCTTGCCGCTGAACGAGTCCTTGCGCAGGCTGCCCACCACGATTGCGATTTTCTTGGTTGCCATTTACTCCCCTTTCTTTGTCGGTTGCAAAGTCCCGATAGTAAACATTTTTGTATCGCGATGTGCGTAGCGACGAATTCGCCTCAGATGCGCCCGCGGCGGAAGGCGGCCAGGAATTTTTTGGCGGCGGCGGTGCTCAGCACCTGCACCGGGTCGCCGTGCCAGGCGTACAGGAAAGGCTCGCCGCCCAGGCGGTCGGTGAGCTTGGCCTGCAGCAGGAAACGGGTGCCCGCCGGGTAGCGCTCCGGGTCGCTCAGCGCGCGTGCGCACTGCACCCGCGTCGACGGCGCAAACGCCTGGCCCGGCATCGGGCGGATCTGCAGCTTGCCGCTGCGCGGATCGATCACGGAATGCACGGCCACCTCGCGGTAGGCCCAGGTATCGCGCGCCATCCTCAGGCCTTGGCCGCGGGCAGCATGCCGGCGCGCGCCACCGGCGCCTCGCGGATCGGCAAATTGATCAGGGCCGCAGCCAGCGCCAGGGCAATGTCCGCGTACCACATCCAGCTGAAGTCGCCGAAGCGAACAAACGCCAGCCCGCCCAGCCAGGCGCCGAAGAAACCGCCGATCTGGTGCGACAGCAGGGTCAGGCCGAACAGCGTGGCCAGGTAGCGCGTGCCGAACAGCTTGCCAACCAGCCCGGCCGTGGGCGGTACCGTGGCCAGCCAGGTGAAGCCGAGGGCGGCGGCGAAGATGTAGAAGGTCAGCGCGGTCTTCGGCGCCAGCAGGTAGATGCCGATGATGATGGCGCGGCTGAAGTACATCAGGGCCAGCAAATTCTTCATGCGGTAGCGCGTGGACAAGGCGCCCGCCGTCAGGCTGCCGGCGATGTTGAACAGGCCGATCAGGCCCAAGGCGGTGCCGGCCACGCCCACCGGCAAGCCGCACAGCGCCACCTCGCCCGGCAGGTGGGTGACCAGGAAAGCGATATGGAAGCCGCAGGTGAAGAAGCCGGCATGCAGGAACAAATAGCTGCGGTCGCGCATGGCCTGGCGCAGTTGTTCGGTGAGGGTGACGCCGACAATCGGCGTAGCGCCCGCAGCGGCAACGGTGGGCGCGGCGACGGGTTTCTTGCGCATGAACCAGGCCAGCGGCACGGTCAGCAAGGTGGTGGCGGCCATGGTCAGCATGGCGAGGATCCAGCCGGGGCCGGCGATCAGGAACTGCATCAGCGGTGCGAACACGAACTGGCCGAAGGAGCCGCCGGCGTTGATGAAGCCGGCCGCGAATGGGCGGCGTGCGGCGGGCAGGCGCTGGGCGGTGGCGCCGATCAGGATCGAGAAGCTGCCGGCGCCGGCGCCTGCGGCCGAGAGCACGCCCAGGGTCAGCATCAGGCCCCATTCCGAGCTGACGAAGGGGGTGGCGGCCAGGCCGGCGGCGAGCAGCACTGCGCCGAGCACGATCACGCGCGCGGGGCCGTATTTGTCGGCCACGGCGCCGAATACGGGTTGCGAGGCGCCCCACATGAACTGGCCGATGGCCATGGCGAAGCTGATGCTGGCGATGCCCAGGCCGGTGGACGTATTGATCGGCGAGAGGAACAGGCCGGTGGTCAGGCGCGCGCCCATGGTGATCATCAAGATGGCGCTGGCGGCCAGGATCAGCGCCCAGGCGGCGCGGGGGGACATCTCGTTTGTCGTTGTCATTGTTTTCCCCGGAATGGACGCGTTGGACACGCGTGGGTCAGGGATGGGATTTTAGCAACGATGCGGGAGGTTTGCAGGAGGGGGGATTTTTTCACGGGTTGCCGAGTGACGACCGCGTGGGCACAAGTGCCCACCCTACAGAATCGGGTTTCGTAGAGTTTGTGAAAAAAACGCCAGGGCAAGGCGCATCGTCGAAGACAGTACGAGCGTACGGCGAGACGATGCAACGCAGCCATGGCGGATTTTTTCACAAACTCGTAGATACCGTCTTGGCCGTCAAGCCCTACATCGCAAAATTTGGGTTATAGGGCTTGCCGGAGTGGATGACACCAAAGCACAGGTGCACCAGTTTTCGCATGGCGGCGCCGATTGCGGCCATTTTAGATTTGCCCTTGGCGAGCAAGCGCTCGTTCAGCGCCTTGATATGTGGATTGCAGCTTCGTGCCACGACGGCAGGCATGTAGAGAACCTTACGCACGTAGGCGGGGCCAGCTTTTGACATATGTGGCCTTCCCCGTACAGAGGAACCGGACTCCCACACGACAGGTACCAGCCCGAGATAGGCGGCCAGCTGCTCGGCGCGCTCAAACGTTCGGCCAGCAAATAATGTCGTCATATGGGTTGAAACACGCCGGCCGACACCTGGGATGGTTTCGAGCAGCTCCTTCTTCTTGCGCAGGTCTGGGTCGTCATTGATGTGCTTGGCAATCATCTTTTCGAGCCGCTTAAGCTCAGCCTTCAGAAAGGCGATCGATTCTGCAATGGAGTCGCTTACCGCTTCTGGTGTCGAACTGAAGTCGTTTGCTTCTTTGCGATTGCATTCACGCTGCAGATCGTCGGCGACAGCATCGCGTCGCGCTAGTAGAGCTTTGAGGCGTCGTGCTGATGGCGATGGCGGCTGCCATGGCGCAGGATTTTGGGCAGCGCCAAAGCGGGCGAGGACAGCACTGTCTTCCTTATCGGTCTTGTTCTTCACGCCTAGACCCTGCGCAAAAGCGCGCAGCTGAGCCGGATTAACCAGGGACACAATCAAGCCAGCATCAGCCAAAGCTAACGCAGCCGCTTCGTGGTACAGCCCGGTTGGCTCCATCACGACGTGTGGAGCGACTGCATTCTTCTCTGCCAGCCAATTTAGTAACTGCACAAAGCCAGCAGCTGTATTTGAGATGCCGCCCTTCGATTTCAGCTTACCGGTCGAGGTATCGAGCAGCATGCAATCAAGCGTTTTCTTGGCAACGTCTATACCCAGGTAAAACATGGTTTCTCCTTGTGTTCTCGATCAACACACCCACTCTCCTTGTGCATACAGGGTCATTGCCCTTGGCTACCGTCCAGTGTTTGGTATGGTGTGGGAACGAGGTGAAGGGCTTGATCTACCTTCCAAGGTCGAGCCTTAAGGGTGGGCCCAAGCTGGTCTTCACCTCTGCTGGCAGTAGCTAACCACCAACTCGATCAAGATACAAGGGTGGGCTCTCGAGCCCACGCGGTACGACGCCAGCCCTATTCCGCCGACATTTTCATCAACACCAGGCCGCACACGATCAACACCGCCGCCACGATCCGCGTCGCATTCACCGTTTCACCGAGCACCGTGATGCCGACAATGAAGGCCCCCACCGCCCCGATCCCGGTCCAGATGGTGTACGCCGTCCCCAGCGGAATCGAACGCATCGCCATCGACAGCAAGCCAAAGCTGGCCGCCATCATGGCGATGGTAACGATGGAAGGCAGCAGCCGCGTGAACCCCTCCGACTGCTTCATCGAATACGCCCAGACAACCTCGAACACACCCGCAACGAACAACATGATCCAAGCCATCTGGCTCTCCTTGAAGAGCCGGGCCGTCCCGGTGTTGGTTCCCACGATGGGCGAGGTCGTCCTCGAAAAATGACAAGGCGGCTAGGCCGCCCTGCCCGGCTTACTGCGCGGCGCGAATCAGCATCGCCACCGCTTCCGCCGCCATGCCCTCTTCGCGGCCAAGATAACCCAGCTTCTCGTTGGTCTTGGCCTTGATGTTCACCTGCTGCGGCGACACGCCCAGGTCTTCGGCGATGCGCGAAACCATCTGCGGGATGTGCGGCGCCATCTTCGGTTGCTGGGCAATGATGGTGGCGTCGACGTTGCCGATGGTGTAGCCGGTGGCCAGCACGCGGGTGGCGGCTTCGCGCAGCAGGGTACGCGAGTCGGCGCCGGCGAACATCGGGTCCGTATCCGGGAAATGCTTGCCGATGTCGCCCAGTGCGGCGGCGCCGAGCAGCGCGTCGATGATGGCGTGCAGCAGCACGTCGGCGTCGGAGTGGCCGAACAAACCGAGGCGGTGCGGGATAGTCACGCCGCCGACGATCAGCTTGCGGCCCTCCACCAGGCGATGGCAGTCGTAGCCGGTGCCGATGCGAAACGGTGGAGTCGGGTTATAGGATGCAAGTGCCATGGTTCGGTTACAGGAATGCGGGTTGGGTCGTTGCCAGGTACATCTCGGCAATGCGGATGTCACCGGGCAGCGTGACTTTCAAGTTGCGCGGGTCGCCTTCGACCAGCTTCGGCGACAGGCCCAGGGCCTCGACGGCCGAGGCGTCGTCGGTGACCTGCTTCATGTCGCGCGCAGCACTCAAGGCGTCGCGCAGCAGTTTATAGCGGAACATCTGCGGCGTCTGCGCCAGCCACATGCCTTCGCGCGAGACGGTGCCGACATCGCCGGCGATGCAGCGCTTCACGGTATCGACCACCGGCAGCGCGAGCAGGCCGCCGACCGGGTGTTCGCCTGTATGGGTAATCAATTTCTCGATCAGCGCTTCATCCAGGCCAGGGCGGGCGGCGTCGTGCACCAGCACCCAGTCGTTTTCGCGCAGGGTGCCGTTCAAGGCGGCCAGGCCGTTCTGCACCGATTCGGCCCGTGTTGCACCGCCGCAGCGGAGCACGGTCACGCCGTGGCTGGGCACGATGCTGTCGATGACAGGATCGTCGGGGCTGACCACGATATAGGTGTGCGCGATCAGTTCGCTGAACAGGAAGGCGTCGATGGCGTGGCGCAGCATCGGCTTGCCGCCGATCTTCAGGTATTGCTTCGGTCCGCTTGCGGCCATGCGCGCCCCGACGCCGGCGGCGGGGATCAAAGCGAAGTAACGTGGAGCGGAGGAATTCATGTGTTGTTTTTTCGTTTTGCCGGTCTAATAAGAGACTGTACCTCACCTGCACAAACTTTGCCGAGACGCGCGTATTCCTGCGGAGTATCAATCGCCGCCTGCAGGATCTCGACTTTGGCCATCTCGTTCTTGATGAATTGCATCCAGCCGGTATCGATCTCGCGCTGCAGCAAATTCCGCGCCTGCCCGGCCGGTGCATACAGCGGCTTGCCGGCAAACCGCTGCTCGAATGCGGCCCGCACCACCTTCTCGGCGCGCGGCAGGAAATCGGTGTAGGCCTGCAGGTGGCGCATCTCGTGGGCCAGGATTTCCTTGTACGCGCAGGTGCCCGGTGCGAACTCGCGCCCCACGTAGATGATGATCGGGCGATAGGTGAGATTGACCTCCAGGCGCGGCGCCACGCATTCATAGCCGCTCGTGGGGTCCGACAGCATGCGTCCCTTGGCCGCGATCGACACCTGGGACTCGGCCCGCGTCAGCCCCAGCACATAGGTGCCGGGCAAGCGATTACCCTTCAGCTGGGTCAGTCCGTGGAAGGAATAGGAGTTGTCGACGCGGTAGCCGTTCTGGCGCAGGGTAAAGGTCGAGACGCTTTCCCCGATGGTGTCCTCGCACTTCGCCTGGAAAGGCGTGCGCGCGCTCGCGGGGGCCAGCACAAGCAGCAGGGCCAGCGCGAACGCGATTCCCATCTCAGGCCGGGTTCCAGGTCCCGTTGACGATTTTCTCGAGCCAGAAGGCGCCGATGATGGTCTTCACGTCGGTGATCTCGCCGCTTTTCACCATCTCCATCAATTCCGGCACGGTCACGGTGAAGGTTTCCAGGAACTCGCCTTCGTCCAGCTTCGGCGTACCGGCAGTCAAGCCGCGCGCCAGGAACAGTTCCAGGTGCTCGTCGGAGTAGGCGATGGCGTTATGGATGGTGCAGACGAAACGCCAGTCCGAGGCCGTGTACCCGGTCTCCTCTTCCAGCTCGCGTTGGGCGCAGGCCAGGTGTTCTTCGCCGAAGTCGATCTTCCCGGCCGGGAACTCGATGAAGACGCGGTCGTTCGGATAGCGGAACTGGCGTTCGAGCAGCACGCGGCCGTCGTCGAACAGGGGCAGGATGCACACCGCGCCGGGGTGGCGGATGTACTCGCGGTGGGTGACTTTCCCGTCGGGGAGTTGAATGCGGTCGCGCGAGACTTTCAGGAACTTGCCGTCGTAAGCGACTTCGCCATCGAGGCGAATTTCTTTCAGCGAATCCATTGGACTCCCAGGATAAAACTACGTTGACGATCAGCGGCGCTTGCGCAGGTAACGTAGTACAAATCCTGGAAACGCCAGCACGAGGAAGAGGCAGCCGGTGATGGCGTAGAACTCCCACTTCTGGACGAAGACATTCCCGATGGTGGATTCCAGCAGCCAGGCCAGTGCGCCGACGATGCAGTATAAGACAAGCAGCTCGAGCAGGCGCACGGCGAAGGGTTTCGTGCGCGCCTGCAGAGGGATCAGACCAAACAGCTTCTCGTTCGCGAACGGCAGGTTGGCGGCGGCCAATGCCACCGCCACCACCAGCCAGCCGGCCAGCGAAACGTCCAATTACGCCGCCAGGGTGGCGCGGATCGCCTGCAGGCAGGTGCCCAGCAGTGCGCCCGGCACGATACCCAGCACCAGCACGGCGATGCCGTTGATCGACAGCGCGATGCGCATGTCGGCCGGGGTGGCGATCGGCGTGGTGTCGGCGGCTTCGTCGAACCACATCGTCTTCACGACGCGCAGGTAGTAGAAGGCGCCGATCAGCGAGAACAGCACGGCAACCACGGTCAGCCAGATCATGCCGGTGTTGGCAACGGCTTGCAGCACGGCCCACTTGGCCATGAAGCCCATCATCGGCGGCACGCCGGCCAGCGAGAACATCAGCACCGTCATGACGATGGCGAACCATGGGCTGCGGCGGCCCAGGCCCTTGAAGTCGGCGATCTGCTCGGCTTCGAAGCCGGCGCGCGCCAGCATCATGATCAGGCCGAAGCTGCCCAAGGTGGTCAGGACGTAGGTGATCGACGAGTACATGGCGGCGCTGTAGGCGGCCGGCATGTTGCTGGTGTCGCCACCGACCACGCCGGCCATCATCGCCAGCAGCACGAAGCCCATCTGCGCGATCGACGAATAGGCCAGCAGGCGCTTGATGTTGGTCTGGGCGATGGCGGTCAGGTTACCGATGGCCAGCGACAGCACGGCCAGCACCATCAGCATCTGCTGCCAGTCGGCGGCCATGCTCGGCAAGCCTTCGACCAGCACGCGCATCAGCATCGCGAACGCGGCCAGCTTCGGCGCGCCGCCCAGCAACAGGGTCACCGCGGTCGGTGCGCCCTGGTAGACGTCCGGCGCCCACATGTGGAAAGGCACCGCGCCCAGCTTGAAGGCCATGCCGGCCACCACGAACACCAGGCCGAAGACCAGGATGGTGGAGTTGGCGCCATCGGCTGCGCGGGCGGCGATCTGGTTCACGTCGAGCGAACCGGTGGCGCCGTAGATCATCGAGATACCGTAGAGCATGAAGCCCGAGGCCAGTGCGCCCAGGATGAAGTACTTCATCGCCGCTTCGGTCGAGGTCGAGTGATCGCGGCGCAGCGCCACCAGGGCGTACAGCGACAGCGACATCAGTTCCAGGCCCAGGTAGATCGACAGCATGCTGTTACCCGAGATCATGATCATCTGGCCCAGCATCGCGAACAGCGCAAGCACGTAGAACTCGCCGCCCAGGTTACCCGACAGCATGCCACGCTCGGTGGCGTACTGGCGCGAGTAGATCAGCGTGACGCCGACCGCCAGGTAGGTGAACAGCTTGAGCAGGTTCGACATCGGGTCCGACACGTACATGTGGTTGAACGTGTAGACGGTGGCGCCGGCGCTGAAGTCGGCCCAGCTGAAGACCGCGCAGCCGACGATGGTCAGCAGCGACAGGTAATAGGTCACGTTGCGGCGCGACCCTTTCAGGTACATGTCGATCAGCAGGATCGCGGAAGCCGCGATCAGCAGGAAGATTTCGGCATAGACCGGCACCAGGTTGGTGTCGACTGCCGGTAGCAAAGTGTTATTCATGGCGTCTATTTCGTTTTATTGAGGCAGCTGCGGGAGCTTGCTCACGGACACGTGTTGCAGCAGGTCTGCGACCGAGGTCTGCAGGGTGTCGGCGATCGGCGCCGGGTACAGGCCCATGACCAGGGTGGCAATCGCCAGCACGCCCAGGATGGCGAACTCGCGCTTGTTCAGGTCGACCAGCTCGGCCACGTGCTTGTTGCCGATCGGGCCGAAGACCACGCGCTTGACCATCCACAGCGAGTAGGCCGCGCCCAGGATCAGGGCGGTGCCAGCCAGCAGGCCGGTCCAGAAGTTGAACTGCACGGCAGCCAGGATCACCATGAATTCGCCGATGAAGCCCGAGGTGGCCGGCAGGCCGGCATTCGCCATCGAGAACAGCACGGCAAAGGCGGCGAACTTCGGCATCGTGTTGACGACACCGCCGTAGTCGGCGATTTCACGCGAGTGCATGCGGTCGTACAGGACGCCGATACACAGGAACATCGCGCCCGACACGAAGCCGTGCGAGATCGCCTGCATGATGCCGCCCTGCACGCCCATCTCGTTGAAGATGAAGAAGCCCAGGGTCACGAAACCCATGTGCGCGATCGACGAATAGGCGACCAGTTTCTTCATGTCCTTCTGGACCATGGCCACCAGGCCGATGTAGATCACGGCGACCAGGGACAGCACGATGATGACCGGGGCCAGGTAGTGCGAGGCATCCGGGGCGATCGGCAGCGAGAACCGCAGGAAACCGTAGGCGCCGAGTTTCAGCATGATCGCGGCCAGCACCACGGAACCGCCGGTCGGCGCTTCCACGTGGGCGTCCGGCAGCCAGGTGTGCACCGGCCACATCGGCACCTTCACGGCGAAGGCCATGAAGAAGGCGATGAAGATCAGGATCTGTTCCTTCATCCCCAGGAGCTGGGTATGCCATTTCTGGATCTCGAAGGTACCCGAGACGTTGTACAGGTAGATGATCGCGATCAGGGTCAGCAGCGAGCCGAAGAAGGTGTACAGGAAGAACTTGAACGCTGCGTACACGCGGTTCGGGCCACCGAAGACGCCGATGATGATGAACATCGGGATCAGGGTCGCTTCGAAGAAGAAGTAGAACAGCACGCCGTCCAGCGCCGCGAAGACGCCGATCATCAGGCCCGACAGCAGCAGGAAGGAACCCATGTACTGGGCCACGCGTTCCTGGATGACTTCCCAGGCGGCCGCCACCACGATGATCGTGATGAAGGCGGTCAGCGGGATGAACCACATCGACAGGCCATCGACACCGAGACGGTAGAAGATGTTGAAGCGTTCGATCCATGGCGCCACTTCGACGAACTGCATGCCGTGGGCGGCATTGTCGAAGTGGGTGATCAGCGGGATCGTCGGCAGCAGGCTGACGACGGCGCCGATCAGCGACAGCACGCGCACGAAGCCGCGGTTGCTGTCGCGTCCCACGGCCAGCACGAGCAGGCCGAACAGGATCGGGAGCCAGATGGACAGGCTCAGGTAGTGTGAAGAGTTGGAGATCGTAGACTGCATCATTTGTCTTTTTCTTTGCCTGTGATTAGCGCCAGAACGGGAAGAAGTACGCCAGCGTCAGCGCAATACCCGCAATCATCACGAACGCGTAGTGGTAGATGTAGCCAGTCTGGCCCTTGCGGGTCAGCAGCGCGAACCAGCCCACTGCCTTGGCCGAACCGTTGACGACCAGGCCATCGATCAGCGCGCGGTCGCCGGCCTTCCACAGGCCGTTACCGAGGGCGCGGGCACCGCCGGCAAACACTGCCTGGTTGAACTTGTCCATGTAGTACTTGTTGTCCAGCAGCGTGTGCAGCGGCTTGAACTTGGCGTAGAACCAGGCCGGGACGCGCGGGTTGATCATGTAGCAGTAGTAGGCCACGACCACGCCTGCCAGTGCCAGCCAGAACGGTGCGGTCGTCAAGCCATGGATCGCCATGCCGACGGCGCCGTGGAATTCCTCGCGCAGGGTTTCCATCGCGGTGTGGTTCTCGCCGACGAAGATGACGCCCTTGAAGAAGTCGCCGTGCAGCATCGGCTTGATGGCCAGGAAACCGATGATCACCGAAGGGATCGCCAGCAGGATCAGCGGCAGGGTCACGACCAGCGGCGACTCGTGCGGCTTCTGGCCCGGGGCCAGGCCGTGGTGGCCGTGGTCTTCCTCTTCGTGGTGGGCATCCGACTCGTGCTCGGCCAGCGGATCGCCGCCATGCTTGGCGTGCGTATCGTGGGCATGGTCGTCATGGTGGTCGTGGGCATGCGCTTTACCGAAGCGCTCTTCGCCGTGGAACACCAGGAAGTACATGCGGAACGAGTAGAAGGCGGTCACGAACACACCGGCCAGCACCGCGAAGTAGGCAAAGCCTGCGCCTGGGATGTTCGAGGCGTGCACCGCTTCGATGATCGAGTCCTTCGAGTAGAAGCCGGCGAAGAACGGGGTACCGATCAGGGCCAGCGAACCGAGCAGCGAGGTGATCCAGGTGATCGGCATGTACTTGCGCAGGCCGCCCATGTTGCGCATGTCCTGGTCGTGGTGCATGCCGATGATGACCGAACCGGCGCCGAGGAACAGCAGGGCCTTGAAGAAGGCGTGGGTCATCAGGTGGAACACGGCCACCGAGTAGGCCGAGGCGCCCAGGGCAACGGTCATGTAGCCCAGCTGCGACAGCGTCGAGTAAGCGACGACGCGCTTGATGTCGTTCTGGATGATGCCCAGGAAACCCATGAACAGCGCGGTGATGGCGCCGATGACGATGACGAAGGAGAGCGCGCCGTCCGACAGCTCGAACAGCGGCGACATGCGCGACACCATGAAGATGCCGGCGGTAACCATGGTCGCGGCGTGGATCAGTGCCGAGATCGGGGTCGGGCCTTCCATCGAGTCCGGCAGCCAGACGTGCAGCGGGAACTGCGCCGACTTGCCCATCGCGCCGATGAACAGGCAGATGCAGGCGGCGGTCAGCAGCGGCCAGCCGATGCCGGGCACGGTCATGCCGACCAGCTTGTCGGCCTGGGCAAAGGTTTCGCCGTAGTGCATGGTGCCCGAGGCGGCCAGCAGCAGGCCGATACCGAGGATGAAGCCGAAGTCGCCGACGCGGTTGACCAGGAAGGCCTTCATGTTGGCGAAGATCGCGGTCGGACGGGTGTACCAGAAGCCGATCAGGAGGTAGGACACCAGGCCCACCGCTTCCCAGCCGAAGAACAGCTGCAGGAAGTTGTTCGACATCACCAGCATCAGCATGGCGAAGGTGAACAGCGAGATGTACGAGAAGAAGCGGTTATAGCCTTCGTCCTCGGCCATGTAGCCGATCGTGTAGATGTGGACCATCAGCGAGACCGAGGTGACCACGCACATCATCATCGCCGACAGGGTGTCGATCTGGAAGCCGACCGCCAGCTTGACGGTGCCGACCGTCATCCAGGTGTAGATGTCCTGGTTGAAGACCGGTGCGCCGTCGAGGATGGCCATCAGGGTCTGGACCGAGATGATCAGCGCGATCAGGACGCCCAGGATGGTTGCCGTGTGGGAGACCTTGCGGCCGACCACGTTACCGAGAAACTTGGTACCGAGCAGGCCGGCAATCGCCGAGCCTGCGAGCGGCGCCAGAGGCACCGCCAGTAACATTGAGGAAGAGAGTTGCCCCGCCATGTTGAACCTTAATCGTTATTAATTATCAGCCGAGACCGGATCAGCCCTTGAGGCTGTCGAGGTCTTCCACATTGATCGTGTCCAGGTTACGGAACAGGACCACCAGGATCGCCAGGCCGATCGCCGATTCGGCGGCCGCGACGGTCAGGATGAAGAACACGAAGATCTGCCCTGCCGCGTCACCGAGGTAATGCGAGAAGGCGATGAAGTTCAGGTTCACTGCCAGCAGCATCAGTTCGATGGCCATCAGCAGGATGATGATGTTCTTCCGGTTCAGGAAAATACCGACGATCGAGATCGCGAACAGGATCGCGCCCAGGACCAGGTAGTGTGCAAGCGATAAAGTCACGGGTTTTGCTCCTTGTTCTGCGCGGCTGCGGCAGCAGCGGCGGCGGCCACGTTGGCTTCGTCGATGGCGCGCTGGTTCACCGCTTCCATCTTGACGATGCGCAGGCGGTCGTTACGTTTCACGCGCACGGCGGCGCCCGGGTCGATCGCCTTGCTGTCCTTGCGCTTGCGCAGGGTCAGGGCAACGGCGGCGATGATCGCTACCAGCAGCACCACGGCGGCGATCTCGAAGCCGTAGATGTACTGGGTGTAGATCAGGCGGCCCAGTTCCTTGGTCCCGCCCAGGTTCAGGGCAGCCGCTTCGGTGCTCAGGCCGACGTTGCTGAAGCCGTTCCACAGGACCAGGCCCATTTCCAGCACGATGAAGGCGCCGATGCCCAGGGCCATCGGGAGATAGCCCCAGAAGCCTTCGCGCATGCGGTTGACGTTAATGTCGAGCATCATCACGACGAACAGGAACAGCACCATGACGGCGCCGACATACACCAGCACCAGCACGATGGCGAGGAATTCGGCCTTCAGCAGCAGCCAGATGCCGGCCGCGTTGAAGAAGGCCAGCACCAGGAACAGCGCGGCGTGGACCGGGTTCTTCGAGGTGACGACGAGCAGCGAGGACACGACCATGACGGCCGCGAACACGTAGAACAGGATCGTTGGAAAAATCGTAGTAAGTTCCATAACTGACGGGGACCTTTTTCTTGTTAACGGTACTTCGCGTCAGCCGCGCGGGCGGCAGCGATGTCGGCTTCGTAACGGTCGCCCACGGCCAGCAGCATCTCTTTGGTGTAGTAGAGATCGCCACGCTTTTCGCCGTGGTATTCCAGCACGTGGGTCTCGACGATCGAGTCGACCGGGCAGG